>Ga0208849_1000017_pt1 | contig 204609 bp, 183 predicted proteins | sample NGESurdeep072012_10_FD_184470 | JGI IMG/M metagenome (GOLD analysis project Ga0208849, IMG submission 184470) | Arctic peat soil microbial communities from Barrow, Alaska - NGEE Surface sample 53-3 deep-072012 (SPAdes) | ecosystem: Environmental > Terrestrial > Soil > Wetlands > Peat ... | reverse complement strand
ATCGCCATCGCCCGGAAGATCGTCGTCGCCGCCAACGGCATCCTCAAGTCCGGACAGCCATGGCAAAAGCCCGTTTGACAACACAGTCGCCGGCTCTCCGGGCGGCCAAGCGGCCGCCCTGCGGCCGGGATGACGCCATGGTTGGTGGAATTTGCGCGCGCCGCCGCGATCGGCGGTCGCCTTCTCACCGGTCTGGTCCGCGCGGGAGCGAATGAGCGCCGCCTCTTGTAGAGTCGGGGCCCACCGAGATGGGAGAATGCCATAGCGCGAACGCCGGGAAAACGCGACACGTGGGCCAAGCTGGTTGGATTGCTTTCTAGCGGCGATCGGTCGGCGGAGGGCCCATGAGCGCCGGCTGGAAGATCAGCGCCGAGACCAGGGTCCAGAGAAGGGAGATCATCAGCAGCTTGCCCATGCTGGCGGTGCCGGGGTGGCTGGAGGCCCAAAGGCTGCCAAATCCGGTGGCCGTCGCCAGGGCGGAGAAGAAGATCGCCCGGGTGAGGCTCGACTGCAGCAGATGCCCGCCCCCCGAGCGCCACGCCATCACGAAATAGATGTGGAAGGCCACGCCTATGCCGAACAGCAGCGGCAGGGCGATGATGTTGGCGAAGTTGAGCGGCTGGCCGATCAGGACACAGCTCCCCAGGGTCAGCAGGCCGGTCAGAACGATGGGCGCCATGGTAATGGCGACGTCGCGCGGGCGGCGCAGCACCGCGAAGAGCAGGGCGATGATGGCGACAAACGAAAGCAGCCCCGCCTCCATGAAGGCGCCGGCGACCGTGCGGCCGCCCTCGCGGGTGTCGATCGGCGCCCCCGTGGCGCTCGGGGCGATCGCGAGCACGGCGTCGATGAATCTGGCGAGGACCGCGTTGTCGTTCGGATCGCCCCGTGGGATCACCGAGACCCGCGCCCGGCCGTCGCGAGCGATCCAGTCGCGGCGAATCTCGCTGGGCAGGCCCGCGAGGCTCACCGGTCCGGCGCCGAGCACGCCGCGGGTTTGATCAAGGATGGTGAGAAGGCCGGACATCAGGACTTGCGACGCACGTGTGCGCGCCGCCGGCGGCGCTGCGGCGAGCCAGTCGAGGTCCGAGGCGAGCCTGGGCGCCGCGGAGCCACCCGCGGACGCCGCGGCGGCGGCGACGCGGAGGTCCGCGGCGGTTTGATGCAGCGCCGCCACGACCTCCGTGTCGGTCGGCGGCGGCTGGACCACCAGCGGATCGAGGGTCAGATCCAGGAGGTTCGCGGCATCGGCGATCGCCGCCAGCTTTCGCGCCTGATCGGTCGGCACGAAGCTCGACAGGGTGCGAACCTCGCGCACCTGTGGCAGGCGCCGCAATCGCGCCGCCAGAGTGTCGGCGGCGGCGAGCGAAGGCGCGACGATCTCGACGGTGTCGGGCGAGAGGTCGGGATCCTTGCGCAGATCGGCGAGGGTGGAGACCGATTCCGTGGCGCCGCTTTTCAGGTGGATCGGATTGAAGTCGAAACGCAGCCAGGGCAGCAGGCAGGCCGAGGCCACGGCGGCGGCGACCCCGGCCCAGACCACTACCCGGCGGTTGCCCAGGACGAGCCTGTCCAGCCGCGCGAGGCGGCGCGAGTCGTCGAAGGCCGGACGGCGGGGGGGCGCGGTCAACATCACGAGCGCTGGCAACAGGGTGAGATTGAGCGCCAGGGCGATCATCATTCCCAGGCCGGCGATCACTCCGAGCTGGGAGAGGCCGACATAGGCGGTGGGTGCGAACGAGAGGAATCCTGCGGCGATCGCGCTCGCCGCCAGGGCCAGGGAGCGTCCCATGCCCCGGCCGGTCGCGCGCAGGGCCTCGCCGACGTCGGCGCCGGCGTCGTGCTCGGTGCGGAAGCGGACGCTGAACTGGATTCCGAAGTCGATCCCCAGTCCCACGAACAGGGGGATGAAGGCCACCGAGATGACGTTGAACCTGCCGAAGACCAGAAGCCCCACCGCTCCGGCGGTCACCAGGCCGATGAGCGTCGTCGCCAGGATGGCGGCGATCAGCCGCTTCGACTTCACCGCCAGCCACAGCATCCCGATGATCGCGGCGACGGCGAGGGTCGCGATGAGCAAGGCGCGATCGGCCAGGGTCGAGAGTTCCTCATCCTCGAGCGGGACCGGTCCGGTGAGCCGCACCCGCACCCCGTGATTCGGATCGAAGGCCAGACGGCGCGCCGTCGCCCGGATGAAGTCGATCGGCCCCGCGCCCGGTTGCAGCTTGGCGTAGTCCAGCGTCGGGCTGGCGAGGACGACGCGGCGCAGTTCGCGCCGGTCGGGCGCACCTCCGGCGATCAGGGTTCTCCAGGAAAAGAACGCGGTTTGTCGCGCGCGAAGCCGATCGAGCACGCCGGCGAGGGCGCGGATCGGCCGGCCGAGGTCGGCGATGTTGGCCTCTCCGCCCGTGACGCCCTGGAGGGCGGTCGACAGCGTCCCCATCAGACCTCTCAGGCTCGGATCGGCGGCGAGCGGGCCGAGAAACGGCTGGGCGGCGATGGTCTGGTCGAGACTGGCGCGAACCTCCTTCAGCGGCACGAACAGCAGGCCGTGGCGCGCGAAGAAGACGCCGCCGTCCGGACGGACCACGTCGTGGAACAGTTCTGGATGCGCGCTGAGCGCCGAGGCGAGACCCGATGCCGCCTCCTCTGCGAGTTCGGGCGTCGCCCCGTCGACGACGATCACCACCTGGTCGCCTTGGGTCTGGAAGAGGCGATTGAACGCCGTCTCGCGCTGGCGCCACGCAAGCTGCTTGGAGATCAGCTGATCGGTGTCGGTCGTCATGGAAAAGTGGGTGAGAAACAGGGCCAGGGCGGCGGCGCCCACCCCCAGACCAATCGCCGTCACGAGTCGGGGCCGGCGGCAGGCGAATGAGACGATCCGCTCGACCATTGTCTTACGGCTATGCGCCGGGACGATTGGGGTATTCAGGACCAGCCTCCGACAAGCTCACCCGATCGGAACCCGCTCCCGAACAGCCGGCGGATAGACCATCGAGGCTCGGCTCTGTCCAGCCGGTTGGCCGGGCGGGCGCCCGAAGGCGCCGAGCGTTCCTGAGCCGCATGCCCCTCGCGGCCACAGGGCGATCGGCCAGCTTTCGATTGAAACAAGGGATGCCGCGGGGGATATGCAGCTTTCACCACAGGGAGCGTCGATGCGCCGTCTGGTCTTGTTGTCCGTCGTCGCGACGGCGTTCGCGTCGAGCGCGCTCGGCTCGGCCGCGGCGCACACCCGGGGCGATCCCCTGGAGCGAATCAACCGGGCGAATTTCAACGGCAGTCGCAGTTTCGAGCCGATCGTACGGCCCGTGGCGGCGTTCTATCGGCGCCTGACCCCAGGGGTGATCGGCAAGGCCATCCACAATGTGCTGGTCAATCTGCGAGAGCCGGTCGTGATCATCAACGATCTGCTTCAACTCCGCATCGCCAGAGCGAGCGAGGCGACCGCCCGGCTTGTCCTGAATTCGACCATCGGCGTGGCGGGCATCGCCGATGTCGCCAGCCGGGCCGGCAATCCACATCGCGACAACGGTTTCGGTGACACGCTCGGGCGCTATGGGGTCGGCCCCGGCGCCTATCTCTTCCTGCCGCTCGCGGGCCCCTCAACGGTGCGCGATCTCATCGGAGGCGGCGTCGACACCGCTCTCAATCCGCTGCGCTGGGTCAGCTTCCCCGATCGCACCGCGGTGAATCTCAGTTTGGTCGCCGTCGGCGAACTGGACAGGATATCGCGCACCCAGGACGAGCTCGACGCGGTCCTCGCCGACGCCGCCGACCCCTACGCCACCCTGCGCTCGGTCTATCTCCAGAGCCGCCAGGCGGAGATAGACGAAGGCCGCTCGAAGCAAGCGCTTCCCGACCTGCCGCCGCTGGAGGATCCCGCCGAACCGCCGCCGCCTGCTCCCGCATCCGTCGCGCCGGCTGTGCCGGCCGAGCCCGCCGCGCCGGCGGCCCAAGGGGCGGAAAACCCCAGCCAGGACGCGCAGCTCGACGCCCCGATCGCCACCGCCGTTCTCGAAGGCGCAAGAGCGGGCTAGTCGGACTCGAGCGCGGCCGGACGACCGGCGCCGGCGAGCCGCCGCCCTTCGAGAGCCTGCCAGACGAGCAGGGCCGGCAAGCCCAACGCCAGATCGCGGGCGCGCTTGATGAGCGAAATGGCCAGAGCCAGATCAGCCGGCAGGCCGAACAGCGGACCGACGAGGCCATAGGCCGCCTCCTGGACGCCCACCCCCATGGGCGCGACGAAGGCGGCGCTGCGCACGGCGTAGACCAGGCTCTCGATCGCCAGGATCGAGGCGAGGCCGATCTTGACCCCCGCGAAGCGCAGCGCGAGCCAGACGCCGGTGGCGCTGGCGACCCAGGCCGCCAGATGGATGCCCACGGCGATCGCGAGCTTCAGCGGCCGTTCGTAGAGTCCGTCCAGCTCCCGGCCGACATCGCCCGCGCGCGCGGCGAGGGCGGGCGCGAACCGCTTTGTCAGCCTGAGGATCAGGCCCGAGGCGTTGCGCTGCACGAGGATGAACCCGGCCGCGCCGGCGGCCGAGAGCGCCAGGCCGATCACGCCCGCCGCGAGCAGATCGCCGTGGCTCGAACGCAGGCCCAGGATGAGCGCCAACATCGCCACGCCCAGGCCGGTGAAGCCGAGCTGGGCGATGAGCTCGGTGGTGACATCGACGATGGTCGTCGCCGAGGCGGTCGTCGCGGAGATCCCCTGCAGCACCGCCGCGCGCGCGCCGACGACGAAACCTCCGAGCTGCGAGAACGGCAACAGCTCGCCCGCCGCATCGCGCGCCACCCTGGCGAGGATGAACTTCCACCAGCGCCGCGCCGGCGATGGCGGGACGATCACCCACCATGCGGCGCCCAGCAGGGCGAAGGGCAGCACGGCGTAGAGGCAGAGAAAGGCCAGGCCCCGCAAGCCGATTAGCGCGACCGCCGAGAGCACCGCGGCGAAGCCGACATAGCCGACCACCGCCAGGGCCAGGGCCGAGCCGAGGATCGCCGCGAGGATGGCTCCGAGCTTCAGCCTCGAGCGGGCCGCGACCCGCGCCGGCGCGGTCACGCGGCGATCCGGCCGCGGTCGGCGACGAAGTCGCCGAAGCCGCCGAGCCTCACGGACCCGGCGGCGCGACGCACGTCCGGATCGAGCAGGGCGGCGAGCTCCTCGGCGTGGCGATAGCCCGCGGGCGATCCGGCGAAGGCGTCGGCGGCGGTCGGGTGCAGATAGATCTCGCTCAGGCCCGGCGGCAGCCGGCTGATGAGACCGCGCAGCCGCCGCGCGTTCATCGCGCCGGTCCAGCGCAGGCCGAAGACCTGGTCGGCGACGAGGATGCCGGCCCGGCGAAACCGGCGCCGCGCCAGGGACGCCCAGAACTCGACCAGCGGATCGCCCAAGGCGCCGCCGCCCGGCTCGATCGCGTCGAGGACGCTTCGCGGCTCGATGGGGATCCGCGCGGCGCTCATCGCGAACCGGCGACCCACCTTGAGGACCGCGCCGGCGATCGTCGGATGAAGGTGGAAATGCTTGTGGGCGTTGACATGGTCGAGCGTCAGACCGGTGGCCGCGAAGGCCGCGAACTGGGCCGCGATCTCCGCCTCGAGCTGGCGCCGGGCGCGGGGATGGAAAAACATCATCGCCCCCGCGGCGACCATCCCGTCCCGGAATGTTCCGCCGGGCCCCACCAGCTGCGGCAGGGCCGCCGGCTCGAGCACGGGACGGCCGTCGACCAGAACGAGATGAAGCCCGACGCGAAGGCCCGGCAGGCGCCTGGCCCTGGCCACGGCGTCGGCGGCGGCCGGGGCGCCGACCATCAGGCTGGCGGCGGTGAGCACGCCCTCGACATGCGCCCGCTCCACCGCCTCGTTGATCTCGACCGCCGCTCCGAAGTCGTCGGCGGTGATGACCAGAGCCCTCAAGCGGCGGCCCCGCGGCGCTCCTTCAGGAATTCGAAGAACTCGACGCCTTCGCGCAGCCGGCGCTTCATCATTTCGGGGCTGCGGACCATCTCGGCGACGATCGAGCCGATCTTTCCGGCGCGGAAGTAGAAGCGTTTGTAGAAGGTCTCCACCGCGCCGAAGATCTCGGCGTGCGAGAGGTGAGGGTAGTGCAAGGGGGCGATCTGGATGCCGTGGTCGTCCACCAGTTCGGCGTTGTCCGCATCGAGCCAGCCATTCTTCAGCGCCTGGTCGTAGAGGAACGTCCCCGGATAGGGCGCGGCGAGCGAGACCTGGATAGTGTGCGGATTGATCTTGCTCGCCCAGCGCACCGTCTCGTCGATCGTCTCGCGGGTTTCGCCTGGCAATCCGACGATGAAGGTGCCGTGGATGGTGATGCCCAGCCTGTGGCAGTCGGCGGTGAATTTCTCGGCGACCTCGACGCGCATCCCCTTCTTGATGTTGTACAGGATCTGCTGGTTGCCGCTCTCGTAGCCCACCAGCAGCAGGCGCAGCCCTCCCTCCTTGAGCGCCTTGAGGCTTTCGTAGGGGACATTCGCCTTGGCGTTGCACGACCAGGTGACGCCCAGCTTGCCCAGTTCCCGGGCGATCGCCTCGGCGCGGGGCAGATCGTCGGTGAAGGTGTCGTCGTCGAAGAAGAACTCCTTGACCTGCGGAAAAGCCTTCTTCGCCCAGGCGATCTCCTCGATTACGTGACCGACACTGCGTGTGCGATAGCGGTGGCCGCCGACGGTCTGCGGCCACAGGCAGAAGGTGCAGCGCGATTTGCAGCCGCGGCCGGTGTAGATCGAGATGTAGGGGTGCTTCAGATAGCCGATGAAATAGTTCTCGATCGTCAGGTCGCGCTTGTAGACCGGGGTGACGAACGGCAGGGCGTCCATGTTCTCGAGAATCGGCCGCTCCTGGTTGTGGACGATCACCCCGGAGGAGTTGCGCCAGCTCAGCCCTGAAATCTTCGACCATTCAACGTCGTCCGCGACATCCTTGATAGTGAAGTCGAATTCGTTCCTGGCCACGAAATCCACCGCCGGGGCGGTCCGCAGGCTGCCTTCGGCGTCGACCGCGACCTTGGCCCCGATGAGACCGGCCTTGAGGTCCGGGTTGACCGATTTCAGCGCCTCGACGGTCTTCACATCGGAGGCGAAGGAGGGCGTCGAGGTGTGCAGGACCACGAGGTCGTAGTCCTTCGCCAGCGGCGCGATGTCGGCAAGGCTCTGGCGATGGGGCGGGGCGTCGATGAGCCGGCTGCCCTCCACCAGGGCCGCGGGCTGGGCCAGCCATGTGGGATACCAGAACGACTTGATCTCCCGCTTCGCCTGATAGCGGGATCCCGCGCCGCCATCGAAGCCGTCGAAGGACGGGGCTTGCAGGAAGAGCGTGCGCAACATCGGCTTTAAGACCTCGAAACCTTCGAAAGGACGCCATCGCGCCCGACGCGGAACCGCCTTCCCTGCCAGACCACCGTGTCGCCAGCGAAGCTGATGAGGAAGACGGCGAATGATAGCACGTCGCTCGCCGGAAGGAGCCACCACGGCCCGGCGCGTCCGCCGACCGCCGCATCGACGCGCGCCTTCAGCGCGATACGCACCAGCAGGATGGCGAAAATCAGACCCAGGGAGGCGGGGGTGAAGCCGAGCAGCGCCGCGCCGACAAGCGCCAGCGGCAGGGCGTGGGTGACGCCGCTTCCGGCGTAGCCGGCCGGATCGATCCGCCGCACCGTTCGCGCCCAACGGATCTCGTGGTCGATGAGCGCGCGAAAATCGCCTTCCGCGCAGGCGTGGATGACGGCGATCGGCGGAATTGCGACCTCGAGCCCGGCGCGGCGCACCGCGGCGCCGATCTCAAAGTCGTCGGCGAGACAGTCGGCGAAGGCGGCGAAGCCACCGATTGTCGCGAGCAAGGGGCGGCCAAGGGCGATGGTCGAGCCGAAGCATGGATGGGCCAGGCCCAGAGACGAGGCGAGAACGGCGCTCGGCAGGAACCGGTAGTCGATGCCCATGGCCGAAAGTCGCGACCAGAACCCGCCATCGCCGCGCCCTCGATAGAGGCAGGTCACCGCGCCGACGCCGGGGGCGGCGAGTTCGCCGATCACCGTCCGCAGATAGTCTGGCCCGACCTCGATGTCGGCGTCGCTCAGCACGATGATCTCGCCCCGGGCGTGAGGCACCATGTTGATCAGATTGGAAACCTTGCGATTCTGCCCATGCTCGGTCTCGTCGACGACCAGGACGATGTCGAGCCCGGCATGGGTTTCCGCGAGCCGCCGGGCGATCGCCGCCGCCGGATCGGCGGCGTCCCGGACCCCCAGGACGATCTGCACGGCCGCCGGGTAGTCCTGGGCGCAGAAGCTCTCCAGCGCCGCCTCCAGCCCCGGCGCGGCCCCATGCAGAGGCTTGAGAATAGTCACGCTCGGGAAAGTCGCCGCGGCCGCCGGCCGCCGGGCCATGAAGCGCCCGACCAGGGCGGCGGCGGCGAGGCCATAGACGGCGCCCGCGACCGCCAGGGCCCTGGAGACCCAGCCGAGGGCCGCGAGGAGCGTCAACGCGATGTTCCGAGCAACGGGCGAGTCTTCGTCATCGTCCCATTACCGTAATGCCTCACAACCGCCGCGCTACTGGCCCGCCAGAACGTCCGCGACCTCGCTGTCACTGATGTCGAGCCTGGTCTGCGCCGCGTGTGAATCGGCCGCGAGCGCGTCGAGCGCGGACAACAGGTCGGCTGTGTCGCTTCCCCGATCGCCTTGTTGCAGCACTTCGACCTTGATCCGAATGAACTGCGCCGCCCGGAAGTAGAGGCCCGCGTCGAAAGCTTCGTAGCCTTCTCCCACGCGTTGCTGATTGCGCGTGTGGGCCTCCTGAACGCAGCCGGTGAAGTCGGCCGCCTGGCGCAGGCCGGAGAAGCGCAGGTAGCAAACGAACGCGGCCGCGGCGCCACGGTGAATCTCTGAGCCGACCGTTGGGACAGCCGCTGGGATCGATGCGTCATGGGGTCCCGCCGCCGCCGCGGCGGCAAGGGCCACGGCGCACGCGGCGAGAACAAGCTTCATGCCTCGCCCCATCGCCTTGAGGGTCGCGGACAGCAGGCGCCTGATCGCTTCGCGGCGACCTGGCCCACGCTCTCGTCTCGCGCCATGCAGGCTCGCCCGGACGAGGCCCCTCTGCGAAGGCCTCTTGCGCTTGGTGTCATCACGCGCTTGGCCTTGCCCGCCAGCAGTCGAGTCGCACGCAGGTGTCGAGTCCGAGCGGCTCCGTCCGACCCCACGGCTCATCCTCAAGATGAAGGGACAAAATAGGCCCCTGATCCAGAGGCGCGCAAGTCACGTCACCCGGTCGGCGGCGTCCCCCGGGTCCGGCCACGACAACACGCCAACGCACTTTTCCCTTGACCGCGCCGCCGGGAACTTTATAATATGCAATATCGGCGAGCGTTGTCCGAGGGGACGGAGCGCGCCATGCCCGCCGCCGGGGAGAACGGGCGCATCGGGAGGATCGGCCCCGTCTTTCGCCGGTCAGAGGCCGCCGCTCTTTTCTCTCGGGCGTTCCGCGCCGCCGGCGTCACGGGCGAGATCAGGACTCAGGAAACAGGGGCGCCCCGCGGCCGCGGGGCGGAGGCTGGAGACTTGCGCAAGGCGAGGGCGTGGATCGGCGGATGTGGAAGGAAGGGCCCAAAACGTCGCCAAATCGGCCCGCCGGGGGCCCGAAGCGTTGAAAGAAAGGCCCGAACCGTTGAAGAAACGGGACAAAGCGTTGAAGGAATCGGGCGGTCTTTCTGCCGCGCGCGAAGCCCGATGCGAACCCATGTCCGGGAATTTGTTGATAAAATCGCCGTTCGTTGGCCGGCGGAGCCTTGTCGGGCGTTGAAAACACCGTCCCGATTCTTCAACGCCCATCGCGCGGCGCCTCGGGCAGTGGCGATCGGGCGCGTCCTCCGATCGCCTTTTGTGACCCGCCCGGTTGCGGACACAGAGTTGGCTCATAGATGGTATCCTTGGGGCTGGATGAGGGCGCGCGAGCCAGGGTTCTCGATTCGCCGCGGCCGAGTGAGCGGAGGGCCAAGATGAAGGTGATACTGGCCCAGCCGAGGGGCTTTTGCGCCGGTGTCGTGCGCGCGATCGACATCGTCGAGCGGGCCCTGGAGAAATACCAGGCGCCGATCTATGTCCGACACGAGATCGTCCACAACCGTCACGTGGTCGAAAGTCTGAAGAGCAAGGGCGCGATCTTCGTCGAGGAGCTCGCCGAGGTTCCCGACGGCGCGCGCACGGTGTTCAGCGCCCACGGGGTTTCGAAGTCCGTGGTTCAGGCGGCGCTGGCGCGCGGCCTGCCGGTCCTGGACGCCACCTGTCCGCTGGTCTCCAAGGTGCACGCCCAGGCCAAGCGCTATGTGCGTCAGGGAAGGACGATGATTCTCATCGGCCATGCGGGCCATCCCGAAGTCGAGGGGACGATCGGCCAGATCGAGGCGCCGGTTCATCTGATCTCCACCGTGGCGGACGTGGCGGCGCTCGATATTCCGGCGGACCGGCCCCTGGCCTATGTCACCCAGACGACCCTGAGCGTCGATGACACCAAGGCGGTGATCAGGTCCCTTCAGGCGCGGTTCACCGACATCGTCGGCCCGGACACCGCGGACATCTGTTACGCGACCCAGCACCGGCAGAGCGCGGTTCGCGAGATGTGCAAGGTCGCTCAGGTCATCCTCGTGGTCGGCGCGAAGAACAGTTCGAACTCCAACCGCCTGTGTGAGATCGGCAAGGAGGGCGGCATTCCCAGCTATCTCATCGACGACGCTTCGGCGCTCGATCCGGCATGGATCGCCGGCAAGCAAGTCGTCGGCTTGACCGCCGGCGCCTCGGCGCCCGAGAAGCTCATCGAGGAGGTCATCGGCGCGCTCAGACTCCTGGGTCCGGTGGAAGTCGAACCGATGGACGGCGTGGAGGAGGACATCGAGTTTCGCCTCCCAGCGGAGCTGAGAGCGTGAGTCATTTCCCCAAGGTTTCAGGAGCTTAGGCGTGGGTCTTCCGATGAAAGCGGTGGCGCGGATCGGCGCCTATATCGCGGGGCGGCATCTCAGCGGCGCCAAGCGCTATCCGCTGGTGCTGATGCTCGAGCCCCTGTTCAGGTGCAATCTGGCGTGCGCCGGATGCGGCAAGATCGACTATCCCGACGACATCCTCAATCAGCGGCTGAGCTTCGAAGCCTGCATGGAGGCGATCGACGAATGCGGCGCGCCGGTGGTCTCGATCGCTGGTGGCGAACCGCTGCTGCACCGGGATCTGCCGAGAATCGTCAGGGGTTATCTGGATCGTGGCAAGTTCGTGATCCTGTGCACCAACGCGCTTCTGCTCACCAAGAAGATCGATCAGTACAAGCCGGACCCGATGTTCACCTGGTCCATCCACCTGGATGGCGACAAGCTGATGCACGACAAGTCGGTGTGCCTCGACGGCGTCTATGAAACTGCGATCGCCGCGATCAAGCTCGCCAAGGAGCGCGGCTTTCGGGTCAGCATCAACTGCACCCTTTTCCAGGGCGCCGTGCCCGAACGGGTGGCGGCCTTCCTCGACGAGATGAAGGCGCTGGGGCTGGACGGAACCACGATCTCCCCCGGCTATGCCTATGAGCGGGCCCCCGACCAGGACCACTTCCTCAACCGCACCAAGACCAAGCAGCTGTTCCGCGACATCTTCGCCCTGGGCAGGGGCGGCAAGAAATGGTCGTTCACCCAGTCGACGATGTTCCTGGATTTCCTGGCCGGCAATCAGGCTTACCACTGCACCCCGTGGGGCAATCCCACCCGAACCGTCTTCGGCTGGCAGCGGCCCTGCTATCTGCTCGGCGAAGGCTACGCCAAGACCTTCAAGGAACTGATGGAGGAGACCGACTGGGACGCCTATGGGGTGGGCAACTACGAGAAGTGCGCCGACTGCATGGTCCACAGCGGCTTCGAAGCCAGTGCGGTGATGGACACGGTGAAACACCCCATCAAGGCGCTGGGCGTGACCCTGCGCGGCGTGCGCACCGAAGGGCCGATGGCCCCCGACATCCCCATCGACAATCAGCGGCCGGCGAAGTTCGTCTTCTCCGGGCACGTCGACGCCAAGCTCGCGGAGATCCGGGCGAGCCAGCCCAAGGCGCGCCGCAAGGTCGTCTCGGTGGCTTAGGGAATCAGCGAGGCGCCGTTCGCGCATCGTCTCAAGGCGCGGAACCCGGCTTCGGCTTCGAGCGCGGTGCGAATGAGGGCGGGGAGCTGACGCGGGTCGGCCGCCAGCGAGCGGAGAACCGCCGCGAGGTCTGGACGGCCGTCGCCACCCAGTCCCACCTGGGCCGCCGCTGGCAGCGCGCGCGAGGCGCCGTCGGAAACGGCGCGGAGGGCCGCGAATGGCAGCCGGTGACGCGCCGCCAGCCTCGCGGCGATGTGGGATTCGGTGTCGACCGCCGCCGCGCCGGCAGCCTGCGCCAGTGAGGCCTTGGCGACGGCGTCGACGACGAAGCTGTCCGCTCCCGCCAGCACCGCGCGCCTCGCCTCCGGGACGCTGGCGGCGAGCTTGTCGGCCCAGGCTGCGTCGGCGGGGAATCGTCGCTCATCGTCGGCCACCGACGAGGCGATCAGCAGATCCCCTGGCCGGAGCGCGCCTTGCAGCGCGCCGCACAGGCCGAAGCTCAGAACGGCGGACGCACCTTCGGCGATGGCGCGCTCGAGCCCGGCTTCGAGTTCGGCCGCGCGGCCGCCGCCGACGACGATCGCGGTCACAGCGGCGCGGCGCAGAATCCGCGCCTCTCGCACCATGCCGACAACGGCGACCAGCAGACCCGGCGGGGGCTGGGCCGAGATCACATTCCGAAATCCGGACGGCCGATGTTGGCGCCTCTGAACCCGCGGTAGCGGGCGAGGGCCCAGAGCGGGAATATCAGACGATAGCCGTGGTAGCGCAGGTAGAAGACGCGCGGAAAGCCGCCGCCGGTGTAGTGCTCTTCTCGCCAGCCGCCATCGGCCTTCTGGCCGGCGAGGAGCCAGGCGATCCCTCGCGCCACCGCTGGATCGCCGGCATGGCCGGCGGCCATCAATCCCAGCAGAGCCCAGGCGGTCTGCGATGGGATCGAGGGGGCGGCCTCGTGGCCGTGGTAGTCCAGCTTGTAGCTGTCGCAGGCCTCACCCCAGCCGCCGTCCGAATTCTGGATGGCGATCAGCCACTCCGCGGCTCTGCTCACGACCGCCGTCCGAGGATCCACGCCCGCGGCGTTCAGCGCGCACAGCGCCGACCAGGTCCCATAGATGTAGTTGACGCCCCAGCGCCCGAACCAGGAACCGTCCGGCCTCTGCTCACCTTCGAGGTAGCGCAGGGCCGCCCGCATCCGCGGCGAGGACGCCTCCTCGCCCAGTTGGGCGAGCATGCCGACGCATCTGGCGGCCACGTCCACCGTGGGCGGATCGAGCAGGGCGCCGTGGTCGGCGAAGGGGATGTTGTTGAGATAGTGACAGGTGTTGTCGGCGTCGAACGCCGCCCATCCGCCGTTGCTGCTCTGCAGACCGTCAATCCACTCGCGGCCCCGCTCGATCGCGGAAGCGTAGGCTTGCGCCCCGGTGAGCCGGCCGCGCGCGCGGTCCATGGCCATGACGACGACGGCGGTGTCGTCGAGGTCGGGATAATGATCGTTGCGGTACTGGAAGGCCCAGCCGCCGGGCCGAACGCGCGGGCGCTGCTGCGCCCAATCGCCGGCGACGTCGAGCACCTGAAGCGTCGCCAGCCATTCGAGGCCGCGAAGGCAAGCGGCCTGTGCCTTCGCGGTTCCGCACTCGAGCAGCGCGTGGCAGGCGAGCGCGGTGTCCCACACCGGCGACAGGCAGGGTTGGCAATAGGCCTCGTCCTCACCGACCACGAGCAGCTTCTCGATCGCCCCGCGCGCCACCGCCCGGCGGGGGTCTTGCGGCGGAACGCCGAGGGCGTCGTACATCATCACCGCGTTGGCCATGGCCGGGAAGATCGCTCCCAGCCCGTCCTCGCCGTTCAGCCGTTCATCGACAAAGGCCACGCAGCGGCCGATCGCGCGAGCGCGCATCGCCTTGGGAAAGAGCGGTTCGACGAGCCCGAGCACCTGGTCGAGCAGGATGAAACCGCTCGCCCAGGGCTCCTTCTGGTGGGCGCCGCGCGGAAGGCCGCGGAGCATCTTCGCCGGCTCGCGGAAGAGTTCATCGATCCCGACGCCTCGCGGGTTCCTCGCCCGCGGCTTCAGGGCGACCAGGACCAGCAGCGGCACGATCACGGTGCGCGCCCAATAGGAGATTTTCGACAGGTGGATCGGAAACCACCGCGGCAGAAGGATGATCTCGGCCGGCAGGCGCGGCACCGCCCGCCAGGAGATGACCCCGTAGAGGGCCAGGAGGATCCGGGTGAAGACGTTGCAGGCGCCGGCGCCCCCGCGCGCCAGCAGCGCCTTGCGGGCCCGGACCATGTGCGGAGCGTCGACCGGGTCGCCGATCATCTTCAGGGCGAAATAGGCTTTGACCGTCGCGCTGACATCGATGTAGCCGGCATGGAACAGCGACCAGCCGCCGTGCGCCGCCTGGATGCGGCGCAGATACGCCCCGATCTTGCGTTCGAGCTCCAGCTCCGCCGGCTCGCCCAGATAGTGCTTCAGGAGGATGTACTCGGCGGGAATGGTGGCGTCGGCCTCCAGCTCGAACAGCCAGTGGCCGTCCGATCTCTGGCGGGCGAGCAGGTCGGCGCTGGCGCGTTCGACCGCCGCCTCGAGGATCCCGACAGACGGGTCGGCGGCTGCAACGGGATGGGCGGAGGCGTCGTCCATGGCCGATCCTATCACGCCGGACCAAGGCTTTTGAGAGCCAGGTCCGCGGCCGTCGCGCCGGAGCGGATGGCGCCCTCGATCGTGGCCGGCAGGCCGGTCCTGGTCCAGTCGCCGGCCAGGAACAGATTTCGCCATGCCGTGACAGGGCCGGGACGCCGGGCGTTCTGCTCCGGGGTCGCCGCGAAGGTGGCGCGTCGCTCCTTGACGATCTGCCACGGGGGAAGGGGTTCGCCCAGGCCGTGAACGGCGGCCACGTCGCGCCAGAAGAGGCGGGCGAGGCTCTCCCGGTCCCGGTCGACCAGCTCTTCCGCCCCGCTCGCCGTCACCGACAGCCGGTCGGCAAAGGCGAACACCCATTCCGCCGTCCCACCGATCACGCCCACCATGGGCGGGGCGCTGGACGGCGCGAGAGTGCGGAAATGGCCATTGACGATCGGCGAGAAGCGATCGGGCGCCACCAGTCCGGCAATGAATTGCTGGGTGATCCACGGCGGGGTGGCCAGGATGACCGCGTCGGTTGGGCCGATGGTTTGCGCCCCCTCGCCGAGATCCAGAGCAAGGACGACCCGCCCGCCCATCTCCAGGCCGCGCAACCGCTCGCCGAACCGCAGGCGCGCGCCCCTGGCCTCCAGGAAAGCAATCGCCGGATCGACGAAGGCGGCGGAGAGGGAAGGGCGGGCGATTCGCGGCCGGCAGGCGCGCCCGCCCTTGGCCAGGGTCTCGCGGATCACCGCCCCCGCCAGAGCCGCGGACCCGATCCTTGGATCGGTGTTCAGGGCGGCCAGGAGCAGAGGCGCAAGCAGGCGCTCCCACAGAGGCCCCTTGCATCGGATCGTCTCGTCAATGCGTCTGTCGGCCCGCCGCAGGACGAGGTTCGCCGCGGCGAGGTATTCGCCCAGGCGCGCGCCGGGGACGCGCCGCGATCTGTCCAACAGCCACCAGGGCAGGGGTCCGGGGTTGGGCCGCACCGTCCAGCGCCTGCCATCGCGTACATCGACGAAGGGGAAGACGGCCTCGTCCGGGCCGGTCAGGCGATCGGCCGACCCAAGCGTGCGCAGATAATCGAAGGTCGCATGGTTGCCGGACAGGACCAGGTGATTGCCGTTGTCGATGGTCATGTCGAGAAGCGGATCGAAGTAGGAGCGGCAGCGACCGCCCGCCTGCATCGCCGCTTCGACCAGTTCGACGCGCACGCCCTTCGAGGCAAGGGCGACGGCGCCGGAGAGCCCGGCGAGCCCGGCGCCTATCACATGAACCGTCGGGACCGCCCCGACGGCGCCAGCGGCCCCATCCATCCTAGAAAAGTCCGCGGGTGAGGATGATCCACATCAGTCGGCCCCTGCCGATCTTGGCCCGGCGCCGTGGGGCGCTCCAGCCTTCGGCCTCCATCGCCGCGAGAATCTGCCCATAGACCGCGCTCATCAGCCTGGGCGTGCGAAGCCGCCCAGCGGGCCGCGCCGCCATGACCAGATCCGCCTCGCGGTAGTGGCGATGCGCGATTGCCGCCAGCCACCGGCAGGCCTGGTCGATGGCGGGGTCGCCAAGGACGGTCTGCGGGTCGGCGGTTTCCACGCCGACTGCGCTGAGCGCCTCGGCGGGCAGGTAGAGCCTGCCGATGGCGGCGTCCTCGTCGAGATCGCGCAGGATGTTGGTGAGCTGCAGGGCGCGCCCCAGGTGGTGGGCCAGCCGCACGCCGGGATCCGCGTCCATGCCGAAGATGCGCACCGACAGCCGGCCCACCGCGCTCGCCACGCGGTCGCAGTAGAGATCGAGTTTCTCGAACGCGGGCGCGCGGATGTCCTCGTCGACGTCCATCTCCATCCCGTCGACGACGGCGAGGAAGTCTTCGCGCTCAAGGCCATAGCGGAGGACAGGCTCGGCCAGATCAGCCGTGCGCCCCGTCGGCTCGCCGCCGAAGAGCGCCGCCAGGTCGGCCCGCCAGGCCTCCAGCGCCGCCCGCCGTTCAGCTCGCGACGGCCCTGGCTCGTCGGCGATGTCGTCGACCTTGCGGCAGAAGGCGTAGATAGCGAACATCGCCGCGCGCTCGGGCCGCGGCATCAGGCGCATGGCGGCGTAGAAGGAACTGCCCGCCGCCCCGGCCGCGCCTGCGGCCTGCTCAAGATCCGCGCTCATCCCCGCCCTATGCCCGAGCCGCTCGCCCTTGCCGAGCCCAGGCGCGAGCGCAGAGCCCCGCCAGCGGCCAGAAGCGCCAGCCCCGCCGCCTCGGGCGCGCGGTGATGAACGCGCTCGCAGAGCGGGTCGCGGCGAGTGAGGCGCCGGTTCAGGCTCTGGGCCAGGCGGTGGATGACGGCGATCTCCAGACCCAGGCGCAGGTCCCCCACCCGCCGCGCCAGGGGCCTCGCCGTCTCGAGAAGGCCCCCGGTGCGTTGGGCGAGGCTGGCGATGACGCCGCGCAGCGCCGCACTCGCCTTGGCCGCTCCCAGGGATTCGACCTCGACGCCGGCGGCGCTCAGGGCGTCCTGCGGCACGTAGACCCGGTTCAGGTCGCGAAAGTCCGCGCCGCAGTCCTGGAGATGGTTGATCACCTGCAGGGCGGCGCACAGGGCGTCGGAGGCGGGCCACAGGCCTTGCGGCTCTCCGTGCACGTCCAGCACGAACCGGCCCACGGGCGCCGCCGACAAGCGGCAGTAGTCCATCAGATCGGCCCAGTCGGCGTAGCGATTCTTCGTCACGTCGAGGCGGAAGGCCGCGATGAGCTCGAGAATGTGCCGCGCGGAAAGATCACGCGCCGCGAGGACCCGGCGCAGGGCGGCGGCCTGGGGGACCTGCTCATCGGCGCCGGTGAGAGACCTCTCGATCGCCTCCAGGCGAGCCAGCTTATCGGCCGGCGCGGCGGTCGAATGGTCGGCGACATCATCGGCCATCCGGGCGACGCGGTAGAAGGCCAGCACCGCCGCGCGGTGGCGTGGGGCGATCAGGACCGAGGCCACCGGGAAATTCTCGTCCCGATGGCCTTTCCCGGAGTCCCAGGCGACGCCGGCGCTCACGGCGAAGCCGTGGCGGCCTGGGCGCGCCCCTTCCACATCCCGCCGCGGCCGCGCCAGAATTCGATGGCGGAGATCACCGTGAAGGCCGCGTAGAACGCGCCGACGAGCGGCAGGGCGACGCCCCACCAAGGTCCGAGGCGATAGAAGCGCAGCGTCGGTTGGATGGACGCCGCCATGACCAGCCAGGCGGTCAGCCCCAGGAGGCGGCCAGTCCCGGTTCCGAACAAGGCGAGGATCGGCGGCGCGATATAGAGGAGCGCCATGCCGGCGACAGCGAGCACCAGCAGCAATGGCGAGAAGCGAAGCTGGGCAAAGGCGGACCGGGACACCATGCGCTGGATGGCCCCCAGGCTGTCGTAGGGGCGCAGGCTTCGCGCCCGCAGGGTGAGTCCAATCCAGATCGGACCCTGGCGTTTCATCAGCGCCGCGAGGGCGCAGTCGTCGATGATCTCGCCGGCGATGGCCTCGATCCCGCCCGCGGCCTCCAGGGCGGCGGCGCGCACCAGCATGCAGCCCCCGGCCGCGGCGGCGGCGCGGCGGCGCGGATCGTTCACGATGGCGAACGGGTAGAGCATCGCGAAGAAGAACACGAAGGCGGGGATCAGCAGGCGTTCGGCCCAGGTCTCCACCGTCAGCCGGGCCATCAGCGAGGTCAGCACCAACCCTCCGGCCCGCGCCCGCTCGACGAGGCGCCGCACATTGTCCGGCGCGTGGGCGATGTCGGCGTCGGTGAGCAGGAGAAACTCAGGCCGCCGGCGCCCCCCGGAAGCGTGGCGGATCCCCTGATGCACAGCCCACAGCTTGCCCGTCCAGCCCAGGGGGAGGGGAGAGCCGGCGATCACGGCGAGCCTGCGCCCGGGGTCGGCGACCCCCATCGCCGTCGCGGCGGTCCCGTCGGCGCTGCCGTCGTCGACGAGGATGACATGGAAGTCGCCCCGATAGTCCTGGGCGAGAAGGCTGGCGATCGAGCGGGCGACGACGTCGGCCTCGTCGCGAGCCGGGACGACGGCGACGACCGATGGCCAGCCCTCGCCAGGGGCCGGCGCCTCGCCACGGTCATCGCGCTCTCGCGCCAGCCAGAAGAAGCCGCGCCCGACAATGAGATAGAACCAGGCGGCCAGGGCGGCGAACGCGATCGCGGTCGTCACGCCAGCCTGCCCTGGGCGCGAAACCAGGCGAGGGCGTCGACGAGCGCCTCGCGGTACGGGCGCGCCGCGTATCCCAGCTCGCGCTCGGCCTTGGCGGAGGTGAAGAACATGTGGTGCGCGGCCATCTGCAGCGCCTCGCGGGTGATGAAAGGCTCGCGGCCGGTGATCGCGGCGAGGCACTCGGCGGCGAGGGCCAGGGGCCAGAGCGGCGCGCGAGGAAAGCTGAGCGTGGGCGCCCGCCGACCGGTCAGGCCGGCGATGCAGGCGAGCAACGCCTTGAGGCTCGCGTTCTGGCCGCCCAGGATATAGCGCTCGCCGATCCGGCCCTTCAGCAGCGCCAGGACATGTCCCTGCGCAACATCGTCGACGTGCACGAGATTGAGGCCGGTGTCGACGAAGGCCGGGATTCGTCCCCGCGCCGCCTCGATGACGATCCGCCCGGTGGGCGTCGGCTTGATGTCGCGCGGGCCGACGGGCGTGGATGGGTTGACGATCACCGCCGGCAGGCCGCGCTCGGCCACCATCCGTTCGACCAGCCGCTCGGCGGCGACCTTGCTCTGCTTGTAGGCGCCGATCGCCTCGGCCTGGTCGAGCGGGGCGGTCTCGTCGACCACGGTCTCGGCGCCTGCCGCCCGCAGGGTCGCGACGCTGCTGGTGTGGACGATGCGCTCCACGCCGCTCGCGAGCGCCGCCTCCATCACGCTGCGCGCGCCCTCGAGGTTGGCGCGCATGATCGCCGAAGGGTCGGGCGCCCACAGTCGATAGTCGGCGGCGACGTGGAAGAGGTAGCGGATGCCTCCCAGCGCCGCGCGCATGGACCCGGAGTCGGCGACATCACCTTCGACGATCACGCAGTCGACGCCTTCGAGGCTGCGCCGCGAACTGGTCGGGCGGACGAGCACTCGCGGCCGAATCCCGCGCCCGGCGACGGCGCGCAACACCGCCGAACCGACGAACCCGCTGGCGCCGGTGATCAAGACGGGATCGTCCTTTTCCATCGGCCCAGGGGGATAGCACAGGCCGGCCAGGGCGACAGGCTGGAGCGCGCCCCACCGACCGCCGCCGCTATGGGACGTGCGGGCCCGGAGCGCCGGCGATGGCGACCGCCTCGGCCTCCGCGGCGAGGACCCGCAGGGTTTCGGCGTGGCTCTCCCGGGTGATCTTGTAGCCGAACATCAGCAACAGAGAGAACGCGTAGAGAAAGACCATCGTCGGCACATAGACCATGGCGAGGCGGCTCACGACCTCGGGCGCTACATGCCCGGGCTTGGCGGCGGCGGGGAAGTGGATCAGGCCCAGGATCACGGTGGCGGCGAAGATCCCCATCCCGGAGACCGCCTTCGCCACCAGGCTCGAGGCGGAGAAGAACAGACCCTCCGATCTCCGGCCGGTCTTCAGTTCGCTGTCCTCGACGACGTCGGCGATCATCGAGGAGACCATCGTCGTCGCCCCGATGTAGAAGGCGGTGGAGATGATCGAAGTAAAGAAGATGGTGATCTGCAGCGCCGGCGAATGGTTCGGCGGCATCAGCCCCATCAGGCGCAGGATTAGCGGCGTGATCCCGGTCACCAGCCCCAGGATGAACAGCACCATGGCCGAGGGGCGCTTGCCGAAGCGGCGCGAGATGATCGGCGCGCCGCCCAGCGCCAGGAAGGCCGAGATGAAGACGCCGGCGGTGAAGAGGGAAATCTGCTTGGCCGAGAACTCCCAGAAGAAGGTGTTGAAGTAGTTGTTCATCGACGAGCCGAGGCCGGCGGCCATGGCGATCGCCACCCCGGAAAGAGTGAGGTTGAGGAACGAGCGGTGCGACCAGGTGGCGACCATCTCCTTCGCCATGGCGAGGAGGCGAATCTTGCGCTTGGGCGGGATTCGCAGGCTGGGAATGTGCCGATGGGTGCCGGCCGCGGAGATCAGGATGGCGAAGAACATGATCACCGAGCCGACCATGCCGTAGTGGGCGTAGCCGGCCGGATTGAGCTGGCCCACCGGGTGGGTCTTGTCGGGGGTGAGGAGAAAACGGAAGGCGATGAAATTGATGGCGAGCCCGCCGACCCAGCCGAAGAAGTAGCGATAGCTGAGGAGCACCGTGCGCTCGTCATACCCCGAGGTCAGCTCCGCCGAGAGGGCCGAGCTCGGCACCTCGTAGAAGGTGATGAAGGTGCGGATGACGATGGCGACGCCGACCAGGTAGAAGAAGAGATGGCCATTCGACCAGTGCGGCGGGTTCCAGATGGCCAGGTAGGAGATCGCGACGGGCAGGGCCGAGGCGTACATGAACGGGTGGCGCCTGCCCCACTTCGAGCGCCAGTTGTCGCTTACCTGGCCGACGATGGGGTCCAGGAAGGCGTCGAACAGCATCGCCACCAGGATCGCCAGTCCCACCGCCGGGGCGGGCAGGCCCACGACCTGGTTGTAGAAGATCAGCAGCAGGTACTGGAAACCGTTGTCCTTGACCCCGAAGGACACCGAACCGAAGCCATAGAAGAGCCGGGTGACCAGGCCCAGGCGGCGCGCCGGTGGCGCGAGAAGCGACGGTGCATCGGTCAAAAGGCGATCCCGAATTTGGCGATGAGGAGATGGCCGCCCACTCGACCCAGGACATCAGGTTGTCTCGACCGGCCGCCAATTGCAACGGGGCCGCGCTTCGACCCACGCGGCGCCTTGGTGTAAGACCGCCGCCCGATGACCGTGCGCCCGGCCAATTTTGCGCTTGCCAACGACCGGCTCGACCTGATCGGCGAGCTCGATCGCAAGGTCCATTGGCTTTCAGCCTGGACCATCCATCACGCCAACCATCTGCGAAAGAGCCGCGATGGCCTGAAGGTCGGCGGCCACCAGGCCTCCTCGGCCTCGATGGCGACGATCATGTCGGCGCTCTACTTCTCGGTGCTCAAGCCGCAGGACCGGATCGCGGTGAAGCCGCACGCCAGCCCGGTCTTCCACGCCATCCAGTACCTCTTCGGCCGCCAGAGCCTCGACCAGCTGCAACGCTTCCGCGGTTTCGGCGGCGCGCAGTCCTATCCTTCGCGCACCAAGGATGAGGACGAGGTGGATTTCTCCACCGGCTCGGTGGGCCTGGGGGTCGCGATGACCGCCTTCGCCTCGATCGCCCAGGACTACCTTCTCGCCCACGACCGCATCCCGGCGGAGCGGGCGGGGCGGATGATCTCGCTGCTGGGCGACGCCGAACTCGACGAAGGCAACATCTACGAGTGCATCATCGAAGGGGCCAAGCACGATCTGCGCAACTGCTGGTGGATCGTCGACTACAACCGGCAAAGTCTCGACGCGACGACCTCGGAGCGGATGTTCCTGCGCTTTTCCGAGATCTTCACCGCCGTCGGCTGGGACATCGTCACCCTGAAGTACGGCCGCGGCCTGGAGGCCGCATTCGCCCAGAGCGGCGGCGCGGCGCTTCGCGCCTGGATCGAAGACTGCCCCAACGATCTCTACGCCGCCCTGAGCTTCCAGGGGGGCGAGGCGTGGCGGAAGGCGATCCGTGCCGACCTCTCCGCCGACCCGAACGTGCAGCGGCTCATCGCCGGCTATGGGGACGATGAGCTCGCGGCCCTGATGACCAATCTGGCGGGCCACGATCTGTCGCTGCTGCTCGACGCCTTCCATGCCGTCGCCGACGACCGGCCCAAGTTCTTCATCGTCTATACGATCAAGGGGTTCGGCCTGCCTTTTCAGGGCCACAAGGACAACCACTCCGGGCTGATGACCACGGCGCAGATGCGCGCCTTTCAGGCGAAGATGGAGGTTCCGCAAGGCGAGGAATGGGCGCGTTTCGCCGGCCTGCCGCGGCCGGCCGCCGAATACCGGCGGTTCATCGCCGCGACGCCGTTCGCGGGCCGCGTTCCGGAGACCGCCGCGCCGCGCATCGCCGTCCCGGACGAGGCGAGCTTTCCCCGCCCCGCCGGGCGCCAGTCGACCCAGGTCGCGTTCGGCAAGATCCTCAATGACCTCGCCCGCGCCGGCGGCGCCCTGGCCGACGCCATCGTCACCACCTCGCCGGATGTGACCGTCTCCACCAACCTCGGCGGCTTCGTGAACCAGCGCGGCCTCTTCGCCCGCGACGCCCGCGCCGACCGCTTCCGCGATGCGGCCATCGCCTCGCCGCAGCGCTGGCTGCTGGGTCCCAAGGGCCAGCACATCGAACTTGGGATCGCCGAGAACAATCTCTTCCTGCTTCTGGGGGCGCTGGGGCTTTGCGGCGAGCTCTTCGGCGCGCGAGTGATCCCGATCGGCACCCTCTACGATCCGTTCATCAACCGCGGCCTCGATGCGCTCAACTACGCCTGCTACCAGGACGCGCGGTTCCTCCTGGCGGCGACCCCGTCGGGAGTGACCCTCGCCCCCGAGGGGGGCGCCCACCAGTCGATCCACACCCCGCTGATCGGCATGGCCCAGGATAGCCTGAGCTATTTCGAGCCCGCCTATGTCGACGAGCTGACGCAGATCATGCGCTGGGCCTTCGACCACCTGCAAGCCGACGATGGCGGCTCGGTCTATCTGCGCCTTTCGACCCGCGCCCTCGACCAGCCCCGCCGGGAGCCCGGCGAGGCCTGGACCGAACAGGTCGTGGAGGGCGCCTACTGGCAGGTTCCGCCCGCCCCCGGCGCCGAGCTGGCCGTCGTCTACACCGGAGCGGTCGCCCCCGAGGCCCTGGAGGCCTTCGAGCAGATCCGCGAGGATTTCGAAGGCGCGGGGCTGCTCGCCGTCCCCAGCCCCGACCGCCTGCACCGCGGCTGGTCCAAGGCGCAGGAAAAGGGCGCCGTCTCCCAGGCCGAGCGGCTGCTGGCGGCGCTCGGGCGCAACGCCGCCCTGGTCACCGTCATCGACGGGCCGCCGGCGACGCTCTCCTGGCTGGGCGGCGTCATCGGTCATCGGGTGAGGGCGCTCGGCGTCGACCGTTTCGGCCAGTCGGGCGATATCCAGGATCTCTACCGCGCCTATCGCCTCGACGCCGAGGCCATCCTCGACGCGACGGCGGCGGCGCTGGCGGGGGGTTAGGGCGGAGCGCGCAATGCGCGACTCACCACCTCAGCTTGTGACGCGCCAGGCGCTCATAGTGAGGCCGGGCGGCCCGCGCGATCGGCCTCAGCGTGGGATCCAGTTCCTTCGGTCTCACCGGCGCGCCGGGCGGCGCAAAGCCGGTGGAGCGCTCGACCGCGTCGTACCAGGCGGGGGCCCAGGGCCCATCGGTGGCGCGTGGTCCGGGCGGCCAGCTCAGCATCGCGGGGTCGAACGGGATTGCCAGCGCCCGGCAGAGCGCGCTGAGGGCCCTGGGCGGGTCGGAAAGCACGTCGCGGGCGTCGATCACCGGCGGAGCGCGGCCGAGGCGATCGGCCTCGCGGTCGAAGAGCTCGCCCTGGCGGACAAAGCCGATGTCGCTCTCTGTCACCACGGCGCGGCGCGCGCCATAGGAGGCGAGGACCTCTTCGGGCGCGCGGATCAGGAAGGCGTTGCGCCACCGGTCCATCCACCCAAGGCCGATTTCACCCAGCATGTGGTGGCTCATGTGCTTGGCGTAGAGGATCGGCCGGCCGCCCGGGACCGGGCCCTCGAGCTGGCGCACCACCTGCCGCCAGGTCCCGGGCCGGGCGGCCAGGACCGCCTCGCGCAACGGGTGATCGATCCCCGTGGCGGCAAGGTAAGGACCATAGAAGGGCTCGTCGATCACCGCGCAGTCGGCCCGGCCGCCGAAGGCGCGCATCATCGCGGTGGAGATGTTGCGCGGCCCCGACCACATCGCGATGCGCACCGCCTCGGCGGTCACCTCAGTGGATGCGCCGCGGCGTCGGCGTCCTTGAGGGCTTCGTAGAGACCCTGGAGGCGCCTGGTGACCGGGCCGGGCGCGGCAAGAGCGTGGCCATCGATCGCGCTCACTGGGGTGATCCCGCCCATGGTCCCGGTGGCGAACGCCTCGTCGGCGCCGTGCGCCTCCGCCAGGGTCAGGTCGCATAGGCGGACGGGCGCGCCGCCCTCGCGGCAAAGCTCGATCACCCTGGCCCTGGTGACGCCGTTGAAGCAGTAGTCGCCGGATGAGGTCACGACCTCGCCAGCCCTCACGGCAAAGAAGTTGGTGGCGTTGCAGCTCGAGACGAACCCGCGCGGATCGAGCATCAGCGCCTCGTCCGCCCCGGCCTCGATCGCGTCGAGAAGGGCGGTGATGAGATTGAGCCGGCTATGGGAATTGAGCCGCATGTCGAACATCTCGCGCGGCGTGCAGCGGATGGAGGCGGTGTGGAGGCGCAGGGCTCGGCCCGCCGGCGGCGCCTTGTGCTCGGCGGCGATGACGATCGTCGGACCGCCGAGCGCATTGCGGGGGTCCTGACTCACCGTCGCCTTCAGACCCCGTGTCACCATCAGGCGGACGTGCACGCCGTCGGTCATCGCGTTGGCGGCGAGGGTCGAGGCGAGCGCGGCGACGATCTCGTCCCGCCTCATGCCGATTTCCAGGTGGATGGCGCGCGCGCCTTCGAAGAGCCGGTCCAGATGCGCCTCCAGGAAGAGCAGGGCGCCCTTGTGCAGACGAAGGCCTTCCCACACCCCGTCGCCCAGGGAAAAGCCGGCGTCGAACACGGAGATCTTCGCCTCCCGGCGAGGAACCAGTTCGCCGTTCAGCCAGACGAGCACCTCGGCGTTGCGCGGATCGGGCGCATAGTCCTGACTTCCGGCCATGGCGCCTCCTAGGCCAGGATGCCCACCTCCGGGAAGGGGTCTCACCACAAGGGCCGGCCCCGCGCCGGCGACGACGCGCTTTGACAAACCGCGCGGGCGGCTTCTATCTCACCGTGGGAAAAATCCAGCATTTGGTGGCGAGATGAAGACCTGGACCTTCTGCATGTTCATTGGCTGCGCGCTTCTGGCGGGGTGTGGCGGCGGCGGCGGCGTTACGGCGCCGGCAGAGGTCGCCGGAACCTGGGGCGCCGACTGCACCCAGCCGTTCGTCAAGTTCGACGGGGCCAAGATCACCGTCTTCCCCGACAAGGCGACCTACGACCTGAAGAGCGCGGCGCTCGCCGGCGGCCAGCTGACCGTCGCCTACGACACCGCCCAGGGCGCGGTGAGCGAAGTCTACCTCCTGCAGGGCCAGACCCTGCGCCTGGATCACGGAACCTATGGCGGCAGCCAGGCGACCTGGCACAAGGCGCCCATGAACAAATGCCCGTGAACGCGGGGCTCGGATCGCCGCGCCGGCGCCCAGTTCGATAGTCACGACACGACGGAGGCGAAACCACGCAATGAAACGAACAGGCACTCACATCGCGGCGACCGCGGCAGTCGCCTTGAGCTGCGGCCTCGCTGCCTCGACGACCGCGCGGGCGGCCAGCCTGCTCGATGGCCGCTACACCTGCCTGATGGCGGTCGGTTCCAACACCGTGACCTTCGGCTTCGTGGACATCAAGGGACGCACCTATCGCGATCCGAGCCTCGGCGCCGGAGGGCCATTCGCTCCCTACGGCATCGGCCCGGGCGGCGCGATCCAATGGAGCCGTGGTTTCGGTGCGCTGAGCGCCAACGGCGCCCGCCTCGGGACCACGGATGTCTCGAGCAGCACGCGGTTCGTCGTCCACTACCTTTCACCGCGCGGACGTCAGGAAGGGCTCGATTGCGCGCGCGAGTAGCGCCTCGACCGTCCTGGTGACCGCGAGCTTGTCACCACCGAGCCGCCGCCATGGCTTCTATGAACGCTACATCCTGCCGCCGCTGCTGGGCCTCGCTTGCGGCGCCAAGCCGATCCGCAAGCAGCGCGAGAAGATCGTGCCGAGAGCGCGCGGCGTCGTCCTCGAGCTGGGCTTCGGCGCGGGGCTGAACCTGGCGCACTACGATCTGGCCAGGGTCACGCGGATCTTCGCCCTGGAGCCCGCCGCGGGCATGCTCGCCCGCGCGCGAAAGGCGGCCGCCGGCTTCGACCGCCCGATCGAAATCCTCGAAGAAACCGCCGAGACCGTGTCTCTGGGTCCCGCGAGCGTCGATACGGTCCTCGTCACCTACAGCCTGTGCAGCATCCCCGACGTGGCCGCCGCTCTCGAAGGCGCCAGGCGCGTGCTGAAGCCCGCGGGCAGGCTGCTCTTCTGCGAGCACGGCCTGGCGCCCGACGAGGTGGTGCGCCGGCGGCAGCGGTCGATCGATCCCTTCTGGCGGCGGATCGGCGGCGGCTGCCGGCTCACCCGCGACATCCCGGCGCTCATCGCCGGCGCCGGCTTCACCATCGAGGACCTCCAGACCATGTACCTGCCGGGAACGCCGCGATGGGCCGGCTTCAACTGGTGGGGCTCGGCGAGGGTGCGATGAGGCTCTAAGCTGGCGCCGCGATGCTTCGACCTTGGGGGAGGGCGGTGAAAAAGGCGGGCCTGCGGCTCTGGACCGTGGCGATCCTGGCGGTGGCCGTCGGGCTCGCCTCCTACCGCTATCTGCTGCCCGGAACGCCGGGCGCCCCGCCGACGGTCCTCGCCAACCACTTCAACCAGTTCGGCGCGCTCGTCTTCCATGCCACGCTCAGCGCCACCGCCCTTATCCTCGGCGCCGTTCAGTTCTTCCCGGCCATCCGTGCGCGCTGGCCGGCGTGGCATCGCCGCGCGGGCACGGTCTATGTCGGCTGCAGCCTAATCGGAGGCGCCGTCGCGCTCGTCCTTGCGCTTGGAACCACCTCCGGTCCGGTCGGCAGCGCCGGCTTCGGCCTGCTGGCCCTTTCGTGGCTGGGGGCCACCGTCAACGCCTGGCGACTGGCCCGGGCTCGGGACTTCGTGCGCCACGAGCGCTGGATGGTGCGCAGCTACGCCCTGACCTTCGCCGCCGTGACCCTGCGTCTCTATCTGCCGATCGCCGCAATCGCCCATGTGGACTTCATGACCGGCTACCGGGCCATCTCCTTCCTGTGCTGGGTCCCCAATGTGATCGTCGCCGAGCTGATCCTGGCGCGACGCCGCCCGGCGAGAGGGCTCCTGGCGCGCGCCGCGGTCTCGCCGGGTTCGTCTTGATCGACGCGGCCCTGCTTCCGCCCGTGGAGCGGCGGAGGGTTCTCATCCTCGGCGGCGTCGTCCTGCTTCTGCTCAACTTCGCCGCGCCCAACGGCGGCCTGATCGGCGTGCCGATCAGCTTCTTCCTGAAGAACCGCCTGCATCTGGCGGCGCACGAGCTGGCGATCTTCAACCTGTGGACCGGGGCGCCGCTCTACGCCGCCTTCCTGTTCGGGTTTCTTCGCGACCGCTGGAGCCCGTTCGGGACCGGAGACCGCGGACACCTCGTCCTGTTCGGCGCGGCGACGGCGGCGATCTATGGGGCGATCGCGTTCGCGAGCCCCACCTACGCCATGCTGTTCGCCGGCGTCCTCATCGCCACCGCCGCCCTGCAGACCGTGTCGGGGGCGGCCAACGGCCTCATCTCGGCCCTGGGTCAGGAACAGCTCATGGCCGGTCAGGCGAGCACGGTGATCAACATCTCCACCTGCCTGCCGGCGGTGATCGGCTATCTGCTCGGCGGGGTCTTCAGCGAACTCCTCGAAGGCGCCGATGCGCCGAGCGCGGCGCGCGCCCTGTTCCTGGTCGCCGCCGGCCTGATGGCTATCGTCGCGGTGATCGGCGGCTTCGGCCCCCAGCGCCTCTTCACCCACCATGCGCCGGCGCCGGGCGCCAGCGCTTGGCGCGACGTCACACGGCTGGTGAAGTGCTGGCCGGTCTATCCGCCCCTGATCATGCTGGTGCTGTGGGACTTCGCCCCGGCGAGCGGCGCCGTCCTGCAATACCACCTGGCCAACACCCTGCACGCCTCCGACAGCCAGGTCGGGGCCTTCTACGCGATCTTCTACGCCTCGGTGCTGCCGACGATCGTCCTCTACGGAATCCTCGCCCAGAGAGTGCGCCTCTCGAAATTGCTTTTCTGGGGAACGGTGGTCGCCATCCCTCAGTGGGTTCCCCTGGTCTTCGTCCATTCGCCCGGCGCCGCGCTCCTGGCCGCCGTGCCGATCGGACTGATGGGCGGGCTCGCCTCGGCCGCCTACGTCGATCTCGCCATCCGCTCGTGCCCCAGGGGGTTGCAGGGGACGATGATGATGCTCGTGGTCGCCACCACCTACTACGTGGCCGCCCGCTTCGGCGACGTCTGGGGAACCGAGCTCTACGACTTCAGGGGCGGCTTGCTGACCACGGTCGTCGCTACCACCATCGTCTACGCCCTGATCCTGCCGGCGCTTCTCCTCGCGCCGAAGAGACTGACCTCGACCACCGATGGGCAGGGGGCGACGCCTGCATCGCCGGGCGGGCTTTCACGAGCGAATGGCGATTGACGAAAGCGCGGCGTCCTTGACGGCGGGCGGCCAGCCGCGCCCAATCCTCACCTCGAGGCGGCGACGATACGGCCCATGCGAATACTCAATGTCGCCGACTTCAACTGGATGACCGGTCGCGAGCGCGACGTCACCGGCCTTCGCCTGTTCGACCTCTGCCGGAAGATAACCATGGCGGCGACGCGCGCCGACCACCTGGTCGTCGAGTTCTCCGACCGCTCCGTGGCCCGCACCGGCGCGCCGCTTCGCCTGCGGGCCCTGGGCGCCGGCGCGGCGAGCCGCCGGTTCCTCCAGGTGGTGGACGAGTTTCAGCCGCAGCTGATCCTCCTCCACTTCGCCGACGCCATTACCAACGACGCGCTCGGCGAGGCGCGGCGGCTCTCGCCGGGGGTGGCGATCGCCGACATCAACATCGACCCCATCGACTTCGCGCGGAACAAGAGACGTCTGGCGCGTCGCAAGGGAGCGGTCGATGGCCTGTTCGTCACCACCGCCGAACCGGCCCTGGCCGCCAATGTCGGCGCGACGGCCTTCGCCGCCTATCTGCCCAACCCGGTGGATCCCGCTGTCGAGACCGGCCGCGGGTTCGAGACCGATCGGCCGCAATTCCATCTTGTGCTGCCCGTTTTTGGCGAGGCGCCGCGCTCCATCGGCGCGCAGTCCATGACGCCCACGCGAGCGGCGAGGATGCTCATCCGCGAGGTCCCCGACCTTCGTCTCTCCACGCCCGGCGCGGACGGCCAGCCGGCGGCGAGCGGATACGGATACTTCATGGCGCTGCGGTCGGCGCGCGCGGGCTGGTCTCTCTCGAAAGTGGCGAACCGACCGCTCTACGCCTCGGACCGCATGGCGCACTTCTTCGGCTGGGGACTTCTGGTCGTCATGGAGCGCGCCGCCGGCTTCGAGCGGTTCTACGGTCCTGACGAAGCGGTCTTCTACGACGACTTCGAGGGCCTCGCGCACGCCGCCAGGCGGATCGCCGCCGACGATTCCTGGGCCCGCGCGGTGGCGGAGAACGGCTGGAGGAAGACCTGGACCCTCTTCAACAGCGGCCGGGTGCTGCACTACCTCCTCGCCCAGCTGTTCGACGAGGGCGGCGCCGCCGGCTACGAGTGGCCCTGCGAGCGCTGGGGCGCGAAGTGAACCTTCGAACTACTCGAATGGCCAGAGAGTTTCGAGCGTGGCGTTCGGGAAAAACGTAAGATCACGTAAGAATATTCGAAGACTGCCTTGGCAATTGCCGAGGTTCTGGCGGTCCAATGCGAACATTGCATCGATTTCACAAAGGGATTAACGTCTCCGTTGGCGATCCCTAAAATTGTCCGGGCGTCCGGCGCTTGCGGCTCGCGGCGAGGGACTGCACTTGGCGACCTGCTCCTGTAGCAAGCTGACCATCGGTCGGGACGCCAGGTCGTGGCCCATCTTCGGTCTCACCCTGGCGAGCCTGATCGGCGGGGCGAGCCTCGCCTCTTCGGCGGCGGCCGCGAGCGCGCCGGTTCTGCCCACCGGCGGCCAGGTGCGGGCCGGCGCCGCGGCGATCGGCGCCCCGGCTGGCGGGGCCATGACCATCAACCAGTCCTCGAGCCGGGCGATCATCGACTGGTCGAGCTTTTCGATCGGCCAGGGCGGCGCGGTGCAGTTCAACAACGGCGCCGGCGCAACCCTCAACCGGGTCACCGGAACCGCCGGCTCGCAGATCGACGGCCTGCTTTCGGGAACCGGCAGTGTCTATCTGATCAACCCCGGCGGGGTGATCATCGGCAAGAGCGGCGTGGTCAAGGTCGGCGGGACCTTCGTCGCCTCGAGCCTCGATGTCGCCGACAGCGCCTTCATGGGCGGCGGCGACCTGACCTTCTCGGGGTCCAGCGGCGCGGCGGTGATCAACTACGGCAAGATCGGCGCCCTGGGCGGCGACGTGGCGCTGATCGCCTCGCAGGTTCAGAACTACGGCGAGATCGACGCCGCCAATGGCACGGCCGGTCTCATCGCCGGCACTCAGGTGGTGCTGCGCGACAAGGCGCTGGACGACGGCAAGTTCGCGGTCCTGCTGGGAGGCTCTGGAACCTCGGCGACCAACAGCGGAGTGATCGCCGCGGCGAATGCGGAGCTTCGCGCCGAGGGCGGCAACGTCTATGCGCTCGCCGGCAACACCGCCTCGGTGATCAAGGCGACCGGCGTCACAGCCTCCGACGGCAAGGTCTTCCTCGTCGCGGGGAGCGGCGGCGGCGTCGCGATCGGGCCGGCGGCGCAGATCTCGGCGCGGACCGCGAGCGGCGCTGGCGGAGCGATCGTCGCATCCGGTGACGTGGTCTTCAACCAGGGCCGGCTCGATGCGGCCGGCGCCGCCGGCGGCGCGATCACCATCTCAGCGCGCAGCATCGCCAACGCCGGCGTGCTCGACGCCTCCGGCTCGCAGGGCTCCGGCGGCAAGGTCTCGATCACCGCGAGCGGCTCCTACGTAGAGACCCAGAGTGGCCAAATCCTCGCCGCAGGGACCACCTCGGGCGGCGCCATCGATGTCGAGGCGGCATCGAACCTCTTTACGTCCGGAAGTTGGTCGGCAGCCTCGGCGGCCGGCGCCGGCGGGGCGATCACCGCGGTGGGCGGCGCGACGACCCTGGATGATGCGAGCTTCAACGCCAGCGGGGTGATCGGCGGTTCGATCCGGGTGGGCGGCGACTTCCACGGCGCCGGGACCCTGGCCCACGCCCAGACGACGACCGTGACGCCCGGGAGCGTGCTGAAGGCCGACGCGGCCCTCCCCACTCAGGGCGGCTCGGTCGTCGTCTGGTCGGACAACCACACCGCCTTCTTCGGGGATGTATCGGCCCAGGGCGGCGGGCGGATCGAGATCTCCTCGGCGGCCGGCCTGGAGATGGGCGGCCTGGCCAATGCCGGTCTGGGCGGCCAGGTCCTGTTCGATCCGAAGAACATCGTGATCGACGCCGCCACCGGGGTCTATCCCCAGTATCAGCTCATCGATCCGGACAAGAGCGGTGGCGATGGGTTCGCAGCGACTGTCCTGCCTCTCTCCGGGGGCAATATCGTCGTCACTGCGCCTTTAGACTCCTTTTCGGCGAAGCAATCAGGCGCCGCCTACCTGTTCAACGGCGTGACCGGCGCGCTGATTTCGACCTTGGTCGGATCGCAGGCCGGCGACAGCGTCGGCAACTCAGGCGTCACGGCCCTGTCCAATGGAAACTACGTCGTCAGGAGTTCCGCTTGGGTGAACGGCTCGGCGATCAATGCGGGGGCGGCCACCTGGGGCAGCGGCGCGAGCGGCGTCACCGGCGCGGTCTCGGCGGCGAACAGCCTGGTGGGTTCGCAGGCGGGCGATGCGGTCGGTCTCTCCGTCACGACCCTGACCAATGGCGATTACGTGGTCAGCAGTCCCTTCTGGGCGAACGGCTCGGCGATCTATGCTGGGGCGGTGACCTGGGGCAGCGGCGCGAGCGGCGTCGCCGGCGTGGTCACGGCGGCGAACAGCCTGGTGGGATCGCAGACGAGCGATAACGTCGGTTCCTCCGGCGTCACTGCCTTGCCCAACGGAAACTACGTCGTCCGCAGCGGCAATTGGGCGAACGGCTCGGCGACCCTGGCCGGGGCGGTCACCTGGGGCAGCGGCGCGAGCGGTGTTTCAGGCGCGGTTTCGGCGGCGAACAGCCTGGTGGGCTCGCAAAAGTACGATTATGTCGGCAGCGCCGGGGTCACGACGCTGATCAATGGAAATTTCGTGGTCGACAGCCCCTTTTGGGCAAACGGCTCGGCGACCGCAGCGGGGGCTGCGACCTGGGGCAACGGCGCAAGCGGCGTCGCTGGCGTGGTCTCGGCCGCCAACAGCCTGGTGGGTTCGCAGACGAATGATCAGGTCGGCTTCTCCGGCGTCACGGCCCTGACCAATGGCGCCTACGTGGTCGCAAGCCCCTATTGGGCGAACGGCTCGGCGACCCATGCCGGGGCTGCGACCTGGGGCAGTGGCGCGCGTGGCGTTGCCGGCGCGGTCTCGGCCGCCAACAGCCTGGTGGGATCGCAGGCGAATGATGAGGTCGGCTACTTCGGCGTCACGGCTCTGGCAAATGGTAACTACGTCGTCGACAGCGCCTATTGGGCGAACGGCTCAACGCCCGATGCCGGGGCGGCGACCTGGGGCAATGGCGCGACGGGGATCACCGGCGTCGTCTCGGCGGCGAACAGCCTGGTGGGATCGCAGGCGTACGATGAGGTCGGCCAAACCGTCGCGGCTCTGACCAATGGCGACTACGTGGTCAACAGTCACTCTTGGTCAAACGGCTCGGTGCCCGGCGCCGGGGCGGCCACCTGGGGCAGCGGCGCGAGCGGCGTCACCGGCGCGGTCTCGGCGGCGAACAGCCTGGTGGGGTCGCAAGCGGGCGATGCGGTCGGCCTGTTCGTCACGGCGCTGACCAATGGCGACTACGTGGTCAGCAGTCCCTACTGGGCGAACGGCTCGGCGACCGCCGCCGGGGCGGTGACCTGGGGCAACGGCGCGAGCGGCCTCACAGGCGCGGTCTCGACCTTGAACAGCCTGGTGGGGTCGCAAAAGTACGATTATGTCGGCAATGGCGGCGTCACGGCCCTGACCAACGGCGACTACGTGGTCAGCAGTTACTCTTGGGCGAACGGCTCGGCGGTCCGGGCCGGGGCGGCCACCTGGGGCAATGGCGCGGCCGGCGTCGCCGGCGCGGTCTCGGCGTCCAACAGCCTGGTGGGCTCGCAGGGGAACGATGCGGTCGGCATCCATGGCGTCACGGCTCTGAGCAATGGCGACTACGTGGTCAACAGCCCCTACTGGGCCAACGGCTCGGTGACCCGGGCCGGAGCGGCCACCTGGGGCAATGGCGCGAGCGGCGTCGCCGGGGTGGTCACGGCGGCGAACAGCCTGGTGGGCTCGCAAGCTGACGATCAGGTCGGCGCCGGCGTCACGGCTCTGAGCAATGGCGACTACGTGGTCAACAGCTCCAATTGGGCGAACGGCTCGGAGGCCCAGGCTGGGGCGGTGACCTGGGGCGCCGACGCAACCGGCGTCAGCGGCGCGGTCTCGGCGGCGAACAGCCTGGTCGGGACCTCCCGAAACGCACTATTGGAATTTCGGGGCGACGGCGGCGCCACGACCACCTTCGTCGCCTCCGGCGGTGGCCAGGTTTTCATCGGGATCACCGATCTCAATGCCCTGACCTATTCGCGGGCGCAGGATCAGACAGTCACGATCACTCCTTCGGCCCTCGCCGCCGAGCTGGCGACCGGCTCGGCGATCACCTTGCAGGCGAGCAACGACATCACGGTCAACAGCGCCGTCGACGTGCCGGGATCTTCCGGCGGCGCCCTTGCGCTGGACGCCGGCCGGTCCATTGCGCTCAACGCCTCGATCACCACCGCCAACGGCAATCTCACCCTCCTGGCCAACACAAAGCTCTCCGCCGGGGTCGTCGACAGCGAACGCGACCCCGGCGCAGCGACCATCGCCATGGCCCCAGGCGTGAGCCTCAACGCCGGAACCGGAAACGTGGTGATCGACCTGAGCGGCGGGGCGGGGAAAACCAACACTTCCAACGGCGCGATCTCGCTCGGCTCGATCACCGCCGCCTCGATCGATGTCGAAAATGGCGGCGCGAGCACGGGCAGCGACATCTCCATCGCCAGCGGCGGCGTCCTGACCGCTTCGGGATCCGGCGATGCGATTGTCCTGGCCGCCGACGGGAACTTCATCAACAGCGCCGGGGCCGGCGCCCTGAGCGCCTCCAGCGGCGTCTGGCTGATCTACACCCAGGCGACGGGCACGTCGGGCGGGGCGCCCACCGGTGACAGCTTCGGCGGTCTCGTCGCCAAGAGCTACTATGGCGATCAGTACACCTTCGGCTCGGGGACCCTGGGCGCCTTCGCTTCGGCCCCCAACGCCGGCGACCGGTTCGTCTATGGGTACCAGCCGACCGTGACGGTGAACCCGGCCACCCGGAGCGTCACCTACGACGGCAGGCTCCGCACCGACCCCTATCGAGTGATCGGCCTGCAGAACGGCGACAACCAAGCCGACGCGGTCCAGGGCATGCTCGCGACGACCAGCCAGAACGTCGGCGTCTACGGCTTCGCCTCGGGCCTGACCTCCGATGAGAACTACGCCATCAACTACGGCGCCGGGACGCTCACCATCGACCCCAAGGCGCTGGTCGCCTCGCTCGTCGGGACCGTGGAGAAGACCTACGACGGGAACACGGTGGCGACCCTCACCTCCGCCAACTACAGCCTTTCAGGGGTGATCCGCGGCGACGACGTCAGCCTCAACGATCCGACCGTGGGCGTCTACGGCAACCCCAATGTGGGCCAGAGACGGGTGAGGGTGCACGGCCTCTTCCTCACCGGTGCGGCCGCCGGGAACTACACCGTCAACAAGGCGACAGGGGCGAAGATCGGGCTCATCGTCGCCGCGGCCGATGGCTTCACCTTCTTCGGACTGACCGGCGCCAGTGACGCCGTCCTCGAAGAGGCGCGGCCCGTCGCCGATGCGGCCGACATGCTCGTCTCGTCCATCGGCGACGACCGCGGCCGGGGAATGATCCCCTAGGGCGGAATCCAACCAGCTTGGCCGAGATGTCGCCTCGAGAAGACCCTCTCCCTGAAGGGACAGGGGTTCTGTGGCGTGCGTGCCGACCTTGTTTGCATCCTCTGGCGCGTAAGCGGGGAGCCAGGGGTTTCATTCACGGGCGCCTCACTTTGAAAAAAGCCTAGGTCCCCGCCTTCGCGAGGAACACGAAGGAAGGGATGGGCCGAGCCACCTCTTTCCGATCGCGCTGCGCGGGCCTGGCGATCTGCCTCTGGCAGACGATCGCCGCGCCGGCGCACGCCCAGGTGGTGGAGCGCCATCTGCCGCCGCCGCCCGCGCCGACGGCGCCGACGCTTGCCACCCCTCTACCGCCGGTCGCGGCCGGGGACGATCGCGCGCTCGGCGCGGTACTCCACGCCATCGTTCTGCTGGGCCCGAGCGAGGCCGTCCAGTCCGGACCAGCGAACGGCGTCGTCGTTTCGTCCGCGCTGCCGCGGATGGATCGGGAGAGCGCTCAGCGAACCATTCGCGCGTTCCTCGGTGAGCCGATCACCCGCCGACTGATTTCACGCATCGAGGCGGCGATCGTCAACGCCTCTCGACGCCAGGGCTTCCCCTTCGTCGAGGTCTCGACGCCGGAGCAGGAGATCAGCGGCGGCGTCCTGCAGATCCGCGTCGTCGAGTTCAGGCTTGGCAAGCTGAACCTGGCCGGCGCTTCGCCACGCGAGGCGGCCAGGATCGCCGGCGCGGTACGCCTCGTCCCGGGCGGCGAGATCGACAGCCGGCGGCTCTCGCAGGACCTGGATTGGCTTGGCCGCACTCCGTTCCGCACGATCGCGCCGGCCTTCACGCCTGGCGCGGAACTGGGCCAGACCGACCTCGACCTGGCGGTGACACACCTGCGGCCATGGCGGGTCGAAGCCGGCTATTCGAACTCCGGGGCCTCGCCCACCGACCAGGATCGCTACTTCGTCGGCGCCACGGCCGGCGGCGTCGTGATTGCCGATTCGGTGCTCTCGCTGCAGATCACCGGAAGCCCCGACTTCTGGGTTACGGGGGACGAGGTCCTGGTCCAGAGTCATCCGACCTATGAGAGCGTCGCGGGCCGGTTCACCGCCCCGCTCACGCCGCGCTCCGACATCGAACTGAGCCTCGATGCGGTGGAGACCAATCAGGCCGTGCCATTCTTCGTCGTCCGCGAACAGACCCTCGAAACGAGCCTCGCCTGGCGAACCGCCGTTTCCAATTTCGTTCCGCTGCCCGGCGACGTCAGGCTCGGGATCGAGGCGAAAGCCCAGAGGCGCATGACCTTCTTCGGCCCCGTCGACGTGCTCGAAGGAGGGGTCAACATCTACCAGATCCTTGGCGGGTGGTCGGAGAGCTGGAACGACCGCTTCGGTCATTCGACCCTGGATCTGGCGATCCATGTCGCCCCCGGGGGCGTCGACCGTCTGAATAGCGACGCCAATTTCAGCGACTTCACCAGTGGTCGTGTCGGTGGAGCGGGATACGCCTATCTCGACATCGACTATGGTCGCCTGACCACCCTGCCGCGCGGCTTGAGCCTGGCGACCCAGCTCACCGCCCAATACGCCGGCCGACCCATCCCCGACAGCGAGCAGCTCGGCCTCGGCGGCCAGGGCCTTGTTCGCGGCTATTTTCTGGATGTCGGCGCCTTCGATGACGCGGTCATCCTGCGCGACGAGCTTCATGCGCCCGCTCTGGCCGTCGTGAAGAGCGCAGCGGCGCCCGTCGCCGTCGCGCCCTTCGCTTTCCTGGACCTCGGCTGGGGTCGCAACGAGGCGGCGGGTCAGAACGTGCGGCTCGCCTCGGTTGGTCTCGGGGCCGATCTCCAGGTCACCCGCCGCATCGCCGCCGACCTGAGCCTCAGCTATCCGCTCGCCAGGGTGCGCGAGACCCACGTCGGCGACTGGCGTCTCGAAGCCAGGTTGGCCGTTTCCTACTGAGAGCCGCCGACGGTGGCGAGCTCGTCAGCCATCATGGCGTTCCATGTCGACTTCAGGTTTGGCGACGGGATCGCCTTGGTCTCGTGCATGATGGCGTCGACAAAGTCGCGATACCCGCTGCTGAAGTATTTTCGGCCCATTTTCCACGCCACGCGAAACGCGGGAATCACCGACAAATCTCGAAGCGCACTCTCGTCGGACTCGAGGCCGGCCGCGTCGAGAGTCCCAGCCTTGTGCTGAAGAAATGTGTCCTCCCAGTTGAAGAGCGTTGCATCGATCGCGGCGACAAACGCACGTATCTGTTCGTCATCCATCTCTGCGTCGCCCTGCATGGCTTGGCTGATCACGCGGTTCAAGCCGGGTTCAGCATGCCTCAGTATGGTGTCGATCATGCGTGCGCTGCGCATTTGCTGCATGAGCGCACGCTGATTCAGATTTGCTTGCCGCATTTGCAGAAGCAGGAACAGCAATGTGACCACGACGGCCAGTCCGCTGAAGAAACTGCCAATCGATGCAAGGTCTGAAAGCGCCATTGGATATCCCCGATGTTTTGCATTGCCAAGACCCAGGCTAGGTCAATGAGGCCCGCCCGGCTACGTCGCCGCTTCAGGCTCCGCCTCTCTCAGTAGCGGGACTGGCTGATGGTGCAGGCGGTCTGGTAGCAGCCTGTCTCCGACGGGCGAAGGAAACCCAGTTCCCACCTAGCCCTGCCATGGCTGATCGCCACTCCGCCGACGCGGCGGAGTGTCTCTGTCGGTAGATGTCTCGCCTGATGAGGCGGCGTTCCCGGTTGAAGCGATTTTCGACCGCGCCGTCGACCGAGCTGAACTACGGCTGGGCTCGCGCGCCAGGTTGCGCCTTGCCATCGGCGCAGGCTTCGGGCCAAGGTCGCGGCGAGGCGTAACGGGGGACGGCGGCATGACGGATGCGACGGCCGCCGGCGCGGGGCCCGCCCCGGCCATTGACGCGGCCGCCCGCCGCAGGATCCTCCTCTACCTCTGCGGCCTCATCTTCATCATCAGCCCGGCCGCGCCCTACCACGGCCTCATCGCCATCCCGGTCAGCTTCTTCCTCAAGAACCGGCTGCACCTGCCGGCGAGCCAGGTCGCCCTGTTCCGCCTGATGACCGGGGCGCCGCTCTACGTCGCCTTCCTCTTCGGCTTCGTGCGCGACAGCTGGAGCCCGTTCGGCCGGCGCGACCGCGGCTACTTCATGCTGTTCGGCGGCCTGACAGCGCTGGTCTACGTCGTCTTCGCCCTGCTGCCGGTGAGCTACGTCTCCCTGCTCGCCGGCATAGCCCTCGCCACCTGCAGCTACCTCTTCCTCTCCAGCGCCTGGAGCGGCCTCACCTCGACGATCGGCCAGCAGCAGGCCATGTCGGGCCAGCTCGCGGCCGCCTACAACATCGTCGCCTCCCTGCCGGGGCTGGCGGCCCTCGCCCTCGGCGGGGCCCTCAGCGACCGGCTGGAGGGGGTGAGGGCCGGCGAGGTGGCCAGGACCCTGTTCCTTATCGGCGCGGTCCTCGCCGCGATCATCGCCGTCGTCGGGGCATGGCGTCCGCGCGCCGTCTACGACAACGTCCACGCCGAGCACGGGCCGAGGGCCCACCCCATCGCCGACATCAAGCGGCTGGCGCGCCACTGGCCGATCTATCCGGCCCTGTTCATCTGGTTCCTGTGGAATTTCGCCCCGGGCGGCTCGACGCCCCTGCAGTACTACCTGCAGGACACACTGCACGCCAAGGATTCGGACTGGGGCCTGTGGAACATGGTGTTCGGCGCCGGCTTCATTCCCACCTTCGCCCTCTTCGGTCTGCTCGCCCGTCGCTATTCCCTGCGCCGCCTGCTCTGGTGGAGCACGCTTTTCGCCGTGCCGCAGTACATCCCCCTGCTCTTCGTGCCGACGGTGAACGCCGCGCTTTTCGCGGGGGCGGCCATGGGCCTGATGGGCGGGGCGGCCAGCGCCGCCTACATCGCCCTCATCATCCGCTCGTGCCCGCGCGGGCTGCAGGGGACGACTCTGATGGCCTCGACCGCCATGTACTGGATCGTCTCCAACTTCGGCGACCTGCTCGGCACCTGGCTCTACGACCGCTTCGGCCACACCTTCACTGTCTGCGTCGTCGCCATCACCATCGTCTACGCCCTGATCCTGCCGGCCCTGCTGCTCGTTCCCCGCCGCCTGATCGAAACGCCGGACGGGGTCGCCCCAAAGGGCGGCTTCCACGCCGACGAGGGCGCGGCCGAAGCGGTTCCGGCGTAGCCGCCTTCGCCCGCCGAACCCTCTCGGCCCGTTCCTCGAGGCTCGCGACTTCGCAGGTCAGGATCACCGAAAACGGCGCCGCCCGCAGCCATGTTCCGGCGAACATGCGCCCCTTGGCCTGGCCCGGGGATCAGGCGCTCGCCCAGGAGCGGGACCGGTTGGTGGACGCGGCTGGGATCGAACCAGCGACCCCCTCGGTGTGAACGAGGTGCTCTCCCGCTGAGCTACGCGTCCGCACGGCGAGGCACGGGGCTATAGCGATTGGCCGCCGGCCGGACAAGGCGCGAGCAGGCGCGCGCAGGCCGCGGGCAGGGCGCTGAACACGTCGATCAGGATGTCGGGCGCGAGATCCCTGGCGGGGGTCTCGCTGTAGCCGAAGCTGACCAGGATCAGCGGCACGCCGGCGGCCCGCGCGGCGTCGGCGTCGGCCGCCGAGTCGCCGACCATCAGGGCGCGCTGCGGGCGTCCTCCCGATTGCTCGATGGCGGCGAGAAGGTGGCGGGGGTCGGGCTTGGCGGCGGGTGCGCCTTCGGGGCCGACGATGGCGGCGAAGCGGGCGGTGAGGCCAAGGGCGTCCAGCAGACCAAGCGAGAGCTGCGTCGGCTTGTTGGTGCACACAGCCAGGGCGGCGCCGGCGCGCGCGAGGGCGTCCAAGGCGTCGGCCACGCCGGGAAAGGGCAGGCTCTCCCTGGCGATCCTGCCGCGGTAGCGGGCGATGAAACGATCGAAGAGGCCTGGCGCCCGTACTGGGTCGAGGGGGACGCCGGCGGCGGCGAAGCCGCGCTCGATGAGGACCCTGGCGCCGCGGCCAATCAACGGCCGGGCCGCCGCGAGGGGCAGGGCGCATAGGCCCTCCTCGATCAGCAGGTCGTTGAGGACCGCCACCAGATCCGGCGCGGTGTCGACGAGGGTGCCGTCGAGATCGAAGACGATCGTCGCCCCTGTCAGGGAAGGCGCGGGGCGGTCCACGGCGAACTCCGGTCGAAACCGGTCGCGGTTTCCGCTAAAGCCCGGTCCTTGGCAAGGCGCGCGATCGCCTGCGGGAACTTTGAGAAGGACCATGACCGGCAAGCCGCATCGCCCAAGGGCCGCCGTGATCCTCGCCGCCGGCAAGGGCGAGCGGATGAAATCGCCGATTCCCAAGGTCCTGCACGTGCTCGCCGGCCGGACCTTGATCGACCATGCGATCGACACCGCCCAGGCGCTCGACTGCGCGCCGATCCTGGTGGTGGTCGGCGCCCATGCCCCGAAGGTGCGCGCCCATGTCGCCGCGCGGCTCGGCGAGGCGGCGATCGTTGTCCAGGACCCGCCGCTGGGAACCGGCCATGCGGTGCTGGCGGCGCGGCAGGCGCTGAGCGGCTTCATCGGCGAGGTGATCGTCACCTTCTCGGACGTGCCGCTGCTCACCGCCGCCACGGCGCGCGGGCTGTTCGCTCTCCGGGACCATGGCGCGGACATCGCGGTTCTCGCCTTCGAGGCCGCGGTCCCCGGCGCCTACGGCCGGCTTATCCTGGGCGGTCATGGAACCCTGATGCGCGGCGTCGAGGCGAAGGACGCCAGCCCCGAGGAACTGGCGATAACCACCTGTAATTCCGGCGTCCTGGTCACCGACGCCGCCCGGCTGTTCGCACTGCTCGGTCAGGTCGGCGCCGACAACGCCCAGGGCGAATACTACCTGCCCGACATTCTCGGACTGGCTACCGAACAGGCGATGTCGGTGCGTGCCGCCTTCGCCGAGGAGGCGGAGGTGACCGGGATCAACGCCCAGGCCGAACTCGCCGCCGCCGAGAGCGCCTTCCAGCGGCGGCGGCGCGCCGAGCTGATGGCCGCGGGCGTCGCCATGGCCGCCCCCGAGACGGTGCATCTGGCCTGGGACACCAAGGTCGCGGCCGGGGCGAGGATCGAGCCGTTCGTGGTCTTCGCCCCGGGGGTGAGCGTCGAGGCCGGCGCGGTGGTGCGTTCGTTCTGCCACCTGGAGGGCGCGGTGGTGCGCGCCGGGGCGCTCGTCGGTCCCTATGCGCGCCTACGCCCAGGCGCCGACATCGGCGAGGAGGCGCACATCGGCAACTTCGTCGAGGTCAAACAAGTGAGGATCGGCAAGGGCGCCAAGGCCAACCATCTGGCCTATCTGGGTGATGGCGCGGTGGGCGCGGGGGCCAACATCGGCGCCGGGACGATCTTCTGCAATTACGACGGCTTCGACAAGTTCGACACCCATGTCGGCGATGGCGCCTTCATCGGCTCCAACTGCGCCCTGGTGGCCCCGGTGCGGATCGGCGCCGGCGCCTACACCGGCTCGGGATCGGTGATCACCAGGGATGTCGCCGGCGACGCCCTGGCGCTCGGCAGGGCGCGGCAGGTCGAGAAGGCGGGCTGGGCGGCGGCCTTCCGCGCCCGCAAGCTTCGCGAGCGGGAGGGGCGATGAACCGCCCCGCCATGGCCCGGCCTTGAGCGCGCTAGCTCAGAAGCGCGCCGTCGGCGAGGCGGCGGCGCGGCTGGTGGAGGCCGGCTCGACCGTGGGCCTGGGCACCGGCACGACGGCGGCGTGGTTCGTCTCCGCCCTGGCCGCCCGGCGGCTCGCGGTGCGGGCGGTGGCGACCTCGGAGGCGACCGCGGCCCTGGCGCGCTCGCTGGGGATGGAGGTCGTGGACCTCGACGAGGCCGGCGCCATCGACCTGACGGTGGACGGCGCCGACGAGGTCGGGCCGGGGCTCGCCCTGATCAAGGGCGCGGGCGCCGCCCTGCTGCGAGAGAAGCTGGTGTGGCGCGCGTCCAGGCGATGCGTCGTCATAGCCGACGAGAGCAAGCGCGTGGAAAAGCTGGGGAAATCTCCGCTGCCCGTCGAGGTCGTGGCGTTCGGCCACCTCTCGACCGCGGCGCGGATCGACGGCGCCGTGAAGGCCCGCGGGATCGCCGCGACGGCGACGCTGCGGTCGGTCGCGGGCGAGCCGGTGCGCACCGACGGCGGCAACGTCATCTATGACCTTTCGTGCGGTTCGATCGACGATCCGGACGCCCTGGCGAGTGCGCTCAAGGCGATCACCGGGGTGGTGGAGCATGGCCTGTTCCTCGGCCTCGCCGCCGAAGCCCTGATCGGCACCTCCGGCGGCGTCGTCGTCCTGCACCCCGGGGAAGGCTGAACATGGCCGGCTACGACTACGACCTCTTCGTCATCGGCGCCGGGTCGGGCGGGGTGCGGGCGGCGCGCATGGCGGCGATGAGCGGGGCCAAGGTCGCGGTCGCCGAACAGGATCGGGTCGGCGGGACCTGCGTCATCCGCGGCTGTATCCCGAAGAAATTCATGGTCTACGCCAGCGAGTTCTCGCAGAGCTTCAAGACCGCCCAGAGCTATGGCTGGGGCGAATGCGCGCCGGCTTTCGACTGGAGCCGCTTCATCGAGGCCAAGGACATCGAGATCGCCCGCCTCTCGGGGATCTACGTCACCAATCTGCAGAACGCCGGCGCCGATCTGGTCCATGCCCGCGCCGAGCTCACCGATCCGCACACGGTGACCCTGCCGGCGAAGGGCCAGACCCACACCGCCGGGAAGATCCTCATCGCCACCGGCGGCCGGCCGGTCGTGCCCGGCAGCCTCCCCGGCATCGAACACGCCATCACCTCCAACGAGGCCTTCCACCTTCCGGCGCTGCCGGCCCGCATCCTGGTCGTCGGCGGCGGCTACATCGCCGTGGAATTTGCCGGCATCTTCAATGGCCTGGGTGTGGAAACCACACTGATCTATCGGGGCGCCAACATTCTGCGCGGGTTCGATAACGACGTGCGCGCCCACCTCGCGGGCGAACTCGAACGGCGGGGGATCAGGGTGATCCTGGGCTGCGAGCACGAACGGATCGAGAAGACCGGCGCCGCCATGGTCAGCCACCTCACCAGCGACCACGCGGTGGAGACCGACCAGGTCCTCTTCGCCACCGGACGCGAGCCCAACACCGCCGGCATGGGCCTGGAGGCCGCTGGGGTGGCCCTCAACGAGCGCGGGGCGGTGGCGGTGGACGAATACTCGAAGACCAATGTCGCCAATATCTGGGCGGTTGGAGACGTCACCGACCGCATCAACCTCACGCCGGTGGCGATCCGCGAGGGCGCGGCCTTCGCGGAGACCGAGTTCGCCAACCGTCCGACCCGCTTCGATCATGAATTCGTCGCCAGCGCCGTCTTCTCCCAGCCTCCGGTGGGCGTGGTCGGGCTCTCCGAGGCCGAAGCGCGGCACACCGGAGCGAAGATCGAGATCTATCGCGCCGTGTTCCGCCCGATGAAGGCGACCTTCCATGGAGGCGAGGAGCGGATGCTGATGAAGCTGGTGGTCGACGCCGCCAGCGACAGGATCCTCGGCTGCCACATCGTCGGCCCCGACGCCCCCGAAATGATCCAGGTGGCGGCGATAGCGATCAAGCTGGGGGTGACCAAGGCGCAGTGGGACCAGACCTGCGCGGTCCATCCCACGGCCGCCGAGGAGCTGGTGACGATGCGCGAACCCTACACTCCGCCGGAACTGGCGATGAACGGCTGAGGCCGGCCCGCTCCGACCGCCGATGTGGGCGCCGGAAAGGCCCGGCGACTTTGCCTTTCCCGCCCCGTTCGGCTAAAGCCGCGCCCTTCCTTTCGGGGCTCTCGCCATGACCGACCGCTGGACGCCCGCGTCCTGGAGGCAGAGGCCGGCCACCCACATCCCGGCGGACTGGCCCGACGCCGCCGAGCTCGGGCGGGTGGAGGGCGAGCTTCGCCGGATGCCGCCGCTGGTGTTCGCCGGCGAGGCGCGGCGGCTGAAGACCCTGCTCGGCGAGGTCCAGGCGGGGCGGGCCTTCCTGCTCCAGGGCGGCGACTGCGCCGAGAGTTTCGCCGAGTTCTCCGCCGACAACATCCGCGACACCTTCCGCCTGATCCTGCAGATGGCGGTCGTACTGACTTTCGCCGGCGGCAGGCCGGTGGTGAAGGTCGGCAGGATGGCCGGCCAGTTCGCCAAGCCGCGCTCGCAGGCCACCGAGACGATCGGCGGGCTCACCCTGCCGTCGTACCGCGGCGACAACATCAACGGCATGGAGTTCGAGGCGGCCGCGCGGACCCCCGACCCGCGCCGCCTGCTCAAGGCCTACGCCCAGTCCGCCTCGACGCTGAACCTGCTGCGCGCCTTCGCCGGCGGCGGCTACGCCGACCTGCACAACATCCACCGCTGGACCCTCGGCTTCGTCGAGGGAAGCCCACAGGCCGAGCGTTATCGGGAGCTTACGGACAAAATCTCCGAGGCTCTGACGTTCATGGAAGCGATCGGGGTGACGCCGCGCAGCGCCCCCGATCTCCACCGCGTCGAGTTCTTCACCTGCCACGAGGCTCTGCTACTCGGCGTCGAGGAGGCGATGACGCGGGTCGATTCGACCAGTGGCGACTGGTACGATGTTTCGGCGCACCTGCTGTGGATCGGCGACCGCACCCGGCGCATCGACGGCGCCCACGTCGAGTTCCTACGCGGGGTGATGAACCCCATCGGCCTCAAGGTCGGCCCGACCATGGCGACGGACGAATTGATCAGGCTGGTCGACGCCCTCAATCCGGCCGACGAGGCCGGAAGGCTCACTCTCTATGGCCGCTTCGGCGCCGACCAGATCGCCGCCAAGCTGCCGCCGCTCATGGAGGCCACCAGGCGCGAGGGCCGCAAGGTGGTGTGGGCTACCGATCCTATGCACGGCAATACCCTCAAGGCGAAGAACGGTTATAAGACAAGGTCGTTTGAGAGAATCCTCTCCGAAGTGCGCAGCTTCATCGAGATCGCCGAGGCCCAGGGCGTCCACCCCGGAGGGGTCCATCTGGAGATGACCGGCCAGAACGTCACCGAGTGCCTGGGCGGCGCCAGGCAGGTCGGGGAGGGCGAGCTGGGCGATCGCTATCACACTCACTGCGATCCGCGGCTCAATGGCGAGCAGGCCCTCGAGCTCGCGTTCCTCGTCGCCGAAAAGCTCAAGGCGGGGCGCAAGGTCGATGGCGGCCGGGCGGCGGAATAGGCCGCCGGCAAGGCTCGAGCGGATCGCCGGACGGGGCCTCTTCGGCGCCGATCCGGCCGCCTACGACCGGGCGCGGCCGGACTATCCGCGGTGGGTGTTCGACGCCCTGCGCGCGCGTTGCGGCCTGGCGCAGGGCGCGCGGGTGCTGGAGATCGGCGCGGGGACCGGCAAGGCGACCGGGGCCCTCCTCGCGCGCGGCGCAGACCCGCTGGTGGCCGTCGAGCCCGACCCGCGCCTGGCGGCGTTCCTGCGCACTCGCTTTGCCGGCCACGCGGTGAGCGTGATCGCCGAACCTTTCGAGACAGCGGAACTGGGCGGGCGGCAGTTCGACTTGGCGGTCTGCGCCACTGCGTTCCATTGGCTTGACGAGGACGCGAGCCTCGCCAGGATCGCCGATCTCCTGCGGCCCGGCGGCTGGTGGGCGGCGCTGTGGAACGTCTTCGGCGACCCGGAGCGCGACGATGCCTTCCACGACGCCACCTTGGCGCTTCTGGCCCCCCTGCCCCCCCTGCGCAGCCCATCGGCCGGCGAGGGCGGTCTCCCCTTCGCCCTGGACGAACAGAGGCGGCGCAGGGCGCTGGCGCGAGCGGCGGCGTTCGAGCCGGCATGGCATCGCCGGCGGAGCTGGACCTTGACGCTGGACCCCGACCAGACCGTGGCCCTCTATGCGACCTATTCCAATATCGCCGCGCGACCTGATCGCGTCGAGGTTCTGGCCGAACTGCGCCGCATCGCCGCCGAAGGGTTTCCTCGCGGGGTTACACGCAACATGATCACCAGCCTGTTCCTGGCGCGACGGCGCTGACGGGGATGACGCAGTCCATGGCTCAGGGTTTTACCGTCTTTGCCACGCCGATCGGCGCCTGCGGCATCGCCTGGAGCGAGCACGGCGTCATCGGCGTCCAGCTTCCCGAAGGCGGCGAAGAACAGAGCCGCGTGCGCCTGGCGCGGCGTTTTCCCAACGCTCGGCCGGGGCCGCCGCCGGCGAGCGTGGGCGAGGCCATCGCCCGGATCATCGCCCTGCTGGGCGGCGAGCCCGACGACCTCGCCGGCGTGCCGCTCGACTTTGGCGCCGCGAGCGCCCTTCACCGCCGCGTCTGGGAGCTCGCCCGCGCCATTCCTCCGGGGAAGACCCGCGCCTATGGCGAGATCGCCGCCGATCTCGGCGATCCGGCGCTGGCGCGCGAGGTCGGCCAGGCTCTTGGCCGCAATCCCTTTCCGATCATCGTCCCGTGCCATCGCGTCCTGGCCGCCGGCGGCGGGATCGGCGGCTTTTCGGCGCACGGCGGGATCGACACCAAGCGGCGGCTGCTGGCGATCGAGAGCGACTTCGCCGACGGCGAGCCCGATCTCTTTCGCCCGGCGCGCGGGTAGGGCCGAGGTCAGACCCCGAGGATCCAGCCTTCCTCGCGCTCCGCGTCGAGGACGACATCGGCCGCCGCGCCCTTGGCCGGCCCGAAGAGGGCGCCGAGGGTTCCGGCCTCATCGAGCCTGGCGAGGTGTTCGGCCAGGGCGCGGACCTGGGCCGCCTCCTTGGTTTCGCCCGGCTGCGGCTGCGGCTTGACCAGCATCGCACCGACCTCCGCGGCGACCACCTGGGCCCCGGTCAGATGCGCCTCGGTGAAGGCCTTGTACCCGGTCTCGAAGGGCCAGATCCTGAAGGCTTCGCCCAGCGCCAGCTTGATCCGGCGGACCATCGGAATACCGAGGATCGCCTGGCCGCCCACCGAACCGCTGAAGAACAGCTTCCACACCGGGCTCGCCGATTTCGCCGCCACCTCGGCGTGGCGGAATTCGGGGATGTCACCGGGACCGTGGGCGCGCTCCCGCTTGGGCTTCAGCGTCGTCAGGGTGTCCCTGGCCGGGCAGCCCCAGAACGGGAAGGGGCCGGCGGTGAGCCGGCGGTTGATCTCGGAGCCGACGCCGAAGCGGTTGTTCGCATTGTCCGCCTTGTCCTTGACCATTTTGGCGAGCTGGTCCCAGACCGCCCGCCATGGGGCATCCCCGGGCAGGCGCAGGGCGGCGGCGAGACCGCGCGGCAGGCCGAGCGGAAAGTCGAACACGACCAGAGTGCGTTCGCGGCGCTTGATCCGTTCCTCGAGGACCGCGAGCAAGGCCCGTTCGGCTTCGGTGCGCGTTGTCGGCTTCATCGCCTCGAAGGCGAGCCGGAAGCGAACGTCGCGCTTGAGCACGCCGATCCACACGCAGTCCGGCCCCGAGGTCGGCTTGGAGGCGGCGCTCCAATGGACGATCAGATAGGCGGTGAAGAGGCGGGCCACCAACGGGCTCCCCAGGGGTTTCAGATGCGGACAGCCCGCTCTTTAGCCCCAGGCTTCGACGCGGCCAACGCATCTTGGCCGCGTGGCCCGCGGCTTCCGGGATCGCCAAAGCCGCCGGACCGTTGATAGCGTCGTGGCGCCACGGGGCCGCGAACAAGACGAGGGTGGACTCTTGGCCGGTTCCCTATACGGAGCCGCGAGCGCGCCCTCCACGCGGCGAGGTTGTTGAAGGTTGGCGATGCCAGCGGAAGTCCCGACGACCCTCGTTGCTCCAGCCGCCGACCCGGTGGAAGCGCAGGATACGGGTCGCAAAAAGCGGCGGCGCCGCGGTTTTCTTGGCCTCGCGATCGGCTCGATCGGGGTGGTGTTCGGCGACATCGGCACCAGTCCGCTCTACGCCTTCCAGGCCGCGATGGGTCAGGCCGCGCACGATCCGGTCACCCGCCCGGCCGTCCTGGGCGTCGTCTCCCTGGCGTTGTGGGCCCTGATCCTGGTGGTCACGGTCAAATATGTGCTGTTCGTGATGCGCGCCGACAACAAGGGCGAGGGCGGCGTGCTCTCGCTGATGGCGCTCGCGCAACGCGCCATCGGCCGGCGGACGCGGGCGATCTTCGTTCTCGGCCTGGTCGGCGCCGCGCTCTTCTACGGTGACGCGGTGATCACCCCGGCGATTTCGGTTCTCGGCGCCTTTCAGGGTATGCACGATGTGCCGACGCTGCATCATGTGGCCACGGCCCATGCGGTCACCGCGGTTTCCGCTGTCCTTCTCTTTGGGCTGTTCCTGATCCAGGCACGCGGGACGGCCACCGTCGCGCGCTGGTTCAGCCCGGTGATGCTGGTGTGGTTCGTGGTGATCGGGCTTCTGGGCGCCGTCCACATCATCGACGATCCGCAGGTGCTGTGGGCGTTCAGTCCACACCACGCGGTGGGCTTCATGATCCACCACGGCCTGGTGGGCTTCCTGGTTCTGGGTTCGGTGTTTTTGACGGTCACCGGCGCCGAGGCGCTTTATGCGGACATGGGCCACTTCGGTCGATGGCCGATCCAGGCCGCGTGGCTCTTTTTCGCCCTGCCTTGCCTGGCGCTGAATTATCTGGGCCAGGGGGCCTTTGTCCTCAAGGCGGTGAAGCGGGCCGCGGCGCACCATCACGCGTTCGTCAATCAGGACTGGTTCTTCGTGATGGCCCCGCCGCTGCTGCGGGCGCCCCTGGTCATCCTGGCGGTCGCGGCCTCGGTGATCGCCAGCCAGGCTGTGATCACCGGAGCCTACTCGCTCTCCCAGCAGGCGATGCAGCTGGGCATGGTTCCCCGGATGGATATTCGCCGGACTTCGGAGACGCAGTCCGGCCAGATCTACATGCCGCAGATCAACCGCTTTCTGCTCGTCGGCGTGATGATCCTGGTCCTGGTGTTCCAGAACGCCAACAACCTCACCAACGCCTATGGGCTGGCGGTGACCGGGACGATGCTGGCGACCACCATCCTCGCCTACATGGTCGCCCGGCGACTGTGGAAATGGCGGTTGGCCTCGACCCTCCTGCTGATTGCCCCCCTGATCAGCCTGGACACCGTCTTCCTCGCCGCCAACGGCCTCAAGGTCGTCTCCGGCGGCTGGGTGCCTCTGGCGATCGGGATCAGCCTGCTGACGATTATGGTGACCTGGGTGCGCGGCGCCCAGATCCTCACCGAGAAGACCCGGCGCGACTCGGTGCCGATGGACGATCTGATCGAGATGCTGCGCGCCCGGCCACCGAACAGGGCCAAGGGCAACGCGATCTTCCTGACTTCGGCGCCCGGGATGGCCCCGGTGGCGCTCATGCACAACCTCAAGCACAACAAGGTCCTGCATGAACACAATGCGATCCTCACCGTGGAAACCACCGAGACCCCCAGGGTCGCGGACTCGCAGCGGATCGAGATCGAGACGATAAACTCAGATTTTCAGAAGGTGCGCATCTCCTATGGCTTCATGGAGAGCCCCAACCTGCCCCATGCTCTGCAGCTCTGCCGCAAGAAGGGACTGAAGTTCGACATCATGGCCACCAGCTTCTTCCTCGGCCGCCGCTCGCTGGTTCCAGCCGCGCATTCGAGAATGCCGGCGTGGCAGGACAAGCTCTTCATCTTTCTGATGAAGAACGCCGCCAATCCCACCGATTTTTTCAGAATTCCTCCCGGCAGGGTGGTAGAGCTCGGGACCCAGGTGATGGTCTAGGCGCTAGCTCAGGCGCACCAGCATCTTGCCGAGGTTCTCGCCCTTGAACAGCTTGAGAAAGGCGGTCGGGGCGTTCTGGATCCCTTCTTCCACCGTCTCCTTCCACTTGACCTTGCCCTCCTTGATCCAGCCGGCCATCTCCTTCTGGAAGGCGGGCAGCTGGTCGAAGTGGCTGGAGACGATGAAGCCCTCCAGGCGCAGCTGCTTGCCCACCGCCATGATCAGGCCCCGCACGCCCGGGCCCATGTCGGTGGCGTTGTACTGACTGATCATGCCGCACAGCGCGAAGCGGGCGAACGGCCGGGCGGCCATCAGCGCCGCCTCCATGTGCGCCCCGCCGACATTCTCGAAATAGACGTCGATGCCTTCGGGGGCGGCGCGCATCAGCGCCGCGGTGAGATCGCGCTCGGCCTTGTAGTCGATCACGTGGTCGACGCCGATCTCCTTCAGCCATGCGCCCTTTTCCGCCCCGCCGGCCGACCCGATGACGGTGTGGCCGCGCAGCTTGGCGATCTGGCAGACCACCTGGCCCACCGCGCCGGCGGCCGCCGAGACGAAGACGACGTCGCCGTCCTTCAGGGCGGCGATCTTCAACAGCCCGACATAGGCGGTCATCCCGGGCATGCCGGCGACGCCGAGGAAAGCCTGGGGCGGCAGGCCCATGAGATCGCGGCGGCTCACCGCGGCGGCCGGGGCGTTGAACGCCTCGCGCCAGCCGAAGAAGCTCTCCACCGTGTCGCCAGGCTTGAACGCCGGATCGTTGGAGGCGACCACCTCGCCCACCGCGCCGCCCTGCAGGGCCTGGCCGATCTGGAACGGCGGCGTATAGCTCTGCACGTCGTTCATTCGCCCGCGCATGTACGGATCGACCGTCATCCAGCTGTTTCTGACCTGGACTTCGCCCGGGCCCGGGTCGGGCAGGTCCACGGTGGCGAGTTCGAAATTGGCCGCGGTTGGCTCGCCCACCGGACGGCTCTTCAGGTGAATTTCGCGCGATGTGGTCATGGGGGCTCTCCGATCGGGTTCAAACAGTCGTTTAGCGCGCCGCCACGCTCCGCTCCAGTGGGCACGGTCCGGGCGGCATGCTAGGCGATCGGCGATGGCCGGGAGCTTGCGAGCGGGGGTGATCGGCGCAGGCGTCTTCGGTGGGCGCCACGCGGCGAAATACGCCCAGATGAGCGGCGTGCGGCTCACCGCGGTGAATGATCCACATCCCGATCGCGCCGCGGCCCTGGCCCGCAGGTTCGCCGCTTCGCCCTTTGACGACCTCGCCGCATTCCTCGAAGCGGTGGATATCGTCTCCGTCGCCTCGCCGGCGAGCGCGCACGCCCCGGCCGCCCTGGCCGCACTGGCCGCGGGCAAACACGTCTACGTCGAAAAGCCGATCGCCACCTGCCTGGAGGACGCGGACGCGATCGTCGCGGCGGCGCGGGAAGGCGGCCTCGTCGCCGCATGCGGTTTTCTCGAACGCGCCGTCTTCAAGGCGATCGGCCTGCTCGACATAGGCGAGCCGCCCCGCCGGCTCGAGGCCGAACGGCTGGGCCCGCCGGCCAGGCGCAACCTCGATGTTTCGGTGGTCCTCGATCTGATGATCCACGACCTGGATCTCGCACTCTGTCTCACGCGCGCCGACCCGCTCACGGTGGAGGCCAGCGGCGCGTGCGTGGCCAATAGCCTGCTCGACGAGGCCGAGGCCGAAATCGACTTCGACGGCGGCTTCACCGTCCGGGCGCGGGCCTCGCGGGTGGCCTCGGGGCCGGCGCGAACCATGAAACTCGTCTACCCCTCTGGACAGATCACCATCGACTTTCTGACCCACGCCTTCGAAAACACGACGCCGTTTCTCCTGGACTGCGCCTATGACTCGACTCCCGCGGGTCATGACCGGCTGGGGGCTAGTCTGGCTGCGTTCGTCGCCGCGGTTCGCAACCAGACGTCCGTGCCGCTCGCCGACGCCGAGGATGGCGCGCGCGCCCTCGATCTGGCGCTTGCGGTGGAGCAGGCCGTGGGCCGATAAGCTCAGCCGTTGTCGGATCAGGAGGAGACCGCGATGACCACGGCCCACGATTTCAGCTTCGAAAGCATCGACGGCGGGCCGCTGCCGCTGGCGAACTTCAAGGGCAAGCCGGTTCTGGTCGTCAACACCGCCTCGAAGTGTGGCCTCACACCGCAGTACGAGGGCCTCGAAAAACTCCACCGCGACTACCGGGACCAGGGCCTGGTCGTCCTGGGCGTCCCCTGCAACCAGTTCGCCGGCCAGGAGCCGGCCGCCGAAAGCGAAATCAAGACGTTCTGCTCCCTCAACTACGGTGTCGATTTCCCCATGACGGCCAAGGCCCAGGTCAATGGCGCCGACCGTCATCCGTTCTACGCCTGGGCGCAGCAAGAGCTGGGCGAAGCGGCGGCGCCGGCCTGGAACTTCCACAAGATCCTGGTCGGTCCAAAGGGCGAGGCGATCGCCGCCTTCGGTCCGCGCACCGAGCCCCTCGACCCGGCGGTCCGCGAGGCGATCGAAAGGGCGCTCTAGCGGAGAAGGTCCCAGGCGGCTCACGCGGCGGGCGCGTGCCCGTCTTTCGCATCTTGACGGCGGCGATAAATTGCAATATGCAATTGATTCGCGGTTCGAACCGCGTTCGCCAGGCACCCCATGACCCGATCCGCAGATCCTCACCGCGAGATGTTTTCTCCATGCCGGGGCTCAGGCGGACGGCCAGGCGCCCGGCGCGTGGGTCGGGACCGGCGTGAATCGGCCAAATTTTCGGCCTGCAATGTCGCGATTTTGGGCAGATATGCGGACAAGAACGCAAGAAAGTGGAACTAATCCTAACAAAAGCGAACGAATCCGGAGGGCGGCGGCGGCGCCCTGGGAGGGTGGATTTCCTTGCGGCGCAAGGCTTTGCCGACGAAGGCCGCCTCGAAAACCGGCGCCGGGACGAAAAAAACGGGCGAATCGCTGCGCCTCGCCCACGCGAAGCGCCGCCGCCTCATCGCTCGGCGGCGTCCGCCGCTCTCCCGGCCCTGGCGATGCCGTCGTTCACCATGGCGTGCGCCGTCTGCGCGTCTGCCCAGCGCACGATCTTCACCCACTTGCCGGGTTCCAGGTCCTTGTAGTGGGCGAAGAAGTGCTCGATCTGCTGCAGGGTGATCGCCGGCAGATCTGTGTAGTCCAGGACCTTGTCGTAGCGTTGGGTGAGTTTCGGCCCCGGCACGCCGATCAGCTTCTCGTCGCCGCCGGCCTCATCCTCCATGACGAGCACGCCGACGATGCGGCAGCTGATGATCGCGCCAGGCGCGATGGCGCGGGTATTGGCGACGACCACGTCGCACGGATCGCCGTCGCCGGAGAGAGTGTGCGGGATGAAGCCATAGTTTCCCGGATAGCGCATGGCCGTGTAGAGGAACCGATCCACCATCAGCGCCCCCGAGGCCTTGTGCATCTCGTATTTGATCGGTTCGCCGCCGATCGGCACCTCGATCACGACGTTGACCTCTCTGGGCGGATCGATCCCGATCGGGATGGCTTCGAGGCGCATGGTCGATCTCCCCAACCCGCTTTGCGCCCGGCGCGGCGCTCGGCTAGGCATGCCCTCTAAGCTCGGAGCCCGCCATGGCCAAGAACCCCGACGGAACCTGGGACAAGTCGAAACTCCCCAGCCGCCACGTGACCGAGGGACCCTCGCGGGCGCCGCACCGATCCTTCTACTACGCCATGGGCCTTGGCTCTCGGGAGATCGCCCAGCCCTTCGTGGGCGTGGCCTCGTGCTGGAACGAGGCGGCGCCGTGCAACACCGCCCTGATGCGCCAGGCGCATGCGGTGAGCGAGGGGGTCAGGACCGCCGGCGCGACCCCGCGGGAATTCTGCACCATCACGGTCACCGATGGCATCGCCATGGGCCACGAAGGGATGCGCTCGAGCCTGGTCAGCCGAGACGTCATCGCCGATTCCGTGGAGTTGACGGTGCGCGGTCACGGCTACGACGCCCTGGTCGGGGTGGGGGGCTGCGACAAGAGCCTGCCCGGGATGATGATGGCGATGCTGCGCCTGAACGTGCCCTCGGTGTTCCTTTACGGCGGCTCGATTCTGCCCGGGCGCTGGCGGGGCCGCGATGTCACCGTGGCCGACGTCTTCGAGGGTGTGGGCGAACACTCCGCCGGCAGGCTGGCCCTCGAGGATCTCCGCGAGCTCGAGCGCCTGGCCTGCCCAGGCGAAGGCGCCTGCGGCGGCCAATTCACCGCGAACACCATGGCCTGCGTCTCCGAGGCGATCGGCCTTGCCCTGCCGCTCTCCTGCGCGCTCCCGGCGCCGTACGAAAGCCGCGACACCTATGCGGTCGCCTCTGGGGAGGCCGTGGTGCGGCTCATCGAAAAGAACATCCGCCCCCGCGATATCTGCACGCTCGCCGCGTTCGAAAACGCCGCCGTGGTCGTGGCCGCCACCGGTGGCTCGACGAATGCGGCGCTTCACCTGCCGGCCATGGCGCACGAATGCGGGATCGAATTCAGCTTGCGCGAAATCGCCGAGATTTTCCGCCGCACTCCGTATCTTGCCGATCTCAAGCCCGGCGGTCGCTATGTCGCCAAGGACATGGGCGAGGCGGGCGGCGTGCCGATGCTGCTCAAGACCCTGCTCGAGGGTGGCCACATCCATGGCGACTGCCTGACCGTCACCGGCCGAACGATTGCCCAAAATCTCGAAACAGTGAGGTGGCGCGACGACCAGCAGGTGATCCGCCCGATCGAGCGGCCGCTCTCGCCCTGTGGAGGGGTGGTGGGACTTTGGGGCTCGCTCGCCCCTGACGGCGCCATCGTGAAGGTGGCGGGGATGGCCTCTCACCGGGTTCACCGCGGACCGGCGCTGGTGTTCGATGGCGAGGAGGCGTGCTTCGCGGCGGTGGAGGCCGGGGACTACCGCGACGGCGAAGTGCTGGTCATCCGCTACGAAGGACCCAAGGGCGGTCCGGGGATGCGGGAAATGCTCTCCACCACCGCCGCAATCTCTGGCCAGGGCAGGGGAGACAAGGTCGCCCTGGTGACCGACGGCCGTTTCTCCGGCGCCACGCGCGGGCTCTGCATCGGCCACATCGGTCCGGAGGCCCAGGAGGGCGGCCCCATCGCGCTGGTCGAGGACGGCGACATCATCGCCATCGACGCCGACGCCGGGACCATCGAGCTGGAAGTCGATCCCATCGAGCTGGAGAACCGTGCGCGCCACTGGGCGCCGCGCGAGACTGCCTACGGCTCGGGGGCCCTGTGGAAGTTCGCCCAAGGCGTCGGCCCAGCCCACCTGGGCGCGGTGACCCATCCTGGGCAGACGGGCGAGCGGCACGTCTACGCGGATCTTTGATGAAGACTCTCGGGTTGCTGGGGGGCATGAGCTGGGAGAGCACCAGCGTCTATTACCGCCTGCTCAACCGGACGGCGCGAGAGCGCCTCGGCGGCCAACATTCGGCCAGACTGCTCATCTGGTCCGCCGACTTCGCGCCGATCGCGGCGCTGCAGGCCGCCGGCGAGTGGGAATCGGCCACGGCGATCCTGGTCGATGCGGCGAGGCGTCTGGAGGCCGCGGGCGCCGACGCCCTCATGATCTGTGCCAACACCATGCATCGGATGGCGAACGAAGTGCGGGACTCGGTGGCGATCCCGCTCCTGCATGTCGTCGATTCCACCGCCGAGGCGATACGCGCCTCGGGGTCCACCCGTCCGCTGCTCCTGGCGACCCGCTTCACCATGGAGGAGGGGTTCTGGCGCGAACGGCTGAGAGAGCACGGGGTGAATGCGATCATCCCACCGGCGCTCGATCGCGAGCGGCTCCACGGCATCATCTTCGACGAACTGGTCCAGGGTCGTTTCGAACCCGCGTCGCGCGCGGCGGTGATCGCCATCGCTGAGCGCCAGATCGAAGGCCAGGGCGCCGACGGCGTCATATTGGGGTGTACCGAGTTCGGTCTGCTGATCGAGCCGGGGGATCTTGCCGTCCCGGTCTTCGACACCACCGAAATCCACGCCGCGGCCGGGATGGACTTCGCCCTCGCCGGCTAGCGCAGTGGGGCGACGCCGAAGGCGTAGGGGTGGACGAAGATGAGGGCGCCCCAGATGAGAGGGACGAGCGCCAGTCTCCACCATCCCATCTCCGCGAAGCTGAAGCTCTGCCGGCCGGCGGCGATGGCCGCGAACGGCACGTTCGAGGTGCGCTGCGCGAACGCGTCCCAGGAAGCGCCCCGTGCGCGCCTGCGCTTGGCGTCGATGCTCAACGTCCCGGAAAGGGCGAGCACGAGCATCGAAGCGAAGAGCACGATCCCGGCAAGGTCGCCGCCCACCAGCAGATGCCCGGCCGCCCAGATCGCCGCGCCCCAGAGGAAGGGATGGCGGGTGACCCGCAGAATTCCCCTGGCCACGTCGGGCCGGTCCAGGGCGCTCTCCTGGCGAACGCTGGTCGGGTTGGGCGTGGTCAGGCCGACGACGATGAAAAAGAGGGCGACGAACTGCAGCGCTGCCTGGACCACGCGCATCGGATGGGTTGAGTTCCAATAGACAGGGTCGGCGCCGCCGCTCCTGGCCGCGGCGAAGGCGAAGCCGACCCACACCAGCAGGCCGACCGAGACCAGGGAGAAGAGACCGGTGTACGGCCCCTGTCCGACGGCGCCGGTGAGCGCATCGCGAAGTCTGGTCCCGGAAACCAGAAGGTGGAGAAGCACAAACGCCGCGGCTGCCGCGATGAGGCCGGTCATTTCAATCCGCGTCCCCTCTACATGACCGGATCGGGGGAGGATGGGAGCGGCCCGCGGGACTGTCAAACGCCGGCTCAGTCCTCGTCCGGCGCCTCCTCATCGAAGTCCGGGTCCTCATTGGGGCGGGGTCTTGGCCGCGGAGTGTCCGCGCGGATGACCGGCGCGGCGGCGAAGCCGCGGCGGACCAGGGTCTCGGTCCGCGCCAGCCAACTGTTCGCCGCCCGGATCGCGGCGGCCGGAGAGGCCGGGTGTTTCGCGCCCGGCGAGGCGCTCGGCCAGAGTTCGAGTTCGAAGTCGGGGCGGCGGGGATCGTCGAACAGCAGCCGAAGGCAGACATTCCGCGCTTGGCCGGAAATGACCTCCAACGGGCGTCGCTGCTCGCCGCGGAAGGCTCGGGCGGCGACGACGTCGTCGATGAGGATTTCGGCGCCCATCAGTTCGTCCAGCGTGTAGGTCATTCGCCATCGGCCTTTGTCCCACACGATCCCGATGGCCCCGGTCTCGAGCGAAAAGCCCGCGCCGCCATTGCCGGTGATGAGTTCCGCGTCGGGCTTCGCGCCCACCGCTCGCCTGACGGCGCGGCGGACGCGGCGGTCGGCTCTCATCCACCACAGCGCCGGTCCGGCCGCCGCGGTGAGCGCGCCCGAGGCGAGCAGAAGCAACAGCGAGAGCCGCGCGACTTCGTTCATCAGGGACGACCATACCCCAATGTTCAGGAAATCGGTGGCGAGCCTAGCTGTCCAGGCCGGGCGAACCCGCCGCTCAGGGCAGGCGGTCGCTGATGAAGTTTTCGAGCACCGCGGCGATCGGAGGGTCGCGGTTGGCAAGGACGACGACGACATAGTCATTGTCGGGAAAGATACGGATGTCGGCGCTCTGTCCGTGCGATGCGCCCGCATGGCCGAAATAGATACGTCCGTCCGCGGTTCGGTTGCTGAAGTCGTAGCGTGCGACGGTTCCGTTTGGCAGGGTTGCGCCGCCCGTGGTCAGCCGCTGAGTGTAGTCTGCGTTCAGCAGTCGGTCCTTCAACAGAGCGTTGGCGAACCGGAGTAAATCCCCGACCGTCGAATACCCGCCGCCGGCAGGTGTGCCGCGAGCCACTTGGAATGAGGAGGCGGTCTGGAGCCGCCCCTGCGCCATCTCGTAGCCGACCGCGCGATTGGGCATCCGCACGGTCTCCGGTCGCGCGCCTGTGGCGGCCATGTGCGCCGGCCCGAAGACATTGCGCTGAAGATATTCGTCATAGCTGAGGCCACTGACCGCCTCGACGACGCGGCCGAGGACGATATAGCCGTAGTTGCTGTAGGCTTGGCGGCTTCCTGGCTCAAACAGAAGCGGACGAGGCCCGAACAAGGCCACATAGTCTTTGGGGTCCACAAGTGCGTCGCGATGCGCCTCGAATTCCGGCCCGAAGAAATCACCCATGCCGCTGGAGTGGGTCAAAAGCTCATCGACCGTAACCCTGCTCGCGACGCCGCTGTTTGGATAGCCGGGAAGATAGCGAACGAGCGGAGCCTCGAGGTCGAGCTTGCCCGCCTGCGCCAGCTGCATGATCGCAACTTCCGTGAAGGCCTTGTTCATGGAGCCGACGCGGAACTGTGTGTGTACGGTGTTCGGCTTCCGCGCCTGGCGGTCCGCCAATCCGTAGCCCGCGGCCAGCAAGGTGCGGTTGTGTTGGGCGATCAGGACCGCGCCTGAGAACCTGTCCGCGGCGACTTCGTCGCCAATCTTAGCGCGCACAGCGGCGACCAACTGATCGGGCCGGAGCTTCGGAGGGGCCGGAACGTCTGCGGGCCTACGGCCCTTATGAAGCGAAAAATCGGTGATCGCGTAGGGCGGGTCGGGCTGGACGGTTACCAGAATCAACGTCCAACCATCGGTGGCGGCGTCGAACACGGATAGTCTGGCGTGAGTGGCGTCCGCCTCCTCGACGCCGTGGAACTGCAGCTTGCTCCAGTTGGGCCGGATATTCAGCCATTCCGCCGGTGTGAGTCTCGATCCCGGGTAGATATCGCGCACCATTCGGAGAAAGCTGGCGTCGTCGCCCATGGTGACCGCGCGCAGGAAACGTCTACCTTGCTGAACGGCCGGTGGATCATTCCGCAGCCCGGCGATCGGCGCCGCGACGAATTCCCTTGAGACGTTCGGAGGTGAAGGCGACAGCGCCGCCGTGGCGGCGACGAGACTCGCCACGAGAGTCTGCATCATTCGGCGACCCCCGCCCGTATACCCACCCGCTGTCCAGCAAGATCATTTGAACCGACGAGAGCGACCGCCATCGGTTCAACAGCCATGTCGCGCGCGGCGCCCATGGCGGCCGGATCCTCGCTGAGAGACGACGGTCGTTCCTGGCGAACTCCGGCGGTCAGAGCGCCAGCTCCGCCACCACCGGCACGTGGTCGCTGGGCCGGTCGCGGCCGCGCACATCGCGGTGAATGGTCACCGCGGCCAGCCTGTCGGCGGCCTGTGGCGAGAGCAGCAGATGGTCGATGCGGATTCCGTGGTCGCGCTGCCAGGCGCCGGCCTGGTAATCCCAGAAGGTGTAGGCGCCCGGCGCGCCGTCGGCGGCGAGAAAGGCGTCGGTGAGGCCGAGCCATTTGAGCGCGCGGAACGCCTCCCGGCTCTCGGGCTGGAAGAGTGCGTCACCCAGCCACGAGGACGGATTGTCGGCATCTCGCGGTTCGGCGATCACGTTGTAGTCGCCGGCAAGGACGACGATCTCCTCCAGGGCGATCAGCGACCGGGCGTGGGCGTTGAGCCGCGCCATCCATCGAAGCTTGTAGGCGAACTTCTCGCCTCCGGGTGGATTGCCGTTGGGCAGGTATATCGAGGCGACGCGGACTGGCGAAGGACCGGAAACCATCGCTTCGAGGTAGCGGGAATGATCGTCGGACGCCTCGCCCGGCAGACCCCGCCGGACATCCTCCAACGGCGTCTTGGAGAGCAGGGCGACGCCGTTGTAGCTCTTCTGACCGTGGACCACGACATTGTATCCGAGCCGCGCGAAGGCCTCGGCGGGGAACTTCTCGTCGAGGCACTTGATCTCCTGCAGGCAGGCCACGTCGGGTGCGGCCTCCTCGAACCACGCCAGGACGCCGTCCAGGCGGGCGTTGATCGAATTGACGTTCCAGGTGGCGATGCGCATCGGCGCCGCGCGCCGTCAGATCGAGAAGCTTACGCCGCAGCCGCAACTCGACTTGGCGTTCGGGTTGCGGACTTTGAACTGGGCCCCGGCGAGTTCATCGGCGAAGTCGATCTCGGAGCCCTTGAGAAGGGCCAGGGAGATCGCATCGACCACAGCGGCCGCGCCGTCGCGCTCGACCTTGACGTCGTTCGGTTCGACGGTGTCGACCAAGTCGAATCGATATTGGAAGCCGGAACAGCCGCCGCCATCCACCGCCACCCGCAGCATGACGGGTCGGCCCTCCGCGACCGCCAGACTGTTGAGGCGGCGCGCCGCGGCGGGGGACAGGGTGAGTTGGGTTGGCGTCATCGCGCTTAGCAATCCTCGAGCTCGCCCTATATGAGGTCTCTCGCGTCCTTGGCAAAGGCCGGCGAGCATTTGGGGAGCGCCATGAACTTCGCGCCAGGGGCGCGCGCGCCTTTCGCCGAGGACCCCGCCAAGAGCCGCGGCCGACTTCGTCCAGAGCCCGAGAGCGCCACCCGAACGGCTTTCGCCCGCGATCGTGACCGGATAATCCATTCCTCCGCCTTCCGCCGCCTCAAGGAGAAGACCCAGGTTTTCGTTGCCCATGAGGGGGACCACTTCCGCACCCGGCTCACCCACTCCCTCGAGGTCGCCCAGATCGCCCGCGCCCTGGCTACGGCGATGGGACTGGATTCGGATCTGGCCGAGACTATCGCGCTCGGCCACGACCTGGGCCATCCGCCTTTCGGTCACGCAGGTGAGGAAGAACTCGAGCGGAAGATGGCCGCATTCGGCGGGTTCGACCACAACGTGCAGACCTTCCGCGTGCTGTGTGAACTCGAGACGCGCTATCCCGAGTTTCCAGGCCTCAATCTGACCTGGGAGACCCTGGAGGGCGTCGTCAAACACAACGGACCCGCCAGCGGCATGCTCGAACGTCCGGCGTGGCGTCCGATCGCGGCGAGCGACGCCGGCTATAGTCTCCGCCTGGACAGCTGGGCTTCGGCCGAGGCTCAGGTGGCCGCGATTTCCGACGATATCGCCTACAACAACCACGACGTCGACGACGGGCTGCAGGCCGGGTTGTTCCGATTGGACGAGCTCGCCGAGGTGCCGCTGGTCGGGCCGGTCGTGGTCGGAGTCCGCAACGACTATCCCGCGCTCGATGATCGCCTGACGCGCCTCGAGACGGTTCGCCGCCTGATCGGGGTCATGGTCGCCGACGTGATGGCCGAAACCCAGGCCCGGGTCTCCGGCTCGGGCGTGGCCAGCGCCGACGATGTCAGGGGTCTGGGCCAGGCTCTGGTGGCTTTCTCTGTCGCCGTGGGCGAAGGCCTTGCCCGGTTGCGCGCTTTTCTCCACCAGCGAATGTACCGGCACTGGCGCGTCAACAGGACACGCAGCCAGGCGCGGCGCATCCTCGCCGACATGTTCGACCTGTTCCTCGCCGAGCCCGAGGTCCTGCCCGGCGATTGGTTCGCCAGGCTCCGCGAGTGCGACGAGGCGGCCGCGCCGCGCGTGATCTGCGATTACATCGCCGGCATGACCGACCGATTCGCCATCGAGGAGCATCGGCGGCTGTTCCACCTCGAGGCATGGGCCTGACCCGTTCTTTGAGCCAGCGTCGGCTGCGTTAGACTGGGCGCCGGCGATTCGTTTCGCCGGAGCGTCGCGTCGTCCTCAGTCAGGAGTCTGCAATGTCCCAGTACGACCGCGGATCTCAGCGGGGGGGTTCCGAACACCCCTTGAGCTTCGAGCCGCGCCGTCCAGTTCGGAGCAGCGGACCGGCCCCGGTGACGCTGGTGTTGAGCCTCCTGCTCCTGGTGGTGATCGGCGGCGGGGTCTTCTTCCTTTACCGCGGCGGCGTGCGCGGCCCGAACGACGCCCCCCAGCCGGTGGGTGTGCCGATCGGCGATTTGAGGTCGCCCGCGCCGGCCCAGCCACAGTCGGTCGATCCGGCGGCTGGACTTTCGATCTACAAGGACAGCTCGAATGCCCCGGACACGGGTCCGGCTTTTGCGCCGCCGCCCGAGCAGCCGTTGGCGTCTGCCGCGAAACCTCCTCCGCCATCGGCGGTCGCCGCGACGCCGGCGGCCAAGGCCGCAACGGCCGCGCCGGGCGCGACCAAGGCGGTCGTGTCGACAACGACCCCGCCCGCGGCGCCGACGCATCCTGGGCCGACCGCCGCCCCCACGCCCACTCCCAAGGAGACCGCGGCGGCCACCGCGCTGATGGCGACCCCCGCCGATGCCCCAAAGGCCCCGGCCGCGAGCGGGAAGGCCATGGTTCAGATAGGCGCCTATTCCTCCGCCTCCCAGGCCGACGCCGGGTGGAACTCGGCCGCCGGAGTGGCGCCCGCGGCGATGGCCGGCAAAGGCAAGAAGGTCGAGACGGTGGCCCATGGCGCGGCCACCCTGTACCGGACCTCGATCACCGGTTTCGCCTCGCGCAAGGAGGCCCAGGCGCTGTGCGACAAACTCCAGGCGGCCGGAAAAACCTGCTTCGTCAAGTGAGCCACGCGTGCGTCCTTGGCTGGGTCGAAGCCACGCTGAGCAGCGAGGCGCGGTGGGCGGCTTGACCAGGACCACCGACGACCTCGAACTCGATTCGCTCGGCGCCGCGGCGCGGCCCGAAGAGGCGCTGATTGTCGATCTCGAGGGTTATGAGGGTCCGCTGGACGTCCTGCTGGCGCTCGCCAGGGCGCAGAAGGTCGACCTGCTGAGACTCTCCGTCACCAGGCTCGCCGATCAGTATCTCGCCTTTGTGCGCGAGGCGCGCGAACTCCGCCTGGTGCTCGTCGCCGACTATCTGCTGATGGCGGCCTGGCTGGCGTTCCTGAAGTCTCGGCTCCTTCTGCCCAAGGCGAATCGATCCGATCAGGAGGAAGCCCCGGAGAGCATCGCCGCCAACCTGGCTTTCCGCCTGGCCAAGCTGGACGCGATGAGGCGCGCCTATCAAGCTCTCAATTCCGGCCCGATCCTGGGTCGGGACGTCTTCGGCAGGGGCGACCCGCAAGCGATACGAATCATTTCTCGCACGCGCTTCGAAGGCGACCTCTACGCCCTGATGGAGGCCTACATCAGTCAGAGACGTCGCCACCGCGATCGAAGCTACAGCCCGGCGCCGGCGCAATCCTACGCTCTTGACGATGCGCGTGAGCGGCTTCGCTCCCTGTTGCCCGAGCTCGAGCATTGGACACCGCTCACGGGGGTCGCGCCCATGCCTCAGGGTTCTGGCCCCACGCGGGCGTCGTACGTGGCATCCACTTTGTCGGCGAGCCTGGAGCTGGTTCGAGAGGGCGACCTGGAGGCTCGGCAGATCGACCAATTCGCGGAGATCTACCTGCGTGCGCGAGAGCGAAAGGCTGCGGCGTAATGGACCCAGCTCGTGCGGAACGGATGATCGAGGCTCTGCTGTTCGCCGCCGCCGAGCCTCTGAGCATCACCGATCTCGCAGAGCGCCTGCCGCCCGGGACCGACGTCGAGGCCGGTCTGCAGGCGCTCGGAGAGCGGTACAGGGACCGCGGCGTCGAGCTTGCGTGCGTTGGCGGCCGGTGGCGTTTCCACACCGCGCCGGATCTGGCCTTCCTGATGACCGTCGAGCGCGAGGAGCCGCAGCGGCTCTCACGGGCGGCGCAGGAGACCTTGGCGATCGTCGCCTACCATCAGCCCGTCACCCGTCCGGACATCGAAGCCATCCGCGGCGTCCAGACCAGCCGCGGCAGCCTCGACGTCCTCCTCGAATTGGGATTCGTGCGCATGCGCGGCCGCCGGCGCAGCCCTGGACGCCCGGTGACATTCGGCACCACCGACGCCTTCCTGGAGCACTACGGCATCTCCGCGCTCGCCGATCTGCCCGGCGCCGCGGAAATGAAGCTGGCCGGTCTCCTGGACCTCGTCGCGCCCTCGGAATTCGCATTGCCGGACCCCACCGCTGGGGCGGCCGACGAGGATCCGCTCCCGGACGAGGCCGCGCCGGCCTTCAACCAGGACTTCCTCGGCGTGGAGGCCGGCGCGTCAGGCAAGGCATGAGGCCGGGCGCGAGCCCGCCTTGGCGTTGCAGCGACTGGCGGCCTATATTGCGGTGCGGGCCCTTCGATGCCGAGGACCGTTAGTCGAGGAGAATAGCTGTGGGTGGTCTTGCTCCGTGGCATATCCTGTTGATCGCCATCGTCGTCCTGTTGTTGTTCGGAGGTCGGGGCAAGCTTTCGGGGCTCATGGGAGACGCCGCCAAGGGCATTCGCGCCTTTCGGGACGGATTGAAGGGCGAGGAAACGCCGCCGCCCACCGCCCCGCCGCAGCCCCTGCCCCGCGCCGAGACCGAGAAAGACCCGATCGTTCGCTGAACCAAGGCCACGCGCTCGCCGAGCCGGCAGGCGCCCGAGAACCCGTCACGATGTTCCCTGAAGGCCGGATTCTCGATTTCATCATCGTCGGCGCCATCGCCCTGATCGTGGTCGGACCGAAGGATCTGCCGATCCTGATGCGCAAGGTCGGGCAGTTCCTGGCCAAGATGCGCGCCATGGCGGCCGAATTCCGGGCCAGTTTCGATGAGCTGGCGCGCCAATCGGAGCTCGATGAGTTGCGGCGCGAAGTCGAAGCAATGAAGGCGGGCCGTCCGCTCGAGGCCGCCATCACCGGTCATGGAGCCGAGGTCCAGACAGTGCTCGACGACATCCACGCCGGTCTCCGAGGGGACGGCGCGCAGCTCCATCCGCCTATGGCGCACCAGTCGCCCCCCAGTTTCGCCGCCGCGCAGGAGGCTTTACCGTCGTTTTCCGAACCCACCGAACAAGGCCAGGCGGCTATCGTGGCCGCGAAGCCCAAGGCGCGCCGAAAGCCTCGGCCGGCGACTTCTTCCGGGCGAGGTGACTCTCGGGCCCCGACGAAGGCCGAGACGAAGTCTTGAGCGTGACTCACGACGACAGTGAGATAGAGGCGTCCCGCGCGCCCCTTCTTGATCACCTGATCGAACTCCGCAGGCGCCTGATCATCTGCGCCCTGGCTCTGGTGGTCGGCTTTCTTCTCTGCTTCGCGTTCTCCAAGCAGATCTACATCATCCTGCTTCAGCCCTTCGAGGCCGGAGCGAGTCTGCTTCGGGCGCAGAAGGCGGGGGGGCGCCACGGGCCGTTTGATCTTCTGCTGGTCCTGACCCACCTGAAGGCCGCGCCGGCGGCGGTCGGTGAGCTGAAGCTGGTTTTCACCGCGCCGTTGGAATTCTTTTTCACCAAGGTGAAGCTGGCGGTGTTCGGGGCCATAGTGGTCACTTTCCCGGTCCTGGCGTGGCAGCTCTATCGCTTCGTGGCGCCCGGGCTCTATCGCCGCGAGCGTCGGGCTTTCCTGCCCTTCCTGATCGCCTCGCCAGTGCTTTTCACCATGGGGGCGGCGCTCGTCTATTTCGTCATGCTGCCGTTTGTTCTGTGGTTTTCGCTGAACCAGCAGATCGTCGACGCGGGCCATGTCTCGGTCCAGCTTCTGCCCAAGGTCTCCGACTATCTTTCCCTGGTCACGACCCTGCTTCTCGCGTTCGGCCTATGTTTTCAGCTCCCCGTCGTGCTTTCCCTGATGGGCTTGGCGGGCCTGGTCAATGCGAGGCTTCTCCGCTCCGGGCGCCGCTACGCCATCGTCGGCGTGTTCGTGGTGGCTGCGGTGCTCACTCCGCCCGATCCGATCAGCATGGTCTCTCTCGCTCTGCCGATCTGTCTTCTCTACGAGGTTTCGATCTGGTGCGTCGCCCTCATCGAGGGTCGGCGCGAGAAGGAGGACGCCGTGGCCGCGCAGGAAGTCTCCACGGAGTGAGCCGCCTTGGCGTGGGCGCCGACGCGCCTTAAGGGATTGCGCTTTCCTCCCTGGCGCTCCTCATCGATGCACGACATCCACGCCATTCGCGAAAACCCCTCGGCGTACGACAAGGCGTGGGCCAGGAGGGGCCTGCAACCGCGGACAACGGCGATTCTCAACCTCGATGGAGCGTTGCGCGCGGCGCGGACGGAACTGCAAGGCGCGCAGGCTCGGCGGAAGGAAATTTCGCGTCGCATCGGGGCGCGAAAAACCCTGGGGAGCGAGGCTGGCGCCGGCGACTTCATGGCGGCCGCCGAAGCTCTGAAGATCACCATCGCCGCCGCCTCCGAGAACGAAACCCGGCTGGAGAAGGAACTTCACGATCTTCTGGCCGCCCAACCAAATGTTCCCGACGCCGATGTCCCCGACGGAGATGGACCGAGCGCGAACCTCGAGGTGCGCCGATACGGAGAGCCTTTCCTGGCCGGCTGGGTGAAGGACCACGTCGAACTGGGCGAGGGCCTGGCGATGATGGACTTCGCGGCCGCCGCCCGGATGTCGGGCGCGCGGTTCGTTGTGCTCAGCGGCGGATTGGCGCGGCTGGAAAGAGCCCTCGGACAATTCATGATCGACTTGCAGACCCTCGAGAACGGCTATCTCGAGGTGGCTCCTCCGCTGCTGGTGCGCGACCAGGCGATGTTCGGGACCGGCCAGCTGCCGAAGTTCGCCGAGGAGCTCTTCCTTACCACCGATGGTCGGTGGCTGATTCCCACGGCCGAAGTCTCACTCGCCAACCTGGTGCGCGAGAGGATCGTACCGGCCGAGGCGCTGCCCATGCGTTTCACCGCCCTCACCCCCTGTTTCCGCTCTGAGGCGGGAGCATCGGGCACGGACACCCGCGGCATGATCCGAATGCACCAGTTCTCGAAGGTGGAGCTGGTGTCGGTCACCACGCCCGAGGAATCGCCGGCCGAACTGGACCGCACGGTCGCTTGCGCTGAGGGCGTCCTGAAGCGCCTGGAGCTGCCGTTCCGCACGGTCGTTCTCTGCGCAGGCGATATGGGTTTCACGGTCCGCAAGACCTACGATCTCGAGGTGTGGCTGCCGTCGCAGCGGACTTATCGGGAGATCAGTTCCTGTTCGGACTGCGGCGACTTCCAGGCGAGGCGCATGGACGCCCGCTTCAAGGTGGCTGGCGAGAAGGGCGCACGCTTCGTCCATACGCTCAACGGCTCCGGACTCGCCGTTGGTCGCACCTTGGTCGCGATCATGGAGAATTATCAGGACGAGCGGGGCCGAATCGCCGTGCCCCAGGCGCTGCATCCCTACCTGCGGGGTCTCAGCCACATCGAGCCGGACAACTGATGCGGATCCTCCTGACCAACGACGACGGAGTGAACGCGCAGGGCCTGGCGGTTCTCGAGCGGATCGCAGGAGCGTTGTCGACGGACGTCTGGATCTGCGCGCCGGAAGCCGAGAGGTCGGGCGCTTCGCGCTCGCTGACGCTCACCGAGCCGCTGCGGGTCCGCAGGATCGATGCGCGGCGTTTCGCGGTCCTGGGGACGCCCACCGACTGCGTCATGCTGGCGATCCAACACCTGATGGACGGCCAACGGCCCGATCTGGTGCTCTCCGGGGTGAACCGCGGCCTGAACGCGGCCGAAGACGTCACCATGTCGGGGACCGTGGCCGGAGCGATCGAAGGGATGGCGATGGGCGTGCCGGCCATCGCGCTTTCGCAGATGATGGGTCCGGTCCATGACGACGAACAGGGGCGGTTCGACTGCGCCGAGGCCTTCGGCCCGGGCCTCATCGCGCGGCTGGTCGAATTGGGTTGGCCCGACGATGTCATTTTGAACATCAACTTCCCCGCCCGCGCCTGCGACGAAGTGGACACCGTCGAAATCACCCGCCAGGGATTTCGCGACGTGCGCACGCGATACGCCGAACAGCGGACCGATCTGCGAGGGCGTAACTACTATTGGCTGGGCTACAAGAACGAACCTTCCCGCCCGGCGCACGGGACCGATCTGAGGGCCGCCTACGAAGGGCGCATCTCGGTCACGCCGCTGCACATCGACCTCACGCACATGGAGACCGTCCATAAGCTGAGGGCCCTAATGGGCGGTCCGCCGCCGAAGCTGCGCGTGCAAGCTTGACGCGCCGGCACAAGGAACCAGCGGAAAGCCAGACCAAGCTCGCGAGACTTGTCCTTGGTCTACGCTCACAAGGGGTCATCGACCCCTCGGTGCTTGCGGCGATTGAACGCACCCCCCGGGATCTCTTCACCCCCGATCTGTTCAAGGACCGTTCGTGGGAGGATTCCGCCCTGCCCATCGCCTGCGGCCAGACGATCAGCCAACCATACATCGTCGGATTGATGACCCAGGCGCTGACCCTGGAGCCGCGGGCGAGGATCCTCGAGATCGGCACCGGATCGGGATACCAGACCGCCGTTCTGGCCCGGCTTTCACGTCTGGTCTACACGGTCGAGCGGTACCGGACCTTGTTGCAGGAAGCCGAGATCCGTTTCAAAACGCTCCAACTCACGAACGTCATCACCAAGTTTGGCGACGGCGCCTTGGGCTGGCCCGAGCAGGCGCCATTTGACCGCATTCTGGTCACCGCCGCGGCGCCGAGCGAGCCGAAGACGCTGCTTGGCCAACTCAAGCCGGCCGGCGTGCTTGTCGCTCCCATCGGCAAGGGGCCGGTGCAAAAGCTTTGCCGTTACGCTGGCGACGGGGAGGGAGCCTTCCTCATGGACATCCTCTGCGAAGTGCGCTTCGTGCCGCTGCTCGAGGGCGTAGCGCGAGAACTTTGAGATGGCGGCCCCGGTTCGGCGAGCGCGATCCTTGCGCATGCGGCGGCCGCCGGCGCTGTCGGTCGGCCAGGGTGGGAGGGCTTAACCAATGCTTTACCTTCAGCCGGCGAGGGATGTCAGGGTGGGCGATAGTGCTGTGATGAAGTGTGTCTTGGTTCGAGCGGCTTTGATCGCCATTGCGTCCGCGGCAGTGGCGGCCTGCGCCTCCAGCCCTACCTACGCGTCGCGCGCCGGCTACAGCCCGCCGCCACCCGCGCGGCCTGAATACCCGATTCAGGCGCAGTCGACTCCAACGACCGGTGCGTCGCCGTCGGCGACGCCGGCCGCCCCCACCCCTGCGCCGCCGCCGCCGACCCCGACGCCCGCGGTGGTGGAGAGCAGCGCGCTTCCCCCGCTTGTCTCGGCGCCGCAGCCCACAGCCGAACCTCCACCGCCTCTGCCCAAGCCGGTCCCACCGCCGCCGCGCACTGCCGAACCATCACCGCCTCCGCCCAAGCCGGTCCCGCCGCCGCCGTCGCCGCCGCTTGCAATCTCATCCCCGCCGCGAACGGAATATGATTCCCCGCCGCCGCCGCCGCAGCGTCGGGCGGTCGTCCGCGAACTGCCGGCTCGTTTCGCCGCCGCTGGCAAGGTGGTGACGGCGACCGGAATGTTCCGTGACTACGAGGTGGAAAAACACGATCACGTCGACGCTATCGCCCGCGATCTTGGAACGACCCGCAAGGTGATCGTCGAAGCCAACCACCTGAAGGCGCCTTATGGGGTGAGACCTGGACAACACCTCAAGGTGCCGGTCGCCAAGGCGTATGTGGTGCAGAGCGGCGACACCTTGGCGCAGGTCGCCAAGCGCTTCAGTCTCAGCCCGGCCGATCTGGCGTCGCTCAACGGGGTTTCGGAGCGAGGCCGTCTCAAGGCGGGCGAGCGGCTCGCCCTGCCCGCGGATTTTCACGACAAGGGTCCGACCCGCCTCAAACCGACGTATGTCACCGAATATCGGACGGTCCCGGCCGAGCCGTCGCGATACCGGGCCTCGGCCATGCCTGCGCGCACTCCCCCCCACGGCATCGCCGCGGTCCCGGCCCCGCAGGGGCCATCGCCGTCAGTGCAGACCGCCGTCGCGCCGTCGCCCCCCGCGATCCAGGCGTACGTTGCGCCCAGACCCGCGCCCCCTGTCGCGCGTCCGCCGGTCCAAACAACGGCGCCATCGAGGCCCATCTATGCGCCGCCAGCCCAGAGCTACGTTCCCCCTCCACGGCCGGCCCAGCAGGCCTATGCGCCGGTTGCGCCGCCGCAGGGCCGCGCCCCGGAAGCCGAGCCGCCCGCACAGGGCGCCGCCGCCATCACCGCCTCGGCGAGGGGCCGCTTCATCTGGCCCGTCAGGGGCGAGATCATCTCCCCGTTCGGATTGAAGGGCGTTGGGCGGCGAAACGACGGCATCGACATTCGCGCTCGGCTGGGCACAGTGATCCAGGCTGCGGCGAGCGGCAACGTCGTCTATGCCGGCGATCAGGTTCCAGGCTTCGGCAATCTCGTGCTGGTCAAACACGCCGACGGATGGGTGACCGCCTATGCCCACCTCGACCGGATCAGCGTCCAGATGCGCCAGAACATTGTCCAGGGCCAGGAAGTCGGCCAGGCGGGTTTGACCGGAGGGGCCGTCGAGGCGGAACTTCACTTCGAGGTGCGGTACGCGCCGACGCCCACCGACCGCGCCAAACCCGTCGATCCCCTGATGGTGCTCCCGCGATAGGTTGACATCCGCCGAGGCGGCCTCTCTCGACCGCACGAGCGCCGACTTCGATGTTCACGCCGGTAGGCTCACGCCGAGTTCACCGGCGAGTTCGCGGATGAATTGCCAGGCGACGCGGCCCGATCTGGCGCCACGCTGCAGCGCCCACTGCAGGGCCCGGCGGTCGAGATCTTCGGCGCCGAGGCCGAAATGATCGGCGTAGGTCCGAACCGCGCGGAGGTAGGCGCCCTGGTCCATGGGGGGGAAGCCGATCCACAGCCCGAAACGGTCGGACACGCTGACTTCCTCCTCGGCGTCCTCCGCCGTCGCGATGGCGCCGTGGTTTTCGGCTGAATCGCGCGCCATCAGGTGTCGGCGGTTGGAGGTGGCGACCAGCAGAGTGTTCCGCGGTGGGCCGCAGACCCCACCCTCGAGAGCCGACTTGAGGGCTTTCGCCGCCGCCGCGCCCGCCTCGAAGGAAAGGTCGTCGCAGAGGATGACGAATCTCTCCGGGAGGGGTCGCAGTGTCTCGAACAGCGCGGGGAGGGCCGTAACCTCGTCGCGGTCGACTTCGATCAGTCTCATCAACGGCGAGTCTTCGGCCACTGTCATGAACGCGGCCTTGGCCAGGGAACTCTTGCCCGCGCCACGGACGCCCCACAGAAGAACGTGATTGCAGCCCACTCCGCGGGCGAATCGCTCGAGGTTCTGGAGTAGAGCGTGCTTCTGGCGCTCGACTCCCACCAACAGATCGATGAATAGTTCATAATCCGGCGCCGGCACGAAGCGACCGGTGGCGGGATCGTGACGGAACAGGCGACTCCCGTCGAAGGACTGCGGCGTATGGGCGGCCGGCGCCACGCGCTCCAGAGCCTCGGCGATCCTGACCAGCGCGGCTCGCATGTCCGGGTCCATGGTCCCTCCTAGACGCCCCGCGCGCATTGCAAAAGGGCGCCGGGGCGCATAGCTTCCGCCCCCCTTGGGCGGCCGGGTTGGCTCGCCTCGAAGCTGCTTGTTCGGAGCGAAGATGATCCTCACGCCGGCCCTGGTTCCCGCTGTCGCCGCCGGCGGCATTTCGAGCCTCTTCTCCTCTGGCGGCATGACCAGTTTGCTGCCGTTCATCGTCATCCCTCTGCTTTTCTACTTCATGATCCTGAGGCCTCAGCAGCGACGGGCGAAGGAACATGCCGCCCGCATCGAATCCGTGAAGCGGGGGGATACGGTGGTCATGTCGAGCGGGGTGATCGGCAAGGTGGTCCGGGTCGAGGACAAGGAGGTCGGGGTCGAGATCGCCCAGAACGTGACCGTGAAGGTGGTCAAGGCGATGATTTCGGAGGTCCGCGCGCGCGGCGAACCGGCGCCCGCGAACGACGCGAAGTCCTGATCTCCGCGACGGCGACCGACCGATGCTAACCCTTTCCCGCTGGAAGATTCTGCTTGTCGTCGGATCGCTGCTGTTCGGCCTGCTCTTCACCCTGCCCAATCTGGCGCCGGCCGGGTTCCTGCCAAGCTGGGCTCCGAACCAGCGGCTGAACCTCGGGCTCGACCTGCAGGGCGGCTCATATCTGTTGCTCGAGGTGGACACCAACGCCCTCAACAAAGAGCGGCTCACCAATCTCACCGAGGACATCCGCACGCGGCTCAAGGCCGGGCAAATCGAGTTCACCGAGCTTGGCGGCCAGGGCGACACGGTCAGCGTCCGAATCACCGACCCCGCCCAGGTTCAGACCGCCTATGGGGTGTTGAACAACTCGGTCGGCGGGCGCCTGCTGAACGGCGGCCGCGACGTCACGGTCCAAACCCGTCCCGACCAGCACATCGAGGTCGCCTTCGTCTCGCAGGCCTCGAACGCGGCGGCCTCGGACGCGGTCAGCAGATCGATCGAGATTGTCCGCAAGAGGATCGACGCCCTCGGAACCAAGGAGCCGATCATCACCCAACAGGGGTCGACCCGAATCGTTGTCGAAGCGCCCGGCGAGAGCGATCCGGAGAAGCTCAAGGCTGTGATCGGCAAGACCGCCAAGCTCACCTTCCAGATGGTCGACACCGATGTTGCGCCGCAGGACATCTCAGCGGGGCGCATTCCGCCGGACGACCAACTCGTGCCCAGCGACGACGGATTCGCCCCGGCCTATGTCGTGAAAAGGCGCGCCGTGGTCACCGGGGAAATGCTCACCAACGCCTCGGAAGGCAGTGACGAGAACAGTGCGCCGGCGGTAAATTTCAGCTTCAACGGCCAGGGGACCCGCCGTTTCGCTGAAGTCACGAGCCAGAATATCGGCAAACCGTTCGCCATCGTGCTCGACAATAGAATTATCTCCGCGCCGAATATTCGGACCGCTATCACCGGCGGAAGCGGCCAGATTACTGGGAGATTCACCATTGAGTCCGCCAACAACCTGGCGCTGCTGTTGAAGTCCGGCGCTCTGCCGGCGCCGTTGATCGTGCAGGAACAGCATACTGTCGGGGCCGAGCTGGGGGCTGACGCGGTCCGGGCCGGACAGATATCGATTCTGATCGGCGCCACGCTGATCTTCCTCTTCATCATTCTCGCCTACGGCCTGTTCGGCGGATTCGCCGCGATCGCCCTTGTCGTCAACGGGCTGATGATCGTGGGGGCGATGAGCGTCACCCAGGCGACGCTCACCCTGCCGGGCATCGCCGGCCTCGTTCTGACTCTGGCGGTGGCGGTGGACGCCAACGTCCTCATCTACGAGCGAATGCGCGACGAGGTGCGCGGCGGCAGGCCGCCGATGAGCGCCGCCGACGCCGGATTTCGGCGGGCGCTCGTCACGATCATAGACGCCAATGTCACGACCCTGGTTGCGGCGCTGATCATGTTCCAGTTCGGCTCTGGGCCGGTGAAGGGGTTCGCCTGGACCCTGTTCATCGGGGTGATCAGCTCGGTGTTCACCGCCGTCTTGATCACCCAGGTGCTGATCGGGTGGTGGTTCCGGACGTTCCGCCCCAAGAAGCTGCCGATCACCTAGGACCGAGCACATGTGGCCGCTGATCAAGATTCTGCCGCAGAAGACCCACTTTCCTTTCGTGAGGTTTGCGCGGCTGTTTGCGACCCTTTCGATCATCGGAGTGGTCGCGACCGCCATCGGCTTCTTCTACCCCGGTCTCAACCTCGGCATCGATTTCAAAGGCGGAACGGTGCTGGAGCTGAACACGGGTTCCAAGCCGGTTGATCTGGGCAAGGTCCGGTCAGCGGTCACCGGGCTGCGGCTTGGCGACGTGCAGATGCAGACTTTCGGCAAGCCCAACGACGCCATCGTGCGTTTTCAGACTCCAGCAGGCGCTTCCCCGGCCGGCACCGTCACCCGTGTGAAGGCGGCGATCGCCCAGGCCCTGGGCGCGGTCACCTATTCGCGCACCGACGTGGTGGGCCCCGAGGTTTCGAGCGAGTTGAAGATCCGGGGCGCGGCGGCGCTCCTGGCGGCGATCGGCCTCATGCTTCTCTACATCTGGTTCCGCTTCGAATTGCAGTTCGGATTGGGCGCCGTGGTCGCCCTGTTCCACGATCTCACGCTGTCGTTCGGCCTGATTCTTCTGTTGCGTCTGGAATTCAGCCTCAACCTGATCGCGGCCCTGCTCACCATCATCGGCTACTCCATGAACGACACGGTGGTGGTCTTCGACAGGCTCCGGGAGAACAGGCGAAAGTACAAACGCATGTCTCTGAGAGACCTGATCGATCTTTCGGTGAACGAGACCCTTTCCCGAACCGTGATCACCGGCGTGACCGCGCTTCTCGCCCTCTCGGGCCTGGCGGTGTTCGGCGGCGAGTCGCTGCGGCCTCTTTCCATCGTCCTTCTGTTCGGGATCGTGATCGGGACCTATTCCTCGATCTACGTCGCTTCGCCGATCATCCTGTTGTGGGGCGCGCGCAAGGATGACGAGGCCGCGACCCCGATCGCACCGCAACCCGCCCGCCCTTAGCCAGCGCCTGCGCTGTCCAGCGACAATTGACGGCTACGGCGACGGCGGCTTTGGGGTCCTTGGCCCGCGGCCGCTGCGCTGATGCGCCAAATCCCCGGCTGCGAGGGCAGCCCCGCGCTTCCACGCTGACCGCGCTCCAAAGCAAGTGGTCCCGGGGGGCCGGCGCCCTTGCTTTGCGCCTCGGTCGAAAGGCGCTATTCCTTCGCGGCCTTCGGGAACGAGAACAAGGGGTCGGCCATGGCTGGAATTCTGCTCAACTTCAGGAACACGATGATCGTCAGCGTGCTCCTGGCGATCGTCATGATCATCGCCTTCGGCAAGGTCCACGGCCACGCCGATATGGCCTTCTGGCAGGCGGTGTTCCGCTGGATGCATGTCTTCTTCGGCATCCTGTGGATCGGCTTGCTGTATTACTTCAACTTCGTTCAGACCCGGAAGATGCCCGACATTCCCGCCGAGCTGAAACCGGCGATATCCAAATACATCACCCCAGAAGCGCTGTTCTGGTTCCGTTGGTCGGCCCTATTCACGGTGCTCGCCGGCCTTGGCGTGGCGATGCTGAGGGGCGGCAACTATGCCGAAAAGGTCTTCAGCCTCGGATTCGCCGGCGGCTACGGGCCTGACGATCGCGCGTTCACCCTGATGGGGATCGGGGTGTGGCTGGCGATCATCATGTTTCTGAATGTCTGGGGGATCATCTGGCCGAACCAGAAGATCGCCCTTGGGATCAAGGAGGCTGACGCCGACGCGAAGGCCAAGGCGGCGCGGATCGGCACGCTGGCTTCGCGGATCAACACCTTGTTGTCGCTGCCCATGCTCACGTCCATGGCGATGTACCAGACCCTGTTCGGGTAACCGTCGATCGACGCCGGCCCGGGCGCAATGCTCTCGACCGGCGCAACCGCAGGTTTTCGATCGCCCGGTCCGCCGCCTGAGCCCCCTTGACTGACAAGGATGTCCCGCGCTCGCCCGCCTGGTTCGCCGTCGAAAGCGCTGAAAAAATGGGGCGACGATTTTCGCGTCGGCCGCTGTCGCGTACGCGACCCTGGCGCGAGGCGAGGCTATTTCGCTGCCCGCCTCGGAAGCCACCAAGCGGCTTCGGTGGCCCTGGGCGGTTGGATAGGGGCGCCTGTGATCTGGCGGTAGGGCCACGCTTGGGTCTATGGTGGCTGGCGAGACAGGGGAGGGGGATTGATGGCCGATCAGGCCGTCGAAGAATGCGCGACCGTCGCGCTTGCGCGCGCGGCCCGAAGTCCTCGCCGACCTTGCACAGGCATTTTCAACCACGGTCTCGAGGGGGCAATGCATGGCTGATCTCGCTGTTTCTGGAGCCGTAGGGGCTGGCATGTCGCTGATCCGGCGGCGCCCCGTGACCGTCGTGATCTGGGGCCTTCTGCTCGGGGCGCTGTTCTTTCTCGCCTTGCTGCTTTTTGCTCCGATGCTCCAGATGATCGGGGCGAAGGTTCTCGCGAAGGATCAAACCCCCCCGGACTTCGCCTTGTTGGCGCAGCTCCAGGCCTCCTCGGCGCTGTTCAATATCGGCTCTTTTTTCGTCAGGGCGGTTATCATGTGCGCGGTCTTTCGGGCCGTGCTCCGCCCCGAAGCCGGCGCCTTCGCCTTCATGCGAGTAGGGATCGCGGAACTCTTCATGGCGGTCTTCCTGTTTGGAGGCGGAATCGCCTTGGGCTTCTTGATTGTCTTGGTCGCCGCGCCCTTCATCCTGGCTGTCGTGTTGCTCGCCGTGGCTCACAATGTGGGCGCGGCGGTGGCCGTGGGCATTGTCGGCGTGATCGTCATTCTGGTCGTGGCTATCTGGCTGGCACTTCGGCTGTCGCTGCTCGGTCCGATGATCGTGGATTCGGGCGAGTTTCCATTGGGCAAGGCGTGGGCGCTCACCCGCGGCAAGGTCGGGAGCCTGTTCCTCATCGGCCTGGTCGTCACCTTGATCGTGTTTGGCCTCGAGGTTCTCTTCTTCGGGATCACCGGAATCCTGGGATTCGGCTTCCTGAGCGCCGTTCCCCATGATCCCGAGAGCGTGAAGAGCTTCTTCAATCGCCCGCTTGGGGCCCTCGTGGCTGGCTTGGCGCCTGTTCTGGTGTTGGGCTGGCTCGTGTGGTCGGTGTTCATCGGGGCGGTGTCGGCGATCGTCTACGCTCCCTGGGCGGAAGCCTATCGGCAGCTCGCGCCTGCCCGCGAGCCGGGCGCGATCGCCTAGGCATTGCCGCGAGGAGGAATCGGAACGCTCATGCGGCGTCCAGGAGGGGCCGCCTCTTTGTCGGCAAAGGAACTTGGGCATAGATCGGCTGCCGTCGTAGCCAAGTGAGTCTGTCCCAGCTCCCCATGACCGCCTTTTCCCCGGTCTCCGCCGCCTTCGAGGGATTTCGGGTCCTGCGCAGGCAGCCCAAGGCGGTGCTCATCTGGACGTTACTTTGGCTGGCGGCGTTGTCCGTGATGGCGGTCGTCGTGGCGTCGGGCGACCGTGTGGTCGTCGCCCGTCATGCACCCCATCGCAATCTGTGGGAAATCACCCGCCAGTTCGGACCCTTCGCGGTCGTCTTCATCGCGATGCTCCTGGTCATCTGGGCTTCGACCACGGTGGCCACATTTCGCGCGGTGTTGCAGCCGGAGCGCAAGGAGTCATTCTTCCTGCGACTGAGCGCCGACGAATTGCGTCTGGCGATCATGACCATCACCGCGGTCGGCCTGGTGCTTGTGGCTGGAGGCGCCCCGGCTTTTCTATTATTCGCGCTTGTCAGCCCACTGATGGCCGCCGCTCCGACGTTCGCCCGTGATGTCGCGACCTTGGGCGCGGTCGCGACCGTGTGGCTCGACATATGGTTGGCCGTTCGCCTGTCGCTCATCGCTGTCGAGACGTTCGCTGAGGGGCGCTTCCACTTGACCGCTTACTGGCCTTTGACCCGCGGACGATTCTGGTACCTGATGGCGAGCTACGCCATCTGCTTCGCCATTTTCTTCTTGTTCTTGATTTTCTTCGGTCTGGCAGGACTGTTGCTCGGCGCGGTGCAGAACGCGGTTGGCCTGCCAGTCGGCCTCGATCTCGTGAGGCGGACCGTCCTGCTGGGGCTGGCCGGGTTTCTTGCACTGCTGACGGCCGGTTTCTTCGTGGTTTCCACGACGCTGTTCTGCGCCTGCCAGGCCCATGCGTTCCGAGCCATCGTGGCTACCCATCCGGCTGACGCCGCGCGGACTTAGGCGGCGGCGCTCGGTCGGGCCGAGACGCGGGCGCGCCATTCGGCGAGCCTGTTGTTGTCAGGATCGAGTGGAAGGCCGATCCAGGACGCGAAGTCCACGGTCGATATGGCGCAGATGTCGGCCATGCTGAAGTCTTCGCCGGCGATGTAGGGGCCCGAGGCGAGTTCGCGGTCCAGCCACCGCTGGGCGTTGGCGTAGGCCTCGACATTCGATTGGCCGAAATCCTTGTACTGGGTGAGCAGGGCGGCCGTGCGCGGGTGCGCGTGGCGCCAGTAGTTCCCCACCGGCGCCATCAGGACGAACTCCATCCGCCGGATCCACATGTCGACGTGAGCCTTCCCAATCGGGCTTCTGCCGAACAACGCAGGTTCGGGCTGGATCTCCTCGAAATAGCGGCAGATGGCCACGGTCTCAGAGATGGTCGTCCCGTCGTCGAGCTCGAGGGTCGGGATCTGACCCAGGGAGTTCCTGGCGCGATGTTCCGGCGACTTGTGCTCTCTCGTCATCAGATCGATGCGGATTTCGGGCAGATCGATGCCTTTCTCGGCCAGGAACATGCGCACCCGGCGCGGATTGGGAGCCGGCATCGGCGCGCCATAGAGTTTCATCAACAGAGACCCCTTCTTTCCATTGTGGTCGGATCGTCCCGCCGGCCGCCGCGAGCGATTTTCCTACGCCTCTGAGGCGACGAGTTCGCGATTGACGGTCGTGGGTCCCTTTGCGCGCCGATTGAGCACGCCCGCGAGGTAGCGCCCGGTCCAGCTGTCAGGGTTCGCCGCGATCTGTTCAGGCGAGCCGGTGGCGATGATGCGGCCGCCTCCGTCGCCACCCTCCGGCCCGAAATCCAGGACCCAGTCAGCTGTCTTCACCACATCGAGGTTGTGTTCGATCACGACCACCGTGTTGCCTTGTTCGACCAGTTCGTGCAGCACCTCCAGAAGCTTTCGAACGTCTTCGAAATGCAGTCCGGTGGTCGGTTCATCCAATATGTAGAGCGTACGTCCCGTGGCCCGCCGGGAAAGTTCCTTTGAAAGCTTGACCCGCTGCGCCTCGCCGCCGGAAAGGGTCGTCGCTTGCTGGCCAGCCTTGATGTAGCCTAGGCCAACGCGTTTGAGCGTCTCCATCTTGTCGCGAATGGAAGGAACGGCCCTGAACATTTCCGCAGCCTCCACAACCGTCATGTCAAGGACGTCGGCTATACTCTTGCCACGAAACAGTATTTCCAACGTTTCGCGATTGTAGCGTTTGCCGCGGCAGACATCGCAGGTGACATAGACATCCGGCAGGAAATGCATCTCGATCTTGATCAGACCGTCGCCCTGGCAAGCCTCACAACGACCGCCCTTGACGTTGAAACTGAACCGTCCAGGCCCGTATCCCCGCGCCTTCGCTTCGGGCAGGCCGGCGAACCAGTCGCGAATCGAGGTGAAGGCGCCGGTGTAGGTGGCAGGGTTGGAGCGCGGGGTGCGGCCGATGGGACTCTGATCGATGTCGATAACCTTGTCGAAGTGTTCGAGTCCTTCGACGCGCTCGTGGGGAGCGGGTCCGTCGGAGGCGTTGTTGAGCCGCCGCGCAGCGGCCTTGTACAGGGTCTCGATGATGAAGGTGGACTTGCCTCCCCCAGACACCCCGGTGATGCAGGTGAAGGTTCCCACGGGTATCTCGCCGGTGACGAATTTCAGGTTGTTTCCGGTTGCGCCGACCACTCGCACCGCGAGGTTGGCGGAAAATGGCCTTCGGTGTTTGGGGGTCGGTATCGCGCGCGCGCCGGTAAGATACTGGCCCGTCAGGCTCGCGGGACTTGCCATGATGTCCGAAGGGGCCCCCTCGGCAACGATTTCGCCGCCGTGCACGCCGGCTGCGGGGCCCATGTCGATGACGTAATCAGCGGCGAGAATGGCTTCTTCGTCGTGCTCGACAACGAGCACTGAATTGCCGAGGTCCCTCAAACCCTTGAGGCTGGTGAGCAGGCGCGCGTTGTCGCGTTGATGCAATCCGATGGACGGCTCATCGAGCACGTAGAGGACCCCGGTGAGGCCAGATCCTATCTGACTTGCAAGGCGGATCCGCTGGCTTTCGCCACCTGAAAGCGAGCCGGAAGCGCGGGAGAGGTTCAGGTACTCCAGTCCCACATCGACCAGGAACCGAAGTCGGTCGTTGATCTCCTTGAGAATCCGCCGGGCGATCTCCATCTGCTTTTCGGAGAGCTGGCTCTCGAGCGATGCGAACCAGTCCCGGGCCGGACGGATGGCCAGCGTGGAAATCTCGGCGACGTTCCGGTCGGAGATCTTCACCGCCAGAGCTTCCGGTTTCAGGCGGGCCCCGCCACAAGCCTCGCACGGAGTCTCCGACTGATACCGGCCGAGTTCCTCGCGCACCCAACTGGAATCGGTCTCCCGCCAACGGCGTTCGAGGTTGGGCAGGACGCCTTCGAAGCTCTTGCTGACCTCGTATTTGCGGGCGTTGTCGTCATAGACAAAGCGGATCTTCTCACCGCCCGATCCATGCAGGATGACCTGCTTCGCCTCGTCGGGAAGCTTCCACCAGGCTTCGTCCATCGAGAATCCGTAATGGCGCGCGAGCGCCTGGAGAGTCTGGGTGTAGAGCGGGGAGGGCCCCTTGGACCACGGCGAGACCGCGCCGCGATGGAGAGTCCGATCCTTGTCGGAGATAACGAGGTCGGGATCGAAGGCGAGTTTCATGCCGAGGCCATCGCAGGCTGGGCATGCCCCGGCGGGACTGTTGAATGAAAACAGCCGCGGTTCGATCTCCGCGATCGAGAATCCGGAGACCGGGCAGGCGAACCGCTCGGAAAAGATCAGTCGTCTGGGCCCTTCCTGGGACTGATCCTCCTCCGCCCATTCGGCGATCGCGATGCCATCGGCCAGACGCAGCGCCGTCTCGAGGCTGTCAGCGTAGCGACTCTCCTGACCAGTGCGCGTGACCAGGCGATCCACCACGACGTCGATCTCGTGCTTGAAGGTCTTCTCCAGATGCGGGGCGTCTTCGATAGGATAGTACCGGCCGTCGATTTTCAGCCGCTGGAAGCCGGCCTTCTGCCACTCGGCGATCTCCTTGCGGTGCTCGCCCTTCCGGTCGCGCACGACCGGCGCGAGCAGGTAGATGCGCTCGCCGTCGGCAAGTTCGGCGAGCTTGTCCACCATTTGACTTACGGTCTGGCTCAGAATCGGCAATCCAGTCGCAGGCGAATAAGGCACGCCGATTCTCGCCCAAAGCAGGCGCATGTAATCGTGGATTTCGGTCACGGTGCCCACGGTCGAACGCGGATTTCGGCTGGTGGTTTTTTGCTCGATCGAAATAGCGGGCGACAGGCCCTCGATGTAGTCGACGTCGGGTTTGCTCATCAATTCGAGGAACTGCCGCGCATAGGCGGAAAGGCTCTCGACATAGCGGCGCTGGCCCTCGGCGTAGATGGTGTCGAAGGCGAGGCTGCTCTTGCCAGAGCCGGAAAGGCCGGTCAGGACCACGAGTTCGCCGCGCGGGATATCGACGCTGACGTTCTTCAGGTTGTGCTCGCGTGCGCCACGAACGCGGATGAAGCGGGAATTCTCGGACATTGGGTGAGGCTAAACTCTCGCGCGCCGCCAGCCGGCCAAGGGACCAATTTAGTAGATGGAGTCGCTGATACAGCAAGAACAAATCATGAACATGAGCGGTGACGCCGGGGTTGTCTCGCGCCGGGCGCTCGCGCATGGAGCGAACCGCGCTAAGCGCGACAACGGCGAATTTGTTGCTGGGTTGCGGCGAGACAGCGCGGCGGCGCTACGTTCATTGCCCGTTCGGTTCCTTTTGATATAAGCGCGGCGTTGTGCGGGGAGCGGTGCTTCCGAGGCGGGGTCGCGAGGCGTCGATGCAAGCGTCTGTAAAATTGAAAGATGTCGAGTATCGTCCCAGAGAGGACGAACCCTTCATGAACGACCGGCAGCTCGAGTACTTTCGACATAAGCTGCTCGACTGGAAGGACGATATCCTCCGCGAGTCGCGCGAAACCGTGACCCATCTCCAATCGGAAACCGAAAATCATCCAGATCTCGCGGATCGCGCCTCCTGCGAAGCCGACCGCGCGCTGGAGCTTCGGACTCGCGACCGCCAACGCAAACTGATCTCGAAGATCGACGACGCGTTGCGCAGGATCGAGGCGCGCGCCTACGGCTACTGCGAGGAGACCGGCGAGCCAATCGGTCTGGCGCGCCTCGAGGCCCGACCGATCGCGACCCTGGGTCTGGAGGCTCAGGAGCAGCACGAGCGCCGAGAACGGGTTCACCGCGACGAGTGACCTGCGCGGGCCGAGCCGTGCGAACCAGGATTTGCCGGTGGTCTCCGAGATGGTGCGACGGTAGAAACCGCGCATGCCATCGCGTTTTGTCGTCGCATCCCTTCAGGCCAATCCAACCGTGGGCGACATCGAGGGCAATGAGGCCCTGGCGAAGGATCTGATCGCCCGCGCGACCGACCGCGGGGCGCACCTGGCGCTTTTTCCGGAACTGTTTCTGATCGGTTATCCGCCAGAGGACCTGGTTCTCAAGCGCGCCGCCGTGGCCGCGTGTCGACGCGCGTTGGACCGGCTGGCGCCGGCGACAACGGCGGGCTGCGCGGCGCTGGTGACCTTGCCTTGGCCCGGCGAAGACGGGCGCCCGCGAAACGCCGTCGCTCTGGTGGCGGCGGGGTCCATCCAGGGCGTGGCGTTCAAGATCGACCTGCCCAACTACGGTGTCTTCGACGAAAAGCGGATTTTCGCGCCCGGTCAAGACCCGGGTTTCTTCGAGGTCGCCGGCGTGAAGATCGGGGCGCCGATCTGTGAAGACATATGGGGCCCCGAGCCCTGCCGGCGTCTGAAGGCGAAGGGGGCCGAGTTTCTCCTCGTCCCCAACGGTTCCCCCTTTCGCCGCACCTCCGACGACGAGCGTCTCGGGATAGCCCGCGCCCGGGTGGCGGAGACGGGACTTCCGCTGATCTACGTCAATCAGGTTGGGGGTCAGGATGAACTTGTTTTTGATGGCGGCTCCTTCGCCCTCCAGGCTGACGGCGAGCTGTGCATGTCTCTTCCGATGTTCGCAGAGGACATCGGCTACTCGACCTGGGAAAAGAGCGGCGCGCTGTGGCGCTGCGTCGATGCGCCCCGAGCCTCGTGGCCGCGCGGTCTGGAGGAGATCTATCGGGCCATGGTGCTGAGCCTTGGCGACTACGTGCGCAAATCGGGCTTCAATGGGGTGTTGGTCAGCCTCTCCGGCGGCCTCGATTCGGCTCTTTCACTCACCGTCGCCCGCGACGCCCTGGGGGCGGAAGGCGTGCGCGCCTGGATGCTCCCCTCGGCCTACACCAGCCGCGAAAGCCTGGAGGACGCAGCCGACTGCGCCCGCCGCTGCGGGGTCCGCCTGGAGGAGATCGCCATCGGCCCGGCCGTGGCCACTTTCGAGGCCATGCTGGCGCGGGACTTCGAGGGCCTCGCGCCCGACATCACCGAGGAGAACCTGCAGGCGCGCATCCGCGGCGTGACCATGATGGCCCTCTCCAACAAGCTCGGCCTGATGCTGCTCACCACCGGCAACAAGAGCGAGATGGCGGTCGGCTACGCGACCCTCTATGGTGACATGTGCGGCGGCTACAACGTCTTGAAGGATCTCTACAAAGTCCAGGTGTTCGCCTTGGCGAGGTGGCGCAACGCCAAGGCCCCGTACGGCGGCCCGGCCGCGCCGATCCCCGAGCGGATCCTCACCAAACCGCCCTCGGCCGAACTTCGGGCCGGGCAGACCGATCAGGATAGTCTCCCCCCCTATGAGGAGCTGGACGCCATTCTCCACGGTCTGGTGGAAGACGAGGCCACGTTGGATGAAGTCGTGGCGCGCGGCCATGACCCGCGAACCGTGGAACGGGTGCAAGGTCTTCTCTACCGATCGGAATATAAGCGCCGCCAAGCCGCTCCGGGCGTCAAGATCGGCGCCAGGGCCTTTGGCCGCGACCGGCGATATCCGATCGTAAACGGCTTTCGCGACCGCGTCGGCGAGGGCGGCTGACGGCTTTGCCCTCTCAAATCAAGGTCGCGATGACCGGAATTGTCCTCATTGCCGAGGAAGGCATCGCGCGAAGGGCCGGCAGAATGTCGCGGACTTCCGTGACGGCGCGCCAGCACTGATCGAATTCGCCCGGCAGCATGCGCTGTTCAATGAAAGCCCCGAAGAGATCGAAGAGCGGGTCCCAGAAACCATCCGGATTGAAGAAGACGATCGGCTTTGCGTGAAGTGCGAGGCGACGCCATGACAGGAGTTCCACGACCTCCTCGAGCGTCCCGATCGCGCCGGGAAGAATGGCGAACCCGTCCGCCTGCTCGAACATCATCAGCTTCCGCTCGTGCATCGATTTGACCACCATGGTGTCGGCGCCCGCGGACCCCGCTTCCCGGGGAACCAGAAAGGCCGGGATGACGCCGAGCACGCTTCCGCCGGCCGCCCTCGCCGAACGGGCGCATTCGCCCATCAAGCCGACGCCGCCGCCGCCATAGACGAGGCGCAGGCCTTGGTTGGCAAGGATCCGCCCTAGGTCGGTCGCCGCGGCGCGCCAAGCCGTGGGTGCGCCCTCGGAGGATCCGCAGTAGACGCAGATCGATTCCAGACGGGCGCTCGGCTCCGGCACGATCTCCCCTTCGGGCGAGAAAAAGTCCGCGCCCGCGCCAGCGGATGTGCGACGATTCTCTGGTATTCCAGCCGACAGTCGACGGAAAGGCGAAACGATTCAAGCGGACCGAACTGTGGCGATGGGGCTCTGCCTGGGGCTGTGGATCTCCGTCGGCGCTTGCCAGGCCCCGCCTGGCTCGACGGCCCGGCCCGGGGAGCCGCCGCGCCGTTCGGCTGCGGAGCGCGCTTACCACGCGCCGCCTCGGGTTCTTTCGATCCGCCCCGAAGTCGGCGGCTTGATGCTCATCGAGGGGCTGGCGAGCGCCGGCGCGAAGGTGCGGTTGGCTAGTCCGAAAGGCGCGGCGATTCTGACGACCGCGGATCGCGACGGTAAGTGGCGCGTGTCGCTCTCCAGATCCAGCGAGGTCAGGCTGCTCGGACTGTCGATGTCGGAGGCAGGACGGGTCATCCAGTCCGAGGGCTATCTGGCGATTTCGCCCACCGGCTTGGCGGCGCAACTGCGCGCGGGCGCCGGGGCGAGCGTCTTCATCAATCGCCTCGCGGGTCTTCGCCTGCTTGCCGTGGACTACGACCGGAAGGGGGCCGCGGTGGTCTCCGGGACGGGTCCGGGGGCGACGCCCGTTACCGTCTTTGTGGACGGCGTTCGCCGCGACCAGACCACCACCGATTCGCGGGGGCGGTTCACTGTCGCTTTGGACGAGCCGCTCTCGCCGGGGGTGCATGAGCTCGGCGTCTCGGGCGCGGGACTACAGCACGGCGTCAGCGTTCCGGTGACGTCCCTGGCCTTGCCGCCGGTTTCTTTTGACGGAGAGCAGATCGCCCTTGGCTGGCGCATCGACTGGGTGACCCCAGGCGGAGGCGTTCAGACGACCATTCTCGCTGACCCTGCGGCGCCGACTCGATGAGGTCGCTCGATCCGACCGGAGACAGGGCGATCGCGCCGCCGGCCGCCGCTTCGTCGCCGTCGAGGTTCAACTTCTGGACCTCGATGGCCGACTTGATTCGGCTGGTGATGCGCTCGAGGGCGAAGGGATTGAAGACCAGACTGGGCGCCGCCTTGGGGCTGGTCCTGCTGGGGAAGTGGGCGGGGGTGACCGGGCCCCTGCTCATTCAGGCGGCGATCGACCACCTGAACCATGGACGACCCTCCAGCCACGCGGTCTTCCTAGGCTTCGCAGGACTGGTGTTCGGATGGGTGGCTCTGAGGTTCCTCGCCAACACCACGCCCTACGTGCGCGATTCGATCTTCACGCCTGTCTCTCAGATGGCTCTTGCGCAGTCGGCGATCGAGACCTTCGCCCACTCCCTGTCGCTGTCGCTCAACTTCCACCAGGGCAAACAGACCGGCGGTCTCTCGCGGCTGATCGACAGGGGGGCGCGGTCCACGGACTTCCTGCTGCGTAGTGTCGTCTTCAACCTGGGCCCCACGGTTCTCGAGCTGATCATGGCGGCGCTGGTCCTCACGACCCGCTTCAACTGGCGCCTGGCTCTCGTCGCCGTGGCGACGATCGTCATCTACGTCGGCTTCACCTTCTCGATTTCCAACTGGCGGATAAAGCACCGGCGGGCGCTGAACGAGGCCGATTCCGACGCCGCCGGTTTCGCGGTCGACGCCTTGATCAATTACGAGACGATCAAGACCTTCGGATCTGAACAACGCATCGTTTCTCAGTACGAAAAGGCGCTGGGACAATACACGCAGGCTGCCGTCAAATCCAACACCTCGCTGCAGCTGCTCAATTCGATCCAATCGGTCGTCTTGAATTTCGGTCTCGTGGTAATCGTACTCCTTGCAGGACTCGAAGTCCTGAACGGCAGAATGAGCATCGGTGGCGTGACCGCCTGCATCCTCATTCTGCAAACGGTGTACGCGCCGCTGTTCACCTTGGGGATGAACTATCGCGAGATTCGCCAGTCCTTCATCGACATGGAGCAGATGTTGGAATTGCTGACGGTCAAGCCAGACATCGTCGACGCGCCGAACGCCAAGCCCCTTCCCCCGGCATCAGGGCGGGGCGCCGACCTGGTGTTCGAGAACGTCGGTTATCAGCACGCCGCCCGTTCCGTGGGACTCGAGGAGGTCAGCTTCAGAACCCCCCCGGGGTCGACCACGGCTCTCGTCGGACCGTCAGGGTCCGGCAAGACCACCATGGTGCGCTTGGCGCTGAGGCTCATCGATCCCCAGCGCGGCCGGATCATCATCGACAAGGTCGACCTTCGCGAGGTGAAATCGAAGGCCCTCCGCGGCGCCATCGCCCTGGTCCCGCAAGACGTCGCCCTCTTCAACGACACCTTGTTCTCGAACATCGCCTTTGGCGATCCAGACGCCTCCGAGAGGGCGGTCTGGGACGCCGCGGAGGCGGCGGAACTGGCCAAATTCATCGACGGACTTCCACATAAGATGCAGACGCGGGTCGGCGAACGCGGCCTGAAGCTTTCCGGCGGAGAACGTCAGCGCGTGGGACTCGCCCGAGCCCTCCTCGCCAACCCGCGCCTCCTCATCCTTGACGAGGCGACCAGCGCGCTCGACGGGCGCACGGAGGCGGCCATCCAGGAGACTCTGCGTCGGGTGAGATCGGGCCGCACGACTCTGGTAGTCGCCCATCGGCTCTCCACAATCGCTGACGCGGACCAGATCCTCGTCATCCGCCGCGGCCGGATCGTCGAAAGAGGCGGTCACGCCGAGCTGCTGTCGGCTGGAGGCGAGTACGCGGCGCTCTGGCGCAGGCAGACGCGCGGCGATCGGCCCCCTATTCGGCGGCCTGCGGCAACCGCGGCCGAGTAGATATGGCCGCCGGCCCGACGGCGCGGGGCCGGGGAAGCCTGCGGGCGAGGCCGCCGAGCGTGCGGCTCATGGCCTTGGGCGCCGCCAACGCGACCGGCGTCAGAAACAGCGTCAGGAGCGTCGAGAACGTGAGTCCGAAGACGACCGTCGCAGAGAGCTGCACCCACCATTCCGAACCTGGCGCCTTGTAGTCGATACCCCCGGCGCCGAAGTCCGGATGTAGCTGAAACATCAGCGGCAGGAGGCCGATGACCGTCACCACGGTGGTCAGCATCACCGGTCGGAACCGTTGCGTGGCGGCGCGCACCGCGGCGTCGTCCGCCTCATGGCCGGCCCGCCGCAGCTGGTAGAAGGTGTCCACGAGCACGATGTTGTGGCCGACGACCACGCCGGCCAGGGCGATGATCCCGGTCCCCATCATGATCGTCGAAATATAGTCGAAGGTGTGAGCGATATTGAGATCGGCGCCGAGCAGCACCCCGACCGTCGACAACACCACCGCCGAAAGGGTCACGAACACGCCGTAGAAGCTATTGAATTGCCATAGCAATATAGTGGCCATCAGGAACAGGGTGACCGCCATGGCGACGGCGAAGAAGGCGCCGGCGTTCTGATTCTCCTCATCGGCGCCCCGGAACTTCCAGCGCACCGTGGGATCGATCGGCGCATGGGCGAGCCACGGCCTCAGTTCGGCGATCTTCTGATTGGGCGCCTCGCCCTTGACGTTGCCCTGAACCACCACGAGCCGCTGGCTGTCGCGGCGGACGATGGAATTCACTTGCTGGGCGGGGGTCATTCTCACGAAATAGCTGGCCGGGACGGGACCTTGCGGCGTGGCGATCTTCAGCCTTTCGAAGGCGGAGATGTTACGCTGATCCGCTGGGAAGCGGACTCGGATGTCGAGTTCCTGCTGGGCGTCCACCGGCCTGAACTTGCCGGCCAGTATGCCATCGGTGACGAACTGGATGGCCTGACCCACCGAGGTGACGTCGACGCCGTAGCGGCCGGCGGCTACCCGGTCGACCGTGAAGTTCCACTCGATTCCCGGCGATGTGCGGTTATCCTCCAGCTCGACGATCTGGGGATCGGCCGCGAGCTTGGCGCGGACCAGATCGGCGGCCCTGTCCAGCGCAACGGGGTCCTGGCCCCGCAATTCAACCTGCACGTCCTTGCCGACCGGCGGGCCGCCTTGGGGGAGGCGCAATTCAGTGAGGATTCCGGGCGTCTCGCCGAGGCGCTCGCGTATCGCCGCGGCGATCTGGCGGCCGGTCACGCCCAGCGCCTTCTCGGCGGCGAAGTCGACGAACTCGATCTGGATACGGCCGATGGTGTCGTTGGGCGGCGCGTTGGGCCCGCCGCCGGAAAGGGCGCCGGAACGCACATACATCGACTTGACGCCCTTGACCCCGGTCAGCCGCCGCTCGACCTCGGCCACCAGGGTGTCCTGCGCCTGGACCGACAGATTACCGCGCGCCTTGACGTAGACGGCGACGTAGTCCGGGTCCTGATCGATGAAGAATTTCACGTCGTGCGGATGGGTGGCGAACACCCCGATGACGATGGCGATGGCGGCCACCGCGCCGCCGGTCACGATTCCCGGATGTCGGCCCGCCCGGTCCAGCGCGCGGGCGTACCAGCCCATGAACCCGCTCATGACCTTGGGATCGCCGTGCTCGGACTTTTCGATCTCGGCGAGGTGCTTCAGGTCGGCCCCCTGCTTGCGGCCGACCAGCGAACCGAGCGCCGGAGTGACGACCAGGGCGACGAAGATGGAGGCGCCGAGCACGAAGAAGAGGGTGATCGGCAGGAAGCTCATGAATTTGCCGGCGATCGAGTTCCAGAACAGGAATGGCACGAAAGCGCTCAGGGTGGTCAGGGTGCCGTTCACCACCGGCCAGAACATCCGCTTGGCGGCGGCGGCGAAGGCGGCCGATTTGTCCAGGCCCTCGGCCATCTTGCGATCGGCGTACTCGACGACCACGATGCCGCCGTCGACGAGGATGCCGACTGCCAGGACCAGACCGAACATCACCATCTGGTTGAGGGTGATATTCAGCCGCTGGAGCAGGAGAAAGGCGATCAGGAAGCAGGCCGGAATCGCCGCTCCGACCATCAGTCCCTGGCGAATCCCCAATGCCCCGATGATGATCAGCATCACCAGGAGCGTCGCCGTGATGATCCCCGATTCCAGGATGGTGAGGGTCTGGCCGATGAACTCGCTCTCATCGAAGGTGTAGTCGGCGTGGATGGTCGAGGGCCAATGGAGCTGATCGGCGGCGACCGCCGCCTTGATCACCTTGACCGTGTCCAGCACGTTGGCGCCGGGACGTTTGACCACGTAGAGCGCAAAGGCGGGCGCGCCGTTGAAGCGGGTGATCGAGGTCGGCTCTTTGAATGTCCGGTGCACCTCGCCGATGTCGCCGACGGTCACGACCCTGTCGCCGTTGGTCTTGATCGGCAGGTCGAGGATGTCCTTGGGGTTCTGGACGACGCCAGGCAGCTTGACGGCGAAGGCGCCCTGATGAGTGCGAAGATCGCCGGCCGGAATGAGCTGGTTGTTGCGCCCGATGACCTGAGCGAGGTCCGTCGCGCTGACGCCGTACGCCTCCATGCGAACCGGATCGACGGTGACTTCCATCACCTCTTCACGGCCGCCCTCGACATCGGCGCGAAGGACGCCAGGCAGGCCTTCCAGATGCTGCTTGAGATCGAGGACGGCCGCATTCAGCGCCCGCTCCGGCGCCTGGCCTGAAAGCACGATGCCGATCGAGGCGTTGTCGCTGATGTTTTCCTCTTCGATGTCAGGAGGCAGGGCGTCGGGCGGGAACCGGCCGCGCGCCAGGTCGACCTTGGCGCGGACATCTTGCAGCACCTTGTTCTTGTCGAAGTTCACCTCGAACTCGAGAGTGACGATCGCGGCGCCCTGAACGGCGCGGGCGTTCATCTCCTTGAGGCCGCGGATCGACTGGAGCTCGCGCTCCAACGGCCGCACGAGAAGGCGCTCGGAATCCTCGGGGCTCACCCCCGGATAGGGCACGGTCACCGTGATGAACGGCACGGTGATGTCTGGATCGGCTTCGCGCGGAAGGGTGAGATAGGCCCACAAGCCGAACAGGCACAGGACGACAGTGACCGCCAGGATCACCTTTCGCCTCTTGATCGCGCCGTCGATGAGCGCCCCGACCATCCGCCTCTCCCAAAGGGGTCCCCGGCGCTCAGCGCGCCGCGACTCTCACCCGCTGACCTTCCGACACATAGGATTGACCGACCGTGATGACACTGGCGTCGCCGTTGAGGCCGGTGACCCACACTCCATCCGGATCGACCTCGAGCACCGTGACCGGCGCGAACGCCACCGTTTGTCCGGCGGCCACGTAACGCACCCCCTGGCGGCCGGCGGCGTCGAGGACGAGGGCCGAAACCGGAACCTTGTGGGCCGCGCCGATCCCGGCGCGAACGGCGAGCTCCGCGGAGAGCCCCGACGCCGTCCGTCCGCCGGGATTGGCCGATGTCACCTCGACGCGATAGGTCCTGGTCGTCGGATCGGCGTCGCTTGCCACGAACCGTACGCGGCCGGTGATCGTCGCGCCCGAGACCAGCTTGGCGCTGGCGGTATCGCCGATCCGCAGCTTGCCGACGTCGGTCTCAGGCACGTCGCCCACGATGAGTAGCGGATCGAGTTGGATCATCGTGCCGCACGGTTGGCCGGGGGCGAGATAGGTCCCGACCTCCGCGTCGCGGTGATCGAAGACGCCGGCGAAGGGTGCGCGGATATCCACCTGTCGCAGGGCCACCTCAGCTTGACGCACCGCCGCCGAGGCCGAGTCGAGGTCGGCCTGCGCGCTCAGAACCTGAGTCCTGGAACGATAGCCCTTGGCGGCGAGATTGGCCGAGGCCTGCATCTGCAGGCTCTTGGCGCGCATGTTGGCGCGCATCTCGTCTAGCATCGCCTGCCGGGCATCCACGGCCAGTCGGCAGAGCACCGTTCCCGCCCGCACGACGGTCCCCTGGAGGACCGGAGTCGCCGCCACCGGTCCCGCCGTCTCCGAGCGCACGACCACCGTGCGGAACGCCTGGGTGCGACCGCGGAAGGTGACGGCCCAAGGATGCTGCATCTCCGGCGCGAGGCTCACCTGGACCAGGGGCGGCGCCGATGCGCCGGCCGGTTTGGCGGTCGCGGCATGCGCCTTCTTCTCCGCGCCCATCAGAGGACGCAGAAGCAGATAGGCGAAGACGAGCACGACGAATGCCCCGACGACCAGATATTGTGGCTTGAAACGCATGCCGTTTGCTTCGAGAAATCGGCGGAACCGCCGCTACCTTTCCTGGCGATCGGGAATGCCGACGGGTTGTGATGCGCTCCCGGTTCGAGCGCAAATGAAAACGCGGACAGAATCTCGCCGCAAATCGGACTGTAACCCACGGGCCTCACCCGCCACGGCGCTCGTCGGGCGGGCGCGAAGAGAGGATCGACATGCGCTATCTTCACACCATGGTTCGGGTCGGGGATCTGAACCAGGCCCTGGATTTCTACTGCGGCAAGCTGGGCCTCGAGGAAGTTTCCCGTTTCGACAACCCCGGCGGCAAATTCACTCTGGTGTTCCTGGCCGCGGCGGGGGACGTGGAAGACGCAAGGCATCGGCGCGCGCCGACCGTCGAGTTGACTCACAACTGGGATCCGGAGAGCTACGACGGCGGTCGCAACTTTGGACATCTGGCCTACGAGGTCGAAGATATCTACGCCGTGTGCCAGAAGCTGATGGACGGCGGGGTGACGGTCAATCGGCCGCCACGCGACGGTCACATGGCCTTCGTTCGCTCCCCGGACGGCATTTCCATAGAGCTGCTCCAGAAAGGATCGGCGCTCGCGCCGGCCGAGCCGTGGATGTCGATGCCGAACTCGGGAGTCTGGTGAGGCGAGGCTGGCGGCGATCCGGCCCAGGCGCCGCCGCGTTCCCAGCCAAGCGGCGCGAATCGAGAGTTTGACCGATGAGAATCATGATCACCGGTTCCGCCGGCTTCATAGGCTTCCATCTGGCCGGCCGTCTGCTCGCCGAGGGCCACGAGGTCATAGGCATCGACGGAATGACCGCGTACTACGACGTGGAACTGAAGAAGTCTCGCCACGAATTGCTGAAGCGGAGTACGAGATTTTCTGCACATCTATTCATGTTGGAAGACATGGATGAACTGCTTAGAGTCTCATATGAAGTGAAACCGGAAATCATCGTTCACCTTGCCGCCCAGGCGGGTGTGCGATATAGTCTCACTCACCCCCGATCGTATGTTGATTCCAACCTCGTGGGCGCCTTCAATATAATGGAGGTGGCGCGCGTTCTCTCGGTTCGCCACCTGCTGGTCGCCTCGACGAGCTCGGTGTACGGCGCCAATACGCTCATGCCGTTCGTGGAAACCGAGATGGCGGATCACCCGCTGACATTCTACGCGGCGACGAAGAAGGCGTCGGAGCAGATGACGCACTCGTACAGCCACCTTTGGGGCATTCCAACCACAGTGTTCAGGTTCTTCACGGTGTACGGTCCATGGGGCCGCCCGGATATGGCGCTGTTCAAGTTTGTTGACGGCATAGAGAACGGGCGACCTATAGATGTGTTCAACAATGGCCATATGGATCGCGACTTCACCTATGTGGATGATCTTGTCGAGAGTGTGAGGCGTTTGTTGGATGTCGAGCCGCGCCAGGGCTCGCCGATCGAAGGCGCCCGGGATTCCCTCAGCCCGGTGGCGCCGTGGAGGGTAGTGAATATCGGGCGAGGGGAACCGGTGAATCTGCTGGTGTTCATCGCCGAGGTCGAACGCGCCCTCGGAAGAAAGGCGATCCTCAACCTGATGCCGATGCAGCCTGGGGATATCCCGCGGACATTCGCCGACGCCTCGCTGCTCGAAGCCCTGATCGGATATAAGCCGTCGACACCCATAGACGTCGGAGTTTCGGCGTTCTGCGACTGGTACCGCGCCTACTATGCCGCCGACCGGCCCGCGAGCGGCGGGCGATCGAGCGGATTGGGCGAATCCACGGAGAACGGCCGGTGATCGCGGGATCGGTGCTCGTGACCGGCGGAGCAGGATTCATCGGCAGCCACGCGGTTCTCGCCCTGTGCGATGCCGGCCGCGACGTCGTCGTCATCGATGATCTGTCCACCGGCGTGCGCGAGGCGGTTGTGCGCGAGGCGCCTTTTCATCAAGGGAACGTCGGCGATCTGGCGTTTGTCGACAGTGTGCTCGCGCGCCATCGGATCGAATCGGTGATGCATTTCGCGGGAAGCATTTCGGCGCCGGAATCCGTGGCCGATCCCGCAAAATACTACCGCAACAACACCTGCGCTTCGCTGGCGCTCGCTCAGGCATGCCTGAGAAGGGGCGTGACTCGTTTCGTCTTTTCCTCGACCGCCGCTGTCTACGGCGCCTGCGCCACTTCGCCGGTGAGCGAGGACGCGCCCGCGCGCCCCCTCAGCCCCTATGGCGCCTCGAAATACATGACCGAGATGATGTTGAAGGATCTCGCGGCGGCCCAGCCGGGATTCCGACCGGTGTGCCTGCGTTACTTCAACGTGGCGGGCGCCGATCCGCGGGGCCGCTCGGGTCAGGCGGGGGCCGAGTCGATTGGTCTGATCAGGCACGCCGTGGAAGCGGCGCTCGGTCAGCGACCGTGGCTGGAGATCTACGGGGACGACTACGACACCCGCGATGGCACTGGCGAGCGCGACTACATCCATGTCTCGGACCTGGCGGCCGCACACCTCGCCACGCTCGACTACCTCGAACGCGGCGGCCCGCCGGTCACCCTCAACTGCGGCTACGGCCGCGGCTACACGGTGCTCGAGGTGATCGCCGCGCTCGAATCGCTCCTTGGCCGTGAAATCCCGCAATGTCGGACCGCGAGACGGCCTGGGGACCCCGCCAGTGCGGTCTCGGACGTGAGCCGGATGAGAGCGACGCTTGATTGGACTCCGCGATTCACGAACCTCGAAACCATCCTGGAAACCGCGCTCGCCTGGCACGGACAGCGAGCAGAAGTCACCAGCTGAGTTCGCCGTCCCCAAGCAGGAGCGACCTGAAAGTGGCTCCCCGGGCAGGACTCGAACCTGCGACCCGCCGGTTAACAGCCGGCTGCTCTACCAACTGAGCTACCGAGGAAAAGGCCCATCGCGGAGGAGCGGCCTCATACCGCCGCCGGACCTGGGGTGCAACAAAGCGGCGAGGCGGTTGCGAAAAAAGAGCCCGGCGATGAAGCCGGGCTTCTGAAGAAGTCGATGATGGTGGGCGCCTTCGAACTGAAGACCCGCGTAAACTCGCTGTTCATGATGAAGAATTGGTGAACGGCGCGACGCGCGGGACGCGGCGCGACCGGGCTCGCGCGTGACTCGTCAGGCGCTTTGGGCCATGATCGCAGGCTCTCATTTGGGGGTCTGCGCCATGAGATCCGATCTCGTTCTATCCGCCGCCTTCGGGCTCGCCCTTGTCGGAGTGAGCCTCGCGGTCGCGCCGGTGCGCGCAATGGGCGGCGGCGGGGGAGGCGGGGGCCAGATGCCCAGCGTCTCGGCCCCTGAATACAACGCCGTCGAGGAATATCAGCGTGGCACGGCGGCCTTTCAGAGCGGAAAGTACAAGGATGCGGCCCGGGACTTCGAACATGTCACCGAAGTCCAGCCGAAGGTCGCCATCAGCTGGTACATGCTGGGGATGGCGAGAGCGGCGGCCGGCGACGTCAAGGGCGCGGCGCACGCCTATGAGCGGTCGGTGAAGATCGATCCCGACCCGATCGACGCGCGCCGCGAATACGCCGTCTCCCTGGCCAGATTGAAACAGAAGGACAAGGCGGCCGCGCAGCTCGAGGTGTTGAAGGCCCGGGCGGCCACCTGCAACGACGCCTGTCCGCAAGCCGCCGATCTGAAGGCCGCCGTCACCGCCGTCGAGGCGGCGATGTCCGCCGCCGGCGGGACCGCGTCCCTGGCGTCTCCCGCCGGATTGATGTTCGCTTCGGCCGGTGAGGGTGACAGCGCCTATGTCAGGGCCGTGAGCCTCATCAATGAGCGGCGCTACCCCGAGGCCCTCATCGCCTTGCAGCAGGCGCAGCAGGCCTTCGGACCCCACCCCGACATCATCACCTATCAGGGTTATGTCTGGCGCAAACTCGGCGATCTGGAGCGGGCGGAATCGCTCTACCGGGCGGCGCTGGCGATATCCCCGACCCACCGGGGAGCGAGTGAATACTATGGCGAACTGAAGGTGATCCGTGGCGATCTGGCGGGCGCGCGGGCGATGCTCGCGAAGTTGGACACCCAATGCGCTTTTGGTTGCGCCGAAGCGGAGGCCTTGAGGCGTTGGATCGATCACGGCGGCGATCCGGCTTCCTGATCGCGGCCACCCTCGGCCTCGCCGCCACGGCCGCGGCTCCCGGGCCACCGCCCCTGAAGGCGATGCGATGGCTGGCGCGCGACTCGGACGCGTCGGTTTTGTTGACGAGGCGGCCCACGGAGTGTCTGGCCCTCCCACGCGTGGCGGGCGTCGCTTACAGTGTCGAACTCGGGCGGGCGGCGTTCCGTGATCCCTTGCTGCTCGGCGGCCAGGCGGCGCGCGCGGGGATCGCCTGCGAAAGCTGTCATCAGAACGGCCGCACCAACCCTGACTTCCAGTTCCCGGGCCTCTCCGGCGCTCCGGGGACGGCCGACGTGACGTCGTTCCTGTTCAGCTCCCATCGCGGCGATCACATCGACGATCCGCGCCCCATTCCCGATCTGGGCGGTCAAAGATCGGCGAGAAAGGTCTCCCGCGATCCTTCCTCGGGCGCGCTCGAAAAGTTCATCCATGGCCTGATCACCGAGGAGTTCGATGGTCCTGAACCGCCCCCCGCGGTGCTCGAGGGCCTGGCCGCCTATGTGCGCTCCCTGGACCCCGCGAACTGCCCCGCGGCCCGCAGCGAGCCGCTTCGCGTGGGCCAGGCGGTCGAGGACGCCCGCCGTGCGGTGCGCGCCGCGGCCGCCGCGCTGGAAAATCGTGACGCGGCCTCGGCGGTCGTCATGCTTCAGGCGGCGCGAACCCAGTTGGGGGCGATCGCGGAGCGATACCCTGGCGCCCGTCTGGCCACGATCCGTCAGGGCATTGTCGCCGCCGATCTCGATCTGGCCGCCGCCCTGGACGCGGTGCGCGCGGGGCCCGGCGATGCCGGCGAGCGGCTGAGCGAATGGCTGGCGAGATCAGAGGAATGGGCGGCCGCCGCGCGGCGCAACGAGTCACGCTCCCTCTATGACCGGGCCACTTTGGCGGACGCGGTGTCGCCGCAGGGCTCTGAAATCACTCGCTAGGGCGCGGGAAACCCCATATCGAGGCTCGCGAGGCGCGGACGTGGCGGAACTGGCAGACGCACTGGGTTTAGGTCCCAGCGCCGCAAGGCGTGGAGGTTCGAGTCCTCTCGTCCGCACCAGCCGCTCGCGGGCCGGGGTTGAGGCTGCGCGGAGCTTCGTGACATAAGGACGCTCGTTCGCGCGCGGGTCGGCCGGCGCTTCGTCTTTGTCACCGCACCCCTCCATCGCGCTCCGGACAAGCCTCGCTAGGAAGATCTGAAGCCCTCATGCAAGTCGTTGACAAACTGGACGAAGGCCTCAGCCGCGTTTTTGGCGTTCGGGTGCCGGCCACCGAACTCGGCGCACGGCTGGACGCGCGTATCGCCGAGATCGGCCCGACCCTCAATCTCAAGGGATTCAGGCCCGGCAAGGTGCCCCAGGCGCACATTCGGCGGATCTACGGCAAGGCTCTGATGGGCGAGGTCGTCGAGAAGACGCTCAACGAGACCTCGCAGCAGGTCCTCGAGGACCACAAGCTGCGCATCGCCGCTCGGCCCGATCTCACGCCCCAGTCGGACATGGATCAGGTGCTCGCCGGCAAGGAGGACCTGGCCTACGACCTCGCCGTCGAGATCATGCCCGAGTTCGACCCGATGGACGTCTCGACACTGAAGCTCACCCGGCTGGTCTACGCTCCCGCCGAAGCGGAGCTGCAAGAGGGGCTGGCCGAGCTGGCGGCGCAGAACCGCACCTTCACCAAGCGCGCGGGCAAGGACATCAAGGCCAGGGACGGCGACCAGGTGGTGATCGATTTCGCCGGCACGGTCGACGGCGCGGCGTTCGAAGGTGGCGCCGCCAGCGACGCCGAGATCGTCCTCGGCTCTGGCCAGTTCATCCCGGGTTTCGAGCCGCAGCTCGTCGGCGCCGCGGTGGGCGGGGAGGTGGCCGTCACGGTCATTTTTCCCGACGACTATCCCGTGGAGGCGTTGAGAACAAAGACCGCGGCGTTCGCGGTGAAGGTCAAGGAAGTCCGCGCACCCAAAGCCGCCGTCGTCGACAAATCCCTGGCCGAGCGGCTCGGAATGGCCGATCTCGACGCCCTCGAGGCCGCGCTTCGCGCAAACCTTCAGCGCCAGTACGACTCCGCATCCCGCTTCAAGCTGAAACGAGCCCTCCTCGACGCACTCGACGCCGCGCACCCGATTTCCCTGCCGCCGGGCATGGTGGAGGGCGAGTTCCAGGGCATCTGGCGCCAGGTCGAACATGACAAGGAGCACGGCCACCCTTCGCCGGAGGACGAGGGAAAGAGCGAGGAGACTCTCCGCGCGGAGTACCGGAAGATCGCCGAGCGCCGGGTGCGCCTTGGCTTGGTGCTGGCCGAGATCGGCAGGCGCGCCGAGGTCACGATCACCGAGCAGGAATTGAACGACGCGCTGCGCGCCGAGGCGATGCAGTATGGCGCTCAGGCCCAGCAGGTGTTCGACATGCTGCGCCAGAATCCCGACGCTCAGACCCAGGTTCGCGCGCCGCTTTACGAGGAGAAGGTCGTCGATCTCATCCTGAGCCGGGCCACGGTCAGCGACAAGGCGGTCAGCAAGGAGGTCCTGCTGGCGGAGGACGACATGCCGCCGGGCTTCGCGGCCGGGAAACCGGCCAAGGCGAAGTCCGCGAAGGCGAAACCCCGGAAGGCCGGCCATGGCGAAGCCGCACCGGCCAAACAGGAGAGGGCGGCGGACGCCACCGCCGCTGTCGGCGCGCCCGCGGCGGGGAGGAGCGGAGACAAGAAGCAGTCCGGGGTAGAGGCGCGGGCGACGGCCGAGACCAAGCGGACCGCGGCAAGGGGGGCGCCGGCCAAGGTCCCATCCGACCGGGGCCAGCGAGTATCGGCGACGCGGACGAAATCAGGGAAAGCTTAGACGCTCGCGCGCCGCGCGCGCTTGCAACCGCTCCACCGCCACGCGATATCAGGGCTCGAAGCGAGCCGCCCCTCTGGACGACTCGGTGCATTCACCAACCCCTGGGCGCGTCCATGACCGACACCTTCACTCACTCCCTCAATCTCGTGCCGATGGTGGTCGAGCAATCGAGCCGGGGGGAGCGCGCCTTCGACATCTTTTCCCGCCTGCTGCGGGAGCGGGTGGTGTTTCTCAACGGGCCGGTTGACGACTCTCTGTCGGCGATCATCTGCGCGCAACTGCTCTATCTGGAGTCCGAGTTTCCCAAGAAACAGATCGACATGTACATCAATTCGCCGGGCGGCATCGTCACCTCCGGCCTCGCGATCTACGACACCATGCAATATATTCGCTGTCCGGTCGCCACGACCTGCATGGGGATGGCGGCCTCCATGGGATCGTTCCTGCTCATGGCCGGCGAGGCGGGAATGCGAGTGGCCCTGCCCAACGCGCGGATCATGCTCCACCAGCCTTCCGGCGGGTTTCAGGGAAAGGCTTCGGACATTGAGCGCCACGCCGAGGACATTCTGAAGACCAAGCGGCGCCTGAACGAGCTCTATGCCAAGCACACCGGCCGGACCTACGAGGAGGTGGAGCGCACTCTCGACCGCGATCACTTCATGAGCGCGGAGGAAGCCAAGGCGTGGGGAATCGTCGACCACATCTACGATAGCCGCGCCGCCTCGGAGGAAGCCGCCAAGTAGCGGTCACAGTCCACAGACCCGCAGGCGACGCAGCAGCTCGACACGCCCGGTTTCGTCGTCGACCTGCAGGCGGTCGAATGAGCCGCCATCCGCCGACCGCATGTCGGCGTAAAGGCCGCTCGGATCTTCGTGGAAGTGGAGAAAGGCCCTCGACCGCCGATAGAAGACGCCGCGGCTCTTCTCCCTCAATCCCGAAAAGCCCCGCACGACCGCCAGGAGGGGTTCGAGACGATCGAGGGCGGCGCCGCCTGCATGCTTCATGGCCGTTGCACGAACACCCTGTATCCCCGCTCTTCGGCCAAGCCGAGCATCTCGATATCCCCGTCGCTGTCGCCGTAAGCCGCTTGCAGCCTTGCCGACGCGCCGAACGCGGCCGCTATTCGGCTCACTTTCTCGGCCCCCCGGCAATTGGCGCCATCGAGGCCCCGCGCCAGGTCGTTCTCATCGAAGGCGAGCCGCGAGCCGATCAGCAATTCCGCGCCGAGCCGGTGGGCGAATGGCAAGACGATGATCTCCGGAGTCGCGGTGACGATGATCAGGCGCGCGCCGCGGCTTTGCCAGAGGTTCCAGCACTCCAGTGCATCGGGCCGCAGCAGTCGGCGCCAGGACGAGAGTGCGAACTCTCGCGCCTGCCCTTCGAGATCGGCGCGGCAAGCGCCTGCCAGGAACTCGTCGATCATGGCGGTCTTGAGCTGGCCACGATCGCGGTCGAGAGCGTATCGGGCGGCCGCGGCCGACAGTCTGGCCATCCCCAGCGCGTATCTCAACGGCCCGCCGCGCCAGGCCAGGAAGGCTCTGAAACTATCCCGACAGGTGAGAGTCCCATCGAAATCGAAAGCCACCAGAGGTCCAGGAGAGGTGGGGGTCTGGCGAATGGGCTGTGGTCGTCCTACTTCCAAAGTCTCGCCATTTCCCGCGCGTCGCAAACGCGGCGCGCGCCCTCTTCACCCCGTTTCGTCGCGTGTTAAGCTTGTGATCCGCTTCCGGATCGAAGAAAGTCAACAATTAGACAATCTGCGGCGCATATCCTGCAGGGCGGGGCGTTCTTGAAGCGCGGGCCGCGTGGGCGTCGGATTTGAAACGGCGCCGTCCAAAGAGTGAGATGCGACGATGACGAAGGCCGCTAGCGGCGACAGCAAGAGCACCCTCTACTGCTCTTTCTGCGGAAAGAGTCAGCATGAAGTGCGCAAGCTCATTGCCGGCCCGACCGTGTTCATCTGCGATGAATGCGTCGAGCTGTGCATGGATATCATTCGCGAAGAACACAAGATCGCCTTCGTTAAATCGAAGGACGGTGTTCCGACCCCTCGCGAAATCCGTGAGGTTCTCGACGACTACGTGATCGGCCAGGAGCACGCCAAGAAGGTGCTCTCCGTCGCGGTTCACAATCACTACAAACGCCTCAACCACGCGCAGAAGAACAACGACGTCGAGCTGGCCAAATCGAACATCCTGCTCGTGGGCCCCACCGGGGTCGGCAAGACCCTGCTCGCCCAGACTCTGGCGCGGATCATCGATGTCCCGTTCACCATGGCGGACGCCACCACCCTCACCGAGGCGGGTTATGTGGGCGAGGACGTGGAAAATATCATCCTCAAGCTCCTGCAGGCCGCCGACTACAATGTCGAGAGGGCCCAACGCGGCATCGTCTACATCGACGAGGTCGACAAGATCAGCCGCAAATCGGACAACCCGTCGATCACCCGCGATGTCTCTGGCGAGGGAGTCCAGCAGGCGCTGCTCAAGATCATGGAAGGCACCGTGGCCTCGGTGCCGCCGCAGGGCGGCCGCAAGCATCCTCAGCAGGAATTCCTGCAGGTGGACACCACCAACATGCTGTTCATCTGCGGCGGCGCCTTTTCGGGTCTGGAGAAGATCATCACCAGCCGCGGCAAGGGCACTTCGATCGGCTTCTCGGCCAAGGTCTCCGACCCCGATGATCGCCGCACCGGCGAAATTCTCCGCCAGGTCGAGCCCGATGACCTCCAGAGGTTCGGGCTCATTCCCGAATTCATCGGTCGCCTGCCGGTGATCGCCACCTTGGACGATCTCGACGAGGTGGCGCTGGTGCGGATTCTCACCGAACCGAAGAACGCCCTGGTCAAGCAGTACCAGCGTCTCTTCGACATGGAGAACGTCGGCCTGGCCTTCACCGAGGACGCCCTCAAGGCCGTGGCCCGCAAGGCGATCCTGCGCAAGACGGGCGCGCGGGGTCTTCGGTCGATTCTCGAAGCCATCCTGCTCGAGACGATGTTCGACTTGCCGACTCTCCAGGGTGTCGAGGAGGTGGTCGTGAACGCCGAGGTGGTCGAGGGCCGGGGCCAGCCGCTGATGATCTACGCCGAGAAGAAGAGCGGGGCCGCGTCGGCCTGAGCTTCGGCTGGCGCCTGTTGGCGATAAGGGCCGCTATCGGCGCGCCATGGCCGGGGAACTCTCCAATCACCTCTTCGATCGGCTGTTCAGCCGCGGCGACCCGCAAGCGCCGGCGCTCATCACGCAATCAGCGTCCCTTAGCTACGCGCGCCTGCTGGCGCGGAGCGCGCGATGGGCGAACGCTCTGGTGGATCTTGGAATGCGGCCCGGCGATCGGCTCGCCGTTCAGGTGGAGAAGTCGGCGGCGAATCTGATCCTCTATCTGGCGGCGGTCAGGGCCGGCGCGGTCTTCCTGCCGCTCAATCCAGCCTATACGCCGGCTGAAGTCGCGTATTTCATCGCCGACGCCGCGCCCCGACTGCTGGTCTGCGATCCGGTGAACCGCGATGCCCTGATCCCCATCTGCGGCGGTGCGATTGTCCAGACCATGGACGGGAACGGCCAGGGTGCGCTCGCCGAGCAGGCGGCGCGCGCCTCCGAGCACTTCACGACCGTCGCGCGCGGCCCGACGGACCTGGCGGCGATCTGCTACACCTCGGGCACCACCGGGCGGTCGAAGGGGGCGATGCTCTCCCACGGCAATCTCGCCGCCAATGCCGGGACTCTGCGCGAGCTTTGGCGATTCAGCGAAGCGGACGTGCTAATCCACGCCCTGCCGCTCCACCACGTTCACGGCCTCTTCGTCGCCACTCACGTGCTTCTCATGGCTGGCGGTTCGATGATCCTGCAGCCCGGGTTCGATCCCGCGGGCGTCATCGCGGCGATGCCCGCGGCGACAGCCCTGATGGGCGTGCCGACCTTCTACACCAGGCTCCTTGCCAGTCCGCGGCTGACCCGCGAAGCGACGAGCCGCATGCGATTGTTCATTTCCGGCTCGGCGCCGCTGCTCGAACAAACCCACGCCGCCTGGCGCACCCGGACCGGCCACGTGATCCTCGAGCGCTACGGCCTCACCGAGACTGGAATGAACACCTCCAATCCCTATGACGGCGAGCGCCGCGCCGGCACGGTGGGCTTTCCTCTGCCGGATGTCACCTTGCGAATCACCGATCGGTCGAGTGGACAAGCGTTGGCCGCGGGGGAAGCCGGCATGATCGAGGTGAAGGGGCCAAACGTCTTCCCAGGCTATTGGCGCGATCCGGAAAAGACCACCGAAGCCTTTCGCGACGGCTGGTTCGTCACCGGCGATCTCGGTTTCATCGACTCCGGCGGCTATGTGTGGATCGCCGGTCGCCAGAAGGATCTGGTCATCGCCGGGGGTCTCAATGTCTACCCCAGGGAGGTCGAGGCGGCCATCGACTCCGTTCCCGGCGTGATCGAAAGCGCCGTGATAGGCGTGCGCCACCTCGATCTGGGCGAAGCGGTGACCGCCGTGGTCGCCGTCCGCGCCGCCGATCCACCCTCCGAAGAGGCGATTTTCGCCGCTCTGGCCGGGCGTCTTGCACGGTTCAAGATTCCGAGGCGAATCCTCCTGGTCGACCATTTGCCGCGGAACTCCATGGGAAAGGTGGAGAAGTCCACGCTCCGCGATCGCTACCGCGGCATCTATGATCCCGCGCCGTGAACGCCACGGCGGGCCGCGGGCGCGCGACCCATCGCCGCTCGCGCCGGCGGCTCGCTTGAACGGCGGCGTCAAAGCATCCACATAAACCTCGAACCCGCCCGCCCGTAGGCGGCGGACGGACGAGACGACTCGGCGCATCGTCGGTGACCCTCGGCCCAATCAAGAGCTCGTGGCGCTCCCCGACCAAGGGAGTTCGCGCGGGCCCGGAGTTTAAGTCCAGATGAGTGAGATCAAGATCCTTCCCGTATTGCCGCTCCGGGACATCGTCGTCTTCCCGCACATGGTCGTCCCGCTTTTCGTCGGCCGGGAGAAATCGGTCCGCGCCCTCGAGGAGGTCATGAAATCCGACAAGCAGATCCTGCTGGTCACCCAGAAGGATCGCGACCAGGACGACCCTGCGCCGGCCGATATCTTCGAAGTCGGTGTGCTGGCCAGCGTGCTGCAGCTCCTCAAGCTCCCCGACGGGACGGTCAAGGTCCTGGTGGAGGGCCGCTCCCGCGCCGCGGTGTTGAAGTTCACCGACCAGGAAGCCTTCTACGAAGCCGAGATCGCGGCGATCGCCGAGGATCAGGGAGAGCCGCACGAGGCCGAAGCCCTCTCGCGAGCCCTGATCGATCAGTTCGAGAACTATGTGAAGCTCAACAAGAAGGTCCCGCCCGAGGCCCTGGCGGCGATTCCGCAGATCACCGAACCGGGCAAGCTCGCCGACAACATCGCCGCGCACCTGGCGGTGAAGATCTCCGACCGCCAGCAGCTGCTCGAGATCTTCAATGTCGGCAAACGCCTGGAAAAGGTTTTCGCCCTGATGGAAGGCGAGATCAGTGTCCTTCAGGTCGAGAAGAAGATCCGCAGCCGCGTCAAGCGCCAGATGGAGAAGACCCAGCGCGAGTATTACCTGAACGAGCAGATGAAGGCGATCCAACGTGAACTCGGTGAACACGATGACGCCCGCGATGAACTGATCGAGCTCGAAAAACGGATCAAGAAGACCAAGCTGTCGAAAGAGGCGAAGACCAAGGCCGAGAGCGAGCTCAAGAAGCTCCGCAACATGAGTCCGATGTCGGCGGAGTCGACCGTCGTGCGTAACTATCTCGACTGGCTGCTGTCGATCCCGTGGGGCAAGTCCAAGACCATTTCAATCGATATCGCCAAGGCCGAGCAGATTCTCGAGGAAGACCATTACGGCCTCGAGAAGGTGAAGGAGAGAATCCTCGAATACCTCGCGGTCCAGGCGCGAACCGGCGCTCTCAAGGGCCCGATCCTCTGTCTCGTGGGTCCTCCGGGGGTCGGCAAGACCTCATTGGGACGCTCGATCGCCAAGGCCACAGGTCGTGAGTTCGTGCGCCTTTCCCTGGGCGGCGTTCGCGACGAGGCCGAGATCCGCGGCCACCGCCGCACCTACATCGGCTCGATGCCCGGCAAGATCATCCAGTCGATGAAGAAGGCGAAGACCACCAACACCTTCTTCCTCCTGGACGAAATCGAGAAGATGGGCGCCGATTGGCGGGGCGATCCCTCGAGCGCCTTGCTGGAGGTTCTCGACCCCGAGCAGAACTGCAACTTCAACGATCACTACCTGGAGGTCGACTACGATCTCTCGAACGTGATGTTCATGACCACGGCCAACTCCCTGACCATGCCCCAGCCGCTGATGGATCGAATGGAGATCATCCGCATCCCCGGCTACACCGAGGACGAGAAGGTGGAGATCGCCAAGCGCCACCTGCTGCCCAAGCTCGCAAAGGATCACGGACTTCACGAGGGCGAGTGGATCGTGCCGGAGAAGGCCATCCGTGACCTCATCCGCTACTACACCCGCGAAGCCGGGGTCAGGTCCCTGGAGCGCGAGATGGGCAATCTGGCGCGCAAGGCCGTGCGCGACATGGCCAAGGAAACCCTGATCACCGTCACCATCGATGACGCTCGGCTGGCGAAGTACGCCGGGGTGCGGAAATTCCACTACGGGGAGACCGACGAGGAGGATCAGGTCGGCATCGTCACCGGTCTGGCCTGGACCGAGTTCGGCGGCGATATCCTCACCATCGAGGCGGTGAAGATGCCGGGCAAGGGCAGGATGTCCATCACCGGCAATCTCAAGGAGGTGATGAAGGAGTCGATCTCCGCGGCGGCCTCCTACGTCCGCGCCCGGGCGATCAAGTTCGGCATCAAACCCAGCGCCTTCGACAGAACCGACGTCCATCTGCATGTCCCCGAGGGGGCCACGCCCAAGGATGGTCCCTCGGCCGGCGTGGCGATGGCGGTCGCCATCGTTTCGGTGCTGACCGGAACGCCGGTGCGCAAGGACCTGGCGATGACCGGTGAAATCACCCTGCGCGGTCGGGTCCTGCCGATCGGCGGTCTGAAGGAGAAGCTCCTCGCGGCGCTTCGCTCAGGGATAAAGACCGTCCTCATTCCGCAGGAAAACGAGAAGGATCTCGCCGAGGTGCCCGAGAACGTCAAATCTGGGCTGGAAATCATCCCGGTGGCGACAGTGGACGAGGTGCTCTCCCGAGCACTCACCGGTGCGCTCACCCCCATCGAGTGGAGCGAGGAGAGCGAGACGCCGGCCCCCGCCCCCGCGGCGGACGACCGGGAGGGCGGTCTCGTCATCACCCATTGAGCGAGTGAACGCTGATAACTTGGCCCAGGGAGGATTTTCCGCGACGTGTCGTTTGACGCGCGCGTTCCACAAGGGATAATTCCTTTCAGGCGAAGCGGAATCGGCGAAGATCGAATTGACGCCGCTTCAGGGTTGGGAGAGATCAATGACCAAGGCTGAACTCGTCACTGCGATCGCGGAACAGGCGGGGCTCAACAAAGTTCAAGCGAAGGACGCCCTCGAGGCTTTCATCGCTTCGGTGACCGGGTCGCTGAAGTCCGGCAAAGAGGTCCGGCTGGTGGGTTTCGGGAGCTTCGTTCCGGTCAAACGCGCCGCCGGCACCGCGCGCAATCCGCGCACCGGCGAAACGGTCAAGCGCGCGGCGTCCGTCACCGCGCGCTTCCGGGTTGGCGAAGCCCTGAAGAACTCTTTGAACTAGGAAGGCCGGCCGGCGAGTTTTCAGCGGGCGCCGCGTCGCTAGACACGGCCGCAATGGATCGCGCCCGGGCGGCTAGCTCAGTCGGTCAGAGCGCCTGGTTTACACCCAGGAGGTCGGGGGTTCGAGCCCCTCGCCGCCCACCACTGCGCGGCGGTTTGTCGGTGAATAGAATCTAACGGTTGGCGCCCCGCGCGGCGATTACGGTGACATGTTGCCGGCGCCCTGACCGATCGGCTGGCCGGATCCCGGTCAGCCGGCTGACGGCGGCGTGACTTGGGCCCCGCTCACATCTTGTGGCTGAGGTCGGCGGCGGCCGGCGCGGGCGAGCCGTCGGACCAGCGCCGAACCGGAACGAACAGCACTGTCGGTTCGAAGTCTCGTCCCTCCGCGCCGATGACCGGCGAGGCCTCGAGGCCGGCCCCCCAGGCCGCGGCTTGGCCGTGGGGGACGAAGAACATCACGTGCGGTAGCCACGGGCCGCCGCCGGCCGGGTCGCCGAGATTCCCCTGCCTGGACAGCATGAAGGAAAACGCCCCGGGCTCCGGCGCGACGATGCGGTGGGCGGCGAAGGCGGCGCGGCTCCTGGCGATGATCTCGGCTCTGCCGAGCCCGGCCAGCACCCATCTCGTGCGCTGGACGAACATCGGCAGGACGGTGCGCACCGCCGCCGGATTGAAGCAGTTCGGCGCGCGGATTTTCGGGTCCCAGAACACGGGGTCATCGAGACCGGCCGTCCACGAACGTTCGATGAAACAAACAAAGCCGTTCGAGCCCTTGACCGCCGCCACATACCCGCTCGCGCCGAGCACAAGCACGGTAGCGTCGGCCGAGATCGACGGCGGTGCGGCGGTGCGGGCCAGGGCGATCTCCGCCTGGGGGTCGGCCATCCGGTAGCGCTCGGCCGGCGCCATCACCGGGTAGGGGCTCGCCCCCTCGGCGCGCGCCGCTCCGGCGAGCAACAGGATCGACAGCATCACAAAAGCTCTCATGGCGCCCCCCATAAATCTCCTGACCAGTCCGTCCACACCATCACCGTAACCCAACGTCCTGACGAGTTGACCGTTTTAGCGGTCCGAAAAAACGCTCTATCATGAGGACGATGCTCTGGTTCGTCGTCTTCGCCGTCCTCTTCGTCGTTGTTTTTATCGCTTGGCGGCTGGCTTCGAACCGGGCGAGCCTGCCCTGTCCGGCCTGGCTCTCATGGCTTGTAGAACTCGACAATCCCCTCTTTCGTAACAACCGCGCAGCCGCGATCATCGCCGGGCTGGAACTTGGGCCCGGAATGTGGGCCCTAGACGCCGGTTGCGGGCCTGGGCGTCTCACCATTCCAATGGCGCGGGCGGTCGGACCCTCGGGCACGGTCCTAGCCTTTGACCTGCAACCGGCCATGCTAGCTAAGGCTGAGGCAAAGGCGCGAGTCGCCGGCCTTGGTAACATTGTCTTTCGGCAGGGCGCGATCGGCTCTGACGCCTTCGATGCGGGCGCCTTCGACCGGGCGACACTCGCCACCGTCTTGGGCGAAGTTCCCGATCAGAAGGGCGCACTCGCCGAAATCTTCGCCACTCTTAAGCTCGGCGGCGTCCTCGCCGTCACAGAGGTTATCGCCGACCCGCATTTCCAGTCGAGAACCCACGTCGTGCGCCTAGCCGAGGCCGTCGGCTTTCGCGAAATGCGACGCACTGGCGGGGCGCTCTCCTACACTGTCTATCTGGAGAAACCCAATTAGTGCCCAGGTTGCGACACCGTTCGCTCTCTTGGATCCAAGGGTCAAGCAATGGAAAGGTCGCCAAACTCGCAACGGCCGCTTTCCACTCTGGCGCCTAGATGCCATCGGGGGGCGACCACCCCATCACCCGAAGCGGACATAAGACGGCATCGCTCGCCCTGGTCAGCCGATCGGCCGAGCCGATGAGAACTGATCAGCACGGAAGTCCGCTTGTCCGATCCGAATCTTGCGCGCCATCTCGAGACTGGCCAACCTTGAAGTCGGCCCCCCATGCCTGTCTACTGCGCCCTTCCCGAGTTGCCGCCCGGCGCCTTCGCCAAGGAGGACGCGAGCGAGGATGCCGCCTTCTATGGCGCGGCGCGCCTTGTCACCCACATCGACGACGCCGCGATCGCCTCGCTCACCGAGTTCTATCGCCAGACGCTGCCGAGGGGCGGCGTGCTGCTCGATCTGATGAGCAGTTGGGTCAGCCACCTGCCGGGAGACATCGCCTATGGCGAGGTCATCGGCCACGGTATGAACGCAGACGAGTTGGCCGCCAACTCGCGCCTCAGCCGTTGGTTCGTCCAGGATTTCAATCAGGGCCCCGAACTGCCGTTGTCCGCCGCAAGCATCGACGGGGCAATGATCTGCGTCTCGATCCAGTATCTTCAGCGGCCCGTGGCCCTGCTCAGCGAGGTCGCCCGGGTCTTGCGGCCTGGCGCGCCGCTGGTGATCAGCTTCTCCAACCGCTGCTTTCCGACCAAGGCGGTAGCGATCTGGCGAGCAATCGACGGTGACGGTCACGCCCAGTTGGTCGCTCTCTATCTGCGGCGAGCCGGATTTACTGACATAGTGAGGCGACGGCTGGTCGACGGGCGGACCAGCGACCCACTCACCGTGGTCGTCGGGCGACCCTGAGAGGACGACCCAACTCCCAGGATCTGGAGGCGACCCATTTGATCGTGTGGGTTGGTCGGCGGCCAAAGCCAGCGCCGGCCAATGTCGCATTTGAGTCGAAACTCCCCGTTGGTGGCAGTCCAGAAAGCCGACGTTGGGCAGATGCCTGACGTGATGCCCGGAAGCGGACGCAACTAATGTCGGTTCGGGGGGGATTTCAGACCTTGAACCACTTATGATCGGCCCTCGATGAGCCTTGTGCCTCCGACGTTCGGCAACCCGCCGCTACGTTGGCGAGACCTGCCTCCGCAATTACGTTTCTTGCGGCTTCTCCTCGCCGTCGCTTGGGCTTGCGGTATTGCGTGTCTTGGCGCACTTTTCTTTCTGCAGTCTCAAGTTCTAGCGTCGCCCAAGGTCGCTACCTTGGGATATGCGCATGTGGTGAGCTTCAAAGGGGGGACGTTTTATCTTATGGAACCGCTATTCACCGTCTGGACGACGTTGAATTTGATTGCAATGCCGCTTCTGCTCGCTGGGTTCCTGCTGATCTTTGCATGCAACACTCTTGAGTACCGGCTAAAGCGACGGCTATGGGACGCGGCGCTTGGCGACCTTGTTGAGCGACCAGGCAACGAGGATACAAGCCCCGGATAGAGTCTGCTCAGGGTCAAAAGTGATCGTTGCCTCTTGATCAAGATGCTCGCATTCTCTCTGCTGAAGCAAAATCGATGGCCGTTCGAGTATCCCGAGAGCTCCCCTTTGTCTGAACAAATCTCGCCCGCGCCTGACCCAGGAGTCAGGCACCTAGCAATCGCCTGTCTGATTGCAGGCGGCGCCGATGTGGTGCTGCGCTTTATTCTGCGCGGGACGTTCGGGCCGCCGCTTTGGGTGCTGGCGCTTGTCGGGTTCGTGCTCTTGAAAATTCATCCTTCGAGAACCTCCAGTGTCGGCGCCGTCATATTACTCTCGGCTTTGGTATCCATCTGGGCCACAATAGGAATAGTCCTGCGTATTATTCGGCCTGATATTCGTATTCTGATAGTCCCAACGGTCGGATATTTCCTTGGGGGCGCGGTATTCGTCACATGGGGATGGGTTGTCCTCTGGCGCATGGACGTGGTCACGGGGAACACCAGCGATGGCGAAGCTGCGGCCAAGATCGGCTATTCCATGGGTGGGGCCGTGCGGCGCTGGCGTCGGCAATAGCATTGCAAGGGCCGCTTCGGGTCGGTTCATACCTTTGGCTTCCGGCCCGAAAGCAGACGTCCCCGCGACGGCTGGCTGGCGTCGGTTGCGCGCCAAGCGTCAGATTTTAGCCACTAGATGAGCGTGCGGTAGTGGTCCGCCAATCCGGCTTCCCGGGCGCGGTCCCACCTCGTGGTCGAAACCCCGTCGATGGCCGCGGCGAGGCGTTCCAGATGCTCGTGCCAGCCGGCCGCCACACTCACCCGATCATCGCGGGCCACGAACGTCTGGGTAAGGGTGAGCCTGCATCCCGAGGCGTGCGGCGCCAACTCGAACCTCACCACCGATGCTTCGGCGGCGCCGGGCTCCGGCCAGGTGAATTCGAACAGTCTGGGCGGATCGAGACGTCGAACCTCGCCCTCCATGCGGTAGGGCGGGTCGGGAAAGTCGAGAACCAGCGTGCCGCCGGGACGCGGATCGATCTGCGTGACAGCGAGCCAGGCGGCGAGACGCTCCGGCAGGGTCAGGGCCGCGAAGACCGCCTCGATCGGACGGGGGTAGACACGCTCGAATCTGATCTCGAAACGCTCGCCCACCGCGGTGATGACTCCATCCATTTTCGCTTCTCCTTACCCGAGGAGTTCGCCCAGGGCATCGAGACGATCGGCCCAGAACCGGCGATAGGGGCCAAGCCAGGCGTCGATCTCGGCGAGCCGGGCCGGCGCGAGGGCATAGAGACGGTGTTGCCCCTGCGCCCTGACCTTGACCAGGCCGGCGTCGCGCAGGATGCGCAGATGTTTCGAAACGCCGGGCTGGCTGAGCGTGAGTGCCGCGACCAGCGCCCCGGCCGGCTGCTCGCCGCCGCGCAGGACATCGAGGATTCGCCGGCGACTTCCATCGGCGAGGACGTCGAAGACATCGGACACGGCCATTTAATGCCATCAGAGTTATATAACCGTCAAGCGATATGATGCTCAGTCGAAGATCACCTTCTCCTCGCCCCACCACAGCGGCGAGCGGGTAAGATCGATGAACTTGCGTTCGTCCTCCAGCAGGAGGCGAGCGGCGTCGGCGGCGCGCGGATCCTCGCCGATAACCGCCATCTCCGCGAGACTGCCCCACCAGAGCTGGGCGACACCGTCGAAGCCCTCGGGCCCGCCGCGCACGGCCCGCAAGGCCGCCGATTCCTCGGCCGGGAGGCTGTGAAGCTGAACGTAGCGGCGAATGCGCAGGACCTCCCGCACACTCGCCACCAGCGGCGCGTGGCGATCGAACCAATAGGCCTGAAACGATTCCCGGGTGAACTCGGGCCGCCGGACCAGGGCGAAGGTGAGCTTGATCATGGCTGGCTCCTCAAAATGCGCGACACGGGCCCCGGCGCAAGCTTGGGCGCGGGCTGGCTGTCTTGTCGGGATTTCACCGAAACTCTTATGCGCCGCGATCGTCACCGGCCAGGCGATCGCCGCCTGCGGCGGTCTCGCCTCGAGAATCTGAAGAGCGCGGCGATAAACGGAACCCGCGGCTCGCCAAGGCGTCTTAGCCCTGGCCACGCAATCAGTGTAGGCAGGGCACGGACCGGGGGGAGTCTCTCTTTGCAAAGCGTCTTGGCAGAGTCCGCTGGCGTCACGGGCGCCCTGCACTCGAGGCTCGCCTCCAGGGGCCGAGCCAGGCTCGTCGACACCACCATGCTTTATGCCCCGCGTTCTGGCGGGGTGAAGCGCTACCTCACCGCCAAGCGCGCCTGGCTGGCCGAAAACAGGCCGCGGGTTCGCCACACCCTCGTCGCCCCGGGGCCGAAGGATGGCTACGACGGCGCCGGGCGCCTCTCCATCTACGCCGCGCCGCTGCCCTTCGGGGATGGCTATCGCTGGCCGGTGAGCACGGGCGCCTGGATGAAGCGCCTGCTGCGCCAACGCCCCGACATCATCGAGGCGGGCGATCCCTACACCCCCGGCCTGGCCGCGCTGAAGGCGGGAGCGGCGCTTGGCGTTCCCGTCGTCGGATTCTGCCACACCGATCTTGCCGCCCTGGCCGCCCTGCACATCGGCGAATGGGCCGAACGGCCGGTCCGCCGGCATTGGGCCGAAATCTACCGGCGGTTCGATCGCGTGGTCGCCCCCAGTCACTATCTCGCCGGCCGGCTGGCGGAAGCAGGGGTGGCCGATCCCGTCGCGATGCCGCTCGGCGTCGACACCACGATCTTCCACCCGCGCAACGGCGACGGCCAGGCGCTGCGCCGCCGACTGGGCCTTTCCTCGCGCCACCGGTTGCTGGTGTTCGCCGGCCGCCCGGCGCGCGAGAAACGGGTCGACGTGCTCGTCGATGCTGTCCAGCGACTGGGCGAGCCCTACGTCCTGCTCGTCATCGGCGGAGCAGGCGTGGCCGGCGCCTCCGACAGGGTCATCGAGATTCCCTATCAATCCGATCCCGGCGCCCTGGCGCAGATCCTCTCCAGCTGCGATGTCTTCGTGCACGCCAACGACGGCGAAGCCTTTGGTCTCATCGTGCTCGAAGCCATGGCCTGCGGCCTGCCGGTCGTCGGCGTGGACCGCGGCGGCGTCGCCGAGAGCATCGACGAGGCGGTCGGCCAGCTCGCCACCAGTTCGGAGGGCCCCGCCTTCGCCGAGGCGGTCGCCGCCCTCTTCGACCGCGATGTCGCGGCCGTCGGCCGCGCGGCCCGCGGGCGCGTCATCGAGCGTCACGGCTGGCCGCCGGTGTTCGAGCGCCTCTCCCACCTCTATGGCGCGCTCACCGGCGATGAAGCCTTCCTCGGCGCCGCCAGCGGCCGGTCGCGAGCCCATTGATTGCGCTTCCACTGCGGAGCCCCGGTCGAACGCCAGGAGGCAGCCGCGGCCCGACACACGCCGAGACTGGCATAGGGTGGGCTCGACGCGACATTCACGACGCAGGGGCAGAGGCAGGATATGGACAGCGGCGCCCGCGACGAGCTGCTCAGTCGCCTGGCCGAGGCGGTCGGACTCGTCACGATCGCGCACCCGACGCGGGTCGGCGTCGACGGACCGCCCGCCGCCGGCAAGACCACGCTGGCCGACGAGCTCGCCGTCGTCCTGCGCGCGCAGGGCCGCGAGGTCATTCGCGCCTCGATCGAAGGCTTCCTTCTCCCCCGGTCACAGCGCTATCGGCGCGGCGAGCACTCTGCCGAAGGCTGCTATCACGACAGCTTCGACTTCGACGCGCTGCACCGGGTCCTGCTCGATCCGCTGGGCCCGGGCGGAGACCGAAGGTTCCAGCAGGCGGTCTACGACCGCCGCACGGACACCGCTCTCTCCCAGCCGGTCACCACGGCGCCGCCGACGCCGTGCTGGTCTTCGACGGCGTGTTCCTCCTGCGCCCGGAGCTGATTGACCGGTGGGACCTGCGCATCTTCGTATCCGCCGCGGTCGAGGAGACACTGGCTCGCGCCCGGACCCGAGACCAGGCGCAGTACGGATCCGCCACCGAAGTCGAGCGACGCTACCGCAACCGCTACCTACCCGCCCAACAGCTCTACTTCGACACGGCCCGCCCGACCGATCACGCCGACATCATCGTGCACAACGACGAGCCCCAGCAGCCGGCATGGGAGGCCCGAACACGCTGATCAGATATACAGGACGTGACAGTTACTCGCGTCTGCCAAGAACGCCGAATGGCGCGAGTGACGGGACTTGAACCCGCGACCTCCGGCGTGACAGGCCGGCGCTCTAACCAACTGAGCTACACCCGCGTTTCAGTGAACGCCGCACGGCGCGGAACCCCGCGACGCAGGGGCGTCCTGATAGGTCCTTGGCGCCATGTCCGTCAACCAACGCGCGGCCTCGTCGATCCGGCGCTCCAAGGCGCCGCCACAGTTTGAACCGCAAGGGTCGCTAGGCTAGAAGGGCGCGCGATCGCCTTCCCCGTTGGCCCGGCAATGAACGCATTCCTCCTCGGCTATCTGCCCATAGTGATCTTTCTGGGCCTTTCAGGGGCGCTGGCGGTGGCCTTCATCCTCGCCGCCTGGGTCGTCGCTCCCAAGGCGCCTGACGCGGAGAAACTTTCCTCCTACGAGTGCGGGTTCAACGCCTTCGACGACGCGCGGATGAAGTTCGACGTGCGGTTCTACCTGGTCTCCATCCTGTTCATCATCTTCGACCTCGAAGTGGCCTTTCTCTTCCCCTGGGCGGTGGCCCTGATGAAACTGCCCAGGGCCGTGGGCCAATACGCTTTCTGGAGCATGATGAGCTTCCTCTTCGTTCTCACCGTCGGCTTCGTCTACGAGTGGAAGAAAGGCGCGCTGGAATGGGAGTGACGGCGGGCGATCGCCCCCTGGCGCTGCATGCGGCTGGCCGATCGACCGCGACCTACGACCGGGCGATCCACGATCCCTATTTCGACGGGGTGTCCGGCCAGCTCGCCGACAAGGGCTTCGTCATCGCCGCGGCCGACGATCTCATCACATGGGCGCGGACCGGCTCGCTGATGTGGATGACCTTCGGCTTGGCCTGCTGCGCCATCGAGATGATGCACGCCTCCATGCCGCGCTACGACCTCGAACGATTCGGTTTCGCGCCTCGCGGCAGCCCCAGGCAATCGGACGTGATGATCGTCGCCGGAACGCTCACCAACAAGATGGCCCCGGCCCTGCGCAAGGTCTACGACCAGATGCCCGAGCCGCGCTACGTCATCTCCATGGGCAGCTGCGCGAACGGCGGAGGCTATTACTATTTCAGCTATTCGGTGGTGCGCGGCTGTGACCGCATCGTGCCGGTGGACATCTATGTTCCCGGCTGCCCGCCGACCGCCGAAGCCCTGGTCTATGGCGTGCTGCAATTGCAGAAGAAGATCCGGCGCACCGGGACGATCGAGCGATGACCTGGCCGATCTCCGACGCCGCTCTCGCCGAGCTGGGCGAGGCGATCGTCGCCAACGCGGCCGGCGCGGCGACGGGTTTTTCGGTGGCCTTCGGGGAGCTGACGGTCCTTGCACCCACCGATCGGATCGTCGGGCTTCTCACCTGCCTGCGCGACCACCCCGCGCTGCAATTCCAGCAACTGATCGATCTTTGCGGCGCCGACTATCCGCAACGCCCTCGCCGGTTCGATGTCGTCTACCACCTGCTTTCCCTGACCAGGAACCACCGAGTGCGGGTGAAGGTGGAGACCGACGAGGATACGGCCGTCCCCTCGGCGAGCGGGGTCTATCCCGCCGCCGACTGGTTCGAGCGCGAGGCGTTCGATCTCTACGGGATCTACTTCGCCGGCCATCCCGACCTTCGCAGAATCCTCACCGACTACGGCTTTGTGGGTCACCCGATGCGCAAGGACTTCCCCATGACCGGCCACGTGGAGGTCCGCTATGACGACGAGCTCAAGCGCGTCGTCTACGAGCCGGTGAAATCGGTCGAGTTCCGCAGCTGGGACTTCCTTTCCCCGTGGGAGGGCGCCGAGTACGTCAAACCGGGCCAGGGGTACCCTTACGAGCTTCCCGGGGACGACAAGGCGGGGGAAGACCGATGACCGGGGACAACGCCGCCGCCGGCGCCACCGAGTTCATTCCTGAAACTCCGCCCCCCGGCGAGGCCGAGGCGCGCAAGTTCACGATCAATTTCGGGCCGCAACACCCGGCGGCGCACGGAGTTCTGCGTCTTGTCCTCGAGCTCGACGGCGAACTGGTGGAGCGGGTGGACCCGCACATCGGCCTTCTGCATCGCGGCACCGAGAAACTGATCGAGGCGCGGCCCTATACCCAGAACACCCCCTATTTCGACCGCCTCGACTATGTGGCGCCGATGAATCAGGAGCACGCCTTCGTGCTCGCCATCGAGCGGCTCACCGGCCTGGAAGTCGCGCGCCGCGGACAGATCATCCGGGTGCTCTATTGCGAGATCGGCCGCATTCTCAACCATCTGCTCAACGTCACCACCCAGGCGATGGATGTCGGCGCCCTCACCCCGCCGCTCTGGGGCTTCGAGGAACGCGAGAAGCTGATGGTCTTCTACGAGCGCGCGTCGGGCGCGCGCCTGCACGCCAACTATTTCCGCCCCGGCGGCGTGCGCCAGGATCTCCCACCCGACCTCATCGAGGATATCGATCTGTGGGCGATCGCCTTTCCCAAGGTGCTCGACGACATCGAGGTCCTGATCACCGGCAATCGGATCTTCAAGCAGCGGAATGTCGACGTGGGCGTGGTCACCCGCGACCAGGCCTTCGCGTGGGGCTTTACCGGCCCGATGCTTCGCGGGTGCGGCGTTGCCTGGGACCTTCGCCGCAACCAGCCCTACGAGTGCTACGACGAACTGGAATTCGACATTCCGCTGGGGGTCCACGGCGACTGCTACGACCGCTATCTCATCCGGGTCGAGGAGATGCGGCAATCCATCAGGATCATGCGACAGTGCATTGATATATTGCGCAAAACACCGGGCCTCGTTCTTACGGACGACCACAAGATCACCCCGCCGCGGCGCGGCGAGATGAAGCGCTCGATGGAGGCGCTCATCCACCACTTCAAGCTCTACAGCGAAGGCTTCCACGTCCCGCGCGGCGAGGTCTACGCCGCCGTCGAAGCGCCCAAGGGCGAGTTCGGCGTCTATCTCGTCGCCGACGGCACCAACACCGCCTATCGGTGCAAGATCCGCGCGCCGAGCTTCGTCCACCTCCAGGCCATGGACTGGATGACCCGCGGCCACATGCTCGCCGACGTCAGCGCGGTGCTGGGCTCCATCGACATCGTGTTCGGCGAGGTCGACCGGTGAGCGTCCGCCGTCTCGCCAAGCAGCAGCCGGCGTCGTTCGCCTTCAACAAGGAAGTGCTGAAAGAGGCGCGCTGGTGGATCGGCAAGTTCCCCGAAGGGCGCCAACAGTCGGCCGTCGTGCCGCTGTTGTGGCTCGTTCAGAAGCAGGAGGGCTGGGTCCCCGAACCGGCGCTGCGCGTGGTCGCGGACATGCTCGCGATGCCGGTGATGCGCGTGCTCGAGAACGTCACCTTCTACACCATGTTCCATCTCGAACCGGTGGGCAGCCTCGCCGTGGTCAGTGTCTGCGGCACTCCGCCGTGCATGTTGCGCGGGTCGGACGATCTCAAGGCGCTCCTCGAGAAACGCATCGGGCCCCGCGATCGCCCCTCGGCCGACGGCCGGCTGTCCTGGGAGGAGGTCGAGTGCATGGGCGCCTGCGCCAATGCGCCGATGGTGTCGATCAACGATCGCTACTACGAGGATCTGACCCCCCAGGCGCTCGGGCGCCTCCTCGACGAGTTCGCCGCCGGCCGAACCCCGCCGCCGGGCTCGGCGATCGGCCGCCAGGGCGCCGCGCCGGAAGGCGGTGCGATGACCCTCACCGACCCGGCCCTGTACGACGGCTCGCGGGCGCGGGCGCTGGCGAGCCTGCCCAACGCCCCTGAACGGGCGCCCCGTTGAGGCCGCCCCGATCGAGATCCTCCCCCCCAAGAAACCCTCTCCATGAAGGGAGAGGGAGGGGCCCATTGCGCAGCAATGGGAGGGTGAGGGGTTACGCCGCTGCCTCCAGTTTTCTCTGCGGGCGCCGCGCCTTCTTGACGAGGACCCTAACCCCTCACCCTCCCACCGCTCCGGCTTGCGCCGCACCGGCGGGCCCCTCCCTCTCCCCTCCGGGCGAGGGGTCTTGGGCGCCGGCCGCCGCCCCAAGAATCCCTCTCCCCTCCGGGCGAGGGGTTTTGTGGCTTGGCCGCCTACGTTCGGTGAATCCGCTAGCGCTGACGCCCAGGGGAGGATTAGGCCCCTCATGACTGAAGCCGATGTCCTGGAACGGAAGGCCGCCTATATCGACGTCGTTCGAGCCCTGCATCGGCGAACGCGCAACCTCGGCTTCGTCGCCTGCCTCGCCGGGGTGCTCATTCTGGTTTTCGCCAAGTTCGTCGCCGGATCGCCGCCGCTGCTCCTCTGGGCCGGGCTCGGCGTGGTCCTCCTCGGCTGGGGGCTCTTCGCCTGGTCGGTCGTGCAGCGGATCGCCTGGGTCCGCGCCCACCCATTCGTGGCCAAAGACTAGCGCCATGCCGGGCATCCTCGAGGACAAGGACCGCATCTTCACCAACCTCTACGGCCTCCACGACTGGAAGCTGGAGGGCGCCAGGGCGCGCGGCGTGTGGAACGGTCTGAGCGAGATGCTCTCCATGACCCCCGAGTGGATCTGCGAGCAGATCAAGGCCTCGGGCCTGCGCGGCCGCGGCGGGGGGGGCTTCGCCACCGGCCTGAAATGGACCTTCATGCCCAAGCAGGAGGGCGAGCGCCCGCACTACCTGGTGGTGAATGCCGACGAGTCGGAACCGGGCACCTGCAAGGACCGGGAGATCATGCGGTTCGATCCGCATCGCCTCATCGAGGGGTGCCTGGTGGCGGCCTACGCGATCCGCGCCCACGACTGCTTCATCTACATCCGCGGCGAATATGTGCTCGAGCGGGAACGGCTCGAGGCGGCGATCCTCGAGGCGACGGCGGCGCGGCTCATCGGCCAGGACCCGGTCCACGGCTGGCGCTGCGCGATCCGTGTCACCCATGGCGGCGGGGCCTACATCTGCGGCGACGAGATGGCCCTGCTCGAGGGTCTGGAGGGCAAGAAGGGCCAGCCCCGGCTGAAACCGCCGTTCCCGGCCGGCTCGGGGGTCTACGGATGCCCGACCACCGTCAACAACGTCGAATCGATCGCGGTCGCTCCGGAGATTCTCCGCAGGGGGGCCGAGTGGTTCGCCGGTTTCGGCCGGCCCAACAACGGCGGCACCAAGCTGATGAGCGGCGCCGGCCACGTCAACCGGCCCTGCGTCGTCGAAGAAGTGATGTCGATCCCGATGCGCCAGCTCATCGAAGACCATTTCGGCGGCGTGCGGGGAGGCTGGGGAAATCTCAAGGCGGTCATTCCCGGCGGGTCATCGACGCCGCTCATTTCGCCCGAGCAGGCCGAATCGGCCCTGATGGATTTCGATCAGCTCAAGGAATTCAAGTCAGGGCTGGGCACCGCGGCGGTGATCGTCATGGACAAGGACTGCGACGTGGTGCGCGCGATCGCCCGCTTCGCCTATTTCTATAAGCACGAGAGCTGCGGCCAGTGCACGCCGTGCCGCGAGGGCACCGGCTGGATGTGGCGGGTCATGGAGCGGATGGTCACCGGCGAGGCCGATCCCAAAGAGATCGACATGCTTCTCGACGTCGCCAGCCAGGTGGAGGGCCACACCATCTGCGGCCTGGGCGACGCCGCCGCCTGGCCGATCCAGGGCCTCTTCCGCCACTTCCGCCCCGAGGTCGAAGCGCGCATCGCCGCCTATCGCTCGCGAGCCCCCCACGTCCAGGGCGCGCGCCTGGCGGCGGCGGAGTAGGGGAGGGGGCAAGGCCGCCCGGGCGACCGTGGCGACGGCGGCGGTGCGCCGGTGCTCCGGTGTCTTGCGGCGCCCGTCTTTGCATATTGACAATGGCGCTTCGAGGTTGCAAAATGTGTATTCATGCCCCGGGACGCCACTTGCCGCGGCTATGCCGCACAACCCCCGTCACGAAGCCCTTCGCCCGGGCGGCGACGCCGGCTTCTGGCCATCAAGTGCGGGCTTCGGCGCGCCCTGGTCATGATCGAGGCGTCGAACGCCAGAGGCTTGTCGAGCAGAATCGCCGCCGCCATCGCCTTTCGCAGGACGATCCGTTGCAAACCTGTGAAAATGCAAAGGGTTGGCGGCGACCCGCGCGGCGCGCGCCGACCGCCATTTCATGCCATTTCATGCCAGAACATGCCAAAAAAACGCCCGCGGCATGCCCGCGGCATGCCCGCCGGACGCCATCGGCATGCCCGCCGACCGCCAAATGCCGCCATATCCCGCCATCAGACGCCCTCCTCCCCCTCGAAAGCCTGAAACGTCGAAGAAGCAGACCGATTCGTTGAATGAACGGGGCAGAGCGTTAAAGGAATCGGACGGTGCCGCCTTGTTCATCCGGGGCTCCTGTTCCGCCCCGGTCCGAAGCCATACGCCTAAAGCGCTCCGGCCGCATGTCCGGGGCGTCAACTTGATCGCGGCCGAGTAGGGGGCTAAGCGCGGCGCCATGGCCGATGAGCCCGACAATCTCGTCCTTCAGATGCTGCGCCGCATGGACGCCAAGCTCGATCGTGTGATCGAGGACGTCCAGGACCTCAAGGTTCGGACGACGAACGTCGAGGAGCGCCTTGCGAGTCTGGAGATGCGGCTGGGACAGGTGGAGATGAGTATTGCCGGCGTCCAGCGACGCATCGACCGTGTCGAGCAGCGTCTTGATCGGATCGAGAAGCGGCTCGATCTCGTTGACTCGCCGAGATAAAGTCCGCTCGTGCCCACCGCCACTGTAAACGGGGTCGAGATCGAGTTCGAGGCCGGGATGACCGTTCTCCAGGTCGCCGAGCTGGCGGGCGAGGAGATTCCGCGCTTCTGCTACCACGAACGGCTCTCTATCGCCGGCAACTGCCGGATGTGCCTGGTGGAGGTGAAGCCCGGGCCGCCCAAGCCCCAGGCCTCCTGCGCCCTGCCCGCCGCCCAGGGCCAGGAGATCATCACCAATTCGCCGATGGTGAAAAAGGCGCGCCAGGGGGTGATGGAGTTCCTGCTCATCAATCATCCGCTGGATTGCCCGATCTGCGACCAGGGCGGCGAGTGCGACCTGCAGGACCAGTCGATGGGTTACGGCCGCGACGCGACCCGCTACGAGGAGAACAAGCGGGCGGTCGAAGAGAAGTTCATGGGCCCGCTGATCAAGACCGTGATGACCAGGTGCATCCAGTGCACCCGCTGCGTGCGGTTCATCTCGGAGGTGGCCGGGGTATCGGAGATCGGCCTGGTCAGCCGCGGCGAGGATGTGGAAATCACCACCTATCTCGACCAGGCGGTGACGAGCGAGCTCTCGGCGAACATCATCGATCTGTGCCCGGTCGGCGCCCTCACCTCCAAGCCCTACGCCTTCAACGCCCGTCCCTGGGAGCTGACCAAGACGCCCAGTGTCGATGTGATGGACGCCCTGGGCAGCGCCATCCGTGTCGACGCGCGCGGCCCGGCGGTGCTCCGGGTGCTGCCGCGCACCAAGGAGGACATCAACGAGGAATGGATCTCGGACAAGACCCGCTACGCCTGCGATGGGCTTGCCCGCCAGCGTCTGGACGCGCCGATGCTCCGCAAGAAAGGCCGACTGTCGCCGGCCACCTGGACCGAGGCGCTCGCCGCGGTCGCCCAGGCCATTGGCGCCACCGCGCCGGAGCGAATCGGCGTCATCGCCGGCGACCTCCAGGATGCCGAATCCATGAAGGCGGCGCTCGATCTCTTCCGCGCCCTGGGCGTCGAAAACCTCGATTGCCGCCAGGATGGACTTCGCCTGGGAACCGGCCCGCGAGAGAGTTGGCTGTTCAATACGACCATCGCCGGCCTCGAGCAGGCGGACGCGATCCTGCTGATCGGGACCAACCCTCGCCTGGAGGCGCCGGTGCTCAACGCCCGGATCCGCAAGGCCTGGCTCGTCGGGCGAACCGAGATCGCCCTGATCGGCGAAGGCGCGGACCTCACCTACGATTTCGCGCACCTCGGCTCAGGCGGCGCGGAACTTTCGGATTTCTCAGGGAGCGGCGGCGCGTTTCGCAAAGCCTTCGCCGCCGCCGCCCGCCCGGCGATCGTCCTTGGCCAGGGCGCCCTGACCAGAGCCGACAGCGGCGCCGTGCTGCAAGCCGCGGCGAAGCTCGCCGGCGAGTTCGGGGTGGTCAGAGCGGGGTGGAACGGCTGGAATGTCCTGCACACCGCCGCCGGCCGGGTGGGCGGCCTGGATCTCGGCCTGATCCCCGGCGGCCGGGGCATGGGCGCCTTGAAGATGGTGGAAAAAGGCGCCCTCGACGTGCTGTTCCTCCTCGGCGCCGACGAGATCGACCTTTCGCGAACCGACGCCCTGGTCGTCTATCTGGGGACCCACGGCGATGCGGGGGCCCAGCGGGCCGACATCGTCCTGCCCGGCGCCGCCTACACCGAAAAGAGCGGCCTCTACGTCAATACCGAGGGACGGGTGCAGCGGGGCGAGCGGGCGGTCTTCCCCAAGGGCCAGGCCAAGGAGGATTGGGCGATCCTGCGCGCTCTTTCCCAAAGCTTGGGCGCGGCCCTGCCCTACGACACCCTCGACTCCCTGCGCGAGCGCCTGTTCGACGAACACCCGAGCTTTCGTGAGTTCGACTATGCGCCCGGATCGGTTGCCTCGGCCCTTGACCTATCGGCCATCGGCGAGGCCGGCGAGATCGGCGACGAACCCTTCTCGAGTCCCATCAGGGCCTTTTACCTCACCAACCCGATCGCCAGGGCCAGCGTGACCATGGCGCAGTGCGCCGCCCTGGCGGCCAGCGTGAAGATGGCGGCGGAATAGGCCATGGGAAACTCCGGCTTCTGGGCCTCGCCGACCGGGTGGGCGACGCTGACCGTGTTGCAGATCGCCGCCATACTGGTGTGGCTGTTGCTCTCCCTGGCCTTCCTGCTTCTCGCGGACCGCAAGATCTGGGCGGGAGTGCAGATGCGCAAGGGCCCCAACGTCGTGGGGCCGTTCGGCCTGTTCCAGTCGTTCGCCGACCTGATCAAGTTCGTGCTGAAGGAGATCGTCATCCCTTCGGGGGCGAACAAGGCGGTCTTCCTGCTCGCGCCGGTGGTCAGCTTCACCCTGGCCTTCGGGGCCTGGGCGGTGATGCCCCTGGCGCCTGGATGGGTGGTGGCGAACATCAATGTCGGGGTCCTCTACCTCTTCGCGATCTCCTCGCTGGGCGTCTACGGCATCGTCATGGGCGGCTGGGCGTCGAATTCGAAATACCCGTTCCTCGGCAGCCTCAGGTCGGCGGCGCAGATGGTGAGTTACGAGGTCTCGATCGGCTTCGTGATCATCACCGTCGTCATCCTGGCGGGTTCACTGAACCTGCAGACCATCGTCGAGAAACAGGCCGGCTGGTTTTGGCACTGGAACGTGTTCGGCGGGGGGGGGCTGCGGCACCTGCCGGCGGCGCTGGTGATGGTCCCCATGGCGGTGGTCTTCTTCGTCTCCGCCCTGGCGGAAACCAACCGCCCGCCCTTCGATCTTCCCGAGGCCGAGTCCGAGCTCGTCGCCGGATATCAGGTGGAATACTCCTCGACGCCCTATCTGCTGTTCATGATCGGCGAGTACGCCAACATCGTCCTGATGTGCGCGTTCATCTCGGTGCTGTTCTTCGGCGGCTGGCAGGCGCCGTTCCCGACCTCGTTCACGGCCAGCTGGAACCCCACCGCCGCCAGTTTCTTCGGCTTTCTGTGGTTCTTTTCCAAGATCATCTTCTTCTTCTTCCTGGTCGCCATGGCCAAGGCGATCGTCCCTCGCTACCGCTATGACCAGCTGATGCGGCTGGGCTGGAAGGTGTTTCTGCCGATCTCCATCGGCGCGGTGGTCCTGATCGGCGGCTGGCGGGAGTTCGGACCAGGATGATCGCTCGCACTGTCGTGGCCGTCGCTGCGTGCCTCTGGCTAGGCGGTTGCGCCGCGGGGACTGGCTCCTACGGCCTTGGCCAGGGCGACGCCAACTACGACGCCCTGGCCAAGGCAACCACGGAGTGCAGCGCCAAGGGAGGCGAGATCAGCCTCAGGAACGGTTATGACGGTCGCGAACTGTCGAGCTACGAGTGTCGGACAGGCAAGCCGAGGTAGGATGTTCCAGCGCATCGTCCAGATGCTCAAGGGCGCGATCCTGATGGACTTCGCCAGCGCATTCGGGCTGGGGATGAAGTTCATGGTCCGGCCCAAGGCGACCGTGCTCTACCCCAACGAGCGGGGTCCGCAGTCGCCGCGCTTCCGCGGCGAGCACGCCCTGCGCCGCTATCCCAGCGGCGAGGAGCGCTGCATCGCCTGCAAGCTCTGCGAGGCGATCTGTCCGGCCCAGGCGATCACCATCGAAGCCGAGGCCCGGGAGGACGGTTCGCGCCGCACCACCCGCTACGACATCGACATGGTGAAGTGCATCTATTGCGGCCTTTGCCAGGAGGCCTGCCCGGTGGACGCCATTGTCCAAGGTCCGAATTTCGAGTTCGCCGTCGAGACCCGCGAGGAGCTCTACTACGACAAGGAGCGCCTCATGGCCAACGGCGATCGCTGGGAGCGGCAGATAGCAAAGAATCTGGAACTGGACGCGCCCTATCGCTAAGAAGCGCCCGTGACCGGCCCACGCCTTTTGTCGCGCGTCGACCGGTCCTGACCCTGGCGTGATGACGACGGAGTTCAGTTAGCCGCCATGGTCCTCCAGGCCATCGCCTTCTATCTGCTCGCGGCGACGACCCTCGGCGCAGGACTGCTCGTCGTCCTGGCCAAGAACCCCGTCCATTCGGTGCTTTTCCTGATCGCCGCCTTCTTCTCCGCGGCCGGGCTCTTCGTGCTCCTCGGGGCCGAGTTCCTGGCGATGATTCTGGTCGTCGTCTACGTCGGCGCGGTCGCGGTCCTGTTCCTGTTCGTCGTCATGATGCTCGATGTCGACTTCTCGGCGTTGCGCGCCGGCTTCGCGCGCTACCTGCCCATCGGCGGAGCGGTCGCCGCCTTGCTCACCGCCGAAATGGTGTTCGTGGCGCTGAGCGTCGCGAGCGGCGGCGCGGCCGGAAAGTCGGTCGGCGCCATGACTTCGCATGCCGGCGGGACCAACGCCGAAGCGATCGGACGGGTGCTCTACACCGACTATGTCTACCTCTTTCAGGCGGCGGGCCTGGTGCTCCTGGTGGCGATGATCGGCGCGATCGTCCTGACCCTCAAGCGCCGGCCGGGGGTCAAGCGCCAGAACATCGCCGCCCAGGTCGCGCGCACCCCGGCCAGCGGCATGCGCATCGTCCAGATCGCCTCGGGCGAGGGCATCGAGCCGTGAGCATCGGCCTGGCCCACTACCTGACTGTGGCGGCGATCCTGTTCACGATCGGCGTGTTCGGCATCTTCGTGAACCGCAAGAACGTGATCGTCATCCTGATGTCGATCGAGCTCATTCTTCTGGCCGTGAACATCAACCTCGTGGCCTTCTCCTCGTTCCTCCATGATGTGATCGGCCAGATCTTCGCCCTGTTCGTCCTCACGGTCGCCGCCGCGGAGGCGGCCGTGGGTCTGGCGATCCTGGTCACCTTCTTCCGCAATCGTGGCGACATCGCCGTCGACGACGCCTCTGTGATGCGGGGCTGAGCCATGTCGTCGGCCCAGCTCATCGTCAGCGTGGCCGTGCTCATGCCGCTGGCCGGCGCCGCGATCGCCGGCCTGCTCGGCCGGCGGATCGGCGCTGTCGCTTCCATGGCCGTGACCACGGGACTGCTCATCGTTTCCTGCGCCCTGGGATGGCTCACTTTCTTCCAGGTGATCTGGGGGTCCTGGCCGGCGCACTTCACCGTCGAGCTCGCGCCGTTCATCGATGTCGGCAAGTTCCAGTCCACCTGGTCGGTGCGGATCGACTCCCTGTCGGCGGTCATGCTCGTCGTGGTGACGACGGTCTCGGCCCTGGTCCACCTCTACAGCTGGGGATACATGGCCGGTGATCCTCATCGGCAGAGGTTCTTCGCCTACCTCTCGTTCTTCACCTTCGCCATGCTGGCGCTGGTCACCGCCGCCGACTTCATGCAGCTTTTCTTCGGCTGGGAGGGCGTCGGCCTGGCGAGCTATCTGCTGATCGGCTTCTGGTACGATCGGCCGGCGGCCAACGCCGCGGCGATCAAGGCTTTCGTGGTCAACAGGATCGGCGATTTCGGCTTCGCCCTTGGGATCATGACGGTGTTCTGGGCTTTCGGGACACTGCGTTTTTCGGAAATCTTTCCGCTTGTCGCCGCGCACGCCCGCACCGCCTGGACCTTCGCCGGACATTCCTGGCCCCTGATGGATCTGGCCTGCGTGCTGCTCTTCGTCGGCGCCATGGGCAAGTCGGCGCAGTTCCTGCTCCACACCTGGCTCCCCGACGCCATGGAGGGCCCCACCCCGGTCTCGGCTCTGATCCACGCGGCGACCATGGTCACCGCCGGCGTCTACATGGTCTGCCTTCTCTCGCCGATGTACGAGCACGCCCCGATCGCCAAGGCGGTGGTGACCATCATCGGGGCGGTGACCGCGCTCTTCGCCGCCACGATCGGTCTCGCCCAGAACGACATCAAGCGGGTGATCGCCTACTCCACCTGCTCGCAGCTCGGCTACATGTTCATCGCCGCCGGCGTCGGCGCCTATCAGGGCGCGATGTTCCACCTCTTCACCCACGCCTTCTTCAAGGCGCTGCTGTTCCTGGGCGCGGGTTCGGTGATCACCGCGATGCATCACGAGCAGGATATGCGAAAGATGGGAGGCCTGTGGAAGCTGACGCCCGTCACCTACGCGGTGATGCTCATCGGCACGCTGTCGATCACCGGCGTCGGCATCCCGCCGCTCGATCTCGGTTTCTCCGGATTCTTCTCCAAGGATGCGATCATCGACGCGGCGTATCTGGGGCGCGGCGGCGCCTCGCACTTCGCCTTCGCCGTCGGGGTCATCGCCGCGGGCCTCACCTCCTTCTACTCCTGGCGGCTGATCTTCATGACCTTTCACGGACCCGCCCAGTGGCGCCATGTTGCTCACCAAGGCGCGGCCGCTGGCGCGCACGGCGATGGACACGCCATCGAGCCACGCGAGAGCGGCTGGTCGATGCTCCTTCCCCTGTTGGTCCTTGCCCTGGGAGCGGCGGTCGCCGGATGGGCTTTCGTCGCCTCCTTCGTCGGCGCCGACAGCGCGGCCTTCTGGCGCGGCGCCCTGCTGACGATTTCCGCCCATAAGCGCGCTCCGGCCGGCGGACTGCCCCCGTGGGTGGTGTGGGCGCCTTTGGCGGTGACCGCCATCGGCTTTGTCTGCGCCTGGTACGCCTACGTCCTTCACAAGGGCCTGGGAGCGCGGATCGCGGCGCGGAAGGGCCCACTTTGGACCTTGCTCTACCACAAGTGGTTCTTCGACGAGTTCTATGACCTCGTCTTCGTGCGCGGGGCCAGATTCCTCGGCGATCTGTTCTGGAAGGAGGGCGATCAGAAGCTCATCGATGGCCTGGGGCCCGACGGAGTATCGGCGGTGTCATACGCCGTGGGCCGCGCGACGGGCCGGCTGCAGACCGGCTATGTCTACCACTACGCCTTCGTGATCCTTCTGGGCGTGGCCGGACTTCTCTCCTACGCGCTCTGGGCCTTCTCGAGATGACCGGGGCCCTCTCGCTCGCGACCTTCACGCCGATGATCGGGGTCGTCGCCACCCTGGCGCTCAAGCTGTTCGTCAAGGGCGATGATCCCAGGGCGACCTCGGCCGTGAAGTGGATCGCCCTCGCCACCACCCTGGCGACCCTCGCCCTGGCGATCCTGGTGGTGGCGCGCTTCGACCCCCGCCAGAGCGGCTTCCAGTTCACCGAGAACGCCGTCTGGTTCGCGGGCCTCCACTACCGGATGGGGGTCGACGGCATTTCGGTCCTCTTTGTCCTGCTCACCGCCTTTCTGATGCCCGTGTGCATCCTGGCGAGCTGGCGGTCGATCCACAGCCGGATCATGGAATACATGATCGCATTCCTGGTGCTCGAGACGCTCATGGTCGGCGTCTTCTGCGCTCTTGACCTGATCGTCTTCTATCTCTTCTTCGAAGGCCAGCTGATCCCGATGTTCCTGATCATCGGCATCTGGGGCGGCGAAAGGCGCGTCTACGCCGCCTTCAAATTCTTCCTCTACACCCTCCTGGGCTCGGTCCTGATGCTGGCGGCGATCCTGGCCATGATCGGCATCGCCCACACCTCGAGCATCCCGGCCCTGATGGCCTATCATTTCGCGCCGGGGGTGCAGAGCTGGCTGTGGCTCGCCTTCTTCGCCTCCTTCGCGGTCAAGACTCCGATGTGGCCGGTGCATACCTGGCTGCCGGACGCCCACGTCGAGGCGCCCACCGCCGGGTCGGTCATCCTGGCGGGGATCCTCCTGAAAATGGGCGGCTACGGGTTCATGCGCTTTTCCCTGCCCATGTTCCCCGACGCGAGCGCGGCCTTCACCCCGCTGATCTTCGCCCTGTCGGCGATCGCGATCGTCTACACCTCGCTGGTCGCCTTTCGGCAGACCGACTTCAAGAAGCTGATCGCCTATTCATCGGTGGCCCACATGGGCTTCGTCACCCTGGCGATCTTCTCGGGAAACGTGCAGGGCGAGCAAGGCGCACTCTTTCTGATGCTGAGCCATGGGCTCATTTCCGGCGCGCTCTTCCTCTGCGTCGGAGTGGTCTATGACCGGATGCACACGCGCGAGATCGCCTTCTATGGGGGCCTCGTCACCCCGATGCCGGTCTACGCCGCGGTGTTCATGCTGTTCACCATGGGCAATGTGGGACTTCCCGGGACCAGCGGATTCGTCGGAGAAATCCTCAGCCTCGCCGGAACCTATTGGGCCTCGACCTGGGCGGCGATCATCGCCACCACCGGCGTGATCCTCTCGGTCGTGTACGCCCTGACCCTCTATCGCAGGGTGATCTTCGGCAACCTGACCAACCCGGCCCTGGGCGGCATCGCCGATCTCGGCCGGCGCGAAGTGCTCTTCTTCGCCCCGCTGGCGGTCTTAGTGCTGATCCTGGGACTGCAACCCAATCTCGTCTTTGACCTCACCGGCGCCTCCGTGGCGAAGCTGGTCGCCGCTTTTCATCCCGCGAGCCTGATGTGACAGCCTTGGCGTTGCCCTCGGTCGCCGCCCTGGCCCTGCCCGAGTTGATTCTCGCCGGCTCCGCTCTGGTGCTTCTTCTTTGGGGCGCGTTTCAGGGCCGGATCGGCGCGCCGTTCATCCTCGCTTCGATGGCCGCCCTGGCCGCAGCCGCGGCGGCGGCGGCCCTGGGGCCACTCGGACGCGCCTTCGCCGGCGGCCTCATCGCCGACCAGGGCGCGGTGTTCGCCAAGGTGTTCATCTACGCCGCGAGCGCCATCGCTATTCCTCTGGGCCAACGCTGGTTCGAGAACAAGGGCATCCGCAGCTTCGAATATCCGGTCCTGGTGGTGATCGCCGCACTGGGGATGGGAATGATGGTCTCGGCGGGCGATCTGATCTCGCTGTTCATCTCCATCGAACTCCAGTCCCTGGCCCTCTACATCCTGGCCGCCTTTCACCGGGATGACGCCAAGGCTTCGGAGGCCGGACTGAAATACTTCGTGCTTGGCGCTTTATCCTCTGGATTGTTGCTCTATGGTGCCTCGCTGATCTACGGCTTCGCCGGGTCGACGCGATTCGATGCGATTTCCCTCGCCGTCCATGCCGGCGCTGGCGGCGGCGTGCTCTTCGGCCTGGTGTTCCTGATCTGCGGCATCGGCTTCAAGGTCTCGGCCGCCCCGTTCCACATGTGGACCCCGGACGTCTATGAGGGCGCCCCGACACCCGTCGTCGGCTTCTTCGCCGGCGCGCCGAAGCTTGCCGCCATGGTCCTGCTGGCGCGCGTGCTCACCCAGGGGTTCGGCGGCGCGGTCGACCAATGGCGGCAGATCCTGGTGGTCATGGCGCTGCTCTCGGTCGCCATCGGCGCCTTCGCCGGCCTGGCCCAGAAGAACCTCAAGCGGCTCTGGGCCTACTCCTCGATCGCCAATGTCGGCTACGCCCTGATCGGCCTCGCCGCTGGCGGCGCGGCCGGGATCCAGTCGATGCTGCTGTTCATGATCCTCTACGTGGTCGACGTGACCGGCTTTTTCGCCTGCCTGGCGGCGCTCTCCCGCGAGGGCCGGGCGATGGAGACGATGGACGACTTCGCCGGCCTGATGCGCGAGCGGCCGGGCCTGGCCGTCGCCATGACCGTGTTCTGCCTTTCGGCGCTGGGCTTGCCGCCGTTCAGCGGATTCTGGGCGAAGTTCTTCGTGTTCAAGGCGGCGATCGCCGCGGGCCTGGCCCCGGTCGCCGTCGCCGCCCTGGTGGGCAGCGTGGTGGCCGCCTTCTACTATCTGAAGCTGATCAAGATGATGTGGCTCGACCCCGCGCCGGGTGTCACCGACGCCCCGTCGCGTGGCGCCGCGGCGGTCGGTTTCGCCGCGGCGCTCTTCGCCTTTCCAGCGGTGATGATCGCCCTGATCGGCCTCGATCCCCTGGCGCACGCCGCCGCCCTCGCCCTTGCGGCCCGGTGAGCGGTTGGCCAGCATGACCAGGCGGGCGATCGCGACGAGGCTGCCGGCCGCCGCGGCGCTGCTGATGGCAGCGCCGGCGATCGCCGATCCCGCGGAGGCGGCGCGCTTCGAAGCGATCTATTCGGTCGAATGGGCCTGGCGGCAAAAGGAATTTCCCGACGACGAGGATCCCGAGCGTGAGATCGCGCCCTATCTGCCGGATATCGGCCCGGCCGCCCAGGCGCGCCGGCTCGCCATCTGGCGCGAGGTGCGGGCGAAACTGGCCGCGATCGATCCGGGCAAGCTGGACGACGAAGGGCGGATCAACCTCGCCGTCTATCGCGGGCAGATCGAGGCGATCGTCGCGTCGCAGGCGTTTCGCGACTGGGAAATGCCCTTCAATTCGGACACCTCCTTCTGGGGCCAACTTACCGGGGTCGCGCGCCGGACTTTCCGCAAGGAAGCCGACTACCGAAACTACATCGCCCAGATGCGCCAGTCGCCGAGGTATTTCGGCCAGCAGATCGCCAACATGCGCGCCGGCCTCGCCCGGGGCTTCACGCCGCCGAGGGTCACGCTCGAGGGGCGGGACGGCTCGGCCGCCTCCATCGCCCAGGCGCCTTCGCCCCAGGCGACGATCTTCTCCAAGCCCTTCGAGACCATGCCCGAGGGCTTCGCTCCCGCTCTGCGGAGCGAGCTGCGCGCCGCCGGCGCCGCGGCCATCGCCGAGGCTGTGATCCCGGCGCATCGCGACCTGCTGGCCTTTCTGCGCACCGACTATATTCCGGGCGCGCGCGCCGGTCTGGACGCCTATTCGCTTCCGGACGGCGCCGAATACTACCAATCGAAGATCGCCGAGTTCACCACTCTGGATCTGACTCCCGAGCAGATTCACGTCACCGGTCTGGCCGAGGTCGCCAAGATCCGCGCGCGGATGGACGAGGTGGTCGCCGAGGTGAAGTTCGCCGGCGGTTTCGAAGCGTTTCTCCACTTCCTGCGGACCGATCCACAGTTCTACGTCACCACGCCCCAGGCCCTGCTCGACCGCGCCGCCTGGACGGCCAAGACCTTCGACGGCAAGGCCGCCGACTGGTTCGGCCGCCTGCCGCGCGCCCGCTTCGCGATCCGGCCCGTTCCGGCCGACCAGGCGCCGTTCTACACCGCCGGCCGGGGCGGGCGGGGCGTCTATCTGCTCAACACCTATGATCTCGCCTCGCGGCCGCTCTACTCGCTCACCGCCCTCACCCTGCATGAATCCGCCCCCGGCCACGCCTTCCAGATTCCACTCTCCGAGGAGACTCCGGGCCAGCCAGAGTTTCGCCGCAAGAGCTACATCTCCGCCTATGGCGAAGGCTGGGCGCTCTACTGCGAGACCCTGGGCGAGGAGATGGGGATGTACGAGACCCCCTACGAGCGGTTCGGCATGCTCAGCTACCAGATGTGGCGCGCCGCCAGACTGGTGGTCGATACCGGCATCCACGCTCAGGGGTGGTCCCGCGAGCGGGCCCTGGCCTATCTCTCGGCCAACACCGCCCTTTCCGAGCACGAGATCACCACCGAGGTCGATCGCTACATCTCCTGGCCGGGTCAGGCCCTGTCCTACTATCTGGGCGAAATGGCGGTCCTGGCCGCCCGCGCGAAGGCTCAGGCGGCCTTGGGGCCGAAGTTCGCCATCCGCGCCTTCCACGACACGGTGCTTCAGCTGGGATCGGTCCCGCTCCCGGTTCTTTCCGCGCGCATCGACCGGTTCATCGCCCAGGGCGGTGTTTCCCCTTACCCGGCCGAGGTCTGAGGGCGTGGATCACCGCGGCGGCAGGGCAGCCCATCCGCCCATCGAAGTCTTCGAAGCGCTCGATTCCACCAACGCCGAGGCGAGGCGCAGGGCCGAAGCGGGGGAGGGGGGACCGCTGTGGCTCACCGCCGAGGTCCAGACCGCGGGGCGGGGAAGGCGAGGCCGGGCCTGGCAGACCGGGGCGGGCAATCTCGCCGCCACCTATCTGTTCACGACGCCCAAGCCGCCGGCGCAGGCCGCGCAGGTCTCCTTCGTCGCCGCCCTGGCGGTGGCCGATCTGGCCTGCGCCTTCGTCGCGCCCTCGGGGGTGAGCCTCAAATGGCCCAACGACACCTTGATCGCGGGGAGAAAGGTGGCGGGGATCCTGGTCGAATCCGGGCAATCCCGCTTCGGCGGCCTGTGGGTCGCGGTCGGGATCGGGGTCAACCTCGCCCGGGCCCCGGCGGGTGTCGAACCGCCGGCGACGGCCCTGGCCGCGCACATGCTCGCGCCGCCGCCCAGCCCGGCCGAGGCCCTGGCCATCCTCGCGACGGCGCTCGAATACTGGCGCGGTCTTTGGGAAGACGCCGGATTCGCCCCGATCGCCGCCGCCTGGACCGCCCGGGCGCACGGCATGGGCGAGCAGTGCATCGCCCGGCTGCCGGGCGAAACGGTCGAGGGGATCGCCCAGGGACTCGACGCGGACGGGGCGCTGCGCCTCGCGATGGCCGGCGGCCTCGTCAGGCGGATCACCGCCGGCGACGTGTTCTTCTAGGAAAAACCTCGATGCTGCTGGCTGTCGAACAGGGCAACACCAACACTCTCTTCGCCGTCCATGACGGGGAGCGCTGGATCGCCCAGTGGCGCGCGGCGACCGAGGCGGCGCGCACCGCCGACGAATACGCCGTCTGGCTCTCCCAGCTCCTGGCCATGGCGGGACTCTCCCTGGAGGCCGTCGACGGCTGCATCGTCTCCAGCGTCGTGCCCCAGTCGATCTTCAACCTGCGCAACCTCGCGCGCCGCTACCTGAAGGTCGAGCCGATGGTCATCGGCGAAAATGTCGAACTGGGAATCGCCGTGCGCATCGAAAAACCCTCCGAGGCGGGGGCCGACCGGCTCGTCAACGCCATAGGCGCGCACATCACCTATCCTGGCGAGCTTCTGGTGATCGATTCCGGCACGGCCACGACCTTCGACATCGTCGCCGCCGACGGCGCCTTCGAGGGCGGGGCGATCGCCCCGGGCATCAATCTTTCGATGCAGGCTCTGCACGCCGCCGCGGCGCGATTGCCGCGCGTCGCCATCCAGCGGCCGCCACGGGTGATCGGCAAGGACACGGTCGGGGCGATGCAGTCCGGTATCTACTGGGGTTATGTTTCGCTCATCGAGGGTCTGATCGAACGCATCTGCGCAGAATACGGAAAACGCCTGAAGGTGATCGGCACCGGCGGGGTCGCCTCGCTCTTCGAAGGCGCCACCAAGGCCATCGACCACTTCGATCACGACCTCACCATCCTGGGCATGCTCGAAATCTTCCGCCGCAATCCCCACTTCCGCTCCCGATGACTCCTGGACCGCGCGACGAGCTCGTCTTCCTGCCGCTGGGCGGTTCGAACGAGATCGGCATGAATTTCAATCTCTACGGCTTCGGCCCCTCCGAGGAGCGCAAGTGGATCGTCGTCGATCTCGGCGTCACTTTCGGCGACCAGACGACGCCGGGGGTGGAGCTGATCCTCCCCGATCCCGCGTTCATCGAGGAGCACGCCGCCGATATTCTCGGCATCGTTCTCACCCACGCCCATGAGGACCACATCGGTGCGGTGGCCTGGCTGTGGCCCAGGCTGCGGGCGCGTCTCTACGCCACGCCGTTCACCGCCTTTCTGCTTCGTGAGAAACTGAAGGAGGCCGATCTCCTCGACGAGGCGCCGATCACCGAGATTCCGTTGGGCGGCACGATCAGCCTCGGCCCATTCGAGATCACCCTGCTCACCCTCACCCACTCCATCCCCGAACCCAATGGCCTGGCGATCAGGACGCCCCTTGGCGTCGTGCTGCACACCGGCGACTGGAAGATCGATCCCGACCCTCTGGTCGGCGCGCCGACCGACGAGGGGGCGATCCGCCGCCTCGGCGACGAGGGGGTCCTCGCCATGGTCTGCGATTCGACCAATGTGTTCGTCGATGGCGAGGCGGGCTCGGAGGCCATCGCGCGGGAGACGCTGGAGCGCCTCATCGGCGCCCTGAAGGGCAAGATCGCCGCCGCCTGTTTCGCCTCCAATGTCGCGCGCATGACCAGCATCATCGGCGCCGCCCAGGCCAATGGACGGCGCGTCTGCCTGGTCGGCCGCTCGATGATCCGGATGAGCGAGGCGGCGAAGTCCGTGGGCTTGTTCGCCGGTCTCGCGCCCTTCGTTTCCGACAAGGAGGCCAGGCGCCTGCCTGACGACCAGATCCTCTATCTGTGCACCGGCAGCCAGGGCGAGCCGCGCGCCGCGCTCGCTCGGGTCGCCGAAGGCGCCCATCCGCATCTCAAGCTCGGCGATGGCGATGCCTGCATCTTCTCCTCGCGGATCATTCCGGGCAACGAGATCCCCATCCGCAACCTGCAGAACAAGCTCGCCGACCGCGGCGTGCGCCTCTACACCGAGCGCGACCACCCGGGGATCCACGTCTCTGGCCATCCATGCCGCGACGAGCTTTCGCGCATGTACCGCTGGGCAAGGCCCCGCATCGCCGTCCCCACCCATGGCGAGCGGCGGCATCTTCTCGAACATGCGGCCCTGGCCCGCGATCTTCAGGTCCCTCAGGCGATCGCGCCGCGCAACGGCGACATGGTGCTCCTCGCGCCGGGGGAGGCGCGGATCATCGATGAGGTCCCCAGCGGCCGGCTCTACATCGACGCCGGCATGATCACCGAGGAGAATGGCCCGGCCCTGCGCGAGCGCCGCCACGCCGCCGCCAACGGAATCATCACCGTCACAGTCGCCCTGGACGGCGCCGATCGGACCGTCGGCGGACCGAACGTGCGCGCGCTCGGCCTGCCCGGCGATGACGACTTTCCCCTTGTGGAGGCCATGGAAGATCTCACCAGCGAAGCGGCCGCCGCCCTTCGCGGCCTTTCCGATCACCAACGCTCGGAAGATCAGGCCGTGGAAAACGCGCTCGCCCGCGCGCTGAAGAAGGCGGCGTTCCGCATCTGGGAACGCCGCCCGATGGTCGAGGCCACCGTGCTGCGCTGTGACCCGGCTGCTCGGCTTTCGCCGCCGAGCCATGGGTGATACGCCCGCGCCATGATCGGCAAGCTCAATCATGTCGGGGTCGCGACCCCCTCCATCGAGGATTCCTGGAGGCTCTATCTGGATGTTCTGGGCGCGACCTCGGTCACTCCGAAAAAGGCTCTGCCCGAGCAGGGCGTGTGGGTGTCGTTCGTCAATCTCCCCAACGCCCAGATCGAGCTCATCGAGCCGCTCGGCGAGGATTCGCCGATCTGGGGTTTCCTTCAGAAGAACCCGCGCGGCGGCCAGCACCACATCTGTTTCGAGGTCGCCGACATCCTTCTCGCCCGCGACGAGATGCGGGCCAAGGGGGCGACGGTGCTGCGCGATGGCGAGCCGCGCATCGGCGCCCACGGCGTGCCGGTGATCTTCGTTCATCCCAAGGACATGGGCGGAGTGCTGGTGGAGTTGATGGAAACCCCCGCTCCGGCGCACGCTTCTCAATGAACCTTCCCACCGACATCGCCGCCTATCTCACCATCTGGTGGGTCACCCTGTTCGCGATCCTGCCCTTGGGGGTGCGCAGTCACGCCGAGGAGGGGTTACCTGTTCCCGGCGGCGGCGATCCCGCTTCGCCGGTCGACCCCAAGCTGAAGCGCAAGTTCTTCACCACCACCTGGGTCTCGGCGATCGTCTTCGCCCTTTTGTGGCTCACCCTTCGCTTCCATCTCGTGACCCTGCCGAACCTCTAGCGGTCACGAGCCGCCGCTTCCCACCGGCGCGCGGCGAGGCTATCTCGGCGGCTCCGCCACACGAAAGCCGACCATGCGCCTTTCGCGCTACTTCCTGCCGGTTCTGAAACAGACCCCCGCCGAGGCGCAAATCCCCTCGCACCGCCTGATGATGCGTGCCGGCATGCTGCGCCAGGAGGCGGCGGGCATCTACGCCTGGCTGCCACTGGGCCACCGGGTGCTCAGGAAGATCGAGGCGATCGTGCGCGAGGAGATGGACCGCGCCGGGGCGATCGAGCTGCTGATGCCGACCCTTCAGCTCGCTGACCTCTGGCGCGAGAGCGGCCGCTACGACGACTATGGCGCCGAGATGCTGCGGATCACCGACCGCCACGACCGCGAGTTGCTTTTCGGACCCACCAACGAGGAGATGATCACCGAGATCTTCCGCGCCTATGTCCACTCCTACAAGGATCTGCCGAAGAACCTCTACCACATCCAATGGAAGTTCCGCGACGAACTGAGGCCGAGGTTCGGCGTCATGCGCGGGCGCGAGTTCCTGATGAAGGACGCCTATTCCTTCGATCTGGACGAGCAGGGAGGCAGGGCCTCCTACAACAGGATGTTCGTGGCCTATCTGCGCGCCTTTTCGCGGATGGGGCTGAAGGCCATCCCGATGAAGGCGGAGAGCGGCCCCATCGGCGGCGAACTCAGTCACGAGTTCATCGTCCTGGCCAACACCGGCGAATCCGCCGTGCACCTCGATCGGCGGATCCTCGAGCTCGAGGTTCCCGGCGAGGACCTGGACTACGAAGGCGACCTCTCCTCCGTGGTGGCGGCCTGGACGGGCTACTACGCCGCCACCGAGGATGTCCACGATCCGGCCCGCTACGAACGTGAAACCGCGGCGGTCGACCGGATGACCGCCCGAGGCATCGAGGTCGGCCAGACCTTCTTTTTCGGCGACAAATATTCGAAGCCGATGAAGGCGACCGTGACCGGACCGGACGGGGCCGAGCGGGCGGTGCAGATGGGGAGCTACGGGGTTGGCGTCTCGCGTCTCGTCGGCGCGGTCATCGAGGCCAGTCACGACGAGGACGGCATCGTATGGCCTGCCCCGGTCGCGCCCTTCGGGGTCGGAATCGTCAATCTTCGCCCCGGCGACGCCGCCGTGGATCGCGCATGTGAGCACGCCTACCAGGCCCTGACCCGCGCCGGCCTGGAGCCGCTTCTGGACGATACCGACGAGCGGCCGGGCGGCAAGTTCGCGACCATGGATCTGATCGGCCTTCCCTGGCAGCTGATCATCGGCCCGCGGGCCCTCGCCGAGGGCAAGGTCGAACTCAAGCGCCGCGCCGACGGTGAGCGCCGAAGCCTCACCCTCGCCGAAGCCCTCGAGAGACTCTCCCAGTGATCGCGACAAGGCTCGCGAGGTGAACCCCGCCCGGCCGTTCAGCCGATGGGAGCGGTCGATCGCCATCCGCTATCTGATGGCGAAGCGCAGCCAGGGCGGCGTCGCCCTGATCTCGATCATCTCCTTCATCGCGATCGTCCTGGCGGTCGCCGCTCTGGTCATCACCATGTCGATCATGAACGGCTTTCGCACCGAGCTCACCTCGAAGATCCTCGGCTTCAACGGCCACGCCTATGTGGTCGGCGGCGCCGTCGGCCCCGGAGCGATCGACGCCATGGTCCGCCGTGTCCGCGCCGTCCCTGGCGTCATCCAGGCCGAGCCGATCGTCGAATCCCAGGCGCTGGTCCAGGGCCCGCAAGGCGCCTCCGGGGCGGTGGTCCGCGGCGTGAGACCGCGGGACCTGCGCGCGACCAGGATCATCACCCGCAACATCAAGGCCGGCGGGCTGTCGGGCTTCGGCGTGGGCGAGGACGGCGGCGAGGAGGTCCTCGTCGGTCAGAAACTCGCCGAGAATCTGGGTCTGGGCGCCGGCGATCCGATCTCGATCATCTCGCCCTCGGCCGATGCGACGGTCCTGGGCGAGACGCCGGTCGAGAAGGCCTACCGGGTCGCCGGCCTCTTCCAGGTCGGGATGAGCGAATACGACCAGGCCTTCATCTACATGCCCCTGACCCAGGCCCAGCTGCTCTTCGGCCGCGGCGAGGCCGTTGACTTCATCGAGGTCAAGCTCGCCGATCCCGACAAGGCGCCTGCCTTGAAAGCCGCCCTCGCCGCGGCCGCCGGTCCTGGCGCCACGGTCACCGACTGGACCCAGAAGAACCAAGCCTATTTCGGGGCCCTGCAGGTGGAGCGCAACGTGATGCGCATGATCCTGATGATCCTGGTGGCGATCGCGGCGATGAACATCATCTCCGGCCTCATCATGCTGGTGAAGAACAAGGGCCGCGACATCGCGATCCTTCGCACCATGGGCGCGGGGCAGGGGGCGATCCTGCGCATCTTCTTCATGGCCGGGGCGGTGATCGGGGTCCTGGGGACGGCGTGCGGAGTGCTCGCCGGCGTCCTCTTCTGCCTGAACATCGAGGCCATCCAGGCCTTCGTCGAATGGCTGACCGGCGCCCAGGTGTTCAGCCCCGACGTCTACTTCCTCGCCCATGTTCCGGCGCGGATCGACTGGGCCGAGGTGGCCCTGGTCTCGGTCTGGACCCTCGCCGCCTCTTTCCTCGCAACCCTGCCGCCGGCCTGGGGCGCCTCGCGTCTCGATCCGGTCGAGGCTCTGCGCTATGAGTGAGCCGGTTCTGCGCCTCACCGGGCTCTCGCGGACCTATCTGACCGGCGGCCGCGCCCTGGAGGTCCTCACCGGCGTCGACCTCGAGGTCCGCGCCGGCGAAGTGGTCGGCCTCGTCGGTCCTTCGGGCTCGGGCAAGTCATCGCTGCTGCACGCCGCCGGCCTTCTCGAACATCCCACCGCCGGCGCGGTGATCATCGGCGGCCGGGATTGCGCGGCGCTGGACGATCGGGCGCGCAGCCGCATCCGCCTCGAATCCATAGGTTTCGTCTATCAGTTCCATCATTTGCTCCCTGAACTCAGCGCTCTGGACAACGTCGCCCTGCCGGCGATGATCGGTGGCGCCTCGGCGCGCCAGGCCAAAGCACGGGCGAGCTCGCTGCTGGGCCAGCTCGGGCTCGCGGACCGCCTGGGCCATCAGCCGGCGCAGCTCTCCGGCGGCGAGCAGCAGAGGGTCGCGGTCGCCCGCGCCCTGGCCAACGCCCCCCGGCTGCTTCTGGCCGACGAACCCACCGGCAACCTCGACCCGGCGACCTCCGCTTCGGTGTTCGAGAACATCCAGGACCTGGTCCACGCCACCGGCGTCGCGGCCCTCATCGCCACCCACAACCTCGACCTCGCCAGGAGGATGGATCGCGTCCTGGCCCTGGAAGCCGGGCGCCTTGTCGAACGCGCCTGAGAGATGCCCGCCCTCCCATTCATGGGAAGGCAGAAAGCCTATTTGGTGATCGTGCTCGATCTGGCCAGGAACTGGTCGGTGAGCGCCAGGAATCCGGTTGCGATATCCGAGGAATTGACCGCCTGGAAGTAGTAGCCGGGCGAGGCGCAGGCGAGGAGTGCCGCGCTCACGACGCTCGGCGTACTGGGCCCGCCGGGGAAGATCGTGCCGCGGACGTTGGATTCGTAAGGCGTCTCGTTGGGGTCCTGGCCGGTCAGGGGAACGTAGGGGGTTTCGAGCACCCCCAGGATGACGCCGTTGTTCTTCATCTGCGTGCACGCCGCGGTGCTGAGAGGCGCCGCGAAGCCGCCCTGGCATTGGGAGAAGTTCCACAACGAACTCCAGACGTGCGCGGTGCAGTTCTGCCAGTCGAGATTGCGGTCAGACTGCAGGCCGTCGCTGACCAGGATCACGAACTTCAGCGGCGAGAGATTGGAACTTCCCGTTCCGTTCGAGCCGACCTGGGTGGCGAGGGTGTTCATCGCGTTGTTCACATAGGTGTCGAGCCCGGGGGTCACCTGGCCGACGGCGGTGAGGGCGGCGGCGTAGGTCGGGATGTTGGTGGCGCCGTAGCTGTGCAGGGTGGTGTCGAAGGACATCACGTTGAACAGGTAGGTGTTGCTCCGATTGAGCGTGTTGCCGGTGGCGATGGCCTGGACGTGATTGATCAGCTGTTTCGCCGCGGCGACCATGACATCGAAGCGGGTGGTCGCGCCGCTGGCGTGGGCGTTGGTGAGGCCAGTATTGATGTCGGCCGGGGTGGTCGAGTTGCCCACGTCGTGACAGGCGAAGGCGCAGGGCGGATTCGCGTGCGCATAGGGCTTGGGATCACCGGGCTCCACCTGGTTCCAGTGCGCGCCCACCCAGTTGCTGATCGTGGTGACATCGCCGGTCGTCGCTCCGACGATCATCGAGGCCGACCCGTCCATGACGATGTTGAGCTGGACGGTCTTGCCGAAGCGGATCGTGGTCACCGAATCCGATCCGACGGTCTGGGTCGCGCCGCCGACACAGAAGCTCGGCATCAGGCTGGCGTACAGGCAGGTGGTCGGGGCCGCCGCCACCAGCTTGACCGTGCCCATCTGCATCGGCCCGTCGCTGGCGCTGCAGTCGTTCTGAACCGGGGCGCAGACGTGGAACTCACTGATCGTCGGGTTCGATCCGTGAAAGTTGGCGATGAGCGCATTGTTGGCGATCGTCTTGAGCTGGGCGACAGTGGCGTTGGGGTTCTGGGCCGCCGCGATGCTCGCGGCCAGCGAGGCCTCGTCGCTGGCGTCCTGTAGCTGGGTGCGGGCGTTGACCGCGAACGAGGCGTCGATCCCTCCGGCGATCAGGATCGCCAGGATCGGCAGCACCAGGGCGAAGATGATCGCGACCTGGCCGCCGCGCGCGGCGCGCAGGGCGTGCATCGGCCTTGCGGCGAGAGCGGACCACGGCCGCCTTGGCTGATCGTTCGGTGAGTTCATGAGTCGCCGCCGCTATCGAGTTTCGCGCGGGACAATGCGCGCGTTCCGGTTGAGGCTTCATGAAGGCGCGAGGTAAACGGCCGGGCGCTCACGTCGCGGCGGCGCGCCGCGATCGGCGTGTATTTCAGGACGCGGCGGTCCTACCGCCCCTGAAAGCTCGGCTTACGTTTCTCGACGAAGGCGGCCGAAGCGGCCCTGTGGTCGTCGGTCATCATCGCGCGGATCATGTTCATCGCCTCCAGGTCGAGCACCTCTGCCAGGGTGGCGTGCTGCGCGGCATTGAGGTTGCGCTTCATATATTCGATCGCCACCGTCGGCAGGTCGGCGAGAGAGCGGGCGTACTCCCCGGCCACGGCCCCGAGGTCTTCCCTCGCCACCGCCTTGTTGACGATGCCCAGCGCCGCCGCCTGCTCGCCCAGGATCACCTCAGCGGTGAAATAGAGTTCCCGGGCCTTAGCCGCGCCGACCAGCTTCGTCAGGAAATAGGTCCCGCCGTAGTCGCCCGACAGTCCGACCTTGGAGAAGGCCGTGGTGAGCTTGGCGTCCTTGGCGGCGATCCTCAGGTCGCAGGCCAGGGCGATCGAGAGGCCGGCGCCCGCGGCGGCGCCGCCGATGACCGCAAGCGTTGGCTTGGGCGCCTCGTGCAGCCAGCGGACGATTTCCATCCCCCGCCGCAGCCCGTGCACCCGCGCCTCGAAGTTGAAGCCGCCGCCGCCGCCACCGCTGTCGCCCCGGCCGGCGGCCGCGGCGAAGCCCTTGACATCGCCCCCGGCGCAGAACGCCCCGCCGGCCCCGGTGAGCACGATCACCCGCGCCTTGGGATCGGCGGCCAGCCGCGGGATGGCTTCGGAAAGGCCCGCCTGCATCTCGCCGGTGAGGGCGTTGCGCGCCTCCGGCCGGTTCATGGTCAAGGTGGCGACGCCGTCCTCGATGGTCTCGATCAGATGATCGGTCATTCCCCGCCCCTCTGAGTTACCCCGGGCCCCGCCGGGCCGCCTGATCGGGCCTAGCGCGGATTGCGAGACGCGCGCAAGGCTGGCCCCATCGCTGCGATCGGACTAGGGTGCCGCGCCCCTTGGTCCCTCGCGATTGGAACATCCCATGCGCGCTGCAGTTCTCGCGGTCATCGCCTTCGCCGCGGCCATGGCGGCGGGTTGTGCCTCCGCTGAAACGCTTCGCTACGCCGTCGCTCTCACCGGCGCCGCGGAGACCCCGCCCAAGCCTGGCATGGGCGCGGGCGCGGCCGATGTCGCATTGGATACCGAGACGAAGACCCTGAGCTGGACGGTGCGCTATGCCAATCTCAGCGGACCGGCGACCATGGCTCATTTCCACGGGCCCGCGCCGGCCGGGGTCAGCGCCGGCGCCCTCGTCCCGCTCACCGGTGATCTGAAAAGCCCGATCAGCGGATCGGCCACGCTCACCGATCCGCAGATCGGCGACCTTCGGGCCGGGATGCTCTACCTGAACATCCACACCGCGATGAATCCCGGCGGCGAAATTCGCGGGCAGGTTGTTGCCGCCCACTGATCGAAGGGTTGGCGCGCCGTGGCGAAGGGGGTTCGCCGCGAGCGCCTCCGTCTCAGCGCTTTCGCCCCAGCTCGGCGGCGATGTCCTTGACCATCCTGCCGGCCTTGCGGTGCGCGGCGGTGAGCTGATCGCGGCTCACTCCCCAGCGTTTCATCCAATATTCGACCGCCTGCCGCTCGCTGAGGTCCAGCCGGTCCTTGTCGATGAAGCCGCGCTTGTCCTTGAGCCCAGCCATCGGTGCTCCCTCAAGCCCCGGCTCGCCCCGCCAGCAGGGCGCCGACATCGCGCGCCGCCATCGGCCGGCCGAAGTGATAACCCTGCAGGGCGCCGCAGCCCGCCGCGATCAGCACCTGGCGCTGTTCCTCGCTCTCCACCCCCTCGGCCACCACGCTCATTCCCAGGGACGAGGCCAGCTTCGCCACCGAGGCGACGATGATCGCCGACTGGTGATCGCGGGTGACGTTGTCGACGAACGACTTGTCGATCTTGATGCAGTCGATGGCGAACTGGTTGAGATAGACTAGGCTGGAATAGCCGGTCCCGAAGTCGTCCAGGGCGATGCGCACGCCGGCGGAGCGGAGGGTCTTCAAGTTCCGATCGGCGCGCTCGACATCATCGATGATCGCGGTTTCGGTCAGCTCGATCTGGATCTTCTGCGGCGGCAGGTCGGCGTCCTCGGCGTACTGCAATATGCGCTCGGCGACGTTCTGGCGCAGGAACTGCCGCGCCGAGAGGTTCACCGAGACGTAGAAATCGCCCCACCGCCGGCAATCCTTGAACGACTGGCGGGTGATCCAGTCGCCGAGATCCAGGATGAGGCCGGTCTCCTCGGCAACCGGCACGAAATCCGCCGGCGCGACCGGGCCCAGCTCGGGACTGTCCCAGCGGACCAGCGCCTCGAAGCCCAGGATCTGGCCGCTGTGCGCCTTGACGATCGGCTGATAGGCCATCTTGAACGCATTGCTCTTCATCGCCCGTTCCAGACCGCTCTCGATGATCAGGCGTTGCTTGGCCGCGGTGTCGATGGCGATGTCATAGACCCGGTAGCGGTTGCGCCCGCCGCGCTTGGCCGCATAGAGGGCGAGATCCGCCTTGCGCATCAAGGCGACCTTGCTCTGGTTGCCGCCCTGCGGGGCGACGCCGATCGAGGCGCTGACCTGGACCTCGTGGCCGAGCACCCGCCGGCTCTGCGCGCACACCCGCAGGATTAGGGCGCAGAAATCGGCGACCCCCTGGTCGGTCATCCCCTCGACGAGGATCCCGAATTCGTCGCCGCCCAGCCGGGCGAGCACGCCGCTGGGCGGAATCACGGCCGACATCGCCGTGCAGATCTTGCGCACCAGATCATCTCCGGCGTCGTGGCCCAGGGTGTCGTTGACCAGCTTGAAGCGATCGAGGTCGATGAGCAGCAGGGTCTGTTTCTGCAGGTTGCGGCAGAGCCGGGAGCTCAATTCGTCGACGAAGCCGGCGCGGTTGAGGATCCCGGTCAGGCCGTCATGACGGGCGGCGTGCATCGCCACGTCCAGGCGCGTGTGCAGCTCGCGGACCTGGGTCTCCAGACTGCGGATCGCCTTGCTGCTGTCCACCCGCGCGCGGCGGGCCTCGTTGCGGGCGCGGTAGCGCTCGGCGACGATCGAAATCGCCCCGGTCGCCTCCTGCCGCTGCAGGGGCGCCAGCAGAAAGGTCAGCTTCTCGGGGGTGTCGGCGACCTGCAGGCAGGCCTCGAAGGGCGCGCTGTCGCGGCGGTCGGCGACCACGATCAGCTCGGCGGCGGGAGCGGCGATCCTGACCCTGCGCACCTGCTCGGCGAGTTCGCCGACGGTGTGGCCGCGATAATCGAAGACGAACATAGCCGCCCACCAGCCGAAGCGCCGGGCCGCGTCCGCCCGGGCGATGGCCTGGGAGGCGCCGACGCACGCCAGGACATTGTCGGTCGGCAGGGCTTCGTGGATGAGCGCGGTGAGGTGTTCGGACCCTCCCGGCTTGGGACTGACCACGATCACCAGCAGAGTCGGCGCCGCCGCCGCCGGCTCCGGCGCGCGGGCAGCATCGACGAAGGGCGCGTCCGCTATCGCGAGTGCGCGTCCTGACATTCCTGAGCCCCCAGCCGACACCGAGGGCGCATAATGGCCAGTCCGCACGAAGAAACGGCTAACGGGGGTAGTAAACGCTTTTTCGCGGTCGAGGTGCGACGGCCCGACCGCGGGGCGCCAGGCAACGCGGAACACCCGACCAGAGACGAAGGTTGGACTGCGTTGACAACATACCATGTTATGCATAATATGGTGTTATGCACCTGAACCTCATCGACGGCGGCCTCGACGTCCGGGGTTTGCCGGCGCGCCCCACTCATGACCGTTCTTTCATTTGCCGCCGCGGCCGGCGCGTGCGTGCTTTGCGAGCGACCGTGCAAGACGAAGGGACGAGCGCATGCTGATCATCGAGGCCCTGGGCCACGTCTACGGCGGCGGCGTCAAAGCCCTGAACGACGTGAGCCTGACCATCCCCAAGGGGATGTTCGGCCTGCTGGGTCCAAACGGGGCCGGCAAATCGACCCTGATGCGCATCGTCGCCACCTTGCAGATCCCCACCTCCGGCTTGGTGCGCTTTGGCGATATCGACGTGCTGAAGAACCCCCAGGCGCTACGGCGCACCCTGGGCTACCTGCCGCAGGACTTCGGCGTCTATCCCCGGGTTTCGGCCCAGGACATGCTCGATCACATGGCGGTGCTCAAGGGGATCGCGAAGGCCAGGGAGCGCAGGGCCACGGTCGAAGCCTTGCTGTATCAGGTCAATCTCTGGGAGCATCGCAAGAAGGCCCTGGCCGGCTTTTCGGGGGGCATGCGCCAGAGGTTCGGCATCGCTCAGGCCCTGATCGGCGCGCCGTCGCTGATCATTGTCGATGAACCCACCGCCGGCCTCGATCCGGAGGAGCGCAACCGCTTTCTCAATCTGCTGGCCGAGATCGGCGAAAACGTCGTGGTGTTACTGTCCACGCACATCGTCGCCGACGTCGCCGACCTGTGCCCCGCCATGGCGATCATCTGCGACGGCCGCATCGTCCGCCAGGGCGCGCCCTCCGCCCTGATGGCGAGCCTTAAGGGGCGGATCTGGATGAAGACCGTCGACCACGCCGAACTGGCGGCCGTGCGCGAGGCGCACCAGGTCATCTCCACGCGCCTGTTCGCCGGCCGCACGGTGATCCATGTGCTCGCCGACGCGGCCCCTGGTCCGGGCTTCGCGCCCACCAGCGGCGGGCTGGAAGACGTCTACTTCTCCACCTTGGCCCAGACTGCGCGCGCGGCCTGAGGAACCAGCATGTTCGGCCGCATCGCCGCCTTCGAGTTTCGCCAGCAGCTTCGCTCGCCGCTGTTCTGGGTCGTGACGGGAGTCTTCTTCCTGCTCGCCTTCGGCTTCATGGCCAGCGACAATATCCAGATCGGCGACACCGCCAACGTCCACAAGAACGCCCCCTTCGTCATCGCCCAGACCCATCTGATCATGGGCCTGTTCTTCATGTTCGCCGCCACCGCCTTCGTCGCCGGGGCGGTGATCCGGGACGACGAGACGGGCTTCGGCCCGATCGTCTGGGCCGCGCCGATCGCAAAATTCACCTACCTCTACGGCCGTTTCACCGGGGCCTTCGCCTCCGCCGCCCTGTCGTTCCTGGGGGTGAGCGTCGGCATGATCGTGGGCGCCTCCATGCCCTGGATCGATCCGGAGAAGCTCGGCGTCTTTCGCCCGGACGCCTACGTTTTCGCGTACCTGGTCCTGGCTGGACCGGTTCTGCTGTTCACCTCGGCCCTGTTCTTCGCGGTGGCGACCGCGGGCCGCTCGATGGCCTGGACATTTGTCGCCGTGATCATGGTGGTGGTGATCTATGTCATCGCCGGCATCGCCTTGGGCAGACCCGGGCTCGAACCCCTTCTCGCCAGATGGGATCCATTCGGCCTGTCCGCGTTCGAACTGGCGACTCGCTACTGGACCGCCAGCGATCGCAACACCCTGCTGCCGGCCATTGCCGGCGCCCTCGCCTTCAACCGCCTGTTCTGCCTGGGACTCGGCCTCGGCGTCCTGGCCCTCGCCTATCCCCTCTATCGCTATCGCGTTCCGCGCGTTCGTGGGTCCAAGGCGGCCAGCCCAGCCAGGGTCGCCGCGGCGCCGGCCCCGCCGCCGACCGCGCCGCCGCGACCCAGATTCGACTCCAGCGCCGCCTGGGGACAGCTGGCCGCCCGCACGCGCTTCGACATGGGCCACGTCTTCAAGAGCCCGGTGTTCTGGATTCTCCTGGGAGTCGGCCTCGCCAACGCCGGCGGCGGCCTCTGGGTCACCACCGACGATGGCCGCTACGGCGGCGCTCTGCTTCCGGTCACGCGCATCCTGATCCCGACACTTCAGGGCAGCTTCACCTTCTTCGCGGTGATCATCGCCGCCTACTACGCCGGTGAACTGGTCTGGCGCGACCGTGACCGCCGGGTGCACGAGATGATCGACGCCACCCCCGCGCCGGATTGGACCTTCATCGTTCCCAAGACGGCGGCCGTGAGCCTTGTGCTGATCGCGGCCCTGCTGACGAGCATCGCCGCCGCCATCGTCGTTCAAGCGGTCAAGGGCTGGTTCGACTTCCAGCTGGGCGAGTATCTGCTCTGGTACGTCCTCCCCAATTCCGTCGATCTGATCATTCTCGCCGCCCTGGCTGTGTTCGCCCAGGTAGTGAGCCCAAACAAGTTCGCCGGCTGGGGGGTGATGGTGCTTTACATCATCGTCCGCTTCGCCCTGCCGTCCAGCGGTCTGGAGCACAACCTCTACAACTTCGGCGGCGTCAATCCCGTCCCCTTGTCGGACATGAACCGCCAGGGCCGGTTCTGGATCGGCGCCTGGTGGCTGCGGTTGTACTGGGGCGCCTTCTCTCTGCTGCTGCTGGCGGTCGCCTACGCGCTGTGGCGGCGTGGAACGGTGGCGTCCCTGCGCTCCCGCCTCGCCCGGGCGCCTGCCCGGCTCAGGGGACCTGCCGGAGTCATCGCCCTGGCGGCGGCTCTGGTCTTCGCGGGCGCTGGGCTGTTCATCTACCAGAACACCAATGTCTGGAACACCTACCGGACGCGCCAGGGAGATGACCGATACTTCGCCGACTATGAAAAGGCGCTCCTTCGCTACGAGCATGTTCCGCAGCCCGGCGTGGTGGCCGTTCGCCTCGACGTCGACGTCGACCCGCACGCGCCCCTTCTGGAGACCAGGGGGACGTACGTGCTGGAGAACCAGACCCGCGGGCCGCTCACCGAAGTCCATGTTCGCTTCGACCGCGATCTGGAGGTCCGCGCACTCGCCGTTCAGGGCGCGACGCTGAGGAAGGCTTACGCTCGGTTCAACTACCGCATCTTCGCCTTCGACAAGCCCCTGGCCCCGGGCGCGCGCCGGGGACTGGCCTTCGAGACCAGGCTGGCCGAGCGTGGCTTTCGCAATGGCCGGGGGGCCACGCGCGATCTCACCGGCGTGGTCGACAATGGGACTTTCGTCAATTCGACCCAGATCGCCCCGGTGATCGGCATGAGCCGCGACCGGCTCCTCACCGACCGAGCCAAGCGCCGAAAATACCACCTGTCCGCCGCCCTCCACCCCGCGCCCCTGGGGGACCAGGCGTCCAGGGCCTTTTCCTACGCCGGCCATGCCGGTTGGACCCGCGCGGACATCACCGTCACCACCGCCGCCGACCAGACCCCGATCGCGCCGGGCTACAAGATCTCCGACAGGACCCTGGGCGGCCGGCGCACGGCGCGGTTCGTGACCGAGGCGCCGATCCTGGAGTTCTTCTCGATCCAATCGGCGCGCTACGCGGTCAAGACCGAGACCTACAAGGGGGTCGCCCTGTCGGTCTATTATGATCCCCATCACGGCGTGAACGTCGAGCGGATGCTGCGCGCCCTGAAGGCCTCGCTCGACTACTACCAGGCTAATTTCAGCCCCTATCAGTTCCGCCAGACCAGGATCGTCGAGTTTCCCGACTACGCCCAGTTCGCCCAGTCCTTCGCTGGAACCTTTCCCTGGTCCGAGGGCCTGGGCTTCATCGCCGACTATCGCGACCCCAGCCGGGTCGACATCGTCACCTACGTGGCCGCCCACGAATTCGCCCACCAATGGTGGGCGCATCAGCTCATCGGCGCCGATCAGCAGGGTGCGACCGTGCTCAGCGAGACCCTGGCCCAGTACTCGGCCCTGCGGGTCATGCGTCGCCTCTATGGACCCGACCACATCCGCAAGTTCCTGAAGTATGAGCTCGACTCCTATCTGCGCGCCCGGGGCGGCGAGGTCGCCGAGGAACTGCCGCTCGAAAAGGTCGAGGACCAGGGTTACATCCACTACCGCAAGGGCTCGTTGGTGATGTATCGGCTCGCCGACGAGATCGGTGAGGATGGCGTCAATCGCGCCCTGCGCTCGCTGTTGGCGAGATACGCCTTCAAGGGCGCGCCCTATCCCACCGCCCTGGATCTCGTCGCCGCCCTGCGCGCCCAGGCGGCGCCGGACAAGCAGGCCCTGATCACCGATCTGTTCGAGAAGATCACCCTCTACGATCTGAAGGCGAAAAGCGCGGTCGCCCATCGCCGCCCCGATGGCCGCTTCGACGTCACCTTCACGGTGAGCGCGGCGAAGTTCTGCGCGTCCGGGACGGGCAGGGAGACGGCCGCGCCGATGAACGAGGCGGTGAACATCGGCCTTTTCACCGCCCAGCCCGGTGACCGCGGCTTCGGCGCTGACAAGGTGGTCGCTTTCGAAAAACGGCCCGTCCGATCGGGCGTTCAGACCTTTCGTTTCGTCACCGACCTGAAGCCGAGGTTCGCCGGCGTCGATCCCTACAATGAACTGATCGACCGCAATTCGGACGACAACACCATCGCGGTTCTTTAGGGCAAGGTCCGAGATCAGGAATTCGACCGGGCGGCCCCCATGCCTGAAGCGCCGCCCTGAGCCCGTCGGGGATCGCGCCGGGCCCCGGGGTCGCGAACCGCCGCCACGGTCCGACCGAGCCGTCCGCCCCGACGTCATGGACGTGCGCGACCTCGCTACGGGAATCCAAGTGATAAAGACGCGCGCCATCCCGCGAAAAGCCCGTCCCGCTCCGCCGTCCACCCTGCCCATGAGGGGAACTATATACTTGACAAAGCATCAATGAGGGTGTTTCTAGGCGGCATAAGGAATTACCGCCATGAACCTCACCGATCCGATCTTCACCAACGAGACCAAGGCCCGCGAGCATCTTGAAGCCACGCGCTGGCCGCATGGCCCCGTCTGCCCGCACTGTGGCGTTGTCGATGAGGCGACGGGCCTCAACGGCAAAGCGCATCGCCCCGGCGTCTATCAGTGCAACGCTTGCCGCGAACAATTCAGCGCCACGGTCGGAACGGTGTTCGAGTCGAGCCATGTTCCCCTGAACAAGTGGATGCTGGCGAGCTACCTGATGGCCGCGTCCAAGAAAGGCGTCAGCGCCCTTCAACTGCAACGCACTATCGGCGTCACCTATAAGACCGCTTGGTTCATGGCGCACCGTCTGCGCGAGGGAATGAGCGAAGGAGCCAGCCCAGCGCCGATGGGCGGCGAAGGCAAGATCGTGGAAGCCGACGCGACCTTTGTCGGCGGCAAGGAGCCCAACAAACACGTCTCCAAGCGCAACCCGAAGAACATCGGCGGCATGGGCAAGCAAATCGTTCACACGCTGGTCGAGCGCAACGGTCGCGCCCGCTCGCATCATATCGCCAACGTTACCGGCAAGACGCTCGCGCCGATCCTGTTCAAGAACGTGAGCCGCAAGTCGGCGCTGATGACAGACACCGCTGGCGGCTACTATCACCTCGGCAAGGAGTTCGCCCGTCACGAAATGGTCGATCATGGCCGCGACGAATATGTGCGCGGGGACGCCTACAGCAACACGGCCGAGGGATATTTCGCCATCCTGAAACGCGGCGTCTATGGAACCTTCCATTCGATCAGCGAGGCGCATCTGCATCGCTATCTGGCAGAGTTCGACTTCCGCTACTCGAACCGCATCGCGCTGGGCATCAACGACACAATGCGCACCGACGAACTACTGCGCGGGATCGGCGGCAAGCGCCTTACCTACCGGCGGACTGCGCAAGCCGCGCACGTTTAAGCAGAAGGCGAGGCAAATCCTCGCCAAGCGCAGGAATAAGCCCAATGCCGAGCACACCTAGGCCACCGACTGAGTGGTTGTTTGATGACCTCGGTCGCATGTCGATGCAAATGGCATACGACTTCACGTCGGGCGAGTTCTTCGGTACCGACGTGGGGATCGTCTTCGCGCTCAAGCTGCGGCCGGAGGACCCTGAGGACGGGGAGAGGCGGTTTCAGCTTCTAATGAAGCCGGCGCTTGCGAGCGCCTTGATTGAGGCTCTATCCGAACACGTCGCAAACCTTCAGCGACAATAGCCGCGCCGGAGCGCTCATTTCGCACATCTTCGCGCCGGGCGCTGTACATCGGGTGCCTCCATCTTTGTGCGGCCCCCTATTTACAGGGAAACGCGCCCTTCTTTAGTGAGCCGTGGTGGCCGATGGCGCGGGTGCAGGCGCCGACGCACACAGCGAGTCTACCTGATGCGCCAAGTCAAAGTTCCCTTCGTTCAAGGCGTAGGCTCGCGCTTGGTCGCAATGGCCCTCCGCGATCAGATGGCCGGCATGCTGATTGATCTCGGTTTGGCGATCCTGTTCCGCCTGAGCGGCTTGGGCCTCTTGCTGCGCTTCCTCGGCTTGTTGTCTCGCCTGCCGCGCCGCCGCCATCTCTCTCTGCTGTTCCATGATTAACGGCCACGGATTCGGCGCGGGGGCGGTTGTCCCGGCAGAATCGAAGTAGGGCTGCGCTTGCGCCGAGACAGCCATTGCGGCGAGCACGATGACAAGGCTCGTTCCCATTTTGCCCATAGCTACACAGGCGCCTTCGTCGGACTCGACTCTGGCTTCGGCTTGTGTGGCTTGTGCGGCGTGTTCACCAGGTTCCCAACCAAGCGCTTGAAGCGGGCGTCGGCTTCGGCGTCTGGTAGCTTGTCAGTGGTGGGGGGTTTGGCGACCATGAACGGATAGTATCACTATGCGTGACGATCTCTTAGGCGCTCAGGCAAGCGTCGATTGGGCGGTATCCAATTTCCCAGCCCTCCAAACGCGCCTGGATCGCTGGCGGGACGACAATTTCGAGATGGTTGTCAAAAACGCGCCAGGTAACGACGCGGAGAACCTCTTGGTAGCGCAGGAAAAAGAGCCGCTCCCGTTCGCCGTGGCCGTCGAAGCTGGCGCCTACGTCAACGCCATCCGTAGCAGCCTGGACATTCTCGCCACGGCCTTGGCCCACCGCCACCGCATGGCGATTCGGGACGAGGACATTTACTTCCCTATCGTAGCCAGTGAAGCGGTCTTCACCGACGGAAAATACAAGGGGTCCAAATTCGTGCAGGGTCTCCCAGCACCCGAACGCAGGCTCGTCGAACTTCTGAAACCTTACCAGGGAGGGAACCCACTGCTCTGGTCCCTCCATCACCTGGACATTTTGCGTAAGCACTTCCGGCTTCTCGCCGTTGACGCAAATCCCGCAAGTTTCCACATCACCGGCCTCGGGCTGAAGGATCACTTTAGGCGCGTTGGCACCGGCTGGGTGGAGGGCGCGCCAGGAGAAACCGTAGTTGGCTTCCTCACCAAGAACGCACCGCGTTTCCAGATGAAGTTCACCGGATACGTAGGCCTTAATGAACCCGGGCCGCTCGCGCGTGACCCATTGGTTTCCGCGCTCGACAAGCTCGCCAGCTTGGCGAACTCGATCATCAAACTCTTCGACACGCCCTAACGATGCGCCAATCATGACGCATCGCGAGCGCCGGCCTGTCCCAAGGAATCATAGCGCCCATGCTTTGCCATGTATATAGTTCCCCCCATGAGGGGGAGGGAGGGAAGAATCGATCGACACGATCCATCCGGATCACGTCCTAGCGCTCCGCGTCCACCGCGCGCCAGCGGTGGGTGAGTTCATCCAGCCTCACCTTGAGCTCCGCCTCCAGCGGGCCATGCTGCTCGGCGGCCAGGCTGTCGGCGAGCTGCTCCGGAGCGCTCGCGCCGATGATCGGCGCGGTCACCGCCGGGTTGGCCATCACCCAGGCCAGGGCGAGGCTGGCGAGACTCATTCCCGCCTCGTTCGCCAGACCGCGCAGGGCGTCGACGGTGTCGAACTCCGCCTCGTGCCAATAGCGGGTCTGGTACATCGATCCGGCGCGGCCGACGGTGAAACGGGTCCCCTCCGCCGGGGCGGCGTCGCGATCGTGCTTGCCGGTGAGCAGGCCGCCGGCCAGCGGGTTGTACGGGATCACCGCGACCCCTTCTTCCTGGCAGAGCGGCAGCAGATCGCGCTCGAAGGTACGGAACAACAGATTGTAGCGCGGCTGAACGCAGTCGATCCGCGCCAGGCGCTTGACCTCGCTTCGCCCAAGGGCGCGCGCGACCCTGATCGCCGGCCAGTTCGAAACCCCGACGTAACGCGCCTTACCCGATCGCACCACAGTATCGAGGGCCTCGAGCGCCTCGTCGATCGGCGTCGTCGGGTCATAGCCGTGCAGCTGGTAGAGATCGACGAAGTCGGTGCCCAGGCGCTTCAGCGAGGCGTCGATCGCCTCGAGGATGTGCCGGCGCGACATCCCCTGGTCCCAGGGCTTGGGACCCATCTGCCCGACACATTTGGTCGCCAGGACGAAGCTCGTCCGCTTGCCCTTGAGCCAGGCGCCGAGGATCTCCTCGGTCCGGCCGGCGGTGGTCCGGTCGCCGCCCAGGGGATAGACGTCGGCGGTGTCGAGAAAATCGATCCCGCCCTCGGCGGCGGCATCGAGGATCGCGTGGCTCTGCGCTTCGTCGCATTGCAGCCCGAAGGTCATGGTGCCCAGGCACAGGGCCGAAACGCGCAGGCCGGTGCGGCCGAACTTGGTGTGTCGCATCCAAAAACCTTAGGCGCCTCGCGGTCGAAAGGCCAGTGCGCCATGGTTCGCTCGCGCGGCCGCCGTCTGGTCATCCCGCGGACCGCCGCCTAGGCTGCACCCGGTCCGCGGAGGCGAGGCGATGCTCAAGGTGTTGGCGTGCTCGATCGTGCTGGTCTTGGCCGGCGCGGGGTCGGCGCAGGCGCGGCCGTTCACCGCCAAGGATCTGGCGATGCTGGAGCGGCTTTCCGATCCCCACGTCTCACCCGACGGACGCCTGGTCGCCTACAATCTGCGCTCCACCGACTTCGAGGCCAATCAAGGCTTCAACGCCGTCTGGGTCCTGGATCGCGAGCTCCCCGGCGCGCCGCCGCGCCTGGTTCGCGACGAGGAAAAGTCGGCGACCGCGCCGCGCTGGTCGGCGGATGGGCGTTGGCTTTATTTCCTCTCCTCCCGTTCGGGCTCGACCCAGGTCTGGCGCACGCCGGCCGGCGGGGGAGAGGCCCGACGGATGACCGATCTTCCCCTCGATGTCGCCCTCTATCGCCTCGCGCCGGGCGGCCGGGCCCTGGTGGCGGCGGTGGACGTCTGGCCCGACTGCGCCACCCTGGCCTGCAGCAAGGCGAAGGACGAGGCCAGGGCCAAGGAGAAGTCCACCGGCGTCACCTTCGACGACGCCACGCCCAGATTCTGGGACCGCTATCTCGATGGGCGCTACATCGACCTCTTCGCGATCCCGCTGGGCGACGGAACTCCGGCGCGCGACGGTGTGGCCCTGACGCGCGGCTACAAGGCCGACATCCTCGCCAGGCCCGAGGGAAGCGACGCCTCCTTCATCATCACCGCGGATGGGGCGGCGGTGATCTTCGCCGCCCGACCTTCCGGCGCCGCCCAGGGAATGGGCGATCCGAGCAGCCTCTACACCGTCCCCCTCGATGCCAGCGCCACGCCGCGCCGGCTCGATCCGGCTTCCGCCTCATCGGACAGCAACCCGGCCGCCGCCCCCGATGGTACGCGCCTGGCGTGGCTCTCCGCCTCTGGTTCGGTGTTCACCGCGCCGCGCGCCAAGGTCATGGTCCGCGATCTGAAGACCGGCGCGACCCGCGAGCTCGCCCCCGCCTTCGATCGCTCCCCCGACACCATTTTCTGGTCGGCGGACTCGAGGATCGTCTACGCCCTCGCCGAAGATACCGCCCAGGAACGGATCTTCGCCATCGATGCGGCGAGCGGCGCGGTGAAGCCGCTCACCGGCGAAGGCCATGTCGGCGCCCTGGACGTCGCCAAGGGAATGGTCGTCTTCAGCCGCGAGGCGCTGGATTCCCCCGCGCAGATCTTCGAGATGGGCGCCGGCGGCGCGGCGCGTCAGCTCACCCATATCGACGCCGAGAGCCTCGCCCAGACGCCGTTGTCGGCGTTCGAGCCCTTCAGCTTCCCCGGCTGGAACGGCGAGACCGTCCACGGCTATGTGGTCAAGCCAGCCGGGTTCCAGCCGGGCCGCAAATACCCGGTGGCCTTCCTGATCCATGGCGGCCCGCACGGCTCGTTCGGCAACGCCTGGAGCTACCGCTGGAACCCGCAGGTCTGGGCCGGCATGGGCTACGGCGTGGTGATGATCGATTTCCACGGCTCGAGCGGCTATGGCGAGGCCTTCGCCAAGTCGATCATCGGCCACTGGGGCGACCGGCCGCTGGAGGATCTGCGCAAGGGCTGGGCCTATGCCCTGGCCCGCTATTCCTTTCTCGACGGCGATCGGGCCTGCGCCCTGGGCGGCTCCTACGGCGGCTACATGATCGCCTGGATCGCCGGAAACTGGCCGGCCCCGTGGAAGTGCCTGGTCGACCATGACGGCGTCTTCGACATCCGCCTGATGTCCTATTCCACCGACATTCCCGGTTTCCAGCAGGCCCAGAACGATGCTCCCACCTGGGCGACGCCAGAGGCGGTGGAGCGTTTCAACCCCATCGATCATGTCGGCGACTGGAGCGTCCCGATCCTCGTCGTCCATAGCGGACACGACGTGCGGGTGCCGCTCGACCAGGGCATGGGCGCCTTCGGCGCGGCCCAGCTACGCCATGTACCCAGCGAACTGCTCTATTTCCCCGACGAGAACCACTTCGTGCTCAAGCCGCAGAATTCGGTTCAGTGGTACGCGACCGTGCAGGCCTGGATGAAGCGCTGGCTGGGAGGGTGACAGGCGCGCCGCGCGAAACGGCGCGGCGGTAGGGGCGGGAAGGACCCCACCCGTCCCTCTCCGCGGTCCACCCTCCCCATGAAGGGACAAGGAACGATGACGGCCGACGAACGTGCGCTGCTCTTGTTTGTGGCGCGATGGGTGGTTGCTTAACAGAGGCACAGCATGACATTGCCTTATCGCCCAAGCGCCGTGATCTTCGATATGGACGGCCTGCTGTTCGATACCGAAGCTCTCTGGCAGGAGGCCCTTCTTTCTGCTGCCGCCGAAGGTGGGCACGAGGTCGCGGACGAGCTTTTCAGCAAGTCGATCGGCGTGCGACGGTCGCAATGCAGGGGTTTATTTCTATCGCACTTCGGCGAGGATTTCCTTTTTGACGATTTCCACGCGAATTGGAGACGCCATTTCTGGCTGATCGCCGAAAATAAGCTCACCCTAAAGCCAGGAGTCCCTGAACTGCTGGAATTCCTGGACCAGTTCCGGCTGCCGCGTGCAATCGCCACTTCGTCATCTCTAACGACCGTCGAGCATCACCTGACCTCGCATAGTCTGATGGATCGTTTCGACGAGATCATCTGCCGTGGCGACTACGAAAAGGGCAAACCTGCGCCCGATCCTTTTCTGAAAGCCGCCGAGCGGCTTGGCGTTGAACCTCGGTTATGTCTGGCCCTCGAAGACTCGCACATCGGCGTTCGTTCGGCGTCGGCGGCTGGCATGATGACCGTAATGGTGCCCGATCTGCTTGAACCAACAGAGGACATTTGCACGCTCTGCGTCTTTGTCGCCCGTGATCTCCATGAAGTCCGCGATCTGGTTCTGGCGTGCGCGTAAATGAGCCTACGAGAGTGGCGGGTTGCCGGGCGTTCGCGTATTCCGCTGAGCCGCTCCTACTACGTAAAAGGGATAATTCCCCCATGAAGGGGACGGAGGTGGCGACCAGTCGCCCGGCCCTCAGCCCGCCTCGGTATAGAGGTACTCGTGCTGGCCGTCGCGGATGATGAGGGCGCGCTTGCCCCCGCGGGTGGAAACCACGAACTCGAAGCCGGCCACCGTCGGATCGATGGTGATGAAGGAGACCGTCCCGTCGTCGTTCCGGCGCGAGGCGACCCGGCTCTTCCAGGCGCCGAAGTCGAAGACCACCCCGGCGCCCTCGCGGCGCACCGTGATCCGGCCCAGTTCGCGACTCGTGTAGGCGCCGGCGAGACCGGCGGCGAGCGCCGGCGCCGGCGGAAGCACCAGCCGCTCCCTATCCTTGGCGATCTCCGCCTGGTTGCGCGCCGCCGCCACCGCGACATCGCCGGCCGCTTCGCTCTTGCCGTCATAGAGGATCTCGAGCATCCGGCGCATGAACGGGCGCAGCATGAGGCGCCCGTCATCGGCGTTGGTCAGGATCACCGCCCCGACGCCGGCGGCGGGCACGAAGACGATATCGCTCTTGAACCCTGCCATGCTGCCGCCGTGGTGGATGACGGTGACCCCCCAGGTCGTGTCGATCTCCAGCCCCATGCCATAGGAACCTTCCTCGCCCGTGGGCACGCTCGGCGCCCGGCGCAGCAGCAGGTTCTTGGCCGAGACCAGCCGCCTGCCGTCGGCAAGCCTGCCGTCGCTGAGCTCATCGCCGACATAGCGGATCAGATCGTGGGCCGATGACCACGCGCCCCCGGCGGGCCGGTAGGGCGCGATCATATGGTTGAAGTCCATGCTCGCCAGGGTCGGCCTGCCGTCGATGTCGTCGCCGTGCGGGCTGGCGTGATCGCCCGAAAGGGCCCGGGCCATGTCGAAGGTCGTCTCGTTCATCCCCAGCGGCGCGAAGATTTGCTCGGCCATCGCCGCGTCATAGGCGGCGCCCAGTTCGCGGTCCGGGTGGACGAGGTGGCCGCCGATATAGCCGGCCGCCGCCGCCATCAGATTGTTGTACTGGAACGCCTCGCCAAAGCCGCTCGTCGGCTGGGTCGCCGCCAGCTCGTCGAATGTCGCCGACGCCGGAGTGTCGGCGCGGGTGTCGAAGATCCAGTCCAGGTCCTTCCGCGGCAGGCCGGTGCATGCGCACACCAGATGCCTTATCAAGACTTGGCGAGTCGTCTCGGGGCTGCCCAGGCGGAACGGCGGATAGACCTTGGTCACCGGTTCGTCCCAGGCGAGCTTGCCCTGATCGACCAGACTGGCAAGCAGCAGGGTCGACATTCCCTTGGTGTTCGAGGCGATCATGAACAGGGTGTCGGCGTCAACCGGCGTCGGCTTGCCGAGCTCGCGCACCCCCAGGCCGCCTTCGAACACCACCTTGCCGTGATCGATGATCGCCAGGCCGGCGCCCGGAACTCCGAGCCGCGCCATCGACGCCTCGACGAACGAACGCAGCGCCGCGACCCGCGCCGCATCCATCGGGTGCGCCACGCGGCCGGCGAAGCTCTCGCGCCGATAGCCGGCCGGCCTCAGGCTCTGGAAGACGAGCCGCGCCGCCGCCTCGCGTTTCTCGAACGTCGACTGGCTGCCGTCCTCGATCGCCACCGTCCAGTTCGCGCCGCTGCGGAAAGCCACCGCGTCGACGAGCAGATGTTCGTTCGGCGAGGTCTCGTAGTCGAAGAGCTCCTCCTCGTCCCAGCCGTTTCGCGCCGCGCGCGCCGTCGCCAGCCTCAGCGGCCGGCTCGCCGCCGGGCGCCAGGCCCGCCAGGCCGCGGCCATCGCCGCGGCGGCGGCGGGTGCGCCCTTCACATCCACCAGAGCGATCCTGCTGTCGCCCTCCGGAGCGGCGAGGACGACCAGCGCGGGCGAGGCGCTCAGCGACCACGCCTTGGGCGCGGTGAATGTCGCCCCCGCCGCCGTCGCCCTGGGCGTATCGGCGGTAAGGGCGCTCGGGGCCTGGGCGCGCGCCGCGCCCGCCGTCAGCACAATCGTCGCCGCTATCCAAAGCGCAATGCGCATCGCCCCTGGCCTCCCAAGCCCGCTCCAGCTTTGCGTGGCCGCGCCGCCCGCGCAAGCCCGATCGCGGGCTTGGTCGTCCAACGAGGGCCAGCGGTCTTCGCGCGGAGGCGATGGGCTTCGACGCGGCGTCATTGAGCGCTGCGGCGGACTCGAGCGGGTCTACACCTGGAAGCCGCCCGTGAGCACGTCGTCGAGATCGACGATGCTATCACCCGCGCGTCGCAGCAGCTCCAGATCGCCGTTGACGGCCTTGATTCCCGTGTCGCGTTCGCAGCCGTGATAGCCGAGTACGAATGATGTGGCGCGCCGGCTCAAGCCGGGTCGGTCTTGTCGCCGCCGTAGTCGGGGCTGAGCTTGCCGTCCTTCGTATAGATGCCGGTCTTCATCAGGCTCGCCCGCGCGGCGGCAGGGCTGGCCAACGCCTTCTTCGGATGGCGTTCGAGCATCCGGAGGATTTCGGCGCGGCGCTCGTCCTTCATGATCCTCTCCGGGGGCGGGTCACCCTAGACTGCACCGCCCGGTTTGCAAACGCCCGCCGCAAGGCTACCAGCGGGACGCCAAGTCCCCGCGCCTCTTCAGCTTTCGCCAACTGTGCTCGACAAAGCGGCAGGAATCGCCACCGCGATCAGGTGGGGCGAGCTTCACGTTCGCCAAGGGCGCCTCGCGCCCCTTCGACCTCACTCGCCTGGGCGGCGGCGAGCCCCTGGGCTGCGTCGGCCAGAGGAAGTTCTGGACCACCACTTTGCACATGGATCTGCCGGTGCAATTCGACGCTCCGTTCCAGGTCTTTCTGTTCGTCCTGGTGCTGAACGTGACCATGCAGCAGTTCGAAAAACTGAGCCACCTCTCCGTCTAGAGCATGAGCGGACGTGAGCTGAATCGCCCGCTCCGTTCCTTCGTTTTCCTCGCGAAAGCGGGGACCCAGGTTTTTTTCAAGATTGGCGGCAGGAGCACAAAAACGCCTAGGTCCCTGCTTTCGCGGGGAAGGCGCAACGGGCGAGTCCGCTTGGTTGGATTCGGCCAAACAACCGCGGGGTTCATCGGCGTCGACGCCCGCGCACTGGAGCTGTGCGCCGGCCTTCGCTATTGATGCCATCGGTGGCATAAGTTACAATATGCAATGTTCTTGGAGATCATCCCATGAGCGCAAGCAGGCCGTCTCGCTGGACGGGAAGAACCGGCCCGATTCGTCGAATCCGCGGCCCGCTGCGGACCCGAACTGTTGAAGTTTCGGACCGAAACGTGGATGAAATGACCCAAAGCGTTGAAGAAACGGGGCGCGTTTTTAACGCTTCGCACCCTTCTGAAGGGTTTCGATATGTTGCCGAACCTACGGAGAATGCTGAGGATTTCCGCTCACATGTCTACGAAGGGACTCCGTCGGGAGAAAAAACGAGCCCCGATTCTTCAACGCCTCGCTTGCACCGCGGCGTCCTGGCGCTTCGCACGCCCAGGTGGCCAGACCTGGGTTGCTTGACCTGAGAACAAAACAGGAACATGGACGCATGAGGAATCCACTTTGGAGCTATCCCCATGATTCGCTTCGCTCGGGACTCACTGGCGCTTGCTTCGGTGGCGTCGTTCGTTTGGATGGTCTGCCAGGTCGCCCAGCTCGCCGGGTGAGTCGGCGCGCAGTGAGGAGAAGTTCGCCATGATCGCGCAGGCCGACGGGTTCGTGCATCTGCGCGTACGCTCGGCCTATTCTCTGCTGGAGGGCGCGATCCGCGCCGAGGCGATCGGCGCCCTGGCGCGCGAGGCGGGCATGCCGGCGGTCGCTTTGGCCGACCGCGCCAATCTCTTCGGCGCCCTCGAGTTCTCGCAACTGACCAGGGACGCCGGCGTGCAGCCGATCATCGCTTGCGCCCTGCCGGTTTCCGGCATCGGCGAGGGCCTTCCCGAACGCTGGGCGCGGATGCCGACCGTCGTCCTCATCGTCCAGAGCGAGGCCGGCTACCGCAACCTGACCAAACTCTCCTCGGCGGCGTTTCTCGAGGTGGAGGCCAACGCCGAGCCGCACGTCGCCTGGGAGCGGGTGTGCGCAAACGCCGAGGGGCTGATCCTGCTCTCGGGCGGGACCGACGGACCGGTCGACCCGCTGTTCGCCGCCGGCCGGGTGGCCGAGGGCCGGGCGGCGCTCGCCGAGATGCAACAGGTGTTCGCCGATCGCTTCTATGTCGAGCTGCAACGCCACGGTCTGGCCGCCCAGGCCCTCGCCGAGCCGGCGCTGGTCGCCTGGGCCTACGAATGTGACGCGCCGCTGGTGGCGACCAACGATGTCTACTACGCCGGGCCGGCGACCCACGACGCCCACGACGCCCTGCTGTGCATCGCCGACGGCGCCTTCCTCGCCGCCGACGAGCGCCGGCGCGTCAGCTCCGAGCATTGGTTCAAGTCCGCCGCCCAGATGCGCGCCCTCTTCGCCGATCTGCCGGAGGCCGCCGACAACACCGTCGAGATCGCTCGGCGCTGCGCCTTCATGGTCGAGAAACGCGATCCGATCCTGCCGCGGTTTCCCACCCAGGGGGGACGCTCGGAGGCGGATGAACTGGCTGAACAGGCGCGGGAGGGTCTGCGCGCCCGTCTCGCCGCCGCGCCGCCCACCGAGGCCGATGGCGGGGAGGCGCCCTACTGGCAACGGCTGGAGCGCGAGATCGGCGTCATCCAGTCGATGGGATTTTCCGGCTACTTCCTCATCGTCTCGGACTTCATGAAATGGGCGGTGGCCCAGGATATCCCGGTGGGGCCGGGGAGAGGCTCGGGGGCCGGATCCCTGGTCGCCTGGTCCATGCTCATCACCGGCATCGACCCGCTGCGCTTCGGCCTGCTCTTCGAGCGGTTCCTGAACCCGGAGCGGATCTCGATGCCCGACTTCGACATCGACTTCTGCCAGGAGCGGCGCGAGGACGTGATCGCTTATGTGCAGGAGAAGTACGGCGCCGACCGCGTCGCCCAGATCATCACCTTCGGCAGCCTCCAGGCCAGGGCGGTGCTGCGCGACGTCGGCAGGGTGATGCAACTCCCCCTGGGCCAGGTCGACCGCCTGGCCAAGATGATCCCGAACAATCCCGCCGCGCCGGTGAGCCTGGCTCGGGCCATCGAGATGGAGCCACGCCTGCAGGCGGCCAGGGACGAGGACGAGGCGGTAGCCGGACTGCTCACCGTCGCCCTCCAGCTCGAGGGTCTCTACCGCAACGCCTCCACCCACGCCGCCGGCCTGGTCATCGCCGACCGGCCCCTGACCGAGCTCGTGCCCCTCTATCGCGATCCCAAGGCTTCGCTTCCGGCCACCCAGTTCAACATGAAGTGGGTGGAGAGCGCCGGCCTGGTGAAGTTCGATTTCCTCGGCCTCAAGACCCTCACCGTCCTGCATAGGGCGGTGAAGCACCTGGAGCGCCGCGGCGCGGGCCTGGCCCTGGATCTGCTGCCGCTCGACGATCCCGCCACCTACGAACTCATCGCCTCGGGCGCGACCGTCGGGGTGTTCCAGATGGAAGGCCAGGGGATGCGCGACACCCTGCGCAAGCTGCGGCCCTCGTCGGTGGAGGAGATCACCGCGCTCATTTCCCTCTATCGGCCCGGCCCGATGGATTCCATCGACGAATACGTCGACTGCAAGATGGGCCGCCGGCCGGTGAATATCCTCCCTGGCCTGGAAGCGGCGCTCGGCGAGACCTGGGGGGTGATCGTCTATCAGGAGCAGGTGATGCAGATCGCCCAGATCCTGGCCGGCTATTCCCTGGGCGAGGCCGATCTGCTGCGCCGCGCCATGGGCAAGAAGAAGCAGGCCGAGATGGATGAGCAGCGCACCCGGTTCCTCGACGGCGCCGCCACCCATGGCCTCACCCCCGCGGAGTCCGGGGCGATGTTCGATCGGATGGCGAAGTTCGCCGGCTATGGCTTCAACAAGTGCCACGCCGCGCCCTACGCCCTCATCGCCTACCAGACCGCCTGGCTCAAGGCGAACACGCCGGTGGAGTTCTTCGCCGCCTCGATGAGCCTGGATATTTCCAACACCGACAAACTGGCAGTCTTCTACCAGGACGCCCGTCGCCAGGGCGTGGTCATCGAGCCGCCGGACATCAATCGTTCCGGCGCCGATTTCGAGGTCCTGGACGGCCGGGTCCTCTATGCCCTGGGCGCCATCCGCAACGTCGGCGCCCAGGCCATGGCCCACCTGGTCGAGGTGCGCGGGCGCGCCGGTCCCTTTACCGATCTCTTCGATTTCCTCGAGCGCATCGATCCAAGGCACATCAACAAGCGCTCGCTCGAAAGCCTCGCCCGCGCCGGCGCCTTCGATGGCCTCAACGCCAACAGGGCCCAGATCGTCGCCTCGGCCGACACCCTGGTCGCCTACGCCCAGTCGATGGCCGCCGATCGCGCTTCGGCCCAGGAGAGCCTGTTCGGCGAAGCCTCCGAAGCCGCCCGCCCGCGCCTCGCCAAGACCGAGCCCTGGAACCCGGTCGAGAAGCTCGACGAGGAGCTCGCCGCCGTCGGCTTCTATCTCAGCGGCCACCCCTTGGAGGATATGGTCGAGGTCCTGCGCCGTCATCGCACCACCCTGCTGGTCGACGCCCTGGCCCAGGCCCGCGCCGGCGCCGAGGCGTTCCGCATGGCCGGCGTCGTGCGCCGCCGCCAGGAGCGCACCGCCCAGGCCAGCGGCGCGGGGAAATTCGCCTTCGTCACCCTTTCGGACCCCACCGGCGAATATGAAGTCCTCTTCCCTCCCGAGACCCTGCGTCGCTGCCGCGATCTGCTCGAACCGGGCCGGGCGGTTCTGTTGCGGACGCGGGCCAAGGCCGCCGACGGCGAGGTGCGCTTCTTCGGCGACGACGCCGAGCCCCTGGAAAAGGCCATCGAGGCGGTCGGCGCGGGGCTGCGCGTCCACCTCTCGCCTGCGGTGGCTCAGATCGAGGCCCTCAAGAAGCGCCTGCGGCCCTCGGCCGGCGGCGGCGGCGAGGTGATCTTCGTCGCCGCCTTCAGCGGCGGGCGCGAGGTCGAACTCAAGCTCCCAGGCCGTTACCACCTCGACCCCGCGGTCCGCGGCGCCCTCAAGACCGCCCCCGGAGTCGCCTTCCTCGAGGATGTCTAGCATTTCAACCGTCATCCCCGGGCGTCAGTCCCGGGGACCCACCTCGCCATCGCTTCGGCGGGCCGTGGCCGCGCCAGGGCGCGGCCAGTGCAGGCGCCCGCGCCCAATGGGTGGCCGGGACGAACGCCCGGCCATGACGGTGGTGAGGGGGGAGGCGCCGGTCATCCTGGGACGTCAGTCCCGGGGACCGCCAAGGCCGCCTTCCCCGTCACGAGATGGTCCTTCCCTTGCCTTTCCGCGCCATCCCCCCTATCTGACCGCCCCATCACGCACGCTGGGCGTTCGGCGAGGCGCGGGGGAGACATCCCTTCGCTTTTCCGTTCCGGTCTCCCGCTTCTTCGGGAGTTTGCCCGGCGGAGGCGCAACCGGAAGAAGGAACGCGACGACCCCATGGCTCTGCCAGAATTCACCATGCGCCAGCTCCTCGAGGCGGGCGCGCACTTCGGCCACCAGACCCACCGCTGGAACCCGAGGATGGAGCGCTACATCTTTGGCGCCCGCTCCAACATCCACATCATCGACCTCTCCCAGACCATGCCGCTGCTGCACCAGGCCCTGGTCAAGGTGCGGGAGGTCGCGGCTTCCGGCGGGCGGGTGCTGTTCGTCGGCACCAAGCGCCAGGCCTCCGACCCGGTCGCCGCCGGCGCCAAGCGCTGCGCCCAATACTATGTGAACCATCGCTGGCTGGGCGGCACCCTCACCAACTGGCGGACCATTTCCGCCTCGATCGCCAGGCTGCGCGAGCTCGAAGGCGTGCTCGACGGCGGGGAGACCGGCGGGCGGACCAAGAAGGAACTCCTCCAGCTGGCCCGCGAGCGCGAGAAGCTCGAGCTCTCCTTGGGCGGCATCAAGGACATGGGCGGGATTCCCGACCTGATGTTCGTGATCGACACCAACAAGGAGGCGATCGCCGTTCTCGAGGCGCGCAAGCTCAACATCCCGGTGATCGCCATCCTGGACACCAACAGTGACCCGGTGGGGATCACCTATCCGGTGCCGGCCAACGACGACGCGGCGCGCGCCCTGCAGCTCTACTGCGACCTCGTCGCCGACGCGGTCCTCGATGGATTGACCGAGGGTCAGGCGGCGATGGGCGTCGATATCGGCGCTTCCGAGGCTCCGGAGGAACCGGCGCTGAGGAAAAGCTCCGCCAAGGCCGCCGAGCCGTCGGCCGAGCCCGCCGCGGCGCCCGAGCCCGAGCTGGAAGCGGCCTTCGCCCCGGCTGCGGCCGAGCCCGCCGCCGTGCTGGCTGCGGAGCCCGAGGTCGCCGAGCCCGCCGCCGAGCTGGTTGCGGAGGCAAAGGCCGCCGAGCCCGCCGAGCTCACGGCCGAAGCTGAATAAATCGTCCCATCGCGCCGGCGCGGCGGGATTTTGTTGAGACCAACACCAAGGGAGACAACCCATGGCCGAGATCACGGCGGGGCTCGTCAAGACGCTGCGGGACAGATCCGGCGTCGGCATGATGGATTGCAAGAAGGCGCTTCAGGAAACCGGCGGCGACATCGATGCGGCCATCGATTGGCTGCGCACGAAGGGCATGGCGCGCGCGGCGAACAAGGCCGACCGGGTCGCCGCCGAAGGCGTCGTGGCGGTGGCCGCGCGCCAGGAGGGCGCCGGCATGACCGGGGCGCTGATCGAGCTCAACGCCGAGACGGACTTTGTCGCCCGCAACGCTGCCTTCCAGGAACTCGCCCGCAAGACCGCCGCCGCCGGATTGGATGCCGGTGACGTCGCCGCCCTGCGCGCCGCCGCGCTCGACGGCGCCGGGAGCGTGAGCGAGGCCGTCACCCATCTGGTCGCCACCATCGGCGAGAACATCGTCCTGCGTCGGTCGGCGCGGCTGCATGTCGCGACGGGCGTCATCGGCCACTATGTCCATCCCACCGGGGATGTCGGGCGGATCGGCGTCCTGGTCGCCCTCGAAGGCGCCGGCGATCAGGCGAAGCTCCGCGATGTCGGGCGCAAGGTCGCCATGCACATCGCCCACACCGACCCGAAGTCTCTTTCCACCGACGACCTGGACCCCGCGGTGGTGGCCTATGAGAGAGGCATCTTCACTGAGCAGGCGGCCAGCTCGGGCAAGCCTCCGGCGGTCATCGAGAGGATGGTCGAGGGTCGGCTCCGCAAGTTCTACGAGGAGGTCGTGCTGCTGAAGCAGGGCTTCGTCATGAACCCCGACCAGACCATCGAGCAGCTCGTCGCCGAGACCGGGGCGAGCCTCACCGCTTTCGTCCGCTTCGCCCTGGGTGATGGGATCGAAAAGCAGACGGCCGATTTCGCGTCCGAAGTCGCCGCCCTCACCGGGGCGTAGCTGCACCCCTTGTCGTCGCCTCGCGATTTCGCGGGCGAGGTGGTCGTGGGGACGTAAGGCCGCTAGCCTCGGCGTCGGACGAGTCGATAAAGTGACGCAATGACCGAGCCTTCCCCGTCCTATCGACGCATCCTGCTCAAGGTGTCCGGCGAGGCTTTGATGGGCGATGCGCCGTTCGGCATCGACATGGCGACCCTCGAGGCGGTGGCTGCCGACATCGCCGCCGTGGTCGCCGCTGGCTTCCAGCTCTGCCTGGTCGTGGGCGGGGGAAACATCTTTCGCGGCGTCTCCATGGCGGGCCGGGGCATGGAGCGCGCCAGCGCCGACTATGTCGGGATGCTCGCCACGGTGATGAACGCCCTGGCCATGCAGAGCGCGCTGGAAAAACAGGGCGTCAACACCCGGGTGCAGTCGGCGATCCCCATGGACGCGATCTGCGAGCCCTACATCCGCCGCCGCGCACTTCGGCACCTGGAGAAGGGCAGGGTGGTGATCTTCGCCGCGGGGCTCGGCGCGCCCTTCTTCACCACCGACACCCCCGCCGCCCTGAGGGCGGCGGAGATGGGATGCGACGCGCTGCTCAAGGGCACCAGCGTCGATGGAGTCTATACCGCCGATCCGAAGAAGGACCGCTCCGCCCGCCGCTACGAGCGGCTCACCTACCAGGACGTGCTGGCCAAGGATCTCAAGTTCATGGACGCCTCGGCGATCGCCCTGATGCGCGACAATGACATCCCCATCCTGGTGTTCTCCATCCGCGAACGCGGCAATCTCCTGAAGGTCCTCACCGGAGAGGCCGTCCACACCACCATTTCGGATCGCCCTGGGCCGCCACAGGCGGGCGAAGGGTAGCGATCGAAAGGGGAGCCCCGATCATGGCCATTTCCGAGAAACCCGATCTTCCCAAGTTCCGATCGCGGATGGAGAAGGCCGTCGCGGCGCTGAAGGAGGAATTCGCCTCCCTGCGCACCGGCCGCGCCTCGGCGTCCTTGCTCGATCAGGTGCAGGTCGAAGCCTACGGGGCGAAGATGCCCATCAACCAGCTGGGCTCGGTTTCGGTGCCCGAGCCCAGATCCCTCACGGTCAGTGTCTGGGACAAGGCGGTGATCGTCTCGGTGGAGCGGGCGATCCGCAACGCGGGCCTTGGCCTCAACCCGGTGGTCGAGGGCCAGAACCTGCGCATTCCCATCCCGCCGCTCACCGAGGATCGGCGCAAGGAGATCGTCCGCCTCGCCGGCAAATACGCCGAGCAACAGCGGATCGCGGTTCGCAATGTCCGCCGCGAGGCGATGGAGGATCTGCGCAAGGCCGAGAAGGACGGGTCGATCAGCCAGGATGAGCACCGCCGGCTCGATGGCGATGTCCAGAAGATGACGAACGAGGCGATCGCCCACGTGGACGAGACCTTGATAAACAAAGAGCATGAGATCATGCAGGTCTGACCGCCGCGACGTGGTGACCCGCTAAGGACGAAGGAAGGTTTGGATGTCGTCGGCGACCGGAGCCCACGCGAGGACGGCGAAGCCGGCGCGATCTGCTCCAGGCGCACTGCACGTCGCCATCATCATGGACGGCAACGGCCGCTGGGCCAAGCAGCGGGGTCTGCCGCGGGCGCTCGGCCACCGCGCCGGCGTCGCCGCCTTGCGGCGGACGGTCGAGGCCGCGCCCGATCTTGGGATCTCCCGCCTCACCGTGTTCGGCTTCTCCACCGAGAACTGGAGCCGGCCGCGGCGCGAGGTCAACGAGCTGATGGGTCTCTTGAAGGCCTATTTCGAGAGCGATCTGGCGCGGCTCGAGCGCGATGGAGTGCGCGTGCGAATCGTCGGGCGGCGCACCGGCCTGGACGCCGACATCCTCGAGATCGTCGACACCGCGGAGGCGCGAACCGCGGCCAATGACCGCTTTCACCTCCAGGTCGCTTTCAACTATGGCGGACGGGCCGACATCGCGGCGGCGGCGCGCAGCTTCGCCCTCGACGTCGAGCGCGGCGCGGCCCGCGCCGCCGACCTCGATGAAGCGATGTTCGCTTCGCGTCTCTCCACCGCCCCGGCCCCGCCGCCGGACCTGATCATCCGCACCAGCGGCGAACAGCGCCTCTCGAATTTCCTTCTCTGGGAGTGCGCCTACGCCGAACTGGTGTTCCAGGACATCTACTGGCCGGACTATGGCCCAGCCCCCTTGGCGGCGGCGATCGAGGACTACCACTCCCGGGAGAGGCGCTACGGCGGAGTTGCTGTCGATGACGTCCTTGCCGCGGGCTAAGGGCTTCAACTGGAGCAATTTCGGGGTTCGGGCGGCTTCTGGGGCGGTCCTGGCGTCGGCTTCGATCGGCGCGGTCTGGGTTTTCGACTGGCCGGCCTCCTATTGGCGCGCGCCGTTCCTGATTCTGATCGCGGTCGCCGGCGCGCTGCTCTCCATCGAGTGGGCGGCGATGGCCACGCCCCGGGTTTCGAGGCGGGCGGCGGTGGTCACCACCCTGGCCGTGGCGAGCGTGATCTTCCTGGCCTACGCCGGCTATTACCCCGCGGCATGGGCCTGCGTCGCTCTGGGCGCCCTCGTCGCGGCGGCGACGGTGCGGGGTGCGTCGGTGCGCGCCATCGACGCGGCCTACGGGGTGCTCTACATCGCTCCCGCCTGCCTGGCGATCGTCTGGCTTCGGGAGACCCTTCAGGGAAGGGGCTGGATCCTGATGTTGTTCGCGACCACCTGGGCGGCGGACATCGCCGCCTTTCTGGTCGGCAGCGCGTTGAAAGGGCCGAAGCTCTGGCCGCGGTTCTCCCCCAACAAGACCTGGACGGGCTTTTGCGGCGGGCTCGCCGGGGCCATGCTCGCCTCGGTCGGCATCGCGGCTTTCTTCATGCGGCTTTCCTTGGCCGGAGCGGCGCTGATCGGCCTCCTCGCCGGGCTGGCGACCATGGGTGGCGATCTCTGGGAATCGATGCTGAAGCGGCGGTTCGGCGTCAAGGACTCGGGCGATCTCATCCCTGGCCATGGCGGCCTGCTCGATCGGGTCGATGGAATGATGTTCGCGGTGATGGTGTTCGCCGTCGCCCGCCTGGTCGTGCGCTTCGGCTGGGCGCACTGACCGTGGGCGCCGTCCAAGGCCTCGGTTCCCTTCTCCCGCAAGGGGCGAAGGGTGCGAGCGGCAATCGATGACTCGCCGCACCGTCGTGATCCTCGGGTCGACCGGCTCGGTGGGGGTCTCGACCCTCGACCTCCTGAGCCGGGTCGAGGCGCGGATCGACCTGCTGGCGCTGACCGCCGGACGCAACGTCGAACTGCTCGCCGAGCAGGCGCGGCGCTGGCGCCCCAGGCTCGCGGTTATCGAGGACGAGAGCCTCCTTGGCGAACTCCGCGAGCGCCTCGACGGTTCAGGCATACCCGCGGCGGCCGGGCGCGAAGCGATCGTCGAGGCGGCCGGCCAGGGCGCCGATTGGGTAATGTCGGCGATCGTCGGCGCCGCGGGCCTGGCCCCCACCCTTGCCGCGGCCAGAGCCGGTTCGATCATCGCTCTGGCCAACAAGGAGAGCCTCGTCTGCGCCGGCCCCGCCCTGCTCGCCATCGCGCGCAAGGCGGGGGGGACGGTGATTCCCGTCGACAGCGAACACTCGGCGATCTTCCAGGTCTTCCAGCCCAAGTGCGCCGACCAGGTCCGCCGGCTGATTCTCACCGCTTCGGGCGGCCCGTTTCGCGAATGGTCCCAGGCCAAGATGGGTTCGGCCACGCGCGAACAGGCCGTCGCCCACCCGAACTGGAGCATGGGGGCGAAGATCTCGGTCGATTCCGCCACGATGATGAACAAGGGGCTGGAGATGATCGAGGCGTCCTACCTCTTCGCCATGCCCCCCGAGCGGATCGAGGTTCTCATCCACCCTCAATCGGTGGTCCACAGCCTGGTCGAATATGCCGACGGCTCGACCTTGGCCCAGTTGGGGCCGCCGGACATGCGCGCGCCGATCGCCTGCGCCTGGGCCTGGCCGGAAAGGGTCTCATGGCCGGCGCCGAGGCTCGATCTCGCCGCGATCGGCCAGCTCACCTTCGAGGCGCCCGACGAGGCCCGCTTCCCGGCTCTGGCGATCGCCCGCGAGGCCCTGGCCGTGGGCGAGGGGGCGCCGGCCGCGATGAACGCCGCCAACGAGATCGCGGTGGAGGCCTTCCTCGATCGACGTCTCGGCTTTCTCGATATCGCCGCGGCCGTGCGCGAGACCCTCGACAGGCTGAACGGCGCCGGCGAGCTGGCGGGCGGAGCAGATGAAGATGCGGTCGAGCGGGCGCTGATGATCGATGCGAGTTCGCGTAGGGTGGCCGCCCAAGTCCTGTCGCGATTCGAGCGCATTGGCTAAGCGTGCGCGGGCGGAGACCACCAGGAAGATGATGGCGTTTCTGCAGAATGCGCTGTTCTACGCGCCGTTCGTGTTGGTGATCACGGTCATCATCACTATCCACGAGCTCGGACATTTCTTCGCCGCCCGCGCCTTTTCGGTCGCGATCGACAGGTTTTCGATCGGCTTTGGCCGGGCCATCGTCTCGTGGACCGATCGGGCGGGAATCGAGTGGCGGATCGGCTGGCTGCCGCTCGGAGGCTATGTCCGCTTCGCCGGGGACGCCAACGCCGCCAGCGTGCCCGACCAAGGCGACCTGGAGGCGATGCGCGCGGAGATTCGCGCCCGCGAAGGCGTCGGCGCGGAGCGAAGGTATCTGCATTTCAAGCCGCTGTGGCAGCGAGCCCTGATCGTGCTCGCCGGTCCGGCGGCGAACTTTCTTCTGGCGATAGCCCTCTTCGCCCTCTTCTTCGGCCTCTTTGGCCAGCCGATGACCTCGACCCGCATCGACCAGGTCGTCCCCGGCGGCGCCGCGGCGAAGGCGGGATTCCACAGCGGCGATGTGTTGCTGAAAGCCGACTCAAAACCCTTGCAGAGCTTCGAGGATCTGCAGTTCTACGTTCAGTACCGCGCCGGAGTTCCTATCGACTTCACCGTCGAACGGGCCGGGCGAGTCGTTCGGCTCGTCGCCCGTCCCGCGGCGGTGCAGCAGAAAAGCCCCTTCGGCGGCAGCCAGGCGATCGGGATGCTCGGCCTCACCGCGCGTGGCGGCGTCCTCAAGCGCTACGGACCGATCTCTTCGCTCGTCATGGGCGCCAGGAAGACCTGGGAGGTCACCTCCACCACGGTCTACTACCTGGAGCGCATCGTCACCGGCCAGGTGGCGGCCGACCAGCTGCACAGTTTTGTCGGTATAGCCCACGCCTCCGGGGACATCACCCGCCAGGCGGTCGCCGCGGCTCGCGACGACGGAGTGAACCTGTTTGTGGCGACCGGATTCTTCCTGATCCAGCTCACAGGCTTCCTTTCGGTGAGCGTGGGGCTGCTGAACCTGATGCCGATCCCGGTTCTCGACGGCGGTCATCTGCTCTTCTACGCCTACGAGTGGGTCGCGAGGCGACCGGCCAGGGCAAGCGTTCAAGCCGCCGGATATCGTGTGGGTCTTGCGTTGCTGGTGGGTTTGATGTTGTTCGCCACCTGGAACGACCTGCAGCGACTGCACGTGTTCCGGTTCTTCGGCAGCTTGTTTTCCTAAGGCGACCGACCACTCATGGCCGACTCGACGATACATCATTGTGCGCGCGGCCCCGCGCTGGTCTGCGCCCTGGCGCTGATCCTCGGCGCCGGCCTAGTCGCCGCGCCGGACCGGGCCTGCGCCCAGGCCCAGCAAAGCGGCGTGGTCAGCCACATCGTCATTCAGGGCAATGAGCGGATCGATCCAGAAACAATCACGTCCTACATGCCGATCGCCGTCGGCGACTCGGTCGATCCGGCGAAGATCGACGTGGCGATCAAGGCCCTCTTCCGCACCGAACTGTTCAGTGACGTGAGGATCGACCTGCGGGGTTCGGACCTCATCGTTGAGGTGGTCGAAAATCCGGTGATCAACCAGGTGCTCTTCGAAGGCAATTCGAGCCTCAAGGACGACAAGCTGAAGGACGAGGTCAAGATCCGGCCGCTCGGCGTCTTCACCAAGGCCAGGGTTCAGGAGGATGTCGGCCGCATCGTCGAACTCTATCGCCGCTCGGGGCACATTTCCGCCACCGTGACCCCCAAGATCGTCCAGCTGCCGCAACGAAGGGTCGATCTCATCTTCGAGATCAACGAAGGACCCAAGAGCGGAATCCTCGGTATCAGTTTTCTCGGCAATGTGAAGTTCTCCTCGAACGATCTTCGCAACGTCATCGTCACCAAGGAGAGCCGCTGGTATCGGTTTTTCTCGTCCAACGACAACTATGACCCTGACAGGATCGAGTACGACCGCGAGCAACTTCGTAAATACTACCGCAACCGCGGCTTCTACGACTTCAGGATCATCTCGTCGGTGGCCGAGCTGGCGCCCGACCGCCACGGCTTCGCGGTGACCTACGCCCTCAACGAGGGGCCACAATATAGGTTCGGGAAGATATCGGTTCAGACGACTCTCAGGAAGCTCAACGGCGACATTCTTCGCCAGCTTCTTCCGATCAAGCAAGGTCAGATCTACGAAGACCAGAAGATCGAAACCGCAACCGATGCACTGACCTTCGCCGCGGGAGCCGCTGGTTTCGCCTTCGTCGATGTCCGGCCCAAATACACAGCCAATCCGGCCACTCACACAGTCGATGTCGTGTTCGAGGTCAAGGAGGGGCCCCGAGTCTACATCGACCGGATAAACATCGTCGGCAATACCAGCACGATGGACTATGTCATCCGACGCCAGCTGACGGTCGCCGAGGGCGACGCCTACAATCGAGCCCTGGTCGACCGATCCAAGAACAACCTCAAGGCGCTCGGTTTCTTCAAGGACGTCGACATAACCAATATCCCCGGCTCAGCGCCGGATCGCACTACCTTGCAGGTCAAGGTGACCGAGCAGCCGACAGGACAGCTCTCGTTCAGCGCCGGCTATAGTTCGCTGGATGGCGTGATCGGCGACATCGGCCTCACCGAGACCAATTTCCGCGGCCGAGGCGAGGATCTCAGCATTCGGCTCGAGGCCGGCTCGCTGCAGCAGCAGGTCGATCTGTCGTTCACCGAGCCGCATTTCCTGGATCGCGACCTCAGCGCGGGATTCGACATCTATGCCGACCGCTACAATTTGCAGCTGCAGGCCTCCTACAACACCGCCTCGATCGGAATGACTGAACGGGTCGGGTTCCCGCTGACGCAGAACAGCGCCTTGGGCGTCCACTACACGCTGCGGACCGATGACGTGATCGTCGATGACTCGCTTTGTGTGCCGGGCGCCGAGCTGGTCTCTCTGGTGCTGTGTGAGCAGCGCGGGTCGACCCTCACCTCGCTGGTGGGCTACGCGCTGCGTTTCGATCACCGCAACGATCCGATCCAGCCGACGCGGGGCTACATTCTCACCCTCTCTCAGGATTTGGCCGGGTTCGGCGGCTCTGTGCACTACCTGCGGAATGAGTTGCGAGGAACGTGGTGGCATGGGTTCAACAAGGACTTCATCTTCAGCTTCAGCGGCTCCTCTGGCTACGTCGATGGCTGGAACGGGGACACCGTGCGCATTTCGGATCGGTTCTATGAAGGCGGCGACACGTTCCGCGGCTTCCAGATCGCCGGCCTCGGTCCAAGGGATACCCAGTTCGGCGATGCTCTCGGCGGCAAGTTCTACGCGATCGGAACCGCCGAGCTGACGATTCCGACACACCTGCCTGAGCAGTATGGAATCAAGGCGGCCCTGTTCAGCGACTTTGGCACCCTCGGAATTCTCGACCGCCAGAACAAGATCAACCCGAACACCAATCTGCCGCTGTTGTCGGTGCAGGATGACCTTGGACTTCGCGCCTCCGCAGGTATAAGCATATTCTGGAAATCGCCGATGGGTCCGCTGCGGTTTGACTTCAGCCAGATCATTCGCAAAGACTCCTACGACAAGACCGAACTCTTCCGGTTTTCCACATCAACAAGGTTTTAGACTTCATGACTCCAAGAAATTTGATCGCCGCGGGCGCAGGCTCTCTGCTGATTCTCGGTTCCTCCTCCGCCGCGACCGCCCAGGCGGCCGCCCCGCCCATCGCCCAGGGGCCGGCGATCCCTGGCGTGTGCGTCATCGCGGTCAATCAGGCGATCGGCGCATCGGCCGTCGGCCGTTACGCGAACCAGCGGATGGAGCAGATCGTCGCCCAGGTGAAGGCCGAACTCGCGCCCGAGGACACGGCCATCTCCAACGAGGGTCGTACTCTGCAGACCGCCCGCGGCACTCTCGACGCCCCTACCTTCCAGACCCGGGCGAACGCCCTGCAGGCCCGGATCACCGCTTTCCGGACAAAGGCCGATCTGCGCCAGCGCGAGGTGCAGGCCACCGAGCAGAAGTCGCTCAACAGGATCGCCCAGGAACTCGATCCGATCGCGCGCCAGCTCTACCAAAGCCATCGCTGCAGCATCCTGCTCGACAAGCAGGCGGTGATGATGGCCAACCCCGCGATGGACCTGACGACCGAAGCGGTGACCGGACTCAACGCCCGCATTCAGCAGTTCGCCTTCGATCGCGAACACCTCGACAACGCGCCTGCGCCGACAGGGCGCTGAGATCGTTGATCCGCGCTTCTTCGAGTCCGTTGGCCCGATCAGTCTGGGAGGCCTTGCCCGGCTGACCGGCGCGACTCTGAGCGATTTGGATCAGGCGGACCGACCCATTGGCGCCGTGTCCGTCCTCTCGCGAGCCGGCCCTTCCGAGGTCGCCTTCCTTGCCGACACCCGTCACGCGGCGCAGCTGGAGAGCAGCGCGGCAGGCGCCTGCTTCCTCGCGCACGGCTGCGCAGACCACGCTCCCGCTGGCTGCGCCAAGCTCACCACTTCGGTGCCCCAGGCTGCCTGGGCGGTCGCCGCGGGGCGCCTGCATCGCCCGAAGCTTCACGGCACGGGCGCGGAATCCATCGATCCCACCGCAGCGATCGAGGACGAAGTCGAGATCGCCGCCGGGGTGGTGGTCGGGGCGGGTGCGATGATCGGCAGGGGAACCACATTGGGTCCCGGCGCGGTGATCGGTCCTGGGGTCGCCATCGGACGGGACTGTTGCATCGGCGCCAACGCCACCGTGGGTTTCGCCCTGATCGGCGACGGGGTGCGGGTCTACGCCGGGGCGGTGATAGGCGAAGCGGGCTTTGGGGCGACCGCTGGCCCCGAGGGTCTGATCGACATTCCTCAGCTCGGCCGGGTGATCATCCAGGACGGTGTCACCATCGGGGCCGGGACCTGTATCGATCGAGGCGCCTTCGAGGACACGACCATTGGCGAAAACACCAAGATCGACAACCTGGTGCAGATCGCTCACAACGTCGTGGTGGGCCGCAACTGCGTGCTGGTCGCCCACACCGGAATCTCGGGCAGCGTCGTGATCGGGGACGGCTGCCAGCTCGGAGGCCGGGTGGGGACCATCGACCACGTGACCATCGGGGCCGGCGCGCGCCTTGCCGCTGGGGCAGGGCTGATGGAGAGCATGCCGGCAGGCGAGACCTGGGGGGGCTTTCCGGCCCGTCCATTGAAACGATGGCTGCGGGAGGTCGCCTGGGTATCGCGTCAAGCGGGCCGACCCAGGGGAAGCGGGAGCTAAGAGATGAAACGCGGTGCGGCCGTCGCCCAAGCCGAAGGGGCGATCGATATCGAGGAGGTGATGCGGCGGATTCCGCACCGGCCGCCGTTTCTGTTCGTCGACCGGGCCGAAGCCTACCGACCCTATGAGTCGCTCGTGGGCATAAAGTGCGTGACGATGAACGAGCCATTCTTTCTCGGCCATTTCCCCGACGCTCCGGTGATGCCCGGGGTGCTGATCGTTGAGGCGCTGGCCCAGACCGGCGGCCTGTTGATGTCCAAATCCTGGGACGTACCGCCGGAAGGCAAGATCATTCTCTTCATGTCGGTCGACCACTGCCGCTTCCGCAATCCGGTTCGGCCCGGCGATGTGCTTCGGATGGAGGTCGAAGTGATCCGTGCTCGCGGCGATGTGGTGAAGTTCCGCGGACGGGGGATGGTGGCCGATAAATTGGCGGCGGAGGCGGAGTTCGCCGCGATGTTGGTCGACACGCGGGAATGACGGTTGTCCACCCCACCGCGATTGTCGATCGCAGGGCGAATCTGGCGAGCGATGTACAGGTCGGAGCCTATTGCGTGGTCGAAGGGGACGTCGAGTTGTCCGCGGGCGTGCGTCTCAAATCGCATGTGGTCATCGAAGGCCATACGTCGGTGGGCGAGGGGTGTGTTATTCACGCGTTCGCTCACATCGGCGGGGCGCCGCAGCATACCGGTCACAGGGATGAGCCGACGCGGCTGGTGATCGGCGCCGACAACCTCATCCGCGAGCAGGTGACCATGAACTGCGGCACCTCCATGGGCCGCGGCGTCACCACGGTCGGCTCGCACGGCTTCTTCATGGTAGGCGTGCACATCGGCCACGATTGCATCGTCGGCGACCACGTCGTGATGGCGAACACAGCGACGCTCGGAGGCCATGTAATCGTGGAAGACCATGTAATCATGGGAGGTTTGTCGGCAGTTCACCAGAACACCCGCATTGGCCGGCATGCCTTTGTGGGCGGCATGGCGGGGGTCAACCACGATGTCATCCCGTTCGGCAATGTCTGGGGCAACCATGCACATCTCGAGGGTCTCAACCTCGTCGGCCTCAAACGGCGCGGGTTCAGCCGGGACGCGATCAATCACCTGCGCGCCGCCTACCGCATGCTGTTCGCCGAAGAGGGCACGTTCCAGGAACGGCTCGACGACACTGCGGCAGCGTACGGCGCGTGCTTGGAAGTCATGGAAATCGTTGACTTCATTCGCGCCGATTCCAGCCGGCCGCTGACCACGCCGCAGCGGGAGATCTAGGGTCTGACGACGATGCGCAAGCTCGGGCTGATCGCCGGCGGTGGGTCGCTGCCGGCAAGCCTTGCCCGACATTGCCTCGCCGCTGGTCGACCGCTCTTCGTGTTGCGCCTGAAAGGATTCTCGGGGGCGGAACTGGCTGAGTTCGACGGCCTCGAGATCGGAATTACCGACGTGGGAGGGGCGTTCTCCGCGCTGCGCGCAGCCCAGTGCGGCGCCGTGTGCTTCGCTGGGACAGTGAAGCGTCCGGACTTCCTTGATCTGACCCTTCCCGACGCGGGCAGGGCGGCCCATCAAGGCGATGACGGACTTCTCCGGTTTCTGGTCCAAAAATTGGAAAACGAAGGATTTTCTGTCGAGGGCGCGCACCAGGTGATGGCGGATCTCACCTTGCCGGTGGGTCCGCTTGGGCGCGTGCTGCCGACCCAAGCCGATCTCGCGGATATCGCCCGCGCCCTGGACGTCGCAAGAAGCATCGGGCGATTGGATGTCGGTCAGGGCGCGGTCAGTTGCGACGGACTGGTCCTGGCCGTGGAGGCGCAGGAGGGAACCGACGCGATGCTGCAGCGGGTGGCCGGTCTTCCCGAGGCGATCCGGGGCGTTGACGCCCGCCGGCGTGGCGTTCTGGTCAAGGCTTCCAAGCCGGGCCAGGAGACCCGGGTCGATCTTCCGACAATCGGCCCGCGCACGCTCGAATTCGCGGCGCGCGCCGGACTCCGGGGCATCGCGGGCGAAGCAGGTCGCCTCCTCATCGTGGAGCGAGCGAGGACCGAGACCCTGGCTGACGAACTGGGTCTGTTCGTTTTCGGCATCGACGCCGACGTCCCGTGACCGCCCGCTGCGTCATGCTCGTCGCCGCCGAGCCTTCCGGAGACCTCCTGGGCGCAGACTTGGCGCGCGCGATTCGCGCCAGGCTCGGGGCGGAGGGCGTTCGTTTCGTGGGTGTGGGAGGTGAGCGCATGGCCGCCGGGGGGCTGGAGAGTCCCTTTGCCATCGCCGATCTCTCGATCGTCGGCGTGTTCGACGCGCTGCTGGCCCTGCCGCGCGTCCTGCGCCGCGTCCGCGAAACCGCGAATCTCGCGAGCCGCGAAGGCGCCGAGATGGCCGTGCTGATCGACGCCTGGGGATTCAACGTGCGGCTCGCACGGCGGCTCCGGCGTCTCAATCCACGGCCAATCCTCGTCAAATACGTGGTCCCGCAAGTCTGGGCGAGCCGGCCTTGGCGAGCGCGCGAGATCGCGCGCATCTTCGACCACCTTCTGGCCATCAACATTTTCGACGCCGCGATTTTCGAGCGGTACGGCGCGAAGATCACGTTCGTGGGCAATCCCGCGCTGGCTCGCGACTTCTTCTCCGTCGACCCCTCGCGACTGCGTTCGAAGATCGGCGCGGAAAGCGGTGAGCCGATCCTCCTGGTCCTGCCAGGCAGCCGGCCGAGCGAGGTGCGGCGCTTGATCCAGCCTTTCAAAGAGGCCGTGAGCCTCCTGACGGCGGATCGGCCCGCGCTCCATGTGGTCGTCGCCGCCGCGCCCAGCGTCGCCGAGGAGGTGAAGGCGGGCATCATCGGTTGGCCCGGCCGGATCCACCTGATCGAGGGCGATGAAGCCCGCTTCGACGCGATGGTTGGCGCCACGGCCGCTCTTGCCTGCAGCGGCACAGTCACGACCGAACTCGCCCTCGCGGGCTGTCCCATGGTTGTGGCCTATCGCGTGGATTGGCCGAGCTATCAGATCGGCCGCCGCCTGGTGACCATCCGTTTCCTCACTCTCTTCAATCTCGCCGCCGATCGCGCGGTGGCTCCGGAACTGATCCAGAGCGATTGCAACGGGCCGGCGCTCGCTCGGGCGATCGGCGCGCTGCTGGACAATTCTGAACTGCGCGCGGCGCAGGTCGTGCAGCAAAGAGAGGCGGTCGCCAGGCTCGGCGGTGGAGTAGCTGATCCTATCGGCGCGGCCGCCGATGCGATCATCGCCGCCCTTCCGCCCAGCTAGGCGTCAACGGCCTCGCAGCACGGCCGCGAACTGGTCGACCGCCCAATCGACCTGATCGGCGGTGATCACCAGCGGCGGAGCGATCCGGATGATGTGCTCATGCGTTTCCTTGGCCAGAAGGCCGCGCGCCTGAAGACCTTTGCAGTAGGCGCGAGCCCCGCCGGCATCCTCGGCGAGTTCGACGGCGACCATCAGGCCACGGCCGCGGACATCCTTCACAGCGGGTCCGCCGATCGCCGCAAGACCATCGAGGAGCCGCGCGCCTTGGGCCGCGGCGTTCTGGATCAATCCTTCCTCGACCAGGACCCTCAACGCGGCTCGAGCCACGGCGCAGGCCAGGGGATTTCCGCCAAAGGTGCTTCCGTGCTCGCCCGGCTTGAGAACCCCGAGCACCTCCTTGTTGGAGAGCACCGCCGAGACTGGATAGAATCCGCCGGAAAGGGCCTTGCCGATGAGGGTGAGGTCGGCCTCGATCCCCTCGTGCTCTTCCGCCAGCAGCCGACCGGTGCGGCCAAGGCCGGTCTGGACCTCGTCGAGGATCATGATCACCTCGTTGCGCGTGCACAGATCGCGCGCGGCGCGCAGGTATCCGGCCGGCGGAATGATCACTCCGGCTTCGCCCTGGATGGGTTCGACCATGAAGGCGACGGTATTGGGATTGATCGCCTCTTCGAGGGCCATTTCATCGCCGAAGGGCACGATCCGGAAACCCGGGCCGAAGGGCCCGAACCCGGCGCTCGATGCCGGGTCGGTGCTGAAGCCGACGACGCTCAAGGTCCGGCCATGGAAGTTTCCGGCGCAGACGATGATCTCCGCCTTGCCGGCAGGCACGCCCTTGACCTCGTAGCCCCACTTCCGCGCCACCTTCAGCGCGCTCTCCACCGCCTCGACGCCGGTGTTCATGGGCAGCACCGAATGGGAGCCGGTAAGCGCGCACACCTCTTCGTAGAAAAGGCCCAGCTGGTCGTTGCGGAAAGCCCGCGAGGTGATCGTGAGGCGCCGGGCCTGATCGATCATCGCCGCGAGGATACGCGGGTGGCAATGCCCCTGGTTCACCGCCGAATAGGCGGAGAGACAGTCGAGATAACGCCGGCCGTCGACATCCCAGAGATGCACGCCCTCGCCGCGGGTGATGACCACATCAAGCGGTTTGTAGTTGCAGGCGCCGTATTCGGCCTCCAGGGCCAGGTAGTCGGTTCCCTGCGTGGGTCTATCGAGCAGTTGGGTGGTCATGAGGTCACCTCATCGAGCTGGAGGGCGCCCAAGGCCCGCGTCTCGGCGCCGCCTGAGCGAAGATCGAGCCGAAGGGTCATGCAGAAGGCGCCGCCTCCCGAAAGAATGAACGGAGAGACGTCCACGCCGACGACGCGGTAACCCCGCTCGGCAAGCCGGTCTGAGAGGCTGCGGGAAGGGGTCGCCATGACCAGAGTGTCGCCCAGCCCGACGGCGTTCACGCTGAACCTCTCGGCGTCTTCGTCGGCCGCTTCGATCAGAAGATGCGCCGGCGCCAGCTCGCGGAGCCGGCCAAGCGCCTCCGCAGTGAGGGCGGGCGGATAGTAGAGAATCTCGCCGCCGCTCAATGGGCAGAAGCAGGTGTCGAGATGATAGTACCGGTCCGTCGCCAGGGGCAGGCTCATAACCTGCTCACCGAAGTGGTCGGCGATCATCGCCGCCGCCGATGGGCTCGAGCGGGGCCCGCTTCCCATCCAGAAGAGCCGCCGGGAGGCGTCCCAGATGCAATCACCGGCGCCTTCCTGGAAAATACCTGGATTGATGGAGATGTCGCGAACCACGCCCGCCTCGCGGAGATTTTCGAAAACCCTCAAGAACACAGACTCTTCCGCCGCACGTTCGGCGTGGCGAAACTTCGCCATGAGAACCCTGCCGTTCAGAACCACCGCGGCGTTGGCGGGGAAGACCATGTCGGGGAGGGCCGCGCGCGCCGCCGCGACATGGATGACGCCGCCCTCGAGTTCGAGCCTCTCCTTGAGGGTTCGCCAGAGCGCCTTGGCGGAGCGCAGATGGCTGGTTGCATCCGCGCTCCACTCCTGGGGACGCATCCAGGGATTGATCTCGTAGGTGACCCCGAAGTGCGACGGATCGGTCATCAGGAAAGTGCCTCGACCGCGCATTCCAATCTCTCCTTCACCCAACCGAATCGGGTGTTGTTTCGAAGACTCGCCTCCGAGGGGCTCAGCGAAAAGCTGGCGATCAGGTGGGAAACGTGAGCACGATCGACGAATCGTCAGTGGGCGCCGAGCAAAGAGCAACGTATTGGACGAGATCGACCGCCGCCTTATCGAGCTCCTGCGCACGGATGCGCGTCTGGCGGTCGCAAGCCTCGCCAAGACCGTGCGCATGTCGCGGGGGGCGGTCCAGAACCGCATCGACAGGATGGTGGCGCGCGGCGAAATTCAAGGGTTCACGGTCAGGCTGAAAGCCGGCGCTGGCGCCGCCAGAATTCGCGCGATCATGGCCATTGCCGTGGAAGGCGAGCGCTCCACCGCGGTCCTCAAGGCCCTGCGCCGATTTCCCGAGATCGAGACTGTCCATATGACCAACGGTCGGTGGGACATGATCGCGGAAATCGACACCGATAGCCTGGCGGGATTCAGCGCCGTGCTCGATCGGGCCAGGCTCGTCGAGGGGATCGCTGCGACGGAGACCAGCCTTCTGCTGGAGACGCACCGGATGTGAATCCTAAGGCGCTTCCTCTCCGCCTTCAGGAGGGCTGACGATCAGTTCCTCCGGCAAAGGAAAGGTCACCGGCTCTCGGCCGAGGTCGCGAAGTTCGACGTTCAGATCCGCCAGATCACCGTCGCGCAGCGAAATCCACGTCGCCCAAAGAGCTCGAACTCGATCCCCAGCGTATGCCGCGGCGGCGGTTTGGGCCTGGGTCGGCGCGAGGTCGGTTCCTTCGAGATCGGTCTCGATCCCGGTGAGGATATCACTCAGGTCGACAAAGGTCGGCGCCACCGCCGGTCGCGCCAATCGGTCGGCCAAATCCGAGACTCGGCGCGCGAGGCCGTGATCCGCTCGCGCCTTGCCGACCCTGGCAAGAATTGATGTAAGTTGGCTTCGGGCAGCCTGCTCCTCTCCGTACCCGAGCCGCGCAAGTCTCAGGCTCTCGCCGACAGACCGGGACAGGGCGAGCGAGGCTTCCATTGCCGGCAAAGACAGGGGCGCGCGAGGGTCGGCGGTGATGACCAACGGCTTGATCACTCGCCGTCCGTCGACGTCGAGGATGACTTGGTAGCGTCCCGGCGGCGAAAGGACGCCTTGCGGCGCCAGGGGAGTGTCGGCGCCGGGAACCGTGGCGATCGAATAGGCGTACCTGATCGCGCTCGGAGGCGTTGAACGCAGATCCCACACGACTTGCTGGAAGCCAGCGGCGCGGGAAAGGGGCGCCGGCACATCGAGCCAGCGGCTCGCGAAATAAACCTTGGCGGCGGGCTGGGCGTGCGGCTCACTGGAGAAACGACGGACCAGATGGCCCGATGAATCGCGAATTTCGATGCTGATGGGACCTTTGGCCGGTGAAGCCAGCCAGTAGTCGACAACCGCGCCGGTCGGCGGATTCCTGCCAAGAGGCTCGTCCGGCGGGGGCGGGGTATCACCGTGATTGTTGTTGCCGCGAAGCCGCATCGCGGGCGCCGGCGAGAAGAGATGCGGACCTCGTGGCGGCGCGGTCGCCGCCGCCTGCCGCAAGACGCCTAAGTCGCCCACGATCCAGAGGGCTCGCCCCTGGGTCGCGGCCAGGAGGTCGTCGCCGTGCAGGAGAAGGTCCCGAACCCACGCCGTGGGAAGGCCATGGCCGAGGGCGCGCCAGCGGAGGCCGTCGTCGAAGGAAACGTATGCACCCACGTCGGTGCCGGCGTAGAGGAGGCCATCGCGCAGCGGATCGGCGCGCACCACGCTGACGAAGTGGTCTTTCGGCAGGTCGCCGGCGACAATCCGCCAGGTCGCGCCGTAGTCGCTGGTTTTCCACAGGTGCGGGGCGACGTCGCCCAGCCGATGGCCGTCGATGGCTACGTAAGCGGTCCCATCCCGCGCAGGCGATAGATCGATCGACGAAACCTTGGCCCAGGGAGAAACTCTCGGCGGCGCGACCTCAGACCAATGCTTGCCGCCGTCGCGCGTAAGCTGGACAAGCCCATCGTCGGTTCCAACCCACAGTTCTTCCGCGTGACGCGGGGACGGGGCCAAGGTCCAGATGCCGCCGTATCCGCACGCCCGGGCGTCTTCGATCCTGACCTCGCCGTCGCAACCCTTCGCGGCTTCGCGCTTGCCCGTGAGGTCGGGGCTGATGGTCGACCAGTGAGCACCCTCGTCGGTGGAGGCGAACACCACCTCGCCGCCGAGGTAGAGGGTTTTGGGTCCGGCGCGCGAAAGGGCCAGGGGCGTCACCCACGTGAACCGATGTTCCGTCGTGGTTTGGCGCTTGCCGTAGTTGGGGATCGGGAACGGCGTGATGTTGGTTACTTCGCCGGTCCTGGAGTCGAACCTTGTGACCCGGCCGCCAAGACCGCTGCCGTAAACGATCTCGGGATGGTTCGGATCAGGGATCTCGTAGTCTCGCTCATCGCCGCCGACGCTTCGCCACTCGCGCTCGCCGATGGCGCCATAGTCGCCGCGGCTGGCGATTTCGACTGTGCCGGAGTCCTGCTGCCCGGCGTAGATTCGGTAGGGAAAGCCCTCGTTCGCCGCCAGGTGATAGAACTGGCCCGTGGGCTGATTGTACCAGCTGGACCAGGTGCGGCCGCCATTGACGCTGATCACCGCGCCCTGGTCGCTGGCGGCCGCGATGTGATCGGGATGGTTGGAGTTGATCCAGACCTGGTGATAGTCGTCGCCCCCCGGGGCGCCCTTGATGATCTCGCACGTCGTCCCGCCCTGCTCGCAGCGGCGGATCGACTGGCCGACGAGGAACACCTCGTCCGGATCGTCGGGGAACACGGTCACGCGGCTTGCGTAATAGCCGGCGAAGCCCAACTCAGCATTCACGCGCCTCCAGCTCCGCGCGCCATCGTCGGACCTATAGAGCCCGCTGGCCTCACCGGCAGAGATGACCGCGTAGAGACGAAGGGATCCGCCTTTCCGTGTCGCGGCCAGGCTGATTCTGCCGAGATCGCCCAATGGCCAGCCGCCCCCGGAGATCCGCGTCCAGCGCCTGCCGCCATCCGCCGACCTATAGAGGCCGCTCCGCGGACCAACGATCGGCGTGAAGTAGCTCTGCCAGGGATACTGTCGCGCCTGCCAGGCGGCGGCGAACACCGTGCGCGGATCATTGGGGTCGGCGGTCAGGTCGACCGCGCCGGTGTCGGGGGCGATGTTCAGGGCGTGCGACCAGGTCAGGCCGCCATCGGTGGAGCGGAAGACGCCGCGTTGGTCGCCCGGGGCGAAGAAGTCGCCGACCGCGGCCACAAGGACATTGTCGGCATTGGCCGGATCGATCCAGATTCGACCTATATGCCGGGTTCCCGAGAGGCCGACCGAGCGCCAGGTCTTGCCGGCGTCGATGGACTTGAACACGCCTCGCCCGGCGGCGACATCGTAACGCGCCTCGGGCTGGCCCTCGCCAATGTAGATCACCCTCGGATCGGAAGGGGCGACTGCGATCGCGCCCACCGAGGCTGCCGGGCCGCCGTCAAAGACGGACGACCAGGTTCGGCCCGCGTCGTGGGTCGCCCACACACCGCCGCCGGCGGCGCCAAAGTAGAAGGTGTCGGGCTGGACGGCCACGCCCTCGATCATCTCCGCCCAACCGCCTCGAAAAGGCCCGATCAGACGCCAAGGAAGAGATTTCGCCACCGCTGCCCGGAAGTCGGCGCGCGATGCCGCCACGGGGCGATGGGTCATGGTCGCCGCGGACGACGGTAGACCGAGAAGGACGGCGAATACGAAGCTCGCCGCCCAGCCCGATGCGCGCTGGAGCCTCGACACGCGCACGGGTTGCTGGTGGACGTCCGTTCCGCTCAGCCCCGAGCCTCGATGGGGGGGTAATCCCGCTTGAGGGGGCCGGTGTAAAGCTGGCGTGGCCGGCCGATCTTACGCTGTGGATCCTCGAACATCTCCTTCCATTGGCTGATCCAGCCGACCGTCCGGGCGATCGCGAAGAGCACCGTGAACATGGTCATGGGAAAGCCCATCGCCTTGAGGGTGATTCCGGAATAGAAATCGATGTTCGGGTAAAGCTTACGCTCAACGAAATACGGATCATTCAAGGCGATCTTCTCCAGCTCCAACGCCACCTTGAGCATTGGATCGTCGCCATGACCCACGTCGTCCAGTACCTCGTGGCAAGTCTTCTGCATCACTGTCGCGCGCGGATCGTAGTTCTTGTAGACGCGATGGCCGAAACCCATCAGGCGATACTTGCGGTCCTTGACGCCCTGAACGTATTCGGGAATGCGATCGACGGTCCCGATCTCTTGAAGCATCATCAGCGCCTCCTCATTGGCCCCGCCATGGCTCGGGCCCCAGAGGCAGGCGATCCCCGCGGCGATACACGCAAACGGGTTTGCTCCTGAAGAGCCCGCCAGTCGCACCGTCGAGGTGGAGGCGTTCTGCTCGTGATCCGCGTGCAGGATGAAAATCCGATCCATTGCGCGGGTGAGCACAGGGTTGGGCGTCCAGTCTTCGGCGGGAACGGAGAAGGCCATCCGAAGGAAATTCTCGGCGTACGAGATGTCGTTCCGCGGCGTCACGAAGGGTTGTCCGACCGAATACTTGAAGGCTCGCGCAGCGATGGTCGGCATCTTGGCGATCAGGCGATGCGCCGAAATCTTGCGTTGCTCGGGGTCATCGACATTGATGCTGTCATGATAGAAGGCGGAAAGGGCGCCGACCGCCCCGGTCATGATCGCCATGGGGTGAGCGTCGGACCGGAAGCCGGTGAAAAACCGGTCGAATTGCGCGTGCAGCATGGTGTGGTAGGTGATCGTCCGCTCGAAGTCGGCGAACTCGACCGCCGTCGGCAACTCTCCGTTGAGCAGGAGGTAACACACTTCCAGGAAGCTCGAGTGCGCCGCGAGCTGCTCGATGGGGTAGCCGCGATGCAACAACACCCCAGCGTCGCCGTCGACGTAGGTGATCTTGCTCACGCAGCTCGCGGTCGAAGCAAAGCCGGGATCGAAGGTGAAGACATCGGCTTCGCCGTAGAGTTTTCGCACGTCGATGACATCTGGGCCCGTGGTGCCTTGGATGCATTGCAGATCGTAGGCTTTGCCGCCCACGGTCAGCGTGGCGTAATCGACCATGCGCTCAATCCTTTTCCGCAAGGAGCCCGATACCCGACGAAACGGCGACGTTTTCCGGTCCGCCTTATAGCGTCTTAGTGCAAGCGCGAAAGGGCGTCTTCCAGACGTCCCAATCCCTCTTCCCGACCGAGCGCGCTCAGCGCTCCGGCGAGATCTGGCGCCGGCGACCCGCCGGAGAGCAATCCGCGCAGGGCCGGCCCGATGCGCCCCAGACCTACCCCTTCCGCGTCCGCGAACGAGCGGAGCCGCGAGGCCAACGCCGCCGGGCCCCAGTCCTCCTGGGCCGCCAGAACCATGCTCAACCGCTGCAAACGCGCGCGCGTCTCGTCGGTGAGTTCGGCCACTGTCCGCTCGTCGAGCTTCAGGGGTCGAGCTTTCAGGGCGAAGATCACAAGCTCCACGAGATCGAGAACTGTCTTGGCGCCCTCCTTCACCAGAGGGATGACCGCCATCAGTCTACGATCGGCCCCGGGAGGGATGGGAAATCCGCGCCGCGCCAGGCCATCCAGTACCAGGTTGGTCAATCGGACGTCGTCGGCGGCGCGGATGTAATGGTTGTTGATGTGGGCGAGCTTGACCAGATCGAGTTTCGCGGGCGCGCGCACCACGTCCTTCAGATCGAACCAGGCGATCGCCTGTTCGTCAGTAAAGATCTCGTCGTCGCCGTGGCCCCAGCCCAGTCGCGCCAGATAGTTGCGAAGCGCTTCGGGCAGGTAGCCCATATCGGCGAACTCGCCCACCGACTGGGCGCCGTGTCGCTTCGACAGCTTGGCTCCGTCGGCGCCAACGATCAACGGAAGATGCGCGAATGCCGGCGCAGTCCACTCCATTGCCCCGTAGATGAGCACCTGGCGCGCCGCGTTGCTCAGATGTTCCTCGCCCCGGATCACGTGAGTGATGCCCATGTCATGGTCGTCGACTGTGACCGCGAGATTGTAGGTAGGTGCGCCGTCGCTCCGTAGCAGGACGAGGTCCTCGAGGTCCTTGTTTGGAAAACGCACCGCGCCGCGGATGACATCCTCGACGATGGTTTCACCAGTGTCCGGGACCCTGAAGCGAAGCACATGGGGCTTGCCCACCTCATCCGGACCTGGCGCACGATCGCGCCACAAAGAGCGTAAGGCATGGCCGTCCTCGCGCGCCAGTCGCTTGGCGACTTCGGCTTCCTCGGGGGTCAGGTAGCACCGGTAGGCGTGGCCGGTGGCGACTAGGCGATGGGCGATATCCCGATGGATGTCGGAGCGGGAGAACTGGAACACCGGTTCGCCGTCGGTCTCCAGGCCGAGCCATTCCAGGCTCTCGAAAATTACCTTCACTGCGGCTTCGCTATGGCGCTGGCGGTCAGTGTCCTCGATGCGGAGCAGGAAGCGGCCGCCGCAGTGGCGGGCATAAAGCCGGTTGAATAACGCCGCGCGAGCATTGCCTATGTGCATTGAGCCGGTGGGCGATGGGGCGATGCGGGTGACGACAGGACTCGCGGGGGCGGACATTTCGGTTCCGAAAGGGACGCGCGCGAGAGTCTCGCCGGGGGGTGAGAAGTGGCGCCGTCGAATGGGCGCGGCACTTATCACTCGTGGCCGGCGGCTGCCTAGTCCAAGGGCGATCTCTGGCGCCTTCGCGGCCCAGGCCGGCTCGCAATTCGATCGACTGACTCTCTGGTTTCCTGTGGCCTTCGGTCTAGGGGCTGCAGCCTACCTGGGTCTGAAGTCCGAGCCGGCGGTGTGGCCCGCCGCTCTGCTCGCTGCTGGACTGACCGCGGCTGCGATCTGGTTGCGATTGTATTCGCGCCGCCGGCTGTTCTTCGCCATGGGCGTACTTGCCGCGCTCGCAGCGCTCGGCTTCCTGGCGGCCAAGGTTCACAGCGACCAGGTAGCCGCGCCGATCGCTCCAACTGGCCTGGGCGTCGTCCGCATCGATGGATGGGTGGTGGACATCGCGACCCCCAGCCAGCGGGGTGAGCGTCTGGTTATCGCGCCGGTGGCGATAGGCCGCCTTGCGCCGCCCCAGACCCCCACCCGGGTTCGCATAGTGGTCGCCGCCGAAGGCGGCCCGGATGGGGCGCCGGCCCCGGGCACGGCCATAAGTCTGATGGCGCTTCTGGACCCACCGCCGGGACCCGCGGCGCCCGGCGCCTACGACTTCGCCAGGGACGCCTGGTTCGATGGCCTTGGCGGCGTCGGACTTGCCATGCGTCCGCCGGTCATGGCGTCGCTGCCGCCGCCGACCTGGCGGCTGCGTCTCGAGATGGCGGTCAACGCCCTGAGGTGGTCGGTGGCCCGACGGCTGGTCGCCGACATCAGTGCGATCATGGGCAAGGATGACGGTGGCGCGGCGGGTCTCGCGGCGGCGGTCACCACCAGCCATCAGGACTGGCTCGATCAGTCCCATCGGGACGACCTGCGCGCTTCGGGGCTCGCGCACATGCTTGCGATCGCGGGCCTCCATACGGCCGCGTTGAGCGGCTTCGCATTCTTCGCCTTCCGCATCGCCATCGCGGCCTGGCCCTGGCTGGCCCTGCGGGTTCCAGGCAAGAAGGTCGCCGCCGCCGCCGGACTTCTGGTGGTGTGGGCCTATCTCATTCTTTCAGGCGCCCATCCGCCCGCAAGGCGAGCCGCCATTACCGCCAGCGTGGCGTTCATCGCCATTCTCTTGGATCGGCGCGCAGTCAGCCTCCACTCACTAGCGATCGCGGCAATGATCATCCTCGTCGCCGAACCGGAGGTGGTGGTCCAACCCGGCTTCGAGATGTCCTTCTGCGCAACCGCCTCGCTGGTGGCGTTGGCCGAGATGTGGCGCCGACCGATGCGACCGGCATCGCTCCCATGGCCGCTGGCCGTGGTGCAGAGCGTCAGGGACTGGACGCTGGCCATGCTGATGGTGAGCTTCATCGCCGGCGCGGCCACCGGACCGTTCGCCATCCAGCACTTCAACCGCGTGGCGAATTACGGAGTCTTCGCCAATCTCACCGCGGATTTCCTGGCAAGCGTGGTGCTGATGCCGGCGCTTGCGGTGAGCCTGGTCGTTGAAGCTCTCGGCCTCGGCCATGCCGGTAGCGCGGCGTTTTGGGTGGCGGGCTGGGCGGCCAGGAGCGTGGTCGCCATCGGTCATTTCTTCGCCACCGCGCCTGGAGCGGCGATGGCCTGGTCGAGCGCCCCGGAGGTCGCCCTCGCCGTCTCCTATCTCGGCATCATCTTTGCGTGCCTGTGGCGGGGGTCCCTGCGCTGGGTAGGTGCGCCCCTCGCCGCGGCGGTGGCCCTTTGGCCAAGGCCCGCGCCGCCGGTGGCCTGGATGGCGGCCGACGGCAATGATGCGGCCATCGTCGTGGGCGGGCAAGAGGTGGCGATGAAGCCCGGCTTGCGGCTCTATGCGACCCAGCTCTGGGCCCAGCGCCGTGGTTTCGCCCTGCCCGCAGATCCCGTGAGCGCCCAACGGACGCACTTCGATTGCGACCGAAAGGGCTGCGTTCCAATCGGACCTGCCAGGCCGGCCATCGCCGCCTGGTGGGGCAAGAGGCCGCCTTCGATCGAGCGTTACAAGGCCCTTTGCGGCTCGGCGCAGATCGTGATCTTCCGGGCTCGTTTCGCACCATGGTCCTCATGCGGGAGCGCGCTGGTGCTCACCCGCGCCGACTTCGCGCGCGGCGGAGCGGCCGAAATCTTCCGAACTCCAGGCGGCCTGCGAATCAGCTGGGCGCAGCCTGTCAGAGGCGAGCGACCCTGGTCGGTCAGTGGTAGCGGCGAATGAGTCCGACCAGCTTGCCCTGAACCTCGATCTGATCAGGTCCGAAAATTCGCGTCTCGTAAGCCGGATTGGCTGCTTCGAGCGCGATGGAGGCGCCCCTGCGGCGCAACCGCTTCAGGGTGGCTTCCTCTCCCATCACCAAAGCGACGACGATCTCCCCGGAGTTGGCGCTTTCGGTTCTGCGAACCACGACGTAGTCGCCATCCAGTATCCCCGCCTGGATCATCGAATCGCCCTGGACCTCGAGCACGAAATGCTCCCCGGTCCCCAACATCGATTCCGGAACGTGCATCCGATCGCGTTCGTGCTGGATCGCTTCGATGGGTGTGCCCGCGGCGATTTTGCCGAGAACGGGGACCTCGCGCGTTTCGTTGGCGGCCGAGGGCCGCGCGGGCTTGGCGGTTTGCACCATGTGCGGGCGAAGAACGTCTGGGGGAGCCACCGGAGTGGCCTGTTCTGGAAGTCTCGTCACTTCCAGCGCTCTTGCCCGATGCGGTAGGCGGCGCAGGAATCCGCGCTCCTCCAGCGCAGTGATCAGGCGGTGGATGCCCGACTTAGAAGCGAGGTCCAGCGCGTCCTTCATCTCATCGAAGGAAGGGGAAACACCCGTCTCCTTGATTCGTTCGTGGATGAACATCAGCAGTTCGTGCTGTTTTCGAGTGAGCATCGCAGCCTCTCGATACTCCGCCTGGAAAGCGGAACAAATCAAAAACGTCGACGGCGTTCTCTGAGTGTTCTTTTCAAATGTCAAGCGCTGTCGAAGCCGAGCCCCGAGCCTGCGCAGAACTTGACCCGTGGGTCTCCGGCTATTCCTGCGAAGGCCGAGTCGGCAGAACTGCTGACTTTAGCGCCTGTGATGTCAGGTGGATCCGGCCTTCGAGCCGAGCAATGCTCTTGTCGCCGCCTCGACGTCTTCGTGACGCATCAGACTTTCCCCCACCAGCATCGCTGTTGCGCCCGCGTACGCCAGCCGAGCGACGTCCGCGAGGGAGAAGATCCCGCTTTCGCTGATGAGCATTGCATCCGCCGGTACGCGTTGGGCCAGCGTCTCGGTCACGGCCAGATCGGTGACGAAAGTGTTCAGGTCGCGATTGTTGATTCCGATCAGCCGGGCGCCCAGAGCGGCGGCGCGGTCGATCTGCGCCCCGTCATGGGTTTCGAACAGTGCGTCCATCTTCAGCCGTCGCGCTTCGGCGGCCAGATCGGTCGCAAGCGCATCGTCGGCCGCGGCGAGGATGATCAGGATAGCGTCCGCGCCGAGCGCCCGCGACTGCACGACCTGCCACGGGTCGACCAGGAATTCCTTGCGCAGACAGGGGAGGGCGCATCCCTCCCGAGCGCTCGTCAGATCCTTGTCCGCGCCCATGAAGCTGGGACCATCGGTGAGCACCGAGAGGCAGGACGCGCCTCCGCGTTCGTAGGCCCCGGCCAGGGCCCGCGGGCGGAAATCGGCGCGGATCAACCCCTTCGACGGCGAGGCCTTCTTGATCTCGGCGATGAGGGCGAGGCGGCCAGGGCGATGGTCCCGCAACAGAGCCGCGTGGAAGTCCCGCGGCAGGCTCGCCGTCCGAGCGAGCCGTTCGAGCGCCGATTGAGAAGTGGCGGCGCGGGCGACCGCAACCTCGCGCCGTTTGTATTCGAGAATGGAGGCGAGGACACCGGTCGTCATCCGCCGCTCGTGATTTCGACAAGTCGCTCGAGCGTGCGCGTGGCCGCGCCGCTGTCCAGGACTTCGACGCCCAGGGCGAGCCCTTCGCGCAGGGTCTCGACTTGCTCGGCCACCAGGAATGCCGCCGCGGCGTTGAGAAGGACGATGTCCCGATATGGCCCCGTGGCGCCTTCAAGAAGGCTGCGCAGAGCCGCCGCATTGACCGCCGGCTCACCTCCAACCAAGTCGCTTCGCACCGCGCGAGGCAGACCCACGGCTTCAGGCGTCACCGTGAAGAGCCTCACCCCGCCATCGCGCCACTCGGCGATCTGCGTCGGGCCAGTGGTGGTGATCTCATCGAGGCCGTCACCATGAACGACCCAGGCCCTTTTTGTCCCAAGCGCGCCGAGCGCCCGCGCCAGGGGTTCGACCCACTTGGATTCGAAGACCCCCAGAAGCTGCCGGCTCGCGCCGGCCGGATTGGAGAGTGGTCCCAGCAGGTTGAAAATCGTCCGGAAGCCCAGATCCTCTCGAACCGGCATCACGTGACGCATCGCGCCGTGATGGGCGGGGGCGAAGAGAAAGCAGATCCCCGCCTCGTCGAGCGCCCTGCGCTGGGCGCCCAGACCAGCGGCGATGTTGACGCCCAGGGCCTCGAGCACGTCCGAAGAGCCCGAACTCGACGACACCGCGCGGTTCCCGTGCTTGGCTACCTTCAGCCCACCCGCCGCTGCGACAAGGGCCACGGCGGTCGAAATGTTCAGGGTGCGGGCGCCGTCACCGCCGGTGCCGCAGACGTCGATCACGTCGTAGGGATGATCGAGGGTGACGGCTTCGCGCCGCATGGCTCTGGCGCAGGCGGTGATTTCACCGAGCGTCTCGCCCCGCAACCGCATCGCCGTCACCGCCGCGGCGACCTGGGCCGGAGTTGGCTCTCCCTGAAGGCAAGCGGAAAAAAAGATGTCGGCGTCCTCCTCGCCGAGCGTGGCCCCGTCCGCGAGAAGCGCCAACAGCGCCTTGAAATTCTGCGCCATTGCGTTCTCCCTCAAGGTGCTGTCGAGCGCTTCACGCCGCCCAGATCGAGGAAGTTGGCGAGCAGCCGATGGCCGCCCTGGGTGGCGATCGATTCGGGGTGAAACTGGACGCCATGGATCGGCCGTCGCCGGTGAGAAAAGCCCATGATCTCGCCGTCCTCGGTCCAGGCGGTGATCTCGAGGCTCTCCGGAAGTGAGTCCCGCGCCACAGCGAGACTATGGTAGCGGGTCGCCGGGAATCCGTCGGGCAGACCCTCGAACAGTCCCAGGCCATGGTGGTGGATCGCGCTCACCTTGCCGTGCATCAGAGTCTTGGCGGCCACGACCTCGCCGCCGAGCGCCTGGCCGATCGCCTGGTGACCCAGGCATACGCCCAGGATTGGCAATGCGTCGGGCGCGGCCTTGATCAGCGCCAGGCACACCCCCGCCTCGTTGGGCGTGCACGGACCTGGCGAGAGCACAACCGCTTGCGGGCGTTGCGCGATGGCTTCTGCGGCGCCGATCGCGTCATTGCGATAGACCCTGACCTCGGCCCCAAGCTCGTCGAGGTAGTGGACGAGGTTGTAGGTGAAGCTGTCGTAATTATCGATCACCAGGATCATGTCGCCGCCTTCGTAGGACGAGCCAGATCGGAAGGGGCGCGATGACCACGACCGCCGACCAGAATCCCGCCCAAGGATCGTCCCAGACCACCAGAGCGATCAGGCCGGCCTGTATGGCCACCGCGACGATGGCGGGCAAGGGATAGAGCGGCATCTTCCATGGCCGCTCGAGGTCAGGCTCGGCAATCCGAAGGCGGATGGCGCTCAGGCAGACGATGAGAATTCCGCCAATGCTCCAAGGCGCATAGATGCGAACCAGGCTCTCATAGCTTCCGGTCGCGGCGAAGAGCAGCGAAACGACCACGACGATCGCCACGCTGCGTCGTGGCGTTCCGCCGCGTGCAACCGCAGCAAGACCTCGCGGCAGCACGCCGTCGCTGGCCATGCGGAAGGTGATGCGAGAGGCGGCCATGATCTGCAAGTTGACGATCGCCGCCAGCGAAAAAAGCCCGATCGCCGTGATCACTGTGTCGCCAACGGCGCCCAGGGCGACCCTGGCGGCGTCCCCGACAGCCAGGTCGGATCCGGCAATTGCCGAGGGCGAAAGCACGTGCAGCACCGCGGCGTTGACCAGCACATAGAGCACGCTCACCAAGCCTATGCCGGTGAATGTCGCCCGCGCCACGTTCCGGTCCGGCCGATGCACCTCCTCCGAGAAGTAGATCGCCCCATCCCAGCCGGCATAGGTGCTGTAGATCACCCGGATCGCCATCACGACTGCGCCCACCCCTGCGCCGGCCACACCCGCCGCCGTCACCACATGCGCCGGAACACGGCTCGGCGGCGCATGTGGTGAAACGAAGAGCACCGCCGCCAGGATGACGAAGGCGCCGCCTTTCAGGGCGCTGCCGATGCTCTGGGAGGCGCCGCTTACTCTGGTCCCGACCCAATTGATCACCGCGACGCCGAGGATCAGCGCGCAGGCGAGGAACCCGACCGGGAGCGCTGTCGCCAAGCCGAGGCGATGGACATATTCACCGAACACCACGGAGATGAAGGCGTTTGCCGCCGCGTATTGCAGCCAGGTGATCCACCCGGTGAGAAATCCGGCGGTCGGCCCGAAAGCGCGCTCCGCGATGGGAAAGGCGCCGCCCGCCCTAGGCACCGAGGCGCCGGCCTCGACCAACGGCATGGCGGCGATCATGGCCACAACCCCGCCCGCGACCCAGGCAAGCATAATGCTTGGCGCGGTCGTGATTCCCTGAGCCACGACGCCCGGGGCCCGCATGATCCCCGAACCGACAACGCCGCCGACGACTACAGCTAGTCCAAACGCAATGCCGAGCACGCGCAGAAGGCGCGGCTGCGCCTGCTCGGGAAATTCGCCGTGCAGAGGCGCGTCGCTCACGCGCGCGAGCGCAGAGGATTTCTCTGCTCCCAGGCGGGAACAAGGTGCGGGGCTCCTTTAGTCAAACCGCCAAGCCTCCTCAGCGGCCTGGCGAAGGGCCTGGGACTTGTGGAGAGTTTCCTCGTACTCCGCCTCGGGATCGCTGTCGGCGACAACGCCGCCGCCAGCCTGGACATACATGACACCGTTCTTGATCAGCGCCGTGCGCAGGACGATGCAGGTGTCCACCGAAGCGTCGGCCCCGAAATAGCCCACCGCGCCCCCATAGGCGACGCCACGCTTCTCGCTCTCCAACTCGTCGATGATCTGCATCGCCCGCACCTTGGGCGCCCCGGAGAGCGTGCCAGCCGGGAGGGCGGCCATGACCACGTCTACCGGGTCCACGCCCTGCGGCGCGACGCCTTCGACGTTGGAAACGATGTGCATGACGTGGCTGCAGCGCTCGATGGTGAAACTCTCGGTGACCCTGACGTTCGCCCCATCATTCGGCCTGGGCGTATTGCGTCCGTCCTGACCCAGCCTCGCGACCCGGCCGACATCATTGCGGCCCAGATCGAGCAGCATCAGATGCTCGGCGCGTTCCTTTTCGTCGGCGAGCAGTTCCCGCTCGAGCTCCAGATCCTGCTCGGCCGTCGCCCCTCGCGGGCGGGTTCCGGCTAGTGGCCGGATCGTGACCTTTCCATCTCTGAGCCGGACCAGGATCTCAGGTGACGACCCGACAATCTGGAAGTCCGGAAAGTTCATATAATACAGATACGGAGAAGGGTTAATTCGCCTCAATGACCGATAGAGCGAAAGCGGAGCGCCGTCGAACGGCGCCGAGAAGCGATGACTTGGCACGACCTGGAAGATGTCGCCCGCGCGGATATAGGCCTTGGCCCGTTCGACGATCGACAGGTAGTTCGCGCGCGTGACTTTCGAGGCCAAGCGATCGACTGCTCGATGGGCGCCCGGGGCGGTCTTCACGAGGGGTGTGGCGAGGTCGTTGCTCACCGCCTCGAGCCTCATCAGCGCATCGGCGTAGGCCGCCTGGGCGCTGAGATCGGAAGGTCGCACCGTGGTGATCAGCAGGATCTCCTGGGCGACGGAGTCGAACACGGCCACGATCGAGGGGCGGATCATGATCGCGTCCGGCAGCCCCAGGGGATCGGCGTTCACGTTTGGCAGACGTTCGGCGAGCCGGACCATGTCGTAGCCCAACACGCCGAACACGCCGGCCGCCATGGGCGGCAGGCGCGATGGTAGGTCGACCCGAGCGCCGGCCACCAGATCTCTTAGCGAGGCGAGCGCGCCTCCGCCCTGAGCGCGAAAGTCGTCGGCCGCAATCGCTTCGTCCCTGGCGATCTCGGCGCAGTCGCCGTGGCATCGCCAGACGAGGTCTGGGCGCAAGACGATCACCGAATAGCGGCCTCGCCAAGCGCCCCCTTCGACGGATTCAAAGAGGAAGGCGTACGGCTGCCCTTTGGCTATTTTCAGGAAGGCCGAGACCGGCGTCTCGAGATCGTCGATCAGGCGCGCCCAGACGACCTGGGCCACGCCGCGCTGATAGACCCTCTCGAAGCCGGAGAAGGCCGGCTCGACATTGCTCACTTGGCCCTGGGGCCGCCCTTCGCCCTGGCCGCCACATTCGGATCCACTCCGATCGCCTGCCTGGCGGCCGCCAGATTGATCGTCGCCTTGACGCGGCTTCGGGCGGCGGCCTTGACCGATTCCAGCAGGTCCGAAGCGTAGTCCTGGGAGAGGCGTGGCCTGATGGTCTCCACCGCGCGCCCCATTGTGGTCAGGTCCCCTGGTCGCACCGCGTCCAGTCTTGCGACGAACACCTGTCCATTCGGCGTGGGGGCGGCGAAGACCTCACCGGGCTTCGAGGTGAATACACCTTGGAGGAAGTCTCGGCCCATCGCCTGATATTGTTGCGCCGCGATACGCTGCATCCCTACCTGGTGAACGACGCGCCCGCCCACCGACCCGGCCACGGTCTCCATCGCGGCGCCCTTGCGAAGTTGATCCATGAGGCCGTCAGCCTTGGCTCTGAGCGCATTGGTGAACTGTTCGTTCACCCACGCCTTGGCGAGCTGTGGCCGGATCTCCGCGAGCGGTGGCGGCGCGGCCGGAATCACCTTGTCCACGTGGAGGGCGAAATACTCGCCGGACCCGGCGTCCTCGAGATCGCTGTCTTCGCCCGCTGTCTGGCTGAAGGCGCTCTTCAGGATCTTTTCGGTGAGGAGGGGGTTGGGCTTGCCGTCGAGGCCCACGCCTTGGGCGGTGACCGGGCCGACCGTGGCCACGGTCACCCCGACCTTGCGCGCCGCGTCGATGACGCTCGAGCCGGCCTGCCGCGCGTCGTCGAATTTCTGGCTCAGCTGATAGGCGCGATCCTTGGCTGCGTTTGTCCGCAGGTCCGCCTCGATCTTCGCCCGGGCGCTCTCGAGGGTCGCCGCTACGCCGGGCGTCACCTTGACGACCTTCAGCACCGCCAGGCCGAGATCGCCCTGGACCGGGCCGGTCACCTGGCCAGCCTTCATCGAGAAGGCGGCCGCCGCGAGTTTGCGGTCGGCGATCGCCGACTGCGGTTTGTCGGTGTAGGTCACCGGTTCGGCGCCAAAAGCCTTGGCGATGACGGCCGGATCATCTCCGTGGGTGAGCCGGGCCGCCGCCGCCGCGGCTTGCGCCGCGGTCTTGACGGGCACCTGCACGATGGTCCTCGTCTCCGGCGTCGAAAGACTGTCCTTGCTGAACGCGAACTGCTTCTCCACCGCCGCCGGATCGACGACGATCGTTGGCGCGAACGCCGCCGCGGAGAAGCGGACCAGGCTGATGCTCCGCATTTCGGGCCGGGTGAGCTGGGCGGCATGAGCTTTAATGAAGGCCAGGAGCTGGGCGTCGCTCGGGGCCGGGGGCTGCGGGACCGTCTTCGGATCGAGGATGAAGTAGGTGACGTCGCGGTTCTCGAGCCCGACGATGGCTGTCAATGCGGCGTAGATTCGCGGCACGCGAAGTCCGGTTTCCAGAGCGTACCCGAAGTGCCTCTGGGCGAGATCATCGGTGATTTCGGCCTGGGCCTGGCGAGGCGTCAGTCCCTGACTCGCCAGGGCCTGCGTGAACTGCGCCTCGCTGAACTTGCCGGTGATGCGGTCGAAGGCGATCGGCATCTTCCTGATCTCGGAGTCTACCAGGCTCGCCGCCGGCGCGATCCCCGAGCGGCTGAGCATCTCGATCTCCGACTCGTCCTCAGCGATCGCATTGAGCAACTGCTGATCGAAGCCATTCTGCACAAGAAGCTCCACCGGCGCCTCCTGTTGGCTCTGTTGTTCGAAGCGCGCTTTTTCGGACTGGAAGATGCGGCGGAAGTCCTGAGGACTCATGGAATGCGCGCCGGCGCTCACCACCGCGTCGCCACCCCCTGAGCGAAATACATCGGGAAACCTGCCGCCTCCGCCGACGCCCAGCAGCAGGAACACGAGCATGAGCAACCCCATCAAAGCGATGGCGAGAGGGTTTCTTGCGGTGGAGCGCAGGGAGCCGGTCATGGGGCGCTCTTCGGATTGCACACGGGCGCCGTGGCGCTCGCCAAAAGGGCGGTATAGTGGAGCGCCATCGTCGGTCGCAAGCGCGCAGGGCTCGTCGGCCAACCCACCGCCCTTGGCGCCAGGAGTCGTTTCCTACCTTGAAAGCCCCTCGCCCGCTCATTGCCGGAAATTGGAAAATGCACGGCCTGGAGGCGAACCTCGACGAAGCTCGGGCGATCGCCGCTGCGGTGGACAGCCATCCTCCCGCTGCGCGTGTCGCCCTCTTCCCTCCTGCAACCTTGATCAGTCGCATGGTCGAAATTCTCGCCGGGTCGACGGTCGCGGTCGGCGCTCAGGACTGCAGGCCGGAACCCTGCGGCGCTCTGACTGGCGATTTGGCCGCCGAGATGCTCGCCGACGCCGGTGCGAGCCTGGTCATCCTGGGGCATTCAGAACGGCGTCACGGACGCGGAGAGAATGACGCCCTGGTCGCCGCGAAGGTCGGCGGCGCGCTTCGCGCCGGTCTGCAACCAATAGTCTGCGTCGGCGAAAGCGAGCAGGATCGTGACGAGGGACGGGCGGAGGCCGTGGTGACGGCGCAGGTGGCCGGATCGCTTCCTGGTGCGCTCATGGAGAGGGCGTTCTTTGTGGCTTACGAGCCCGTCTGGGCTATCGGTTCAGGCAGGATGCCTCAGATCGGCGAGATCGAGCAGATGCATCGCGCGATCCGCTCATGCCTGGTCGGGCGGTTCGGCGGGCGCGGCGGCGAGGTTCCGATCCTTTACGGCGGCTCGGTAAAGCCCGGCAATGCGCGTGAAATCCTCGCCGCCGCCGAGGTCGCCGGAGCCCTGGTCGGCGGCGCCTCCCTCAACGCGAAAGATTTCATCGCGATCTTTCGGGCGACCTGAACAGGGCCAGTTGTCTCGAGCGCGCCCACCCACACTATGGTGCGGCGTCGGCCTTGGTGATAGAGGGGCCGCTTCTCGTCAAATGACCTCCTCTTCCGACCGGAACCGGAAAGCCGTTCATGCTGCTTGGCCTTCTTCTGACCCTCAACATCATGATCTGCTTGGCGCTCATCGCGGTGGTGCTCCTGCAGCGCTCCGAAGGCGGCGCCTTGGGCTCGGGGAGCCCGACGGGACTCATAACGACCCGCGGCGCGGGCGATCTTCTGACGCGCACGACGTGGATTCTGTTTTCCCTGTTTCTCACCATCAGCCTTGCCCTGACGCTGTTGGGCGGCAGGGAGCGCTCCTCTCAGGCGATCCTCAATCGCCTCAAGCTACAATCGGTCAATCCCGACGCTTTGGCGGCGACGACCCCGGCGAGGCCGTCAAGCCCGGGTGAAGCGACGCCGCCTGAGCTTCTTGCGCCGGCGCCAAGTGCTCCGACGCCCGCCGCGAAACCCACGACCGTTACGGCTCCGGAGCTCTCCGCGCCGGTGCCGAAGGTCCGCGTGGCGCCCTCGCCGAGGCAGTCGCCGAGCCAGTCCGGCGGTTCGCTCGCTACGCCGCCGCCGGCGGCGGCCACGGCAACGGCCAGTTCAGCCGCCGCGATCCCCGCGCCCTCCGTGCCAAAGCTTCTGGCCCCGGCGCCCGCGCCTCTTCAGATTCCTTCGCCCGCGGCCAAATCCGGCGACGGCGGCGCGCCGGTGAAGAACGGCCCGCCATCGTGACGGAGACGAGCCGCCGAAAAGGGCGACCTTGAGAGCGAATCGGGAATAGGCTGAACGTCCATGGCCCGGTACATCTTCATCACCGGCGGCGTGGTCTCGTCCCTGGGCAAAGGTCTGGCCTCCGCCGCTCTGGGCGCCCTGTTACAGGCGCGAGGGTTCAAGGTGCGGCTGCGCAAGCTCGATCCCTATCTGAACGTCGATCCAGGGACGATGAGCCCCTATCAGCATGGCGAGGTCTTCGTCACTGACGACGGCGCCGAGACCGACCTCGATCTGGGCCACTATGAACGGTTCACCGGCGTTTCCGCCACGAGGGCCGATAACATCACGACCGGCCAGATCTACAAGACGATCCTCGAGAGGGAACGTCGTGGCGACTATCTCGGCGCGACCGTTCAGGTGATTCCCCACGTCACCGACGAGATCAAACGGTTTGTCTTGGCCGATCCGGGGGACGTGGACTTCGTTCTGGTGGAGATTGGCGGCACGGTGGGCGACATCGAAGGCCTCCCCTTCTTCGAGGCCATCCGCCAGCTCGGCCAGGAGCTTCCTCGCGGGCACACCTGTTTCGTTCACCTGACCCTGCTGCCATTCATCAAGACGGCCGGCGAGATGAAGACCAAGCCGACCCAGCACTCGGTGAAGGAACTGCGCTCCATCGGCATCCAGCCCGATGTCCTTCTTTGCCGATGCGAACAGCCGATTCCACCCGAAGAGAAGCGCAAGATCGGGCTCTTCTGCAACGTTCGCGCTTCCGCGGTGATCGAGGCCCTCGATGCGCCGAACATCTACGCCGTGCCTTTGCAGTATCATCGACAGGGTCTTGACGCCGAAGTGCTGGATGTATTCGGCCTTCGCGACGCTCCGCCCCCGGATTTGTCGCGCTGGGAGGAGATTTCAGAGCGGTTGATTCACCCCGACGGCGAGGTGACCATCGCGGTGGTCGGCAAATACACCGTGCTCAAGGACGCCTACAAATCGTTGATCGAGGCTCTGGTTCACGGGGGAGTCGCCAACCGGGTGAAGGTGAATTTCGACTGGGTGGAGAGCGAAGCCTTCGAAGGCGATGACGGGGCGGCTGCGACGAGACTGGAGGGTGTGCACGGTATCCTGGTGCCCGGAGGCTTTGGGGAGCGGGGCGCCGAGGGGAAGATCCGGGCCGCCAGATTCGCCCGCGAGCGCCAGGTGCCATTTTTCGGTGTCTGCTTCGGAATGCAGATGGCCGTAATTGAGGTCCTGCGGAACGTAGCCGGCCTCAGCTGCGCCTCATCGACCGAGTTCGGCCCGACCTCCGAACCGGTCGTCGGCCTGATGACGGAATGGACACGCGACAATCTGCGTGAAGTACGCGCTGAAGGCGACGACCTGGGCGGGACCATGCGGCTGGGCGCCTACGAGGCGGTTCTGAGCCCGAATTCCAAGATCGCCGGCCTCTACGGGTCGGCCACAGCGATCAGTGAACGCCACCGTCATCGCTACGAGGTGAACATCAGCTATCGCGAGGCGTTCGAGGCGGCCGGGCTCAAGATGACCGGCGTCTCTCCCGACGGGGTGCTGCCCGAGATTGTGGAGCGGGAAGACCATCCGTGGTTCATCGGCGTCCAGTTCCATCCCGAACTCAAGAGCCGTCCGTTCGCGCCACATCCGCTGTACGCGAGTTTCATCGCCGCCGCTGTCGAGCAGAGCCGTCTGATGTGACTCGTGGTGCGGCCAACGCGGAGGACGTGCGCCGGCTGGCCCTGGCCCTCGATGGCGCGGTCGAGGCCGTCCACCACGGGGCGCCGTCCTTCCGGGTCGACGGCAAGATTTTCTGCACTCTGCGGGCGAGCGAAGGGCGAGTGATGGTGAAGCTCGAGCCCGAGGATCAGCACAATCTGTGCGAGACTTTCGGCGAGTCCATGGCCAAGGTTCCGGGCTATTGGGGTCGCAAGGGTTCGACTTTCGTGCTCATCGACCGCACGGACCCGGCTCTGATGGATCAGCTGCTGCGTCTGGCATGGGCGAAGGCCGCGCCGGCGCGCGGGCGCGCGACGTCTTGAAGAGGAAAGCCTTTTGCGCCATAGACCCCGGCGCGAGGGCGGCCGAAGAGGCCGCCCTCGCCATTGAAGAATCCCTTGAGAAGAAGCGCCCATGGCCGTCCCAAAACGCAAAGTCTCTCCCTCCCGGCGTAACATGCGCCGAGCGCACCACGCGCTTGGCCCAAACAGCTACATCGAGGACAAGGACAGTGGCGAGCTGCGGCGTCCCCACCACATCGACCTGAAAACGGGCATGTATCGCGGCCGCCAAGTGCTCGTCGCCAAGGAAGACTAGGCAGTTCAGGGGCAGGGGGAATCGGCGGTCAGCGAAGCGATGAGCGAAATCGTCGATATCAGAGCTCGCGAAATACTCGACAGTCGCGGCAATCCAACCTTGGAGGTTGATGTCAGCTTGGACGATGGCGCCTTCGGCCGAGCGGCGGCGCCATCGGGCGCGTCAACCGGAACTCATGAGGCGGTGGAGTTGCGCGATGGCGACACAGCTCGGTATGGCGGCAAGGGCGTCCTGGGCGCGGTCGAAGCCGTAAACGGCGAGATCTTCGACGCACTTTCCGGAGCGGAAGCGCGGGACCAGCGCCGCCTCGACGGCCTCCTGACGAAGCTGGACGGGACCGAAGACAAGAGTCGTCTGGGCGCCAACTCGATCCTGGCCGTAAGTTTGGCCACCGCCAAGGCGGCCGCGCAATCGACGGGTTCACCCCTCTATCGTTACGTCGGCGGGGTCTCGGCCCACGTGTTGCCGCTCCCGATGATGAACGTCATCAACGGCGGCGCTCATGCCGACAATGGCATCGACATCCAGGAATTCATGATCCTGCCCACCGGCGCGCCGAGCTTCACCGCGGCGCTTCGCATGGGATCCGAAATATTTCATGCCCTGAAGGCCCAGTTGAAGGCGGCGGGCCACGACACGAACGTCGGCGACGAGGGTGGATTCGCGCCCGACCTCAAACGCGCCGAAGAAGCCCTTACCTTCATCGTCAGCGCCGGCGAAGCGGCCGGATACCGAGCGGGCGAAGACTTCCACCTTGGTCTGGACCCCGCGGCGAGCGAGTTCTTCCGGGACGGTCGCTATCACCTGGACGGCGAAGGCCAGGTGCTCGACGCTGCGGGGATGGTCGACTATCTGGCGGCTCTGGCGGCGAAATTTCCGATCGCCTCCATCGAGGACGGCTGCGCCGAAGACGACTTCGAGGGCTGGAGCATGCTCACAAGCAGACTCGGCGACCGTGTCCAGTTGGTGGGCGACGATATCTTCGTGACCAACGCCAAGCGGCTCGCGAAGGGTATCAGCCAGGGCCTGGGCAATTCGATCTTGATCAAGCCGAACCAGATCGGGACTCTTACAGAGACCCTCGACGCGATGGAGATTGCCCGCGCCTCCGCATACACCTGCGTCATGAGTCACCGTTCGGGCGAGACCGAGGACTGCACGATCGCCGACCTCGCGGTCGCCACCAACTGCGGCCAGATCAAGACCGGCTCACTTTCCCGCTCAGACCGCCTTGCAAAGTACAACCAGCTTCTGCGAATCGAGGAGGAACTGGGCGATCAGGGCATCTATGCCGGCCGCGATGCGCTCAGACGCCTCGCCTGATTTTCCACGCCCGCAAACGATCGTGAGTTCCGTTAGGCGCGTGTTAAGCATCCTCCGCGATTCTTCGGTTACCGCTCCAAGTCATTGAGTCCGTAGATTGTTCTCGCGTCTCCAGACCTACATCCCGACCGCCGCGCTCGCGTTCATGATCTTCTACTTCGGGTTCAACGCGCTGACCGGGGACAAAGGGTTGCTGCTGACGCGCCAGCGCGAATCCACGCTCAACGAAAAGCAGGCCGAACTCGCGGCGCTCAGAGCCGAACGGGTCGGGCTGCAGACGCGCGTGAGATTCCTCCGCGATGACAACCTCTCGGCCGATCTGCTCGAGGAGCGCGCCCATGTCCTGCTGGGCTTTACCGATCCCAGGGACTATGTGATCCGCCAGGCCCGAAGGAGCGGCTGAAGGTTCTTCCGCCAAGCGCAAGAACCCACGGTTCTGTTGGCGGGAGAGATTCGATGGCGGGTGAGCGCATCGCCAAGGCCAAGTCCCGAAAGGGCCGGTCAAAGCCGGTTCTCGATACGGTTGGCGACGCCAAACCCAACAAGGCCGATCTCCTGAAGTTCTACCGCGCGATGCTCCTCATTCGGCGCTTCGAAGAGCGCGCTGGACAGCTCTACGGCATGGGTTTGATCGGGGGTTTCTGCCATCTCTACATCGGGCAAGAAGCTATCGCCGTCGGAATGCAAGCGGCGAAGCAACCCGGCGACCAGGTGATCACTGGCTACAGGGAGCATGGCCACATGCTCGCCGCTGGGATGGACCCGCAGAGGATCATGGCGGAACTCACCGGGCGCGCGGCTGGAGTGTCGAAGGGTAAGGGCGGTTCGATGCACATGTTCTCGGTGGACGCCGACTTCTTCGGCGGACACGGAATCGTCGGCGCCCAGGTGAGTCTTGGAACCGGCCTGGCGCTCGCCAACCGTTATCGCGGCGACGGCAAGGTCGCCTTTGTCTATTTTGGCGACGGCGCAGCCAACCAGGGCCAGGTCTACGAGAGTTTCAACATGGCGGAGCTTTGGCGTCTGCCGGTCGTCTATGTGATTGAGAACAACCAGTACGCCATGGGGACGAGCATTGAGCGCTCTTCATCGCAGACCCATCTCTTCCGCCGTGGGGCGAGTTTCAACATCCCCGGCGAGGAGGTCGACGGTATGGACGTGCTGGCCGTCCGCGAGGCCGGCCTCAGGGCCGCTCAACACGCCAGGAGCGGAAAGGGACCCTTCATCCTCGAGATGAAGACCTATCGATACCGCGGCCATTCGATGAGCGATCCCGGAAAATATCGGACCCGTGAAGAAATCGACGAGGTGCGCAAGACGCGCGATCCGATCGAGCACCTGCAGGAGCGCCTCGACGCGGGGGGTCTAGTGGACGACACAACACTCAAGAGCATCGACGCCGAGATCAAGACGGTGATCTCCGAGGCGGCGGAGTTCGCCCGCGCGTCGCCCGAGCCCGATCCGACCGAGCTCTATACGGACATCTACCTGGAAGCCACGACGTGACCGACATCCTGATGCCGGCCCTCTCGCCGACGATGGAAGAGGGGACCTTGGCCAGGTGGCTGGTGAAGGTGGGCGATCAGGTGAAGAGCGGAGATGT
>Ga0208849_1000016_pt1 | contig 206232 bp, 211 predicted proteins | sample NGESurdeep072012_10_FD_184470 | JGI IMG/M metagenome (GOLD analysis project Ga0208849, IMG submission 184470) | Arctic peat soil microbial communities from Barrow, Alaska - NGEE Surface sample 53-3 deep-072012 (SPAdes) | ecosystem: Environmental > Terrestrial > Soil > Wetlands > Peat ... | reverse complement strand
CTGAGGGCGCCACGGGCAGGCCGCCTATCTATCCCGCGGGGTTTTCTCCCCAAGGAGTTCAATCAGCGTGACCTGCCCTACGGGCATCATACAAGGAGTTGAGCGAACTGAAACGGACCGCTACCCTGGCGCCTCGCAGCGAGGCTCTGGGCTCTGGGCGCTGCCGATCGAAGCTTCTAAGCTCTTAGCGCTGAGCTACTCGAAGATTCGCATCCGCCTTGCAGCGTTGCGTGCAAAGCTAAAGCCGAGCGAAACGAGGCCCCGCGCCGGGATGCGTGGCGCTGCGATCGGAGCGGCTCAGCTCGTCGATCCGCTTCTTCGTGCGCGCGGCGACCGCCGACAGGTTTGCTTGGGGCCGTGGAAGCGCACCGCATCACGCGTAGCAGCTCTCATAAGCAGTGATTCGATTCCAAGACGTGATGAAACCATGGTCGTCCGTGCGCACGGCAAGACCATCAAATGTGTCCCAGCAGACGCCTGCGCCCGACAGGTAATAATACGCTTTGCCGTTTGAGATACGATACTGTGTTCAAAGCGTGTCCCGGACTCTACTCACGTCGACTCCTTTTCGAGACGACACTCTTTCGCTTCCCCGCACATTGCGATTTCGTTCGAAGCGAAGGAGCGTGCCTTGGGTTCGAGTTTGTGGCTCGTCCACTGTTTGCGATGCCACTAGGGATAAGCCTAACCGCTTAGCGAGGGCAATAGAGGCTTCGTTACGCGGGTCCATTTCGGAGACGACCCGATCGATGTCATGATTCTGGAAAAGGTGGTCGACTATGGCGCTCATTGCCTCACTGGCGTAACCGCGTCGCCAGTGTCTTGGGAAGACCGAATATGCGAGATGCGCACGACCATCCCGCATTATCGTCGCCTGAAAAGTGCCCACGGCTTCGTGTGACTCTTGAAGGAAACCGACCCAGTTTTCCCAGGCTAACGCCTCTGGAGTATCGGCCGGCGGACCCAGGCTCCAGCGGAGGAATCGGGCGCGCAGCGCTTGAGGATCCGTCGGCCGCAACTTCGGGAAATATGTCCAGATGCGCTCATCAACGAAACTCTCGTAGATGCCATCGGCATGCGACTCGCGTAGTGGCTCAAGAACGAGCCGGGATGTACTGAGCGAATGTTCGTTCATCGACTGATCGTTGTGCTCGCTTAGGGCGTCTCGTTCCCTTCGACGAGACCGACAAATGCCCGCCAATGCCTCGGATGCGGGACCCGCGTTCCCGTTCGAAAGCGCGAACAGGCTGCGAGGGATAGGCCCGTCGCCTTCGCGATCTCGCCGAGCGAGAAGCCGTCGAGCATCGGCGTTACCTCGCGCAGGAACCAAGCGCGATCGCGCGGCTCGGGATGCTCCTTCGCCCATTGCCGGTTGCGGCGATGGTGCGAGGCATTCGCCTCGCCGCGTTGCGCGTTCGCGTGAGCGCTCGCGCGCGGGTCCGTTCCTTCGCGTGCCTGTGCCGCGAGCGCGCTCATGTGCAGTTGCCGATCGAGGTCAGTGGTTCGTGACGACGGCGATGGTTCCGTGCATGCCCGCGTGGTACTGGCACAGGTAGGGGACGGTGTAATTCTTGCCGATGTCGCGGAACGTGTACGTGAGGCGCCCGCCGCTCGCGTACAGGTCGCCGACGAACTGTCCGGCCGGACCGTACACGGAATGCTCGTCCGTGTCGTCATTGATCCACGTCACGTCGCCGCCGGCCGCGACGACCGTCTCGGCGGGGAAGGAATCGCCGGTCACGTGGATGACGACGTGCTTCGGCGCCGGTGCCGGCGGAGACGTGGCGTTGACCGTCGGTGATGCAAGAACGACGGTCTCCTGCCTCGTCACGCAATGCGCGGCGCTGAGGGCGGACTCGTATGCGCCGGCGTACGCGCTCACGGCGAAACACGCGCCGACGTATCCGGCCGCGGGCCCGGAAAGGTCTACCAGCGTGATCGAGTCCTTATCCGTACGCGTGTAGACGAGCTGTTTGGTTCCGCCCGTGACACGGTACACCCGAAACCCGCCGATCGCGGCGGGTCCCGCTCCGGCCTGCCAGTCCCAGACGAGCAGCACGTCGCCCGACTTGATCAACGCCGGGCACGTCAGCGCGCCGAACAGGCCGACGTGCGCGGCGCACTCCTTGGTTTCCCGCGCGACCTGAACGTTACGCGGCGGCGGTACGGTCAGCGTGTATGCTCCGGCGCTGCGCCCGACCGTTGCGGAATAGTTCGTCATCTTGCTGCCGGCGTTTTGCTTGAACAGAACCTTCACCGGGGTCACGTTGTTTCCGAGTGTCAGCATCAAGTGTGTCCCCGGCGCGCCGCTGCACGACGAAAGAAGAATGTCCGTCGACTTGGCCCCCGGGCACGCTGCAGGCTTGGGCCTTGCGAGGAGTATTCCGGGAGCGACCTTCAGCTCGGTGTTGATCTTCGGCACGGGAATCGGCGTCGCCATCGGATTTGGCGGTTGCGCGGCGGCGACCACCGGAGCGGCGAGGAGTATGATGGTCAGCAGTGCTGCGTTGCGTATCATCTATGTTAAACTCCATTCCCAGATGATCGACCCTTTATAATCTCCGCCGGCTGCCCGGAGTGTGAAACGCATAACGGCCTCCACTTTTAACGTGGGCTTCCGAAGAGTTCTTGCAGCGAACGCAAGCGTCTCCTCCGTCGTGTTACCGAACCGAGAACGACACGGCACCGAGATTCGTTGCGCCGCTAAGCCGCTCCGATCGCAGCGCCACGCGGCCCGGCGCGGGGGATCCTCGCTTCCGATCCGCTGACTATGACGGCTTGGCAGTCCAGAAGCCCGGCACAGGGGGCCTCGTTTTGGCAGCGGAAAATCGACGGATAGCGCTCGTTACGGATGAAAGATTCATCCCTTTGCTATTACGCGGTCGATCTGCGTCCTAGAGGGTCTCGCGTTGCCGGAATAGTCAAGGCCAGCGCGTCGCGTTGCTCGGTATATATCTCACAGCGCGGCGCTTCGTGCCTTACTCCGAGTCCAGCTCAACTTTCTGCTCAGATCCGGGTCGTACTACAATTCCCCACGATGGCGTCGAGAATATATACATCAAACTCCGCGGGGCTTGTGAAATGGTAAGGCCAAATCAGGAAGCCCACTTCCCGCCCGATCAGGCCATCTAATGCGCACTTTGAAGCGTTTGCCGTGCGAGGGTTATAGCTTTCCTCAAATGCGCACGAAATTGGCTGATCTCCTAATTGCTGAACAGGTATTAGGGCATATATCCTTCTTGGGCGATTAGGCGGCGCGCTTTCCTTAATTCCGAGCCAAGCCACGTCCAGTCGCTCCGGGTCTGCGCTCATGGAAATGGTGTATGTCACTAGTCGGCCACGCACGAACTCGTCCTGCACACCGGCAGGTCTGCGTGGATGAGTCGGAATGTTGTTGCGTCCCGTATCATAAATAGCGTCAGCAAAACACGCTTGACCCGAGAAAATCATCCACGCGAGAGTCGCGGTCACGATCTTACTGCGAAACATTATATATCGCTCCGACCCAATCGCTCTGAGAGGCGTGGGGTGGGTCACTTTTCCCGCCTTCCCCTATGCCCGCTACGCGACAACCCCGTGGCAACGTTTGTATTTCTTCCCTGATCCGCACGGGCAGAGTTCGTTGCGTCCGACCTTTTCAGCCACGCGTTTCGGTTTCTGCGGCTCTTCGTCGCCGCGATTCGTGTGCAGTTCGCGCTTTTCGGCCGCGCCCGGAACCGGGCCGAGCAGTTTCTCCGCGTAACCCGAATCGAGGCGCGACGGATCGTCGACGCCGGCGAGAGCACCGTTGAACTGTTGCTCCGAGCCGCCGCTCAATTGCGGCATGGCGAACCCGCCGGCGCCGTCGGGCGCTTGTTGCTGTTCGACCACGACGCGGAAGACCGACTTCACCGCTTCGTCGGCGATGTTGCCCTTGAGATCTTCAAAGATCTCGTAGGCTTCTTTTTCGTACTCGACGCGCGGGTCTTTTTGGCCGTAGCCGCGCAAACCGATTCCGGTCTTGAGCGCATCCATCACGTAGAGATGATCGACCCACATGCGATCGATGATCGGCAGCAGGATGTACTTGGTCTCGACGACGCGCAGCAGGTCGGGCGTCAACTCGGCTTCCTTCGCCTCATACGCTTCGAGCCCCAGTTCGCGCAGCCGTAACTTCATCTCATCGCGATCGAGCTTTTCGAGGTCCTCAACGCCGAAGCGCTCGCGCACCGGAAAGATAAGTTCGACTTCGTTGAGGATCTCATCGAGGTCCCATTCGGAAGGATGCGCGTTATCGGGGGCGTTGCCGTCGACCGCTTGCGCGATCTTGTCCTCGAGCGTTTGCACCATGAAGTCGCGCATGTTCTCGCCGGCGAGCACCTTGCGGCGCTCGGCGTAGATCACTTCACGCTGCTTGTTCATGACGTCGTCGTACTCAAGAACCTGCTTGCGCACTTCGTAGTTGTGATTTTCGACCTTCGACTGCGCGCGTTCGATCGAGCGCGTAATCAGGTTGGCCTCGATCGGCGTCTCGTCGGTGAAGCCCACCGCATTCATAATGTTCTGAATGCGCTCGGCTCCGAAGAGGCGCATCAATTCGTCTTCCAGCGAGACATAGAAGCGCGTGCTCCCCGGGTCGCCTTGACGACCGGCGCGGCCGCGCAACTGATTATCGATGCGTCGCGATTCGTGCCGCTCGGTGCCGATGATGTGCAAACCGCCGAGACCGGCGATGCCCTCGCCCAGCTTGATGTCGACGCCGCGGCCGGCCATGTTGGTCGCGATCGTCACCTGGCCTTGCAAACCGGCGTCCTTGATGATCTGCGCTTCCTGCTCGTGATACTTCGCATTCAGCACGTTGCACTCGACGCCGCGCCGGCGCAGGCGCATCGCGAGGTTTTCGCTCTTCTCGATCGAGCGCGTGCCGACCAGGACCGGGCGGCCCTTTTCGTGCTCGGCGATGATCTCGTCGACGACCGCTTCGAACTTGGCGCTCTCGCTCTTGTAAACGATGTCGGCGACGTCTTTGCGCCGCACCGGTTGGTTCGTCGGGAGCACGACGACGTCGAGCCCGTAGATGTCGCGGAACTCGCGCTCTTCGGTCTTGGCCGTACCGGTCATGCCGGCGAGTTTATCGTAGAGCCGGAAGTAATTCTGGAACGTGATCGTCGCGAGCGTCTGGTCCTCGCTGCGAACGTTCAGCCCTTCCTTGGCTTCGATTGCTTGGTGGATGCCGTCGGAGTAGCGGCGGCCGTACATCAATCGTCCGGTGAACTCGTCGACGATGATGACCTCACCATCCTTGACGATGTACTGCTGGTCCTTATGGAAGAGATTCCAAGCCTTGAGCGCGGCGTTGAGCTGATGGGTGAGTTCCAGATTGCGTTGATCGTAGAGGTTCGTAACGCCCAGCATCTTCTCGACCTTGGCGACGCCCAGCTCCGCGATCGGAACGGCGTGCGCTTTCTCGTCGACCGTGAAATCCGTATCTTTGACCAAGCGCGGAATGATCTTGGCGAACTTGCCGTAGAGTTCGGTCGCATCCTGACCTTGACCGCTGATGATCAGCGGGGTGCGCGCTTCGTCGATGAGGATCGAATCGACTTCGTCGACGATCGCGAAGTGCAAGTCGCGCTGCACCATATCTTCGAGTTGCCAGGCCATGTTGTCGCGCAGATAGTCGAACCCGACCTCGTTGTTGGTGACGTAGGTGATGTCGCTATCGTACGCCGCGCGGCGCGCGATCGAATCGATGTCGTGCTGAATGACGCCGACGCTCACACCGAGGAAGGCGTACAACGGCCCCATCCACTCGGCGTCACGCTTGGCCAGATAGTCGTTGACCGTCACGACGTGCACGCCGCGCCCGAGCAGGGCGTTAGCATATGCCGCCAAGGTCGCGACGAGCGTCTTGCCTTCGCCGGTCTTCATTTCGGCGACCTTGCCCTCGTGCAACACTTGACCGCCCATGATCTGAACGTCGAAGTGGCGCATGTTCAGGACGCGCTTGCCCGCTTCGCGGCAGACCGCGAACACCTCGGGGAGCATTGCGTCGAGCGTCTCGCCACCGGCCAGACGCCCCTTGAACTCCGCGGTCTTGGCTGCCAGAGCTTCGTCGGAGAGCACCGCAATCGCCGGTTCGAGCGCGCTGGTTGCGACGGCCGTCTTCCTTAGCCGCGTGACCTCACGCTCGTTACCGTCGAAAAAAGATTTTAAAAATGCCATACTCGCTCATAACCTTCTAAGGGCCCCGAACGTTGCCCCGCGCTAGGCGAGGGGCAAGCCCAACATAAACGTACTACCCACACTTTCTTGCGAAGTGACCTCGAGGCGCCCGCCGTGGACCTCGACGATCTTCTTGGCGATGTAGAGGCCGACGCCGCTCCCCGAAATCGCTTGGCGGCGGGCATTCGAGGCCCGGCCGAAGCGCGTGAAAATGCGCTCCAGCTCGCCGGCCGGGATGCCGATGCCGCGATCGGAGACTTCGACCACGGCCTCGCCGGCCGCGCGGCGCACGCAAACCACGATCTCGTCCTGCGAATATTTGAGCGCATTTCCGACCACATTTTCGATCACGTGCCGCAGCCGGGCCCGATCGAACGGAACGACCACCGGCTCGTCCGGCGCATCGACTCGAATGCGGCTTCCGCCGGGGTCGAGTGCGCGCACCGCGTCGCGCACGAAGCCGACCAGGTCTTCGTGATTGCGGCGCAACGAAAATCCGGCGCTCTGCGTCGCGGCCAAGGCCAGCGCGTCGTCCGAAAGTTTCGCCAAGCGCCGCGCCTGGCCGGCGATGGCCTCGAGGCTGGTGCGCGAATCGGAGTTCTCGTTTTCGAGCAAGAGTTCGGCGAACCCCGAGATCACGGTGAGCGGGCCTTTGAAATCGTGTGCGAACATCGCCATCAGATCGTCCTTGAACGCGTTGCTCTCGGCGAGAGCCCGGTTCGCTCGCGTCGACTGCGCGTACAGCTCCACGTTGCGAATCGCGAGTGCTGCAAGCGTCACCAGCGCTTCGATCACGCGCGTCTCGGCGCGCTCGAACGCGCCGCGTCGTCGCGTGACGACGAACAGGCCGCCGTGTTCGAGGTCGCCCGCACCCGGCAGCAACATCGGCACCACGATCAGCGGCGCGAAGCCGAACGCGGTCCGAAGCGCAGCCTCCGCATCGCGAGGATCGCTCGGCAAGGTCTCGACGTTCGGTGCGCCGGCGCGCCGGTGGGCGCAGCCGACCAAGCTCAGCTGGTCCGGGTTGCGTCCGTACGCGCAGGCCGAATCGCCGCGAACCAACCGTAATGCGAGTTTGCAGAGCGCTTCGGCCAACGGCTCGAGTTCGCTGAAACCGAGGATCGTTCGTGCCGCCTCGGTCAGTGCTGCGCCCTCGGCCGCATACCGGCGCAGTTGCTCGAACGCAAGCGCGCTCGTGAGCGCGAGCGCCGCGTGGGTCGCGATCGCGCGCAGAAACTTGAGGTCGTCGTCGCCGAGCGGCGTGCCCGCCGATTCGAGTGCAAAGAGCGAACGCAACTGACCGTCGGAAGGTAACGCGACCAGATCGCGATCGCCGTAACGAACGACGATCTGCACACGCAGCGCCGCCGTATCGACCGATCGTTCGGGGATCGGCTCGCGAATCGACGTCACCTCGCTCGCCGCGACCGGGCGGAACGCTCCGTCGCGCAGTTCGTAGGCGGCGCATGGTCGCCGAAACTCGAGGCCGAGCGCGCGAGCGCCCAAGGCCAAGACGTCGTGCGGCTCGCGCGCGTCGCGCAAGGCCAACATCGTTCGCTCGAGCAGTTCGGAACGGCGGCGGCGGAGCGCCTCGCTCTCAAGCAGCCGGATCTTCGCGAGCGCGAATTCGACCTGCATCGCGATGCCGCGCATCATGACGAGTTCAACCTCGCTGAAGGCGCGCGGCGCGGCGAAGAGCACGGACATACCCGCTTCGACCCTGCCCTCGGCGAAGAACGGCACCAATAGCGCAGCGCCGACGCCAAGTTGGCGCAAGGTTTCATCCTGCGGCGTATCGCCAACCCGTTCGATGCGGACGACTTCGCCTTCCAAACACTGCTCGAGCCGCCGTCCTCGAAGTGCGATCGGCGATGCGATCGGTTCGAGCGCTCCGGATTCCGCGCGTGCCAAGACCTCGGCCTGGTTCGACTCGTCGGGTAGGCGAGCGTATACGGCGCAGCGATCCGCATCGAACGCCATGCGAACGTCGACGACGACCTGCGCCAGCATCGTGGCGCGGTCGGGCGCTTCGCGGATTCGCGCGCCGATTCGCCCCAGCGTTGCACTGCGTTCGGGTTCGACCTGCACTAGACGGACATTTTGGCGGGATGATCGATCACGGAGACCGGAAGCCGGCGCATCAACTCGCCGACGGTTACAAAGGTGAATCCGGCACGGCGAAACCGAGCGACCACTTCGGGCAGCATGTCGATCGTCGTCATGCGCCCGCTGTGCAGCAGAATGATGTCGGGAGCGCTCGCGTTGGCCTCCACATGCGCGGCTAGCGTCGCCGGCGTTACCGAGCGCCAATCGCCCGGATCGTCGTTCCAAAGAATGACGTGATAGCCGGCGCGCTGCGCCGCCCGCACCGTGGCTTCGCTGTAGCGGCCGTGCGGCGGCCGCATCATCGTGCGGATCGCGGGATCGCTGACGTAACGCTCGAGCGCGGCTGCGCCCGCGCTCAACTCGGAGGCCACCGCAACGGCGTCGAGCGTCTCGAAACGCGCCGGATGCGTCAGCGTGTGGTTGGCGATCTCGTGACCATCGCGCGCGATCCGCTCGGTCAGCAACGGAAAGTGCTCGGCATCGTGACCAATCAAGAAGAATGTAGCGCGCACGTGCAGATCGGCCAACTCGTCGAGCAAGATCGGCGTGCGCACCGCATAGGGCCCGTCGTCGAAGGTCAGGGCGACGAGTTTCGCGTCGCCGGAAGTCTGGGCCGGGCCGCGATCGTGCAGCAAGCGATCGAGGCTCGCATCGAGCGACGTCGAGACCGCCCGGTGCGCGTCGGCCGCCTTGGTGACGACCGCCGGAATCGGCTGGGCCGCGAAGTGTAATTCGATGCGATAAATGGAGTACACGAGTAGCGCCACGAGGACCACGAAGATCGTGCCGCGCCGGCCGCGGCTCACTTGACGGCTGACGCCTCGCGTTGCGGAGCGCTATAGTCGCGACCGACAACGATCGTCACGCTGCTACGCGCGGGCGTCCCGGGTGCGGTCGGATCCGAGACGATCACGGCCGATTTCAAGGGGATCGCTTGCAAGACCCGATGTCCGGCGAGCGCACTCGTCTCGCTGACGTGAACTTCGGTCGCCAGATGGTTGGTCGTCGGAGCGTCGCCGACCCGCTCGATTGCAAAGCCCTGTTTCTTCAAGTCCTCGGCCAAACGGTGCGCCGCGCCGGAGATGCCGCTACCGTTGCGGACGTTGACGTGGATGGTCGCAGGCGCAAGCGCCGCCACCGAGCGAGCGTCGGGTGAAGCCGCCGGCAAGATCGAGTCGAGGAAGAGCTTGTGGACGAGGGTCGACTTCTTCGCGTCGTCCGCGATGATGACGTTTCCGCAACAGCGCAAGTCCTTGTCGCCGACGAAGGGAACTTGTTCGGTTTTGAGCGCCTTGAGGTCGACGTTGCGCATCGCATAAGCGATACTGATCGCCTCGCGATCGCTAATATCCGTCACTACGTTGCTTCTGATGATGGCGATCAACTGGTTGATGCGCAGGATGTCGCTAAACTTTTCGTCTTCGAGTTTCTTCAGGGCGATGCGCATCACTTGCTGCTGGCGCCCGATGCGGCAAGGGTCGCCGCAGGCGTCGTGACGGAAGCGACTGTACGAAACCGCCTGCTCGCCGTTCATGTGATAGAGTTTTCCGCCTTTGAAGTGGATACTGAGATGACCCCAATGGTCATCGTAGTCCATCGTCTCGTCGGGCTTGACGTCGATACCGCCGATCGCATCGATCAACTCCTTCGCCGCGTTGATGCGCAGTGTAATAAAGCGATCGAACTTCGGGATTCCTAGGAAATCCGCGACCGCGCGTTCGGCACGATGCGAGGCGTCGAGCGGGTTCGTCCCAAGCGCGTACGCCACATTAATCTTATCCTCGTGCCCGTTTGGAAAAGTGTAGTCCATATCGCGCGGCACCGAAAGTATGCCGACCGATCCGCGCGGATTGTCGCGAGTCGGAAAGTTGACCGATAAGGTCATGATCGTATCGGTGCGTGCGTTGGCCGAATACGGCATCCCCTTCTCATCGTAGTTGTAATCGATTCCGACCATCAGGAGCGCGATGCGGTCCTTGTGAAAGTGCTGCTGCGGCGCCTCCATAAAGAGGCCCCCGAACAGATCGGCCGGCGAACGCTTCTCCACGATCGAGGTGACGATCACACTGCCCAAGAGCACCGCGCCGACGAGCAATGCGACCAACGCGCCGACCCGCAGCGGCGACGGCAGCGCCGGGAGCCGAACCCGACGCTCGGGTTCGGGCGCGAAATGTTTACCCGACACGCAACAGACCTTTCTCCGGCACGGAGACCGTGCTACCGAAGAAATCAAACGCCGTCGAACCGGCTAGCGTGACCAGGGCGAACTCGCCCGGCTCGGCGTCGCCGGCGAAATAGACGGCCCCATCCACGCCGGGCGCCTCGCCCTGCGAGCGTCCGACCAGAGCGATCGGCTCGCCCAGGGCCGCCCGAATCGGGTCGCCCTTGCGCAGCGCGCGGCGCTCCTCGACCAAGACCCGCTCGGTCCGGCCGATACGTTTCGCACGCGCGCGCTCGGAGGCGCGGCGTTGCGCGTCACGCAGGCGCAACAGACGGCGACGGCGCTCGCGCGCCGAGATCTGATCCGGCATCGAACCGGCCGGCGTCCCTTCTTCCTGGCTGTACGTGAAGAATCCGACACGATCGAGTTCGGCGCGGCCGATCCACTCTTCCAAGTAGTCGACGTGCTCGTCGCGCTCGCCGGGAAATCCGACGATGAAGGTCGAGCGCATCGTGATCCCGGGAATGCGGCGGCGAAACTCGTCGATGATCTCGAGATAGCGCTCGCCGTTCGAAGGCCGCAGCATCGCGCGCAACACTTCGGGATGCGCGTGCTGCAGCGGCATATCCATATACTTGCAGACTTTGGGCAGTCGCGCCATCGCGTCGATCAACTCGTCATCGATCGTCGCCGGGTAAAGATACAGCAAACGAATCCACTCGAGCCCGTCGATCTCGTGCAACTCTTCGAGCAAGCCGGCCAAACCGCCGCGCCGCGCGCCGCGATCGCGTCCGTACATGGAGGTGTCCTGCGCGATCAGAATCAGTTCTTTGGTGCCGCCGCCCACGAGCGCGCGCGCTTCAGCCATGATCGAAGTCGTGCTGCGGCTGCGGAACGTTCCGCGCAGTTGCGGGATGATGCAGAACGTGCACGGGTGGTCGCAACCTTCGGCTACCTTTAAGTACGCGGTCGCGCGCGGAGTGGTCACGAGGCGCGGCAAGAAGTCGTGCTCGGGTTCGGCTTCGAAGTTTAGACGCACCGGGCCGAGACCCGCACGCGCCTCGGCCAACACGTCGACGATGCCGGCATAGGCGCCGGTCCCGACGATGCCGTCGATCTCCGGCACGAGTGCGCGAAGTTCGTCCCCGTAGCGCTGCGATAGGCAGCCGGCCACGATCAGTTGCTGACCCGGACGCTTTGCAGCCGCCTGCAACAGGATCGCATCGGTCGATTCAGCCTTGGCCGCATCGATGAAAGCACACGTGTTGATGACGACCGCGTCGGCGTCGCTCGCGTCGTCGACCAAATCCCAGCCGGCGCTGCCGAGCTTGCCGATCATCACTTCGGAGTCGACAAGATTCTTGGCGCAGCCGAGGCTGACGAAGGCAACACGGTTATTCGACATAGAGGGACGCTTGGCATTCGGCATCGGGCGGCAACGCCCCCCGGGCCGGCCCTCTCAGCCTAATCTCAGAATCTGGTCGCTCGCTATCGGTAGTTCACGAACTGCAAGGGTAAGTCGTAGTCCAGCTCGCGCAGCAATTGCTGCACCTTCTGCAGATCGTCGCGGCTCTTGCCCGAAACGCGCAACTGCTCGTCCTGGTACTGCGCTTGAACTTTGAGCTTCGACGCCTTGATCGCTTCGGTCAACGGTTTGATCTTGTCTTTCGGAATGCCGCTCTTGACCGTGATCACCAAGCGGAACGTATTCTGCGTCGCCGGCTCAACTTTGCCGTAATCGAACGCCTTGAGCGAGATGCCGCGTTTATTCGCCTTGCTCTGAACGATGTCGACGACGTTCTTCATCTTCAGCTCGTCGTCGGCGACGATCGTGATCGTCTTGTCGGTATTTTCGATCGACGTCTTCGAATTCTTGAAATCGAAACGCCCGGCGATCTCCTTGCGCGCTTGGTTGAGCGCGTTATCGAGTTCTTGCGTGTCGACCTTGGAAACGACGTCGAAGGATGCATCTTGCGGCATTGTTATTTTCCCGTTAGCGAAAACGTGCGTTCGACGACGTCGCCGGCGGCACCGAGGTTTCCGGCGTCCTTGCCGTTGACGACGATATCGACGCCGGCTGCGTTACCGGCGCGGACCGTCACCGATTTCCCGTAAAATGTCTTGTCGGTTCCGGCCGGGAGGATGCCGGCGACTTTCTGTACGCCGTCGACGGAGACGCGCATCCAAGAATCTTGACGCACGTGAATCACGATCGAATTGCCCGCTGCCGTCGGCAGAACGGTCGCGGCGGACGGCGACGCCGTGACGTCCATAGCCGGGGTTGCGGCCGGGGTTGCGGCCGGCGTCGCGACCGGCGTCGCTGCCGCGCGTTCGGGCGTACCCGATGAATTCGCTTGTTGCCCGGCTTGAAATTGGTAGTAGCTGTAGCCGACGAACGCGACGAGCAAGAGCGCCGCCGCGGCCGCGACCAGCACCCAGACCGAGGGACCCGCCGAAGAGCGCCCCGCGTACATCGGTCCGGCAGTAGCCGCGGGCGAATCGCCCAACAGCTCGTTGTAGCGCTCGACCGCATCCTCAGGATCCAGTCCCAGGAAGCGCGCGTACGTTCGGATGAACCCTCGGACGTACACCGGTGCCGCGATCGCACTCCAATCCTCGTCTTCGATGCTTTCAAGATAGACGGACCGGATGTGAATCTGCTCGGATACTTCCGAAAGCGAGAGATGGCGCGCTTCTCGAGCCGCGCGGAACTCATCCCCCAAGGCCGGCATGCCGCTTGAGTTAGCGGGCCCGTTCGGTTATCCTGGTTGCCGCATGTCAAAGTCCCGAGTGATCGCCGCGATGAGCGGCGGCGTCGATTCAGCGGTTGCGGCCGGATTGCTCGTCGAGAGCGGCCACGACGTGATCGGCGTTACGATGAAGATGTACTCGCAGACGCGACCCTCACACGCCAAATCGTGCTGCGGCGCCGATGACTTTGACGATGCCCGGCGTAGCGCGAACACGCTAGGCATCCCGCACTACGTTCTCGACTTCGAAGAGACGTTCCGGCGCAACGTGGTCGACCGTTTCGTCACCGCCTATCGCACCGGGCGAACGCCCAACCCTTGCGTCGCCTGCAATAATTTCGTCAAGCTCGGCGCGCTGCGCCGCTTCGCGGACCGCCTCGGCGCCCGCTTCGTCGCGACCGGGCATTACGCGCGGCTGGTGCACGCCGCCGACGGCCCACGTCTCTTCGCCGGCGACGGCGCGAAAGATCAGTCGTATGCACTCGCGCAACTGACGCCGCAGCAACTCGACGGCTTGCTCTTACCGCTCGGAGAGTTGCATAAGAGCGAGACCCGGACGCATGCCGCGCGTCTCGGACTCGCAGTGCATGCGAAAGCGGATTCTCAAGATATCTGTTTCGTTGAAGGCGGCGACTATCGCAACGTCCTCGACCGAGCGGCGCCGCAGACGGAACCGGCCGGCGCGATCGTCACGACGCAAGGCGAAAGCGTCGGCACGCACGCCGGCATCTCGCACTTCACCGTCGGCCAACGGCGCGGCTTGCCGGCGACGCACTTCAACGACGGACCGCGCTACGTCACGCAGATCGATCTCGTCACCAACACGATCGTCGTCGGCCGGGAAGACGAATTGTCGTCGAACGCGCTCGTCGCCGACGAGGTCAACCTCATCCGGCCGGACCGCTTCGCCGGCGGCCCGCTGCGCGTTCGCGCGATGACGCGCTATCGCGCGCCGCTCAACCCGGCGCTCGCGACCTTCGAGGCAGCCTCCGCTACGCTACGACTCGATTTCGAAGCGCCCGAACGCGCGGTAGCGCCGGGACAACTGGTCGCGCTGTACGACGCGCGGAGCGACGAGGTGCTCGGCGCCGCAACGATATCAGCGGCATTACAGTGACAACAGCGGAGTTCTTCAAATCCGCGACGGTCGCACGACTAGCGCAGCCCTAGGAGGCAACGGCCTTGGCTCGGCCCTCAAGTTCAATGATACGCTCGCAAAGCATTAGGTCGCTCGCGCGCATTTGATATCTTCACGCTCGGCTTTGAGTACGCTTCCGCGCCCTCTCTGCTAGCATTTGCCGGACAGCCTCGAACCGAAGGGAGCGTCATCCTGCTCGCCCGTCGTCTGATCGCCGTTCTCGTTTTTAGCGCCTTCGCCGTGGCGCAGGCTTGCGCCCAAGGGCAGAGCTTGATGGATCAAGCGAACGGCTCGTATATGAAAAAGGACTACGGCGCCGCCGTCATCGCGTATAAAGCCGTCGTCGCCGCGGAACCGGCGAACGCCCTCGCGTGGTACCGCCTCGCCGTCTCGCAACAGTCGCTCGGGACGCTCGACGACGCAGCGGCAAACTACGGCCAAGCGCTCAAGCTGGGATTCGATGCATTCTCGGTCTACTACCGGCTGGCGACGCTCGAGGGCGCGCGCGGCGACGAGCCGGCGGCGATGGGCTTCTTGGAAAAGGCGAATGCCGCGCGGCGCATCCCGCCTGGCGACCTCGAGACCGATGCCGCGCTCGCCCCGGTTCGTTCCGATCCGCGCTTCGCCGCGCTGATCGACGCGAACGCGCGCTTCTTCTATCCGTGTACGTTTGATCAGCGCTACCGCTTCATGGATTTTTGGATCGGCGATTGGGACGTGAGCAACAAGGCCGGAAAGCAAATCGGCAGCAGCCACATCGAGCAGATCAATAACTCGTGCGCTCTGCTGGAGAATTGGACGGCCGGCGGTGCGAACACCGGCAAGAGCTTTACGTTCTACGATGTCGAGCGCGACCAGTGGGTGCAGCACTGGGTCGACGGTCAGGGCGGGTATCTCGATTTTGCCGGACATCCCGATGGAAAATCGCTGGTCTTTCTGGCGCCAACCTTCAACCCGAGCGACCACAAGCCGGCCTTCCGCCGGATGACGTTCACCCCGCTCGATGATGGCCGCGTGCGGCAACTGATCGAGACGTCGCCCGACGGCAAATCACATTGGACGATCGCCTTCGACGGATACTACGCCAAGCGCGTTAGTGAATCGCGAACGTCACCGTTGCGCTCACGATGATCGGCACGTCCAGTACCGGCTCGGCCTGACCCGCGTTGAATCCGCCCGCGCTAAGAATACCGAGATCGTCGGGCTTCGTACGGCAGCCGCCGAGTGAGCTCCCGAGCTCGTTCACGGCGACGATCGAGCCAAGCCGGACGCCGGCAGCCTGCGCGATCGACGCGGCGCGCACGCGCGCGTCGGCTATGGCGGCTTGCTGGGCGCGAGCTTCGGCAGGTCCGCAGTCGTCGACGCCGAGCGTCGTTTGAATTTGAACGTTTGTCGCCATCCAGGCAAGCGAATCGGGCATGGCAACGAGTGCGTCGCGCATGATCGCTTCGACCCTCTCGCGCGTCGGCTTGGCAATCGTTCCAACGATCGAGGGGCTCGCGCCTTGCGGGGATAGAGCTCCCAAAACCGGCAGCATCCAACGTGCGTCCGGAACGCCGTGCATGCGTAGTACATCGGCGATCGTCTTTCCGGCCGCGTCGAAATCCGCGGCGGTGATGATCGGGGCCGGCGTCGCACCGGAAGCGGCGCCGGCCTGTCGGACTGGGACGATGCCCCGGTTAAAGAAGCGAATATCGATTCGCATTCGATCGGCCGGAATTCGCACGACGCCGCGTCCCGTCACGACGATCGTGTGGTCGGCCGGGGCGTTTAGCGAACGCGCCGTCTGAGCCGAGGCCGGGTCCGCCGCTAAGAGCGCCGCAAGCATCAGCCAGGCAGTACACCGCAGGCCGTTCAACTTGCAGTCGCCAGCGCCATCTCGGGGCGCAGATTCCAGTACGTGTCGCGCACGACCGGGCGGAAGCCCGCGTCGATCACGATCTCTTCGAGTTGTTTGCGGGTCGCTTCGTTGGTCGAGCCGGCATCGTGCACGACGCGTTCTTCCAAGATGGTGCCGCCCATATCGTCGCACCCGTAGAAGAGCGCGAGCTGACCCATCTTGAGGCCCGGCGTCAGCCACGAGGCTTGCAAGTGCGCGACGTTGTCGAGATATAAGCGCGAGATCGCGAGCACGCGCAGATACTCGAGCCCGGTCGATTCCTTGCCTTTCAGCGGCGTCTTGAACGGCACGTAGTACCATGGAATGAACGCGGTGAATCCGCCGGTCTCATCTTGCAAGCGGCGTACGCCGTCGAGGTGTTCGATGCGCTCGGCTTTGGTCTCGATCGAGCCGAACATCATCGTTGCCGTCGTCGGCATGCCGAGCAATTGCGCTTCGCGCATCACCCCGAGCCATTCGTCGGGCTTGACCTTGCGCGCGCTGATGCGCTTACGCACGCGCTCGACCAAGATCTCGGCGCCCGCGCCCGGAAGCGACTTCAAGCCCGCTTCGCGCAAGCGCGCGAGCACGTCGTGCGAACTCATGCCCTCGACGGTCGCCAGTCCCACGATCTCGGAGACCGAGAGCGAGTGGATGTCGACGCCCGGAAACTCGACGCCGACGCGCCGGAAGAGTCGCTCGAACCATTCGATGCGCAATTCGGGATTGACGCCGCCTTGAATCATGATCTGCGTCGCGCCCTGCTCGGCGGCCCACGCAACGCGCCCCAGCACGTCGTCGTGCGACATCGTGTAGCCTTCGCCGTGGTGCTCGGGCCGGAAAAACGCGCAGAAGGTGCAGTGTACGTTACAGACGTTCGTGTAGTTGATCGTCGTATCGATCACGTAGGTGACGTCGCTCGTCGGATAGAGCGCCATGCGCCGGTGGTGCGCGGCCGCGCCGAGCGCGTGCAGCGGAGCGTCTTCATAGAGACGTACGCCCTCCTCAAAGGTCAAGCGCCCGCCGAGCGCGGACTTTTCAAGAAGACTGTCGAGACTATCGATGGACAACGAAGGCCTCCGGTTCGACGGATGGCACCGCCGGGATTGCGCCGAGCGCGTGCAGTTCTTCAAAGTAGCGACGCAAACCGGCGCGTGCGGCCGCGTCGAACGAAAAGTTCAGCGTGGCGAAATAGGACGGGTAGAAACCAGCGGGCCGGGCGCGCACGGATTGCGCCGCAGCGACGAGTTCTTCGGGATGCGCGGCGCCCCAGCGCTGCGCCGCGATCAACGCATCGAGTGCGCCGGCGACTTCCTCGCGGTGCGAGGCCAGCACGTCGCGCCGCACCGCCCAGACGGCGTAGACCATATCCAGGCCGGTCCATGCATGCCAGAGCGTGCCCAGGTCGTGAACGTTGGCGGGTGCGAACGTCTGCTGCGCGTCGATCGCGCGATCGCCGATCAACAGCGCCGGCCGGCCGGCCGCGGCTTCGCCGAACGGATCGTCGCTCGGCACGAACGTTGCATGTACGCCGTAGCAGCGCTCGAGCAAGACCCGCAGCAAGTTCAGACCGCTGGCCGATTCGCGCGTCACGGCGATCGTCGCGCCGTCGAGCTGTTCGAGCGACAAGCGACTGACGCAGACGACCGACCAGACATCGCGCCGCGAGCCGATGCAGAGGTCCGGCAGCAGTGCGAATATCTCAGGATCCGCACCGTAAGCAAACGCGCTGATCGGGCTGAGGTCGAGTCGCCCGTCGCGCAGCATCGCGTTGAGATTCGATGGCACGTCGGCGACCAGCGCGCCCGGAAAACGGACCGCACCTTCGTCGAACGCCGTGTAAATGGGCAGATCGTTCGTGTAGACGATCCGGCCCGAACGCAACACTAGGCGCTCGCCGCTTCCGCGGCGGGCGTCCAGTCGAACGGAAACTCTTCGTAGGTTGAGTTGCGCCGCACCGGAACGTAACCCGCCTCTTCGATCAGACGGCGGAACTCGCGGTCGTCGACGTATTGCCCCGACTGCGTGCCGGCGCTGTGGTAGATGCGCTCTTCGTCGGTCGAGCCGTGCGTCCCGTCCATGTCGTCGGCGCCGAACTGCAGTGCGACCTGACAGACCTTCAGACCTTGAATCATCCAGTAGGCCTTGATGTGATCGAAGTTGTGCAGCATCAAGCGCGCGGTCGCAAAGACGCGGATGTCGTCGAGCCCGGTGGTCCAGCCGCAGTCGTTGAGCTCGTTGCCGTCGGGATGGAAAGCGAGTGGAATGAAGGCGTTGTAGCCGGGCGAGCGATCCTGGGATTCACGTAGCGCGATCATGTGCTCGATGCGCTCCTCGTGGGTCTCGACCGTACCGTAGAGCATCGTCGCATTCGACGCGACGCCCGCACGGTGCGCGACCTCGTGAATGCGCAGCCAATTGGCGGTATCGACTTTGTTCGGGCAGACCAGCTTGCGAAAACGTTCGCTGAAGATCTCGGCGCCACCGCCGTTGATGTTATCAAGACCCGCCGCGCGCAGGTCGCGCAGAATCTCTTCATACGAGAGCCGGTGACGGCGCGCCAAATAGTCGATCTCGGCCGCGGTGAAGAGCGAGAGTTGGACGTGCGGCAAGGTCGCTTTGAAGCGGCGCATCAAGGGCAGCCAATAGTCGAGCGAAAGTTGGCGCGGATCGTGACCGCCCACGATGTGCACTTGATTGAAGTTCGAGCCGGTCTCGAGCGCTTTGGCCAGCACCTCGTCGGCCGGCATGCGCACGGCGCCCGCTTCCTTTTCGCCGCGTGCGAACGAGCAGAACTTGCAGCCGGCGTAGCAGACGTTGGTCGAGTTGATGTACCGGTTGAGAACGTAGAAGACTTTGCGGCCGCTCTTGCGCTCCTTGGCGCGTTGCGCCATGCTGCCGAGCGTATGCAGGTCCTGCGTGCGCAACAGCGCGAGCCCGTCTTCCTTAGAGAGCGGAATGCCCTCGTCGACTTTGTGCGCGATGGGACGAAGTGCGGGATCGGCTATAAACGTCATCGTGATAACACTACCGTTCGCCCTCGGGGGCGACAAGGACTTCGCGCGCGCCTCCGGTCGCTACCTAAGTCGCAGCCGGGGACCGGCCGGTCAGCCGGTCGACCGCGCGCATCGCAAGCACGAGCAAGGCGGCGCCAAGCAGATAGCCGCCCAGCAGGTCGGTGGGGTAGTGCGCGCCGAGGGCCAGCCGCGACCAGCCGATCGCTGCGATCCAGAGCCCGAGGACGGTGACGATCGCGGTCCGCAGCGGAGAAGACGGTAGCGCGCGCCAGACGACGTAGGCCCAGAGCCCGTAAAACACGAGCGAAAGCGTGGCGTGCCCACTTGCATATCCGAACGACGTTTCGTGGATGGCGAACCACTGCTCCGGCCGCGCGCGCCCGAAGAGCCCTTTGAAGAAGTCGCTCGAGAGCCAGCCGGCGAGCAACGTCGCCACGATGACGAGCGCGCGCCCGAACCAGCCGCGGCGAATCGTCCCGAAGAGCAGCGTCAGCGCGCACAGGGTCGCGTAGACCATGAAGCCTCCCGCGCGCGTGAAAAACGCGGCGAGCGGAACGCCTTTGCCGGCGAACCACGCTTCGCTACGATCGAGCACGCCCAGCGGCAGGTAGGTCACGGCCAGACCGAGCGCAACGTACGCGACCAGCAACGCCAGCGCGGCGAGCAAGGCTCTGGGCAAACGTCTCGCCGGAGCCTAGTGATCCGGGAGAACGGTCAGCGCGCGGCCGGCGTACTCGCGCACGAGTTGGGCCTGCGCGTAGTATCGGTCGGCCTCTTCTTTCGAGGTGGCTCCGACTTGCACCGTGCTCGGCACACTGTAGCCGTTCGACAGCGACGGCATCGCGCGCACGACCGTATATGTTTGCTGGAAGCTGGTCGTCGAGCGCGGCACGTCGCCCGCGCGGGAGAGCGCCAGTTTGAAGTGCGCTCGCGCATCGTCCGCGCGATCGATCTGCATTTCGTACGCGGCCGCGACCAGATATGCTTCCGAGGCGCGCAAGCTCGAGTATCCGTCCGTGCTCTGGTCGCGATTCGTATCGATCAGATGCGCGATGCGGAGCGCGGTCGAGACGATCTCGGCCGGGTCGGTACCGGTCGGTTCGGCCGTCATTCGCGCCAGCCGGCAGCCGTCGTGCAGGTCGCGCACGTCGCACATATACGGCGTCTTCCAGATCGGAGGCTGGGTGAAGTCGACGTCGCCGATCGCCTGCCGCGACTTGTCGGTCAGGATCAGGTTGCGGTTGTCGGCTTGCGCGGCCGACGGCATCAGCCAGAGTAACGCGGCAGTGAAGAGCGCGGCGCCGATTGCCCCGAGCGGGCCGCGTAGACGAGAGTGCGGACCGGCCAAAACCATGCCGTAGCGTCCTGCGCGCGCGGGCGCCGTTCCTGCGTTCGGCGTCACCTTTCGCCGAGCGCGCCCAGCGCCTGCGTCGCGTATGCCGTGACCAGTTGGGCGGAGACCAGGTAGTCGGAGCGCTCCGCTCCGTTCGCGCGCGCTAACGCGGTCTGAAAATCTGCTCGCGCCTTCGCCGGTTGTCCGTCGCGCGCTTCGTAGGCGGCCGCCAGCACGTACGCTTGCGCCGCCCGCAGGTCGTCGACGCCGTTCGACTCGCTGCGCAGCCGGCCGTCGAAGTAGCGCGCCAGGTTGAGCGCCGCGCCGACAATCCAACTCGCCGGAACCTCCGAGGGGCTCGCGGTCATGCGCTCGAGGAGGCAGTCGACGTCATCGCTGCGCTCGCTGCATTTCGTCAGCGCGCGCCACTTCGGGGCGCGCGAGAGATCGATGTCGCCGAGATCCTGCGGCCGGTCGATCGTCAGGATCAGATTCGCGTACCCCGCGGCGGCCGTACCGTGCGGCGCAAGAACGCCCAGGGCGAGCACGAGTGCTACTCCGAGCAAAGCGCGGCGCACGGGTCGCTCTATACGCCTTGCGCGAAGAGATCCGGCTGCGTGTCCTGACCGAAGCGCGCGGCGATCGTCTCTAAATCGCCGAGACCAATGTTGATGCGACGCGGCTTGGTTCCTTCGTGCGGTCCGACCACGCCAAAGTCTTCGAGTTGCTTCATCAAGCGTACCGCGCGCGGATGGCCGATCGCAAATTGCGACTGCAGCTGTGCGGTCGATGCGTAGTTGGTCTCGATGATGAATTTGGCCGCATCGTAGGCGAGCGGATCGACGACCCTGGTGCGCTCGTCGTCCTCGATCGGGCTGACGTCGACGTCGAGCAAGTTGTCGGGACGCGCCTGCGACGCCCAGAACGAGACCAAGCGCGTCACCTCGGCGCCGGTAATCAAGGCGCCCTGCACGCGTACCGGCTTCGGCGCGTCGATCGGCAGGTAGAGCATATCGCCGCGTCCGAGCAGCCGCTCCGCGCCGGCCATGTCGAGGATCGTGCGCGAGTCGACTTGCGAGCTGACCGCGAAGGCGATGCGCGACGGGATGTTGGCCTTGATGATGCCGGTGATCACGTCGACCGACGGACGCTGCGTCGCGACGATCAAGTGGATGCCGGTCGCGCGAGCGAGCTGCGCCAAACGGCAGATCGTCGTCTCGACTCTCGCGGGCGCGATCAGCATCATGTCGGCCAACTCGTCGATGACGATCACGACGTAAGGAAGTTTCTCGTTGGGATACTTCGCGTTGTACTCTTCGATCTTGCGTACGCCGGCCTTGGCGAAGCGCTCGTAGCGCGAATCCATCTCTTTGGTCATCTCGAAAAGCGCGCCCGCCGCCAAACGCGGATCCGTGATGACGTCTTTGATCAAGTGCGGGATGCCGTTGTAGACGGTCAACTCGACCCGCTTGGGATCGATCAGGAGCATCTGCACTTGGTCGGGCGTTGCCGAGACCAGTAGTGAGGCGATGATGCAGTTGAGGCAGACGCTCTTGCCCGAGCCGGTCGCGCCCGAAACGAGGAGATGCGGCATCTTGCCGAGATCGCCGAAGACCGGACGGCCGGTGACATCTTTGCCGAGCGCCATGTTGAGCGGCGGGATCTGGCCGCGGAACGGCAACGCCTGTAAGATCTCTTGGATCGCGACGACCGAGACTTGCGCGTTCGGAATCTCGATGCCGACCGCGGACTTGCCCGGAATCGGAGCTTCGATACGTACCGACGTCGCGGCCAGTGCGAGGGCGAGATCGTCGGCGAGCGACGAGATGCGCGAGATCTTGACGCCGCGATCGGGTTTGAGTTCGTAACGTGTGATCGCCGGGCCGCGCTCGATGTGCGTGACCTTCGCGCCGACGCCGAACGAAGCGAGCGTGTCTTCGAGCAACGTCGAACGCTGCGTCTCATCGACCATCGCTTGCTGCGGCGGATCGAAGAGCGCCAAGTCGGGCAGCCGGTAGTTGCGCCGTCCCGCCTCGACGGGATGCGCGTACGTCACTTTGACGGGCGGTTCGTATTCGGCCACAACCGGCGACGCCGGAGCCGCTTCCTCGCCTTCGTCTTCGTCTTCGCTTTCGTCGTCGTCTTCGCTTTCGTCGTCGTCGTCGTCTTCGTCTTCGTCTTCATCGTCCTCGGCGTCGTCGAATTCGTCCGCGTCTTCGTCGTCGTCGTCGGCGTCCTCACCCTCGTCGTCTTCGTCCGGTTCGATCTCATCGAGTTCGACCGGCTCGAGGCGCTGCTTTACCGGAACGAGCGCGCTGCCCGTTGCGGCCGGCACCGGCAGATGAAAGGCCTCGCGCAAGGTCTGCGGACCGCTCTTGGCCGCTTCGGCCGGCGGCTTGCGCGGCACGGCCCGCGGCACCAGCGAACGCAGGTGCGCGATGGCTCGGATGCACCAGCCGATTGCACGCTTGGCCGAGAGGCCCGTGATCCAAACGGTCAGCGCCAGCGCGACGACGGCCAGCGCGACGCGCTCGCCGGGTACGCCGAGGAAACGCTGCAGTTCGCGGACGAGCCAGGCGCCGCCGGCGCCGCCCGAGCGCCCGTACGCAGCATCGATAACGAAGAAATACGCCAGCGATGCGCTTCCGAACTTGGCGATCAGGCGAGGAACGTTGATCTCGAGAAAGACGATCCCGCCCAGCAACGCAACCACCAGCGGCACGAGCCAGGCGGCTCCGCCAAAGGCGATGCCGAGCCAGCGCGCGAGCGTTTCGCCGAGCCAACCCGAGCGGTCGGGTGCGCCGATCGCTAATCCGAGATAAAGCGCCGAGCCGAACGCCGCGATTCCGGCAATCTCGAGATTCAGCCGCATCGTCGCACGAGCCTTACGGCGTACGCGTGCCATTGCCGCCAACCTTAGTGAGGCGCGGGGCGCACACCTGTTCGCGCCGAAGCCTCGCAGCGATGATCACGCCGACGATCGTCGTCCTGGAAGGCGACCAGACCGGTCAAGAACTCCTCGCCGAAGCGCTGCGCGCAATCGACCGCGAGATCATCGGCATGCAAATCGATCTCGAGGTCTACGATCTCTCGCTCGAGCGCCGCCGCGCAACGAAGAACGCGGTCGTGTACGAAGCGGCGGCGGCAATGAAGCGCACCGGCCTCGGATTGAAAGCCGCGACGGTGACGCCCGAGGGCCACGGCGACATCGGTTCGCCCAACGCCATCCTACGCAAAGCGATCGATGGAAAGGTCATCGTTCGCACCGGTCGCCGTTTGCCCGGCGTGCGGCCGGTCGCCGGTATTCATGCACCGATCTCGATCGTGCGCATGGCGGTCGGCGACGCATACGGAGCCAAAGAGTGGCGCGAAACGCTCGCCGGCGGCGACGAAGCAGCCTACCGCACCGAACGCATCGAGCGCAGCGTCTGCCACGCCGTTGCCGAGTACGCCTTCTTCCACGCGCGCAAGACCGGCTCGAAAGTCTTCGGCGGCCCGAAATACACGGTCAGTCCAGTGTACGAGGGTATGCTTAAGGAAGAGATGGATGCGGCCGCCGCGCGCTACCCCGAGGTGACCTACGAGCCGCAGTTGATCGACGCGACCTACGCGCTCCTGATCTCGACGGGCGGCGATCCGATGGTGATCCCCACGCTCAATCGTGACGGCGACTGCCTTTCGGATCTGGTCATGCAACTCTTCGGATCGATCGCCGGAGCGGAGAGCGTCTTGCTCTCGTTCGACGCCTCGTTCAAACCGAACGTCGTGATGGCCGAGGCGCCGCACGGCACCGCACCACGCCTTTTCGGAAAGAACGTCGCGAATCCGATGGCGATGCTCTTGGCCTGCGGGGCGTTGCTCTCGTATGTCGACGGCTCGCAAGCCGCGCGCGCCTCGCGCGCGATTTACGAGTCGGTTCTGGAAACGGTCCGCGCCGGCGTCGCCACGAGCGATTTGGGCGGCCACGCCTCGACCACCGAATTCACCGACGCCGTCATCGAAAAAGTCCGCGCCAAATTAGATGTCTGGAGCACACTACCGATATGATCCACCTGACACTCGTCCTCGTTCTGCTCGCCTCGTTCGTTCCGGCCGCGGGTCCGGTCATGCAACCTTCGCCCGCGCCGAGCACCGCAGCGGAGGGGGCGCTCAAAGAGATCGGCCGCATCCACGCGACCACGCCCCTGTGCCGCACGCTGGCGACTCGGGCCACCGTCGCCGCCAACATCGCGCTCGAAGAGGACCGCAAGATCGCGTTCGCCGTCGGAACGCTGCGCACGATCAAGCTCGATCAAAACATCATCGTCAAGACGCGCGGCACGGACCAGTTACGGCGACAGTTCGTCGCTTGGCGCGCGGCTGCCGTCGAAGGCGAAGCCGAGATGCGACGCTTCCGTGAGGACGCGAAACTCGTCACCGATCCGGAACAAAAGGCGGCGATGGTCAAATTCGCCGACGCGCTGGCCGGCGTACTCTTCCGGCAGAAAAAACTCGCGGATGATCTCGGGCACTACATCGCCTGGCTCGACGCACAGGTACCGCTCACCGAACAGACGGACGCATCGACCAGTTCATCGCCCGGTTCATCCTCCAACTCGCGCGCCGAGATCGAGAGAAGCATCGCCATGAATCAGAGTAACCAAAACGTGGTGCACAATCCGTGGGGCGACGCCACGAGCATCCCTGAAACGCTCGACAAGTCGGCGCGGCGCGCCGCCGACGAACTCGTGATTCGTACCGCGCCGATCGCGAAAGACGAAGACGATGCGGCGGTCCGCATCGACCCTGCCTTTAAGGGTTGCTGAGCGGCGCTTGCCGCAAGGCGGGCATCGTCTTGGGCGTGTGGTCCAACTCCGTTTGCGCCGCGTCGCGAATTTGCAGCGCGGCTTCGCGGTAGTTCGAGGTGTCGCTCGAGGCCCGGTGGGACGAACTCGAACCTTTGTGCACGTTATTGGAGCGGCTCGCAATCTGCGAGGCTTCCTTGAACTCGATCGTGGCTTCGGTCAACTTCAGCGCGTGTTCGAACGTCGAGCGCGCCTCGCGGAAATCCTCGAGCAACCGGTAGAGCCGGCCCAGGACAACGGCGAACTGCGCCTCGCGCACTTGCGCGTAGTGCGAACCCTCGACGCCGTGTCCGACGCCGAGCCCCGCGCTCTCGAGGGCTTCAGCCGTATCGGTCAAACGCTCGGCCGCGCAACTGTCGTAGATCTCCATGATCTTCTTCAAACTCGCGATCATCGTATCGACCGATGTCGACTGATCGTTCTTCAAGGTGTCGAAGACGCGAACGGGCTCGGTCGCGCTCGGGCAGACCGTATCCGAGAACGTGTCGCGGGCCGCGCGAGCGCCGCCGGTCAGAATTGACGCGAAGCCGAGCACCAGCGCGCACGTCCAAATCGCACGACTCATAACGTCGCACGCTTTTCTCCGGCCGGCCGCCGATTCCTTAACGCGCGCCGGCTCTTTAAAGCGCGATGAAAATGACGCCGCAGGTGGCGCAGGCGACGCCGACCCACTGCACCGGCCCGAGCCGCTCGCGCAGGATAACGAGCGCGAGCAGCACGGTCGAGGCGGGATAGAGCGAGGTCAGCACGGCGACGATCGTGAGCAGCCCCCCGTGCGCGGCGAGTACGTAGAAGATGTTGGCCGCCATATCGAGCAGGCCGGCCAGCGCAATGACGCCGAGCGCTCCGGCGGCCGGACGCAGCGGCGTCCGTCGCACGAGCGCAAACAGCAGCAGCGCCGGGAGCGACGCGGCGCGGCTCGCGACGAGCACGCTGAGACCCGCGTCGCGGTGCGTGTGCGCGAGCAAGACATAAAGGAAGCCGATCGCGATCCCGCTTCCGAGCGCGAGGCCGACGCCGGGCTCGCGCGGCGAGAACCGCAGGCTCTCGCCGCTGGTGGAGACGAGGCCGACCGCCAGGAACGCCAAGGCGACCCCGGCGAGCGCGAGCGGCGCCGGCCGCTCCCCCGAGGCCAGCCCCCAGAAGACGGGCACACTGGCCGCGACCACCGCGGTCACGGGCGAGACGACGCCCATCCGGCCGGTCGCCAAGGCGGCGTAGAGCAGCCCGATCCCGGCGGCTCCGCAGAGCCCGGCCAGCAACCCCCAACCCACGTCGCCGGCGTAGAAGCGGCTCGGGACCAGGGGCCAGGCTGCCAGCAGAAGTCCGACGCCGGCGATCTGGGAGAGGACCACGACCGAGGCGGCCGGCGTCTTGCGGCTCGCCATCCCGCCGAAAAAGTCGGCCGCGCCATAGGTCAACGCGGCCAGCAGCGCCAGAACGAGCATTAGCGGCCGGCCGGGTCGAGTGCGTCGCGCAGCCCGTCGCCGAGCAGATTGAAGCCCAGGACCAGCGCCGTGATCGAGAGTCCCGGGAAGATCAGCGCCCAGGGCGCCGTGATCCAGTAGTCCCGGGCATCGTTGAGCATCGCCCCCCACTCGGGGGCCGGCGGGCGTGCTCCCAAGCCGAGATAGGAGAGGCCCGCCGCTTCGAGTTCGGCGGTGGCAATCCCGAGCGTGGCCTGGACCAGTAAGGGCGCCAGAATGTTCGGCAGGATGTGGCGCAGCATGATTGAGATGACCGGGCTCCCGAGAGCCCGCGCCGCCTCGACGAACTCGAGCTCGGCGACCGCTAGTACCGAGGAGCGAGCCAAGCGAGCGTACTGCGGAATGTACACGATTCCGACCGCAATCATGAGGTTATTGATGCTCGGCCCCAGGATCGTGGTAATCCCGATCGCCAGAATGATCGAGGGGAAGGCCAGCATGATATCCATCGCTCCCATCAGCGCGCTCTCGACCCGGCCTCTAAGGTAGCCCGAGACGAGTCCGATCGCCGTCCCGGCCGTGATCGCGACGCCCACCGCTACGAAACCGATACGGATCGAGACGCGCGCGCCGTACAGGATCCGCGCCAGAACGTCCCGGCCGTTCTTGTCGGTCCCCATCCAATGCAGCGGGCTCGGAGGCGTCGTCCCGCGCGCCAAATCCTGGGCGAGCGGGTCGGCATGGGCCAAGAGCGGCGCGAACACGGCGGCCAGGACGATCAGGCCGATGATCGCGGCGCCGATGAGCGCCCCGGGGGTGCGCCGCAGACGCCGCCAGGTATCCTGCGCAAAGGAGCGAGATCCCAAAGATTCTTGGGCTATCAACTCTTTGTTGGCTCTAAACGCAAGGAATTAATCAATCCTTAACGGATATCAAGCGCATAACCCAGGGACTCAAAGCGCACACGAGGAGATATCGAGTGTACGTTCTTTCACGTTTTAGCCCACGAGGCAACGCTCGCCGGTACATCATCGGCTCGCTGTTGGCGTTCGTCCTGTTCTTCAATTCGATCGGGACTCTTCTAGCGAGCACGGTCGGAACGATTTCAGGGACGGTCACGACAGTACAGGGCGTTGGCATCGGTGGCGTTCGTGTTTCGGCCGTCGCGCCGACCGGACGCTATCAGACCACCACCGATCCAAAAGGATTCTATTCATTTACCGGCGTTGCGCCCGACACGTACACCGTGTCGTTCGAAGCGACCGGTTACCAACCGGTCTCGACGACCGGCGTCAACGTATTCGCCGACCAGATAGCGAACGTTTCGGCACCGCTGACCAAATCGTTGGTCACGATCGGTCACATTACGTCGCGCGCTCCAGGCGGCGCGTTCCAGCCGACGCAAACGCAGGACACGTACACCGTGACTGCGTCGCAGATCGATACGCAACTCGGCAAGAAAGACGCCGTCAGCGAGTCTTCGCTGATCTTCACGCTGCCCGGTGCCAGCCGCGACTCGAGCGGTTATCCGGTCATCCGCGGCGGTCGTGAAAACGAAGAAGGCTTCCAGTACGAAGGCATTCCGTTTACGGACGCCTTTACCAATCAGTTCGTCAACAGCCTCGCGCTCAACGGCGGCGTCGCATCGCTGCAGCTGACGCCGGGCGCCGGCGACGCAACGACCGGTAACAACGGAACCGGTACGTTGAACCTGATCTCCAAGCGCGGCGCTCGCCCGGCTTTCGGCCAGGTCGAAGTCGAAGCGCTGGCGTTCCCGTATTCACACCAACTCCAGGCCGAGTATGGCTTCGCGACGCCCGATGGGCGCATCTCGAACTACTTCTCGTTCTTGGGCACGCGCACGAACTCGCAGTTCGGTCCGCGCGGTTACGACACGTCGCTCAACGGCGCGTTCTACAGCCGCATCTTCCAGACCAGCAGCGACTTCTCGGACAACTTCTTCTACAAGTTCGGGAAGAATCAGAGCCAGTCGATCCAGGTTTTCTACGAGAACCAGATCTTCCAGTTCTATAACAACATCGGCGGCATCGACCAAAATCAAACCGGCGCGGTCGGTATTGCCAGCGGTCTCTGCTTCCGCACGTGCGACCCGTTTGCGTTCGCGAACTACAACTCGTTCACGAACTTCGCCAACGGCGGTTTGACCCAGGCCGAGATCCAGTACATGATGACGTTGGATCCCTACCAGACCAACCCGATCCAAGCGTTGAACCGCCGCTCGGCCGGCTACCAGCCGAACGACACGTTCAAGATTCAGTACTCGAACAATCTCGACGCCTCGACCTACCTGACCATGAAGTACTTCAAGGTCAATTCGGTCGTCACGTTCGACCAGCCGTACACCGGAGCCAGCTACACGTCTGACGTGGCGCTGCAAGGCGGCTTGTCAACGGGTTGGACGCTCGACGCGACCAAGCAGCTCAACTCGAAGAACCTGATCAAGATCGGCGGCATCTCGTCGTTCTTGCACCCGGTCTTCAACTACTCGGCTCCGCCGTACGGGCTGCTTGCAAACACCGGAACGTTCAGCAACAGCTTCGCCGCATTCGGCTTCGTCAAGCCCGGCGATTTCTGTCCGATCGCAGCTTTCGGTACTCCGTGCGGTTACCTATACAACGGTAACGCCGGCGGCACGTTCTTCCCAGGCGGCGTTCCCCGCGTTCCCGCCTACCTGGAAACGACCGGAACCAATCGTCAAGACTGGGCGACCTACATTGACGATCTCATCACGCCGTCCGACAAAGTCAAGATCGACCTCGGCCTGCGTGTCGACGGAACGACCAACCGCATGCCCAGCGAAGCGCCCTGCAACACGTACTCAGCCGCTTCGATCGCATTCGGAAACGCGCAAAACGGCGTTCCGATGAGCGTTGACGGGTTCACAGGCGCGAATCAGTGTCTGTTCCAGGCCAACTCCAAGGACGCAGCCGGCAACCCGATCGTGGTGATCACCAATCAGCAACGTCACCCGGTCGTGCTCGAACCGCGGGCCTCGTTCAACTGGCAGTTCACGCGTAACGACTCGCTCCGCGCGAGCTTCGGACGCTCGGTTGAGCTCGCGCCGCTTGGCGACATTGACGAATCCGTCGCCCGCAGCGCTTACCTCCGCGACTTCGGGTTCATCCCGCCCGACCCGAGTACCCAAGCGCTCGCCGGCAACGTCTGCGGCGTGCCCGGAAACCAGCCGTGCTCCAGCTTCGGCGACGAGCTCTACTGGGGCAACCAGCTCGGTATCGCCGGCGCTCCGTTCCAGCCGGTCAATCCCGAGACGTTCACCAACTACGATATGTCGCTCTCACATCAGTTCGGCGGCAATATCGGAGCGAAGATCACGCCGTTCTACCGCCGCGGTTACGACGTCGTCGCGTTCGCTCAGCAGCCGCGCGTCGACTCAAAAGGCAACGCGGTCCTGGACGTCAACGGAAACCCGACGTTCTTGCCGGCGGTCGCCAGCAATGACGGCATCAATCGTACGACGGGCGTCGAATTCCTAGTCACCCGCGACGCAGCGTACGGTCTCACCGGTTCGTTCTCGGCGACCTACATCAACGAGCTCTCGAACGTGATCCCGCTCTCAGCCAGCGAGGATTTCTTCCCGACGATTCCGGCTGCGTCGCTCGCACTCGGAAACGTCTACCGCGTCGGCTTCCTGTCGCCGTTCCAAGCGACCGCGGCCCTCGCGTACAAGACGCATAGTGGCTTGAAGATCAACCCGGTCTTCATCTACAACCACGGCTATCCGATCGGTAACGGCCTTCTGACGGCAGCGTTCGTCAAGGGCGCTCCGACGAACGTCCCGTCGACCAACCTGACGGCGCCCGGCGGTTCGTCCGCGTCGATTCAGTACGTCGACCCGATGAACCCCGGCTCCGCTGCGGTCCCGAATATCGTAGCCAACCGCGGTTCTGAACTGTCGCCGAGCGCCGGCGGACGCCTAACGATGGCGACGATCACGACGAATCTGGGCATCGAGCTCAGCCCGCCGGGATCCAAGCACACCTTCGGCGTCTTCGTCGCCAACTTGTTCGGAAACGTCTACGCGCTCCCGTCGATCAACTCACGCTGGCAGCCCGTCGCAAACGGCATCGGCGGCCCGCGCACCGGTTACTCGACGAGCGCACCGAACGGCTTTAACGCCGGATTCCCAGGCATCGGCATCGTCAACTACCCCGCCGAGCGCTTCGGATACGATCCGTTCATCATCGGGCCCACGAACTCACCGACGACGATACGGTTCTACTACTCGCTGTCACTCTAGAGGAGCCAGTTTTGTACAGTTCTATAAAGAAAACCATCGCGCTGGCTCTTCTCGCCGCTCTTGCAGGCTGCACGAGCGGTCAGATTGCCAGCGAACCGCCGTTCCAAGCGGCAAATCTCACAGCGGACACGCTGCGGTTAGCGGTCGGGGTGGCGACGTTCCGCGCCCCGATCACGACCCGAGGCATCAACACGGTCGCGATGTTCCGTCAGCCCAGCGGGCTCTCGGCGACGCTCGTGAATACGCCGGCGTTGACGGGGCCGTTCACGAATAAGCCCGGCACGGCTTGCAGTGCGACCACCAACACCGGCACCAACGGCCCGGCTAACGCCGGGTCCGCGGACGGTGGAACCGGCTCGATCCTCGGCAGCCCGCAGGTGCCTCCCGGCATTCTTGCGGCCTGCACGACGTTCGGCACGGCCGGCGGCGTCTTCTCGTACGGCTTCGCGCCGGCAAACGCGGGCACGTCGGGCGCGGACGTCTTCACGCTGTACACACAGCCGTTCTACAACAACGCCGCTGGGTCCACGGCCAACCCTCAGTTTGGTCCTGGAACGATCACGGCGAGAAGCTACAAGTGCGGACCGCCGGCTTGTCTTCTCCCGTTGTTGGCGGCAGGATCGTCCCCGGCGCCTTCTGGGTTCACCGGATTCTCCCAAGGGTTTATCACCTTCGGGTTGACCCCGGTGGCCGGAAACTACAACCTCTCGGTCGGGATTCAAAACTCGACCGGGCAGACCACATCGGTGACGTCGAATACCGCCGTCATGGCGAGCGTGGTCGGATTGCCGCCTTATCCGACGCCGACCTTCGTTTCGAAGGACGGCACCGGCGGCGTCGTGGTTAACATCGTTCCGCCGGCCGGCGTCACCGAAACCCTCGTCGACCTCGTCGATGCCACTACGGGCTCAACGCTGACGGTCGTCGTGCAAGGTGCCGCACCGGCAAACGTGACATTCCCCGACAGCTTCGTAAACTCGGTCGGTGTCACGACCCAGAGCCTCAACACCGGCGACACGTGGCGCGTGACTGCCATCGGCGTGAACTACCCGGCATTCGAAGCCGGACCGCCGGGCAACACCTCGGTCTCTCCGACCATCACCGGGGCCAACGGACAAGCCGACATTACATTCTCGAGTGAACTGAGCCAAATCTACTAAGACTCGAGAAAACTCGAAACCCCGGGGCCCGGCGCGCAAGCGCCGGGCCCTTTTTCATGTTCGCGCGATGTAGGAGCCTATGCGAGCAGCGGGCGTTTTTTGTGATTCTCCGTCCGCGCTTGATACTGGCGCGCGATCGAGGCGATCTTAGCCTCGCAGAATGGCCGGCCCAAGAGCGAGATCCCGGTTGGCAAGCCGTGCTCGCCGAAGCCGTTCGGAAAACCGATCGCGGGCAAGCCCGTCAGATTTCCAGCGGCGATCAGGCTGACGCTGCCCGGATATTTCGGATAAGCTTTATCGAACGGCAGGTCGACCGGATAGGCGACCGTCGAGAGCGTCGGCGCAACGATCGCATCGTACGCACCGAAGGCGCGCTCGAGCGCCTCGATCATGAAACGGCGCTGACGCAGCGCGTCGATGTAGTCGACGGCGAGCGTCGCGTAGGCGACGTAACCGCCGGTGCGATCGTCGACCGCACGCAGCTCGCGCGCGCGGCCGCTCTCGATCAGATCGCGAAACGCGGCCGCGCCTTCGGCCCGCACGATCGTTTCAACCGCCGCGCCGAACGGCATCGCCGGACGCTTCACATCGGGCACGATATCGCAATATTCGGCCATCACGCGCAATGCCGCGTCGAAATTGGCTTTGACCGCAGGCATCACTTTTTGCGTCGCTTTCGCGAGCACGCCGATGCGCGGCCGGCGACGCAGCGCGGAGAACGGTCGCGAGAGCGCGCTCGCATCGGCCGGGTCGGCACCGGCGATCGCGCGCAAAACCGTGTCGGCATCGGCCGCCGAACGCGCCATCGGCCCGAGTTTATCGAGCGTCCAGCACAAGGCCATCGCGCCGTGACGGCTGACGCGGCCGTACGTCGGCCGTAAACCGGTGACGCCGCAACTCGTCGAAGGGAAAAGAATCGAGCCCGAGGTCTCGGAGCCGATCGCAAATCCGACCAAGCCGGCCGCAACCGAAGCTCCGGATCCACTCGACGAACCGCCGCTCCAAAAATCACGATTCCACGGCGTGCGCCCGGGCCCGGTGAACGATGCGTCGGCCGCATTGTACCCGAAGCCGCCGGCCAGTTCGACCATCGCCAGTTTCGCAAGCAGCACCGCACCCGCATCGCCGAGCCGGCGCACGACGGTCGCATCGCTCGCGAAGCGCTGATTGCGAAACGGTTGCGCGCCCCACGTGGTCGGCGCGCCGGCGGCAGCCAGCAAGTCCTTGACGCCGTACGGAATTCCGTGCAACGGTCCGCGCACGCGTCCGGCAGCCCGTTCGCGGTCGGCGCGCTTCGCCTCACTGCGCGCGCGGTCGTGCATGATCGTTACGACCGCGTTGTACGTGCCGCCGTAGCGTTCGAGTCGCCCGAGGTAAAGATTGGTCAGTTCGAGCGATGAGATCGCGCGCTGCGTCTGCAGACGCTGTAATGTCGCGACATCGGCAAAGGCAATATCTGCGGGACTCATTCGCTCGGCACCGCGAACGACGTCACCGGCTCGTCGCCGTTGCGCAAGCGTTTCTTCTTCGGATTCAACGCGGCGCCGAGCGCCCCGCCGTCATCGATATCGCGCGCGATGCCGTGGATCTCGGCATCGCTCAACTTGGGATCGAAGCGCCGCATCGTCGCGGCGACCGCGAGCGCGGCCGGCGAAGGCGGCTTCTCGGCCGCCGACGGCGCGGGTGCGGGCGCCGGCGCGCTCGGTGCCGGAGAGGGCCCGGCTGCGGACGCGCGGCCGCTCGCCGCGAGAGCCAGCGCCGCGCCGGTCGCGCTCACGGTCGACAAAAATTGCTTGCGATTTCGTAATCCCATGCCACGGCAGTTTGGGCGCCCGCTTAAGCCGACCTTCGTGCGGTGAAACCACCGCACACCTCTAGCGGTACGTGGATTCGAACCAGGTATCTGAACTTTCTAAAAGGGATGCCCGGCACAAACTATAGAATTAGGTGTCACCACCTTTTACGGAGGCGGCCCATGGCACTGGCGTACGACTTCGACGGTTTCAGGCTCGACGTTCCCGGCCGGCACCTGTCCTATCGGGGCAGCCGGATCAAGCTCACGGCCAAGGCGGTCGCGGTTCTGGCCTTGCTGGCCGAACGCGCGCCCGAGGTCGTCTCACGCGCCGAGTTTGAGGCGGTGGTCTGGCCCGAAGGCTTCATCGAGCCCGCCAACCTGACCCAGACGATCTACATGCTGCGCAAGGCCCTGGGCCGGCACGCGACCCTCCCGCCGATCGAAACGGTCAACGGCCGTGGCTATCGGCTGGCCGCTGCCGTCGTGCCAGGCTCAGTTCCCGCCGCAGCATCCCATGCGCCCGCGACCGAGCCGAGCCACCGCTTCGGCTGGCCCATCGCGGCCACGCTCGCTGCTGTCGTGCTGGCGCTCGTGATGCTGGTCGGTGCCGAACGCATGGCCGCCGACCGCAGCACGACCGAACGCCAAGCGGGAACCCCGAGCGGCTCAACGACGCACCCGCAGGCGGCCCCAGCCCAAAGGCTGTAACCCTCGCGCATGACTTGGAAGATGGCGCTCGCCGCGCTCGGCTGCGCGCTCGCGGGTTGCAGTAGCCCCAACACGAGCTCGGTCCCGAGCAATCCTCAACAGTCGATCGTGACCGTCACATTTGCGGGCAATCCCCGCGCGGGAGTTACCGTCGTGGAATCGACAGGCTACGCCGGCGGCATTGCTACCGGCGTGATCACCTCGGCAACGACCAACGCCCAAGGCCAAGCTACCTTACTCGTGCCGGGCTTCGGCCAAATCTGTTTCAGCGCCAGCGAAGCATTTCCGGCGGGTCCCTCCGCTACCGCCTCGCATTGCGCGGAGCCGATCGAAGCTTCCGTTACGCTCGCACTTCAGTAGCGCTCTGCTCTAGACTTCCATCACGACTGGGACGACGATAGGGCGGCGTTTGGTCTTGCTGTAGACCGCCTTGGAGAGGCCTTGGCGGATGTGTTCTTTGACGGTGGGGACGTCGCGGATGCCTTCTACAGAGCAGCCGTGCAAGATGTCCGATACTGTTTGTTCGAGTTCGCCGATGACCGTTTCGGATTCCGGCAAGTAGAAAACCCCGCGCGAGATCAGGTCGGGGCCGGCTACGACGCGGGCCTCTTCGGCGTCGACGGTTACGACGACCATCATGATGCCGTCGGCGGAGAGGTGTTTGCGATCGCGTAGGACTGCTTCGCCGATGTCGCCGACGCCGGTGCCGTCGACCATCACGTTGCCGCCGTAGGTCTTGCCGATCTTTTCCGCGCCGCGCTCGGCGGTGAATTCGACGACGTCGCCGTTTTCGACGACGAAACAGTTGGCGGATTCGACGCCGGTTTTTTGGGCGAGGCCGGCGTGCGTGACGAGCATGCGGTATTCGCCGTGGACCGGAATGAAATAGCGCGGCCGCACCAGGTTGAGCATCAGGAGCAGCTCTTCTTGCGAGGCGTGGCCGGAGACGTGGGCGGTGCCTTGCGCGGTGCCGTGGATCACCGTGGCGCCGAGGCGGTAGAGGTTGTTGATCGTGCGCGAGACGCTCTTCTCGTTGCCCGGAATCGGCGTCGCGCTGATGACGACGGTGTCGCCGGCGACGATCTTCATCTTAGGATGATCGCGGACCGAAAGGCGCGTTAGCGCCGACATCGGTTCGCCTTGCGAGCCGGTCGTGATGACGACGACTTTGTCGGGCGGATATTCGTCGATCGTTTCGAGTTTTATGACGTGTTCGGCGGGAATCGTCAAGTGGCCGAGTTCGGTCGCGTAGTGAATCACGTTTTGGAGCGAACGGCCGAGGAACGCCAGCTTCCGGTCGAAGCGGACGGCTTGATCGACGACTTGCTGGATGCGCGGCACGTTGGATGCGAACGAGGTGACGATGATGCGGCCGGGCGCGCGCGCGAAGATGTTCGCGAACGCTTCGCCGACGATGCGCTCGGAGGGCGTGTGGCCGGGACGCTCGGCGTTGGTCGAATCGGAGAGCATGACGAGGACGCCCTCTTCGCCGACCCGCGCCATCGCGGCGAAATCGGCGGGTTTCCCATCGATCGGCGTTTGGTCGAACTTGAAGTCGCCGGTGTGGAAGATCGTGCCGACGGGCGTGCGCAAGGCCAGCGCACAGGCGCCCGCCAGGCTGTGGTTGACGTGCACGAACTCGGTCTCGATATCGCCGTGCGTGACGCGCTCGCCGGGTTGAATCGGCGCAAACTTGACGTCGCCGAGTTTGTGGTCGCGCATCTTGGCGCGAATCAGCGCGAGCGAGAGCGGCGTTCCGACGACCGGAACGTTGAACTCGCGCAGCAGATACGGAATGCCGCCGATGTGATCTTCGTGTCCGTGGGTCACAAGCAGCGCGCGGAACTTATCGATCCGTTCGCGCAGGTAGGTGAAGTCGTTGATGACGATATCGACGCCGAGCATCTCGTCGTCGGGGAACATCAGACCGCAGTCGACCACGACCAAGTCGTCGCGGGTCTCGATCACCGTCATGTTGCGGCCGATCTCGCCGCAGCCGCCGAGCGGGACGACGCGCACGAACGTTTCGGGCGGCGGGGGCGGGACGACGAGCGCGTCTCGGCGGCCGTTGCGTTGATCCAAACCTAAGTCTTTCCGGGTTGCCGGGCCCGAGGCCCGACGGGATAGCCTCATAGGAGGTTATCCGCATGCTTCTTCCCGTCTTCGGGGTCGTCGCCGCCCTAACTCTTTCCACGCCCGGGCCCGCCCCGGCCCACATTCGAGCGCCGCTAGCAGCTCGCCACAAACCGGCCGCCCGCCCCGAGCACATCGCGGCGAACGATCTGTACTCGGCTCGGGCGCGCCGGCGCATGGCGAGCTACCTGCGGATGCGCTTGCTCGAACTGCGCATGGCGAATCTGCGCCGGGCGGCCGAAGCCATCGAGCAAAGCATTTTCGGCCCCGGTCGCTAACAGGCAGGCGGTGGATCCATCGCCGCCGATCGCGCCGCCGCCACGCGCGGGACTCGCTCTGATATACGACGTCTTCGTGGCGCCGCTACGCGCCTACGCGACGCTCGCGGTGCGGGCGCAGTGGTGGCCGGCCGCGCTCATCGTCATAGCTTGCATCGTAGCAAGCAATCTACTCGCACTTCCAGCGCAATTGCACGTGGAGAAGCTTCACCTTACGAATGCAATCATCGCCCAGGACGCCGTCCTTCAGTCCGTCGATCTGCTTCAGGTCGTCGTCGCGTGGGCGTTCATTGCGAGTATCTTCGTCTCGTTCTCGCCGGCCGAAAAACGCCGCTACTGGACGTATTTCGCGCTGGCGGTCGCCGGCTCGCTGCCCGCCGGCCTCGGCGCGCTGTTGAGCGGCCTCGCCGTGCGGCTGCACGATCCCGCGAGTTTTCAGTCGATGGCCCAGATCGTGAATGCGCTCCCCGTCTCGCTCGCGGCCTTCACGCCGCAGGCCACGCGCGGCGAACTCGCGTTCATGTCCAGCTTCGACCTCTTCACGGTTTGGAAACTGGTCTTCGTGGCCGTGGGCGCGCGCCTGATCGGCGGGATTCGCCCGGTCGTGGCCCTGATCGTCGTCTTCTCGATCGATTTCGCGTTCGCGCTTACGCAAGCGCTGCCGCTCCCGTAGAGGGCGGGCGCCGGGCAGGGGTTTTTTTGTGCGCCCGGGGCGAAACACCGAGGGGAAATCCACGTACTAACTTCGGGTAGGAGGAACTTCATGGGTCAGGAGATTGCCGGTGCTCGTAAGAGTAACGGCCTGAGTATCTTGTGGGATATGGTCGTCGCGCCGGCCACGGCGTTCGAGGCCTTGCGCGAACGGCCGGTCTGGCTTTGGGCCTTCATCGTGACGTCGGTTCTGGGAGCGATCGGCTCGCTGCTGATCATTCCGGCCAGCGAGCATGTCGCAACCATGACCTTCGCGCAACTCGTCCAAACCGACCCCAACGTCGCCGGGCTCTCGGCCGAACGCCAGAAGAGCATGCTGGCGATGACGGTAGGGGTTCAGCATTACGTCTGGATCTTCTATCCGATTCTCGTCATGGTCGGCGTGCTGATAAGCACGCTCGTCATGTTGATCGTTAACGCGATCGGCAAGGGTGACGGGAATTTCCGCAGACTCTTCGCCGTAGCGATGAACGTCGGTTTCGTGAGTTTTGGGATCAGCTATCTGCTGATCGGGTTTCTCGCCTATCTGCGCGGCCCCGATACCTTTGCAACACAGCGCGAGCTCCTTGCCGTCATCCCCAGCCTTGGCTGGCTCGTGCCTTCGACCGCCCTCAAACTCGGAACGTTCCTCGGCGCTATCACTCCGTTGAGCCTTTGGGCGATGGTGTTGCTCGCCACCGGTATGCAGAAGACCGCGAACATCAAGAGCGCTGCCGCGTGGACCGGCGCGGCCGTGCTGCTCCTCGTGCCCGCGCTCCTCGGGGCGGCGTTCGCGAAATGATCCTTGCCCTGAGGCGGTTCGTCTCGCTCGCAATAGCGGTCTCGTGCGGCTTTGGCGCGTTCGGCCTGCTGGGGGCAGCCCCGGCGGCCGACGCGCAGCGCGCGCCGATGAATCTCGACGCGCTGAGCGCGGTACGTTACGCACTCGATCATGCGCCCGTGATCCTGGCCAAGAAAGCGAGCGTCGACCAGCTGACGGCAACCTTCACGCAGCGGCGGGCGGCCGAGTATCCAAGCTTCAACGGCCAGTTACAAAATCAGATAGCGCGCTCCTCGAACGCTCAAGGCAGTTTTGCGCAGTTCGGGATCTCGCCGGACAGTAATTTTTCGCAGAATACCGCGCAAGTCACGTCGACCTACAATCTGTATAACGCGACGGCGCAGATTACCGCCGAACAAGCTAAGCGCGACGCCGAGAGCGCGAATGCGGAGCTGCACGTCCAGGAAGAGCAGACGACGCTCGATGTCAGCAATGCGTTCTACAGTCTTGCGGCGCGCCGCGAGGCGGTCGTGCTCGCCGAAAACGACCTCGCGTACCAGCAACAGTTGCTCGATATTGCGCGCGCCAGCGAGAAGGTCGGACGCGTCGCGGGCGTCGACGTGCTGCGCGCTCAAGTCGCCGCGACGCGCAGCCAATCGACCTTGGTGCAGGTGCGCGCCGACGAAGCCAACGCGCGTGAAGCGCTCGCCGTGCAGATCGGCGCTTCGCCCGACGCGACCTTTGCGGTATCCGCCGTCCCCGAACCTCCGATGCCGAAGGCCTCGGTTGCGGCCTTGACGGCAATCGCCAAAGTCACGCGCCCCGAAGTCCTCTCGGCGAAAGCCACCTTGCAGGCGGCGCGGCTGGGCGATGCCGGCATCGATTCGGACCTGCATCCGACGGTCTCCATGAACGGCTCGTTCGGCAACCAGAATTCGCCGACCAACTCCGTCCTGACGCAACAGCAGATCGACCTGAGCAACGCCGAGGCGATCGCGAATTTCAACCTGCAGCGCGCGCTCTTTCCCGGCGTAGCCTTTCCGGCGCCGGTCCTGAGCGGCCCGGTATCGCGCGGCCGCGTCGGCTTCTGGCAGTTCAACATCACCTCGTCCTTCTCGCTGCCGATCATCGACTACGGTACGCGCGCCGCCAACCATCGCGCGGCGCGCGCCCAGATCGCCTCGGCCGACGCGGCGTATACCAACGCGCTCGACTTCGTCGAGAGCGACGTTCGGGCGGCGGCGCGTAACGTGCAAGCCGCCTTCGAAAAGCTCGCTCTTGCCAAGCAGAGCGCGCAACTCGCTCGCGAGTCGGCGCGCATCGCCCAACTTCAATACAAGAACGGGCTCATCTCGTTCACCGACGCGACCCAGACCGAACAGACCGCGCTCTCCGCCGAGAACGATCTCGTCGCGGCGCGGGTCACGTACGTCGTCGCGCTCGTCAAGCTGCGGCTCGCGCTCGGGCCGCCGGATCCGGTCGCCGCCGCCGACCTGCGAGGATTATGAACCGCCGCCGCAACACGATCTTTCTCATCGCGGGCATCGCGATCGTCATCGTCATCGCGCTGATCGCGGCGCGTCGCGGCGGGGCGCATGCCATCGCCGTGCGCGAGTCGACGATTCATTACGGGGTCTTCACGACCAAGCTGCCGGAGACCGGCGTCGTCCAGCATCCGCTCCTGATCACGATTCCGGCCGGCGTCGGCGGCAACATGGGTTTGATTCGCGTCAAAGCCGGCGATCGCGTCATCGCGGGCCAGCTGCTCGCGACGATCGAGAATCCGCAGCTCGTTTCGAGCTTGCACGATGCAGAGATGACTGCGATGTCCTCCGAGGGCCGCTCCAGCAGCGCCTCGCAAGCCAACGCCGTCTTGCCGGCACAAAACCGCTCGGCCGTCGTCCAGGCCGAGGCCGCGGTCGTCGCAGCTCGCACGCAGTTGAATCAAGCGCGCCAAGACATTTTAACCGGACAGCAATCGGGCCTCGGCTTTGGCGGAACGAGCGCCGAAGAACAGCGGCTGAGCGCCAAAGCGACGGTCGACAAAGCCGCGACCGATTTGCGTGAAGCCAAACGTACCTTCGATGCGAACAACGACCTGTACGCTCAGAAGGGCATCTCGCGCGACCAGTTGGAACAGTCACGCGCGCGCCTGGAGCAGGCGCAAGTCACGTTTGCGCAGGCCCAGAGCGAACGCACGATCATCGAGAGTCAGCTGGGCCGCACCGCCGGCGTGCTCAAGGATCGCGTCCGCTCCGCGGAAGATCAGCTGCGCCAGTCGCTGGCGGCACTCGACTCGGCCCGCATCAATGCCGCCCAAAATAAAGTCGGCGACGTCGAAGCGGCGCGCGGCGACGCCGCCCGGGCCGAGGCCGACCTGGCCTTCGCGGGCGATCAGGTCGACCGGATGAGCATCCGCGCGCCGTTCAGCGGCATCGTTCAAAGCGTCGCGAGCCAAACCGGCGACACGTTGCGGCCGCTGCAGCCCGGGGATGCGATCACGGCCGGTCAACCGCTCTTTACGATGTCCGACGGCAACGCATTTATCGTGCGCACGAAGGTCGACGAACAGGACATCGCTGCGATCAAACTCGGCCAGCGGGCCTTCGTCGGCGGCGAGGACTTCGCCGGCCGCAAGCTCGCCGGCCACGTCGTTTCGATTTCGCCGCTCGCGCAAAAATCGGACGATCCTTCGAACACCTCGCGTCAGGTCTTGACCACGATCGCGCTCGATCAGACAGTTCCGTACTTGCGCGACGGCATGACCGTCGACGTCGACATCGTCACGCACAACGAGCCGCACGTACTGGCCGTGCCGATCGATGCTGTCCGCAAGGACGACAAAGGCAGCTATGTCTTCGTGCAGACCAAGGACCACAAGGCCAAGCGCACCGACGTCACGCTCGGCATCCAGAACGATACGAGCGCGATCGTCAAGAAGGGCATCGCCGAGGGCGACGTCGTGATCGTCGATAAGAGCCTTGCGATAACGCCGAATGCAGCCGTCACCGCCGCGCCCTCGCCCTCGCCCGGACCCTCGCCCGCCGCGACGTGACCCGTCTTCTGGCCTATGCGCTCGAGGCGCTGGGCGCGCTCTGGCGCAATCGCACGCGCTCGGTCTTGACGATGCTCGGCATGATCATCGGCACGAGTTCGGTCATCGCAGTCTTCGGCATCGGCACCATGGCCTCGGCCGGCATCGCAGGTTCGCTCAACTCGTTCGGTGACCCGGGACTGTACGTCTTGGTCGACCGCAAGCAAGACGATCCAGCCGGAGCCTCGATTCAATACCGCGACGTCGCGACGGTCGCGGCGGAAAACTCCTCGATTCTCGCGCACGCCTATCCGCTCTACGATCGCAATTACACGATGAAAGGCAACGGCATCACCACGACGGGTGAGGTCACGAGCACGACCGAACACGTCGTCGATTCGCTCACGCTGCGCGAAGGGCGGCGCATCGGACCGAATGAGGTGGAGCGGGCCGAGCACGTTACGTTACTCAGTCAGCCCATGGAACGAAAGTTTTTCGGAAGCCAAATGGCGCTCGGGCAAGAAATCAGCATCAACGGCGTTCGCTTCACGATCATCGGCGTCTACGATGAACTCAAGGCCAGCATCTTCAGTAGCGCCGGGGGATCGGACTACGTCGAAATCCCCTACACGACGTATCACGAGATTGCGCCGGGACCGATCGATATTCTCAACGTCTATCCCAACCCCGGCGTAACGCAGGATGCCGTGCAAACGGCGGTCTTCGCCACGCTGCGGCACGTTCATGGACCGCGCGCGCAATACACGGTGCAGGACTCTGCCGCCTTCCTCAGCGGTTTCCAAACCGTGATCGGCGTCGTTTCGCTCGGGGTTACGGCGATCGGCGGCGTCGCGCTCCTGGTAGCGGGGATCGGGATCATGAACATCATGCTGGTTTCGGTAACCGAGCGAACGCGTGAGATCGGAATCCGTAAAGCGATCGGCGGAAGCCGCGCCGACATCGTTACGCAGTTTCTGTTCGAGGCGGTGATCCTTTCGATTCTCGGCGGCGGCGTGGGCACGGTGCTCGGGATCAGCTTCACGCTCGTGGCGTACGGCGTCGTCTCCGGCCTCCTGGGACCCTCCCCGATTCCGTTCGTACAGATCATCCTGATCGCGACCGGCTTCTCGACGCTCGTCGGCGTGACGTTCGGAACCTATCCGGCGATGCGCGCAGGCAAGCTCGATCCGATCGAGGCGCTGCGCTCGTGATCGGACTCGTCGGACAATTCTTCGCCGAAGCGTTCGGCGTGCTGGCCGGAAATAAGACGCGCTCGTTGCTGACGATCTTGGGACTGATCATCGGCGTCGCTGCGGTCATCTCGATCCAAGTCCTCGGCCATGGCATGTCGGGTGCGGTCTCGGGAATCCTCGGAAGCCTCAACGACAGGAGCTTCTACGTCTTCCCCAATGCGCGCCAATCCGACTTTCTCAAGGCGGCGATCAAAGAACACGACATCCAGCGCGCCAAGGAACTCTTTCCGAATATCGTCGTGGCGATGCCGGCAGGCGGCGTGCAGCGCCGCGTCTCGGTCGGGCACATGCACGCGCGGCTCACGCTCTCGGCGGACTCGGATATCAGCTTCGCAACGGTGCCGCTCATCCACGGGCGCGGTATGGACGCCGATGAGGTCGCAAGCGGCGCTCACGTGGCGGTGCTCACCAACAACGCCTACACCCGGCTCTATCCTCAAGGCGGCGACCCGGTCGGAACGAGCGTTCGGATCGCCGAACGCCGCTTCGTCGTCATCGGCGTTCAGGACAAGCCGACGGCCGGGATCATCCCCATCACCTTCGGGGGTGATATCAACATACCGTACACGACCTACGAGCATGACTATCTGCGCTCGCGACCGCTGCTGTTCGCGCGCTTTCTCGTCGCCGATGCCAGCAAGATGGGCGAGACCGAAGTGCAGGTCACGAAATTCTTCAAAGATCAGAAATCCGGCCGGGCCGAATACGGCACGTTCGATCGCAAGGCATTTTCGGCTTCGATCGACGCCATCTTCGGCGTGATGACGATGGTCGTCGCACTGATCGGCGCCGTCTCGTTGCTGGTCGCCGGCATCGGTATCATGAACATCATGCTGGTTTCGGTGACCGAACGTACGCGCGAGATCGGCGTGCGCAAGGCGATCGGCGCGACCAGCTTTCAAGTACTCGCACAATTTTTCATCGAGGCGCTGCTGCTCTCGCTCGTGGGCTGCGGCATCGGCCTCGCGATCGGCTTGGCGGTCGGCTGGTCGATCAACCGCTTCGCGTTGATCGCGCTCTCAGGAGTCGTCGCGCCGATCCCGTGGCTGCAATCGGTGACGATCGCGGTCGGCTTCGCGACCATCGTGACGCTGGCCTTTGGAACCTACCCTGCATTCCGGGCCTCACGGCTCGATCCGATCGAGGCGCTGCGCTATGAATAACGAGGCGATCGTCGCTCGCGATGTCACCAAGACGTACAAGATGGGCGAGGTCGAGGTGAACGCACTTCGCGGCGTCTCGTTCACGATCGCGCGCGGCGAATACGTCGCGATCATGGGACCGTCAGGTTCGGGCAAGTCGACCTTGATGAATCTGCTCGGCTGCCTCGACCGCCCGAGTACCGGTCACTACATACTCGACGGCATCGACGTCGGCACGCTCGACGACAATGCGTTGGCCGCAATCCGACTGAAGAAATTGGGTTTTGTTTTTCAGGGCTTCAATCTGCTGGCACGCACCAACGCCATCAAGAACGTCGCATTGCCGCTATTCTACGCGGGCATATCCGCGCGCGAGCGTAACCAAGCAGCCGAGCGCCGGCTGGTCGAAGTGGGGCTCGCCGACCGCGGACATCACAAGCCGAACGAACTCTCCGGCGGTCAGCAGCAGCGCGTTGCGATCGCCCGGGCCCTGGTCAACGATCCGGCCGTGTTGCTCGCCGACGAGCCGACCGGGAACCTGGATTCCCAAACCAGCGAAGAGCTCATGGCGCTCTTCGAGCACCTCAACGCCGCCGGGCGCACGATCATCATGGTCACCCACGATGCCGACGTGGCCCGCCACGCCCGCCGCACGATCAAGCTCAAGGACGGGCTGATCGTCTCCGACGAGTCCGCCGTCCCCGCCTGAGTTCCAACGGCCGGGCGGCCTGCAGCCTCCTGTAAGATAGCCGGGTTATAATCAGGACAGCCGCAGGCCGGGCGTCGCCCGGTCATGCGAATTTGGAGAAAAATCTCCGCTCGGCGCGACCTTCGACGTCCGCGCGAGTACGACCGAACAGCCCGCCATCCCGACAGGAACAAGCATGAGAAAGAGTTTCCTTCCCACCGCGATCGTCGCGCTCGCCGGAGCGATCGTCGGCAGTTTCGCCATGATGCTGTACGCCAGCACCCATTTCACCGGCGTCGCCGGGCCCGGCAACACGCCGCCGCAACTCAGCGCCGCTCCGCTCACCTCGTACGGCACGGATCAGGAGCGTATCGTCGGCGCGGTCAAGCGGGTCGCGCCGTCCGTCGTCGCACTCAACGTGACCGTCAACGGACAGCAGATGGTGCCCTCCGATCCGGTCGCGCAGCTGTTCGGAATGCAAAGCCCGGGGCGCCTTCAGCGCTATCGCGCGCGCGCGTCGGGTTCGGGCTTCGTCTACTCGCGTGACGGCTTGATCGTGACCAACGCGCACGTCGTTCGTCCGCCCAACGGCGCGAACGTGACCAAAATTGAAGTCGTCTTCCAAAATAACGAACGCGTGCCGGGTCACGTGGTCGCGGCCAATCTGGCCGCCGATATCGCACTCGTCAAGGTCGACAGCTACGCGAAGCTGCCACCGCCGATCGAGATTGCCGATTCCAACAAGCTGCAAGCCGGTCAGTGGGCGATCGCCATCGGCGAACCGTTCGAGCTGAAGCAATCGGTCTCGCTCGGCATCGTCTCCGGCTTCAACCGCGACGAAACGATCGGCACCGAGAGCGGCGGCGCGCAAGAATTCAAAGGTCTTCTGCAGATCTCGACGCCGATCAATCCCGGTAACTCGGGCGGTCCCCTGATCGACATCCAAGGGCGCTTGATCGGCGTGAATCAGTCGACTGCGAACCCGCAGGCCGGTGCACAGGGCATCGGTTTCGCGATCCCGTCGAACACAGTTCGCGAACAGGTCGCGATGCTCGAGAAGAATCCTGGAACGCACCAGGGCACGAACGCCGGCTACATTGGTGCGAGCCTAGCGACCGTTACCGCGGATCTGCGCGTGCAGCTGAACTATCAGGGCAACGGCGTCGCGATCATGCAAGTCGTCACCGGCACGCCGGCTGACGAGGCGGGCCTTCAGGCCGGCGACGTGATCCAAAAAGTCAACGGTAAGGACGTCACCAAGTCCGAGGACGCGGTTGCCGCAATCAAGGCCGCCAAGCCTGGCGCGACGGTCGCCCTTCAAGTCTGGACCGGCGGCCTCAAGAAACTGGTCAACGTCAAGGTGACCGAACGCCCGGCCGACGCCGGCGGCGCCCAGCCCCAAGACCAGCCCTAAGCCGGATCTTCCGCTTGGAACCCAGGCCCTCGGGTAAACGAAACCCCGAGGGCCTTTTCATGTATCCTACTAGTGAAACATCCGGCGCCGGGATCGATCGGCGCATCCACGCCCCTCAGTAAGTAGCAAGGCGAAAGTCGAGAAACGCGGCTCCTCGGAGCAAGCGTTTCCAGGCCCAGTTGGTTCGTGAGGGCGGAAAGTTGAGATAATTTCATGGCTAAAGTGGTCGGAATCGACCTTGGGACGACGAACTCCGTCGTCGCCGTAATGGAGGGGCAGACCCCCACCGTGATCGCCAGCGCCGAAGGCAGCCGGACGACTCCGTCCGTCGTCGCGTTCACGAAGACCGGCGAACGGCTCGTCGGGCAACTGGCGAAGCGCCAGGCCGTCACCAACCCCGAGCGCACGATCAAGTCGATCAAGCGCGAGATGGGCACGGATCACACCGTGAAGATCGACGGCAAGGATTATACGCCGCAAGAGATCTCGGCGATGATCCTGCAAAAACTCGTCAACGACGCGTCGACGTATCTGGGCGAGCGCGTGACCAAGGCCGTCATCACGACGCCGGCCTACTTCAACGACGCGCAGCGCCAGGCGACCAAGGACGCCGGCCGCATCGCGGGTCTCGAAGTCTTACGCATCATTAACGAGCCGACCGCGGCGGCGCTCGCTTACGGGCTCGACAAGAAGGGCAACGAGACGATCCTCGTATGGGATCTGGGCGGCGGCACCTTCGACGTCTCGATTCTCGAAGTCGGCGACGGCGTCTTCGAAGTGAAGTCAACCAACGGCGACACGCGCCTGGGCGGCGACGACTACGATCAGCGCATCGTCGACTGGATGGTCGGTGAATACCGCAAGGAACAAGGCATCGATCTCAGCGCCGATAAGCAGGCGCTGCAGCGTCTGACCGAAGCGGCCGAAAAAGCGAAGATCGAACTCAGTTCGATGGTTCAGACCAACATCAACCTGCCGTTCGTCACGGCCGATGCAAGCGGGCCCAAGCACCTCGACATCACGCTGACACGCGCGCAGTTCGAAAAGATGACGAGCGATCTGACCGATCGCATGGTCGGTCCGTTTAAACAGGCTCTCTCCGACGCCAAGCTCGACGTTTCCAAAATCGAAGAGATCGTCATGGTCGGCGGCTCGACGCGCATGCCGCTCGTGCAAGAGCTGGTCAAGAAACTCACCGGCAAAGACCAACTCAATCAGTCGGTCAATCCGGACGAAGTCGTCGCGATCGGCGCGGCGATTCAAGCCGGCGTTCTGGCCGGTGAAGTTCGCGACGTCGTCTTGCTCGACGTCACGCCGCTCTCGCTCGGCTTGGAGACCCTCGGCGGCGTCTCGACCAAATTGATCGAGCGCAACACGACGATCCCGACCAAGAAGTCCCAGGTCTTTACAACGGCCGAGGATGGCCAAACGTCGGTCGACATCAACATCCTCCAAGGCGAACGCGAAATGGCGCAAGACAATAAGCCGCTCGGGCGCTTCCGCTTGGAGGGCATCCCGGCCGCGCCGCGCGGCATCCCGCAGATCGAAGTCAGCTTCAACATCGATGCCAACGGCATCGTGAACGTCGCGGCCAAAGATCTCGGCACCGGGCGCGAACAGGCGATCACGATCACCGCTTCGACCAATCTTTCGAAGGACGAAGTCGACCGCATGGTGCGCGACGCCGAAGCATCGGCCGCCGAGGATCGCCGCAAAAAAGATGAAGCCGAGATTCGCAACAAGGCCTCGAGCCTCGCCTATTCGACCGAGAAATCGCTCAAGGAAGTCGGCGACAAACTCGACGGCGCCGCCAAGGCGGACGTGGAGAGTGCGCTCGAAGAACTGAAAAAGGTCAGCGACAACGGCACCTCCGACGAGGTCAAAGCCGCGACCGAAAAGTTGGAGCAGGCTTCGTATAAGATGGCCGAAGCGCTCTACCAGAAGACCGGCGCGTCACCCAACGGCGCCGCCGGTGCGGGTACCGACGGCGCGGAAAGCGCTGCGCACGAGACTCCGCCGAGCGAAGACGTCATCGACGCCGAGTTCAAGGAAGCGAAGTAGCGCGAGCTAGCATGGAGACGGAATCTCACGCCGATGCTTCCGAAATCGAGCCGGAAGCATCGGCCGCTACTGATTCGGCGGCCGAACTCGTCGCGCTGAAGGCGCTCGCCGACGAGCGCTATACCGAGCTGCAGTACGCCCGCGCCGAGATCGACAACGTTCGCAAGCGCGCCGAGCGGAGTGCGGGCGATCGTCTGAGCGCGGGTCGCAAAGCGCTGCTCGGAAAATTTCTGCCGGTCCTCGACAATCTGCGCCGTGCGATGGCGTACGACGAATCCGAGAGCTTGCGCGAAGGCCTCAACGCCACGCTCAAGGGTTTCGAGTCGTTGCTTTCGAGCGAGCGCATCGAACCGCTCGATCTCGTCGGCAAAGCGTTCGATCCGCGCTTCGCCGAGGCGATCGCGACGCGCGAGCAGGACGGCGCCGGCGACGACACCGTACTCGAAGAAGTGCAGCGCGGCTACCTCATGGACGGCGAATTGCTGCGCCCGGCACTGGTCGTGGTTGCCAAACGTCCTTGAACTATAAGGACTACTACAAGATCCTCGGCGTCGCCAAAGCGGCGTCGGAGAAAGACATCAAGTCGACGTACCGGCGGCTCGCGCGCAAATGGCACCCCGACGCGAATCCCGATAACGCCAAAGCCGCTGAGGAAAAGTTCAAGGAGATCACCGAAGCCTACGAGGTCCTGGGCGATCCCGAGAAGCGCAAGAAGTACGATGTGCTCGGCGCCGATTGGCAACGCTCGGCGCAGCAAGCCGAAGCGCAGCGTCAATACCGCTCGCAGCAGGGCGGCGACGACGCCTTCACTTCGTTCGGCGGCGGCGGCCCCGGCGGCGCGAGCGGTTTTTCGGATTTCTTCGACGCCTTCTTCTCCGGCGTCGGACGGCGTCAGAGCGCGCCGCAGAGCTTTGCACGGCGTGGCGGCGATCTCGAGACAACGATCGACATGACCTTGGCCGAAGCATACGAGGGCGGCCACAAAACGGTTTCGCTGCAGATCGAGGATGCGTGCGCGCGTTGCGGCGGCAGCGGGGTCTTCAACGGCACGATCTGTCCCATCTGCCACGGCACCGGACGGCACATTTCAACCAAACGTTTCGACGTCACGGTCCCCAAAGGCGTACGCGAAGGTCAGCGCATTCGGCTCGGTGGCCAGGGCGGCAGCGGCGCGGGCGGCGGCCCCAGCGGCGATCTCTTCTTGGCGGTCGCGTTCTTGCCGGACAGTCGCTTCGAACGGCGCGGCGACGATCTCTACATCGATCTTCCGCTCGGCATCTACGATCTCGTCCTCGGCGCCGAAGTGCGCGTACCGACGATGAGCGGTGACGGCACCGTCACCGTTCCGCCCGGGACGCAGAGCAACAAACTGTTGCGTCTCACCGGAAAAGGCATGCCTAAAGGCAAGGGCGGTTACGGCGATCTCTACGTTCGTTTGGTCGCGACGCTACCGGCCGATCTCAGCGAGAAAGAGATCAAGCTCTTCCGGGACCTCAAAAAACTCCGCGAAGGAAAGAACGCCTAGCGCGCTAGCGGAACGGCTCGTCGCACAGCTCGACGTCCACCTTGAGATCGTGCAAGATCCAGCGCTCGACCAGCGTCTCGCCCGCAAAACGTTCGCGCAGGACCGGAAACCCGGAGCTGTGCGCCACATAGAGAACATCGCGCGTCACGTCGCGATCGTCCGCGGAATCGTTCGGGCAGGTGAAGCCTGCGTACGCCAGCACGATCGCTTCGGTCGATTCGTCTTCGACCTTCGGGCCGGACATCTCGCTAATATGCGACCGGTGCGCGGCGAAACAATCGATCAACGGTCCAAAATTCGGCGTGAGCACGCCGTTGCCGCGCAGCGACGTCAAGCGCGGGTCGCGCACATCGGCGCGAAGTTTGAAGAGGCCGAAGCCGCGATGGAAGGCGGTCGCCTTCTGGCCGGTGCCGTTCCAAACGACGATCGATCCGCGCGCGGGTCCGTCGAGAATCTCCAAACGCGCATGCTCGGGCGTGCGGAACTCGTAGTGAAGGCGCTGCGACTGTGTACGCGCGCCCGAGGCTTCAAACGCATCGATGGTGACGCTGAAGTCGCGAACCGGCGACCATTTTACGAGCAGCTCTTGGAAGGCCGTGAGCGGTGCGGTCGCGGCGGCCGTCGCGGTCGCCGGCGCGAACGCAAAGACGAACACCGCCAGCACGAGCAGGCTACCCTTCATCGTGTTCGCGTTACGCGTCAGTTTACACACGCAGGCGGTGTGCACGTCGGCAACTCCTTTGGAACCTCGCCGCACCATCTCCGAATTGGGTCGCTACGACGCGTTGCCACGAACGGGCCCAGGGAAGAAACGTCCGAGCAACGCGCCGAGCGTGAACCTTGACGAGGCCGCGGGCCGGGTCGCTGTCAAGACCCTCATGCGGCTCGTCGTTTGTCCGCTACAAGCGTCGATGCAAGACCTTAAATCTTTCTGAGCGCGCCGCACTTCACGGCTCAGACTCTCTTCAGGCTTTAACCTTTACTGAAAGCGCACGCCGAAATACGAGCGTCGCAAAACGTCGCGGCGTGCGCTGCCCGCGGTAAGTGCCACGCCCGTCCCGAGCGGAACGACGACGTCGCCGTCAACGTTCGCAGACGGTCCGAGCGGCGTCGTAGAGTTATGCGCGATCAGATCGAAGCGTAACCCGCGCGGAGCCTCGTACGATGCCCAGAGAATAGCGCGCTCGAACGACGGCACTTGTAGCGGCGAGTACGGCAAGGCGAGTGCCGCCGGCGTGGAATCAATCGAGGCGTCGTGCAGCGTCCAGGCCCGCAGACTGAGCCGCGGCGTGACTTGCCACGCGAGTGAGAAGCCGACGCCGTTCAACCTCTCGTTACCGAGACCGGAGAGCTGTTGCCGAAAGGCCGTCGCCTCGGCGCGGAAGCGGCGGCCTTCATCGTACCCGAGCGCGACCTCGACCAAGTTGCCCTGTTCGACCGTGTAGGCGGTCGACAGTTCGAAGAGCGTCGGCGCGCGCAACGAGGTCGAGATGCCGGCGTGCAGATCGAAGCCGCCGCCAAGCATCGCGCCCAGGCGCGCCGAAGGGAGCAGCGCGCCCACGCTGCCGCGGCCGCCTTCAATCTCCGCGCGGGCGACCGTGAGATTCGAAGCGGCGAGTGCGAGATCGTACGAAAGCGGGCCCGAATGTGATGCTTCCAGATAGATGAGTTGCGAGTCGTAGTACGCACCGTGCCCCGTGCGATTGAGGTCGTACGCGCCGGCGGATTGTGAAACCGATACTCCGACCGCAAGATCGACCGGTCCGGGATGCTCGACGCGCCCGTTGAAATCGACGCTGTTCGAAGTGATGTCGTAGATCGAACCGCCCGGTTTGAACTCGAACGAACCGCGCGACGAGTAGGCACCGGCGTCGAGAAACGTGCGGTAGCGGCGCGACGCGGTGGCGTACGAAACCGATGCGAGGTCGCGCGAGCGGTCCTCGGCGATCGCTAAACTGTCCGGGTGTTGCGAGGCCGAACTCACTTCGGCGCGCAGGAGGCCGCCCGCGAACGCGCCGGCGTACGCCAGGTCCGCGCGGTCGCGCTCGACGCCGTCTTCGTCGCGCGCACGCGCGATCGAAGGGAAGAGCGCGCCGATGCGCTCCGTCAACTCGAACGAGGTGGTCGGTCCCGAATCGAACCGCAACGTCGGCTGTGGATCGTCGCCGAGCCGATCGAAAGCGAACGTGCCGCCGCCCGCGTAGTTTACGTAGCCGAAAGCTCGCGAAGCCGGAGATGATTGCACCGACGCGGCCGAACGGCCCGGAAAACCGAAGAGTGCGCTATCGCCGGTCGCCGGATCGTAGATCGGCGTTCCGCCGTCCAGCACGAGCCCGCGACCGCGCTCGAGCCCGCGATCCGAGAGCGCGCCGATGCGCGCGCCGGACGGAATCGCCAGGACGTACGGCGCGAGCGCCGCCGATTCAGCGGCATCTTTGTAGGGCAGCGACGCCAGGTCGCGCTCGTCGGGCGCGGCGCGTTCGAGCGCCAAATACCGCGTGATGATGACGATCGCCGGCGCGCCGTCGGCCAGCGCCACGCGCTGCCGCGCGCAGTGCGTGCAGTCGATTTCAAGACTCACGGCCGGCGCACTCGCTGCGATTGCGAACGTGCCGTCCGAAGCGCTCGAATCGCGGCCGACCACGTGCCCATCGGCGGCGTACGCGGTGAGCCTGGCGGCAACGGGGCGGCCGGTCTGATCGCGTACGGCCCCGACCACGAGCTGAGCCGGCTCGTCGGCAGCCCGAGCCGCGGGCGCACAACCGAGGGCTAGCGCCAGTGCGAGAAGCAGGCGTTTCAGCAATTTTTCAGGACTTCGTAATATGGAAAGAGAGATGCCACGTCTTCTCGCACGCCTTTCGGTCCCGGTCTTCGTCGTCGTTCTCATGTTCGGCGGCGCGGGCCTCGCTCGCGCCTCCCTCGACGAATTGGCCATGGCCCAATCGCTGACGTCGTCGGTTCCGGAGATGCTCGGGCCGATCAACTCGCTCGGCCGGACCGGCTGGGATTGCACGCCCGAGAAGGCCGCCCGCTCCGCCCGCGCCGCGCACGCAGAACTCCCTGACGACGCGAGTCGCTGAACGTGCCCCGGCTGCTCGCGGCGCTCGCGCTGCTGGCGCTTTTTGCGCCCGTAGCGGGTAGCGCCCAAACCTATCCGCAGATCGTACCGCAACCGCGTACGACCGATCCGCTGCGGCTTGGCGAAGCCGCCCGGGCGCGCGAGATCCGGGAGCGTATCGAACTCGGCTTTCGCGAAGAGTTACGCGGCGATTGGAGCCGCGCCGCCGCGGAATTCAATCGCGTTCTGAGCCTCAATCCCAAAGAGCCGCAGGGCTCGACCGCGCACTACGATCTGGGTTTGGCGCAAACCCACCTCGGCAAACTCGACGCCGCCGCGGCATCGTTTGCCGGCGCGATCGCGCTCGACCCCGATTTCATGGCGGCGCGCGTCAACCTGATCGCGGTCTTTCTGATGCGCAACGACTTGACGAACGCACGCCGCACGGCCGACGAACTGCTCGCGCGGTCGCCCGGTTCGGCGCGCGGCTTGTACGAGCGGGGGCTGACGGCGCTGCGCGCGGGCGACGGCGCACTCGCGCTCCACGACTTCGGCGCGCTACTCGCCGCCGACCCTTCGTACGTAACCGCTCGCTACGATCTGGCGCTGACGGAGATCAAACTCGGGCGGCTCGAGGATGCCGAACGCGACCTGCGCCAGGCGCTCGCGCTATCCCCGGGCTTCGCGCGCGCGCGTTTCGCGCTGGGCGCGGTCCTGTTGCGCTCGGGGAGGCGCAGCGAGGCGCGCGTCGCCTTCGACGAGGCCGCAGCGAGCGCCCAAGACCCGTCGCTGCGCGAACTGGCCGCCCAGCTCCGCGACACGCTTCCGCGCTGAGCGCGCTCCCCGAACGGGAGCCGTCCCGCCGCCAGGCTTCAGACTTTCCTCATGCCCTCTGAATACGCTAGCCGCGTGAGGGCCGTCCAGCGCTCCGGCAACCTATCCCGCGGAGGCCAAGTCTATGCTAGCGAAGTCCCCAGCCCCCACTTCTCCCGGCCTGTCGGCCGTTAAGCATATGCGCGTACTGTTGATCGAGGATAACCCCGAGATCGCAAACGCTATCCGGACGATGCTCCTGCGGCGCAAATTCGCCGTGGATGTCGCCGCCGATGGCGAGAGTGGTCTCGAGCAGTTGCTGCGCGGCACCTACGATGTCGCGATCGTCGACGTCGTCCTCCCCAAACGGGATGGCTTCTCGATCTGCCGGGCGGCGCGCGCCGAAGGTTTGCTGACGCCGCTCTTGATCCTCACGGCGCGGGATGCGGTTGAAGACCGGATCCGCGGCTTGGACGCCGGCGCCGACGACTATCTGATCAAGCCGTTCTTCGATGAAGAGCTTGAGGCGCGAGTCCGCGCGTTGCTGCGGCGCGCCGAACGGCCGGTGCAGACGACGACCTTGCGCGTCGGGGCGCTCGAGATCGATCCCAAAGCGCGGGTCGCGACCGTCTCCGAACAGCTCTTGGACCTGGGGTCGACCGAATTCAGGCTGCTGGAATTCCTAGCCCGCAACCGCGGGATGACGCTCTCCCGAGCGCAAATCCTAGAGAAGATTTGGGAATACGATTTTCAGGGCTCAAGCAATATCGTCGACGTCTACGTGAGCCAGCTGCGGCGCAAACTCCGCAGCTTGAACACGAACGCGTCGATCGTTACGGTTTGGGGCATCGGTTACAAGCTCGTCGAGGGGATGCCGAAAGCCGGGTAGTCCGCCGCCTGACCGCGTCCTATCTCGCGGTCTTCAGCGCGGTTATCGCCAGCCTCAGCGTCGTCGTCTTCTTCCTCATCGAGCGAAACTATCGCGACCTGATGGAGCCGGTCTTGTCGACCGCCGAAGGTGCGGCCGCGTTCGTCCACTACGAGCGCGGCGTCGGCGGCACGATCCTACTGATCGATGCGGCGCTGGTACTCGCGGTCGGCTTCGCATCCTATGCTTTGGCGCGCGCAGCGGTGCAGCCGCTGGTGCTCGCGCGCCTGCGCGAAGAACGCTTCGCGGCCGATATCGCACATGAATTGCGCACGCCGCTCAGCGTGATCGCGAGCGTAGCGCAGGCGTCGCGTGAAGAGACCGACGGTCCGGCACGCGAAGCGTTCGTGACGATCACGCGACGCGCGCTCGAAGCCGGCGAGCTGATCTCCGATCTGTTGACCTTGGCGCGCGGCGATGGTAAGGACGTGCTGGACTTGGAGCCGGCCGATTTCGGCGCGCTCGTCGCACGCGCGGCGCACGACTTCGACGGCGCGCACGGCAACGTGACGCTGCAGAGTGATTTCGGCAGCGCGATCGTCGACGGCGACGAACGCCGCCTCTTGCAACTCGCGCGCAATCTCTTCGCCAATGCCTTCCGCTACGCACGCTCGCGCGTCGTCGCCAGCGTTCGTTCCACCGACGGCTGGGCGACCTTGACCGTCGAGGACGACGGGCCGGGCGTTCCCGACGCGCTCAAGCCGCAACTCTTCGGGCGCTTCGCAAAGGGCGCCGAATCGCGCGGGAGCGGGCTCGGACTCGCGATCTGCCGCTGGGTCGCGCGCTCGCACGGCGGCGACGTCACGCTCGAAGGCGGCTCGCGTTTTGTCGCGCGCTTGCCGCTGGGCCGGTATCCCGGGGTCGACGCCGGCACGAGCCGATAGACGGAGTATGTTAGGCGGCGGTGGTCCGATGCACTTCATGTGGTCGAGCATGTACAACTCCGAGAAGCCGCGCGTTATACGCGCGGTCGATTGGCGGCGCATCGGCGTGCTCTTTCTGCCCTACTGGCGGCAAGAAGCGACCGTGCTCGCGTGCATCCTCATCGGCGCGGCGCTCGGACTCGCGCCGCCGCTCTTCACGAAGCGGCTGATCGACTCGGCGCTGGCGCATCACGACCTGCGCGAACTTTGGTTCGACGTCGGAGGCATGGTGCTGTCGGCGGCGATCGCCGCCATCATCGGCGTCTATCAAGGCTACTTGAACTCGCTGGTCGGCGAAGGGATCATGCGCGACATCCGCACCAAGCTGGTTTCGCACTTGCACCGCATGCCGATCGCGTTCTTCACCGGCACAAAGACCGGCGAGATCATGAACCGCGTCTCGAGCGATGTCGACAACGTCGACAACGTCGTGACCGGCACGCTCGTCTCGATCGTCACCAACGTCGCGATGATCGTGACGACCGTCGTGACCATGCTGATCCTCGATTGGCGTCTCTCGCTCGTCGCGCTGGCGGTCGTCCCTTTGATGATCCTTCCGCTCGGACCGGTCGGGCGGCGCATGTATCAGGTGCGCAAGCAGACGCGCGAGAAGCGCGACGAGATCGAGAGCATCACCCAAGAGACGCTTTCGATCTCCGGCATAACGCTCATCAAATCGTTCGTGCGCGAAACGTTCGAGGCGGCGCGCTTCTACCGCGCCAGCAGCGATTTGATGACGCTCGAGATTCGGCTGGCGATGGTCGGGCGCTGGTTCATCGCCGCGATTACCGCGATGGTCGTCATCGGGCCGGCCTCCGTGTGGCTAGCGGGCGGATATCTCACGATTCTCGGCGGCGCCACGATCGGAACGATCGTCGCGTTCATCGGGCTGCTCGGGCGGCTCTACGGCCCGGCATCGGCACTCGCCGGAATCCAAGTGCAGATCGTGAGCGCGCTGGCGGTCTTCGAGCGCATCTTCGAGTACCTCGATATGAAGCCGGAGGGCGAGACGCTCCCGGAACGCTCGGGCGGCCGGCTCGAGCGCGTGCGCGGTGAGATCGCCTTCGAAGACGTGCACTTCTCGTACACCCCCGAGCGCGTCGCACTCGACGGCGTCACCTTCCGGATCGAACCCGGTCAGGTCGCCGCCTTCGTAGGCCCGTCGGGCGCCGGCAAGACCACGATCACGCAGCTCGTTCCGCGCTTTTACGATCCGCAGGCCGGGCGCATCCTCTTGGACGGCAGCGATCTGCGCGACCTCGATCTGCAGTGGCTGCGCGAGCAGATCGGCATCGTGACCCAGGAGACCTATCTCTTTCACGACACGATCGGCAGCAATCTGCGCTACGGAAGAGCCGCTGCGACCCAGGCCGACCTCGAAGCTGCGGCCCGCGCGGCCAACATCTATGCGTTCATCGCCTCGCTTCCCCAGGGCTACGAGACGATCGTCGGCGAGCGCGGACACAAACTCTCAGGCGGCGAGCGTCAGCGTTTGGCGATCGCTCGCGTCTTGCTCAAAGACCCGAAGATTCTGATCCTCGACGAAGCGACGAGCGCGCTCGACTCCGAGAACGAGGCGTTGATCCAAGAGGCGTTCGTGCCCTTGATGCGCGGCCGCACGAGCCTCGTCATCGCACACCGTCTCTCGACGATCCTCTCCGCCGACGTCATCTTCGCGATCGAAGCGGGACGCATCGTCGAGAGCGGCACGCACGCCGAACTCCTGGCCCGCAGCGGAACCTACGCGCGTCTCTATCGGACGCAGTTCGATAAGACGCCGGCAGCCGGCGGCGCATAACGCATTTTATGTCGAAGCTCAAAGAAGCCCTCACCACGATGTGGCAGCGATCTGTCGATCACAACCTGGCCAACCTCGAACTCTTGGCCCGCGGGGCGGTCGCCGGACGTTCGGAGATCTCCATGTGCGACCTCGGCTGCGGCGACGGCGAGTTGACCACGCGCATCGCCGGCGCAGTCGGCGCGACTCACGTCGATGTGGTCGAGGTCCATCCGCCGCACGTCGCATTGGCCGAACAGCGCGGGTATCGGGTGACGCGCTCCGACCTCAACGGTGCAATCGCACTCTCGGACGCCACCTTCGATCTCGTCATCGCGAATCAGGTGATCGAGCATCTGTACGATACCGAGCACTTCCTCGATGAAGCGATCCGCATTCTCAAACCGGGCGGGACGCTGATCGTTTCGACCGAGAACCCGGCGAGCTGGCACAACATCGGCGCACTGCTGATCGGCTGGCAGCAGTTTTCGCTCTCCAACGTCTCATCGAGACGCTCGGGCATCGGCAACCCGTTTTCGCTCGCACCGGCGGCCTCGGGTTGGGTCTTCCCGATGCAGCATCATCGTTTGTTTACCCCGCGCGCGTTGCGCGAACTCCTCGAACTTCACGGACTGAGCGGAGTGCGCTGCTTGGGTGCCGGTTACTATCCGCTGCCGACCTCGTTCGCGCGCTTCGATGCAACCCATGCAGCGCTGATCACGCTCGCGGCCCGCAAGCCGGAAAGCGGCCTCGCGCAGCTACGATGACGCATTCACTGCACGTCCGAGCACTGACAAAGCGCTTCGGGCGGACGACCGCGGTCGATCGGCTCACGTTCGAACTCGCCGGCGGCGAAGTCTTGGGATTGCTCGGTCCCAACGGCGCGGGCAAGACGACGACGTTCCTCTGTTTATGCGGACTGCTGCGGCCCGACGGCGGGACGATTTCCTTTGACGAACGGATTCTCGGGCCCGAACGCGGGCGCACGATCTCGCTGATTCCCGAGACGCCGGACGTCTATCCGCTGCTCACCGTTTGGGAGCATCTCGCATTCGTCGCGCGCAGTGCGAAACTTCCGACCGGCTGGCAAGCTCGCGGCAACGAACTGCTCGACCGGCTGGGCATCGCCGGCGTGCGCGATGCGCTTGGAGCGACGCTTTCGAAAGGCATGCGTCAGAAAACGCTGATCGCGGCGACCGTTCTGGCCGGCGCGCCGGTGCTCTTGCTCGACGAGCCGATGACGGGTCTCGATCCGAAGGGACAGCGCGAACTGCGTGAATTGATCGTGGCCCTGCGCGCCGAGGGAACCTCGATCGTGATCAGCACGCATATCATCGAGTTCGCGGAGATGTTGTGCGACCGCTTGATCATCGTCAAAGCCGGTTCCGAGGTCGCGAGCGGCACGATCGCCGATTTTCGCGAACGCGCGACGGGCGGCCGTTCGCTTGAGGACCTCTTCCTCGAACTCACGGCCTGATGCTCGTCTGATGGGTGCGCTCGCGTATCTCGATCTTCACTACCTGCGCAATTCGATTGTGACCATTCTGCGCTCGCCCGGCCGGCTCGCGCTGTGGGTCCCGTATGTCGGAGTGCTCGGCTACTTCGCATATTCGCGCGCTGTAAGCGCCGGGCACGCGCAGCATTCGTTCATGTACGGAGAATTGGCGCAGCCGATGGCCACGGCGATCGGTGGCGCGTTTCTCGGCATGCTCGGATTCGGATTGCTGCGCAGCGGCGGCACCCGCGTCGTGGCGTTCCGCTCACCCGCCGAGGCGGTTCTCTTCGTCAACGGCGGCGTATCGCCGCGCGCGCTCGTGGTCTGGCTGCAACTGCGCCGATTATTTTCGACCGGTCCGCGCTGGCTCGGCGCGCTGGTCATCTACATTGCAGCCTTCGCGCCGGGAAGCGAGGGAGTCACCCAACTAGGGCGGCTCTTTCTGGTCAGCTTGATCGCGGCGGCCGCGCTGACCGCGCTCGAGTTGCCGATGTTCTTGGCGCAACGTCGCGGCGCCGGGCCGACGATCGTCGCGGCCGGGTGGTGCGCGGTTGCGTTCGGCTTCATCTACGCGCTCGTGGGCGCCGCGCTCCTGATCGGCGACGGCGGGCTGGCGCCGGCAATCCTCGGCGCGCTGCGCGTCGACCCGGGCGTGGCTGCCCGCGCGCTCGTCGATGGGCCGCCGTTCGCACCGCTGCTGTTCGCGGCGGTGCCGATTCTGCTGATCGCGATCTGTCCGCTCCTGGCGCGCGATGCGATCCCAGAGTTATTTCAGGCAACGCTCGAGAGGCTCGCACTGCGCGAACGGTTGCGTGGCGGCGGCGGCCGTCTCGGTTCGCGCCTGGCCGGAGCGAGCGGCGGCGCGCACATTCCTTCGGGCGCGCTCGCGCTCTTGTGGAAGGATTGGGTCGAGCTGCGCCGTCGTCGTTTCGGCGCGTGGCCGGCGCTGTTCGCCTTCGCGTTCTGGGCCGCGGTCGGAAGCGCGATCGCGTTTGCGTCGCGGGGAGATCCGGCATTCTCCTACGCGCTACTTGGCTTCGCCGGCGTGTACGTACTATTCGTACCGATCGCCGTCTCGATCGGGCTCGCCGGCGAGATCTCCAATCCGCTCTGGTGGCTCTCCGCTTCGTCGCTGCGCGAACGTCTGGCCGTGTGGACATTCGCCCGGTCGTGGCGCGGCGCCGTCGCGCTCGCCGCTCTGCCGCTAGCCCTGGGCTTACTGAACCACAACCTCCGCTTGATGCTCGCGGCTCTGCCCGCGGCCGCAGCCGTCTGGTGGTCGCTGCATGGCCTCGGTCTGCTCTTCTATGCGATCTTTCCAAGCCGCGTCGACGTTCGGGGACCGGTCGCGCTGCTGCGTTTCTTCGCTCTCGTACCTTTCTTGACACCACCGGCCGTCCTCGCCGGTGCCGTGGCGATCTTCACGCGCAGCATCGCCGCCGCCGTCGCCGCCGCGCTCGCGTTGCTCGTGCTGCAGGGAGCGCTCGCGCTCGAACTGACGGCACGCCGCATCGCGGCGAACGGCGCCGTCCTCGCCTCACTCGAACGCAGCTAGAAGAACTTAGAGCAGCACGCTTCCGGTCGCGGCGCGCACCTCAGCGGCGCCGATGCCCGGCGCGCATTCGCGCAACACCAAGCCCTGCGGCGTTACGTCGAGCACGGCCATGTCGGTGATGATGCGATGCACCACTCGTTCGCCCGTCAGCGGCAAGCTGCACTCCTCGACGATCTTGTGCGAGCCGTCCTTCGCCACGTGTTCCATCATCACGATGACGCGTTTGGCGCCGTGCACCAAGTCCATCGCGCCGCCCATGCCCTTGACCATCTTGCCCGGAATCATCCAGTTAGCGAGGTCGCCACGACGCGAGACCTGCATCGCACCCAGAACCGCGAGATCGATGTGACCGCCGCGAATCATCCCGAACGACGCGGCCGAGTCGAAGAACGACGCACCCGGCAGCACGGTCACCGTCTCCTTGCCGGCGTTAATGAGATCGGGGTCTTCCTCACCCTCGTACGGATACGGGCCCATTCCGAGAATGCCGTTCTCGCTCTGCAGCACCACGGTGATGCCGGGCGCGACGTAGTTGGGAACGAGCGTCGGCAGACCGATGCCGAGGTTGACGTACTGTCCATCCTGGAGTTCGCGGGCGACGCGTTGCGCGAGTTGCTCGCGCGTGAGAACCGGCATGTTACGCTCCCCGCTTTCGCGTCGTGATGCGTTCGATGCGCTTGCCCGCGGAGCCGACGAGGACGACGCGCTGCACGAAAATGCCGGGCGTGTGAACGTTCTGCGGATCGATCACGCCCGGTTCGACCAGCTCTTCGACTTCAGCGATCGTGATGCGGCCGGCCATCGCGCAGAGCGGATTGAAATTGCGCGTTGCAAGATGGTAGACGAGGTTGCCGTGCCGGTCGCCCAGGCTCGCCCGCACGAGCGCGAAGTCGCACGTGATGCCTTCCTCGAGCACGTAGGTGCGGCCAGCGAACTCGCGCGTCTCCTTCTTCGGCGAGGCGAGCGCGATCGAGCCGTCGGGATTGTAACGCCAAGGCAGGCCACCGTCCGCGATCTGGGTCCCGACTCCCGTCGGGGTGTAGAAGGCGGCGATGCCGCTGCCGCCCGCCCGCAGGCGTTCGGCTAGCGTACCCTGCGGCGTCAGTTCGACCTCGAGTTCGCCCGAGAGGTACTGACGCTCGAACTCCTTGTTCTCGCCGACATACGAGCCCGTGGTGCGCCGGATCCGCTTCTTGTCCAGCAGCGCGCCGAGGCCCCAACCGTCGACACCGCAATTGTTCGAAACGGTCGCGAGATCGCTCGCGCCCTGCTCGAGCAGCGCCGCAATCAGATTGTGCGGGACCCCGTTGAGGCCGAAACCGCCTACGGCCAGCGAGGCTCCGCTCGGAATGTCGGCGACCGCTTGAGCGGCGCCCGCCACAGTCTTATCCATGCAGTCTTTCTTGAACCGAAGGTCGTACGAATCAGGTCTTGCCGATTCTGGGAGCAGCGGCCCGATCCTCGGGAAAGTCTCGGGCGGATGCACCGGCCAAGGAGTCAACGCCAATGTCCAGCGCATCGATTCATACCGCCGCCTCGTCCGAAGAGGAGGCGATGATCCTCGACGTCGTGCGCAAGCTCGTCGCCGAGAAGGTTGCGCCGCGCGCCGCCGCGATCGACGAGAGCGGCGAGTTTCCGTGGGATATCCAGAAGGTCTTCGCCGAGAACGACTTGCTCGGCATTCCCTTTCCGGCCGAATACGGCGGCGTCGGCGGCTCGTTCCTGACCTACGTGAAGGTCGTCGAGGAAGTCGCCAAGGCGTGCGCTTCGAGTTCGCTGATCATCGCGGTCCAAGAACTCGGCGCGTTGCCGATCATCATCGCCGGTAGTCACGAACAGAAACAAAGGTTTATTCCCAAACTCGCTTCGGGCGAATGGACCGGCGCCTATGCTTTGACCGAGGCCGGCAGCGGCTCCGACGCCGCCGGCTCGATGCGCACGCGCGCTGAGAAGCGGGGCGACACCTATATCCTCAACGGCACCAAGATCTGGATCACGCAGGGCAGCGTCGCGGACATCATCTGCGTCTTCGCGGTAACCGATCCGAGCAAAGGCCCGAACGGCATCAGCGCGTTCGTGGTCGAGAAGGGCTTCCCGGGTTTCAAGGTCGGCAAGCTCGAGAAAAAGATGGGGATTCGCGGCTCGCCGACCGTCGAGTTGATCTTCGAGAACTGCGAAGTCCCGGCGAAGAACATGCTCGGCGAGGAAGGCACGGGCTTCAAGACGGCGATGAAGGTGCTCGACAAATCACGCCCCGGCATCGCCGCGCAAGCCGTCGGCATCGCGCAGGGCGCGCTCGACTATGCGACGACGTACGCGCAGGAGCGCATCGCTTTCGGAAAGCCGATCGGCCAGCAACAGGGCATCCAGTTCATGCTTGCCGATATGAAGCTCGATGTCGAATCGGCGCGCCTGCTGCTCTACGAAGCGGCCCGCAAGTGCGACGACTCGTCAGCCGACCTCACGCTCTGGGCGGCGCTCGCCAAGCTGAAAGCGGGCGACACCGCGATGAGCGTCACGACCGATGCGGTGCAGATTCTGGGCGGCTTCGGTTACTCCGTCGAGTATCCGGTCGAACGCATGATGCGCGATGCGAAGATCACGCAGATCTACGAAGGCACGCAACAGATTCAACGCCTGGTGATCGCGCGCACGATGGTCGGCAAGTGGAAACCCCCTGCCAATGGAGCGCCGCGCACGTAATCAGCCGCCGAGGCTGACCGGCTTCATCCCGAAGAGCACCGGGATATAATGTCCCGCTAGGTACGAGATCGCGAAGACTCCTGCGCCGAAGACGACGATCTCGAGTCCCTTGAGAATCGGCTGACGTCCGCCCAAGTGGCCGGCCAGCGCACCGATCGCGAAGAGCGCGATCGTCGCGAAGCCGAGGCCGATCCACATCGCGACGCCGATCGAGAGCATCGAAACCGCAAATGGAATCACCGGCAGCGCGGCGCCGAATGCGAACGACGCGCCCATGCCGAGCGACGCTCGGAAGCCGCCGGCCTGCGCTTCGCGCAAGTCGATCCCGAACTCGTCGCGCACCATCTCGTGTAGCCAAATATCGGGATTCTTGACCAGACGCTCGACGATCGTGTGCGCTTCTTCGTCCGTGAAGCCCTTGAGTTTATAATAGGCAACTTGTTCGGCGAACTCAGCCTCGGGCTGATCGAGCATCTCGCGCTGTTCGAGATCGACCGCGTTTTGCACGACCTCGCGCTCGGCGCGGTTGCCCAAGAACTCACCGACGCCCATCGAGATCGCCCCGACGAGAAGCGCCAAGCAGCCCGTCAGCAAAATCGTCGCGCGATCGCTCGTCGCGCTTCCGATTCCGGTGACGATGCCAAGCGTGGTCAACACGCCGTCTTGCACGCCGAAGACGACCTGGCGGATGCCGCGCTGACGCTCCAGGCGTTTGCGCTCGGGCGTATCGGGGATGCGAGGCGCCGAGCGGCCGCGCGTCGCGACATCGACGGTTCGGCTGTCGACGTCGATCGCGAGAGAGTTGCGCTCTTCAGGCATAGCCGACTGCGCTTCGCGAAGAGCGGTTCGGGCGCCCGCCGCGGAAGCATGCGCGCATGGGTCAGGAACCGGAGAACCCCAATCCAATCGTCGCGATGGCGATGCGCATCCGCGCGCGCAAAGACCTCGAGGGCGCGATCGACTCGGCGACGCCGGCCGGTCCGGCGGCGATTAGCCAGGATGCCGGCGCCGCGCTCGAAGCGTTCGGGCAAGCCCTCCAGACCGGTGCGAAGCGGCTCAACTCCATCCTAGGCCGCGACGGCGTGCGATTCGTGCGCCTCGAAAAACCGCTCCGGCTGCGACTGCGCTTTCGCGAGAAGCGCGTTAGCCTCGATCTCGACGCGGCGCAGCAGTTGGTGCGCGTTAGCGGCGAGGAACTCGACGGCGAATACCAATTCGATTGTGGCGCGGAGGTGCCCGCGCTGATCAACCTTTCAAAACTCTCGACCGAAGCCGGCTACGGCGATGCGCTGACGCCCGCGACGCTGCTTAAGGCGATCGCCGCCGGCGCGCAGTTGCCGCGCCCGAAGCATCTCGACGAGCCGGGGCCGATGCGCTTCTAACGTTGGCCCGCGTTGCGAGCAGGCGTTCGACGAGCGGGGCGCTCGGACAGAGCATTCGCACCGGACATTGCGCGCAGAGCGGAACGGGCGCTTTGCAGATCGCGCGACCGTGCAAGATCAGCCAATGATGCGCGTGGCGCAACTTCTCGCGCGGCACGAGTTTGACGACGTCGTCTTCGACCGCTCGCGGCGTCTTGCCGAGCGTCAACCCGAGGCGATGCGCGACGCGGAAGACGTGCGTGTCGACGGCGAACTCCGCTTCGCCGAAGGCGACGGAGAGTACGACGTTTGCCGTCTTGCGCCCGACACCGGGGAGTGATTCGAGCGCAGCGCGGTCTTCGGGTACGCGGCCGCCGTGCAGTTCGACGACCGCGCGCGCGGCGTTCACGACATTCTTAGCCTTCATTCTGAAGAAGCCGCACGATTTGACGAGCGTCTCGACGTCGGCGTGTTTGGCTGCGGCCAGCGCTTCGGGGGTAGGATAGGCGGCAAACAACGCGGGGGTCGTCAGGTTGACGCGCGCGTCGGTGCACTGCGCGCTCAAGATCACCGCGATCAAGAGCGTGAACGGCGAATCGTAGAGCAACGCAGTGACCGCGTTGGGATAGCTCTGCTCGAGGATCGCGAGTTCGCGCGCGGCGCGTTCGCGCGTGACCTTACGCGCCGGGAACGGGATCTTCGGCGAAAGCGAAACCGCTGGGCGAGGTGGAACCGTCTTAGCCACTATGCCCCTCTTCAAGAGCAAAGACCCGACCGTCCCGCCCGGCCAGACGCTGACGAGCGGATTTCCCGTTCTTCACGTCGGCGACGTGCCGCCGTTCGATCCGGCGACCTGGCGCCTGCGCTTTTTCGGCCTCTGCGAGAATCCGTACGAGTTGACGTGGGAAGCGCTTCGCGCCGAACCCGCGGTCGAATGGCATGGCGACATTCACTGCGTCACGCGCTGGTCGAAGAAAGATACGGCGTGGCGCGGCGTTCCGTTCCGGCGACTGGTCGAGCGAGCCAAGCCGAAGTCCGCGGTGACGCACGTCGTGCAGCACGCGGACAACGACTATACGGCCAACCTGCCGCTCGAGGCGATGCTGGGCGACGAGTGCTTGGTGGCGTACGAGTTCGACGGGGCGCCGCTCGAACCAATTCACGGCGGCCCCGTTCGAATGCTCGTTCCGAAGCTCTACTTTTGGAAGTCGGCGAAGTGGATCAAGGGGATTGAATTTCTCGACCACGATGCTAAGGGTTTTTGGGAAGTGCGCGGCTATCACAACGACGCCGATCCATGGAAGGAAGAGCGCTACAGTGATCTGCCGAGCTGGTTCGGCTAGCGGTAGGCTCCCATACCGCCTGACATGAGCATTGCCGGAATGGTCACGGCGGCGACGACAAGCCCAATCACGAAGTACAAGAGTATCGCGCAGAGGATCAAGACGACGACGAAGCCGACCGCCTTTTCCTGCGGCACTTTCATCGTATCCGAAACGCCAAGGTAGAGAACGTACAAGCTGTACAATCCGCCGATCAGCGCGATAATACCGATCGGCGGAAAAATTCCGGCGATGGCTGCGACCCAGGCCGGCGTACTTGAATAGGCCGCCAGCTTCAGGCCGGCGACGCGATCCTTGACACCCCCGAACGATGGCGCCAGCATCTCGGCAATAATGGCCAGCACGAAACAACCGATCAGCGTCGCGATGTAGCTCGTCACCGCGATGACGACGGTCGTGACGATCGAAAAATGGTATCCCATCTTGCCGAAGAGGGTCATACCAATGATGGTAGCAATCGGGCCGATTGCGGCTAACGGGATGATGTAACCGGTAAAGATTTCTGGGATCGTCGCCGGCTCGGCCGCAACGACCGGCCACTCTTCTTTGGGCTTGAGGATCATGTTCTTCGCGCGATCGACTAGGGCCACCAGAGCCTCACTTCGTCTTGGCTGAAAGATGCGAAAAACTCGCATCCTCGGGAAGCGTATGGGTGCAAACGTACGAATGAGCGCTCGCTCCGCCCTGCTCCTTAAGCCGCCGTAAGCTAAAAAAGGTGGCTGTGAAGTGAGCCCCTTGCCGGACGGCGTTCCCAGGATTGTCGAAGCGACCCTAGGCCCGCAACCGGACGGCATCGCCGAGACGCTCCAGCACGCCGTCGCGCTCTAAGCCTTCGACGGCGTCGCCGACCGCGTTCGCGGATTGGCCGATCGCGGCCGCCAGCTCGGCCCGCAGGTCGAGCAACGAGAGCGCGCCGTCCCCCGGGAGGGCACGTAACCGGTCGACGACCCTGCCACGCGCGTAGCGGCTGGTGGACTCGAACGGCTGGCGCTGCCGGGCCGGCTTGGCTGCGGCGGTCGCTGCGGCGCGGCGCGCAAGCCGGGCCGCGTCGACCGGCGCCGCCGCGCACTGCGACCGCAGCGGGCAGCTCGCGCACTTCGGCGCGCGCGCCGTGCAGAGCGTCGCGCCCAGGTCCATCAGGGCGGAATTGAAGGCGAAGCCCCGGCCCTTGGGTAGCAGGCCGGCAGCCAGGGCGTCGAGTTCGCGCTCGCCGGCGAGCGCCGGATGTTCCAAACCAAGTTGAGTCCGGTGCACGATGCGCCGCAGGTTCGTATCGAGCGCCACGACCGAGGCGCCGAACGCGAACGCCCGGATCGCGCGTGCCGTGTACGGGCCGATTCCGGGAAGCGCGCGCAGCGCCGCTTCGTCGTTCGGCAAGCATCCCGCGTGCCGCTCGCACACGGCGCGCGCGAGTTCGTGGAGCCGCACGGCGCGCGAGTTATAGCCCAGACCCTTCCAGGCGCGCACGACATCGGCGCGCGAGGCTCGCGCCAGGGAAGCGAAATCGGGAAACGCCGCGACGAAACGTTCGAAGGCGGGCACGACGCGATCGACTTGCGTTTGCTGCAGCATGAACTCGCTGACCGTGACGCGGTACGGCGACGGCTCGGCACGCCAGGGAAGATGCGCGCGTCCGCGCGCGCGATACCAGCGAAAGAGCGCGGTAGCGAACTTCGTTAGTTGATCGTCCCCGATGCGACTACTTTAAGCGACGCGTCATCGTATGGATGGCCGAGATCGCCGTTTGAACCCGGCGGACCTTTGCCGGCGCCGGCGCCCGAGCCCATGCCGCTTTGGCTCGCGGACTTGTTAAGTTCGTTAGGCGGCGTACCTATTCTGAAGCCCTTGATGTAGAAACGCACGCCGCAGATATAGGACCGCTCGTACGCAGTCCCCTTTACGACGATATCCACCGTCTGGCTCAGAGAGCCCGCTGCCGGCAGCGCGATCATCTTGCTGGCCTGAGGAACCGGTTTGCCGGTCGCCATCCCCGTTGTCTTATCGACCGGGTTAAATTCCGCGCTGGCGTTCTCCGAAACCGCGCAAAGAACTTCGACGTTATCGACTGGCGTGCGAACCTTGTCGGCGTTGATGTCGGTCAGTTGCAGGGGAACGTGAAAGGTGTAACTCGTATCGAGCGGATCGTTCGCCGGATAGGCTTGTGCTGCGAGCGTCCCAAGAGCGAGGACTGCGCCTGCTAGCGCCGGCAGAAATTGCGCAAAACGACGTATCATTTTGATATCCCTCTTACGATCAATGCATCGGTTTTTATGTCGAGGGTTTTCGGGCGCGCCGGTCCGCCGGCGAGCCCCCGTACGACGAGCCCGTCCGTCTTGAAATCGTACGTTCCGGCCCGCTTTGGGCCGGTCGACGGCAAGCCTTTCACGACCAGGACAGTCGTCGTGAAGTCGTGCGTCTGCGCCCGCAGGGGAGCGGGCGGGAAGGCCGAACCGGCGACAGCCGTAAGACCGAAAGAGACCGCCGCGACGGATAGCACAACAGTGATCTTCATGGGGAGGCGCGCTTCGGCGCCGGACGCGCCTCACCTACTGCCTAGCGAAGCCGCCGCCCTCCCCATATGCGAGGCTCCGGTCCCCCAAAGGTTCCGCTTCGGCTCCGCGAAGTCAATGCTAACGATTGCTGTAGCTGGAGGAGTATTTGGCCCGATTTATCGGCATCGATGCCAGCCCATCCCGGACGATCGATTTCAGCGGCATCTCTATGTGGCTGCTCGCCATCGCCCTGCTGGCGGCCGGCTGCCTTTTGGCGCGCTACGGCGCGGACTCGAAGACGCTCGCGCAAAATAGTTTCGCGAGCTACTATTGCGCCGGCGGCCTCGCTCGCGAGCACCAAGATCCGTACTCGACGGCGTCGCCGCCAAGTTGCGAACACGACGGCCTGCTGGTCGCCCCCGCGACGCTCCCCGGATACGACATCGCTCCGTTTACGCTCGCGTCGTTCGTACCGTATCATGTCGCGCTGGGCCTCTGGGAAGCGCTACTCTTCATGGCGATCGTTGCGACGCTTTGGACGCTGCGCAAGTTGACCGGCCTTCCCCAGCTCGCCATCGCTGCGGTCCTGATCCCGACCGAGTGCGGCGGTTCGCTCCTGCTCGGCGAACTCGCTCCGTTCGCGGTGCTCGGAGTCGCACTCACCGGTCTCTTCCTGACGCGTGACGCGCCGCGCGGCGCCGCCTACTCCGCGGCGCTGACGCTCGCACTGCCCCAGGTCGGATTGCCGGTAGTCGTCGCGATGTTCTTCTTCGCGCCGCGCACGCGCTGGCTGCTATGGCTCGTGCTGGCGCTGCTCGGGGCGATCGCGCTCGCACAGCTCGGCCCCGCAGCGAACCTCGAGTATCTGCGCCAGGCGCTGTCGGCGCGAGTGGAGAGCGACCTCACGCTGCCGACGCAATCTTGGCTCGCGTGGGTCCTGACCATTTTTAACGAGAACGGCGTCGTCGATGCGTTGAGATACGGCTGGCTGCAATCCACCGCGACGGCGTTGCTTGCGGTGCTGTTCGCGCCGCGCATCGCGCGCGCGCTCGATGCACCCGCCGCGCTCGTCGCATTCCCCGCGGCGGCGGCCGTACTCGGCGGCGCCTCGATCCAGTCGTACGAATTAGCGGTCGCGATTCCGTTCGCGATGTTACTCGCGTCGCGGCCCACTCGCTTCGCTCTGGCCGGCTGGCTAGGGCTGGCGCTACTCGCAATTCCCAATGTATGGCACGTGCGAACGGCTCCCGAGCAGACCGCGCTCGGCGCCGTCGCACTCGCGATCCTCGTGGTCTCGGCCCTCCACGAGCGGCCCTGGTTCGGCCGCTTCGCACTCCCGCACGTCGTAGTCTCGGCTTTCCGCGAGCGGCCCTGGTTCGGCCGCTTCGCACTCCCGAACGTCGTAGTCTCGGCCTTACGCGAGCGGCCCTGGTTCGGCCGCTTCGCACTCCCGCAAGTCGTAGTCTCGGCCTTCCGCGAGGAGCCCTGGCTCGGCCGCTTCGCACTCGCTCTTGGCGCCGTGGCAATTCTCATCGGCGCGACGTTCCTGGTTGGCGAATTTACGCCACCCCGTCAGGTTTGGCTCGAGCGGGCTCCGGGCTGGCTGGCGCTCCTACTCGTCTTCGCAGCCGGTCTAGCGGCACCGCCCGTCCCCGATCGAGTACGCTGAGGACGAGGACGAAGTGCAGATGGACGCTGCTTTCACGGGTTGAAGTCATTGCGGTAGGCGAAATCCGCCCGACGCACCCACGACGAGGAGAACCCTTTGGCTGACACCCAGGTCGACGCGATCGTCATCGGCGCCGGGCCCGGCGGCTACCACGCCGCGATCCGGCTCGGGCAACTGGGCAAGAACGTGGTCTGCTTCGATCGTGACGAAGTCGGCGGCGTCTGTTTGAATTGGGGCTGCATCCCGACCAAGGCACTGCTGCATGTGGGCGAGGTCGCACGGCACATCCGCGAGGCCGGCAAGATCGGCCTGAAGGTCGCCGCGCCCGAGATCGACCGCGAGGGCGTCGCCAAGTTCACAAACGACGTCGTGACTTCGAACGTGAAGGGCGTCGAGACGCTCTTCAAAGGCAACAACGTGAAGTTCGCCTACGGCGAAGCGTCGTTCACCAGCCCGAAGAGCGTCTCGCTCAAAAAGCGCGACGGCGGCAGCGAAACCTACACGGCCAAAGACGGCATCGTGATCGCGACCGGCAGCGCACCGGTCGACGTCAAGGCGTGGCCGCGCGACGGCGAGTTCATCATCAACTCCGACGACGCGGTGCGTCTGCGCAAAATTCCGAAGACGCTCCTCGTCATCGGCGGCGGCGTGATCGGCCTCGAGTTTGCAACCGTGTACACGCGACTCGGCGCGAAAGTGCTCGTCGTCGAAATGCTGCCGCAGATTTTGACCGGCACCGATCTCGAGATCTCGAAAGCGATGGGGCGCATCCTCAAGAAGCAGGGCGTCGAGATCGCACTTTCCACATCGGTGAAGACGCTGGCAAAAAAGGGCAATGCCGTCAGCGCGACGATCAGCGGCGAGTTTACCAACGGCAAAGACGAGGCGCGCGAATTCGAGATGGCGCTGGTCGCCGTCGGACGCCGCCCCGTTACCGACAACCTCAATCTGGCCGCAGCCGGACTCGCGACCGACGACAAAGGCTTCCTTGCGGTCGACGCCCAGCGCCGCACCAAAGTCGCAAGCGTCTTCGCGATCGGCGACCTCACCGGAGCTCCGCTCCTCGCGCACAAGGCGATGAAGGAAGGCGTGATCGCCGCAGAGGCGATCTCGGGCGACAAGTCGGCGGCCTACGATCCGGTCGCCGTGCCAAATTGCGTCTATACCGATCCCGAGGTTGCCACGGTCGGGCTCTCCGAGGAAGAGGCCAAGGCCAAAGGCTTCGAAGTGCGCATCGGCAAGTTCCCGCTCGTCGCGAGCGGACGCGCGCGCACGATGAATGAATCCGACGGGCTCATCAAGCTGGTCGGCGACGCCAAGACCGATCTGCTGCTCGGCATGCACATCGTCGCGCCGCAGGCCGAATCGCTGATCGGCGAAGGCGTGATCGCGCTCGAGATGGGCTCGACGCTCGAAGATATCGGGCTCTCGATCCATCCGCATCCGACGCTCACCGAATCGATTCAAGACGCTGCCGAAGCGGCGCACGGGAAAGCGATCCACATCCTCAATCCCAAACCGAAGGCGCCGGCCGGAGTCAGCTGAGCCGATTTTGAAACCGGTACGCCTGCTCGATCTCGGACGCAAACCCTATCGCGAAGTCTGGCAGCTGCAACGCGAGTTGCACGCCCGCGTCGCGGCCGGCGAGGAACGCGACACCTGGATCGTGGTCGAACACGATCCGGTCGTGACGCTCGGCCGCAACGCCAAGCGCGAGCATCTGCTGGTCTCCGCCGAAGCGCTGGCCGCGCGTGGCATCGATTGCGTCGAAGTCGAGCGCGGCGGTGACGTAACTTATCACGGGCCGGGCCAAGTCGTCGTCTATCCGATCGCTCGCCTGGAACGCTTTCGCGAGGTCGTGCCGCTCGTGAGCGCCCTCGAAGAAGCGGCGATCGCAACCTGCGCGCGATTCGGAGTGCCGGTCGAACGCTGGAGCGAGCATCGCGGCATCTACGCCGGCGGCAATCAAATCTGCGCGGTCGGGCTCGCCGTCAAGAAGATGACGTCGCTGCACGGGCTGGCGCTCAACGCCTCGACCGCGCTCGATTACGACCGGCTGATCACGCCGTGCGGTATCGGCACGCGCGGGATCACCTCGCTCACGCGCGAGACCGGGCGAACGGTCTCCTTCGATGAGGCCAAGCTCGCGCTACTCGCAGCGCTCGCCGCGACATTTTCGGTTGAGTTCCAAACCGGCGAATTGCAGCGCGCCTCGTGATCGACCTGACGAAGCCGGCGCGTACTCCGAAGCCCGATTGGCTCAAAGTGAAGCTCGCGCACGGCGAAAATTACGAACACCTCAAGGCGAAGGTTAAGGCGCTCGAACTGCACACGGTCTGCCAGGAAGCGATGTGCCCCAATATCGGCGAGTGCTGGGGCGCGGGTACCGCGACGATCATGATCCTGGGCGATACCTGCACGCGCGGCTGCCATTTCTGCAACGTCAAGACGGGAAGCCCGCGCGGCGAAGTCGATTGGCTCGAACCGAAGCGCGTCGCCGAAGCGGTGCGCGATATGGGCTGGAAGTATCTGGTGCTGACCGCGGTCGATCGCGACGACCTCGCCGATGGCGGCGCCGCGATCTTCGCCGGGACCGTTCGCATGATTCACAAACTCGTCCCCGAGGCGAAGGTCGAATGTCTGACCGGCGATTTCGCGGGCGACTTGGCCGCCCTCGACATCGTGCTCGACGCGCAACCCGAAGTACTCGCTCACAATCTCGAGACCGTGCCGCGCCTGCAATCGACCGTGCGCGACAAGCGCGCCAACTTCGAACAGTCGCTCTCGATCCTGCGCCACGCAAAGGCCGGCGCCAAGACGCGCTTCACCAAGACGTCGCTGATGCTCGGCCTCGGCGAACGCGAGGACGAGATCGAGTCCACGATGGACGCCGCGCGCGGCGCCGGCGTCGACATCTTCACGCTCGGTCAGTACCTGCGACCCTCGCCCCGCCATCTCGAAGTCGTTGAGTACGTGACGCCGGAGAAATTCGCGCGCCTCAAGAAGGTCGCACTGAAGAAGGGATTCCGGCAGGTCGTTTCGAGCCCGCTCTCGCGGAGTTCGTACCACGCCGAACAAGCCTTCGCCTAACTCTCTACTGCTAAGGAGAACGCCGTGGCTCGGTTGACATTCGTCGGAGCCGCGGGAACGGTGACCGGCAGCAAACACTTGATCGAAACGAACGGTCAGCGCTTCTTCGTCGATTGCGGAATGTACCAGGGCCCGGCGGCCGTCACCAAACTCAATTTGGATCCGCTCCCGGTTGCGCCGGCCGACGTCGAAGCGGTCGTCGTCACGCACGGCCACATCGATCACACCGGATACCTTCCGAAGTTCGTCAAAGACGGATTCAAGGGCTCGATCTATTGCACGCCCGCGACCGCGGCCGTGATCGAGATCGTCTTGACCGACGCCGCCGGCCTGCAAGCGCATCTCAACGATCACGCGCGCCGGCACGGCGGCGGCCACGGCATAGCCGATGTCCCTGAGACCCCGCTCTACGACATGGACGACGTGACCGCGACGCTCGCATTGCTGAAAACGGTCCCGCTGCACACGCCTTTCACGGTCTGCGGCGCAACGATGAGCTACAGGAACGCCGGTCATATCATCGGCTCCGCGTTTGTCGATATGATGGTCGAGAACCGTCACGTCATCTTCTCGGGCGACCTCGGCCGCTACGGGCGGCCGCTCCTCTACGATCCCGAAGATCTCGATAGCGCCGACGTCGTCGTCTGCGAATCGACCTACGGCGATCGCGTCCACCCGCCCGATCCGCTGGGTGCGCTACAAGATGCGCTTCACGCCGCATTGACGCGCGGCGGCCCGATCGTAATTCCGGCATTCGCAGTCGAACGAACGCAAGATCTCTTGCTCGCGATCGGTACGCTCCAGGGGCGCGACGAGCGCATCGCGATGCTGCCCGTTCACGTCGACAGTCCGATGGCGATCAAGGTCGACGCCGTCTTCGCGAAGTTCCCCGACGTTTACCGGCCGATTCCAAACTCCGCCGCCGCTCCGTTCGGTTGTCGCAACGTGACCTTGCACGTCACGACGGACGAGTCAAAGACGCTGAACACCTTGCAGGGCCCCGCCGTGATCATCTCGGCCAGCGGCATGGCGTCCGGAGGTCGCATTCTCCACCACATTCGCAACCAGGTCGGCAACCCGAAGGCGACGATCCTGTTCGTCGGATTCCAGGGCCCGGGAACGCTCGGCAGCATTCTCGTGGGCGGTGCCAAGACGATCAAGATGTACGGTGAGATCATTCCCGTGCAAGCCGCGATTGCGAACCTCGCCGGCTATAGCGCGCACGCGGACAAGAATGAGTTACTCCGCTGGCTCGGCACCCTCAAGAACAAGCCGACGATGTACGCCGTACACGGCGACCCGGACGCCGTCACGGCCTTCGACGTGACGGTCAAGACGCAACTCGGCTTCAACGCGATCGCGGCAGTGCGCGGCAACTCGGTCGACTTGTAATCTAGGTAGGCGCCGGCACCAAACACGTGCCCGACGCGAATCTCACTTCATCAGCCCCGCGCGCGAAGCAACAGCGCGATCGCGCTGATGACCATCAAACCTGCGAACGCTAAGCGCAGCGTCCGGTCGGGCAGCCGATGCGCCAAACGAACGCCGTACGGCACCGTGAAGAGCCCGCCGAGCGCGAGCGGAATCCCGATCGCCCAATCGATATCGCCGGCGAGCGCGTAGGCCGAGATTCCAACGAGCGTGCCCGGCGCGACGAGCGCGAGACCGTAACCCTGTGCGACCGCTTGCGTCAGCGCGAACAAGAACGAGAGCAGCGGGATCGCGAAGACTGCCCCACCGACGCCGAACGCGCCCGAAACTCCGCCGCCGACCGCGCCGACGATCATCGCCGCAGGCCACGGATAGACTCGCTGCGGCGGCCTGCCGGCGGCGCGCGCCGGCGCGAGCCCGTTGTACGTCATGATTCCGGCAACGGCGAGAATGAAGAACGCGAATGCGATGCGCAACGGCGCACTCGGCACGTGGGTCGCGAAATGCGCGCCGAGAAACGTGACCGGCGCTGCCGTCAGCGCCAGCGCGAGCGCGATGCGCAGATCGAGCTTCCCTTTCTTCGCGTAACTCCAGAGGCCGATCGCGACGTTCGGCACGACCATGACAAGCGACGTGCCCTGCGCGTGTTGCTGATCGAGGCCATAGATTACGCCCAAGAGCGGAATCGCGAAGAGGCCGCCGCCGATTCCCATCAGCCCGCCGAGCAGCCCAACGACCGCTCCGGCCAAGAGCAACGCGACGAACCCGAGCAGATCCATACTCGGGGCTTAGCGATTGAGAGTCAGATTCCGTTCTCACTATTGTCGCGGATTTCTACGCCGAGCGAAAATGCAAGATCGACGCTAGCCAAGAATACGACGCTACGATGCAAACGCCGGAGATTGCGCTCAGGGCCGCCCAGAACGAGGACCGCGAGTTTATCGAGCGCGTCTACTTCGAGACGCAGCGCTGGATCACCGAAGCGCTCTTCGGCCGGCGCGGCGACGACTTCGAGCGCGCGAAGTTCGCCGAGTCCTACGACGCGAATAACACTCGCGTCATCGTCGTCGCAGGTGCGGACGCCGGATGGCTGACCGTGCAGCGTAGCACAGCGATTCACCTCGAGTCGATCTATCTGACCCCAGGAAAACAACGCATGGGCATCGGCACTGCCCTTATTCGAGGACTCATCGAGGAAGCGCGAGCCGCCGGAAAGACGCTAGAGTTGAGCACGGCCAAAATCAATCCGGCGCGAAACCTCTACGAACGGCTTGGATTCGTCGTCGTCGGCGAAGACGAGTACAAAGTCTATATGAAGTGCCGGCCCTGACCGTTAAGACGTTGCCCTAGGCGTAGACTCCGCGGGCGTTCATCGATTGCACGACGCGATCGATCGCGATCATGTATGCCGCCGTCCGATATGGAACGCGCCGTTGGGTTGAGATCTCGCGGATGCGCTTGAAGTTCTCGTGCATCACCTCGGCCAGCCGTTCGTTGACTTCGGCCTCTTTCCAGAAGTAGCCGGAACGGTCTTGGACCCACTCGAAGTACGAGACGGTGACGCCGCCGGCGTTGGCCAGAATATCCGGAATCACGATGATGCCGCGGGATGCGAAGACGTGGTCGGCCTCCGGAGTGGTGGGGCCGTTCGCGCCCTCGACGATCAGCTTCGCCTGGATGCGCGACGCATTCTCGATCGTCAGTACTTTTTCGAGCGCGGCCGGAATCAGTACGTCGCAGGGTAGTTCGAGTAGCGCTTCGTTCGTGACGCGCTCGCCGCCGCGGTAGCCGTCGAGTGAATGGTGTTCTTGCGCGTACGCGACCGCGCCCGCGATATCGATGCCTTTATCGTTCGCATAGCCGCCGGTGACATCCGAAATGCCGACGATCTTGGCACCGCGCTCGACGAACATCTTGGCCGCGATCGAACCGACGTTGCCGAAACCTTGCACGACGATGCGCGCGCCCTTAGGATTGATGTCCATCTCGGCCATCTGCGCGAGCGCAACGAGCGAGACGCCGCGACCGGTCGCTTCGACGCGACCGCGCGAGCCGCCGATCGTCAGCGGCTTCCCGGTGACGACGCCCGGCGTATGCTGACGCACGTGCATCGAGTATGTGTCCATGAACCACGCCATGATCTGCGGCGTCGTGCCGACGTCCGGCGCTGGAACGTCTTTGTCGGGGCCGACGACTTCGACCAGTTCCGCTGCGTAGCGGCGCGTGATGCGCTCGAGCTCCTTCAGCGAAAGCGAGCCCGGATCGCAGGTGACGCCGCCCTTGCCGCCACCGAACGGCAAGTCGACGACCGCGCATTTCCAGGTCATCCAAAATGCGAGCGCGGTGACTTCGTCGAGCGTCACGCCGGGATGATAGCGGATGCCGCCCTTAGCCGGGCCGCGCGCGAAATTGTACTGCACGCGATAGCCGGTGTAGACCTCGAGCTCGCCGTTATCGCGCTGGAACGGGATCGAAAAGATGATCTGCCGCGACGGTTTGGTCAGCAGCAAGCGCACGCCGGGATCGAGATCGAGCAGCGCGGCCGCTTCGTTGAAATAGGCGATCGCGTCCCCGAAAACCGAGACTTCACGAGCGGCGGTCAATTCTGGCGGCAACGGTTTTCTCCCCAGACGGGCAGCGACGGTAGAAACCTTACGGGCATTCGAATCTTTCCCCTACCTGGGCGCCGCTACACGTTAAATCTGAAGTTAACCACGTCACCCTCTTGCATGACGTAGTCCTTGCCCTCGCTGCGGAGCAATCCAGCGGATCGAAGCGCTTCCATCGTGCGCAAGCGAGCGTAATCGCCGTACGAGACGATCTCGGCGCGGATGAAACCGCGCTCGATATCGGAGTGAATTTTTCCGGCGGCTTGCGGCGCCTTCGTGCCGATGTCGATCGGCCAGGCACGGACTTCCTGTTCGCCGGCCGTCAGAAACGTCATGAGTCCAAGCAAGCCGTACGCGCTCAAAATGAGCTGGTCGAGCCCGCTCGATGAGATGCCAAGTTCGCCGCGAAAATTCTTGGCTTCTTCTTCGCTCATGCCGGCGAGCTCGGCTTCGATCTTACCGCAGAACGCGATCGCGCGGCTGCCCTCGCGCTTCGCCAGATCGAAGACCGACTGCGCCAGCGGTCCCAAGCTGCCGATCTGGTCTTCGTCGATGTTCGCGACGTACAACATCGGCTTGACCGTCAACAAGAAACTCTCGCGAGCGAGCGCCGCCTCTTCTGAATCTTTCGGGAAGCTACGCGCGGGCGTACCGTTTTCGAGCGCGGCGCGCAAGCGTTTGGCAGCCTCGACCGTTGGCCTGAGTTTGGGATTGACGCGCGCCTCGCGCTCGAGCCTTTCGACGCGCTTGCCGAGCGAAGCAAGATCGGCGAGCGCCATCTCGATATTGACGATCTCGATATCGCGCAGCGGATCGGCCTCGCCTTCGACGTGGATGACGTCGGCGTCGACGAACGCGCGCACCACCATGGCGATCGCGTCGGTCTCACGGATGTGGCTCAGAAACGCGTTGCCGAGGCCGGCGCCCGAACTGGCGCCGCGCACGAGCCCGGCGATATCCACGAAGCGCGTCGTGGCGTGGACGATCCGATCGGAATGGACGATCTCGGCGAGGACCTTCAGACGATCGTCCGGGACGGGCACCTCGCCGATGTTGGGCTCGATCGTGGCAAATGGGTAATTCGCCGCGAGCGCCTGCGCCGAGCGAGTGAGAGCGTTAAAGATGGTGGACTTGCCGACGTTCGGGAGCCCGACGATGCCGCAGGAGAGAGCCATATCAAGAGAACGACCTCCGCCGTTCGGTTCGCGCAAGGAATCGTCCTATACGTGTAGGATTTTGCAGCATGCGCCAAATGAAGGTCGACAAGCTCGGCATCGACCTCCTCACCCACGACCCCGTGGTCATCCTGAAGGACCTCGACGGCAAGCGCTACCTTCCGATCCTCATCGGGCCGTTCGAGGCGACCGCCATCGCGCTGGCCCTCGAAGGCACGCAGGTGCCGCGGCCGCTCTCGCACGACCTGATGCGAACGATGCTGGAAGCGATGCACGCGACGCTCGAACAGATCGTCATCTACGACATCAAGGAATCGACGTTTTTTGCGAAGCTGATCGTCCGGCAGAACGGCGAGACGCAAGAGATCGACGCGCGTCCCTCCGATGGAATCGCGCTCGCACTGCGCATGCAAGCCCCGATCTACGTCGCCGACAAGATCATCTTGGAGGAGACCGTCGCCGACAAGAAATCCGAGCATGAAGAGATCCAGAAGTTCCGTCAGTTCATCGAAGAGCTCAAGCCGAGCGACTTCCGGGAGTAACACCGGCTTCTCGCCGGGCCGTCCGGCAAGACCGTGCTCAATGCATTCTTGCTTTCCATTTCTCTCTGGCGGAGACGATATCGAGACCTCTGCTCTCCATGTAAGCATCCGTTTCTCGGGATAGCGTCTCAAAGTTCTGCCAAACCGGGCCACTCACCACGCGGCGATGGATCGCCACGACCTCTTGCAGCGCGTGCCACATGATTTGGGTGCGCCCAGAGGCGACCATCAAGAGCACGTCTTTTTCGACGAATCCCTTCTGCTGATAGAAACCGATTCGCTCGAAGCAGCGGAGCACGGTCAGCTCGGGATGTTGCGCCTCGTCGGCGCCACCCAACAACTCAACTTCGTCACGAAACTTCTGGTCTTTCATCCGGTCCGCTAGATCGAACTGTACGAAGCGGCGGGCTTCCCTTTGAAAGGGGGTGTCGAGTTCTTTGAAGACCTCCAGCGCACCCTCGAACTGCGTCGCCTTGCGCAATTGCTCTAACTGATCTCCGGCGGCGCGCGTATGTTCGGCGGTCAAGCGGACTTCACGTACTGCCGCCACCGCCGTTATAGCAATCACAAAACCGGTGAAGGCGGTGCTTAGAGCAGTCACGGCTTCCCAATTCATCGCGCTTAAATCTCCCACTGCCAGGCGTTCCACCAGGGCGCGATGCTCGGCGCCGGGCTGAAGCCCTTGAGATCGACGTTGTGCGCGGTTGGGCGACGCAAGATGTAGAGCGGTATGTACGGGACCGTCTCGTGCACGCGCTTTTCGACCTTATGGTAGATCTCGGCGCGCGCTGCAGGATCGTCGGTCGCTAGACCGGCCAGCTCGCCGGCGTCGACGGACGCGTCGCAGTAGCCATACGTATTCTCGCCGATGGGCGGACGTTCGCTGCAGCCCAAATAGATCAGATTGTTCGGATCGTACGGCATCGTGTACGAGTAGTCGGCGAGGTGGTACGTCATTTTGATGATCGGACCTTCGTGCGAGAAGATCACGTTGTAAGGAAAGAGTTTGAGCGTGACGTCGATGCCGATGGCGCGCATGTACGATTGCATTTGAATCGCGATATTGCGCGCGTTGGCCGAACCCGCGCCAATATCCATAGTGAACCCGAGCCGCTCGTCGCCCTTACTGCGGATGCCGTCGGGGCCGACCTCCCAGCCGTTGCGCTTGAGCAGCGAGATCGCGGCGGCCGGATCGTAGGCGTATGGTGCGTTCGGCGTATAACCGAGCGCCGATTCGGGGATGATGTCGTGCGCGATCGTGCCGACGCCGTGCGTCACCTTTTGGATGATCCCTGGGTAGTCGATCGCCATCGCGATCGCTTGACGTACCTCGACGTGCCGCAATCCCGGCATCGTATTGTTGAGAATCAACACGTTGGCCGCATTCCAGGGATAGAGTGCAGCGGTAATACCGTCTAGGTGGGTGTAGCGCTGGTACTGTGTCGTGGCAACGCTGACGGCCATATCGGTTTCGTGTGACTGCACCGAGGCGAAGATCGTGTTGTCGTCGGGCAGCACGCGGAACTCGATGCGGTCGAGCTTCGGACGCCCGCGGAAGTAGTGTTCGTTGGCGACGAAGTCCATGCCGCGTCCGCGATCCCACTTGACGAACTTGAACGGACCCGTACCGATCGGCGCGCTATTGTACGCCGCCTGATTGATATCCGGCAACTTCTCGAGCAGATGCGCGGGCAGAATGCCCTTTGAGCCCTCTTGCAACGTGGTGAAAAACTGCGAAACGAAGGGCGGGTAACGCCGCTTCAAGTGCGCGATCAGCGTGTAGTCGTCGGGCGTCTCGACCTGCTCGACTTCTTCATAGCCCTCGCGATGCAGCACGTTGTTCTTGTTGTTGACAACGGCTCGCCACGTGAAGGCGACGTCGCGCGAGGTAAAGCGCACGCCGTCGTGCCAGAGCACACCCTTGCGCAGATGGTAGATGTATGTCCGGCCGTCCTTCGAGATTCCGCCGTTGCGCAGGCTGGGCACCTCGGTCGCCAGATCTCCAACCAGTTTGCCGCTGCCGTCGGCGATGACCAGATACGAGAGGACGAGCGACGAAAGCGCCTCGACCAAATCCATCGTCGAGAGCAGCGGATTGAAGTGATCGGGGTCGGCGACGTCGGCGATGCGCAGCACCCCGGGCTTCGTCCAGGGATGACGCGCCGAGGGTCCCGCGCTGCCCACGCGCGTGCACGCGGGCAGCAGGATGGCGACGCAGCACAGAAGCGCTGTAAGGCGGCGGCTACTCATCCCGAGCCCTTCGAGGGGAGCACGCTCCTGCCCCTACGAACAGCACGACGCTCTAAGAAAGGCAGGCCACTTTGACGACGGAACGCGCCGAGATCGGCGTCTTTGGGGGATCGGGCTTCTACTCGCTCATCGAAAATGCGCGAGAGGTCACGGTCGAGACTCCCTACGGTGCACCGAGCGACAAACTGGCAATCGGCGAAGTCGCGGGGAAGCGCGTCGCCTTCCTGCCGCGACACGGCAAAGCACATGCCCTCCCGCCGCACGTCATCAACTTTCGGGCCAACCTGTGGGCGATGCAAGAACTCGGCGTCACGCGCATCATCGGCCCCACGGCCTGCGGCTCGCTCAAGGCCGGCGTGAAGCCGGGGGACATGGTCGTGGCCGATCAAGTCGTCGATCGCACGAACGGTCGCAAAGACACATTCTACGAGGGCCCAATCACAACGCACGTCGGTTTCGCCGATCCGTATTGTCCGCAGCTGCGCCCGATTGCGATCGACGCATTGCGTGCCAGCGGCATCACAACGCACGAGAAGGGCACGATCGTCGTCATCCAGGGGCCGCGCTTCTCGACGCGCGCCGAATCGAAGTGGTTTCAAGATGCGGGCTGGGAAGTGATCAACATGACCCAGTATCCCGAATGCTATCTGGCCCGCGAACTTCAGATCTGCTATGTCAACATCTCGCTCATCACCGATTACGATGTCGGCGTAGAGGGGCTCGACATCGCACCCGTTTCGCACGCGCACGTGATGAAGATCTTCGCGAGTAACAACGAGCGCGTGAAGCAGGCGATCTTCCGCATTATCGATGCGATTCCGCCGGAGCGCACGTGCGGTTGCGGGTCGGCCTTGGCGGGCGCTCGCTGAGACGCATCGCACCGGGCGCCGGGGCCGCGTCGTACCTCCAAGCGATCCCGCTGCTGCTGCGCAACCCTTCCATCGCGCTTGCGCCGCTGCTGGCGGCGCTGGCGCAGGCCGCGCTCTTCATGCTCGTGCCTTCGACCGCGAATGGCGGCCTCTTAGGGATGCTGAACAACAGTTTGACCGGGCTGATCGCGCAGTTACTGAACGGTTTCGCGCTAGGGGTGGCATTGATCTGCGCCGATGCGGCGTGGCGGCGTGGTCGTGCGCCGTTCGACGAAGCGTGGGACGAAGCTCGACGCAAGGTCTCCGACATCTTCATCGCCACGATCGGTTTCAATTTTGCGATATTTGTGGCGACCTACATTGGCGGAACACTTCTTCCGTTCATTGGAGCGATCGTCTTAGGCGCCGTCGCGCTGTTCTTCTGCATCTACGCTCTGCCGGCGGCGTCGATCGGCGGTATTCCGGGCGGGGCCTCGCTGCAAGTTTCGCTCGAGCGGGCGCGCGCCGCACCGGTGCCGACATTCGTCGTATGCGTCGTCTATGTGTTCACGTACTTTGTCTTACAGAATATCTTGGCGACATTCGTGCTGCAATTTCTGTTCGGTCTCAACGTACCGTCGTCGTCCGCCGTCTCGTCGGTCGTCGTTGCGCTCATCCAAGCCATCCTTGCCGGCTATGTTGCGCTCGTGCTCTCCAAGACGTACAACGACGTCTCGTATCGAAGGATGTACTAGCCTAGCTTCGCCGGTCAGTGCAACGGCAGCGCATCGAAGCGCCGGTCGATGGCGTCGAACCGGAGGTCGTTCGCATCGAACCGCCGATCGATCGCGTCGAACCGCTGGTCGATGGCGTCGAACCGGAGGTCGTTCGCGTCGAACCGCTGGTCGATCGCGTCGAAGCGCTGGTCGATGGCGTCGAACCTACGGTTCAGTCCATGCTCCAACCGATCCATGCGTCGATCGGTCTGTGTAAACCGCAGCTTGATTTTGACAAATTCAGTTTCGACCGCAGTCTTGAAACTAACCAGCGCGTCAGTCAGCTCGCCGTATCCGGCGGACAGCTCGCCCCTCAGCTCGCCGTATCCGGCGGACAGCTCGCCCCTCAGCTCGCCGTATCCGGCGGACAGCTCGCCCCTCAGCTCGCCGTATCCGGCGGACAGCTGACCGCTCAGTTCGCCATACTTGGTCGATAACTCACCGAGCTCGTTGCGCGTGGCCGAGACGTCGGCACGCAGGCCGGTGTATCTGGCGGTTTGCGCGTCGTCCAGCTCGAGCATCTTGCTCATCAGATTGTCGAGCTTGACGGCAAGGTCGGCCGTCGTCACGCGCTTGCGCGCTGCGGGTTTCTTCTTCATCCCGCGAGCTTAACGGTTGCCTATTGCCCCGATGTTGCCGCGGCGCACCCACGGTGCGGCCGCCGCCGCGGCTAACGTCTTCAGCGCGTCGCCGATCAGAAACGGCGCGATGCCGAGCGCAAATGCCGGCCCGATGCCGACGAAATGCGCGAGCCAAGTCGCGCCGCCCGCAAACACAACCGCGGTCCCTGCGGCGATCGCGACGACGCGCCCAAAGTAGCTCTGCCATAGACCGCGATCGAACAGCCAGCCGGTCACGAAGGCGGCGATCGGAAACGCGATCAGATAGCCGCCGCTCGTCAGCATGGATCCGCCCGGCGAAAAAACCGGCAAGCCGGCTGCGCCTTCGGCTAGATAGACGAGCAGTGCGGCGACCGCGCCGCGGGTTCCCAGGAGCGCGACGACCAGCGCCAACGCGAACGTCTGGCCGGTGATCGGCACCGGCGACCACGGCACCGGAATCGAAACGTGCGCGCCCAAGGCCATGAGCGCGGAGCCGGTGATAACGAGCGCGGCCTGGATGGCGCGCAAGCGAGCGGGGGACGCGGTCCGAACGTCGAGCATCGAGAGGTCGCTTCCCCGAACGGGAAAGACATCCCGCCCGCCCGCTGAAGACCGCCACAGTGGATCAGACCCGGACGCCGTACTTCGATGTCCTGCTCGACTATGTGGACTCCGGCGTCATCCCGTTCCATACGCCCGGCCACATGCAGGGCAAGGGCATGGACCGCGCGTTGCGCGATTTCCTCGGCGACAACGTCCTCGCGATCGACCTGACCCAGATCCGCGGGCTCGACGACTTGCTGCAGCCGCAGGAAGCGATCCGCGAAGCTCAGGCGCTGGCCGCGGAAGCCTACGGCGCCGACAATTCGTTCTTCTTGATCAACGGCTCGACCAGCGGCAACCAGATCATGATGATGGCCGCGCTCAATCCCGGCGAGAAGATGGCGTTGCCGCGCAACTCGCACAAGAGTGCGATGGGCGGATTGATTATGAGCGGCGTCCAGCCGGTCTGGATGCAACCCGAGGTCGACGAGTCGCTGCACATGGATCACACGGTCGCGCCCGAGACCGTGCGCCGCACGCTCGACGAGCATCCCGATATCAAGGCCGTCTACATCGTCAGCCCGACCTACTACGGCGTCGCCGCCGATCTGGTCGCAATCGCAAAGGTCACGCACGAGCGCAAGATCCCGCTCCTGGTCGACGAGGCCTGGGGACCGCACTTCCGCTTTCACCCGGCGCTCCCGATCGATGCGATCGCCGCCGGCGCCGACCTCGCGATCAACTCGACCCACAAGATGCTCGGCAGCATGTCGCAGACCGCGATGTTGCACCATAAAGGAAAGCGCATCCGCATCGACCGGCTCAAAGCGGTCGTCAAGCTCTTTCTCTCAACCTCGCCGAACTTGGTGCTCGTCGCCTCGCTCGACGTGGCGCGCAAACAGATGGCTACCGAGGGCGCCGCGCTACTCTCACGCACGATCGAACTTGCCGACGACACGCGGCGCCGCCTGAACGCGATCGAGGGCGTCTACTGCTTCGGCGAAGAGCAACAGGGCAAGCCGGGCGTCTTCGATCTCGATCCGACCAAGATCACGATCACGGTTAAAGCGCTCGGCTATACCGGCTACGAAGCCGAAGAGATCTTGCGCCGGCGCTACAACGTACAGTGCGAACTCGCCGACCTCTTCAACTGTCTCGCCCTCTATACGATCGGCACGACGCAAGAGGCTGCGGACCGTCTGGTCTACGGAGTGAAAGAGCTGGCACGCGAGGATCGGCCGATCGACGTCTTCTCGCCTTCCGGCGTGCTGAATCGCCGCATCAAGAAAGGCACCTACGCGCTGCCGAAGATTCCGCCGATCCGAATGAATCCGCGCGAGGCGTTCCTCTCGCCGACGGAGGTCGTGCGCTTCAAGCAAAGTGCCGGCCGCGTCTGCGCCGAGGTCATTACGCCCTACCCGCCGGGCATACCGGTGATCTCGCCGGGCGAAGTGATCACTCAGGAGATCGTCGAGTACCTGGACCTAGAGAAGCGGGCGGGCGTCCGCATGCAGGGGCCGTACGATTCGGAACTTCGGACGATTCGGGTAGTAGTAGAAGCGTGATGAAAGCCTTACGGCCGGCCGGAGGTTCCACCCCGGGGATTCCGAAGAACGGCCCCAACGGTAACGGCCGGGTCTTAGGACCCGGCGCCGCCCGAATATATAACTCGAGGATGTGCATTGGCCGTTAACGCCGAGACCGTCTCTCCGCATTGGGAACTCACGCAACTTCTCGACATCTTCCCACTGCCGATCCGCCAAGCGCTCGTTCGACTCGCCAACCTCGAAGACTTGATAGAAGTCGTTCTCGATCTCGGCCGTCCGCCCGAAGCGCGCTTTCCGGACGACTTCGTGTATCTCTCCGATCACATGATCACGACCGAGGATCTCGCCCACGTCAGTTCGCACCTCTCCGATTTCGGCGACGACAATCGCGCCGGTATCGAGCAGACGCTGCATCGCATCTCGGCGATCCGCAATCGAACCGGCAAGATCGTTGGGCTGACATGCCGCGTTGGGCGCGCCGTCTACGGAACCGTCGATATCGTGCTCGACGTCGTACGCAGCGGTAAGTCGATCTGCTTGCTCGGGCCGCCCGGCGTCGGCAAGACGACCCTGTTGCGCGAATGCGCTCGCACGCTAGCCGAAGATCGCAAGCGCGTCGTGATCGTCGATACGTCGAACGAGATCGCGGGCGACGGCGACGTGCCGCATCCCGGCATCGGTCACGCGCGGCGCATGCAAGTTGCGATTCCGGCGCTGCAACACCACGTGATGATCGAAGCGGTCGAGAACCATATGCCGGAGGTCGTCGTCATCGACGAGATCGGCACCGAAGCCGAGGCCCTGGCCGCGCGCACGATCGCCGAACGCGGGGTACAGTTGATCGGCACCGCGCACGGCCGCACGCTCGAAAACATCTTAATGAACCCCACGCTCTCCGATCTGGTCGGCGGCGTCGGAACCGTTACGCTCTCCGACGAGGAAGCGCGCCGACGCGGCACGCGCAAGACCGTGCTCGAGCGCAAAGCGCCGCCGACCTTCGACGTTCTGATCGAGATCAACGATCGCAACCGGCTATCGATCTATCAGCACGTCGGCGACGTCGTCGATTCGCTGTTGCGCGGCTACCAGCCGCAGCCCGAGGTGCGTCAGCGCACGCCGGGAGGCGCGGTCACGGTCGTGCAAGAGGCTGCCCCGGCTTCCAGGCGCGGCGGCATCAGCGATCAAGAGTTCCTACTCGGCGGATCGATCAAGGATGGCGACGTCGAGGAGCGCGACGAGCGCGATCAGCACCTCTTGCTCTTTCCGTACGGCGTGTCGCGCAACAAGATCGAACGGGCGATTCAGAACTTGCGCGTTAACGCCTCGATCGCCCGCAAGTGGGACGACGCCGACGTCGTGCTCACACTCAAGGCGCTCGAACGCAAAGAGTCGGAGAAACTCAAATCGATCGCTTCCGAGAACGTTCCGATCGTCTCGATCAAGACCAACACGACGGCGCAGGTGATGGCAGCTCTCAAGGACATCTTCAACTTGCCCTCGATGGACGCTGAGGAGATCGCGTTGCGCGAAGCGGGCGAGGCGATCTATAAGGTGCTGCTCGAGAACTCGACGATCGAACTCTCGCCGCAGACGTCGTACGTGCGCCGCTTGCAGCATCAACTCGCCGAACAGCACCGCGTGCAATCGCGTAGCACCGGGCTCGAACCGAACCGGCGCGTGCTCTATTGCCGGGGGCCGGACATCTCCATGAGCGGAGCATCGGCGTAGCGCTCTTCATCACGGCCGAGGGCATCGAAGGCAGCGGCAAGTCGACCCTGCTGACCGCCTTGGCCGAGCGTCTGCGCGACGACGGCATCGATCTCGTGTTGTCGCGCGAGCCCGGCGGGACTCCGGCCGGCGAACGCATCCGCACGCTCGTCCTCGAACCGGAGCAAGCGATCGCGCCGCTGACCGAAGCGCTCCTGATGCAAGCCGATCGCGCCCAACACGTCGCTCACCTGATCGCGCCCGCGCTCCGGGCGGGCCGCTGGGTGCTCTGCGATCGCTTCACTACCGCGTCGTTCGCGTATCAAGGGTACGGTCACGGCGTTCCGTTGGACACGCTGCGCACTTTGGCAGCGATCGCAACCGGCGGGCTCGAACCCGACGTTGTGCTGCTGGTCGATATCCCGGTCGAACTCTCGCTCGAGCGCGTCGCGGCGCGCGCCGCCAGTTCGGGACGCGTCACCGACCGCATGGAACGCGAGGAAACGGCTTTTCACCAGCGCGTGCGCGACGGCTACTTGGCATTGGCGCGCGAGAATCCAAAGATTCGCGTACTCGACGGAAAGCGTCCGGCCGCCACGTTGCTCGAGGACGCGCTCGGCATCGTGCGCGCGGCGGCGAAGACGAAGTGAAAGGCGTGACGGGCGAGTTCGACGTTGCGGGCGCGCGCACGGCCCTCGCTTTCTTTGGGTCGGTCGAGCCCGAACGACTCTCCCACGGCTACCTCTTCACCGGCTCGTCCGGCGTCGGCAAAAAAACCTTTGCGCGACGAATCGCGCAGTCGCTCCTGTGCGAGACGCCCAAAGCGACACTGCTCGGATATTGCAATCACTGCGCAGGCTGCACGCTCGTGCACGCCGGCACGCACCCCGATTTCGTCGAGTCGCAGGGTGTCGTCAGGATCGGTAAAGAGGGCGGCAGCGCGCAACACGATGAGGACCTCAGTTCGCGCGATCTCGTGCGAGAGCTGTCGTTGCGCGGTTACCGCGGCGATCATCGCGTCGTGCTTCTCGGCGACATCGAGTTCGCAACGCACGAAGCGGCCAACGCGCTGCTCAAGTTCCTCGAAGAACCACCGGCCGGCGTCGTGGTCTTCTTGACGACGAGCGCACCCGGGACGTTGCTCGCGACGATCCGCTCGCGTCTGCTCAATATCGAATTCGCTCCGTTGACGGTGCGCGAGGTCGAAGGCATCCTCGTTCGCGATGGCGTTCCGGCGGAGAGCGCCCGGCTGGCGGCCGAGATCTCCCTCGGCAGCGTCACCCGCGCGCGTAGCGTGCTCGAAGGCGACGAGAGCGGCGTCCGTTCGGCAGCGTTCACATGGTTCGCCGAAGCGATGGCGGGCGACGTTCCCGACCATGGTTTCTTGCGGCTCGACGATCGCAGCCTCACCGCCGGCGAGAAACGCGCGGCGGTCGGCGAGATGATCGAGGTCGTACGCATCGCGGCGCGCGATTGGGCGGTGCTTTCGCTCGCCGGCAAAGAGGCGCCGCTGCTCGCTCCCGATCAGCGTCCGTTACTCGCCAAGATTCCAAAACGGAAACCGGACGAGACCGTCGCGTTGCTGAGCGCGGTCGGCGAGGCCGAAAAACTCGCCAACACCAACGTCTCCGCAGGCCTGGTCGTAGACTACCTGCGTATGCAGTTGGCTCCGCGCCCGTAACGCTCGAGTTATCCTCAAGGAGGCCCGTGCCCAACAGCGGTAACATTCCGTCAATATGGCCCGGATATGCTTGGCGTCATGAGAAAAATCTCGCCGCCGCGACAGCGCCTCAAGGTCGTCGATGTCATGGAAGCCCTGATCGACTTGAAGGCAGCTGTCGAACGGGGGTTCATCAGCGTCGACCGCAAGTTCGAAGTCCTCGAAGACAAGATGAACCGGCGCTTCGACGCTGTCGATGAGCGCTTCGACCGAATGGACGCGCGATTCGACCGAATGGACGCGCGAGTGGACACGCTAGAGTCTCGCTTTGATCAGCGCTTCGACCAAATGGATCTCCGCTTCGACGAAGTCGGCTCTCGCGTCGGAGCGCTAGAACACCACGGCGCTTAGGACTCGATCCGGTCTTCGATCGAGACGTTGTACAAAAATAGGAACTTGTACCATTCGTCCGGCAACGTGTTGCGTTTGACGCGGATCCACGGGATGTACTTGGGCGCTTTCGGCTTGCGCTTCAGGTGCATGTTGCAATGTTCGGGGGTGCGATTGTTCTTGCGATTGTTGCAGCGCATACAGGCGCAGACCAAATTCTCCCAGGTCGAAGGGCCGCCTTTACTGCGCGGGATGACGTGGTCGACCGTCATGAGTCGCTCGCCCTTGAGATTGCAATACTGACAGGTATAGTCGTCGCGCAATAGGATGTTCTTCTTCGTTAGCGCGACCTTTTGCATCGGGCGGCGGATGTAGTACAGCATTCGTATCACCGAGGGCAACCGCATCTCGAAGGTGGGCGAGCAGAGCATCGATTCGCGCCCGTGCAGCACCTCGGCTTTGCCCAAAAAGATCAACTTCACGGCGCGTTGGAAGCTCGTGATGTTGAGCGCTTCGTACGTGAAGTTTAGGACTAGAACGTCGGTCATGACAAACGAAGCGAGGTCATAGTCCTCGCTTCCTCACAAACGTCATTCGCAGGTCCGTGAGCATCATCTCGCCGCACTGATACGCCCGCGTTCCGGGCGCTTCCTACACAGCCGTCGCGACCATCTCCATGAAGTACTCGTGCACCCGGCGATCTGCGGTCAATTCCGGATGAAAAGAGGTGCCGATCGCGTTGCCTTGCCGGACGAAGACTCCGTGTCCGTCGTGGCTGGCCAGGACCTCGACGCCCGGTCCGGCGCGTTCGATCCACGGCGCGCGTATGAAGATTGCCGGAAAGAGCTTGGCGCCGAGCGCCGGTATCGCGAGCGCAACTTCGGCGGATGCAATTTGGCGGCCGAACGCGTTGCGGCGCACGGTGATATCGAGCAAGTCGAGCGTCTTTTGCTCGAATCCGGCGACGTCGTGCGCGGCGACGATCATGCCCATGCACGTTCCCCAGAACGGCATGCCCGCCCGCACTCGCTCGACGATCGGCTCGACGAGCCCGAAGCGTTCGAGCAGCAGCATCACGGTCGTCGACTCTCCGCCCGGGACGACCAGACCGGCGACCTCTTCAAGATCCGAGCTACTCTTCACCGTTATCGCGCGCGCGCCGCTGCGTTCGAGCGCGCGCACGTGTTCCTCCACATCACCCTGCACGGCGAGCACACCAATAGCGCGCCCGCCCACGCCGGTTTAGTTTCCGCGAACGGAGAGCATCTGCGATTCGGGCAACTGACGAACATCGATGCCGTGCATCGGACGCGCTCCACCGAGCGACTTGCTCGCCGCCACGATCGCGGCCGCATCCTCGAAGTGCAAGGTCGCGTCGACGATCGCTTTGGCGTAGCGCAGCGCGATCGACGGATCGACCTTCGGAAAACCGTTCTCGTCATATTGCGCAACGCCGTTTTCGAGGATCGCCGCAGCCTTGAAAATACCACTTCCGACGAAGATGCCTTCGGCACCGAGTTGCATCATGAGCGCCGCGTCCGCCGGCGTCGAAACTCCGCCCGCGCAGAAGAGCACGACCGGCAGCCGCTTATTTCTCGCGATCTCTTTGACCAACTCGAGCGGCGCCCCGAGATCGCGGGCGCGGGCGCTCAGCTCCTCTTCCGGCGCGACCGAAAGTTCGGCAATCGCATCGCGAATCGCGCGCATGTGGCGCACGGCTTCGACGATGTTGCCGCTACCGGCTTCGCCCTTGCTGCGAATCATCGCGGCGCCTTCGGCAACCCGCCGCAGGGCTTCGCCCAGATCTCGTGCACCGCAGACGAACGGCACGGAAAACTTCGCTTTGTCGACGTGGTACTTGTCGTCGGCAGGCGTGAGCACTTCGGACTCGTCGATGAAATCGACGCCGAGCGCCTCCAAACATTGCGCTTCCACGAAGTGGCCGATGCGCACTTTGGCCATCACCGGGATCGTCACCGTATCCATGATGCGTTGCACGAGCGAGAGATCGCTCATGCGTGCGACGCCGCCCATCGCACGGATGTCGGCTGGAATACGTTCGAGCGCCATGACGGCGACCGCGCCGGCTTCTTGCGCGATCGCCGCTTGCTCGGGCGTGACGACGTCCATGATGACGCCGCCTTTAAGCATCTGTGCGAGGCCGCGCTTCACTTTGACCGTCCCGGTCTTCGCGCCGTTGGAGTTCTTGGAACCGTTCACGCCGTCACCGTCCTCCTAGTGTCTCTATCGTAACAACCCCGTCCAATGAGAACGGTAGAGACACTAGCGCGGTTGCAGCAACTACGGGCTGACGTAGGAAGGAAGCGGCATCGGGGTCACCGGCCGGCCTGAGGCAGCCGGGCGAGCCGGCGGCGTGCGCCGCGACTCGGGCGCACCCGCCGTCGCTTCCGGGTCGGCTCCAGGAGCCACAGGCGTGTGCTTGACGAGCGGGAACGGCATCGGCGGCGAGGTGTACGTGTTGTCCGGATCGCGCGTCGGGCGCGGGTCCGGCGTGCGCCGAGGGGTCGGCCTGGGCGTCGGCGCCGCCTCGGGCTCCGGCGTAACTCGCGGATCGGGAAAGGCCGGATCGGTCGCCACGGCCATCACCTGGATGCGCTTCCACAGGCTTCCCGAACCGGCCACGTCGCCCGGCTTGGAGGTCGGGATGGGGACCGGCGTGGGCGCCACGGGCTCGCGGCCGGCTACCTGGCTGAGAACGTGATTGCCCATGCTCAGGCCGACCAAAATTGCCAGGACCAGCACCAGCGCGCCCGCGATCAGCACTTGCGAAAGCCGCTTGCGCGGACCGAAGTCCATCTTTTAGTTGGGCTCCGCGCTCAGGGCGCGCAAGTCTGAGGCCGACGCGAAAGCTTCACGTTCGACCGGCCGTCCGCTCGCTACGAAATCGGCAAGTTCGCCGGCAGCGACCCGGCGGCGGATGGTGCGCCCTCGGAACTCGATACTGACCTCGCGCGCGGCGTCGAGCGAATTACAGATGAACATTCGCACCGCGCCTCCTTCGTCTTCAAATGCAACGGCTCCGACCTCAAAGGGCGAAGTCGCTACCTCGTCACTCACGTCCCGCCCGGCGTAGATGCAGCGGTACGGCTCCTCGGCCGACGCTTCCCGCATATCCCCGAAGATCAGCCGGCGTTTGGTGTCGATCACGTAGGTACAACGACCCGCGCCCCAGCGCACGCGGACCGCGGCAGTCCAACTCCACTCGGGCGGGATCAGCGGCGAGAGGTGGGGCCGTCCGCTCGTGCGGTACCCGTCCAGACCGCAGACGGTTTCCGCCACCGCCCACAGATACTTCGCGCTCGTCCAGGGCGACATGTACATGCCGCGGTTCGTCATCGAGCCGCCGTCAAACCACTCCGCAAACTGCCCCGGAACCGTGTTGCGCGAGACGCCGCCTTCCATCGAAGCGTAGATCGCTTCGAGCCAGTGCGTCGCCCGTTCGGGATAGCCGTTGCGCGCGAGCGCGACCGCGAACCACAACGTCAGATCGGGCCAGATGCCGCCGAGCAGACCAAAACCGTGCGACGGGAAATACCAGGAGTCGGCGATCGAGATCGTGCGCAGACCCACGGGCGTCACGAAATCTGACTCCGATAGCCGTTCGAGAATACGGCGGCGCTCGGCCGGCGCGGCGATATTGAAGAGGACCGGAAAGACCTCGTCGGCGGTCAGGTTATCCTGATAGTTGCCATCCTTGTCGTAATTGAGCACGAAGGCACCCGTATCGGCATTGTACAGATGCGTCATCATCCTTTCGCGCATCGCTTGGGCTTCTTGCGAATACGTGTGCCAATGCTCGGTATCGCCCGCGACCGCGCAGAGCATGGCGGCGGCCTCCAGCGCGAAGACCGCCTCGGCATTGATCTCGGTGACCGCGCCGTCGAGCGTGTAGAACGGAATGATGTTACGCCACGACGTGATGCCGTGCATGTCGACGCCCTTGGCGTTACAGTAGACCAGCCCGTTGTTGTCGCGCTGCGAGAGCAGGTAGTCGGCGATCTTGACGATCAGCGGCAGCAGTTTTTCGACCCAAGCGTGATCGAGGGTCGCATTATAGTGGTGCAGGATCGCGATCAGGTGCAAGGGCGTGTCGTCGTTGATGTTCAGTTCGTAGGAGGTCGAGAACCCGCTCACGCCACGCACGTACTCGACGACCTGTCCGCTCGGCTCGATGAACCGGTTGAAGAGTTCGATCGCGTCGCGGCTGAATTGGGGCAAGAAGTAATCGAAACCGTGCACGAACCACGACGTGTCGCGCGACACCAAAATATCGGAGGGCGGCGAATTCGTAGAACCCCAGCCCTGCGGATATTCCTTTATGACGCGCAGCATATTGCACTTGGCCCACACCACGCCGCGATTGACGACCGGCGACGGCGTCATGAGGCGCGCGTCGGCTAACGCGTTCGCGTAGTAACGTTGCGTAGCGTGGAGCGCGCGGTCATCCGACAGCAAGTCGTCGAACGTCGTGCGGGCGGCCGGATCGCCTTTCACGTCGTGCACGATTGCGACCCGCAGCGTCTCCCGCGCGCCGGGAGCGACGTTGATGCGGTACTCGAGCGCGCCGAAGATTCGGCCCGCCACGAACTCGGCGAGCTTGGGCGTGACTTCTTCGAGGTGATCTTCCTCGCGCAAAGCGCCGCGGCCAATCGCGGCGAGCAAGACCTGTTCGCGCAGCGCGACGACGAGCGCGTGCGGTTGACGCGAGGCGCCCCACCAGCGCGTCGCACCCGTCTCCTGGTTCCAGACGCGCACGTAATCGCCGGCAACGCCGGCATGAACTTCCTTTTCCGGTTCGCCGTAAAAGCGCTGGCCGACGATCAGCGCCCATGGAAAAACGGCGATCTCGGCGGGTTCGGAGCCGGCGTTGTGAATCGAGACGTCGACGATGAAGGCGACGGCGCGATCGTGCTTGGGCCCATGCGGAACGTAAAAGCACTCGGTGACTCGGATGCATTCGTCGAGCGCGAACTCCGAGATCTGCGCGTAAGGTAAGAAGGTGAACTCGCGCCGCAGTTCGCGCGGAAAGAGCGTGCGCTGGCGTTCGCGGAGACGATACGCAATTTGGTGCGTACCGAAGATGATCTGATCGGTACTAGCGTCCCACAGCCCGCGCACGGCCCCTTTGGGGGTCGAAGACGCGAACGATCGAAAATTGCCGAGCGTCAGTCCGAACGGCGTCTCCTCTTCGGAGAGCACGTAGGCGCAGAACTCGTTGTGCTGGGCGTCGTAACTGTGGGTCATCTGCAACGCCCGAGGTTCGCAGCCGATAGGCTTCTCCATGCCGAAGGGAGCGTTGATGCCCCGCTTGCTCGCCCCGGCGAAGCTCAACTTGACCCTCGAAGTCCTCTCCCGCCGTGGCGACGGCTATCACACGCTGCGCAGCCTGATGGTGCCGATCGGACTGTACGATCGGCTTGAGTTGGAGCCGTCGGCCGCGACGCGCTTCGAGGTGGACGACCCCGCGCTCGCCGGTCACGACAACCTCGCCGTTCGGGCGCTCGCCGCCGCGGGAGCGGCGACGCCGTTCGACGTGCGCCTCGCGAAGGTGATTCCGGCGGGCGGCGGCTTGGGCGGCGGATCGAGCGATGCGGCGGCAATTTTACGGGCGGCGATCGAAGGTCAACTCGGCCAGGTGACCGCCTGTGACTGGCTGGATGCGGCGCGCCGGCTTGGATCCGATGTGCCGTTTTTCTTGGCCGGCACGGCCGCGCTGGTCGAGGGCGCCGGCGAACGAGTGACCGGTATCGGCGCGTTGCCGCATTGGTGGAGCGTCGTCGTGCGTCCGCCGGTCGCCGTGCCGACCGCCGAAGCGTACCGTTTGCTGGATGCGGCTCGCGCGTCGAACCCGCCCCCGTCGCGGCCGCGCGCGAACAGCCTTTCGTTGCAAGCCGTCGACGCGCTGCAGCGCGCCGATTTCGCAGCACTACGCAACACGCTGGTCAACGACTTTCACGAACCGGTCTTGGCGGCATACCCGGCCGTCGCGCGCGCGGATGCGGCGCTGCGCGCCGCCGGAGGTGCGAACGCGCTGCTCTCGGGTTCGGGTTCGTGTTTGTTCGCGTTGTTCGAATCAGAGCGCGATGCGCGCGAGTGCGCCGGGCGCGTGGATACGGCAACCACTGAGGCCGTTTTCGTCGCGCCGTTGCACCACGATCCGGCGTGGCGATGATTGCCGTCGTTCTGGCGGGCGGACCGCCCGATGCCTTGGTCGCCGCCGAGCCCGAACTTGCCAACAAAGCGTTCTTGCCGATCGGCGGGACCGCGCTCGTCGAGCGCACGATCGCACCGCTGCGAGCGACGCCGGGCATCGATCGCATCATCGTCGTCGCGCCGCCGGCGGCGCACGGATCGGGCGCGCTGGCGGAAGCGGACGAAATCCGCGCGGACGGACCGAGCATAGCGGACAGCCTTCGCTCGGGCATCGCCGGACTCGATCCCGATGCGCTGGTGCTCGTAACGGCGGCCGATCTGCCGATCCTCACCGTTATCGCCATCGAGGATTTCTTGCAGCATGCGCTCGCGTGCGGCGCCGACGTCGTCTATGCGTGCGTCGACCGGCGCGCGCACCTTGTGAAGTATCCGAGCGTACCGCATACGTGGGCGAAGCTCAAGGAAGGTACGTTCTGCGGCGGCGGCTGCATCGCGCTGCGACCGCGCGCCTTTCCGGCGCTCGAACGTTTCCTCGACCGGCTCGGCAACGCGCGCAAGAACCCGGCCGCACTGGCCACGATCTTCGGCTGGGGTGCGGTCGCGAAGTACGCGGTCGGACAGCTCTCGATCGCCGAAGCCGAACGCCGCGCAAGCAAACTGCTTGGCGCGCCGGTTGCGGCGGCGATCTGCCGCTATCCTGAAATTGCCGTCAACGTCGATCGTCTCAGCGACGTCGAACTGGCAGAGTTCCTCGTTAGGCCGGCCTAGCCTCGGCCGCCTGTTTCGGCAACGTCTCCAGTTCCGCCAAAGCGGCGTCCCTTACGGCGAGCGCGATCTCCCGGTAGCGCGACGCTACCGGCGAATTCTTGAACCAGCCGAACCCGTTGCCCATGCTGACCGGCGAGGCCGGCGGAAGATCGCGCCATTCGATCTCCTCCTTCACGAGAGCGATCGCCATCAGCATCTGTGAGCGCGCGTCATCGTATTCCCCGAGCCGCCGTTGTAGGCGCCCAACGACCACATGGAACTGGGCCGAACGCAATTCCGCATACTGCCTGCCCGTAGTGCTACTCCCCAGTCCCTGGAAGCCGGCACATCGATCGTACGCCGAGATGGCTCCGTCGATCGTTGCGACCAGGTCGGCAATCGGCGTATTGGCGTCGGCGATCTGCTCGACGTACTTCGCAACGTAGGGCGTGGCCGCGGGACACAGCGCGTCAGTCGCTGCGGCATCCTGCGCGCGTACTGAGTGGTTCGCCGCCAAGAACGCTACGACGGTGGCGACCAGCAAGAGCCGGCTTCGTCGAAACGCCATTTCGTTGTACCTTCTTTTACCTTATTTCGGAGCGGGGCTACTCGTCGCTACGGGCTTCGGCAAGCCATCCAATTCGCCTTGAGCCACATCCCGGATCTTGGATGCGGGTTCCCAGTAGAACGACTGGGACGACGAAGAGCGAGAACCGTTTCGCCAGTCGATCGTATCCTTCACGAGCCCGATCGCCAGCTTATACTGAAAGCGCGCGCCATCGTAGTCCTCGAGCAAACGTTGAATGCGGGCCCTCGCTACATGAAATTGCGCCGAACGCATTTGCGCGTAGTGCCGGCCCTCGGCGCTGCCGTTGCTCCCCATGCTGCTGGCGCAGTCGTCGTAGGTTGAGATGGCCTTGTCGATCGTCGCGATCACGTCGTCGACGGGCGTGTTGGGATTGACGGTCTGCTCGTTATAGCGCACGACATACTGCGTCGACGCGGAACAGAGCGAGTCGCCGGCGACGGGAGCCGCGGCACGTCCTGGCGGGCCCGACGCGAGGAGTACCGCAGCGACGGCGAGCGGGACGAGCAAACTTCTCTTCAACGGCATGACGATCTCGATTTCCTTACTTCCAACGCTTGAAAAGGTCGTTCTCGATTCCAAACTGATCCAGAGCTTTGCCGACCGTGTGGGCGATGATGTCGTCGACGCTCTGCGGCTTCGCGTACATCGCGGGAATCGGCGGCAGCACTACGGCGCCGATCTCGGCAAGCTGCGTCAGCGTGCGCAGATGCCCGAGGTGAAGCGGCGTCTCGCGCACGATCAAGACGAGTCTGCGCCGTTCCTTCAAACAGACGTCGGCGGCGCGCACGAGAAGGTTATCGTTGAGCGAGCGGGCGATCGCGGCGGCGCTTTTCATCGAACACGGGATCACGAGCATCCCGTCGGTCAGAAACGAGCCCGACGAAATTGCAGCGCCGAGATCGTCGTCCCGATGCACGACGTTGGCTAGCGACTCGAAATCCGTCGCGCGCAGGTCCGTCTCGAGTTCGATCGTACGATGCGCCTGATGCGTCATCACGAGGTGCAGTTCGATATCGGGCCGGCGCAGCGCGCGTAGCGCCGCCAGCGCATACGCGCTACCGCTCGCTCCAGTGACACCGACGATGATCTTACGCACCGAGGGAACCTTCCGCGTCCTCCCTGCGGGTCCCGCAGATACGGTCGCGAACCCCACAGGTCGATGTCCGATCCGCTTCTCTCGGTGCGCCGTCTCGACGTCTTTGTCGCCGCCGCTCTGGGCTACGCCGCGTCGCCCTCGGAGGATGATGCCCGCCGGCTCATCGGCGCACCGTTCTCGGGCGTGGCACGCGCGGACGCACGGGCGCTGATCGTCGCCGCCGGCGACCACGGGAGCCTGCTCGAAGCGATCGATGCGGAGCGCGTTCCACTCGGTCACGAACGTCTGGTCGCGACGCGCCGCTTCGCAAAAGGACTGCGCGAGTTGGCCCAGAGTGCACGCGACGGGGCGACCGGGAGCGAGCTCGCCGCCGGCGCGCGACGCGCCTTCGATCTCGAAGCGCCGGCACAAACGCCGCCAGACGCACTTGCGCCGCTCGGTCCGTACGCACCTGAGGCGCCGCACGTCGTCAAACGGCGGCGCACGCATTTCAGTGCGTCGTCACTCGGCTCGTACGCCGAATGCGAGCGCAAATGGTATTACCGCTATGTCTGCTCGGCCGTCGAGGACAAAGGTTCCTCCGCATCGTTCTACGGCACCGCGTTTCACTGGGCGCTCGAGCGCTTTCATCAAGAGTCTCCGCGCGCCGACGGGGCACCGCAAACGACGCTTGCCACCAAACTCGACGGCTGGATTCAGACCGCATTCGAGCGCTATCGTTCGGGCTTCGCTACCAACGTCGAGTTCGAGCTGCAGACCCGGCGCGCGCGACGTACCGGGCGCAAGTACCTGGAATGGTTCTTGGAGCGCTCGCGCGCGCATCCGTTCTCGGTCATCGGCGCCGAGGAAGCGGCCGAACTCGAACTCGAGGGATACCAATTCATCGGCTACATCGACCGGTTGGACCGCGACGACGCGACCGGTGCGGTAACGGTCGTCGACTATAAGACGGGTTCGATCGCCGAGAGCGCGAGCGAGTACCGCGAAGACGTGGCGCGCTTCGTCGATTTTCAGTTGCCGTTCTACTATTGGGCACGGACCGCAAAAGGCGATCGCGTCACACGTCTTTCGCTGCTGCCGCTCAAGGACGCGCTGCGCGACGTCGAGCCCGTCGAATTGGAGGTCGTTCCGGTCGCCGCGCCGGCTTCGCGCAGTTCGGATGGAAGCGTTGGAACGATCGGCATCGACGAACTGGAGCGCGCGCGCGCCAAGATGATCGAACTTGCGCGCCGGCTCGCCGACGAACCGCTCGAATCGTTTGCGGTCACCGACGATCCCGATGCGTGCACCTTCTGCGCGTATCAGAATGCATGCCGGCTTCGTCCGCTACGCCGCGAGGATCGTTTTGGACGCTGAGCAACTACGCGCGATCGAGCATCCGCTGGAAGCCGGCCTCGCAATCGTCGGCCCAGCCGGTAGCGGGAAGACGGCGGCGTTGCTGCAACGCTCCGTGCGAGCGTTGCGCGAGAACGCGGACGTACTGTTGAGCGGTCCGGGCCGCCGGGCCGTGGCGCGGCTGCGCGCAGGTATCCTGGCGCTGGCGCCCGAGCGTGCGCCCATCTGCGCGACGCTCGGCGAAGTCGCGCTCGAAGTCTTGCAGACATTGCGGCCCGGCGTCGAAGCGGAACTGATCTCCGACGTGCGCGCGGCGCAAGTTTTCGAAAGCGTGGGCGCCCGGCTCTTTTCGCTCGATTGGACCGAGTTCGTGAGCGCCGAGATCGATCCGGAGATCACGGGGCTGCGCGCACCGGAACACTTTTCATCGGCGGCCTTCCGCTTGATCCGGCGGCTGCGCGCCGCGCAGATCTCGCCCGACCGCTTTCGCGACCTCTGCCTCAAAGGCGCGACCAAGTTTTACGGCAAGCCCCCGAACTTTGCGAGCGCCGATCTCTTGCTGGAGACCGGCCCGAAATACCGCGATTCGCTGCGCGTCACGCCGCAAGACCTGGCACGACAGCACGAACGCGAACTCGATCTGGTCAAGATTCTCGTCCGGCTCTACGCTACGTATGTCGAAACGCTGGTTGCGCGCGGCTGCCTCACCGGGGCCGACGCCATCTATGAAGCCACCGCGCTGCTCAAGGAGCGTGGCCCGGCGGCCTTCGCGCGCTACCGGTACGCATTGATCGACGATGCGCAAGATCTCGATGCAGGCGAACTTGCGTTTCTCGAGGCGCTCTTCGGCGCAGGCCTGCCCGGCGTCACGCTCGCCGGCGACGAACGTGAGGCAAGCCGCGTCTACGCGGGCGCGCGCGGCGATACCGCGCTCAAAAATGCATCGACGGTCGCCGCGTTGACGGGCAGCTATCGCTGCGACGCGTCGATTCTGCAACTCGCCGAACGCATTCTGGAGCCTGCGAAAAAGGCTCCGGCACTGCCGCACGATGCGGCCGTTGAAGCGTATCGCGGCGCAACGACCGACGACGAGGCGCGCTTCGTCGCGACGACCGCCGCACGGCTCGTTCGCGACGGCGTCGCCCCGGAGCGAATCGCGGTGATCACGCGCCGCTTGGCGGGAGCGATCGACGTCATCGACGGACTCCTCGCGCGCGGCATCCCGGTCGACCTCGCCGGCCAAGCCAGTCTCTTCGCCTTTCCTGCGGTGCAGGACGCGCTCGCCGCGCTCTGGGCGCTGGTCGATCCGTACCGGCACGATTGGCTGTTGCGGAACTTGGAGTCACCTTGGCTCGCGCTCGCCGACGCAACGATCGCGCAACTCTGCGGCGAACCTTCCCAGCCGCAGGCGCTGCTCTTCGAAATCTCCGGCGACGTCCCAGAGGAGTCGCGCGGGCGCTGGGACCGGCGGCGCGACTTGCGACTCGGGCGCAACGTGACGCGCGGCGACGCCGACGCGGAACTTTCAGCGGAGGCGCGCGAGCGCTTAGGCGCATTTCGCGCGGCGCTCGCCCGCTGGGAATGCCTCGAGCGCGATCTCGATCCGCCGGCGTTAGCGCGTCTGATTCTGGCCGAGACCGTTGCGCCGGCGTTACGCGATGACGCGCGCGGGCGATTCGAACGCGGCTTGATCGCTCGCTTGCTTGACGGCATCGATACATTCTACGCGCGAGACCCCAGTGCGAGCTTAGAAGATTACTTGCGCTACGCCGAAAATGTGGCCGATGCGGACGCCGACCTGCTCGCGCTCGATGTGCGTGATTCGGACGCGCTGCACGTGATCGACATCGAAGCCGCCAAAGGACGCGAGTTCGATCACGTCTTCATCATCGATGCGCGAGCGGGAGCTTTTCCGCGCTATTACGTCCCCGATGCGTTTTTGTTCACGCCGTCGCACGGCATGATTCCCAAAGAGAACGTCGGTAACGACGCGCGCACGGCGCGGACCGCGAAATTCACCTACCTGCACTTCGCGTTGAAGTTGCGCGAACGCTACAACCAACAGGAGCGCAAGGCATTCTACTGCGCGGCCTCGCGTGCGCGACGGCGACTCTACGTCAGCACCTCGGGACGGGCGACCCGCGGCGCCGCCGCACCGGAGTTTCTCGAGGAGACGCGGAAGGCTCTACCGGACCCGTAGCGCGCACGCACAGAACGTCTTGGCGGCGATATACGTTGAAGAGTACGAGGCCCGGCCTTACTTTTGTTTTGAAGCGCTGGATTAAAATCAGATGAGTAAACTCGATACGTCAACCGATCCCCAAGTCGGCTTCCGCCCGCCCGGGACGCTCGATATCGCGACCGCGTTGGAGCGGTATAACGGTCCGTTCGGACGGCGCCAAGCGGCACACTTGGCGCGGCGCACCGGCTTCGGCCCGACGCCGGCTGAGGTCGACGGCCTTGCTGCGCACGGCGTCGAGGGCGCTGTCGATTCGCTGCTTCATCCACGCGAACCCGAGATTGATTTCACATCCTATCCGGACTCGGCTAAACTCTTCGATCCGAAGGTTCGTAACGTCACGGCCGTGATGTGGTGGCTCGACCGCATGCTGCGAACCAAGCGGCCGCTCGTCGAAAAGATGACGCTCTTCTGGCACGGGCACTTTGCTACGAGCATCAACAAGGTTCCGGCCAACTACATGGTTGGGCAGATCGATCTCTTCCGCTCCCAAGCGTTAGGAAATTTTCGCACGTTGTTGCTTTCGGTTTCGAAAGATCCGGCGATGCTGATCTGGCTCGACAACCGTTACAATTTCGCCGCTCATCCCAACGAGAATTTCGCGCGCGAGATCATGGAACTGTTCGCGCTCGGACTTGGCAACTATACCGAAGACGACATCAAGGCCGGCGCGCGCGCCTTCACCGGTTGGACGCTCGACAAAGACGGCCACTTCATCTTTCGCGAAGCGCTGCACGATCCGGGCATGAAGACGTTCCTCGGCCGTACGGGACCGTGGAACGGCGACGATATCATCAACATCATCGTTGCGCAACCGATTCATCAACGCTACCTGTGCCGCAACCTCCTGGAGTATTTCGTCTACTCCGATCCGGAACCGGCGTTGGTCGACGCTCTCGCGCAAGTCTACGCGCTCTCGGGCTACGACATCGCGAAGACGGTCGGCAGCATTATCCGTTCGAACGTGTTCTATTCGACGCGCGCCTACCGCGCGTTGCCGAAGAGCCCGATCGAGTTCACGCTGGGCCTGCTGCGCTACATGGACGTCAAGCAAGTTCCCGCCGACATGCCGGGCTGGCTCTTCCGCATGGGACAATATCCGCTCGCGCCCCCCAGTGTCAAAGGCTGGGACGGCGGCCCGACGTGGATCTCGACGTCGACGCTGCTCGCGCGCTTCAACCTGGTCAACCGCGTCGTCAAAGCGGCTCCCCCGCGCCCAGCAGCGGCGGCACCCGCGATGTCCCCGGCTTCCGCGCCGAATCTGAACTTCTTTGCGGCAATGACGCCCGATGTCGTCGTGGCGCAAGCCGGCGGCCTCGACCCCGGCAAAGTGCTCGAGACGATCGTCGCCGGCGCGCTCCAGGACGACGTGACGAGCGACGTCCGTCAAACGCTGAGGGACTACTTGAACTCGACGGGCGCGACGCTGCCCGTTCCGTTCGGGCCGGAGAACTACCAAGAAAAGGTTCGCGGCGTCCTCGCGCTCGTGCTCAATCTTCCATCGAATCAGCTGAACTAGTTACCGGTTTTCTAGGAGTACCTCTCATGGCCTCACGTCGCGTCTTCCTCTCTCAATCGCTCGGCGTCGCCGTCCTCGGCGGAACGATGCCTTCGTTCTTCAGCCAGGCTGCCGCAGCCGATCCGCTGCCGGCGCTCGGCGTGTCGATCGATCCGCGCAACGTGCTGGTCGTCGTCCAAATGGGCGGCGGGAACGACGGCTTGAACATGGTCGTGCCATACAGCGACGACGCCTACCACCGGGTGCGCCCGGCGATCGCGATCGACGACAAGAGCGCGCTCAAGATCGACGAGCGCATCGCGCTGAATCCGGTCATGGGCGGCCTCAACGAACTCTTCAAGGAAGGCAACCTCGCGATCGTGCAAGGCGTGGGCTATCCCAATCCTAACCGCTCGCACTTTGAAGCGACGCAGATTTGGGAGACGGCCTCGCCCGAGCGTCCGGTTTCGACCGGCTGGCTGGGACGCTATCTCGACCGCATCGTGCCGGCGAGTACGGCCGACTCGGCGCAGGCGAACCTCTTCACCGCAGTGACGCTCGGCGACACGGTGCCGGCCGCAATGATCGCGCAGCACGTCGACGTGCCGGCGATCGGCGCGCTCAGCACGTTTCAGTACAACTCCGGGAAGGACACCGCGTCGCGCCTGACGGCCGGGCGCCTCTACGATGGCGCGCGCGCGGGCCAGTCGCCCTATCTCGAGATGATCGAGACGACCGCCCGCACGGCGCTGCGCGGCGGCGACATTCTGAAAGCGAAGATCGCTTCCTACAAGAAGACGGTCACCTACCCCACCGATGCATTCTCGCAACAGCTGGCCTTGGCCGCACAGATCATCGGCTCCGACGTCGGAACGCGCGTGATCTTCGTCTCGATCGGCTCGTTCGATACGCACGCCGGGCAGCGCAACCAGCAAGACCGGCTGCTTGGCTATCTCTCCGGCGGTTTGCTCGCCTTCCAGAAGGATCTCGCGGCGCACGGCAACGCCGATCGCACGCTCGTGTTGACCTTCTCCGAATTCGGCCGTCGCGTCTCGCAGAACGCTTCGAACGGAACCGATCACGGCACCGCCATGCCGATGTTCGCGCTCGGCGCCAAGGTCAAGGGCGGCGTCTACGGCGAGCATCCGTCGCTGACCGATCTCGATCATGGCGACCTGAAGTACAATACCGACTTCCGTTCGGTCTATGCGACCGTTCTCGAAAAGTGGCTCGCGCGCGATCCGAGTCAAATCATCAGCGGAGGGTTCGGCCAACTCGCGTTCGTGTAAACCCGCCGGCGTTCTAGTCCTCCGCAACCAGGCCGAACGTCCGGAGGCATGAACGGCCGTCGCGCCGCAATTCCCGGCGTGACTCTCACGACGGTAACGCCTAATGAGTATGTCCGCGAAGTGCTGCCCGAAACGCAGCCGCTGTGGGGCGGCCCGCGCGACTTCGCGCGATACGAGGCGGATTTTCGCGCGGTCGCGCAATCGGCGTACGGTCGCAGCAGGCCTTTCACCGTCGGCATGCGCGATGCCGGACGTCTCGTCGTCTCGTGCAAACTCTACGACCGCGAGATGCGCTGGGGCACGAAGACGTTGCGCGCGACGGGAATCGGCGCGGTCTTCACGATTCCCGCCTATCGCGGACGTGGATTCGCAAGCGCCATGCTCGGCGCGCTGCTCGACGAAGAGCGCGTCGCCGGTCGCGATATCGCATTTCTCTACTCCGATATTCACCCGGCCTTCTACGAACGGCTCGGCTTCATCCGGTTACCGTCGCGCAATCTGACGCTACGCGCAGCGTCGCTCGACGGATCGCATTCGGGTGCGGCGCCGCTCGGGCCACGCGATTGGCCCGGCCTGCGCCGCTGCTTCGAAGAGCTTGACGGGCAACGACCGTGGACGCTCGCGCGCACGCCGCTCGTTTGGGAGTGGCTGCGCCGGATGTGGTCGTCGCCGCCGCCGGCATCGGTCCAACGCGTACAACTCGTCGTGCGCCACAAACGTGAGATCGTGACCTACGTGATCGGACGCCGCGTTTTACGCGAGGATTCATTCGTCGTCGACGACTTTGCCTTTGCCGGCGATGCGGGACGCGCACGGCTCTCTGCCGTGCTGCGTGCGGCGGCCGGCGATCTTCGTCGCGTGAGCGCCTGGTTGCCGCCGCCGATCGCGCGCGATGCGCTGCCACGCGGCTCGGTTCGCGTGCGCAGGGACGGCATCTTCATGGTTGCGCCGCTCTCAGCGGCCGCCCGCGCCTGGTGGAAATCAGAAAAGGACGAGATCCTCGGAGCACGCTCCGACGCAACCTGGGCCGCAGACCACGTCTAACCGCGGGACCGCGCGCGGTGCCGCCGAAGGCAGCCTGCCATGAGTAATGGCGTCAAGGTCCTGCTGATCGTTCTCGGCTCGTTCGTAGCCCTGATCGCGCTGGTCGTCAGCGTCTTCGTCTTCGTGATCGTGCCGAAAGCGGTCGCCAATTTCAAGACCGACCAGAACCCCGCCGGTCAGCGCAAACTCGCGTCGAGCATCGCGAACTTTGACGTACCGCCCGGTTACAAGCAGACGCTCGGAGCGAACCTGTTCTTCATGAAGGTGCTCACGATCGTGCCGGTCGATAGGACGCGCCACTTTACCATCATCATGGAAGGCATCAATATCCCGACGGCATCGACCGAACAGCAGGGTCCGGCATTGGAGCAGGGTATGAAGCGCGGCTTGTCCGGCCAATGCAAGAATCCCGTAACGAGCGCCGAGGAGACGATCCACGCAAAAACACAGTCCATCTCCCTGCACGTTTTCAAGTGCGGCGACGCGGGCAGCAATGTCGAGATGGCGCTCGCGCTGTTTCCCGGGACGTCGAACTTAGTAACCGTCACCGCGACGGGCAGCGGCTCCGACTTCGATCTGGTCGCCGTTCGCCGGCTGCTCGCTTCCGTGCGCTGAGGAACCGCCGAAAGTTGCGCCGAAACGCCCGGCATGGCTGAAAGCGATCGTCAAAAGTTACTGGCGCTTGCCCTGGAGCTTCCGGGTGCGAACGCGGCCGATTTCTTTGGAGGGCGCCGGCCGCCGGGTGGCGCCGATCCGGCACACCTCAAGATCATCAAGGATACGTCGCTGCGCACGCGGCTCGTCGAGGCACGCGTCGCCGAGGGCCTGCAATCACCGAAGGGTCCGCAAAAGATCGCCTCGATCATTCGGGTCTACCCGAACCTCAACGCACCTCCGAAGAGTGGCGCCAAGAGTGCCAAGGGTTCGAAGCCCGCGGGCCGGCCCGGGCGGCCGGCCGGAACCAAATCGGCGCCGCGCAATCTCCCGACGCTCGAAGCTATGGAGCAACTCCTCGCTCGTTTACGTCACGTTGAAGCTGAGGTCACGCGCGAGCTGGCTACGCAGGTCGACCATCGCATCGGGCAACTAAAGCGGTCGCTGGCCGATCTCTCGGGCGCGGCGCTCGAAAGCGCGTATCGCGAGCTGGGCGATGCACTACAGCAGAAGCGTGCGCTCGAGGCGCAGATCCGCGCCGAAACGTTCCGCCGCGTCGAAACCGATGCCGCCTTCGCGCCGCGCGCCTACCTTAAACTCCTCGCGAGGAGCTAAACGCCTTCGAACGGCGTGGCGTTCTCCTGCGCCACGAACATCGACATCTGTTCGGAGGTGTCTTCGGTAATCGATGCGACCCGAACGCCGAGCAATCGAACGGCGTGGGAGCCTAGCGTGCTCCGCTCGAGGCAACGCCCCGCCGCGGCCTCGATGATGCGCGCGTCGCGGGTTGGTTCGGCGACGCTGGTCTGACGGCCGACGATCGTGAAGTCGTCGCGCTTGATCTTGATGCCGATCGTCGTTCCTCGCAGACCGTATTTGGCGAGCCGCTCCGCGACGTCGACGGAAAGCTCGCTCAGCGTTCGGTGCATCTCGGCAACGTCGCGGACGTCGTACTCGAAGGTCGTCTCGCTCGAGACCGAGCTCGTCTCACGATCCGGCTCGACCTTGCGTGTATCGTTGCCGCGCGCCAACTCGCGCAGCTCACGGCCCCAGCGGCCGAAGAGCCGCAGAATCGCGTCGTCCCCGAGCGCGGCTAATTGGCCGATCGTTTCGATTCGCTCGGCGGCGAGACGCAGTTGCGTCTTTGGGCCGACGCCCCACAGCCGCCCGACGGGCATCGGTGCCAGGTATTCGGCTTCGCTTCCGGCCGAAATCGCCTTGAGTCCGTTCGGTTTAGCTTCATCGCATGCGATCTTCGCCACCATCTTCTGCGTTGAGACGCCGGCGCTCACCGGCATTCCGACTTCGGCGCGCACGCGCTCGCGCACGCCGCGCGCGTAATCGACCGCTGCATCGAGCGAATCGGTCGGCACATCGACGAAAGCTTCGTCAAGCGACAAACCTTCGACGGCATGGGCGCCAGCTTCGAAGATCGCGAAACATGCGCGCGAGACCTCGCGATAGCGTGCGGAGTTCGGCGCCACCACGACGAGCTGCGGACAGAGTTCGCGCGCGCGGTAGAGCGGCATCGCCGAGCGTATGCCGAAGGGACGGGCTTCGTACGATGCGGTCAGGACGACGGCGCGCCGACTGCTTCCCGAGATCGCCAGCGGCCGACCGCGCAGCGACGGATCGTCGAGCTGCGCGACGCTTGCGTAGAACGCATCGAGGTCGAAGTGCGCGATCACCGTGCTACGCGGTCGCGCCCTCGAAGATCATCTTGATCGTCTGCATGTTGCGAGCATCGTCGCCCTCGTCACCCGGGGTCTCCAGGATCGCGGTCTTGCCGCGCAGTTCGGGGTGCGCGGCCAGCGCGCGAAAACCCTCGAAGCCGATCAGTCCCTCGCCGATATGCCAGTGCCGATCGCGATGGCCGCCGAGCGGAATCTGCGTATCGTTGAAATGGAACATCTTGAGCCGCCCGAGCGAGATCTCGCGCTCGGCCAGATCGATGAACGCATCGACGCCAGACTTGGTATCGAGCGGGTAGCCCGCCGCCCACGAGTGGGCGGTGTCGAGACAGACACCGAGTTGCGGATGATCGAGCGCGCGAACGAACTCGCCGAGTTCGTCCAGCGTTCCGCCGCAGAGCTGGCCCGCACCGGCGGAGTTTTCCATAACCAGGAAGACGTCTGGCGGAATATCGGCTAGCACTTCCGCGAGCGCGATGACGACCTGCGCGAAGCCGTCGGCGCGCGGCCGCGCGCCGTACGATCCGAGATGCGTATTCACGAAAGCGATGCCGCCGGCGGCTGCGACCTGCAAGTCGTTCTTGAGCAACCGCACGGAGCCGCTGACAATCTTCGGGTCGTCGCTTGCGAGGTTGATCAAGTATGACGTGTGGATCGCGACCGGATCGATGCCGGCCACGCGCGTGCGAATTTTGAAGCGCGCGTAGGCCGGCCGGTCGATCGCGCTCACGCGATACGTCCTGGGATTACTCGAAAATATCTGGACGGCCGTGCAGCCGAGTCTCTCCGCATAGTCCACGGCGGCGTCGAGCCCTTTGCCGACTCCGACGTGCAATCCGATGCGCACTACCGCATCACCGCCGGAAGCGAAGTTTGTTGGCGCGCATCCCGCGCGGCATGAAGGTCTGCGCGCGGCCGCGCCCCATCGCTCGCGAGGGGTTCTTCTCGAAGGTCGTCTCGACCAGCAAAACCGCGTCCGACGGGCGTTCGCGCCTGCCCACCCGGCCGATGAGCTGCTCGATCTCGCTTTCGCCGAACGCGTCGGAGTCGGTGATGACGATCAGGTCGGCCGCCGGAATATCGAGCCCGCTACCGATCAAGTTGGTCGCCGCTAAGATCGACGGCGCTTTCTCGGTAAAGGCCGCCATCTCGGCCACGCGGGTCGTGCCGCCGCCGTAGATCTTGATGCCCTTGCGGCGATGGCGCTTCTTGTGTTCCTCGCTATCGGCCATGTCGCCGCGCAACTGCTGCACGTCGATACCGTAGACGCTTTCGAGGCGCGCCGCAAGTTTCGGAACGTCGCCGCGCGTCCGCCCGATGACGAAGATGCGCGACTCGCGCTCGAGATGCTCGCGGATCAGTTCGTCCGCCCGTGCGAGCTGCTCGGTCGCTGGTTCGCCCCACACGCCCGTCACTTTGTGCACTTTGGTCGGCAACACGTCGAAGGGCATCGCCTGCATCGAGACGACGTTGTCGAACGCGCCGACGCGCTCGAGGAACGAGCGCAGTTCGTTCGGTGTGGCCGAAGCGAAGAGTAGCGGACAATCCAGATCTTCGAGCAAGCGCAGGTGTTCGCGCTCGTCGAAGGCGTTGACGTCGTCGATGATCGTCAGCGCGCTGCGGTCGAGGACTTGCCAGAGATCGTCGGTTGAGATCAGCATCGCGCTACCGATGACGAAGCGAACCGTTCCCGCACGCAGATCGTCGAGGAGTTTGCGGCGCTCGCCGGGCGAGATGCCGCCGTGGATCTCACCGACTTCGAGCCCGGTTCCTTCCAGACGGTCGCGGAAATAGACGGAATCCTGACGGACCAAGTCGCGCGTCGGTGCAACCAGGCAGACATAGCCGCCCGTGCGCAACGCTTCGGCGAGCGCCACGCGAATCATCACTTCGGTCTTGCCGGAACCGGTCGGCGCCTTGAGAAGAAACTCGAAATCTCCGCTTGCGAGCCCCTCGGTTATCGCGCCGAGCGCCGTTTCTTGATCGCCCGTGAGTGCAAAACGTTCGCCGGGCTGTACCAGTTCGCGAGATTCTGCGACGGCCTGAGCGTTAGCATTGACCTGCGCCCAGATTCTTTCGTTTTCGGTTAGTTCAGGCTTGGGTTGTGGTTTTCGTTGTGCTCTTGGAATGGTGTCTCTCTTTCGTCTGCTATCTCTTCGGATAGCATTTCTGCCGAGTTTTGTAGCATCGGCAGCGGCAACTCGAGGGTCTCCGCGTCGAGATCGACGGGAGGCAGCTCGGCGAGCGAACGCAGGCCGAACGACTCGAGAAACTCGGGGGTAGTTCTGTATTCGATGGGGCGCCCGACCACTTCACGCCGGCCTGCCTCCAGGATGAAACGCCGATCGAGCAACGTCGAAACGACGCTATCGACGTTGACGCCGCGTACCGCTTCGATCTCACCTTTGGTGACCGGCTGGAGGTACGCGACGATCGCGAGGCTCTCCATGGCGGGCGCGGACAAATTTGTCTTGGGCGGCAGCAGGTAGGCCTCAACCACGACCCGCGCGGCCGGCGAACTGGCGAAACGGTAGCCGCCCGCGATCTCGCGGACGACGATGCCACGCTCCGCGTATTCTTCGGAGAGTTTCTGCAACGCTTCGGCGACCTCGACGTGCGAGGCGCCGGTCAGTTTCGCGAGCGCGTCGATCGAGAGCGACTCCGAGGCGACAAAAAGGAGCGCTTCGAGCGAGCGCTGCAGTTCGCCGGTTTCGATCAGTTCAGGTTGCATAGACTTCGTTCGGTGGAGGTGGCAAGAGTTGCAGTTGGTCTTGGGGAGCGTTTTGTTCGTACCCCAAGCGGCGCTGACGAATCAGCTCCAGGATGGCGAGGAACGTCGCGATGACGGCACCCCGGTCCAAATCACGGCACAGTTGCCGGAATTCGACGCGTCCCCACTCGCGTACCGCTCGGATCACGTAGTCCATCTGACGCGCGATCGAGAAGCGCTCGCGCGCGATCGTGCGCTTCTCCGGTTTCGCGTTACGAACCGCGGAGAGGAGCGCGTCGGTCAGACGCTTGGGCGTGATCCGGTACCGTTGCACGACGGCCGTCGCCGGATCCCCGGCGTCGCGATAGGAATACGAGGCGGCCTCTTCCTGACTCGCGCGCAGTTCCGCAGCGACGCCTTTGTACTTCGAGTAGGCGATCAAGCGCCGGCGCAAGCGCTCTTCCACTTCTTCGGCCGACTCTTCGCCCTCGGAGAGAAACTCGGATGGAATGGGCGGCAGCAGCGAACGCGATTTGAGGAAGACGAGCGTCGCCGCGATCACGAGGTACTCGGCCGCCAACTCGACGTCGAGGATCTCCATCACCGCGATGTAGTCGAAATACTGTTGCGCCATCACGGCGAGCGGAACGGTCGCGATATCGAGTTCGCGCTCTCGAACGAGGTGCAACAACAGATCGAGCGGCCCATCGAACATATCGAGGGAGACGCGAAGCCTGCGATCGTCCGCCGGAGCGTCTTCGAGCGCGGGGGCTTGCGGAGCCGGGCTGTCGATCAACGCGTCGCCGATTCCCTCAGGGCAGGCTCGGCGGCAGCCGGTTCTTCGAGCGCCGGCCGCAGTTCGTACGGATCGCCTTCCAGCTGCGCCAGATACTCGAGCCCGAGATCGAGCAGTCGTTTCTCGTTGACGTACTTGAGCGCTTTCTTGGCGAGCTTCACGTCGAACCACGCGGCCTCATCGACCTCATGGTCGTGGTTGGCCGTGTCGCCCGAAATATAGCTCATCAAGTAGAAATGAACGGCCTTCTTGTGTTTGGTGTGGTTCAAGTAGAACCAGTACGAGATCTCCGAAAGTTTGGTGATGATCTCGGCCCAGCAGCCGGTCTCTTCGCGCACTTCACGCAACGCGGCGATCTCGTGCGTCTCGCGCGGTTCGACGTGCCCCTTGGGCAGCGACCAAACGCGCGGCTGGCCACGCCCGATCAAGAGCGCGTCGAGCGACGCCTCATTTTTGCGCAGGACCAGCCCACCGGCTGAGACCTCGTACTTGATCCGCATCTGCCGCTTTCTGTCGAAAATGCGCCCGGTTGCCCGGACGCCCTTTGCCTATATCATAGCAACCCGCCCCAAGAGAGAAGCGCCCAAAAGAGGGGCCCCTTTCCCCGGGCGAGCCTCAAAATCGCCCGGGTCGAGGCCCGGCCGGCTTCCGCGGCTCCTCCGGGCTCAGACCTTGGCCGGCTCCCAACGTAGATCGGGCTGGCGCGCGGCGCGGGTTTCGTCGATGCGCCCGACGATCGTATTGACCGGCGCGTCGAGGATCTTCTGCGGGTCGGATTTCGCGGTCTCGACGATCTCCCGCAGCGAAGCCACGAACGCGTCGAGCGTCTCCTTTGACTCGGTTTCCGTGGGCTCGATCATCAAACACTCGGGCACGAGCAGCGGGAAATAGATCGTCGGCGCGTGGTAGCCGCGGTCGAGCAGGGCCTTGGCTATATCGAGCGCGCGCACGCCCGTCTCGCGCTTCAGCTCTTGCGCCGACGCGACGAACTCGTGCCGGCACGTCTCGTCGTAGGGCGTGTCGAGGAACGACTTCACTTGCGCGCGGACGTAGTTCGCGTTGAGCACCGCGAGTTGCGAGATGCGCGTCAAGCCTTCGCCGCCGTTCGCGTAGACGTAGGTCAAGGCGCGCACTATGTGCGAGAAGTTCGACCAGAACGAGCGCATCGAACCGATCGAATCCGGCCGGTCGAACTCGAGATGGAAGGCGCCCGCGTCGTCGCGCGTCACGACCGGAACGGGCAAGAATTCGATCAGCCGCGCGGAGACTCCGACCGGCCCCGCGCCCGCGCCGCCGCCGCCGTGCGGGATCGAGAACGTCTTGTGCAGGTTGAGGTGCATAAGATCGAAGCCCATATCGCCCGGCCGCGAGTTGCCCATCAGCGCGTTCGCGTTCGCGCCGTCGTAATACATCAGGCCGCCGGCGGCGTGCACCGCTTCGGTCAGCTCGAGGATGTGATCTTCGAAGAGTCCCAGCGTGTTCGGGTTGGTCATCATGCAGACGGCCGTATCCCGCCCGAGCGCCGCTTTTAACTCGTCGATGCCGACGCGCCCGCGCGCGTCGCTCTTCAGTGAGACGACCTTGTAGCCGACCATCGCGGCCGACGCCGGATTCGTTCCGTGCGCCGTATCGGGCACGATCACGGTCGTGCGCTCGCGGCCTTCATCGCGTTTGCGGAAATAGGCTTTGGCGATCAGCAGCGCGGCCAGTTCGGCGTGCGCGCCGGCGGCGGGGTTGAGCGAGAACTGCGCCATGCCGAAGATCGCCGAGAGCGAACGCTCGAGCTCGTACATCACCTGCAGCGCGCCCTGCGCGAGCGCATCCGGCGCGAACGGATGCAGATCGCGGAAGCCCGGCTGGGCCGCCATCGCTTCGTTGATGCGCGGGTTGTACTTCATCGTGCACGAGCCGAGCGGATAGAATCCCGTGTCGATCGAGAACGTGCGTTGCGATAGCCGCGTGAAGTGGCGCACGACATCGAGTTCGCTATTGTCGGGCAACGGAAGGCCGGCGCGCAGCGCCGTCTTGGGCAAGAACTCGTCGAGCGGGGCGCCGTCGCGGAAGTACGTGTTGGCGCGCCCAGGCTGGCCCGTTTCGAAAATGAGCGGCTCCGGCCGCATCTCAGACGCGGCCGGCAACGTCGTGCTCCTTCGCGATCGCCGTCAACGCCGCGCAGAGCGCGTCGATATCGGCCGGGGTCGTTAGTTCGGTAGCATTCATCAAGATGCAATCGGCAAGCGGTTCGTACCATCGTCCGAGATCGACGCCACCCAGAATCTTGCGCTCTTGCAGCCCCGCCAGCACGCGCGCGGCGGTCGTCGACGCCGGCACGCGAACGGCCGCTTCGTTGAAGATCGGGCTCGCGAAGGCGCGCGAGAAACCCGCGATCGCCGTGACCCGCTTCATAAGGGTGTTAGCGCGCTCGACGTTGAGCGCGGCGACGCTGCGCAAACCGGTGCCGCCGAGGGCCGCCAGGTAGATCGTCGCGACCAAGGCGCAATGCGCTTGATTGGTGCAGATGTTCGACGTCGCTTTCTCGCGACGAATATGCTGTTCGCGCGCTTGCAACGTAAGGGTGTAGGCGAGATTACCGCGATTGTCGACCGAACGCCCGACCAGACGGCCGGGAATGCGGCGCATGTGTTCCTTGGTCGTCGCAACGAAACCGACGTACGGCCCGCCGTAGGCGAGCGGGTTGCCGAAGGATTGCGCTTCGCCGACCGCAATCTGCGTGCCCCATTCGCCGGGAGGCGTCAAGGCGGCGAGCGAGAGCGCCTCGGCGACGACCGCGATCGGGACGGTGCCCGTCGCTTCGATTGCGGCGCGAGCGCTCGGCGACGGGACGTCGATGCAGCCGAAGAAATTCGGCGACTGCAGAACGACCGCCGCGTAACGCTTCTCGGCGAGTCGCGCCTCGAGCGTCGAGAGGTCAGTCGTTCCGTCGCTCGCCAGCGGCAGTTCGTCCACATCGAGCTCCAGCCCGCGCGCGTACGTTTTCAACACCGCGCGGTAGTTCGGATGGACGGCGGACGAAACGAGCAGTGCGTGCCGGCCGGTCGCGTTGAGCGCCATGATGGCGCCCTCGGCGAGCGCCGTCGCGCCGTCGTAGACCGACGCGTTGGCTAGGTCGAGACCGGTCAGCATGCAGATGTACGTCTGCCACTCATAGATGACTTGCAGGTAGCCTTGCGAGACTTCAGCTTGATACGGTGTGTACGCGGTCAGAAACTCACCGCGCATCGCGAGCGACATCACGACCGGCGGGCAGTAGTGCCGGTACGAGCCGGCGCCCAAGAATGACGTGTACTCGGTCGCGCCGGAATTACGCGCGGCGTAGGCCGCGATCTTCCGCCCCAGTTCGAGTTCGGGAAGCGCGGCCGGAATCTCCAGCGGCGTCTTCAGCGCAACTGCGTCGGGAACGCGCACGAGTTCTTCGAGCGACGAAACGCCGACCGTTGCGAGCATCGCCGCGATGTCGGCGCGGGTATGCGGAGCGTACACGCTTAGTGGGCGCCTTCGGCGACCAACGTCTCGTATTCCGCGGGGCCGAGCAGCGCATCTTTTTCGGCCACGTTCGCGATCTTCACCTTGTAGAGCCAGCCTTCACCGAACGCATCGCGGTTCACGAGCGACGGATCGCCCTCGAGCGCGCGATTCACTTCGGTTACTTCGCCGCCGATCGGCGTGAAAAGGTCCGAGACCGCCTTGACCGATTCGACGACGCCGACGCTGCCGAATTGCTTGATCCCGCTGCCGGCGCGCGGCAGCTCGACGTAGACGATGTCGCCGAGCGAGTTCTGCGCGTAGTCGGTGATGCCGACCGTCCCGACGTCGCCGTCGAGCTTCAACCACTCGTGTTCTTTGCTATAGAGAAGGCCTTGCGGCTGCGCCATTCGGTTACGTCTCCTACGTTCGCTTATAGAAAGGAAGGGGCACGACGCGCGCGTCGTGTTTGGCTCCGCGTATTTCTACGCCCAGTGTAGTGCCAACTGCGGCCTCGGCCTTGGGCACGAGGACGGTTGCGATGTTCTTGTTGTCGCAGGATGGCGCGATCGAAGCGCTGCGCACTTCGCCGACGCGCCGCTCGCCTGCAAAGACGGCGTACTCGGCGCGGGCCGGAACGCGCCCATCGAGCACGATGCCGGCGATCCGATCGTAGTCGTCCGCGGCGAGTTGCGCGGCCAGCGCCTCCTTGCCGACGAAGGCGGGCTTGTTCATCTTCACGGCCCAGTTTTGACCGCCGGCGATCGGTGAGATCTCTTCGGTCAACTCGTGGCCGTAGAGCGGCATGCCGGCTTCGAGGCGCAACATGTCGCGCGCGCCGAGTCCGGCCGGTTCCAGGCCGGCGCCGCGTCCCGCTTCCAGTAGACGGCGCCACAACCGCGGCGCAACCACGCCGTCGACGAACAATTCGAAACCGTCTTCACCGGTGTAACCCGTTCGCGCGATCACGGCCGGCTCGCCGTCAACCTTGCCCTCGGCGCAAAAATAATACTTCATGGCCGCGACGTCGATATCGCAAAACGGCGTGACGATCTCGACGGCCTTCGGCCCCTGCACCGCGATCAGCGCGCGCTTTCCGTGAAAGCTCTCCAGGCGAACATCGCTGCGATCGTTGCACGCGTTGATGTATTCCCACATCTTGTTCGCGTTGCCGGCGTTGACGACCAGCAACCAGCGGTCCGCGAGCCGGTAGAACAGCACGTCGTCGAGCGCGCCGCCGCGCTCGTTACAAAAGATGTTGTAGCGGGCCTGGAGCGGCTTCATCGTGCCGACCGCATTCACGGTCAACCCGTCGGCCCACTCGGCGACGCCCTCCCCGCGCAGTTCGAACTGTGCCATGTGCGAGAGATCGAACATGCCGGCCCGCTGACGCACCGCGTCGTGCTCTTTGAGGATGCCGGCATACTGCACCGGCATATCGAAGCCACCGAACGGCACGAGCCGGCCGCCCAGGGCGACGTGTTCGTCGTAAAGCGCCGTTCGACGCAGAGACTCGGTCTCGCTCATCGTCCATCCTCGGGCTTGGGGTCGCCGGCCGGCGTATTGAGAAAACTCAAGGTCGCATGCGCGACGAGTTTTTCGCCGCTATAGACGTGCACTTCCCCGTAGACGATGCGCCGGCCCGGCTTGAGTACCGTGGCGTGGGCGAGCAAATCGTGCGGCGGCAGGGCCGGGCGCAGGAAACTGCAGGTCAGCGAGGCTGTCGCCGTCGGCTGGGTCTCGCCGTAGATTGAAGCGAGCGCAACCCAAAAGCACGTATCGCAGAGACTGACGATCGCACCGCCGTGAATCGCTCCGGCGCCGTTGGTCACCTGCTTGCGAAAGGGCATGCGCATCGTGGCTTTGCCGTGATCGACATGCTCCAAGTGCAGATCGAGCGTCTGCACGAAATTCGCTTTGGCTTTATTCCAGGTGGCTTTCGCCGCCTCGACATCGATCGGGGGTTTCAAAACACGTCACCCTCTTTCGCAAGTTCGCGCCGCAAGTAGATCGGCAGGGCAAACAATCGCCGGTGTGTCTCGGCATCGTAGAAATAACTCTCGCCGCGCAATCCGGCGACGTATGCGTCGATGCGTTCGGACGCGAGCGCCGCGACATCGACGGTATCACTGCACGCCAGAAATGCCCAATCGTTATCGAACGCCGGCACGTGCGCGTAGAACGAACGCACGAGTCGGTAGTGGCCGCGCAGCGTGCGCGCCATCTTCGCATGCAACTCCATGTTGTGGAAGCCGGCGGTGCTGGCTTGAAGCACGTAGACGCCGCCCGGCGCGAGCCGGCGCTTGATGTCGTCGAAGACCGCGTCGCAGAAAAGCGGATTCGAAGGCGAATCGGCCAGCGGTTCGGTCAGATCGGAGACGATCGCACCGTACGTTCCACGATCTTCCTTCAAGTAAGCGAGCGCATCGCCCACGATGACGCTCGCGCGAGGATCGTCGAACGCGCCGTCCGACCACTCGGCGAGATAGCGCTTCGAAAGGGCCACGACCTCGCCGTCGATATCGACCATCGTGCACCGGCGCACGTCCGGACGGCGCAGCGCTTCGCGCAGGGTCGCGCCTTCGCCGCCGCCGAGAATCAGGACTTCGCTACGATCGTCGATTGCGGCCAGGGCCGGGTGCACGAGCGTCTCGTGATAGATGCGCTCGTCGGCTTGAGAGCTCTGGGTATCGCCGTCGATGATCAGCATCTTTCCGAACGTCGCGGTGCGGATGACCGCAACGTTCTGAAAAGCCGTGCGACCGGCGAAATACGTCTCCTCGATCGCATGCTGATGGAGTTCGGCCGGCGAGAATCGCTCGACGTACCACTGCCACTGTTCGGTTTTTGGCACGATGCGCCGCTAGCGGACGGTCACGTAATCCGTGTCGGCCGGTCTCGTCACGATGTTGTTGGCCGTAAATTGCGGCGGCCCGGGCGAGACGCTCGGCGTTGGGCTCGGCTGCGTTCCGGTCGCCGTGTTGAACGGCAGTGCGATCATCGACGAGTTGTTGCCGCTGGCGCAGTGTTGCGTCGGCGGCGTGCCGACCACGACGAGGAACCTCTGGTCGGCCGATAAGCCGACCGACGAGATGTGCGTCAGACGGTACGTCGCACCGTCGCACCCGACGAAGCTCGGCGCGTTGGCAAACGCGTCGCCCGCGATCGGCGCGAAGGGCGCGACCAGCGCCAGCGTTTGGGTGTCGACGCCTTGAAGGATGTAGAAGCCGTTATCGGCTCCGATGACCGCGATCACACCGCCGGTCGCAATGGCTACCGAGTGCGGGCGCGACGGCAGAACTATACTTGAGGCATGAGTAAACAACGCGGGTAGCGTCGTCAAGAGCGTCACGCCGTTGGATGCGGGAGCTTGAATGACGAGCGCCTTACTGACGTCGGCCGGATCGAAAGCGATGCCGCCGTTGCCGCGCAGATTCGTTGCTCCGCCGTAGCCGACCGTCGTATCGACCGCCGAGAGCGTGAACTGATATCCGGTCGCGACGATCGCGATCGAATACGAAATCATATCGTTCGGTCCGCGCATGAGGGCGGAGACCGAACTCGGGTCGACCACCACGAGCGGACGATTCCCGGGACCGGGATCCGGAACGCCGCCTTGGAACGGAACGAATCCGCCGAACTGCGGCGGCGCGTTCGTCAACGATGTCAAGCCCAAGATTCCGAGGCCCGGGCCACCGACTAAGCCGACGGAGACCGTCCCCGTGCTAACGATGCCGATCGAATTCGACTCGGTCAACGTGCTCGTGCCGACCGGTGTCGGCGTGACGCTCGGCGTGGGAGTCGGCGGCTGCGTGATATCGTACGTCGAACCGGCCGGAATCAGATTTCCGTTGAACGCGCCGAAGACATCTTGGATGTGCGTGTACGGCGGGCCGGCGCCGGTCGAGAGCGCCGCGAGCGCCGTGCTGCCGTCGCTCGCTAAATCAAACGGGCCGACCGAGCCCGAAAACGGCACCGCGACGATCTGCGCCGTCGCGCACAAATTCGTTGTCGAATCCTCGAAATGGATGACCTGAATGCCGTGGAACGACCCGCCGCCGCCGTCCGGAATGTAGGCCACACCGCCGGCAACTCCGAGGCAACCCGGTGGAGTCGGCGTCGCCGCAGGATTCGCAGTGGGGCTCGCGGTTGCCGCCGGGCTGGGCGTCCCGTACGATTTCGAGCAGGCAGCGAGCGCTAGCGCGAAGAGCGCGACGGCCACGCCCAGATTCCGCGGGCGTGCCAAGGTCTGTGGTGCCAAGGTGGAGGGTCCCCTCTGAAATTAGGTCGACGACGCGCAATGCGCGGCGTCAGGCGGTTCGCGGACCCTGCGGCTTTTGCCTATGCGGACCGTTTCGCCAGAGCCGATCCGGCGTGCTCGTGGACGACATGGGTGTACTGACCGTTGGTCGAGGCGATCCCGCGCCGGACCTCGGTAGTCAGCATGGTGTGCGCGCCGAGCTCCGCGGCCGCGTACTCGCAGGCACGCCAGGGATCGGTGTGGTCGCCGCACGTGTAGAAATCGACTGCGGCATAGCCCGTCTCGGGCCAGGTATGGATCGATAGGTGCGACTCGGCGATCACGACGACGCCCGAGACACCTTGCGGTTGAAACCGGTGAAAAGCGACCTTTAAAATCTCGGCATTAGCCTCTTTGGCCGCCGCTACCATGATCGACCGCACTCGGTCCAGATCGGTTAGGACCCGGGTGTCACAACCCGAAAGCTCACAGATGATGTGAGTCCCACGTGCTTCCAATTCGTCTCCTTGGGTCTGGTTGGGAAATCCCACCTCCAGGCTGCGTCGGCTGGCGCGTGCGGTGCACTTGCGTCCCCGACCTATCGGCGAGCTCTTGCCGGCTTCCGAGAACCACTCGGCTGCGGGCGTCTCGCCGCGATGGCACGTAGGGCGTGCCTGCCCCCTTGCCGTCTCTCACGGCTTACCTCGAGAGTCCATGGAGCAATAAAGCCCCGGTCGGGTCCCATGATACCCCCCACCCCCCCCCATGTAAAGGGCTTGAGTCGAAGCGGCCCGGTGAGGCGCTCATCAGATTTCGAAGATTCCGCTGAACTATCTTGAATTATCGACCATTTCCGGCTACCCTAGACGGTGATGGCCACCGAACTCAAACCCCTCGTTCCGGGCGCTCCGGCTGAAGACTACCGCCACGGATTCCACGATTCCGAGGAAGGCTACGCGTTCAAATCCGATAAGGGTTTGACGCGCGAGATCGTCGAGCGCATCTCGTCGATGAAGTCGGAACCCGAGTGGATGAAAAACTTCCGCCTCAAGGCGTACGAGGTTTTCAGAAGCAAGCCGATGCCCGATTGGGGCGACACCGCGCTTCTCAACGAAATCAACTTCGACGACATCCGTTACTTCGTCAAGGCCAGCGAAGGCACCGAGCGTTCGTGGGACGACGTCCCCGACGACATCAAGAAAACGTTCGATCGTCTCGGCATCCCCGATGCCGAACGCAAGTTCTTGTCGGGCGTTTCGGCCCAATACGAATCCGAAGTCGTCTACCATTCGGTTCGCGAGGATCTCGCTCGCGACGGCGTGATCTTCTGCGACATGGATACCGCCTTGCGCGAGCATCCCGAGATCGTCCAGAAGTATCTCGCCACCATCATTCCGGTGGCCGACAACAAGTTCGCCGCGCTCAACTCGGCCGTGTGGTCGGGCGGTTCGTTCGTCTACGTGCCGCCGGGCGTCGAGGTCAAGTCGCCGCTGCAAGCCTACTTCCGGATCAACACCGAGAACATGGGCCAATTCGAGCGCACCTTGATCATCGCGGACAAGGGTTCAAAAGTTCACTACATCGAGGGTTGCACGGCACCGCAGTTCTCAACCGCGTCGTTGCATTCGGCGGTCGTCGAGTTAATTGCGTTCGAAGGTGCGTCGATTCGTTACACGACGATTCAGAACTGGTACCGCAACATTTTTAATCTCGTCACCAAGCGCGCGGTCGCGCACAAGAATGCGACCGTGGAGTGGGTCGACGGCAACATCGGCTCGCGTCTGACGATGAAATATCCCGCGATCTACTTGATGGGCGAAGGCGCGCGCGGCGAGATTCTCTCGATGGCGTTTGCCGGCGAGGGCCAGCATCAAGATGCCGGCGCCAAGGTCATCCACGCCGCGCCGAACACGACCTCGGTCGTCACCAACAAATCGGTCACGGCGCATGGCGGCAAGACGACGTACCGCGGCCTCGTTGAGATCTTTCCGGGCGCGATCGGCGCCAAGACGCGTGTGAAATGCGACGCGCTGATCATGGACGACAAGTCGTCGAGCGATACCAAACCGACGATGAAGATCCACGAGCAACGCTCGACCGTCGAACACGAAGCCAGCGTTTCGAAGATCGGCGAAGAGCAACTCTTCTACGCGATGAGCCGCGGTCTCTCCGAAGCCGACGCCACCGCGATGATCGTCAACGGCTTCTTCGACTTCTTCGTCAAGGAACTGCCGATGGAATACGCCGTCGAGCTGAACCGCTTGGTGAAGATGGAGATGGAAGGCGCGGTCGGCTAGTTCTGGAACCGGTCGCTAAGCTCTCCGAGATTCCCACCGGCACGACGCGGCGCGTCGTCGTCGACGGCAATTTCGTCTTGCTCTGCAACGTCGACGGCGATATCTACGCGATCGAGGACGTCTGCACGCACGACGGTGGCGAATTGGATCAGGGCTGGCTGGAAGGCTGCCGCATCATGTGCCCGCGGCACGGCGCGTTTTTCGACGTCACGACCGGAGCGGCACTAACGCTGCCGGCGGTCATGCCGGTGGCAACCTTCAAAGTGCGGCTCGAAGGAAACGACATCTTCGTCGAAGTCTGACCGGCCCGACAGGACTTCGGGGGGTCCCGGCCCAGGAGTGACCGGCCGCTTAAGCTGTTGACGCCATTTCCGGCCCCGTGATATGCTCGCTCAGTTATGTACGCGATCATTGAGGCGGACGGGAAGCAATTCCGCGTCAGCGAGGGCGACCTGATCCGCTGCGACGCGATCGACCGTGAGGTCGGCGCCGAGATTGCATTCGAACGCGTCATCCTGGCCAGCGCCGGCGGCGCTCACGTCACGGTCGGGCGTCCCCACGTCGAGGGTGCCCTCGTTCGCGGGACGGTCGTGCGTCAGGCCAAAGACAAGAAGATTCTGGTCTTCAAGTACAAGCCCAAGAAGCGGGTTCGCAAGCTGGTCGGCCACCGGCAACGCTACGCCGAAGTTCGCATCGACAAGATCGAGCTGCCCGCTTAGCGCCTTGGTCACAGTGCACGTTCGCCGAGACAGCCGCGAGAGGTTGGCTTCGTTTTTCGCGACCGGCCACACGGGTTGGGCGGACCACGGCGAGGATATCGTCTGCGCGGCGGTATCGACGCTGCTGCAGGCGGCTTGGCTCGGCCTGATCGAGGTCGCCGGCATCAAGGTTGACGGGTCGCGCAAGAGCGGCGTGTTGTCGCTCACGTGGCCCCTCGAGGCGCGCGACGACGCGGGCGTACGCGCGATCGTCGAAACCGTGGCCCGTTCGATAGGGGACCTCGCGAAACAGTATCCCAATCACATTAGTATCGTGACCGAACGGACCCAGGACGGGTAAACGCGCCCACCGATAGCGAAGGATGCCCGCATGACGGACATGTACAAGCCGATCAACGACAACGGCCCGAGCCCCAGCCAAAGCGACAACAATAATCTGCCGCCCGCCTCGCACGAAGCGAGCCGGACGCTACTGGCCGGCGTCGTGGGCGGGATCGTCTCGGCGGCCGCCTACCTCATCTACACGCGCCTGCCGGACGATCAGCGCGATCGCCTTCACGCTCGGGCGCGTACGCTCATCGAGTCGAAGGTCAACGAAATGCGGTCCCGCTTCAACCTTTAGGTATTTAGACGCCGGGTAGCCGCTGTTCCACCTCGGGCTCCGGGTGCGGAGGCTCGGGCTCCGCGTGCGGCGTCTCGGGCTCCGGAGTCACGTCGTCGAAAGGCTCGACGGGCGAGTATTCGGACATCGCTTCCTCAATCGTCCCCCGGCGCGCGGTCGCTGAAGCCGTCTCCTCGGCGTCGTCCGCGGCGCGTTCCATCTCACGAATGAACGTCTGCGAAGTCGTCTGGAGGTCGTGCACGACGCTGCCGACCTTGCGCGCGACCTTGGGCAGCTGATCGGGCCCAAAGAGCATCAGCGCGGCCGCCCCGATCACGATCATGTCAACCGGCGAGAGCAAAGGGTTCCTCCTGCCGCCCGTACAACGATTCGCGTCCACCCAAAACGCGCCGGGCGCGGACTACCTTTCGCAAAGGGCAGGCGGCGGTCGCTTGAAGATCATCTACACGCGCGGAAACCGCACTGAGACGCTGGCCTCGATCTCTACGCTTCGTAAGATCCTGAGTCGCTTCGTGCGACACCGTGTTTTCTATGAGGTCTCCTCCCGCAACAAGCGCGGCCACGAGTTCTTCTCGACCAAGAACACCTTCGTCGTGGGGTCGATCGAGGTCGTCAACCGCGACTACCTGACGATCACGATCTTCGACGCGCACAATCCCACCCATTCGATCGAAATCCTCAATCCGTCGGCGATGCGCATCTACGACGAAACGATGGGAAAGGGCTTTGCCGTCTCGTTCTTGAGCGAATCTCCGGGCGAAGTCGAGTCGCGCTGCTACCTGCGGGATGAGGGCGACGAAAGCGAGGGTCTCAAGGAGATCGGCGATCTGGAAAAGATCACGCTGCCGCAACTCTTCGAATACCTCGAAGAGATCACGCACGTTCAGGGCACGACCGGGCCCTAAGGTCACGCTTTGAAGCGCTTCGGCGGATTACGCATCTCGATGCGATTCGCGGTGCGCAGGTAACGAACGGACTCGGCGCGCTGCCCCAGGCGTTTGTGCGCGATGCCGAGATTGCGATACGCGGTCGCATATTTTTCGTCGGCACGAATCGCAGCTTCGTAGTAATCGATCGCGTCGCGCACGTGGCCGTCTTCGAGCAAGAGGTTGCCGAGATTGACCAGCGCCGGCGCGAAGCGTTCGTCGAGGATGAGCGCGGCGCAAAAATCTTCAAGCGCCGCATCCCGCCGGCCGAGCGCGACGAGCGTCACGCCACGCTTGTTGCGGGCGGCCATGCGTTCGGCATCGCCGCTCGCGAGCGCCAGGGCCGATTCAAATTCCGCGAGCGCTTCTTCGTGCCGGCCGGCGTCGAATGCCGCCACGCCGCGCTCGTAGGGCGTCGCGGGCTCGCGTCGGGGGCGAAGGGCGGCTAGCCAAGAATGCATTGCGCGATCATGTTACACATCGACGTCGTCACGCTCTTCCCGGAGATGTTCGCACCGACGATCGGGCTCTCGATCGTCGGGCGGGCGCACGAGCGCGGCCTCGTCGCGGTCCGCATGCACAATCTGCTCGACGCGCTCGACGGGCGCGAGCGGGCCGACGATCGGCCCTACGGCGGCGGACCGGGGATGGTCTTGCGCATCGAGCCGATCGCTCGCGTGCTCGACGCCATTCTGGCCGAGGCTCCGGCCGAGGAGCGGCGCGCGGTCGTCGTCACCGCGGCCGCGGGCCGGCCGTTCCGGCAGGCCGACGCGCGACGTTTCGCCGGGCTCGACCGGCTGATTTTGATCTGCGGCCGGTACGAGGGCATCGACGAGCGCCTCAGCGACGTGTACCGCGCCGAAGAGGTCTCGCTCGGCGATTTCGTACTGACCGGCGGCGAGATTCCGGCGCTTGCTTTCCTTGATGCCACGGTCCGGCTGCTGGAAGGTACGCTCAATCCGGATTCGCTCGTCGCCGAATCGTTCGAAAGCGGCCTGCTGGACGCGCCGGCCTATACCCGCCCGCCGTCGTTTCGCGGAATCGACGTCCCCGAAGTGCTGCTTTCAGGCGACCACGAACGGATAGCGGCCTGGCGCCGCGAACGGTCCCGGGCCCGGACGGCGGAACGCCGCCCCGACCTCGGCGACGTTGATTTGCCCCCCCTGCCGTGATACTATCCCTGAGTTGTCCCCGAGGCCCGGCGCGTGAAAGCGCTGCCGGCCGCGGGAGTATGTGGACCCCAGGAAAGCTGCTATGAACGTCATCGATTTACTCGAACGCGAACAGTTGAAGAGCGACGTGCCGGAGTTCCGTCCGGGCGATACCGTGAAGGTCTATTCGCGGGTCACCGAGGGCGGCAAGGAGCGCGTCCAGATGTTCGAGGGCGTCGTGATCGTTCGTAAGGGCGGCGGAAACGGCGAATCGATCACAGTGCGCCGCATGTCGCATGGCGTCGGGGTCGAGAAATCGTTCCTCGTCCATAGCCCGCGCGTGGAAAAGATCGAGATCTCGAAGCGCGGCATCGTGCGCCGCAGCCGGCTCTTCTACCTCTCCGAAAAGATCGGTAAGGCCGCGCGTATCAAGGAAAAGAAGGTTGCGCGTTAACGCGCGACGCGAGGCTCAGTGACCCCAATCCAACTTCTCGGTCTCATCTGCGTCCTGGCCCTCATCCGCATCGCGATGACGGTTCGGATCGGCGGACGCACGCGCGTGCCGGCTCCGGCCGACGGCGAGGCAACCGCCGCCGCGGCCGCTCCCGCGTCCAATGTCGTCATCAAAGAGTACCTCGACGCGTTCATCGTCGCGGGCTTGGTCGCACTGCTGCTGATCACGTTTGTCGTGCGCACGTTCTTCATTCCATCGGGTTCGATGGAACCGACGTTGCAGATCCACGACGTGCTGCTGGTCAACGAGTTCGAATACCGGCTCGGCAAACCGCACGATGGCGATATCGTCGTCTTTCTTCCGCCGATTCCGACGACCAACGATTTCATCAAACGGATGATCGGCAGCCCCGGTGAGAAGCTGCGCATCCACAGCGGCATCGTCTACCGTAACGATGTGGCGCTCGCCGAGCCTTACACGGCGGCCAAGCCCGCCTACGAGCTCGAGATCAAGAATTACGGCATCTACGTCGATGGCACGCCGCTCGATCCCGAACAGTCGAACATCCCACCGCGGGATAAGTGGCAAGCGCCCGACCGCATCCCCGAGGGCTGCTACTTCATGATGGGCGATAATCGGAACAATTCGGAAGATTCGCACATCTGGGGCTTCGCGCAAACCGGCGGAACGTTCTACGCGGGACCGGAAAAGGGAAAGAACGCCAGCTTCACCGGACACGCGTTCTTCCTGTTCTGGCCACCCGGCCGGCTGCGCATCCTGAAATAGGGTTGCACGCCAACCGGGGAAGCGAGGCTCGGTGAGCCCGATCCAACTCCTTGGTCTCATTGCCATTCTGGCGCTGATTCGAATGGTGCTAACGCTGCGGACCCGCCGTCGCACGGCGGCGCCGGCTCCGGCCGGGGGCGACGCTACCACGGCCACGGCCACGCCCGCGTACGTCGTCCTCAAAGAGTATCTCGACGCGTTCATCGTCGCGGGCTTGGTCGCACTACTGCTGATCACGTTTGTCGTGCGCACGTTCTTTATTCCAACCGGATCGATGGAACCGACCTTACAGATTCACGATGTTCTGCTGGCCAACGAGTTCGAATACCGGTTCACCAAACCGCACGACGGCGACATCATCGTTTTCCTTCCGCCGATCCCGACGGCCGACGACTTCATCAAACGGCTGATCGGTAGTCCCGGCGAGAGACTGCGCGTCCATAGTGGCATCGTCTACCGTAACAGCGTCGCGCTCGTGGAACCCTACATCGCGGCGAAGCCCGCTTACGAACTCGAAATTAAGAATTACGGCATCTACGTCGACGGAACTCGGCTCGAACCGGAGCAGTCGAACATCCCGCCGCGGGATAAGTGGCAAGCGCCCGACCGCATCCCCGAGGGCTGCTACTTCATGATGGGCGACAACCGGAACGATTCGGAAGATTCGCACATCTGGGGCTTCGCGCAAACCGGCGGAACGTTCTACGCGGGACCGGAAAAGGGAAAGAACGCCGGCTTCACCGGACACGCGTTCTTGTTGTTCTGGCCGCCCGGCCGGCTGCGCATCCTAAAGTAGCACGAGCCGCGCGCATCACGCGCGGGAGGTCGTCCTTAGGAAGCGAACACCTCCTTCCGTGGTATCGCCAAGTGTGCGTTGGAGACCGGCGGCGAATCTGGTGTGGCAATTCGCTCTGTTGGTTCTACTGCTCTTCGCCATCATGGGTCTGCGGCCGGGGCAAGTGAGCGGTCTATCGATGGAACCGCGCATCGATGAGGACGAATACGTACTCATCAACGCACTCGCGTACCGCCTCGGCGAGCCGCAGCGCGGCGACATCGTCGCTTTCCGCCACGAGCGCTCCGCTCCATCGGTCTATCTCAAACGCGTGATCGGTCTCCCCGGCGATCGCATCAGGATCGAGCGCGGCCACGTCGTCCTCAACGGCCTCGAGCAGCCCGAGCCCTACGTTCAATTCCGCGACGAGCGCAGCTCGGCCGAGACGGTCGTGCCGCCCGGCGCTTACTACGTGCTCGGCGACAATCGCGCGAACAGCGATGACTCGCGCACTTGGGGTTTCGTACCGGTGGCGGATTTGATCGGGCGCGCGGTCTTCGGCGTATGGCCGCTCGGCCACTTCGGCACCTTGAAGTGATCGGGCCCGCGATCCAGTGGTACCCCGGCCACATGGCAAAAGCCATGCGCCGGCTGGCCGAGGACCTGAAGATCCTCGATGTGGTGCTCGAAGTTATCGATGCGCGCGTTCCGCGCTCGGGCGCGAATCCCGCGCTCGAACGGATCGCGGCACACAAACCGCGCCTGCGCATTCTGGCGCGCGAAGACCTGGCCGACCCGGTCGCAACCGAAGCCTGGCTCGCGCGTCTGCGCGACGCGGGCGACATCGTGGTCGCGGTTGCGGCCAAAGAACCCTCCGGAGCCGCCCGGCTGCAGACAGCCTTGAGCGAGCTGTCCTCCTCCAAGCGCAGCGCACGTGCGATCGCGGTCGGCATTCCGAACGCCGGTAAATCGACGGTCATCAACGCGCTGGTCGGGAGAAATGTCGCCAAGACCGAAGACCGTGCCGGCGTCACGCGCAGCGCGCAGTGGTTTCGCGTCACGCCGGCGCTCGAACTGATGGATACGGCCGGCATCCTCGTCCCCAAGATCGATACGCCCGAGGCGCAATGGAAGCTGGCGCTCGTCGGCGCCGTCCCGCGCTCCCGCTTCGATGCGGAGGACGTTGTCGCGCGCTTCAGCGCCTGGGCGGCGACGACGGCCTACGCGGACTCCGTCCCCGACTTGGAAACCTACGCGCAATCGCGCGGCTTCGTGCGGCATGGTAGCATCGCCGATACGCACAACGCCGCTTGGTCCTATATCAAGGATTTCAGCGATGGCAAATTCGGACGAATCACGCTCGAATAAGCGGCGCCTCGCGCGCGAACGCGAGCGCCGCAGGCTGGTACGGCTGCACCGCTACGAACGCGCGGCGCTCGAGCGCGGCTTCACCTTCATCGGCGGCGTCGACGAAGTAGGGCGCGGTCCGCTCGCGGGCCCGGTCGTCGCCGCCTGCGTCGTCCTGTGCGAGCCGCTGATGCTGACCGGCCTCAACGATTCGAAGCAAGTCCGGCCAGAGTTGCGGATCGAGTTGGCGCAAGCGATCAAGGAGCGCGCCGCGTTTTGGGCGATCGGCCAAGCCTCGGTCGAGGAGATCGAGCGCTTCAATATCTACCACGCCAGCTTGCTCGCGATGCAGCGCGCGATCGATGCGCTCGGCCGCTTGCCGGAGTATCTGCTGACCGACGCGGTGCGTCTGCGTTCGTTCCTGGGCGAGCAACTGCCCGTGATCAAGGGTGATGCGAAGTGCGCGAGCGTCGCGGCCGCCTCGATCGTCGCCAAAGTCCATCGCGACGAACTTCTCGCCGATCTCGACCGCTTGCACCCACAGTACGGCTTCGCTGCCCACAAGGGCTACGCCACCCCGCAACACATCGAGGCGCTGGCCCAGCACGGCCCCTGCGAACATCACCGCCGGCACTTTCTTCGCGTGGCCAACGCGCTGACGCTCTTCGATCTCGAACCGGCGTGAGCTCGCTCGCCGGCCGGGCGGGCGAAGACGCTGCGGCGCTCTTCCTGGAGTCGCTCGGCTATCGGATCCTGCAGCGCAACCTGCGCGGACCCGGCGCCGAGATCGATCTCGTCGCTCGCGATGGCGACACGCTCGTCTTCGTTGAGGTGAAAGCGCGCACGGGGCGGCGCTTCGGCTCCGCAATCGCGGCGGTCGACGCGCGCAAGCGTGCACGCATCCGCGCCCTCGCCGGAGATTTTTTGCAATTCCTACCGCCAACCGCGAAAGTCCGTTTCGACGTCGTTACGCTGGAAAGGGGTACGCCGAGCTTGCATCGCGGCGCATTCGCGTGAGGACCGTCGCCGCGCGCAGGATTTCGGACCTCATGACGGGGACGCGGGCTCTCGATGCCCGATAGCGTCAGCGCAAAGAAGGCTGCCGAAGAACAACCCTCGCTTCGACGCTCCGTCACACCGTGGGGCTCGTTTTCGTGGGGTTATTCCGACGTCGGCGCCGACATCTTCGTGGGACTCGGCCTGGTCCTCGGAGCCGCCGCCGGCGCTTCGAACGTCGCGTTTCTGTTCGCCGGCCTCGTCTACGTCTGCGTCGGTTTAGCCTATACCGAACTCGCCGCGGCCTATCCGGTCGCGGGCGGCGGCCAGTACTTCGTGCTGCGCGGACTCGGCGATATCTTCGGCTTCATCGCGGGCTGGGCCGTGCTGCTCGATTTCACGATCGACATCGTTCTGTTCGCGTGGAGTTGTATCGACTATCTCAGCAAGCTGCTGCCGTTCCTCGCGTTCACGGCGCATCCGTGGACGCACTTCGGCGTCGTCTTCGCGGTCATTGCCGGGCTCGCATGGCTCAACGTGATTGGCGTGCGCGAAAGTTCGGCGTTTAACGAAATCGTCAGCGGGCTCGATATCGCAAGCGAAACGGCGATCCTCTTCTTCGGTTTTCTCTTTGCCTTCCGGCCCGAGATTCTGATCCATACGATGCAGAGCGCCTGGCCGACCCCGTTCAACCTGATGAACGGCGTCTCGCTCGCGATCATCTCGTTCGTCGGCCTCGAATCGATCTCGCAGGCGGCCCAGGAGACGCAGCGCCCCGCCTCGGTCATCCCGCGCACGTCGATCAGTTTGATCTTGACGATCTTGATCTTCGCGCTCTCGTACTCAAACTTGGCGCTCGGTTTGCAGCCCTGGACGCCGATCCCGCCCGACGCACACGGCCACGCGCAAGCGCTCTGGCACTATCTCGGCAACGAAGACAACAACGGCGCCGCGGTCCAAGTACTCGCCTCGATGATTCCGTACTACGGCGCGCTCGCCGCGCTGTACGTCCCGGTTCTGGGCGCGATCCTGCTGCTGATCTCGAGCAACTCCGGCGTCTTCGGCAGCTCGCGGATCGCCTACGCGATGAGCCACACGCAACTGCTGCCGAGCCTCTTCAAGAAAGTCCATCCGAAGTTTCGCACGCCGGCCGTCTCAATCGTCGTCTTCTGCAGTTTCGCGATCTTGGAGTTGTTCTTCGCTGCGCTGCCGAGCCTTTCGCCTTTCTTCAAGGAAACCTACGCACGACTCTTCCGCGGCGAGGACGGCATCACGTTCCTCGGCGACTTGTACGCGTTCGGCGCGGCGACCAGCTACTCGTTCGTCTTCATCGCCTTGATCGCGTTGCGACTGAACGACCCCGAAAGCCCGCGCAAGTTCAAGATGCCGTTCAATATCCCGTTCAAGTACCGCGGCGTGCGGGTCGAGTTCCCGATCGTCGCGGTCATCGGCTTCGCGGGGATCTTCTCGATCTTGATCTTCACGATGCTCACGCATCTGATCGGCCGGATCGCCGGACCGTCTTGGATTATCTTGGGCCTGATCGCCTACTTGGTCTATCGCAAGCGTAAAGGGCTGCCGGTCTTCGGTTCGCAGAAGCACGACTGGCGCTCGCAGCAAGCGCAGATCCTCAAGAACGCGGGCGAACTCGAGCTGATGGACGAGTACATCGCAAACGTCAAGGCGAGCGATCGGCTGCGCTCCGGCGAGCCCGCGCCATGAGGCGCATCGTTCGAAGCGAAGGCTACGCGCGCGCGCGCCTCGTTACCGGATCGATCTTCATGCTCCTCGGAGCGGTCGTCATCGTGCGGATGGCCGGCAGCGCCGGCCTGCAGTGGAGCGCAGCCCCAGGTTACGTGCTCGGCGTTGCGATGATCTTGCTCGGCGGCTTCCGCTTCTACGAATACCGGACCGCGCGGAGGGGCGCATGAGTCTCGAGATTCAGCCGCACCTGGTCGGCGTCCTGATCGCGCTCGCCATTCTCGCGGCGACCGCCGCGACGATGTACTGGATGTTGCATCCGCCCACGACGACCGCCGAGCGTGCGGCGCGCGAAACGGAACGCGACGTCGAAGACATCATCGGAAGCGTCATCGTCGTCTTCTCGGCCGAGATTCATTCCGAGCACATGATGGCCCTGGCGGTTCGACTCGCGCAGCGCGAGCGGGCCGAGCTGCTGGCCGCGTACGTCATCGAGGTCCCGTTGACGTTGCCGCCCGACGCCGTCATGGAGGTCGAACAGCGCCACGCGCTCGACGTGCTGGCGACGGCCGAAGCGATCGCGCGTCAGAAGAGTATCGAGATTCGCACCGAGACGATCAAAGCGCGCCAGGTCGCACAGGGCGTGCTCGATTTGGCCAAACGGCGCGACGCACACTTGATCGTGCTCGGCGCGTATCACGAAGGGAAGTATTCGGGCGCACCGCTCGGCCGCGCGATCGAAACCATTGCCACGAGCGCGCTCTGCGACGTGCTGATCGGCGTTCAAGGCAATCGCGGAAAGATTCTCACGCCGTATCAGCACAAGCCGCCGAAAAAGCCGCCCGACCCGGAGATTACGTACTAGCGGCTCAGATACCGTTTACGCAGTTCGTCGACGATCACGGCGAGCAGGATGACGGCGCCGAGCACGATGTCCTGCGTGTACGATTCGATGTTGAGCAGATTCATCACGTTGTTGAGCAGTCCGATCAGCAGCGCGCCGAAGAACGTGCCGATGACGCTGCCGCGCCCGCCGGCCAGACTCGTGCCGCCGACGACGACCGCCGCGATCGACTGCAACTCGCTGCCGATTCCGGTGTTGGGCGAGCCCGAGGCGAAGCGCGCCATATAGAGCAGCCCGGCGATCGCCGCGCAACCACCCGAGATCACATATACGGCGGTCTTGATCAGTTTGACGTTGATGCCGGCGAGGCGAGCGGCTTCTTCGTTGCCGCCGATCGCAAAAACGTAGCGCCCGAACGGCGTGCGAATCAAAATGATCGCGAAGACCGCGACCAAGACTGCCATCCAAAGCACGGCGATCGGAATTCCCGGTAACCCCACGCGATGCAGAATATCCTCGAACAGAAAACCTGTCCCCATGCCATCGAAGGCATTCGAGTTCAGCGCGATCGGCCGCCCGTTCGCGAGTTTGAAGGCGAGCCCACGCGCCATCAGCATCATCGCCAAGGTCGTAATAAAGGGCGGCAAGTTCAAGCGCACGACCGGCAGCGCGTTGACCAGCCCCGCCGTACAGCCGACGGCGACGCCGACGACGAGCGTGGCGACGATCAAAGGAAAACCGCTGAACGGCATGGCGTTGGCGAACTGCGCCATCACGACGCCGGTCAGTTCGATCAGCGAACCGACCGAGAGATCGATACCGGCCGTGATGATCACGAACGTTTGGCCGATCGCCAGAATCGCGTTGTACGTGATCTGGCGCAGCACGTTGGTGAGATTGCCCGGCGTCAAGAATGCGCCGTTGGAAAAGATGTTGATCACCACGACCACGACGACCAGGCCGCCGACGAGCGCACCGGTACGAATCGCCAGATCCCGTCGCGCACGCGCGATCGCCGCATCGGAACTGCGTTCGAGCGCCGCTTTGACCTCGCGTTTCGCTTCCGGCTTGATCTCGGTTTTTTCTTCGTCCGCCATCAGGCCGCGACTCCGGTTGCGACGGCGATGATCTTATCGGGGGTGGCATCGGCTCGCGCGAACTCGGCGCGAACGCGTCCTTCGCGCACGACGAGGATGCGGTGCGACATGCCCAAGACCTCGGGCAGCTCGCTCGAAACCATGACGATCGCGGCGCCGCGCTTGAGCAGTTCGAGCATCAGCGTGTAGATCTCGGCCTTTGCACCGACGTCGATCCCGCGCGTGGGTTCGTCGAAGAGAAAGACCTTGGCTTGGCCGATCAGCCACTTGGCGAGCACGACCTTCTGCTGATTGCCGCCCGAGAGGTTGCGCACGATCTGTTCGCCGTTGGGCGTGCGGATGCGCAGCTCGGCGATCTCGTGAGCCGTGATCTTGGTTTCGGCAGCACGGTCGACGAAGATGCCGCGGGTATATTCATCGAGATGCGCGAGCGTCGTATTCTCGCGCACGCTCATATTCAGCACGAGCCCTTGCGCCTTGCGGTCTTCGGTGATCAGCGCGATGCCGGCTTTGATCGCCGAATGCGGCCCGCGCAGGATCACGCGCTTGCCGGCGACATCGACTTCGCCCGCGCTCGCCAGATCCGCGCCCGCGATGGCGCGCACGATCTCGGTGCGACCGGCGCCGACAAGCCCTGCCAACCCGACGATCTCGCCGGCGCGCACATCGAAACTCACGTCGTTCGGCCCGGTGAGCGCCGAGAGTCCGCCGACGTGCAAGACGACCGGGGCATCGGCGGCGACCGCGGGCACGTCGGGAAAGTGCGCGTCGAGCGTGCGGCCGACCATCAAACGAATCAAATCGTCGGGCGGCATCTGCGCGGTCGGACGCGTCTCGATCGTCTTTCCGTCGCGGATGACGGTGATCCGGTCGGAGATACGCGGCAGTTCCTCCAGCCGATGCGAGATGTAGACGAACGCGACGCCCTGCGCCTTCAATTTTCGGATCAGCGCGAAGAGTGCGTCGGTCTCGCGCTCGGTCAAGGCGGCCGTCGGCTCGTCCATCACGACGAGGCGTGCCTTGCGCACCAAGGCTTTGGAGATCTCGACCATCTGCTGCTGCGCGACCGAGAGCCGGCGCGCGGGCCGATCGAACGGGAGCACGATGCCGAGTTCGGTGACCGTCGCGGTCGCTTGGCGCAACGCCTCGGCCCGATCCAAAAAGAGACCGTGCACCGGCTCGTGGCCCAACAAGATGTTTTCGACGACGCCGAGATCGGGCACCAAGTTGAACTCCTGATAGATCATCCCGATGCCGTACGCTTCGGCCGCGCGCGGGCCGTCGATCGTTACCGGCTTGCCGTCGATCTCGATCGTTCCCGCGTCGGCGCGATACGCGCCGGCCAAGACTTTCATCAGTGTCGACTTGCCGGCGCCGTTCTCGCCGACGAGGGCGTGCACTTCGCCGCGAACGACTTCGAGCGAGACACCGTCGAGCGCCCGCACGCCGGGAAACGTCTTCACGATTCCGCTCATGCGCAGCAGCGGCGCCCCGCTCGCATCCGGCTCGCTCACCCTTTGGGGATGCCGTCGATGGATGCCTTATCCTGCGGTTCGCCGTGCGCGCAGATGTGCTGGTCGCGCGTAAAGGACCACACGCCGCCGCGACGTTCCGCGACGTAGATCAACTCCGGCCCGCGGCCCCAGTCGATCCACTTCTTTCCGGCGTTCCAGTAGAAGCGGGCTCTGCTCGGTTGCAAGATCAGTTCGCTGCGTTCTTCGACGCCGCTCTGGACCTGTTCGTCGTTGAGTCTGACCGTACGGTGCACGCGCCGCACTCCCGAAAGCTCGATGTACGAATACGTCCCGAGCGCGTACGGACAGTGCGCGTAGAGGGTGTGGTGGTATTCCGTGAACGTAAGCGCCAGGCTCCGCTCGGCGTAGCCGTCGAGCTGGATCGAGATCGGTGCGGCGGGCGCCGCGCCCAGCAGGAACCCCGCAGCCAAAACCAGCGATTTTATTTCGCGTTGGCTTTCGTGAAGGTACCGACGTCGACCGCGATCTTGGCCGGCGGCGTCTTGCCGGCGAAGAAGTCGTGAATCGCGTCGATCGTCTTGCTGCCGATCTGATCGGGATGTTGGATGGCGTCGCCGTACATCGAGCCGCCCTTGATCGCGGTCTGCGCTTCGGGCGTAGCATCGTAGCCGATCACGCTGACCTTTCCTTTGAGACCGGCCGCTTCGATCGCCTTGGCCGCACCCAGCGCCGAGTCGTCGTTGATGCCGAAGACGCCGCGCAGATCCTTGTGCGACTGCAGCATGTCATCCATCACGGAACTGGCCTTGGCGCGCTCGCCGCCGCCATCGATATCGGCGACGATCTTGACAGCGGGACAGCCGGCCGCAATCGCCGCGCGGAAGCCTTTGACGCGATCTTGAACGCTCGTCACTTCGGGCTCGTCGATGATCGCGACGCTTCCGCTCTTCACCGCGGCGCACATCAGTTTCCCGGCCTGGCCGCCGCCCTGCACGTTATCGCTCGCGATGTGCGAAACGACCTTGCCGTCTTTCGACGCGTTGGCAATGTCGGCCGTGAAGACCGGAATGCCGGCCTTGTTCGCCTCGACGATCGCGCTGCCGATCGCTTGCGAATCGTATGGCGTCAGCACGATCGCCGCCACTTTTTTCGAGATGAAGTCTTCGACTTGGCTCTGCTGTTTCGAATTGTCGCGGCTCGCGTCGACGACGCTGACCGTGTAACCGTATTTCGCAGCCTCGGCTTTCATCCCGGATTCCATGTCCTGATAGAACTGCGCTTCGCGATTCTGAATCGAGACGCCGATGACCTGACCTCCGGCCGTACCGGCCGTGCTCGCGACCGTCACCGTCGTCGACGAGGATTCACTCGTCTTGGTCGCGGTACACGCGCACAATGCACTGAGAAGGACGAGCGAAAGAATGGTCGCGCGAGTCTGCATCGTTAACCTCCGGTGAGCGGCGCCGTGGCGCACCGTCGCGTCATGCGCGGGCGCGTTCCCCGAGCCCTGCGAACGCGCGGCTCAGATCGCGGGTGATGTCGCCCGGATCTTCGATTCCGGCCGAGATTCGGAGCGTTCCCGCGCTGACGCCGAGCGCGCGACGCATCTCGGCCGGGACGTTGCGGTGCGAACTGACCGACGGATACGAGATCGTGGTTGCGACCTCGCCTAGACTGTGCACGATTGCGATCGTCTGCAGATCCCGCAAGAAACGGTCGACCGCGCCTTCGCCGCCGGCCAAATCGAAGGCGACGATTCCGCCCGTTCCGCGCGGGTAGAGTTTGGCCGCCAGATCGTATTGCGCGTGATCGGGACGCGAGGGGTGGTGGACGCGCTCGACCGCCGGTTCGGCTGCGAGGTGGCTCGCGACGGCGAGCGCATTGCTCGAGTGGCGCGCCATCCGCAGGGCTAGCGTGCGTAAGCCGCGCAGCGCGAGCCACGCCTCGAAGTGAGGCAGGGTCGCGCCCTTGCGAACGAGATAGGCTCGGGCGCGCTCGACCAGATCGGCCTTCCCAGCAAGGATCCCGGCGCCGACGTCGCCGTGCCCGCCGATGTACTTCCCGACGCTATGCGCCACCAGATCGGCGCCGTGCTCGATCGGACGGACCAACGCGGGCGTGGCGAAGGTCGCGTCGACGATCACGGTCGCCCCTGCCTCGTGCCCGAGCGCGCAGAGCGCCGGGAGATCGGCAACGTGCATCAACGGATTCGTCAGCGCTTCAAGGTAGAGGACCTTCGGCCGGTGCCGCCCGAGCGAAGCCAGCACGGCCGAGAGATCCTGTTGATCGACGTAGTGGACCTCGAAGGCGGCTTTCCGATAATCATTCTCAAGTAATGTGTAGGTGCCGCCGTAGACCTCCGCGGTCGCCACGATGGCACCGCCTTGGCCGAGCGTGGCGGCCAACGCGGCGTCGATGGCGGACATGCCCGCGGCGGCCCCCACGGCGGCCTCAGCGCCTTCGAGTTCCGCGATCGCCCGCTCGAGTTGGGTGCCATTGGGACCACCGTAGCGACCGTAAATCTTCCCGTTTGCCTCCCCGCCGTAAATCGCCGCGACCTCAGCGAGATCGGCGAATTCGTAGGAAGATGCCTGAAAAAGCGGCGGGCTCGACGGCGCATTCGTAGGAATCTCGAGCCGCCCGGCATGGACGGCGGCCGTGTCGATGTGGCGGTCACTCACGAGAACCCCTCCGGTTTATCCACATTCCGGCCGAACGCGCCTGTGTACCGTGTGGACAGTTGTTGTCAGACGTTTCTCGCATTTGCGGCCCGTCCGACGGGGCCTTGTCGTGCGAGCGGCTTCGTCGCGATACGGCGGCGGAGGTTCGCAACGCGTTGCTCGCCCTGGCCCATTCCGCCGCGATGCTCGGCATCGACGGCTATGTCGTACGTGTTGAGGCGGATTCGGCGCCGGGAACGCCGGCATTCAACATCATCGGCTTGCCCGATCGATCCCTCGGCGAATCACGCGAGCGGGTGCGCTCGGCAATCTTCAATTCGGGTTTAGTGTTTCCGGCCGGAAAATTGCTGATCAACCTCTCGCCGGCCGACGTTCGCAAGGAAGGCCCCGGGTTCGATCTCGCCCTTGCGCTGGCGCTGCTCGCAATCGACGAGCAGATCGATCGACTCGCGCTGCAGAACTGCGTCGCGCTCGGCGAACTCGCGCTGGGCGGAACGCTGCGCGGCATCCGCGGCATCCTGCCGATGGTTATCGGTGCGCGCAACGCCGGTCTGCGCACGTTGCTCGTGCCGCGCGCGAACGCGAGCGAGGCCGCCCTCGTCGAAGGACTGACGCTGTACGCGCTCGATTCACTGCTCGATGCGGTCGCCGTCGTGCAAGGTCACGGCGCGAAGTTTCGATACAGCGAGCGCGCGCCCGAGTTTCGCGCCGAGCCCGATGCGCACGGCGACTTCGCCGATGTTCGCGGCCAGCGGCCCGCAAAACGCGCGCTCGAAATCGCGGCGGCCGGCGGTCACAACCTGTTGCTCGTCGGGCCGCCCGGCTGCGGCAAGACGATGTTGGCTCGGCGCCTGCCTTCGATCTTGCCGGCAATGAGCAACGACGAGGCGCTTGAGGTTACGAAAATCTACAGCATCGCGGGTTTGCTTGGCGACCGCAACGGCATCGTGCGCTCGCGTCCGTTTCGCTCGCCCCATCATACTATCTCGCAGATCGCCCTGTGTGGCGGCGGTGCGACGCCGCGCCCCGGCGAGATTTCGCTCGCGCAGCATGGCGTCTTGTTTCTGGACGAACTGCCGGAGTTTAGCCGGATGGCGCTCGAGGTGATGCGCCAGCCGCTCGAAGAAGGCACGATCGCGATCGCACGCGCGGCCGGAACGTTTACCTTTCCGGCGCGGTTTGCGCTGGTCGCTTCGATGAATCCGTGTCCTTGTGGATTCCGGGGCACGCGGACCAGCGATTGCCGCTGCGACGACGCTGCCGTCGCGAAATATGTCGCCAAGTTGTCGGGGCCGCTGCTCGACCGGATCGACCTGCACGTTGAGGTCGCGCGCGTTCCGTTCGATGAGATCGTCGCGCGCGAAGCCGGCGAGGCGTCTGGCGCGATTCGCCTGCGCGTCGAGTCCGCCCGCGCCGTGCAACGTGAACGTTACACCAAAGCGCGGACAATGACTAACGCCGCAATCGCCGCTCGCGACCTGCGGCGTTATTGCGCACTCGGCGCAGAGGCGACGTCGCTATTGCGCGATGCGGCTTCGCGCGGCCATCTCTCCGCGCGGGCGATCGACCGGATCGCGCGCGTCGCGCGCACGATCGCCGACCTCGCCGGCAGCAAATCGATTGAGGCCGTTCATCTGGCCGAAGCGATTGGCTATCGGACGCTCGAACGCAAAGGCCTCGCCGCGTGAGACCTTGCACTCGCTCGGAAATAACGGTATAACTGTTATACCTCCTTATGCGCTTCGATTTTGACGCGCGGAAGAGTAGGCGACTACGCGCCAACCCTAAAAGGGCCGTAGGTTTCGAGGAGGCGCAACAGCTATTCACGCGCCCGTACTACCTTGACCAGCGTTCAGATGCGCCTGAGCAATATCGTGCTGTTGGCTGGGTTCGCGGGCACCTCTACTCGGTCGTTTTCGAAATGCGTGAAGACGAGGAAGGCGAATACTATCACCTCGTCACCCTTTGGAAGGCAACCACACAGGAACGAAAACTCTATGAAGACCACTCGTAAAAAGAAACAGGCAGTTTCCGCCGATGAGATTGCTCGCCTCGCGGATCGAGGCGAAGATGTATCGCGCTTTTTTTCTAACCGAGGCCACGTGATGGGACCCGTTAGGAGAGTGAATGTGGATTTCGCTTCGCCAATGCTTAAGGAATTAGATAAGGCCGCGGAAGATCTAAACGTGAGTCGGCAAGCTGTAATCAAAACGCTGCTTCGCCAAGCCCTAGATCAACGCTACCTCGCTGCGACCGTCGCATCTCGAGGCAAGCGATAGGTTCATCGAAGAATGCGGAAGGCAGCTGGCACGATTCTGGCGGTGCTCTTCCTGTTCGGTGATGGCCGAGTGGGGATCGCCTCTCCTGTTTTCCTCACCGATAACCCGACTCGCCCTTCCGATTCTCGACTCTTGTTGGCAACTACAGGCGTGTTTCTTCAATATCAGCTCATCGCCACGGACGCGTTGCTTTCTGCCCGAATAACAATTCTCGATGAAATTACGAGTGCCCGCCGTACATTTACCCTGAGCTTCAATACGACCATCAACGGATCGCCGCTGAGGTGCGACAACGACGCCGTCGCGAGACGAGATTCGTTTGCGGCCGACGGAATACAACAATACCATCTCTGTGCAAGCCTACCGTCCTCGTTCCAGGCCGGTAAGACTCGCATCGCGATACTGTACTGGCCGCACGTAGATGCCGTGCCGCCGAATGCGCTTCATGACTACGACACGGAGCCGGCGTCAGACGCGCTTTGGGCGATCCGCGACAAATAAGAGCTTCTTCACAACTGAATTTAATCTCGTTCGCGCGCGCATCTCGCCTTGCACTACGAAGAACTCGCGCGGCGAGCTAGCAAAAGCAGTGGCATCGCATCAGCTGCAACTGTTTTGGTAGCCGATTGCTACGACATGTTCAACTTCGGTTGCTATAAGACTGCCCCAACCCACTGCCACGGCTCGATCCCGAACGATTGCCGATCTCGCAGCGTCCACGTCGATCAAACCCGCGCACGTCGCCGAAGCGATCGGCTACCGCGTGCTCGAACGCAAGGGAGTAGCCGCCTAAGAAGACCAGCGTTCGGTCTCATGGTTGCCTTGAGCCCTCCGGACATGGTATAGTATTCTACATGGAGCATGGTGGGGGCACCGGGCACGTCGGGAGTCGCATTCGAGTCGCACGGCAGGCGCGGGGGCTGACGGCAGCTGCCCTCGCCAACCGAGTCGGCGTGACGGAAAACGCTATTCGCAAAATCGAGTCGGGCGATTCGAAAGAGCCGCGTTTTTCCACTGGACTCCGAATCGCTCACGCCCTTGGGATCAAGCCCGACACTCTTATCAACGATCTCTCTGGCGACGAGCGCACCACCGTGGAGGTGAAGTCCGCGCCAGACCTCGCGTCTGCTTTACGGCAAATCCGAGCTTATCGAGATGCACTGCAACACGAAGGAGTTCAACATCTGCACGTCTTCGGCTCGGTTGCGCGTGGTAACGCCAGGTCGGAGAGTGACGTTGACGTTATCATAGACACGTCGCAGAAGGCCCGTTTTTCCCTTTTCAATCTTGCCGCGGTAAGCGAGATTCTGCAGTGCGCCTTGAATCGCCGCGTCGACGTCCTGACGCGACGAATGGTGGCGGAATCCCCATTATGTGAGGAAGCAGAGCGGGACGCAGTCAGTGCCTTCTGAGCCGTGGCTTGCTCCGAGCAGAGAGCAGCGCGCGGTCGATGCGCTAGACGCGATTTCAGCAATAGCCGAATTCATCGCCGCGACGGACAAGAATGCCTTCACAAACGATCGCAAGACGCGAAGCGCCGTCGAACGGGAGTTGCTGACGATCTCCGAGGCTTGTACAAAGATTCGGGAATTGGAAATTGACTCGAACCTTCCACAATCGGAACGCCTCGAAGCTCGATTTCCGAAAATTCCGTGGCAGCAAATCCGCGGCTTGGGTAGCGTCCTTCGACACGAGTATGGCCGAGTTGATGCCGAGATCATCTGGAACACCATCGCGGGGAGCGACCTCGCAGAATTACGGAATGCACTGATAAAAGCGATCCCCCGTCCGAAACGCAAGCCTTCAAAATAGGACGCTGATCGAGTCAGGGATGCACGGCCGGTCGTGCCGCCCGAACGTTCACCTATCCGGCCGGCTTCGCGCTCGTCGCGTCGATGAACCCGTGTCTCTGCGGCTTCAGAGGAACGCGCACGGCTGATTGTCGCTGTGACGATGCTGCCGTCGCGAAATATATTGCTAAACTTTCAGGTCCGCTACTCGATCGCATCGATTTGCAGGTTGAAGTCGCGTGCGTTCCGTTTGACGAGATCGTGGCGCGCGCGCCAGCCGAACCTTCGGCAGCGATTCGCGCGCGCGTCGAACTCGCACGGGCGATCCAACAACGACGTTATGTAGAATTCAACGACCGGACTAACGCTGCAATCGGAGCGCCCGAACTCAGTCGCTTCTGCGCGCTCGATCGTGAAGCAACATTACTGTTACGAAACGCCTCGCAGCGAGGCCGCCTGTCAGCCCGCGGTCTCGGCCGCATCACCCGCGTCGCGCACACGATCGCCGACCTCGCCGGTTGCGAGTCGATCGCCGCCGCACATCTAGCCGAAGCTATCGGTTACCGTACGCTGGAGCGCAAAGGTCTCGCAGCGTAAGCGGCTGGAGAAAGTCGGTCGTTTATCCGATTTCTACGCGTGACTTACGCGCCGAGGCCTTGGCTGAGCCAACGCGTTATTGCACGCCGCAGGTCCTCGAGTTGTATCGGCTTGGCCACATAGTCGTCCATTCCGACCGACAAACATGCGTCGCGATCACCGGACAACGCGTTTGCCGTCATAGCGACGATCGTAACGTGTCTTCCGGTAAGCGCTTCAGCCTTCCGAATTTCTCTCGTCGCCGAATAGCCGTCCAAGATTGGCATCTGACAATCCATGAGGACGAGATCGAAATCTTTACTCATGACGGATTCAACTGCCCTCTGACCGTTGGGAACCACGACGATCTCGCTCCAACCGAGCTTGGTGAGCTGCTTTTTGATGACCCGCTGGTTGACTTCGTTGTCTTCGGCAACCAGGATGCGGCCAATTCGCTGAGGCGCCTCGGTCGTCGAACCGGCTATCGTAGCGACGGACGGTTCCTCGCTTTTTCGCTCCATAACCTTAGCGATGGAATCGAAAAGCTGCGACTGCCGAACCGGCTTCGTTAAGAAAGCCGAGAAGCCGGCGGCGAGCGCCATCCTCCCAACGTCCCCATCGTTAAAGGCTGTGATCATGATCATGCGCAGATTGGCGAGGCGGAGGTCCAAACGGATCATTCGGGCAAACTCGAGGCCTTCGTTGTTTTCGGTGGGTAGATCGATCAATGCTAGGCCCACCGACTGGGGCGCTCTTGCGAGTTGCGCTAACGCCTCCGTCGCGGTTCCAAACGATTCGGCGACCATTCCCCACGATCGAAGCTGCCGACCCAGAGCGTCGCGCGCCTTTTCGTCGCCGCCTACCAGCAGCGCACGAAGCCCACGCAAGCGCTCGGTCAGTTCATGCGACACCGCCTTGTGGGCTGTGCCTTGGAACCAGGCCGTAAACGAGAATGTCGAACCCTCGCCTTCAGCACTCTCTACTTTGATATCCCCGTGCATGAGTTCGACCAGTCGCTTGGAAATCGAGAGACCCAGGCCGGTTCCGCCGAAGCGCCGCGTGGTAGAGGCGTCCCCCTGCGTAAAGGGATTGAAAAGCTCGGCCTGCACTCGGGGTGGCATTCCAATGCCTGTATCGCTCACGCTGAACCGAATGCACACCTCCGCGACGCTGCGCACCTCAAGGCTAGCGTTCACGGAAACGGTTCCAGCCTCGGTGAACTTAAGCGCGTTGCTTAGCAAGTTAATGAGCACCTGACGCAGGCGCCCTGGGTCGCCCAAAAGACGCTGGGGCACGGCCGAATCGACATACGTAGTAAGGGACAAGTGCTTCGCGTGGGCCTGAGAGGCGAGGAGCGCGGCGGCTCCCTCGATCACGCGAATCGGCTCGAACTCTATGACTTCGAGATCGAGCTTACCGGCTTCGATTTTCGAGAAATCGAGAATATCGTTAATGATCGTCAAGAGAGCGTGAGCCGAATCGCGGATCGTCATCGCGCACTCGGTCTGCTCTTGCGAGAGGCCGGACTGCAAGAGAAGGTCGCTCATCCCGATGATGCCGTTCATCGGCGTGCGAATCTCGTGGCTCATTGTAGCCACGAAGTCGCTCTTCGCTCGCGCAGCGTCGACTGCCTGATCGAGCGCACGTGCGAGATTCTCTCGCGCTCGCTGCAGTTCCTCATTTGCCTGGGTCATCTGCTCATGAACTTCCCGTTGGCGTTCGGCTTCGATTCGACTCCGCGTCGCTTCGTGCCGGCTTCCGAGCGTAATCATACGCGCCGTAGCTCTGCGGTTGTCTCTCTCTCGTAGCGCGGCAAACGCGCGGCGCGAATACTTCAACGCCCGATCGTTATCGCCAGTCGCATCCCAAGCTTCCGACAGGTCGTTCAAGAGCCGAGCGGACGCGACCCATCCCTCCGTAGCCAACCCCAAACGGAGCGCTTCTTCGAGGAAATGGACTTGGACGCTCGGCGCCGTCATGTGCGCCGGCGCAGGTACCGCGTGTTTCTGGGATATTTCAGCTAGTGCGGATGCAATTCCGACGCCTTGGCTCTTTACGCTATCGTCGACGGCGATTTGCTGCGCTTGCCGTACCCGATCGAGAGCCTCCGCCGGCCTGTCGCAAACGGAGAGCGCTCGCGCTTCGGTGATAAGTGCGGCGGCTAAGCCTTGCGCGTGTCCGTCGCGGCGAAACAAATCCGCTGCGATGCTGAGCGGCACCAGAGCCTCCTCGGCCCTCCCCAGCTCGAGAAGCGTCTCTCCAAAGGAAGCGTGAACGGCCGCTTTATTGGCGCCTCCCGGCAAGGGCTCGAAGCATTGCACCGCTTCCGTTAGGGCCTCGTGGCTTCGTTCCAGTTGGCCCAAGTCTCCCAGCAGCTCGCCCAGCCTCATCAGACAGTTCCCGACGACGAGGCGCCAATTGGCGGCTCTCGCGAGTCCAAGCGCGTCCTCAACGAGTTCGGAAGCGCTATCGTAGTCGCCGAGTTCTCGCATCAAGCCAGCTGCGTTCAGTCGGGAGATAATCGCGTGCCGAATCATGCCGGCCTGTAGCGCCGCCTGAGAGGCTCGAACATGGCACACGATGCCCCTAGCAACCTCCCCTGTGACTGACGCCAAGTAGCCTTCCGTTGAGGCGTACAGCGCGTCGAGCGACGGGTGGCGTGGCCTCATTTCGAGCGCAGCCTTCAACTTCAGCTCTACCGTAGCCGGATCGCGAAAGCCCATGAAAAACATGTGGTGGGCCTCAACCACGGCCAGTCGTAACCGATCGTTGCTGCGCGCAAAACATACCGCCGCATCCGAGCAGGCCGCGATCGTGCGCTCCATGTCCCCACGCTGGTGCGCAACGAAGCTTTCGACCACGAACGCATCGCCTTCGCCAATTGCGTCGCCCAAACCGCGAAATGCGTCTAGGGCTGACGCAACCAGCCCCGGCGCATCGTCGAGACGCGCAAACAGCACAGAAGCTTCGGCGCGAATAAGGGATACGCGAGCCGCGAGATGCGCGAGCGGTTCTCCTTTAGCCTCCGCGAGCAGGGCTGCGGCTTCATCGGCCAATGAAAGCGCGCGGCTGCTATCGCGTTGGCGCAAGTACCATGCAAGCTGCACGAGCGCGGCACAACGATCGCGGCCGGCGACCACCGGCAGGCTAGCCTCCAGCGCGGCGACATCGCCGTCGAGCGCGTACAGGTATTGCGGCCAGGCCGCTATCGTCGCGGGCATGTCCCTGCTAAGTGATAACACTACACCTTCCCTTCGGCAGGGTGCTCGTTCTGGCCCAACACAGATCAGTGCTAAGGCAGAACCGTGACGCGGCGTACACTTGCCTGCGAGGAAGCATCGGGCAAGACATTTTTTACGATAATATAGGTGCTGCACTCGCCACGAGTGCGCTCAAGGAATGAGTCATCACATGAACACGATCGTGATGGTCGACGATTCGTCGATCCAACTGCGCTTGTACGAGCAGATGTTGAAGACGCTGCCGGACACCGAAGGCGTTCCGTTCACGTCTCCGATCGAGGCGCTAACATGGTGCGAACAAAATCGACCAGACCTTATGCTGGTCGATTACAATATGCCGAAGTTGGACGGCCTAGAGTTCATCCGGCGCTTTCGCCTGTTGTACGGCGAAACGCCAGTGCCGATTGTGGTCGTCACGGCAGATATCGATCGAGAGTTGCGGCGCAACGCCCTTGAACTGGGCGCAGACGATTTTCTGAACAAGCCTGTCGATGACATCGAACTTCGCACCCGCGTCCGCAACATGCTACGGATTCATGAGCATCGCCGGATGCTAGCGAATAACGCCGCCTGGCTTTCCGAAGAGGTACGTCGCGCTACAGCTTCGATCGCGGACCGGGAATGTGAAACCATTTACCGTCTAGCGCGAGCCGCTGAGCACCGCGACAACGAGACTGGCGATCACGTCATCCGCATCGGGCTCTTCGCGGCTTGTGTCGCGCGCGCATTAGGCTTGTCACTAGGAGAGCAAGAACTATTACGGCTCGCCACTCCAATGCATGACATTGGGAAGGTCGGAACGCCGGACGCCATTTTGCTAAAACTGGGGCCTCTGACCGCCGCCGAGTGGCAAATTATGAAGCAGCACGCGGTTGCCGGCTACGAGATCCTGCGCGATAGTAAGTCTGCGCTATTGCAAAAAGGCGCCGAAATCGCGCTTTCCCATCATGAAAAATTCGACGGAACAGGATACCCGTTTGGATTAGCAGGTGATCAGGTTCCACTTTCCGGACGGATCGCCGCAGTATGCGACGTGTTCGATGCACTTCTCTCAAAGAGACCGTACAAGGAGCCGTGGCCGCTACCGCGCGTGCTCGAGCATATCGAGAACGAGTCCGGCCGCCACTTCGATCCGCACATCGTCGGCGCGTTCAAAGAAGTGTTACCTAGATTGCTCGAGATTCGCAACCGGGTGGCGGCGGTACACGCGGGCGCGCTCGGGGAGAGTTTCTATGAACGAAAAATCGCTTGACCTAAGCGTTTTGCGAACGATTTTCGAAGACGACGTATTGGAGATTTCTAACCTGCTTGCCGAAGTGGCGAAGACAGTTACGCGCGTTGAGGACCGGCTAACCGAGGCTTCCGAGCGGCAGGAATGGACCAGTGCCGGCAAACTGCTGCATGAGATGAAGGGTGTGGGCGCAAGTACAGGTTGCGTGGAAGTTGCGTATCTTTGCGAATCCACTGAAGCCGACCTCGCTGCTCATCGCTACGACCGCATACCGGGACGCCTTCAATCCCTCCGGTCTGCGTGCAATCGTTTACGCGTCGCCATCCGCGAGGCCTCGGTGCGTGAACCAGCCTGATGGCTCCTTTGGCACGCTAAGCAGCGGCGCGAGCAACTCACGGACGAACGCTTCGAACCAGTTCAGCTAGACGTCTGAGAAGCGCGAAGTCAGAAGCACCAGTGTGTTGACGTTTTGTTAAACGGGTCGAGGCGCGAGTCCGAGGTTCTGCCATGGCTCGATTGACGGCGGACTGAGGCACTCCCAGCAGTTGGGCCAGCAACGCCCGGTGCGAGCGATAAAGAACGACCCGCCCCCGCTCCCAATCGCCCCAAGTCGTCGGGTCTACCCCGAGATGCCTCGCTGCCTCCCGGATAGACCATCCCCGCGCCCTGCGTTTGGCAAGGAGCCGCTCCGGAATAGTCTCTGGAGCTGGGAACGGATCGTAGCCCAAGAACCTAAGGATGGCCGGGATTTCGTCGATCTGTGGGTGCGTCTTCTCGCTTTCCCAATGGGTGATCGTCGCGCTCGTCACGCCGAGTTGGGCCGCTGCTTGCTTCTTATTGAGCCCAAGTGCGAGCCGGCGCTTTCGGATATGCTCTCCCTGGGTCTGAGGTTGAAAGTCACTTTCCTTCGGCTTGGGCGCCTTAAGCCGAAGCGGGACGAGTCGCAAAAGAGCAACGCGTCCCTGTCCTTGTGGATTTCGGGGCACGCGCACGAGCGATTGCCGCTGCGACGATGCGGCGGTTGCGAAATACGTCGCGAAGTTGTCGAGGCCACTGCTCGACCGAATCGACTTGCACGTCGAGGTGGCGCGGGTACCCTTCGACGAGATCGTCGCGCGCGAGCCGGGTGAGCCGTCGAACGCAATTCGCGGTCGCGTGAAAGCATGGCGCATCCTTCGCGAGATGCATGCGCGAGCGCCGGCTCAAGCGTTCGACGGCCAAGGAGCGGCCCGGGCCGACCACCGCTGGAACAGCAAGAATACCCGCATCGCGTACGCTTCGACGACGATCTCGCTTGCGATGCTGGAGTTTCTCGCGCGCTTTGAGGACCGCACGGCAGCACCAACCGACCTTGTTCTCGTCGGTGCCAACATCCCCGACGAGTCGGTCGACGACAGGATGCGCCGCGTACCTTCCGATTGGTACGCCTTCCCGCCGCCCCCAACCGCTCGCGCCTTCGGCGATCGCTGGGTTGCGGAACAACGATCTCTGGCTCTAATCGTTCCGGCCGTCGTGCTCCCGCGATTACCTGTCGTCTTGGAACGGAACGTCCTGATCAACCCTCTGCATTCGAAATTTAGCGGCCTCAACTACGAAGGACCCTTCCGCATCCGACTCGACGAACTGTTGACGGCGTAGCCCCGAGGCCCTGTGATAAAATAGAGTCATGCAGCGTTTCGCTTTTGCCTCTCAGCACGCCGTCAAGGCCGCACTGGCTCTGGCTGTCGCACTCGGCGTAGCGGCCGTTCCCATCGCAATGACGCGTGCGGATTCCGCAACAGCCGACTCGATGTCGTGCCCGCGGCACTTCTTGTCGCTCGCCTGGAAGGAGCTGCAGAATTGCGCGACCGCCTACGCGGCGCGCGGGCTCTCTATCCACGCCTTCGCGCGCAACGGCGACGCCTTCGCCGGGTCGTTCGAACCTGGGCCGCCGCGGACACTCGATCTATCGAATCTTCCGTGGAATGCGTGCAACCCGAGCGTCGCGATCCTCGACGGGGAGCCCGATAACGTGCCGACCATCTGCGGCGATAAGAAACGGGATCCGGCAACCCAGGTCGTCATGCTCGAAGTGAATTACCGCAATGGACGCGCCGCCGACATCGACGTCGATCCCGGCAACCCGAAGATTCGCAAGCGCTACGTCGCGATGATCTCGAGTCTTGCTGCGAAGAGGCTCGTCCCGTATCGCGTCGTCATTCATCAAAAAATCGGCGCGGGCGTCTCGCCCGAAGCCGGGATCATCGTGCAACGCCTCTCGCCCGGCGATACCGCTAGCGCCTATCTTCCCGACGCAGCGACGCTCGCGGCATTCGAGCGACGCGCCCAGGCGAAAGGTCTTCAGCCGTTTCACTACGACGGCAATGCCGCGATTTGGCGACGCCACGTCGGAAAGACGGTCGTGATGCGTAAACAGCTCTCGGAGACGGCGTTTGCGACCGTCGATGCCGGGCAGACGGCCGCGGGGCTCGCGCTCATCGATCTCTACCACGACAAAAATGGGTGGCGCGCCATTTGGGCCCTTTAAGCGGTTTAACCGCGCGCTCGAACGCAAAGGCCTTCCGGCGACACAGTAAGGGGACGATGGAGTGACCCCGCGGTTTTTGGACAGGTCAGGCGCTTAATTCGCGTTGCCGGTTGCGGCATTTGATGGTACCCGGTTTCTCGTACGGGTAGCAGGACGCCCTCCGGAGGTGCATAAGGGGTCCCTATGTTGGCTCTGGCCGCGATTACGCTAGTAGTCATTAGCCTAGCATACTTTGCCTTCTTGACCACCGTCGCGAAACGTGGATTTGCTGCGGGAAAGTATGATGCGCCCCAGGCGGTAAGATTATATCAGGGAGCGGCCTTTATCCCGATTGTGTTCGGTGTCGCCGTTATATTGCTGACAAGCTCGATATCCAAAGAGATCCTTAGCCCCACTCTCGTCGGTAATTTTACGATGGCCCAGCAAACGACAACCACCCTCGTCGCTCTCTTCGCTATCCTCTTTGGAGCAATCTTTCTAATGCGGTCTACTCAGTTTGTAGATCGCACGCGACGCTAAAGCGAGAGCGCGCGCGGCCACGATCCTCAGCTCGATGCGGCCGTCCGCGAGTTGCTGCGGCATCTCGGTTCGACCCGCTAACGAAACATCGTCCCCGGCTCCACGTATCTTGCGTACAAAAGGGGACGCAATGAAACTCGTTACGCTTCTTGGTCTGATGCTATTTCTCGGCGGGGCCCAAGTCTGTGCCGCCGCGGACGCGCCCAAACCCACGCCGGCGCAACGAATTCTCGATAGCCGGTCTGCGATAACGGTCGAAGGCGGCCAGCTCGCAGGTACGGGCGCGGGAGTGCTTCACGACGCGACGCAGCACGCGGACTACGTTCTCCTCGGCGAAGATCACGGGACCGCCGAGATCCCAAGGTTTGCCGATGCGCTCTTTACGTCGCTCGTGCCATCCGGTTTTCAGACGACCGTCGTTGAGACCGGGCCTGAGTTGAGCACGCAACTCCAGAAATGGATCGCGCAGCCCGCGGGCGTTAAGCAGTTCGTCGCATTCGAGTCCCGCTTCCCCGCCACGACCGCCTTCTTTAGCTGGCGCGACGAGTACGCATTCCTGCGTCACGCGTACACCGTCACGGGTGGAAAGCTTCAAGTCTGGGGAATCGATCAGGAGTTAATGGGAGCCTCAGGTTTCTTGCTCACGTCGATCCAGGCCGAGAACCCGGGCCCGCGCTCGCGCGCGCTGCTGGCTGCACTCCTTCAAGAGAACGTCAAGGCCGATGCGGCAGCATACAAGTCCGGCGACCCGTCGGCGACGCTCATGATGACCGTCTCGCGCGATAAACTCACGGCGCTGCGAGCATCGCTGCAAACCGATGGAACTCCGACGGCGCTTCGATTCGCCGACGCCCTGCTCGCGTCGCGCGACATCTACGTCAACTGTTGTAACGCACTCGCCACGCAATCAAACCGCGATCGCGCGCACCTGATGAAGCGGAATCTCGCCACCTATCTGGCTGCGCCGGGGGCAACTCGAAAGAAGCTCTTCTTCAAATTCGGCGAGGAGCATCTCTACCGCGGCTTCAACGTGGTCCGTAACAACGATATCGGTAACTACGTTGCGGAGATCGCCGATGCCGCCGGCAAGAGCGACGTGCACATACTCGCTCTGGGGACCGGCGGCGAGCAGATCAAATTCGCGGGGATGGGTCACTGGACGCATGCGAAATATTCGATCTCGGACGACGAGCACGTCCGCTTCAAGTATCTCATGCCGTTCGTCGATGCCGCCTTGCCCACCGGCTGGACGTTATTCGATCTGAGACCATTCCGCACGCGCTTCAACGCGATGCAGATTGCGGACAAGGATTTCGAACGGTTGGTCTGGGGCTACGATTTCCTGTTGCTTATTCCCAACACGACGTCCGACGATCCGCTCGACCCGAGCGTGTTCTAATTCGCGTCGGATTCCGCCGGACCGTTGCGCGTTAGTTCGGGGCGCCGCTCGGGGCAGCGGTTCGATGCCGTACACCACGTCTCGACCGAGGCGCTGATTTTTCTTGGGCAACTCGATCCCGAAGCGCTCGGGCCAAGCATCGAAGACGCGACGCACTATGAGCCGACGCCGATCGAGCACGTCGCCACGCTGCTAGATGCGATCCCCATGCCGCTCGAACGGGCGACCTTCGTCGATCTCGGCTGCGGGATGGGGCGCGTGCTCTTGCTCGCCTCGCTCCGCCCGTTCCGGCAAATCGTCGGTGTCGAGTTTTCTGCCGCCCTGTGCGAGGTCGCGCGCGAGAATGTGGCGGCCTTCGACCCGGCCTTACGCCGATGTCGCGACTTGCGCATCGTCCGCGCGGACGCGAAAGACTTCGCGCTGCCGCGCGGCGATCTCGTCGTCTATATGTACAATCCGTTTCGCGGCGCCGTCATGCAAGCCGTCGCCAAACGTCTCGCGCGAGCGGCCGGCGAGAAGCGCGAGGTCATCGTCATCTACCACACGCCGCTCGAGCGCGCCACGATCGAGGCCACCGGAGCGTTCGAAGTCGCCGCGGCGTTCCCGTGCGGCGTCGTTTACCGGCGCGCGCTGAGGTAGCTGATCGGCGCGCCTACGGCCGAGGCGCGCTGGTAGAATTCGCGATCGGATTCGGTCCAGTAGTCGCGCAGAGCCGAGAGGAGCTGGGCGGCGCGGCGCAGATCGCCGCGGTGAAACTCTTCCATCGCCACGCGCCGGCAATGCTTGACGATCAGCGCCTCGCGATGCCGGGCCCGGAACGCGGCGACGTCCCCGCGCAAGAAGTCTTCGCAATGCTCGGCGAGCAGACCGCGCATGCGGGCTGCCTCTGCCAGAAACGCGTCGGGTTCGCGCACGTCGACACGACGCCGGACGCCGGGGACTGTGAGCGCGAGCACATCGGTCAAGAGATGCGACTCGCCGGTTGCCTTCTCTTCGAGGGTCACGTCGAGCGCTGCGTCGCGCATCAGATCGTAGTTAACGGCTACGGCGCCGCGCGGCGCGTTGTACCAGGCGCCGGTCGGGATATCGCTGGTGCGGGCCAAGGTGAAGCCGTGCTCGTGCACGAGGAACCCAAACTGGGCCTCGACGAGCGGCAGGACGTTGGCGCCAATAACGTGAGCGTTCATTCTTATCAACGTGTTCGGGCCGCCGCACCCGCGACGTTATGTTGAAACGCAGCTAGTGATCCACACCTCACCCCCAAACTGTGATGCGCAACGCTTGCCCCGAGGGTTCCGGGCAGGCTGACATGAGCCGGAGCGCCCTAGTAGTAGAATTTCGTTAGAGGCCAGAGTTTCGGCAGCGGCGTCTTCAGACCGCGGCATACGAAGATCGGCCGGTCGTTCTCGAACGGCATCACGAGCGGGTGCGAGTACGTCGCCGCGCGCTCGACCGACCGGCACCGGCCGCGCATGTCGGTTTCATTGCTGCCTAAACGAATCAGGACGCTGCCGTCATATCCCCGTGGTCCCCACAAGAAATACTGGTTGTGTCCGCTGAGCGCCGGCGGCAACCCGTAACGCCCACCGAAGAAATCGATGGCGGCCGCCTCACCGTAGTTGCCGGCGAAGATTGCCGCCTTCGCGCGATCGGCGGGCGGGAGAGCATCGTACACGCGCGCGACCGTCGCAACCATCTCGGGCCAACCGAACATATCGGCCCAATCTTGTTGCACCTTCGGTTGCCGCGCTTGGTTTTCCGTACTCGTGTCCGGCAGCGGCAGCGCGTGCCGGTAGGCGATGAACGTCTCGATCGGAAGTATCGGTTCCACGAGCGGCAGCAGCACGAGCCCTGCCAGCACCGCTATCCCTATGGCGATCGGGCGAAGCTTTGCACGCAGCGCCGTCCAACGCTCGATCGCCACAGCGCCGGCCGCGAAGAGCACCGGATAGATATCGGCCATGTAATAGTGTTTGGCGTGAAACGCGATCATGAGAGCCAGCAGAGCGGCATAGGCATAGCCGAGCCATCGCAAACGCGACTGCAACAGCAACCACACGAGCCCGGCGAGCCAGACTAGCGCGAGCAGTGGATTGGTGATGACGAGTTGCATCAGCGCGTGCTGCAACGGCCCGAGGACGACGTTCTTGCCCTGCTGTCCGTTGCGAAGCAATTCCGCCATTGGAAAACCATGCGCCGCTTGCCATAGCGCGTTCGGCAGGGCGATCGCCACGCCGATGCCGGCGCCGGCCCAAAACCATCGCGTCGCGAACGCGCGCCACTCGCGGGCAGCCAGCAATCCGGCAATCAGCGCGACGATCAAGAACAGAATGCTGTACTTGCTTTCGAAAGCGAAGCCGAAGGCGAGGCCGGCGCCGAGCCAGTAACGCGGCCGGCCGTCGAGCGCGCGCGCCATGCACAGCACGCCGAGCGGCCAGAGCCACAGCCCGGGCATGTCGGTCCCGGCCTTCATTCCTAGCGCCACGAGCACGGGCGAAAGGCCGGCGCAAAGCGCGCCGAATATTTGCGCGAACGCGCCCCCGCCGAAGTGCTGCACCAAACGACACGTGACGAAGACCGAGGCAGCCGCGAAGATCGCTGCTTCGAATCGCAACAGAAACAGCGACTGCCCGAACACCTGCGTCGTGGCCGCCAAGAGCGGAACGACCGGCGGCTGATCGACGTAGCCCCAATCCGGATGCCGTCCACAAATGATGAAATAGAGTTCGTCGCGGAAAAACCCGTAGTGCGGGTTGGCGAGCGCATGAAACAGCAGCGTCGCGGCGGCAGCCCACCAGGCGATTTTGGCGTCACGATTCATGCGCACATCCTAACGGTGCGGCTTGGACCTGTCTTGAACGAAAACAGCGTCCCAGCTCGCGCGTTACGCTTCGGGAGGCAGCAGTTGCGGGATGCGCTCACCGTCGAGAAACGCGGATAACTCGGCCAGCGAGAATTGCATGCCGGTGTAGAACTGGCCGAACGAGGCGTACGCGGCGCTGGCTTCGTCGAAGCGCATCTCATAGATCAGCTTTTTGAAGACCAGCGGATCGTCGGCGTAGAGATCGACGCCCCACTCCCAATCGTCGAAGCCGATCGAACCCGAGATCACCTGCGTGACCAGACCGTGGAACGAGCGGCCGATCCTTCCGTGATCGAGCATCAGCCGGGCGCGGGCTTCATACGAGAGGCGATACCAGTTGACGGTCTCGCCCCGCTTCTTATCCATCGGATAGAAACAGACGTAGCGGCGCGACGGAACCTTGGCCCATAGCCGGGCGGCATTGCGCGGCTCTTGCGCCGCTCTCTCGAGCAACGCATCGAAGGCGTCGCTCCACTCCTGCGAATGCGCCTTGAGATTTCGCTCGCTCAACTCGATGTGAAAGCGCGCCGTCGCTTCGTAGAGCCCGAGTTCGAGAATGGAAACGTACGACGAGAGCGGCGCAAGAAATTCCGCCAGTCTTAGTTTATCGAAGCCGATCTGCACTTCGCCCAGTCGGTCGAAGGACTTCGCGTAGTGCGTCAGCATCAGGTCGCATTTGTGCCCGAGCATCTGCGCGAGCGAGACGTCGCCATCGGGATCGGCAGCCAGTGGCGCGAGGAACGCCGTAGCCTCGCGAACGAGTTTCTCTTGGCCCTTCCCCGGCAACGCATCGAACGCGCGACGGTCGAAACGGAACATGCGATGCAAGATATGCCAGCTATCGAGCGACTCCGGAACGTCGGGGTGCCGCATTATGCGCGCACCTTGATCGCGGCCATGCGGCGCTGCTCGGCTTCGACCTCGGCCAGGAGCGCCTGCGGCCGCTCGCGATACTTGGCCCAGAGTTGCGGCATGTGCGCGATATCGTCGAGCACGCGCGCGAAGACCGCGTTGACGGGCGTAGGAACGCCCAACTTACGCCCGGCCGCTGCGATCGCGCCGTTGAGCACGTCGACCTCAGTGCGGCCCTTGGCGGCGCGCAGATCGAGCAAGAGCGACGGCGGCTTGCGGCCGCGCGCGCCGCTGATACGGCTCGTCAATACTAAGCGGGCGACCGGAGTCGGCAGCACGACGACGCCTTGCAAGGCCCGCACCGGATAGCTCGGCAGATCCATCGCTTCGATGCCGAGCGCCCGCATCACCGCCGCCGCCTCGCGCAGCGCGCGGACTTCGAGCGCGAACATGCTCTCCATGTGCACCAGACGTTCCGGCAATAAGTTCAAAATCGCGCACGAGGCGTTGGCGACGATGTTCAAGGTTAGCTTCGACCATTTCATCGAGCGATAGTCCGAGGCGACCTTCACCGGAACGTTCGCCGCCTCGAAGGCTGCCACGAGCCAGTTGTGCGCGACGCTGCCGACCGGTGCGAGCGCGATTCCGCCCGAATTGGATGCAGCGACTTGGCCGTCGCGAGACTTATCGACGGGAACCGTCAGCGCGCACGACACGATCGCGTCGGCGCCGAACGCCGCGGCGAGTTTCTCTTCGTTGCCGACGCCGTTCTGCGGACACAGGATCGTAGCGCGCGAGTCGGCTCCGAGCGCGCGCTGCAGGGCCAGGATCGCCGCGTCGGTGTCGTACGACTTCACGGCGACGATCGCAAGATCCGCGCTGACCGGCGAGACATCATCGAGCCGCCGCGGCGCATACGCAATCGTGGCGCTGTCGCCGCGCAACAGATCGCCGAAATACGTTCCAACGGCGCCGGCGCCGGCAATATAGACGTTCACGTGCTGAGGTCTTTCGTTGCGTGGCCGGTAGAACCAAACCCCCCAGATCCACGCGCGGTATCTTTGGAGAACTCGCTCACGATTCGGAACAGCGGCCGGACGACGGGGAGAAAGATCAGTTGCGCGATGCGATCGCCCGGTTTGATGACGATTGCCTCGGAGCCTTGCCCGCTGCGATTCCAAACGCTGATCATGAGCGGTCCGGAATAGTCGGCATCCAGAACTCCGACGAGATTGCCCATCACCAGACCTTTTCTGTGGCCTAACCCGGACCTTGGAACGATCAATCCCGCAATCTGCGGATCGCCGATATGCACCGAGATCCCGGAGGAGACGAGTTGCGCCGGAGCCTGGGGTTGTACGACGAGTTGCCCATTGATGCAAGCAAAGAGATCGACCGCTGCGGCCATCTCGCTTTGATACCGTGGCAGACCCCACTCGTTGACACGCGCGTCGAGAATCTTGACCTCGACGATCAGCGTCGTGCCTTGCGCAAGCCGAGCGGCGTCGTCTTCACTTGGAAAGCTCGGCCAGTTCCGCTTGGAAGCTGCCGATGTCGTCGAACGAGCGGTAGACGCTAGCGAAGCGGATGTACGCGACCTTGTCGAGCTTCCTGAGCGCTTCCATCAGCTTCTCCCCGATCATCGTGGTCTGGACTTCATTTTCCCCGCGCGAGAACAGCTCGCGTTCGATCGTGGCCACGACCTCTTCGATCTGGGCTTCGGAGACCGGCCGCTTCTCGCATGCGCGGCGCAAGCCGCTGACGACCTTCTCCCGGTTGTAAAGCTCGCGGCGGCCGTCCTTTTTGACGGCGTAAAGCCGCGGCGCTTCCATCCGTTCGTAGGTCGTGAAACGGCCCTTGCAGGCCAGGCACTCACGCCGGCGGCGAACGACGCTCTCGTCGTCCCGCGAGTCAACCACGCGGGTCTCGCTCTTTCGGCAACTCGGACAGATCAGGGTGTGACGGAGCCTCCACGAAGCGGCCCCACTAGATATGGGGCCTCCTCGCAGTATACGGTATTTTATATGGGGGGTCTAACCCCCAAGCCCGTTATCCTAAGCGGCGCCGATCTTGAACATCTTCGTCCCGCAGACAGGGCACTTGCCCTCGGTCGCGGGGCGGCCGTTCTTCATGGTAATCTGAACGGCGTCTTTCATCTCGCGCTTGGACTTGCATTTGACGCAGTACGCCTGCGGAGCTGCCATCTCTCGTTTCCTTCCGGTGGTCGGCCGCGGAGCGTCCCCCGACGAATCTGTAGGGGTTGGGGCAGCGGTCGTTATTGCCGCCGACCCTTCTGGGGGCTAGACCCGTTTCCTCGCAAAACCGGGTCACTCGCCGCATACTCGTCGAGGAAGCGGCCTGGCGACCCCGCCGGGAAGGGCCCTCGCCGGCTACAACTAATTCTTTCGTTGATGGATGGGCTACGCCGGGGCTGATACCGCTCGGGGGCCCGAATAGAAGGCGCTTGACGGGCGCTCGACCCAACGTGATTCGAGCGCGATGTCATTTAATGATCTCCGCTGGGTCGCGCGCGATGAGGTCTTCACGACGCGGCCGCACGCCGCCGAAGGCCTGAAACTCAAGGGATTGTGGGTCGCCGGATCGCTCGCCGGCCTCGCGCGCCGGACGATCGCGGTAGTCGGGACGCGCGCCCCGTCGGATGCCGGACGGCGCCGCGCGCACGAGTTCGGTTCGCAACTCGCACGAGCCGGCGTCTGCGTCATCTCGGGGCTCGCGCTCGGCGTTGACGGCGCTGCCCATGCCGGCGCGGTCGAAGCCGGCGCGCCGACGATCGGCGTTCTCGGCGGCGGGCATAACGAGTTCTATCCAAAGCGTAACCGGCAACTCGCCGAAGCGATGCTCGCGAGCGGCGGCGCAGTCGTCTCGCCCTTTGCGCCGGAGCATCCGGCGCATCCGCCGCAATTCTTGCAACGCAACGGCATCGTCGCCGCGCTCGCCGAGGCCGTCGTCGTAATCGAGGCGGCCGAGCGCAGCGGCGCGCTCAACACCGCGGGCTGGGCGGCGGCGCGAAGCGTTCCGGTCTTTGCGTTGCCCGGCGACGTCGACCGGCCGAAAGCAGCGGGCTGCAATGCGCTGATTCGCGACGGCGCGACGCTCGTTCGAAATGCGGAGGACGTGCTCGCGGACTTGGGTTTCGCGGAGTGCGCATCGCCGGCCGCCGGCAGCGCGCTCGCACCCACGTTACGGGCCGATCCGCTCGAGACTGCGTTGCTCGCAGCGCTGGCCGATCCGTGCGATCTCGAATCGCTGCTCGATACGGCGAACGCGTCGACCGGCACGCTACTCGCCGCGCTCATGCGCCTCGAGATCGACGGCCTCATCGAGCGCAGGGGCGATGGGACGATCGCGCGTCTGCGCTGAACCAGTCAAGCGTGAAGATTCGGCTGATCGCGGTCGGAAAGATTCGCGAGGCGTACGTTGCGGCGGCGCTCGTCGATTTTCGTGCGCGGTTGCGTCACTACTACACGTACGAAGAAGTCGAGGTCGCCGCGGCACACGGCGCCGATCCCAGCCGCGCGATGCGTGAAGACGGACAACGGGTTCTCAAAGTGCTCGAAGCCGGCGACGTGCTCTGGCTCCTCGAGCGCGACGGCACCGAACTCTCGAGCGTCGAACTCGCGCAGCATCTGCGCGCACTCGCCGACGGAGGGACCCAGCGTTTAGTACTCGCGATCGCCGGCGCGTACGGCGCAAGCGAAGAACTGGTCGCGCGCGCCGACCTGCGCTGGTCGCTTTCGCGCTTGACCTTCCTGCACGAGTGGGCGCGCGCGCTCGTGGTGGAACAGCTCTACCGGGCAGCGAAGATCGCCCGCAATGAGCCCTACCATCACTGACGAGGCCGCCTCCGGCGCCGCGCTGACGCGGATCGCCGCGGCGCTAACGCGGGCCGCCGCCGCGCTCGTCCCGGGCGATGCGCTGCCTGAGGTCGTCTTTGAAGCCCCGCGCAATTTGGATTTCGGCGACTTCGCATCGAACGTCGCCTTGCAGTTGGCGAAGCGCGCCCGCCGCGCGCCGCAGCAGCTCGCGATCGAATTGCTCGAGCGCATCTTCGCCGACGATTCGTCACTCCGCGAGATCGTCTCGGAGGCGACGCCGCTGGGCGGCTTCATCAACGTGCGGCTCGCTCCGCTCGCGTGGCAGCATGCGGTCGCAACGATCCTGCGCGAGGGCGCCGACTACGGTCGTGGTGCGCCGGCCGGCGAGCGCATCTCACTCGAATTTGGCAGCGCGAACCCGACCGGGCCGCTCGTCGTGGTGCAGGGCCGCACGCTCTCGCTCGGTGATTCGATCGCGAACGCGATGCGCTTCTGCGGCATCGACGTCACGACCGAATGGATCATCAACGACGCGGGCTCGCAACTCGATACGCTCGGACGCTCACTGTACGCGCGCTACCGGCAACTGACCGAGCCCAATTTTCCGTTTCCCGAGGACGGCTACCCGGGCGATTACCTCGTGCCGATCGCCGAGCGTCTGCGCGCGCGCGACGGCGCGCGCTGGGAGTCGGCGCCGGAGAGCGAGTGGCTGCCGGCCTTCGCGGCGTACGGCCGGGACGAACTCGTCGCCGAGCAACGCGTGACCTGCGAACGTTTCGGCGTGGGCTTCGATCTCTGGCAGAGCGAGAAGGCGATGCATGCGGCCGGCGCGGTCGAAGCAGGCATCGCCGCGCTACGCGAACGCGGCCTGCTCTACGACGAAGACGGAGCGATTTTCATGCGCACGACCCGCTTCGGCGACGACAAGGACCGCGTCATCGTGCGCAGCGACGGGCGCCCAACCTACCTCGGCGCGGACGTCGCTTACCACTACGATAAGTTGCGCCGCGCCGATCGCGCGGTCCTAATCCTCGGTCCCGATCACCACGGGTATATCGCGCGCTTGGCCTCGATCGCCGCCGCGTTCGACCGGCCGGGCGCGATCAGCGTCATGATCGCGCAGCAGATCACGCTCGTTCGCGAAGGCGAGGTCGTGCCGATGAGCAAGCGCGCGGGCAACGTGCTGACCCTCGACGACATCCTCGACGAGGTCGGCCGCGACGCGGCGCGCTATTTCTTCGTCATCCCCAACGCCGATTCGCCATTGACGTTCGACCTTTCGCTCGCCAAGGAACAATCGAGCGACAATCCGGTCTTCTACGTGCAATACGGCCACGCGCGCATCGCCTCAATCGAACGGCGCGCGCCGCCGGAACTCTTGGAGCGTGCGTTACTCGGCGAAGGTTTGACGCGTTTGACCGACCCGTCGGAACTCGCGCTCGCGCGCCGGCTCGCCGAGTTTCCCGAGACGATCCGGTCGGTCGTCGCCGGACTCGCGCCGAATCGCTTGGCACGCTATGCGCAGAGCGTCGCCGCCGATTTCCACCAGTTCTACATGAACTGCAAAGTGCTCGGCAATGACGCACAACTGAGCGCCGGCCGCTTGGGCTTGGCCCACGCCACGAAACTGATCTTGGCGAACTCGCTTACGCTTCTCGGTGTTTCTTCGCCGGAGGCGATGGAGCGGACAGAGTCACCGTAACGACCGCCTCGGTCTCAGCGCGCGGAGGTTCGGGCGGAACGACCGCCCCCGACCGGAAGAAACGCCACGCAACCTTAGCCAGCGCCGCCGCCGGAATACCGAGCAGCAAGCCGGGCAAACCGAACAATTCGCCGCCCGCGAAGACTGAGAACATCACGACGATCGGCGAGACGCCGACGCTCTCCGACATGATCTTCGGCACGAGCAGGTTATCGGAGACGCGCGCGATCGCGAAGACCGCGGCGTTCACTTCCAGAACCATCGTGCCGCCCTGGGTCGCGGCCAATAGGGTCGCCGCAACGTGCGCGAAGACTTGTCCCACAAAAGGAACGGCGTACGCGAGCCCGCTGATGATACCGAGCAACAGCGCAAACTTGAAACCGAACAGGAGCGTGGTCACCGCGTAAATCGTCGCACCCGTAATCGCGCATAGCGCGACTTGGCCCGAAACGAAGGCGCCGAAGACGTGGGCCAGCTCGCCGGCCAGCGCGCGCGCGGTCGAACGCCGTTCGGCGGGGAGTAACTCGTAGAGCGAATCGGCGACGTGTTCGCCGCGGATGACGAAGAACGCCGAGAGCACGAGTGCTGAGACGCCGATGAACGTCGCGGTGAACGCATCGAGCAAGATCTGCGTCAGCGACGAGAGCGACCCGGTCACGGCAAACGCCAGCTTCGATGCTAACAGGCCGCGCAGATCGGAGTACCCCGGCGGCAGATACGCCTGACCGAGATGTGCGCGCAGCGATGTCTGCAGATTGTCGATCCAGGCTTGCGTCGCCAGAATATACGAGGGCGCGTTGCTGCCCAAAATCCCGACCTGCACGACCAGTGCCGGAATGACGAGCAGCGTCAGTACCACCACGGTCGCAAGCAGGCCGGCATAGACGATCAGGATAGCGAGCGCGCGCGGCATGCGGCGCGCCAGCGCTTCGACGATCGGGTTGACGCCGAACGCAATGAAGGCCGCGATCAGGAAAACGGTCAGCGTTCGCGGGATGTGCGACGCGAGCCACAGCGCCGCTAGCGCGAGCACCGCGATGCCGAAGCCGATCGCAAACCGGCGCCGCCACTGTGGAGAGTTCAGAGTCGCTTGCATAGCTGCCGCCGCTCCGTTTGATAGCCGAGCTGGGCGTAGAGTTCTCGCGCGGCGACGTTCTCCTCGGTCACCATAAACGACATGTAGGGCAAACCGCGCTTCCGCGCTTCGGCTTCGGCGGCGACGAACAAACCCCGGCCGATCTCGCGCCGGCGCGCGTGCGGCTCGACGGCGGCGTAAGCGACGAAGGCTTGGGGCAGGCCCGTGACTTCGTCGGGCAATTGATCCAGAAAGAGTACGAAACCAAGCCGCTCCATCGGATCGCGAGCGACCAGTAGCACGTGCGAGTGTCCGAACGCGAAATCGAGCAACCGATCGAAACTTTCAGCGACGCGCGCCGGCTCGGCATCGCGCAATCCCGAGACGCTCGAAAGCATCGTGCGATGTCCCAGGTCGCGCACCCAATCGAAGTCCTCGGGCTTCCCGTCCCCGATCCTGTAGATGCCGGTCAGCGAACCGAACCCACGGCCGGCCGCGCGCGCCACCGCGTCAGAAGCGTCTCGAGGGCTTCAATGAACGAACGGTTTTCGGCAGACGTCCCGATCGAGACGCGCAAGCGCCGCGGTGTCCCCAAGCCGTCCCCCGAACGCACGATGATGCCGCGTTCGAGCAGCTCGCCGTACGCGACGTCGGCCTCGACGGGAACTTCGACCGATACGAAGTTCGCGGCCGTCGGATAGACGTGCAGCCCAAGTCGCGCGAACTCGTCTTGGAGATACTTCTTGCCTTCTTCGTTGTTTGCGATGCTGCGCGCGATGAACTCCGCGTCGTCGAGCGCCGCCAGGACGGCGACCGCGGCGGGACGCGCGACGTTGAACGGCAGCCGCACCGAGTTCATCCAGGCAACAACCTCGGGCGATGAGTATCCGTACCCGAAGCGCACCGCAGCCAGCCCATAGATCTTCGACGCGGTACGCAGCACGAGCGTGGCCGAACGGCGCTTGAGAATATCGACGCCCTCGCTGCCCCCGGCGTCCATGAACTCGCGGTACGCCTGATCGAGGACGAGCAGCACTCCGGCCGGCAAGCGCGTCGCAAAATCGGCCAGCGCCGCCGGTTCGACCCGCGTTCCCGTCGGGTTGTTCGGATCACAGACGAAGACGAGCTTCGTACGCGGCGTGACGGCCGCCAGCATGCCCGTCAGATCGTGCACGCCGTCCTTGAGCGGCACCTCGATCGCGCGCGCGCCGAAGATGTCGGAATCTTTCTTGAAGAGCGCGAAGGTCGGCTTCGCCATAACGGCGTCGTCGCCGGCGTCGACGAACGCGCTGAAGGTGAGCTGTACGAGTTCGTTGCTGCCGTGCCCGAGGATGACGTGTTCGGGCCCGAGGCCGTAGCGTTCGGCCAGCCGCGCCTTGATGCCGCGGTGATCGTCCGCGACGTAATCCGAGAGCGCCGCAATGCCGCGCATCGCTTCGAGCGCGCGCGGCGAGCTTCCGAGCGGATTCTCGTTCTGCGAAAGTTTGACCGGATGCTCGATGCCGTAGCGCCGGCGCACTTCGTCGACCGACGTTCCGGGTTTGTACGGCGCGAACGCGCGCAGCGTCTTGCGAAGCAGGCTCTCCGGCGTCGGTTCCATCGCTCTCCGGCTTCCGCTTAGGTCCGGCGCGATCCCGGTTCGACGAGCGGTTCGCCGCGCGCGCACTGCGGGCAGTCGGCGGAATCGAACGATTCGACCGGCAAGTCGAGCAACGCGATCGCCGGCACGCCGAAGTCGACGATCGCACGGCGCACGATGACCGCCACGGCCACGACCGACGCACCCGCGGCGCGCACGACGGAGATCACTTCGCGCACCGAGAGCCCGGTCGTGACCACATCCTCGACGACCAGGACGCGATCGGCGGCTGCGAGCGCAAAGCCCCGGCGTAAGACCGGCACGCCGTTCTCCTTTTCAACGAAGAGCGCGAGCGTGCCGAGCTTGCGCGCGACCTCGTAGCCGAGCACGATACCGCCGACCGCCGCGCTGACGACGACCGTCGGAGCGAACCCGCGTGCGCCCTCGGCAAGCCGGCTCGCGATCGGTTCGACGATTCGCGGATCCTCGAGGATCCGAAACTTTTGAATGAAGCGCGCACTGTGGCGGCCCGACGAGAGCCGGAAGTGACCGTCGAGCAGCGCACCGCGCGCCGCGAGTTCCATCGCGAGCCGTTCAGGAACCAACGCGCGCCGCTTCCATCTCGGCCAAGATCGCGCGCGCCGCCGCGGCCGGGTCGCGGGCTTCCGTGATCGGCCGTCCGACCACCAGAAAGTCCGCGCCGGCTCCGACCGCGCTGCGCGGCGTCGCGACCCGCTTCTGATCGCCGTGCGCACTTCCGGCCGGCCGGATGCCGCCGCACAGCGCGAGAAAGCCGGCGCCGAAGAACGCCTTGAGATCGGGGACCTCGTGCGCGCTGCAGACCACACCATCGCAACGCGCGTCGCGCGCTAGCGCCGCGAGGCGCATCACGTTCTCGCCCGGACCACCGTGTAAACCGAGCTCGAGCAGCTCTTCGGGCGCGATGCTCGTGAGAATCGTGACCGCGAAGATCTTGGGCGGCGCGATGCCGAGTTCGCGCGCCCGCTCCGCGGCGGCGGCGACGGCGGCGGCCATCATGTCGTTTCCACCCTGCGCGTGTACCGTCAATAGCTCGACCGACGGACGCACGAGCGCGCGCACCGCCGCTTCGACCGTGCGCGGGATGTCGTGCAGTTTCGCGTCGACGAACGTGGCCGCGCCGCGCGCCTCGAGCTTCGCTAGGATCGCCTCGCCGTAGCCGAAGAGCGACTCGTATCCCACCTTGAAGATCACGTCGAATTCGCGCAACCGCTCGATCAGCGCCAGCGCGCCCTCGAACGATGCGACGTCGAGCGCGACGATCAGCCTCGGACGTTTCGCGGCGCTCATCGCACGCCCGCAAAACCGGGATTGGCTTTGCCGACCACATCGCGCAGCGAAGCGATGCGCCGCTCGGCGAGATAGGAACGTAGTCCATCGGCGACCGTCTGCGGCGCGCGCGGATCGGTGAAGTTTCCGGTGCCGATCGAGACCGCGCTCGCGCCGGCCAAGATGAACTCGAGCGCATCGCGAGCGTTCTCGATGCCGCCTTGACCGACGATCGGAATCTTGACCGCGCGCGCCACTTCCCAGACCGCGAGCACCGCGATCGGCCGAATCGCCGCGCCGGAGAGCCCGCCGGTCGTGTTGCCGAGCCGCGGTTTCGCCGTCTCGACATCGATCGCCATGCCGCGGACCGTGTTGACGACCGCCAGCGCGTCGGCGCCGGCCGCTTCGACGACCCGGGCGATCGCGGCGATATCGGTGACGTTGGGCGAGAGCTTCACGATCAGCGTCTTCGCGGTGACGCGACGCGCGGCACGTGTGGCTTGCTCCGCGAGGCCCGGATCGCAGGCGAACGTCTCGCCTTCGCTGCCGACGTTGGGGCACGAGATGTTCAGTTCGATCGCGTCGATCTCGTCGCGCGCGGCCAGCCGTTCGGTGACGTAGGCATAGTCGTCGACCGAAAACCCGGCGACGCTTCCGATCACGGCGCAGGGACGTTCGGCGAACTTCGCAACGTCGTTCTCGAGATAGGCATCGATGCCGGGGTTCTGCAGACCGATCGCGTTGAGTAACCCACTCGGCGTCGCGACCAGACGCGGCGGGGCGTTCCCAAGCCGTGGAAAGCGCGTCACGCTCTTCAGTACGATCCCGCCTATTCCGGCCAAATCGACGAACGGCGCATACTCCTCGCCCGATCCGTAGCAGCCGCTTCCCATCAAGGTCGGCGCCGGCAGATCGAGTTTGCCGATGCGCGTCGCGATGCTCGGCCCCGTCGCGCTAGCGGCGTTCTCTACCATCGAAGCTCGTGCGCCCAAAAGACCGGTCCCTCCTTACAGATACGCGCGTGCACGTAGTCGCGCGTCTCGCCCGGCGCGGGAGCCGGAAAACGCGGCGCCTGCGCGCTTTCGCGCGACAGTCCGACGACGCAGCCCCAGCAGGCGCCGACGCCGCACGCGAAGGTCTCTTCCAGTGAGAGTTGCGCGCGCACGCCGAGATCCGCGGCGACGCGCGCGACCGCACGCAACATCGGCGATGGTCCGCAAGCGGCGATACCGCTGAAATGCATCGCAGTCTCGCGCAGCAGATCGGTCACATATCCGGCCCATCCAAGCGTTCCATCATCAGTGGCGACGTACACGCGCGCGCCGAGTTCGGCGAAGAGATCCGCATCGACGAGCGCACCGGCGGTTCGCGCGCCATAGAAGAGGTGCACGCGCGCGCCGCGCGCGAGCAGTTCGCGAGCCGGAAGGAGCAACGATGCGAGACCGACGCCGCCCGCAACCAGCGCAACCTCGTCGCCCAGCGCCGCAAGATCGAATCCGTTGCCGAGCGGGCCGAAGAGGTCGAGTTGCGCACCCAGCGGCAGCGTTGCCAACTCGCGTGTCCGCGGGCCGACCGCGACCAGCATCAACGAGATCCGGTCGCCTTGCGCTTCGTAGATACCGAGCGCCGTCGCAGCCCGTTCGCCGCCCGGCGGGACGACCATCGCGAACTGCCCGGGGCGCGTCGCGCCGGCCAACCGGGGGGCGTACAGCCCAACCACCGAGATGCCGGGAGCCGGCTCGCGCCGGTCGCTGACGACCGTCCTATGGATCGCCGGCGACGTTTCCAGGGCGGGCATATGGGGCCTGATTCCCGCAGCCGCCGGAAATCCCCACACAAAATTAACAGTCCAAGGGGCAATAGACTAGAACATTTTAGGAAATTAGTCGTTAATAGGATAGAGATAAAATCCGAGAAAGGAGGGTCCGACGCAAATGGCAGGTTTACTGGTTTTCAAATCGTTGGCTGACGCGCTGAGAGCGGGCTTTCAGATTTACGACCGCACACAAGATGGCTACCTCGTTCGGACTCGTACGTCAACGGGCTGGGCGATGGCACTCGTCACCTGTAAGTAACGAACTCCGCAGGTAGCAGAAAAACAATCGGGACACGCTACGGCGCGTCCCGATTGCTATTTCCCAGCCTCTTCTCAGTTATCGTGCGATGCGGGCGGCGGAGCCGGAGGACGCAGCTCTTGCGTTCCGCCGGGACGATACGTGTAGCTGCCTTCGTAGGTCGGCGCCGGCGCACCCGGCTGCGGCGGCGGACCCATGTGCATCGTCTGTTGCGGGCGCGGACCAAAATGGAGTTGCGCGCCGGAAGAGAGTGCGATGAAGATTTGCGCCAAGCCGACGAAGAGCGGAACCAGACCACCGATCAGCCAGGGACCGGGACGAAAGTACGTTCCGAGCGGCCCTTCGTAATAACCGATGAACGACAACCCGATCGTCAACGCGAGGCCAACTGCCGCAACGACCAGACCCTTGCGCAACGCGGATTGCGCCGACGCATCGCCGTAATTCATTTCGGCGTTGCCGCGCGCGGGCTGCGTCGGGGGCGCAGCTTGCCAGTTGCGCGCTTTTCCGATCGATCCCGGATCGATTCCCTGTCGGAGCATCTCCATTCGCTCGCGATGCGCGAGCATCCGGAAGTAGGTCGACGCGATGATCGGCGCGCCGGCGATGAAGAAAATGGCGGCCAGCGCGACAAGACCTTCGCCGCTGTCGGTCATGCCTAACAACACTGCGGGCCTCGCTGCCTCGAGGCGCGAACGAGGTTCGCGGTTCCTTCGATGTTCATCATATGCTCCTTGGCGCCGGCCTGGTCTTTCGCCGTGCACCACAGATACGTCCCGGGCCCCGCGGTGTTTCGTTCGCATGGCGAAACTCAAGCCACCGCTTCACCGTACGTGGGGGCATGGCAGCACTGGCCGGATTGCGCGCGCTCGTGAACCTGGGCCTGGGTCCGGAGATCGCGGTCGACGACGATCCAAGCCTGGTCGCGGCAACGCTGGCCGGGCGGAATGAGGCATTCGGCACGCTGGTTGAGCGCTACGACCGGGCCGTCTACAACCTTTGCCTGCGTACCCTGCGGGATGTTGAAGAGGCCAAGGATGCGACCCAGGAGGCCTTCTTCAAAGCCTTCCGGGGACTGCGGACGTTCCGGCCGGGAGCCAAGTTCTCGACCTGGATCTTCTCGATCGCCTACCATGCCTGTTGCGACCGATTGGCCCGCCGAAAACGTTATTCAGACAGCGAGATGAACGATCGGGCCGATCCGAGCCCTGGCCCCGCGCTCCTGACCGAGCGCCGGGATGAGGCGGAAACCCTCCGCACGGCGATCGACGGCCTGCCGGAGAAGTATCGGGCCGTCATCACGATGTATCATTTACAAGGCCACCAGTATGAGGAGATCGCCCGCGTGCTCGAACTGCCGATGGGGACCGTCAAGACGCACCTGTTCCGCGCCAAGGAACTGTTGCGCCGGCAGCTCACTTCGCACGCGGCCGGGGAAGTAACGGACTAAACCATGCACGAGTATGACGATATCGACCGCGCACTGTTCGCGCTACCGCTTGAAGCGCCGCCACAAGGCTTGCGTGAGGCGATCCTGCGCTCGACCGTCCATGCGCCGCGCCGGGTAGCGGCAACCGCGCCGGCTTTTCTCTGGGAGAGCATCGGTGTCGGCGTCTCGTTAGCGCTGGCGGTTTGGCTGACGATTGCGCTCGTGGCTAATCCGGGATTCGCGGCGCAAGCATTGTCGGCACTGATCGCATTCGGCCGCGTCTTGACCGATCCGGCAACTCTTACGTGGCTCGCCGTCGGGGCTTCCGCAACGTTGTGGCTATCGATCGTCACCTTAAGGCCCGTCCACGCGCGCACTCGCTCGGGACGCACGTGACCGAGGCGGCACAACGCCAGTTTCGCATCTTGGTCGTCGAGGACGACGCACAGATATCCCGCGTGTTACGGCTCGAACTCGAACACGAAGGCTACGTCGTCGAGACCGCCGCCGATGGACACGCCGGCCTTGAAAAAGCTCTCAAGGAACCCGACCTCGTCATTCTCGATCTAATGCTCCCCAAAATGGACGGTTTGGAAGTCTGCACGCGCATTCGCGCCAAGAGCCGCGTGCCGATCATCATGCTGACCGCGAAGGATCGCATTCCCGATCGCGTCAGCGGGCTCGACACCGGCGCCGACGATTATCTGACGAAACCATTTTCGATCGAGGAGTTGCTGGCCCGCGTGCGCGCGCGCCTGCGCGAGCGCCATCCCAATACGAACCTGCTGGCCGCCAAAGATCTCTCGATGGACCGCGATCGTCACGAAGTCGAACGCGGCGGCAAGGCGATCTCGCTTACGGCCAAAGAGTACGCGCTGCTCGAATATCTGTTGCTGCACCGCAACAAGGTGCACACGCGCGACGAGCTCTTTAACGGCGTGTGGGGCAGCGATTTTCTGGGCGACTCGAATTTGATCGACGTTTACATCCGGTACCTGCGCGGCAAGATCGACGACGGCTTCGACCAGAAGCTCGTGCAAACGGTCCGCGGCGTGGGTTATACGCTCAAAGACTAGCTCGCGCGCGGCAGGGCGATGATTCGCTTCAAGACCCTGCGCTGGCGCATCGCATCGGTCTACGCCTTGCTCCTGATCGCGGTGATCGCGATCGCGGCGTTCGTCCTGACCTTCGAGATCCGTTCGATTTTGCTCGACGGCTCGCGCGCCAAGGTCGACCGCATCAGTAGCGATATCGCACGCGTGATCGCGCGCAACGGCGCGCTGAGCGCGATCGGCGATACGCTTCCGGTCGAAGAGGAACTGACGACACCGGGCTATCTCGATCATTGGGCGTCGCCGACGACCTACATCGAAGTCGATACGCCCGAAGGCTATCCCGAAGGCAAGAGCACGAACATGGGTAGCGCGACGCTCGGCCGCACCGTGCAGCAGCCGCACCGCCCGCCGGTGACGTACAGCACCGAGACCACGCCGCTCGGCGACATCTACGTTCGCGACGAACTCTTTCAGTATCCCGGCGTCGCGCTGGTCGTCAAGGTCGGCGAGAGCCTCGACCTGACTAATCAGATTTTGAAAAAAGTTCGCGAGTTGCTGGCACTGGTCGTGCTGTTCGCGACCGTGCTCGTCATCATCGGCTCGTACGCGCTGGCCGCGAGCGCGCTCGAACCGATCGACCGGCTCATTGCCGCGATGGGTCGGATTCGTTCCGATCAACTCGACCAGCGCTTGGGCTGGACGGACCGTTCGGATGAATTGGGTCAATTGGCGCGCACCTTCGATGCGATGCTCGACCGCCTCGAGGAGGGTTTCGCGCGCGAGCGCCAGTTCATCTCCGACGCATCGCACGAGTTGAAGACGCCGCTGACGATCATCAACGCCAACGCGCAGATGCTGCAGCGCTGGGCCGACCGCGATCCGCAGATTCGGGCCGACAGTTTGGATGCGATCCGCACCGAGAGCGCCTCGCTCTCGCGCATGATCAACGGCATGCTGCTGCTCGCCAAAGCGGAATCGGGCGACGGCATCCCGCGCGCACCCCTCGCGCTCGACGGCGTCGTCGCCGAAGCCGTGAAACTTGCCGCCACGCGCGCCGCCGAAAAGTCGCTGCAGCTCACCTTCAGCTCGCAGACCGCGGCGGGCCAGCCGCTCGTCTTCGGCGATGCGAACCTGTTGCGGCAGCTCTTCACGAACTTGATCGACAACGCGCTCAAGTTTACCGAAGAGGGGCACGTCGACGTCACGCTCTCGGCCGAAGACGGAAAGGCCAAGGTCGAGGTCAGCGATACCGGCATCGGAATCGAGACCGAGGCCCTCGAGCGGGTCTTCGACCGCTTCTACCGGACCGATAAATCCCGCAACCGCTCGGTCCCCGGGACCGGCCTGGGCCTGGCGATCGTCCGGAGCATCGCCCGGGTCCACGACGGCACGGTCGAGGCGGCTCCCAACGCGGCCGGCGGGACCGTCTTCCGGGTCACGTTCCCCACGCTCACCTCCCTTTCATGACGCGCCCCGGCTGAGGGGGTAGGCTTAGGGCGTGCACCTGAACCGGCCCAGCGGCGTGGCGCGCATGATTTCGTATAGCGTATTGACGTGGCTGCTCGCGTCGGCTCCCGCATGGGCCGAAGTCACGACGGTGGACGGGATGGATGCGCCGATCGTCCGCATCCAGCTCCCGGCCCAAGCCATCGTCACGATCCGGACGTGGGACCGCCCCGCCGTGCAGATCGACGGCGACGGCTCGGCCTACGCGGTGGACAAGCCGAGCATCAGCCGGATCCCGGCCTACCTGCCGGCGACGCCCGTTCGCATGGGTCAGATCAAAGGGCCGGATGGCCTGCCGGTCGTGCTGCCCGCCGAAAGCTTTGTCGTCTCAAGCATCATCCCGGGCCCGCACCCACTCGTCTTTATTCACTCCGAGGTAGGGCACGGGGTCGGACCGATCACTATTACCGTGCCGCGCAACGCGGCGCTGGTTACCGCGAACGTCAACCGCGGCAGCATCACGCTGCACGACTACCAAAGCGGAACGTTCATCCTGCACATCAACAACGGATCGGCGACGCTCGACGGCGTCGGCGGCGACGGCTTCGTGCAGGTCATGCGCGGGCCGGTGATCGTAACCGATTCGACGCTCAACCGTCTGCGCGTGCGCACCGCGCTCGGCAATCAAGTCTACGAACGCTGCAGCGTGCACCAGATCGAAGCCTCGAGCGTCGACGGTTCGATCGTCTACGACAGCGGACGTTTCGAACAGGGCTTGGCGCGTTTCGATTCGACCAATGGCGACGTCGCGATCGGTGTCGCCGGCGGCGCCCAGTTGGCCGGCCGCTCCGGCGGCAGCGGCCGCGTCTACACGTTCTTCGAGCAACGCGCGCAAGTCGACAATCGCGACGATGAAGCCAACGCCGTCGTCGGCGGCGGCGGTCCCGTCGTCACCGCAACCAGCGGCTCCGGCAACGTCTATCTTTACGACGGAACGCTGCGTTCCAAAGTGCGCTTGTCCGCGGAGTGGCGGCCGGCGCAAGCCGCGCTACGCAACGAATCGGTTCCGCGGCGCCCCAATGCCGCGCGCCGGCTGACCCAACCGGCCGCGCCGCAAGCACAATCCAACCCGCCGCCGCGCGGAAAGCGCTTTCGCTAGCTGCTAGACGTAGGCGTCTTGAATCGCGTTGAGGTCGCTCGAGTGCGGATCGAGCGTGACCTGCGTGATCGGTAACTCGGGCAGGTGCGCGAGCGCTTCCAGCGTGGGGCGCGCTTCCTGAAAAATGACGCCGAGCGGAAGCTTTCCATCGTCGTTGAGTACTTCGAAGGCATGCATCCGATTCGTGGAATCGTACGTTTCCTTCTCGGTGACGTAGTACGTGTTCTCTTTGAACCACGCGTAGGTGTTGATCTTGTTGTAGGTGACGCACGGCGACATCACTTCGACAAGCGAGAAGCCCTCGTGCAAGATCGCCTGCTTCAGCAGATCGACGAGCAGCTTCGGCTGCGCCGAGAAGCCCCGCGCCAGGAACGTACCGCCGGCCGCGAGTGCGACCGCGAGCCCGTTGATCGGCGCGTCGGGATTGCCTTGCGGGCTCGTCCCGGTCACGTAGCCGGCCTGACTCGTCGGCGACGATTGGCCCTTGGTCAGACCGTACGTTTGGTTGTCCATGATGATGTAGGTCATGTTCGGGTTGCGCCGCACGGCATGCAAGAAGTGTCCCGCACCGATCGCGTAGCCGTCACCGTCACCGCCCGCGGCGATCACGGTGAGGTCGCGGTTCGCGAGTTTGACCGCGGTCGCGACCGGCAGCGCGCGCCCGTGCACCCCGTGAAATGCGTACGAGTGCAAGTACCCTGAGATCTTACCGCTGCAACCGATGCCGGAAACGAACGCGACGTCCTTGGGAACCTTGCCGAGTTCGGCCAACGCCTGCTTAAGCGCGGAGAGCACGCCGTAGTCGCCGCAACCGGCGCACCACCACGATGGGGTCGCGGTGGCGAAGTCTTTGGGGGTGAGCATGGTGGCCATCAGCGTTGCGCTCCAGTGAGTCCGCGTAGCGCGGACAGCCGTTCGATCGGTTCGATGATCTCGATCGGACGGAAGGGCCGTCCGTTGTACTTCAGCACGCGGTGCATGCGTTCGAGCGGGCCGACGACGTACCGAATCAAGCGCTCGAGCTGACCCGTGTAATTGTTCTCGACGACGTAGACCGACGTTGCGTTTTCGATAAACTCGCGCACTTCGTCTTCGGGGAACGGCCAGAGCGTACGCAACTCGAGGAAGCGCGTCGCCACGCCTTGGCTCGCCAGCCGGTCTTGCGCTTCGCAGATGGGCCCGCGGTTCGCGCCGTAGCCGAGGATCGCGATCTCCGCGCGCGGATCCCCGTGCACGAGCGGCGTCGGCAGATCGGGGCGCGCCGATTCCATCTTGCGCATGCGCTTCTCCATCATGCGCGCGCGGTTCTTGGTGTTCTCCGTGATGACGCCGGCGTCGTTGTGCTCGGAACCGGGCGCGAGATGCATGCCGCCTTCCACGCCGGGGATCACGCGCGGCGAAACGCCGTCGTCGGTGAACGCGAAGCGTTTGTACTCGCCGAAGACGACGGGTTCCGTGACCATTTTCCCGCGATCGATGTGTACGCGCGAGAGGTCGAGCCGCGGGAGCGTCGCCTTACTCTGGCACAGCGCCTGCTCGGTCAGGATGAACACCGGGCATTGGTATTTGTCGGCCAAATTGAACGCCTGAGCCGCGAGATAGAACGAGTCTTCGACCGTACCGGGCGAAATCACGATCTTCGGAATCTCGCCGTGGCCGGAAAAGATCAAGTGGTTGAGGTTCGACTGTTCGGTCTTGGTCGGCATGCCGGTCGAAGGTCCGGTGCGCGCGCACTCGACAACGACGATCGGAATCTCGAGAACGCCGGCGAGCCCGATCGCCTCGGTCATCAGCGCCTGGCCCGGACCCGAGGTTGCGGTCATCGAGCGTACGCCCGTGAACGACGCACCAATCACCATGTTGATCGCGGCCAGCTCGTCTTCGGCTTGCACCGTGACGCCGCCGTAACGCGGCGCGTACTTCGCCATCCACTCGAGCACGTCGGTCGCGGGCGTGATCGGATAGCCGGCCATGAAGCGGCAACCGCCGACGAGCGAGCCGTAACCGATCGCGTCGTTGCCCATCATGATCAGGCGGTCGCCGTCGATGCCCGCGCGCAGTGCGTAGCCGCTCGGCGTTTGCGCGAAATGTTCGCTGACGAAGTTTTCGCCGGCCTCGATCGCGCGAATATTGATATCGACGACCTTCTCGCCCTTGCGCTTGTAGACGCCGGTGACGTCGGTGCGCACCGCCTGCGGATCCATGCCGATCAGCGCACCGAGTGCGCCGAGCGCGATCGTGTTGCGCACCAACTCGAGTCCGAGATCGACCTTGGCCATGCGGCCGATCGGAATTTCATACCAGGTGACGTCGTCGCGCTTGACATGTTCGGGCACGACCTCGGAGGTGTTGTCGAAGATCACAAAACCGCCGGGGCGCATCTCTTCGATATGCGCCTCGACTGCCTCGAGGTCGAACGCGACCAAGCCATCGACGAAGTCGGCCATGCCGTAGTTGGGCCGTTCGCCCGCGCGGATCACATAGTTCGTATGCCCGCCGCGAATGCGGGAAGGGAAGTCCTTGTACGTATAGACTTCCAGACCCATCCGCTTGAAGACGCCCGCGATCAGGTCGCCGGTCGTGAGGCTGCCGTCGCCGGCTTGGCCCCCGAACATGATCTCGATGTTGTTAACGATCAACTACGCCACCCGTCCTCGAGGTATCCCGGAGTCGTCTAATGCGAGAGACTTCCAGAAACGCCAAGCGCTGACCTCGGCGACCCAGATTCGGCGCCTACAGAAGAAACTTCCGCATGATCGCAACATCAAGCTTGAATGTGTGCTGCGGCAGGGTCGCTTCGAGCGTGTAGCCGCATGCGGTGAAGAACTCGCGCGCGTAGCCTTCGGCCGGCACCTCGAGCGTCATCTTGTGGCAGTTGTAATAGTTCGCGACCTCTTCGGCCCGCGTCACGAGTCGCCGGCCGATGCCTTGGCGGCGGTGCGACGGCGCGACGACGAGCGACTCAAGATGCGCGAGTGAGGCCGCGATGCGCAGCCCGAGCGCCGCGACGACCGTCTCGCCGTCGAGCGCCGCCAATTCGTGGCGCTGTTCGTGCCAGATGACGCGAAATTTCCAAAGGGTGGAGAGCGCCTCGCGTTCGTGCTCGTGCCGAAACGCGGCGGTGCGCTCGGGTTGGACGGAGCCGATCTCGATCTCAGACACCGGCGACCGCTGCGATCTCGTTGGTCGCATCGAGCGTCCAGCCGTCGTCGGCGGCGAAGACGCGCAAGCCCAGCTCGTTCTCCAGTTCGCGCGCTAAGAGATGCGGGTGGCGTTCGAGCATGCGCGTGCCGAAATGCGTCAGCACCGCAACCTTGGGTCGCACGCCTTTGATGATCGCGCGTGCCTCGTCGAACTGCAAGTGATCGACGTCCATCGAATCCCGATAGCGCAGCACGTTGATGATCAGCACGTCCGGCGAGTGCGCGGCATAATCTGAAATCAGTTCTTCGAAGAACCGTCCGCACGGCAGATACGAAACGGTTTCGCCTTCGTAGGTGAAGTGCATACCGTAGGTTTCGCAGCCGTGCTGGTGCCGGATCGAAGTGCGAATTTCGACCTCGTTCACCATGTACGGACCGCTGCGTTCTTCGAGGATGTGATGCACCGGCACGAACGACGCGGCGTACGGCAAGATCACCGCTTCGCCCTCAAACGCATCGCGCGGCGCGAGGATGATCCCGCGCCGCTTCCAGCCACCTTGGGTCATCGCCTCGATCATCGCGTTCACGTCGCCGGAGTGATCGAGATGCTTGTGCGAGAGCGCGATCGCATCCAGGTGTAGCGGCTCGCAGGGCGGCACCGCCGAGATCGCGCGCACCAGCGCGCCGGGCCCCGGGTCGACGTGAATCTGCGTGAGCCGATCGCCCGCGCCGAACCGAAACCACATCCCGCCGGACGCGCGAATCTGCCGCGCGACAACGAAGCGCGCCCCACCGGTGCCCAAGAACCGAACCGAGATCACCGGCTCTTCTTCCCGCTCCGCGTCATGCGGACCCGGGGCCCTCGCAGATTATCTCGGCGTGCAGTGCTCGACGCGCAAGGCATTGCGTTCGAAGGCACGCTGCTCGAAATGAATCGCAAAGTATATCGGCAGCGGAGAAGCGACGGCCTCGCGCACTGTCTCAGGATGGCCCCGCGTCAGATCGAGAAGGACGTTGGCCTCGGCATTTCTCTGCGCCAGCGTCAGTTTCGGACCCGGCTCCGACTCGTAATACATATTTCCATTCGCGATGCGCACGACGTACCCGACGGTCGCCAACGCCAACTTTCCGTACGGAACATACGATACCTTAGCGACGCTGACGACTTCATTCAAGTCTTTGGCTCGCTCCTTGACCGAAAGAACACCGAGCCCACTGCCGATAGGTTCTTGCTCGTCCTGGCATATTTGCGCGTCGCTCACTCTGCCGGGTGCAGCGGCCGCGAGTAGCACTGCCAATGTCAACGCTAGCATAACTCGAATCAGCCTCGGGCGCCTGTGGACGCCGGACGCGGGCCGCTTACCAACCCATGTAGATTCCGCCGTTGATATTCAACGACTGGCCCGTCATGTAATCGCCTTCGACCGCGAAGAAGCGCACGCCGCGCGCGATCTCTTCGGGCTTGGCGACGCGGTGCATCGGAATGCGGTCCAGGATCTTCTCCTGAATGTTGGCCGGCACGGACTTCCACATCTCGGTTTCGACGAAGCCCGGGCAGACCGCGTTCACCGTGATCTGATAGCGCGCGAGTTCGATCGCGAGCGTCTTGGTGAATCCGAGAATGCCGGCTTTAGCCGCCGAGTAATTGGCTTGGCCGAAGTTGCCCATCTGGCCCACGAACGACGAGATGTTGATGATGCGTCCCCAACCGTTGTCGAGCAGCATCGGGACCGCGAAGTGGCAACAGTGCATCACGCTCGTCAGATTGGTCGTGATGACCTCGTGCCAATCTTGCATCGACATCTTCTTGTAGGTGCGGTCGCGCAGGATGCCCGCATTGTTCACCAGCACATCGAGTCGCCCGTAGCGCTCCTTGATGCGGCCGAACATGTCTTGGATGCTATCGTGATCCGCGACGTCGCCGGCTTCGGCGCGCGCCTTCCCGCCCGCGGCTTCGATCTGCGCGACGACGCCCGCGGCCGCTTCCGCGCCGCGAACGTAGTTGACGATCACCTCGGCGCCGCTGGCGGCCAGTTCGCGAGCGATCGACGAACCGATCCCGCGCGATGCGCCGGTGACGACGGCGATGCGTCCGAGTAGCGGCTTCGGGTGGGTTGGGTCGGGGGCGACGGCGGTCGCGAGCACTTTTGTTTCCATAGAGACGGCTTCGCAGACGCGAGGCTCGCCTCCCTTACGAAAAAAGGGGGCCGGCGTTGCGGCCGGCCCCCTGCATCGCTTCGCGGCGAAAACTGCGGGAGTTAGTTTTGGCTAACGGCCGCCATGGCGCGCGTCTGGATCTCGTCGACGCGCTTGCTCATGTCCTCGAACTGTTGCTGCGTCGTGTCCTTGACGAAGTTCATGTTCGAGATGCCGGTGTTGACCGCTCCGCGAAACGCGAGGCTGACCGAGTCCTGGACCTTCGCGTTGTGCGTGGCGAACTTTTCGGCGGTTTCGGCAACTTTGCTGCCGCTCGCTTGCAGTTCGGAGATCGTTAGCGTGACGACTTGGTTGGCGCGATCGAAGTTCTCGCGAACGGTCGTCTCGACGGCAGTCGACGCGTAGGGGCGCGAAGCGATCTCCCAGAGCGACTTCCAGTAACCGAGGGCGCGCTGGTTGGCCGACGCGTACGCATCGACGAAGAGGCCGTATGCCTGGCTCGAAAGTTCGACGTAGCTGGACGTCGCGTCCGTGGTTTCCTTGCGGCTCATTCTTTATTCCTCATGGGGTTTGGGCGGAGGCTCTTTGACCCACGTCCCGGTGTAGAGGCTGAAGAACGCGTCGAGGTTGGTACGGTACTGCTCGAGTGCCGCGCTCCACATCTTGAGTGCGCCGCTGCCTGCGTCGGTCAAGGTGTAGATGCGCCGGGCTGGGCCTTGCTCTTTCGGGTCCCACCAGGATGTTATGTAGCCGTCGCGCTCGAGTTGACGTAGCGCCCGATACACGGTGCCAGGGTCCGAAACGACGGCGAAGTTTTCCTTGAGCGCTTTCATGATCTCGTATCCGTGAAGATTGAGATCCTTGAGCATCACGAGGAGCCAGGCCATCAAGTAATTTTTGGGCGTACCACGCGGGGGTAACCCCGCCTCAGCTTTGCCGTGAGTTGAGTCAGCGCGATCCGTATCCTCGCCGTCCGGAGATGCCCCCCGGCTGCCCACTGCGTTCTTCATGCCGATAGGTGCAGTCTACACATAGATGGTGCCTCTTGTCAAAGAGAAAGGTCGCAGAAGCTAGCCGGCCGCGGCTCCGGAACCGGTCCCGCTGCGAGCGCCCGCCACGTCACTGACGAGGCAGACGGCTTCGCCCGTGAGGACCTTCTCGCCGCGCTGGTTGTGGATCGTCGTCTCGAGGGTCAGGATCGACTTGTCCGCGCGGACGCGCAGGACGGTCGCGGCGACCTCGAGGGTATCGCCGAGGAAGACCGGCTTAAGGAAGCTCAGGCTCTGGCTCATGTAGATGGTGCCCGGGCCCGGAAACTGCGTGCCGAGGAGCCCCGAAATATACGAGGCGACGAGCATGCCGTGAGCAATGCGGCGGCCGAATCGCGTGCCGGCCGCGTACGCATCGTCGAGATGCACCGGGTTCGAATCGCCGGTCACTCGCGCGAATGCTTCGACCTCGCCGGCCGTCACCGTCCGAGAGACCGAACTCGTCTGCCCAGCAAAAAACGCGCAATCTCCCATATCTGCATATCTTCTCTAGAGGCACGCGGGCACCCGTTCGAGTCGAGACCGCCGGGCCTCTTGGCTCCCAGAACGCTTCCATTTCCGACCCGATAGGGTACTGTATATCTTGAGTGGCCGCTGAATTTGAACGATTGAGCGAGAAGTCCGAAGGCGTCGAGAGCAATTTCGCGCGCGCTGAGGCCGAGTGGAGTGGCGAACTTGCCAAGTCCGTGCGCGAGTTTGCCGACTTTGCCGAGCAGTTTACCGAGCTCGCGCTCGCGTATTGGTACGACCTCGCTCCCGAAAGACGTTCAAGTTTGATCGAGCGAGCGGTCCGGTTAGACGGATTCGCAATTACCGCTTCGGAGACGTTGGCGCGCATTCGGGCTACCCGACCAATGTCCGGGATCGATCGCGTCTACGAAAAGGACGTTGCGCGCTTCGTCGCAGCTGTAGCGAGACTGAAGGCGGCGACCGCGCTTCGGAACTCCGAGGAGTCGCGTCGAGCCGAAGAGTTACACGGCTTCATAGCATCTCGACCGGAGTACATGGAAGGCGTCGAGCGATCCCGATCGCAGCTGGCCGAGGGGAAATTCACGTCATTTACGGCCGACGCTTTAACCGAGCGCATCCAAAACCGAAAAAGCCGAGAATAGGCCCGCTACCTGCTGGAAATTCCGAACGATCTGCGCGAGCGGCTAGATTCGTGGGATTCTTACGAAGTAGACCGCCGGCTTCTGGCGATCGCGATTGACCCAAGGCCGATTGGCACTTGGCGATATCGTCGCAAGCCTCTCGATGTCGCGGAAAGCCAAGGCGCCCCCGATGTTGAGTTCTGTTTTGACGATGGTTCGTATCTGGTCTGGGGATCGTATTGGATTGACCCGGTGAATTCCACCTTGGCCAAACTTGCGTGGATCGACCGAATAGAAGAACCCATCGACCGCCCTGCCTGGTTCTAGTTCTTCAAGTCGCAAAAGCAAACGGCAGCGGCGACGGGTCGTGCAAACCTATCCGCCCCCGTTACCGCCGCCGCGCGCCGTTGTCAACGCGAGCGTTGCGGCGCGCGCGAATCGAATCTTACGCGATCATCGGCAAGGTCGGGAACGTTCCCGCGATGATGCCCGTGCTCGGCTTTCCGAACCACTTCTCGACGACCGTCGCGTAGACGCTGCGGAAGTCGGTCGTGAATTTGATATCGCCGTTGTCGAGATCGTCGAGCGACGGATGGTCGCCGTAGATGCCGCCCTTGACGCCACCGCCGATCAGGAACATCGGGCCGGCCTCGCCGTGATCGGTTCCGCGGCTCGCGTTTTCGGCGACGCGCCGGCCAAACTCGGAGAAGGTCATCGTGAGCGTGCGCTTGTCGTTGCCGTGCGCTGCGAGGTCGTCGTAGAACGCCTTGAGCGCGTCGGAGAGTTCGCGCAAGAGACGATCTTGCGTGACCTTTTGCGCCGCGTGCGTGTCGAACGAACCGTGCTGCACGTAGATCACGCGCGTGCCGATCTTGCTACCGACGATCTGCGCCGCGAGCGCGAGGCTGCGTCCGATCGGCGTCGCCGGATAGGACGCGTCGGTCTTGTAGCCGCCGATCAGTTTGGGAAGTTCCTCGGAACCGCGCTGCGCGTGATCTTCGATCTCCGCGACGGTCGCGAGGTACGGCGAATTAAACGGCGTGCGCGCATCGCTCAAGAGTGACGTGAAGGCCGAGCGCGATCCCGCTTGGCGATCGCTCGCCAGTTGGTAGCCTTGAAGTTGCGCGATCGACGGAACGTCGACGGTGCGCGACATCATCGCTTCGGGCAGCACCTGCGCGAGGGCGACCGCGTTGAAGAGATTGGTGCTCGGCAAGCCGGCGCTATCGAGATAGCGGCCGAGCCAGCCCGTGCTCTCGTAGCGATCGGGAGCGGCCGTCTGCCAGATCTCGGTCGAACGGAAGTGCGAGTGATCGGGCTTCGGATAGCCGACCCCTTGGACGATCGCGACGTTGCCGGCATCGTACATACCCTTGAGCGATTTCAGATTCGGATTGAGGCCGATCTGCGCGTTGAGGCTCAGCACTTCGTTCGGCGTCACGCCGATCGACGGACGATAGCGATAGTACTGTTGCATGCCGTGCGGGACGACGGTGTTGAGCCCGTCGTTGCCGCCTTGCATGTTGACGATGATCAGGACGCGATCGTCGCCGCCGGCCGGAAGGCCGGGCAGGCTCGTCGCGGCGAGCGCTTTGGCGAAGAACCCATCGGCGTTGGCGGCGACGGTGAGACCCGATATCGCGCCCAGAAGAAAATGATTGCGTCTCATGGTTGTGGTGGCTCCTTAATTCAACTGGTAGGCGGGCATCGCCATCGTGAGGTACGCGGCGCCGCGCATGCGCTCTTCATAGTTCTCGCCGGAGAGCATCGCGTTGGCGGAGACATCGCCACCGTCGAGGTAGGCCTGGAGTTTGGTCGCCGACGCCGGTGAAGCGTCGCCGTGCAGAATCGTGCCGATCAACTTGTCGCACGCCTCGCGTGCGCCGGGCGGCGGCCCGGACATCAGCCAGTTGGAACTCTGCATCATCAACTTCGAAGTCACGAGGGCGTTCACGAAGTTTTCGCGGGCCAACACCGTCTGGCTATTGAGCCAGGTGGCGCCGCCGTCCCAACCCTTGACGCTCGGCGGATGGAAAGGAACTTGCCCCATCCGGTTTAGCGCGCCGACGGATTCGGGCGTCACGTCTTTGATGCTGAAGAGCTGGTGCGTTCCGACCACGAACTCGACCGGGCTCTTGACGAGCGCGCGGTAGGCGCGATCGGAGAAGAACACCTTGGAGCGCAGCAGCGTCGAGACGCTCGGGCTCATCTGGAAGTCGTTCTTGAGGATGACCTGCGCGAATGCGTCGATCAGCTCGGGCTCCGGATCGTTGTAAACGAAGAAGTTCAGCAACTTCTGCGCGAACCAGCGCGGCGCGGCCGGCTGTTTGAAGATGATCTCGACGACGTCGTCGCCGGTCAACGCGCCACGTGCGTTCAGGAAGGTCTTCATTCCGTCGTCGTGGTCGCGGCCGTTGAAGTAGAATCCGCCACCGCGCAACGGCCCGAGGATCGTGTAGCCGGTGAAAGCGCGCGCGCTCTCGCGAATATCTTGCTCGGTATAGTTGCCGATGCCGAGCGTGAACAGCTCCATCAACTCGCGCGCGTAGTTCTCGTTGGGATGATCTTTATTCGAACGCGCGTTGTCGAGGTACTTGAGCATCGCCGGGTCTTTCGAGATCATGTGCGTCATCTCGCGCACGTTGCCGAGCGCATTGTTGCGGAAAAGCCAATTCTGATCGACGGCTTCTCTCGGCGTAATGCCCTTCTGTAGCGCGGACGAGGCGAAGTGTCCGTGCCAGAACAGCGTCATCTTCTCTTGCAGCGGCGCCTGCGTCCTGATCATGCGCTCGGTCCACCAGCTGACCATCGAGACGTTGGTCTCCTGGCGCATCTTTCCGAGTTGCTTCTTTTCCATCTGCAGGCTGGCATCGTCGATGCCGCCCGCCGCGCGGCCCGCTTTGCGCAGCAGTTCGCGCTGCTGAGCGTAGCCGTCGTCCAACTGCGAAGGTGCGCCCGGCAGATTGTTATCTTTCGAATAATGAACCAGCGCGTCGACCGCGGTGCCGGCCGTCAGACCGGCGGCCTTGGCGATATCGTCAGGCGTCCCGCCGAAACCGGCACGGCGCAACAGGTGCGCGGCCAGCCGGACGTTCCAGGGGCCGTCGTAGGGCTGGAGCGCGGTCGCGATATTCAGTGGGCCGGCCGGGCGAAATGGGGCTGCGGCGTTTACGTTCATCCAAAGTCTCCGAAAAGAAGCCGTTGTTCTGTTGGCATTGTAACTCGGGCGGCCCATAAACCGTCACTGCGGGACGGGAATCTAACCGCCGTTTAAGTAACGTCGCGCGCCATGAAGCTGCTCGAAACGCGCGTCGATCGGAACGGCGCCGACTTTAGCGCTAACGCGTCGCAGTTGGGCCGGCTCGTCGAGGAACTGCGCGAACGCTTGGGCCGCATCCGTGAAGGCGGCGGCCCCGAAGCGACCGCCCGGCACCGTAAGCGTGGCAAACTCACCGCGCGCGAGCGCATCGACCGGCTCTCGGACCCGCTTGCGCCGTTCCTCGAATTATCGCCGCTGGCGGCCGATGGCGTCTACGATGACGCCACCCCGGCGGCCGGCATCGTGACCGGCATCACCGTCGTCGAAGGCCGGCACTGCGTCGTCATCGCGAACGACGCGACGGTCAAGGGCGGCACCTATTATCCCTTGACCGTGAAGAAGCACTTGCGCGCTCAAGAGATCGCGCAACAAAACCATCTTCCGTGCATCTATCTGGTCGATTCGGGCGGCGCGTTCTTGCCCAAGCAAGACGAGGTCTTTCCCGACCGCGACCATTTCGGGCGCATCTTTTTCAACCAGGCCCGCATGTCGAGCGAGCGCATCCCACAGATCGCGGCGGTGATGGGTTCGTGCACGGCCGGCGGCGCCTACGTTCCCGCGATGTCCGATGAAACCGTGATCGTCGCGGGCAACGGCACGATCTTCCTGGCCGGTCCGCCACTCGTGCAGGCCGCGACCGGCGAGGTCGTCAGCGCCGAAGAACTGGGCGGGGCGGACGTTCACACCCGAATCTCAGGCGTCGCCGACCACTTCGCGAACGATGACGAGCACGCGCTGGCGTTGGTCCGCTCGATTGTCGCCAATCTGGCGCCTCCGCCCGAACGGCCCCGCGACGACGCCGATCCCCAGCCGCCGGCCTACGATCCGGCCGAGCTATACGGCATCGTGCCGCGCGATCCGCGCAGCGGCTACGACGTCCGCGAGGCGATCGCCCGAATCGTCGATGGCTCGCTCTTCCACGAGTTCAAGCCGCTCTACGGCTCGACGCTGGTCTGCGGCTTCGCCCGCATCGAGGGGCACGCGATCGGCATCGTGGCCAACAACGGCATCCTCTTTTCGGAGAGCGCGCTGAAGGGCACCCACTTCATCGAGCTCTGCGCCCAGCGCGGCACCCCGCTGCTCTTCTTGCAGAACATCACGGGCTTCATGGTCGGCAAGGAATACGAGAACCGCGGCATCGCCAAAGACGGCGCCAAGCTGGTGATGGCCGTCGCCTGCGCCGAGGTCCCGAAGTTCACGGTCGTCATCGGCGGGAGCTTCGGCGCCGGCAACTATGGCATGTGCGGCCGGGCCTACTCGCCGCGCCAACTCTGGATGTGGCCGAACGCGCGAATCTCCGTCATGGGCGGCGAGCAGGCCGCCTCGACCCTGCTCACGGTCCGGATCGAGGCCGAACGCGCCAAGGGCCGCAGCCTCTCGCCCGAAGAGCAGGCCGCCCTCAAGGCGCCGATCCTCGAGAAGTACGAGCGCGAGGGCAGCCCTTACTATTCATCGGCCCGCCTCTGGGACGACGGGGTGATCGATCCGCTGGACACCCGCCGCGTGATCGCGCTCGGCCTCGAATGCGCCCGCTACGCCCCGCCCAAGGAGACCCGCTTCGGCGTTTTCCGGATGTGATCTAGCGCATGTGAGCGCGCTCACTGCTGCACCGCTAAGTCTGGACCAAAGAGCTCCCGACATGAAATGATAGGCAACGCTCCCATCCACGGATGGAGGGGGCGCGTGCCTAACGCGGCAGCGGCTGCACGATAGTCGCAATAAACTACCCTTATAGTCACGGAGGACTACCCTACATGAAGCGCATCGTGGCCCGTATCGGGCTCGTAGCCCTGACCGCCGCCCTGGCCGCCTGTACCGGCACGCCTACCGGATCGGCCAGCTTCGTACCCCAGAACCCGAGCCAGGCCCAGTCCAGGCACGCGTTTGACGCAGGTGCCGGCGGCGGACCGGTCGGTGTCGGAACCAACGATGTCGGCACCGGCGGTGGCCCAGTCGGCAGTACCGGACCCTAGTAATTTTCGAATGGTCCTCTGCTAGGAGGACCTTCCCGGGCTCACGCCAAGCAAGCGGGGTTGAAGAATTCAAGCACCGCCGCTCTAACGGCGCTTTTACCTCGGCTGGCTTCCGCTTACGACGACTTTCTCGCTGGTCGCTATTCAGCGTCTATCGAGATCTGTCGTGAACTCATAGCGTCAGACTCGCCTGATAGAACTCAAGCGCTCGTTTTACAAGCGCGCAACTTAATACGTTTGAATCGGCCTGCCGAAGCAGTCGCGCTCCTCGCCGCCGATGTCGCCGAGTTCAGCGACCCGCTCCTCCGCATTGAGGCTGAGGTCCGGCTCGCGCTCGCACATGCGACGATGAACGACTTTGCGAACGCCGAGGCCTACCTCGCGTCGCTCCGATCGCCGCAGGCGAACGCAGCTCCGCTTGAGTGGCGCGCCGATATGGCGAGCACCGAAGCAGTGATTGCGTGGATGCGTGGCGACCTAGCTGCCGCAGACGAAGCGCTGACACGCGCTCGTGTCGACACGTCGGCGCCGGCTCGCGGGCGCAATCTCATCACGGAAGCATGGGTCGAAGCGCGCCGCGGTAATTACGCAAACCACGCTCGCCTCCTGATGGAAGGCACCGAACGCTTACAGACCGCCGACGTCCTCGATGTCGGCGTTCTCGGACCCGCAGTTCGCGCGATCTCCAACATGGCGCGCGAAATCTCACTGCCGGGCTTACTGCGCAGTGCTTCTGAACTTCATTCGAATATGAAGTGGACCGAAGACCTCGCAGTCGAGGAGTTCAACAGCGCGCGCACGCTCGGTTGGGCGCTCGCCTTGCAGGGCCCAGAGCGATATTTCGAATCGCTTCGCCTTCTTCATCGTGCCAGCGCCATCGCACCGTCTTCTGGTTGGCGGGTCTGGGCGCTCTTGGATCGCGCTGCGATGAAACGCTACGCCGGCGAGTTGGCGTCTTCGAGCGCCGATCTCTATGAAGCGCTCGAACTCACGAACAACATCGCATGGGGCGAGACGTCCGACGAAGAGCGGACGGGCTTGCTGTACGCCGCAGAACTTGCGGCCGCCGTCGACATCGGCGAAGCTTCTTCGCTGCTGGCGCGCTTTGGTCAAGTTCACGAATCGTTCAGCACTCGAATGGCGGTACGTGGCGATCAACGTTTGGACGCCGCTCGCTCATACAGCACGGGCGTCGTGCAAGAGGCTTTGGGCGATACGCGCAAGGCTAAGCACTTTTACGAATCGGCGTACTTCACGTACGACGAGATCGGATATGCCTGGCGCGCCGCGCGAACCGCGCTGCATCTCTATCAAGTGACGCGTGATGCGGCTTGGCACGATCTGGCCAAAGGCAAGATCCGCGACTATCCGCAGAGTTGGATCGCGGCGGACGTGCGTTCGGCTTCGACCGGCGTCGCCGACGAGGGCTGGAACCGGTTGACGCCACGTCAACGCGAAGTCTTCAGCGCGCTCTGTGAAGGCTTGACCGCGAAGCGCATCGCCGATCGCCTGGATTGCAGCCCCAATACGGTCCGCAATCACATCCACTGGATCTACCAGGCTTTCCGCGTGCAATCGCAGCCCGAGCTGATCACCGAAGCGCGTAAACGCCAGCTCCTCTAGACCTCACGTGCATTCGGACGACCGCGCGGCGATCCTAAGCGCGGTCGGCGAACAGATGATCTCGCTGCGGACTACACGCGGGCTCGATATCGAGCTCGTGGCGCAACTCGCGCACCTCGAACCCGAGCGCTTGGCCGAAGCCGAGGACGGCGCCATCGCGCTCACCGAGAGCGAACTGCAGCAACTTGCGGACGTCTACGAAATCGGCGTCACCGCGTTTTTCGGCGGGCGCGTCACGCCGGTCAGTTATTTGTTCGGCGCTTAGCAACCCTCCGCACGTTTCGCGCGTTATGGAGAACGATATGTTCCCCGCGCTTCGATCGTTGTGGGCGCGTTTTGTCGCGTCACCCTTTGCCGTCGTCGCCGCTTACGCGGCGACGGTGCTTATTTGGGGCACCACCTGGCTCGGCATCAAGCTCTCGCTGACCTCGATTCCGCCGATCGCCGGCGCCGGCTTCCGCTTCATTCTAGCGGGCATCATCCTTTACGCGTTCGCACTCGCGCTGCGCGTCGATCTGCGCAAGCAGGCTCCGCCGCTGCACCTCGTGCTCGTGCTCGCCTTCACGATGTTCGGGCTGAACTACGCGCTGACGTATCTGGCGGAAACGCATCTGGCGTCAGGCCTCGTGGCCGTGCTGTTCGGAACGATGCCGTTCTTCATCTTCGGATTCGCGCACGTGATGGTCGGGGAACGCGCGACGCGTGCAACCATAATCGGAGCCTTGCTCGCGTTGGGCGGCGTAGCCGTGATTTCGCTGGCGGGCGACGCTCGTGCCGGCGTCATTTACGTGCTCGCCGCACTCGTCGCATCGGCGTCGTCCGGCTATTCGAACGTCTATCTAAAGCGCTTCTCGGTCGCCGAGCCGCTGGCCACGCTGCCGCCGGCGATGCTGTTGGCAGGCATCTGCCTCACGCTCTTCGGCCTGACCTTCGAACACGTCGATCTGCATCGCGCGCTGCAGCCCGTGTCGCTCGCGACGCTCGCCTATCTGGCGTTGTGCGGTAGCGCGCTCGCCTTCTACCTGAACCACTGGCTGCTGCAACGGATCACGTCGAGCGTGATGGGGCTGACGGCGCTGATGATCCCGGTCATCGCCGTCGCCGTCGGTGCGCTCCTCGGTAGTGAAGTATTCGGTCCGCGCGATATCGCGGGCGCGCTGCTCGTGATCGCGGGCGTATCGTTATCGCTGCGTAAGCCGATCGAAGCGCCGAGGGCGGCGCCCGACCGCAATCTCTTCGTCAACCCGGCACCACTCGTGACGCCGCTCATCAAACGAGGCGTCACCGGGGACTAGACCCCTTTCGCAATCACACAGAAAACAAAGCGCCGGCGGAGATCGATCCACCGGCCGCTTTGCACTCACGAACGAGTGACGTTGTCTACGTTGTCCTCAGAACTTTATTCCAAGGCCTACGTAGCCACCGGCATGCGATGCATCCCCCGGCGAGAGGGTCTTGCCTCTGATGGTATCGCCCAGGAATCCGGCGTCGAGGAACAAGCCGGAATTTCCGAGGCTGAGCGTTCCTCCAATTTGGTACTTGAGGAAACTCTGCTGGAACTTGTCGGTCGTACCGACGAGCGTCGGCGGCGCACCGACCGGGAACCTAAAGTCGCCGGAGATGCTCGGGTAATACCACACGCTTCCATAGACCGAGATCGGGTTCTGGAGATCCGGTAACTTTTCGGCGCCGAAGCCGATACCGGTTTGAATCGGGTAGCCGTAGTTTTCTTCGCGATGCAGATAGCCGACGCCGATGTAGATGCGCGGTTCGGCGATCTTTAAGCCGAGGCGTCCATCGAAATCGGTGTCGCGCGCACTGAAGCTAGGTACGGCCGTCTGCCCATAGGAGCCGATGACGGTCACGCACCCCTGATCGCCGTGTGCGGGTCCGCCGCCTGCACCGGCGCACGGGTTCACGCCGGCCCCGAAGAACGCCGGATTGATCCCGCTATCGTGCGGATATGAGTATGAGCGGTAATCGCCCTCGAGCATCCAGGGAAGACCAAATAGCGGGAATTCGACCGCACCGCGTGCGGCGTAACTACCACCCTTGCCGGAATTACCAGGACTGAACTCGTTGTACACCTTCGGTGAGAAGATGTAGTCGCCGACGATGAAGTGCTCGTACGGATTCCGCGCAGCGGGCAGCGGCGGCGAAGGCGAGGGTGACGGCTGCAGAGGTCCCGGTGTCGGGAAGTACGGTTTCGGGGTCGGCGGCGGCGCAGTCGGCGGCGGAGGCGGCGGCGTGGCGACCGGCGGCTGAATATAACGCACGACGACGATGCCTCGGTCCTGAACCCACTGGACGTACGCGCCCATGCCCTCGGAGATGACGCGCACGGGCACGACGACGACACCCCGGTAGATCTCGGGCGGAACGTCGAGCGGACGGCTCTCGCCATTGATGATGACTTCCGGTTTACCGACGGTCACTTTGACGTCGGCGCCGGGCTTGCTTACATCGACGGTCTGCGACGCCTGATCCCACGAAACGGTCGCGCCCATCTGCTCGAACATCGAGCGCAACGGAATCATGATCGTGTCGTGGCGTACGATCGCCGCGAGCACGCGATTCGCCTTCAGGCGATCGGGTTTGGAGTAGACGTGTTGATCGTTGAAAAAGATCGGTATCGTGCCCGACGGCGGAGTACCGAAGTCAGATTGCGGCGGCGTACCTTGAGCGTTCGCAGTCACTCCTGTCATGCAGGCGACTGTCACCCCAAGTGCCAGGATAGATAGTGCTTTCAAGGGGAGGCCCTCCTAAAAGGCAGACCTTTCCTGCGGCGAGGCGTCCACCTGCTCGCTAGCCTTGGCGACCGACCCGGCGCAGGCCGGCCGCGGACTCTGGCTAGCGGATATCTTCGATCGCCCGGTCGACGGCGTCGGTCAAGCGACCGAGCGCCGTCTTGACCTTGGCGTCGCGATCTTGCGTCTCGTACGAGGCGAAGTTCACTTCGGGGAACGTCGCCTGGTAACGGTCGATCGTGTGCCAGTATTTGTTGTACGAAAGACCGTCGGGCATCCAGAACACGTCGCGCGCGCGCATCGCCTTGGCGGAGAGGTTGTCGAGCACCGCGACGTTACCCGTGCGCTCGGCGGCGAGCAGATTCGCATCGAACGCGAGCGCCGCCGTGCGATAGGCGAGCAGGCGCGTCTGCAACGGAGCGAAGTCGATGCCCGCGTACTGCGGCGCCTTCTTGGCCGTCTCGACGTCGTTGAGCAACTGCATCGCCACATCGGTCAGACGCAGCGTCATGTGCTCCGCCCCGGCCGCGCGCATCGCCTGAACGCCCGTGTATTGCGCCATCGAGATGGCTTGCAACAAACCCGGGTCGTACGTGCGTAACCCGTCGATGTTATCTTCGGCCGAGTGATGTGCGCCGAAGTGTCCGTAGTAACCGACCGACGAGCCCGGCACGCCGAGCCAGTAGATGAACGTGACGTGATCCGAGCCGCCGCCCGGTGCTCCGAACATCTGCCGTCGCGCGTTGTCGCCGGCGAGTAGCGGCCGACCGTCAATGCCCTTGACGTATGCGGCGATCTCGCGTCCGAACGCCCAGAGTTCGGGGCTCATCGACGCGCGAAACGGCGGACCGTTGGTCAACTGATCGGTATTGATGTACTGCACGGTATGCGCGCGCAACGCCGGGCCTTCTTTGTAGGCTTCCGAGATCGAGCCCCACAGCCCGAGTTCGTGTCCGTCCCACGAGTTGATCGAAATCGTGCGATCGGGCCGCCAGCCGGCATCGAACAACTTCTTGAAGCCGTCGGCAACCTGCAACAGAACGGTCGACCCGCTTCCCGGATCGATCGCGCCGAAGGCCATCGCGTCGCGATGGCTGCCCACAATAACGGTCTCATCGGGTTTCGTCGCGCCGCGATACGTGCCGATAACGTTCCAGATCTTGACGACCTTGCGTTCCATCTTGACGACCATATGCGCGGTCGCGTGGCCATCACCGACGTGTTCGACCATCTCGAAGCCGTCGTGCCAGCCATCGGGCACCGTCGGCCCGCTCAGGCTCGCAAGTAATTGACGCGCGACGTTCTGCGTCACGTCCATTTCGGCGATGGGAACCGGGACTGCGTCCGTCCACGCCAGGTGATGCTTGCCGGGCAACGGCGCTTCGCCGGGAAGCGTCGGATCGCCGGGCGGCCGCATCGAACCGACGCCGGGCGAGGGCCCGCCGACGCGTTCGGTCATGTACGGGTTCTTCCAGTTACCCTTCGGCCACACGTCGCCGTGATAGACGCCGTCGTCGCGCGGATCGTAATATTGAATCACGCCGGCGACTTTGTGTTTCATCAGTTGATCCCAGACGCGCTGACCGGAGTGCGGATCGCGACCGAAGCCGCCGCCGTGATAGACGACGATCGAGCCTGGCGGCATCGTAACGCCCGATGCGTCGAAAGTCTTCCAATCCTCTTCGCTGCCGGTATTCAGATAGAAGATCGGGCCCGTGAAGTCGCCATCGCCCGAGTTTTCCTCGAACGCGGGGCCAGCCAACTTCTCCCAATCGGAATGGTTGCCGGGCTGACCCTCGAGCAAGTCGAGCGGCAGCGCCGTCGGCGAAACGAGTTCCAAACGCTGATCGACCGGGCCCGTGAACGTCACTTCGAACTCTTCGAAGCGCGCGTCGAAACCGTCGGCCTTCAGCCGATCGCGAAAGAAGACGGCCGTCTTGTAATCGGCTGGCGAACCGGCGCGATGCGGTACCGACGAGAGCTGCGTATCGATCGCGAGCGCTTGAGCGGCCGACGGCGACGTGATGAATTGATCTTCCCAGCGGCGTTCGTTGACGACGCGCTGACCCGAAGGCCAGCCGATCAGCGAATCGACGTTCGAGCGCGCATCGGGCGTCCACGGCTGCGGCGGCGATTGAGCTCCACCGCGTCCGACAAGCGTAACCGACAGCGCAATAAAGAGTAGCGAAGCAATAAGACGCGACATGAGGGCTCGCCTTCGGTCCCCGGGGTCGCGACCCTGTTTCTGGTTCAGGCCCCAGGAATCGTTAGGGCGGTAGCCCACGACGGGAGCGGGCTGTAGAATTTCGCCTCCCAGCCTTCATAGATCGCAAGCAATTGGAGCCGGACCTCAGGTCCAGGGCCGTCAGAGCTATTGTCGAGCAAGTATGTGAAATCCGAGAGCTTCATCGCATGAGGAAGATTTGCGAGGCTGCGCACAAACCGTCGCCGCACATCATTCTCCGCCACGTCATGTCCCCCGCGCCTGACTCTGAGCGCAACGCGCGCTATATTTGTTTCGACGTCTTGCGTGAGGATGTACACAAGTCTAATCTCGTACCCGAGCCCACGTGCCCGCCTCATCGTGCCAAGTATCGTGCGTCCTGAAAGGGTCGTTTCAATTCCAAACGATTCGCCGGCACTAAGGAATGGCTGAACGAGGTGATGAAGTTTCCGACCATCGGCAAAGAATTTTGAGTAGCCCGACTCCGCCGTCTCCCCAAGTTTATCCGGATCAAGAATACGAATGCCAATACGTTTGGAGATGAAGCGAGAATAGCTGCTCTTACCGCTGCCGTTCGCGCCGGCAATGATCACTAGAACGGGCATTCCCGTGCGCAACCCAGCTACGCTCGAGGCCGCCGCTCGTTCTCAGTCTTTGACGCATGCGCGCGGAGCTCGCGAAGGCGACGACGCAAGAAGGTCAGATCATCTTCGGTCAATTCCGATTCGAGCCAACGACGCGCTTCTTCGGTGGTTTCTCTTCCGAATTTCTCGGCCTCGAGGAATTTCTGTTCCCTGCTCATGTCCATTCTGATAGTACCCCATTCTCAATCGCCCTCGGCAAATGCCTTTTTCCGAACCTGTGTAGGTAGGTTCCCATGCACCGACGGCGTCGGCGTCCGGATAACTACCTCTTCAAATTCCGGCGTACCATTCGTAGCCTTGGTCTTCCCAATAGCCGCCTTTGCCGGGAAGCGCCGCGGCGATCTCGAGGCGATAGACCCACTTCGCGCTCTTGTAGCCGAGTTGCGTCGGGACGCGCAAGCGCACCGGTGCGCCGTGATCGGGGTCGAGCGGTTTATCGTTGAGTTGCAAGGCCAGTACCGTCTGCGGATGGGCGGCCTGCACGAGATCCAAACTTTCGTAATACGCGGTGCCGTCCGACGCGCGATCGAAACAATGAAAGATCACGTAGCGCGCGCCGTGGGCGGGTTGCGCGAGTGCGAGCAGCTTGCCGAGCGGCACGCCGGCCCATTTGCCGATCGCGCTCCAGCCCTCGACGCAATCGTGCCGCGTCACTTCATTATACGAACTGAGCGCATGCAGTTCGGCGAGCGTGAAGACCTGCGGCCGATCGACGGCGCCATCGACCACGAGTTTGTACCCGGCAAAACCAGCGCGCACCAAACTCGTGTAATGCGAATCGCTCGGCGTATCGAAGCCGTTGACGCGAAACTGACGGTCGACATCGGAATCGCGATACGTCTTCGCCATACCGTGCGTGCCGATCAACGCGTGGTTCACCCCCTCGGCCGATGACAACACGCGACGAACCGTCGCATTCTCGTTGAGCCCGTTGGTGAAGTTGGAACAGCCGGTCAGCGCAACTGCTGCGCTCGTTGCAACGAAGAGCCTGCGTTTCATTGACCGGTCCCTTCGTGCGGGCCGAGCTTGTAGCGCCCGGTGAACATCGAACGAATATTGTTCACCACGCCGGTGCTCAAGACGAGCGTCACGTGAACGAAGACGAACCCGAGCAGCCCGATCATCGCGAGGAAGTGCCAGAGCCGCGCGAACTGCCGGCCACCTAGCACCGCCGTCAACGGGCTTGCAATCGCGTCCATGCCGGGTGCCAGCGCCAACCCACTGATCACGATCAGCGGCGTGAAGACGAAGAGCACCGTCGTGTACGCGACCTTCTGAAGCGGATTGTATTTGCCGTGCTCGGGCGGCTCTTTGCGCAACTTCAAATAGTAGAGTTGCATCGGAAGCAGCTTCGGCAAATCGGACGGGCGCAAGACGATCTTCTCGAGGTCGTGCCGGCGGACGCCCGCCACGAAATACGCCGCGCCCAAGAGCACCATCATCCAGCCGAAGAACAAATGCCAGCGCCGCCCCGACGCCAGGTCCTGATAGCCGGGCCACGTGATCCAACCGGGAAAGGCGCGCGCGCTCTCGCCGCCTTGCCCGTCATCGGTGAAGCCGAGCAGATGCGTCGTGGTCAGGTGCAGGCCGAAAAACTGGACCATGCCGACAGGTCGCCCCGCGCTATCGGTCCCGCCGTCGATCGCCAGAACCCGGCGCGCCGGGTTGCTCTTGTCCGACGCATCGAGATTCGGCGACGCGTTGAAGATCTGTAGGCCGCTCATCACGAGTACGACGAAGGCCGCGGCGAAAAGCCAATGCGTCACGCGCGTCGTGACCGAGTGCCGGTAGACGAGCGGCGTCGCGTCGCTTGCCGGTATGGCCGCCGGGCCCGCGGTAGCATCCATCTCCCAATACTAGCACAGCCCCAACGTCCGTAAGGGAGCCGTGGCCCATGCGCGAAAGGCGCCCCATGGAGCACGCCCTACTTGCAGTCCGGCGCGAAGGTCCGGTCGCCTACGTCGCGCTCGACCGCCCCGAGGTCCGCAATGCATTTAACGCCGAGCTGATCGCCGAGCTCGACGTCACCTTCGGCGCGCTCGGCGCGGATCATGAGGTTCGCGCGATCGTGCTTTCCGGAAACGGCAAGACCTTCTGCGGAGGCGCGGACGTCAACTGGATGCGCGCCTCACTCGAACTTTCGATCGAAGCGAACCTCGACGACGCACGCCACATGTCGCGAATGTTTCGCGCGATCGATCGGGTCCCAAAACCCGTCGTCGCGCGCGTTCACGGCGCGGCGCTCGGCGGCGGCGCGGGACTGGTGGCCGTCGCCGATATCGCGATCGCCGACGATGCGACGCTCTTCGGGTTCACCGAAACGAAGCTCGGCATTCTGCCGGCCGTGATCTCGCCGTTCGTGCTGAGTAAGATCGGCGCATCGCACGCGCGCGCGCTCGCGCTGACCGGCGAACGCTTCGATGCCCGGCGCGCGCTCGCAATCGGGCTCGTGCATGAGGTAGTCGACGCCGCCGCGCTCGACGCGGCGGTCGCGCGTGTCGTCAACGAGCTCCTGGGCGCAAGCCCGACCGCTATCGCGGAGTGCAAGCGCCTCTTCGCCGAAGTTCGCGAACACTCGTACGAAGACAGTCTCGAGTTAACGGCGCGCGCAATCGCCGCACAACGCACGAGCGCCGAAGGCCAAGACGGCTTGCACGCGTTCCTGGAAAAACGAAAACCGGCCTGGTCGCCTTCGTGAACGAACCGCGCCCAATCCAACGGCTGCTGATTGCGAATCGCGGCGAGATCGCGGTGCGCATCGCGCGGGCGGCGCGCGAGGCCGGCATCGTTCCGCTCGGCGTCTACTCCGATGCCGATGCGCACGCGTACCATCTTGGGTTCATGGACCAGGCGGCGCGGCTCGGGCCTGCGCCGGCGAGCGAATCCTATTTGAGCGTCGAGCGGCTGCTCGAAGCGGCCCGAGCGCTGCGCGCCGATGCGCTCCATCCCGGTTATGGTTTTCTCTCCGAACGCGCACCATTCGCGCGCGCCGTCGAAGCCGCCGGCATCGTCTTCGTCGGGCCGCCGGCGGATGCGATCGCCGCGATGGGCGACAAGACCGAAGCCAAGCGCCGCGCGCGCGAGCACGACGTGCCGGTCGTTCCCGGCTATGACGGCGACGATCAATCCGCCGAACACTTGGAACGCGAAGCGCGCGGCATCGGCATGCCGGTCCTGATCAAGGCGAGCGCCGGCGGCGGCGGACGCGGCATGCGCGTGGTCACCGATCTCGGCGAATTCGACGAAGCGCTCGAAGGCGCGAAACGCGAGGCACTGGCCGCGTTCGGCGACGACCGCGTGTTGCTTGAGAAATATCTCGTGCGGCCGCGCCACATCGAGTTTCAGATCCTCGCCGACGCGCATGGCAATACGATCCATCTCGGCGAGCGCGAATGTTCGATCCAGCGCCGCCATCAAAAGATTATCGAAGAGGCGCCGTCGGTCGCGCTGACGCCGGAGTTGCGGGCGCGGATGGGTGACGCCGCGATTCGCGCGGCGCGCTCGGTCGGCTACGTCAACGCCGGCACCGTCGAGTTCTTGCTCGACGAGGACGGCGCGTTCTACTTTCTCGAGATGAACGCGCGCTTGCAGGTCGAGCATCCGGTCACCGAGCTCGTGCACGGCGTCGATCTGGTGCGCCTGCAATTTCAAATCGCGAGCGGCGAACGTTTACATCTGAAGCAAAGCGATGTGAGCGCGCGCGGCTGGGCGGTCGAAACGCGCATCAACGCCGAGGACCCGTACAACGGGTATCTTCCGGCAAGCGGGACCATCACGCGCTGGGATCCGCCGCACGGTGACGGCTTACGACTCGATTCCGGCGTCGACGTGGGCAGCGAGGTCTCGATCTATTACGATTCGATGCTCGCGAAACTGATCGCGCACGGCCCCGATCGCGCCGCCGCGATCGAGCGCCTTACGCAGGGCCTTGAAGCGCTTCGGATCGAGGGCGTGCGCACGAACCTTCCGTTGCTGCTCAAGATCGCTCGCGATCCGGTTTTTCGCGCAGGGGTCACGACCACGGCATTCCTGACCGAACGTGCCGAGTTCTTGCAAGCCGGGGTGGCCGCCGAATCGGATGACGCGTTTCTTGCGGCAATCGGCGCCGCGCTCGGCGGCCCGGGCGCATGGCGGGTCGCGGGCGTCGGCATTCCGGTCGCGCTCCGCGGCGCGCGGCGCACGGTCCGCGTGGTCGCTTTTCGCACCAGCGCGAGCAACGAATGGCGCCTCGAAGGCGATCTCGCTGGGACGTACCGGTTCGCTCCGAACGCGCGAGCGGCCGTCGGGCCATCCGGCGTCTCACTCTTCCACGAAGGCGAAGTGCTGCTCTTCGAATCCGCGCCGCCGCCGAACCTCATGGGCACGGGCTCGTCAAGCGGCGCGGGGCGCGGCGGCGCGATCGTGAGCCCGATGCCGGGCAAGATCGTCAAGGTCGCCGTCAAAACCGGAGATTCCGTCGCCGAGCGCGAGCTGCTGATCGTGATGGAAGCGATGAAAATGGAGCACCGCATCGAGGCCACGCGCAGCGGAACTGTGAAGAGTGTGGCGGTGGCGCCCGGAGCGCTGGTGGCGAGCGGAGCGATTTTAGTGGAGATCGAGTAGCGAAGTTGGAAAAAGGGACGATCGTCATCGTGCCGGGCTACAACGAGCCCGAGGCAGATATGCTCACGCTCTCCGACGGGCGGCGCGGCCGGCCGGGCTTGCGCGAGCGCGGCTATGCCTGCCAGCTCTTTCCGCAGTACGAGGACGATCTCGCCGACCGTATCGACAAATTTGCCGGCTTCCTCACCGATCTGAAGGCCGGCGGCACCGCGTTCCCGGTGACCACGCTCGGCTACTCGCTCGGGGGAATCGTGATCCGCGGGTTTCTGCGGCGCTTTCCCGAGCGCGCGCATGAAGTCTCGCACACGATCACACTCGGCACGCCGCACTGGGGTCTCACCGTCGACATGATGCCAATGCTGACCGCGTTCTTCCGGCTCGGCGATAAAGCGATGGACGAACTCGATCTCAACGCGCCGTTCATGACCTGGCTCAACGGCACGAGCGGGCACTATGTCGAGAACGACCGCCAAAAAGATTGGGTGCTCGAGACCGAACCTTGGATCGCGCCGCCCGAAACGTGCCTCTATTCGATCTACGGTGCGGTGCCGCACTTCGGCGGCGACAACGACGGCATCGTCTGGAAGGATTCGGCGACGCTCGGCGGACGGATTCGCAGCCGCGAACTTTCGAGCGAACGCGCCAATCATCTCAACCTGATCGGCGCGGTGAATATCGGAACGCTCTTCATCAAGGGATTTCTGTACGACGACCGGGTCTGGCCGCAGGCGATCGACGCCATCGACGACCATATCTCTACTCACCACATCTTGCAGCCGAGCGAAGCGACATCATGAGCGCCCTTTCGATGACAACCCTGCCCAAACGCGTCAAGGTCTGCGAGATGGGTCCGCGCGACGGCCTGCAAAACGAGCCCGGCGTCGTTTCGACCGCGGACAAGATTCGCTACATCGATCTGCTTTCGGCGAGCGGCCTGCCGTTGATCGAAACGACCTCGTTCGTGCGGCCGAACGCGATACCGCAACTGACCGACGCCGAAGCCGTCATGGCCGGCATCGGGCAACAGCCGGGCGTCACCTACGTCTGCCTCGTGCCGAACATGCGCGGGTTCGAACGCGCGCGCGCGGCCGGTGTCCGCTCCATCGCCGTCTTTACCGCCGCATCGGAATCGTTCGCCAAACGCAACATCAACATGACGATCGAAGAATCGCTCGACGCGTTTCGCGAGGTCGTGAGCGCCGCGCGCACCCATGGCATGTGGATTCGCGGCTACATCTCGACCGCGTTCGGCTGCCCCTACGAAGGCCACGTACCGGTCGAGAGCGTCGTGCGCGTCGCGAACGCGTTCGCCGAGATGGGCATCGACGAGTTATCGATCGGCGATACGATCGGCATCGCAACGCCCGACCGCGTCGTGCACGTCTCCGAAGCGCTGCAGCGCGAGATGCCGGTCGAGCGGCTTGCGATGCACTTCCACGATACGCGCGGCATGGCGCTCGCCAACGTGTTGGCCGCCCTGCAGATGGATATCGGCATCTTCGATGCCTCCGCCGGCGGGCTCGGTGGCTGCCCGTACGCGCCCGGTGCGACCGGGAATCTCGCGACCGAGGATCTTCTCTACATGCTGCACGGCATGAGCATCGAGACGGGCGTCGAGCTCGAGCGCGTGCGCGACGCATCGCGCTTCATCGCGGGCGTCCTGCAGCGTGCACCCGTCTCGCGCGCCTATGCAGCGCTCGAAGCGCAAGCGACGCGCCCGTGAACGCCGCCCGCTTCCCCGCCGTGATGGCAGCCGCGGCACACGGCCGCATTCTCGTCGACAACGCCGCCGGCACGCAGCTCCCCGATCTCGCGCTCGAACGCATGCAGCACTACCTGACCTACGACAGCGCGCAGAAGGGCCCGATCTTCTCGCGCTGCCGCGCCACGACCGATTTGGTCGAGGAGGCAAAACAGGAATTCGCCGCGATGCTCGGCGTGCCGGTCGCGCAAGTCGGCATCGGACTCAACGGCACAACGCTTGCGCTCTCGTTCGCACGCTTGATCGCGACTTCGATCCAGCGCGGCGACCGGATCGTTGTAACCGCCGCCGACCATGAAGCCAACATCGCGCCTTGGCTGTGGCTGCGCCGTTTCGGCGCACAGATTCACGTCGTGCCGGTCGATGCGCACGGCGACCTCGACGAAGCCCAGTATCGCGCTTTCCTCGCACGCGCGCCGGTCTTCGTCGCGTTGCCCTGGGCTTCGAACACGACCGGCACCGCCTTCGATGTTCCGCGTTTGGCGAAGATGGCCAAAGACGCGGGAGCGCTCGTCACGGTCGATGCAGTGCAGGCCTTTCCGCATTTTCCGCTCGAAATATCGGCGGCGATCGACTTCCTCTTCGTCTCCGCGTACAAGATCTACGCACCGCACGTCGGCTTTTGGTACGTCGGCCGGCGCGCCTTGGAGCGCTACGTGAAACCCGACGACGCAAGCGTCGCGGGCGGCGACGCGCGCTACTGGACGCTCGAGACCGGCACGCAGAGTTACGAAGCGCTGGCCGGTTGGCTCGGCACGCTCGCGTACTTGCGCGAAATCGCGCCGACCCCGCGACAAGCGATGGGCAAGATCGCGCTGCACGAAGCCGAGCTTTCGACCTATACGCGCAATAAATTCGTCGAACGGAGCGACCGCGTAAAGCTCTACGGGCGCCCGGCCGATGTGGACCGCCTGCCGGTCTTCACCTTCAACGTGTACGGCATGCCGAGCGACGAGTTGGCGAGCCGCTTCGAACTCGCCAACATCGAGGCGCGCGTCGGCGATTACTATTCGCAGCGCCTCATGCAAGCGATCGCAGGCGAAGCGGGTGGCCGCGCGGTTCGCATCAGTCTCGCGCACTACAATACTAACGAAGATATCGACCGCTGCTTCGACGTGATCGACGGCATCTTTAGCGAGCGCGAGAGTCCGGCCCAGAGCGAGAGCGAAGCGCCGAGCGACGCTAAGCCCAGGAGGCGGTCCGCCAAGCGATGAGGGAGATCAAAGCGTCGGCGGCGCGCTTCAACGAACGATCCGACGACTACGATCGCTACCGCCCGTCGTATCCGGCGGCAGTGATCGATGCGCTGTTCGCCGGCCTCGCGGCGCCGGAGACGCTCACGGTCGTCGATGTCGGCGCGGGAACCGGCATCGCGAGCCGGCTGCTCGCGGCGCGCGGCGCGCGCACGATCGCGGTCGAACCGAATCCGGAGATGCGCGCGACCGCCGCGAACCACGGTCTGGACGTGCTCGACGCGAACGCCGACGCGCTCCCGTTGCCCGACGGCAGCGCCGATCTCGTCGCGTCCTTTCAAGCCTTTCATTGGTTCGCGACCGCCGAATCGGTCGCCGAGTTTCGGCGCGTATTGCAAAGCGGCGGCCGCATCGCGCTGGTTTGGAACGAGCGCGACGACGGCGATCCGTTCACGCGCGAATTTGGCGACACCGTCGATCACTTCGGCGACCGCATGGCGCTGGCGGGCTATCGCAACGGAAGCGCGTACATTCAAGACCTGCTGCGCGACGGCGGCTTGGCGAACGTTCGGCTCACGTCGTTTCCCAGCGGACAGCGTTTGGACTACAAAGGGCTACTCGGCCGCGTGCGCAGCACATCGTACGCGCCGCGCGCGGGCCCCGACTACGATGCGATGCTCGAGCGGCTCGCTCGCGCATTCGCCACCTACTCTCACGAAGGAGCGATCGATCTCGTGTACCGCACCGATCTCTACATGGGTGAAAACCCGTGAGCGCGCAAACGCTCGCCATCCGCTTCGGCAGCCTGCATCACAATCTCGGCGGCGAACCGCATCGCAACGGGGTGCTGGTCATCGAAGGCGAGCGCATCGCCTCGATCGGCGATAGCGTGCCCGCGGGCGCGCGCGAACTCTCGGCCAAGTGCGTCGTTCCAGGGCTGATCAACTGCCACTCGCATCTCGAGATGAGCGGCGAGGCGCAGACGACGAGCGTCTTCGTCTTGACGACGCCGACGCAGCGCGCGATGACCTGCACCGTGAACGCGCGCAAGTCGCTCGAGACCGGCGTCACCACGATCCGCGAGATCGGCAGCACCGAGAACATCGCAATGGACCTGCGCGATGCGATCGTCGCCGGCAAACTCGTGGGGCCGAACATCATGGCGGCGGGCCGGCCGATCTGCATGACCGGCGGTCACGGGTGGTGGGCCGGGCGTGAAGCCGACGGCCCGTGGGACGTGCGCAAAGCCGTGCGCGAGCAACGCCGCGGCGGCGCCGATTGCATCAAGTTCATCGCGACCGGCGGCGTCTTGACCAAAGGCGCCGTTCCCGGCATCGAGCAGCTCTCCGAAGACGAACTGCGGGCCGGCATCGCCGAAGCGCACGTGCACGGTATGCGCTGCGCCGCGCACGCGATCGGGACGGGCGGCATCAAGAACGCGATTCGCGCCGGCATCGATTCGATCGAACACGGCCACCTGATCGACGCCGAAGGCATCGGCTTGATGGTCGAGCGCGGCACCTACCTCGTGCCGACGCTCGCGGCAGTCATGTGCATCGTTGAAGCCGGCCCGGAAGCCGGTATGCCCGACTTCGTGACGCGCAAAGCCAACGAGATCATGCAGCACGCCGAGAGCAACCTGCGCGCGGCGCGCGCGGCCGGCGTCAAGTTCGCGGGCGGTTCCGACGCGGGCACCCCGTTTAACTATCACGACGCGTACGCGCGCGAGTTCGAGCTGATGCAGAGCATGCTCGGGATGAACCCGCGCGAATCGCTCTACGCCGCGACGGCGAGCGCCGCCGATCTGATCGATATCAAGCGCGGCCGGCTGCAAGCGGGCGAGGTCGCCGACCTCTTGCTGCTCGAGCGCGACATCGATAGCGCGCACGACGCGCTGCGCAATCCGGCCGTCGTGATCAAGAGCGGCGCGATCGTCATCGAGCGTTGAGCGAAGCGAACCCGCCGAGCGATCTCGCCGGGCTGAAACTGGCGCTGCTCGCGCCGATCTCGTGGCCGACACCGCCGCCGGGCTACGGCCCATGGGAGCAGGTCGCCGCCGATATCGCCGAGGGTATGAGCGCGCGCGGCCTCGACGTCACACTCTTCGCAACCGGCAACTCGACGGCGCGCGCGCGCATCGAATCGGTCGTGCCCGCCGGCCTCAACGAAGACCCGGGATTGAACGGCGACGTCTACGGCGCGCTGCACACCGCCAATCTCTTCCGGCGCGCGGGCGAGTTCGATCTGATCCACAACAACTTCGATTGGCGGCCACTGACGTATGCCGTCAGTTCGAACGCGCCGCCGCTGATCACGACGATCCACGGCTTCTCGAGCCCGCCGATCCTGGCCGCCTACTACGCCTGCGCCGCGCGCAGCTTCTACTGCTCGATCAGCGACGCCGATCGCGATCCCGGTCTCGGCTACCTGGCGACAACGTACAACGGCATCGATCCGAACGAGTTCACGTTCGTCGACCGGCCGGGCGAGTATCTGGTCTTCCTCGGACGCTTCCATCCCGAGAAGGGAACGCACCTCGCGATCGAGATCGCTAAACGCGCGGGCGTGCGTTTGAAAATCGCGGCGATCCAACAAGACCATGAGTATTTCCGCGATCGGGTGCAGCCGCACATCGACGGCGACCGGGTCCAGTTTCTCGGCGCGGTCAAACGCGAGGCGCGCAACGAACTCTTGGGCGGCGCGCTCGCGCTCGTGCACATGACGACGCGCCCCGAACGTTTCGGGCTCACGATCATCGAGGCGATGGCCTGCGGGACGCCGGTACTCGGCGCGCGCATGGGCTCTATTCCCGAGATCGTCGTCGACGGCGAAACCGGCTTCTTGTCCGATTCCGTCGACGATGCGGTCGCGAAGGTGCCGTCGCTTGCAAGTCTCGACCGGCGCGCCTGCCGCGCGCGCGTCGAAACCGCATTCTCGCGCGAACGAATGATCGATCGCTATCTCGATGCGTATCGCGCTGCGTTGCGCTTACGCTTGCCGCCGCCGCCGAGCGCCGAGCAAGTCGCCTGGCGCGCGCGCGATTATTGGGAGCGGCCGATGGCCTTTACCGAATCTCCAGCGAAACCCGCGCATGCGGTGCCGACGCCTGCTTGGCCCGCAGGCTGAAGAGATACCGCTCTTCGTAATCGGGCCGTCCGGGCGTGTAGACGTCGATGAGCGCCACACGCCCCCGGACGGTCGCCCCGTGTAACGTGCCGCCGGGAATCGTGTAGAACTCGCCTGCGCTCAAAGTGCGCTCGGTGCCGTCCGCGTACCTCAGAGTCATCTCGCCATCGAGTACGTGGCCGGATTGGGTCTCAGGGTGACTGTGCATGGAAAGCTCACCGCACGCGGGCGCTTCGAACACCCAATACACCAGGGTCACGCCTTCGCCGGGCATTACTGCCCACGAGGCGCCGGGGCCACATCGGACCAGCCGTTCCTTCGCGAACATCGTCGCGTAGCGCTCGATACCGGTCGTTCCGGTGGGTGAGACTTCCAAATACACGGTTTTCTTAGACCCTCCACCACTAGACTACCGGGTCGAAGGACCCCGGCCTAGGGCGGGAGGGGCCGCGATAGTAGGACCTTTGGCACCTACCCCTTTAGTTGCTGAGCGCGACGTCCACGAAGTCGATCCGGCGCACGACCTTCGTTCCCTGGTAGCCGAGGACGCGTGACGGCAGGTGCGTGATCCGGGAGATCTCAAGGATCTCACTGGTGTACCCGTTGGCCGTAGGATTGGCGGTCGTCAGCGTTACCGCATCGGTCGCGACGTCGTTGACGATCATCCCGGGCCCTTGTGAGAGCTTCCCCGGTGTCTGCTGCGCGTGCGCGAGAATCGCCGGGAAACTCAACTCATCGACCGACGACCCGCGAATCGTCATGACCTGAGGGTCGTGCAACGAAAACGTCTTCTTGATCACTCCGGCAAGGCCACCGCGGTGGGCGCTGAGCGTTGTGCCGCCGGTCCATAACATCGATACGCCGTTGTTCGGCCCTCCGATGACATCCGTGGTCACCGTCGACGGCCTACGGAACGTGTACTTGAAGACCATATTCTGCACTTTGGCGCCGCTCACTTCGAATATTGTGATCGTCGCGCTATACGCCGTGACATTGGCTAAGGCAGCGCTGAGCGCGGTCAGCGCCGGCGTCCCGGAAGGCACCGCGGAAAAAGCGGTTCCGCCGCCTACTATCAAGAGAGTTGCACAGGCAACGGCAAGCACGAGAGACCTTTTCATAGTAATGACCCCGAAACGCACAAAACCAGCTTAAACCTGGATTGTTCCCATCGCGAGGCGTCGCGAATCAGGACCTCCGGGTTTCTACACCGTGGCGCCCTTTTCGCGATTGTTTATGGCCGTTCAAAATCATCCGCAAATGCTGTCGCAACGAGCTGCGACATTACGCGGCATCCTACGGTTCCGCGGTTCGCCATGGCTCTCAAGGCGAGCGACGGACGTCGGCTCACCTGCAAGGCCCTTACACGCTCAAAATAGGCTGTTTGCCGTGAGCCACCTCGCTAATTGATGCATTTTGAGGCACTAACCCCTTGACAGAATGCGGGGGCCTGTTACCATACTCAACCTGTTGTTAGGAGGCTTGTCGGTTCCGCTGGGCAGAGGGCAGGGACGAAAATGATGAGTGGCTATGCGGCGGCGCACTCCGGATTCGATCCGCGCGTCCGCCTCTATTTACTCCGATCGACCTCCACGCCGCCGTCTCCGTGGCTTCAAAAAGTCATGGGTGAATTGCGAGCGACTGAGGACGCTGTTTGTAATCATTGGGATGATCTCAGCGATGCGGACAAGGCCTTCTTTCGCGCCGTCATGAGGGGTGACGATCCGTGCCCGCACTCATTCAGACACACGCTCGGAAATGTCGTGTGGTCCGTCTCGACGATCTGGAACATTACATTTCATCGCGAGGAAGCTGTGCGCTACCTTAATCTAGCTCATGAGGTGTTTGAAGCGATTCATAAGCGCGTCTCACAGGAAGTATGGCGCGAGACTATGGACAACGGTCCCTTCGTGGAGGCTGCAAGTCTAGGGCGCGAGGAAGTACGGACTGGGCAAACGGTTACTCTAAAAACAACAAAAGCGTAGCCGCTCTCTGTATACGGGAGTTAGTGATTTGGCGCAAATAGGGTCCTAGCGGCAACAGGCCGACAACCCTTGGCAGGGGGCCCGGCAGGCAGCACCAGCGGCGTCTCCACGCAACCAGAAACCTCCTTTCACCACGTCCGGGGCAGGGTACCATCCGACATTAAGTCAAAGACCTCGCTTGTGGAGAGTTCTCCCCAGACGAGAAACGACGAGGGCGGACCAGCGAGCACAAAAAGCCTACCACTAATGCACTTTTGGTTGACAAACGAGCTCTAGGAACAAAAGGAGCGGACGGTCCCCGACGCGACATCGAAAACCGTCCGCTTTGCCCGACATGGACGCCCACCTGCTGGTTCTAGAACCAGCCCGTACGATGAGGACGCCAAGGTTCTGCCTGGGCGTTCCCACGCCGTTAAGGGCCTGGTTCGCGGCTCGGATTGCACCCCCTTGCGAATAGTACAAATTGCGGGGGACATTTTGGCTAAAATAAGCGGCAAACCGTCATTCGAGCATCTTAGGTTGTCTGTGTCAAGACGTTGTACAACTATGTTGCATCTACGGGAAACGGCGTAGGTTTAGCGATGAAAAAGTCAAGACCCAAGGACCCGTTCGAGCAGTTCGTCCAAAAGATTTTGGCCGTACCGAAACAGGAAGTCGCCGACGCTGAAGAAGCAGATCGGCGCGCGAACCCGCGCACGAAGCGCGGGCCGAAGAAGAAAACCGCTACGTCTTAGCGGTCAGCGTCGCCCAGGTGAGGCGGCGACCGTCGGCGCGTTTGACGACCTCGACGAAACGCGGGCCGTCCTTGCTCTTGCGCTCGTTCCAGCGGAAAATCTGCTCGTCCAAATAGCGGTCGAGGTGCTTCGGGCGGGCGCAAATGTACGTCCCGCCTAGGGCGCGCTTCAGGACGCCCCAGAAGCACTCCAGGTTGTTGACGTGTGCGCCCTCGCGGCTGACGTACTCCAAAGCGTGGTTGACGGTCGCATGATAGTACGCGCTCCTCAGATCGGCGTAGTGGTGCGCCGAGTCCGTGAACATACGAGAACCTGGCACAACGTTCTCCCAAATCTTGGGCAGGAGCGTCCGCTTGCGAACGTCGGGCACGACCCAGGCGCGAACGTCACCATCGCGTTGCAAGATGCCGAGTACGGGCGTCTTGCCCATGTTGCCGGACTTGAGCCCCGAGGGAACGTGATAATGCGTCCGCCGCTTGTGGCGCAGTTTGCCGCCGATGAACGTCTCGTCCGCTTCAACGTCGCCGGACAGGCGCTCGAATGTCTGGCTTTTCATCGCATACCGTATACGGTGGAGCATGAACCACGCGGTCTTTTGCGTGACGCCGAGAGTGGAGTGACCCCGCCGTTTCTAGACAGTTAGTGCTGTTATTTCGATCTCGGTTCGCGCCTGCCAAGCGGCCGGCGTGAGGTAGCCGAGACTCGAATGAGGACGTTCGTTGTTGTAGCGTGCGATCCAGGTACTGATGATCGGGGCGGCTTCGTCGAGCGTCGAGAATCGGTGCTGCCAGACGCATTCGCGTTTGAACGTCTTGTGATAGGCTTCGATGACGCCGTTCTGCTCGGGTGTATGCGGATGAATGAACTCTTGCTTCAGCCCGTAGGACGTGAGGAGCTTGCGATAGAGCCGCGAGGCAAAGACCAAACCGTTGTCGCTGCGGATCGTGACGCCGGTATCTTCGTGGGGCAGTACACCGAAACGCTTGAGGCAGGCATCTTCCAGCGCCCAGACGGCCTCTTGTGCTCCGCAGCGCTTGCTGATGCAGTAGCCCACGACCCCACGATCGGCGCAGTCGATGACTTCGTTCACGTGGATCAAGCCATCATATTTGGTCCACACGCACGTGAAGTCGGTGGCCCAGCGGAGATTTGAACGCACCGCAATGCTCGTCTTGATCGAGACGCGAGGATAGCAGCTCTTATGGAGCCGGCGATTGCACTGCCAACCCTTGATTTGCATGATACGTTGCACCGCTTTGCGGTTGACGAACACACCGTCGATCCGCAACTGGGCCCAGACCATCCTATAGCCCAGATACGACTCATCGTCGATGAGATGCTTGATCCGTTGCGCCAGGACTTCATCCACAACGACTTGCCGTGTACGCGGCCGATAATACGAGCTGCTCCGAGGAACGCTCAGGAGTCGACAGACTCTTTGACGCGCTCCTTTGCTCTTGGCGACCACACGCTCGACGTCTGATCGCCCGAAAGAAAAGGTCGCATCGCCTCCTGACGGATCTCATCGTCCATCACGAGTTGACCGATCTTCGCCTGCAGGCGCTTAACTTCGGCTCGATATTTCGCCGCTTCGTCTTTGCGATTGACCTTCAGCGCCTCAAGACCGCCACGGTGATACTCCTCGGCCCACTTGCGGTACTCGCCTTGCGTGAACCCATATTTGCGAGCGGCTTCCGGTACGGAGATCTGGCCCTTGAGGACCTCCAAAATGATCGAGGCTTTCCGTTGCGCCGTCCAACGCTCGAATTTCTCGTCTTCCGGTTGCGGGGATGCCTTGTCCGTCGGCATAGGTCACCTTCCTAGCGAACATTTCGCTAATCAAGTGTCCAGCTCCGGCGGGGGGCACTCCAAAATTTCGCAGCGTCTGCATGGGCTGATTATCAGCGCGAAAAGACTCCCGGAATTGAGAAGCGGGTCGAACATATCCTAGAGACGCATCCAAAAAGCGGTCCTGGCGTTTTCCCCAATGAGACGGCCTCTCACCCTTTCGAGGGTGATTTCATTTTGGAGGTCCTTGACCGCCGTAGGATCATGCGCCTGTGGTACTACGTGGATGAGCCAAACCAGGCAGTTAACGTCGTGGCCGTTTGGGCTCAGGCTTTTGGGTGGATGTAGCCCGACTTGACCCGTCGCTACGCGGAGAGACGGCCGAGCGGCTGAAGGCGGCGGTTTGCTAATCGAGCCAGACGCCTTTTCCGCGATCGTCCATGACCGCTCAAAATCGTTCGAAAACGTTGTCGCAACGGGCTTTCTGCGACGCGAATCGCGGACTTGCCGAACGGGCGCGAACGTCGGCGAACCACCCCGCACGGATGCGGATGTGACCTAAATGCAACCACTTGGCGGCACAGAGTTTA